>QFCE01000784.1_pt1 | contig 467069 bp, 432 predicted proteins | sample 5346091 | NCBI WGS metagenome assembly QFCE01 (sample SAMN09062252, study PRJNA434731) | Human gut metagenome, whole genome shotgun sequencing project. | isolation source: stool timepoint A chromium assembly | host: Homo sapiens | collected 2015 | reverse complement strand
CCATCAGGATCATATCATATGTACCTGCCGGCATCTTTTCTATCATATTTACACATTGAATGCCATCCTCCACACGTTCTGTTTTAATGCCGGCACGCTCAAGGATTGCTTCTGTAATCTCTGCATTCAGATCATTATCCTCTGCCAGAAGGATATTCCTGCCTTCAAGGATTTCACTGCCTGTTCCAGACTCTTCAATATGTTTTTTTACATAATAGCTTTCATCGGCTATCTTATGTTTAAGTGTAACTGTAATGGTGCTGCCCTTTCCGAGTTCACTCTCTACATCTATTGTTCCACCAAGCAGATCAACATATTTCCGGACTATCGACATTCCCAGTCCGGTTCCTGCGATTTTGCTCTTTGTAGTGTTCTGTTCACGTGTAAATGCGTCGAAAATCTTCGTCATATAATCCTGACTCATGCCAATTCCTGTATCACTCACTCTGTTCCTCACGATCATGTACCCTGGCTCGTCGCATGGCAATTCATCTACGCTCATCATAACAGAACCACCGGACGGAGTATATTTTATAGCATTGCTCAGGATATTGACAAATATTTCTTTCACCTTGGTAACATCTGTCAGTACATGCTCATGTTCTACATTCATCGTGTAATGAAGCGCAATATTCTTTTTCCTTGCTTTCTCATCAAATACTGCAAACAAAGACTTCCTGACATCTTCAATCCGGCAGTAATTCTCATCAAGCTCCATCCTTCCACTCTCGATCCGGGCCATATCCAGTACATTATTTATGATTGACAGGAGAAGATTCCCCGACTGCTGCATTTTTTCCAAATGTTCTAAGGTTTCAGGCATATCTTTTCCTTTCAGTTCATTCTCCATAAGCTGTGCATAGCCAAGAATTACATTCATAGGCGTCCGGATGTCATGTGACATATTGTTAAGGAAACGAGTCTTTGCGAGACTGGCATCCTCTGCTTTTTTCAAAGCAATCTCCAATTTATCATTGAGTTTTTGTGTATTATTTGCTGCAAGCTTTGCAACAGCTTCCGCTTTTCTTGCCTTTCGTAAAAGTACGAGGATAATACTAATTATACTGAGTGCAAAAAATATTGCCGTAATAAAAAAAGCAATCAGATTATCTTTTACAAAGTCAGAAAATGTTACCTTATCTGCCGTACTGTCATAGATAGCAAGTGCACTTGTAAGCATATCAGACGGCATGGCCTTTAAGGTTTTATCCAGTATTGATAAAAGGCTACCCGCTCCACCTCTTACCGCAAAGCATGCCTCCATTGTTTTTGTAAGTGGAACACTCTTGAAATTTCTACTGTTATCATATATCATCGTCTGGCTTGCTCCCATGAGGAAACAGTCTGCCTTTTCATTCAAAATCATATCTGCCGCATCATCAAGCGAATCACAATCTACCAGCTCCCATTGTGGATAACAGAAAGCAATATGCTGTTTTAAGGCTTCTTTTTCCTTTGGCACAGCTACTTTATACACATTATGCTCATCAAAATTTTTCTCATCAGTTACCGCCATCAGGCTGTAAGTCCAGGCTGTGTTTGTAAGTGCATATCCTTTTTCTTCTGCAAAACAGGGATTTCTGCCGGTATAAAAAATCATGTCAATCTCACGCTCTTGTAAAGCCTGGATCATTTCGTCATAATCATTGTATTCCTGTATATTAAATTCCAGTTTCTGATTCCCCAGACAGTCTTTGGCATAGGATACATATTCTGCCAGCATTCCGGTAAATTTTCCAGTTTTTTCGTCCAGGGAAAATACCGCCGGATCATTGCTCAGAAATCCTATCCGGATGTTACCATGTTCTTCCACCCAGGACTTTTCTTCACCTGTAAGAATCTGACTATATTCAAGCGTAAAATACTTCTTATACAAATCTGCCTTAAAAAATGGACTATCTTGATCTAGCTTGCGCATTGCCCAGTCCAGCTCCGTCTTGATATCGCTGCGTTCTTTATTTATTGCAAAATATATGCCTGATTTGCCAATCGTGGTAACGGATGATATTCCCTGTTCAGACCAGATGGATTCCTCCAAAGATACAAAAGCATCAATCTCATGATTCGCTAATTTCTTTTCGACATCATCGTTATTATTCACATTTACATGCTCTGTATGTATGCCATTCTTATTTTCCCATTCTGTCAGCATAATTTCCGGTTCTGTATCCATGAGCACACCTACTCGTTTCCCGTCCATAGATTTGAAATCAGACATTCCCAGATCCATGTTTGACAAATCAGCATAAAGAATATATTTTTCTTCACCCATCGCTTCATCTGAAAAAAGCATCCTTTGTTCACGTTCATCGGTGTAAGAGATATCGCCCATGATATCAATCTCACCATTTTCAAGCTTATCAAAGCAGTTGGACCAGTCACATTTCACGTACTCAAATTTCCATCCGGTATAGCCTGCCAGAGCCTGCAGGAGTTCATACCCATATCCTCGTCTGACATCGTTTTTATCGATATAATCAAAGGTATCTTCAAAAGATCCGATACGGATGACCTGTGCCTTTTTTTCATCATTATTCTTTTCAGCAGCCCGGCAATGTACTGATAATATCATCCACATTCCCAAAGCCACAAATATTCCTGCAAATAGTACGGAAGATTTTTTTCTACTTTTGTCCATTGTTCTTTTCTCCTCAAATCACCCGGTTATTACACGTCACAAACTCAAAAATTTCAGCATGGTTGGGACAAGAATATTCATATCAACAGGCTTTGCAACATGAGCATTCATTCCAACAGAAAGACCCTTTTGTGCATCTTCTGCGAAAGCATTGGCAGTCATCGCAATAATAGGGATCCTGGCTTTTTTCGTATCCTTCATCTTTCGGATAGCTAATGTAGCATCATATCCATTCATAACCGGCATCTGGATATCCATAAGGATCATCTTGTAATAATCAGCATCAGCCTTTTCAATCATGTCAATACATGCAACACCATCATTGGCAGTCTCAACAATACATCCTTCTTCCGTCAATAATTCCGTTGCGATTTCAGTGTTGATTTCATTATCTTCGACCAGTAAGATCCGAACACCGTTCAAACAATTCTTATTGCTCAAATTACTGTTTTTCTTCACCAGAGAATCGTCTTCTGACGCTTTTCTGCAAGGAATAGTTACTGTAAATGTGGAACCTTTACCCTGCTTACTTTTCACTTCTATTGTGCCATCCATGAGCTCTACAAGCTTTTTTGTAATGCCCATTCCGATGCCGCTGCCCTCAATATGACTGGATGTAGTGTTACGTTCTCTTTCAAAAGTTTCAAAAATACGCTTTTGGAATTCTTCAGACATACCAATTCCATTATCGGTAATACTAATGATCATATTGCACCAGTCTTCTTTTTCACAGGATTTCTGTACAACATTACAGGATATCCAGCCTCCTGTATTTGTATACTTTATTGCATTGCTTATTATATTAAGACAGACTTCTGACAGGTGAGGTTCATCCATATACACATACGGATACACGATTTGTTCTGTCAAAGAGATCGTCTGATTTTTACTTTCTGCCTGTTGTTGGAACATAATGACACAATTTTCAAAGCACTCATGGACATTTGAAACAGTGTATTCCATCTCAACCTTATTATTCTCAATTCTTGCAAGATCTAAAACATTACCAAGCATCGACAAAAGTTCTTTTCCGCATATTTGAATTTCTTCAAGATATCTGCCAAGCTTATCTGTTTCCTGCAAATGTCTGGATGCCAGTTCTGCATAACCAATGATTGCATTCATAGGAGTTCTGATATCATGAGACATATTTAACAGAAATGATGATTTTGCTTTGTTTGCACATTCCGCTTTTAATTTAGCTTCCCGCAATTCTTCCTCTTGTTTTAATTCCCTCAATTTTTCATCTGTCACATCTCTATTTGCAAACAGCACGGATGTCACATTTCCATTTTTATCATAACTCTGAGGAACAACCATAGAAAGAAACCATGATCCATCCTTCTTTTTGAATTCGGAAGACATAGATTCTTTATTATGAAGACGTGCCGCCATGGTTTGTATGTCAAAAAATTCCATATACTTCTGCACAAATGGTTCTGCTATAATATCTTCGATAATCTTGAACTGAGGATCCCAATCTGCAGTATTCTCTTTAATACCCATATCCATTTCTCGAGATCTTTTGACAAGTTCTATCTTCTTTGTTTTTAAGTTCAGCCTTGAGATATGATAATAAGCAGTACCTAATGCATGAAGGGCCTGCCGGGTTTTTTTGATCTGCTTCCCCAATGTGAGAGGGAACTCTTCACCGTCCATCTGTTCCAGATCCGGTGTTGAATGATGCAGATGCTGAACCAGCCATTTTCCATTCGTCCACTTATAGATAATCGTAAATCTTGTCTCCATTTCAAAACAGATTGAACCATCTTTAAACAGACCAGTAAAATCTACTGTTCCATGTGCAAGAACATGGTCACCATCAAGTCTTTCTTCTTCCTGATGTAAATTTCTTACTTCGAGTCTGATTTTTCCTCTTCGTTTTACATCAAATTTGAATGATTCTAAAAACTCATGCAGATTCGTGAATAACTCATGTTTCCCAGTTCCAATCAGACTGATATTTTCATCAAAATAATTTTCTATACCAAGATTATTTACTGATCCGGCATTAATATATATTTTCAAAAGTTGTTCTGTGAGTTTTTTAAAATCATCCATACGCTACCCTCTCTTTAAAAAAACTTAACTGTCAAAATATCCAATGATCCCGATGTATCCATCCTTCTTTAAAGGCGACCATAATTATAGTTAACTGATCTGAAATTGCATTGTAATCAATGGAATTCATGCCACTGTTCAGTTCATTGGTTTCTGCATCTTCTTTTTCCGCATTTTTGCTGCCACAGCCTGACAGAAGCGATATGCTCATCACCATCATTAAGAGTACAGCCAAAACTCTGTTCCATTTTTTCTTTTTCATTACGAATCTCCCATTTGAAATTATTTTCCGCTAGTTCAACAATTCATGAATTACCTTTACCAGTAAATTCCCATCAACAGGCTTGGAAATATGCTCATCCATTCCTGCTTCTTTTGCTCTTATTCTGTCCTCTGTGAATGCATTTGCTGTCATTGCAATGATCGGTATTTCCTTGGCATCCTCTCTGTCCATAGAACGGATCCTCTTTGTGGCATTATAACCATTCATGACTGGCATCATGATATCCATCAAAATCACATCAAATTCACCAGGTCTGCTTTTTTCAAATATTTCAACAGCCTCCAGTCCATTCCATGCTTTGGTCACTTCAGCGCCTTCATTCTGAAACATAAATTCTGCAATTTCCATGTTCAGCTCATTATCTTCCGCCAGAAGAATGTGCAGCCCCTTTATCGTTTTTTCTGATGCATCCTTCTGTTCTTTCCGTTTATCCGTAGCCAGATCTATTCTGAATGGAACCTGGATCACAAATGTTGTCCCAACACCTTCTTTACTTTTAAACATAATGGTTCCACCCATTTTTTCAACCAGTTTTTTGGTAATTGGCATTCCCAGACCTGTTCCGGCAAATTTTGTGCGGCTTCCTGCATGTTCCTGTGCAAATGGTTCAAAAATATGTTTTTGGAACTCTTCTGCCATTCCGATTCCGGTATCCCGACAGACAAATTTCATTATCGCCGTTTCTGGCTGTTCGGATGGAATTTCTACGCAGCTGATATAAATATGTCCGTTTTCTCTGTTATATTTCACCGCATTCGACAGAATATTCATCATCACACGTTTCACATATCCCGGACTTCCGATAAGATTCCGGTGTATGATTTCTTTTTTCTCCCACCTGATCCGGATATTCTGTTCTGCTGCAATCTGTTCGATCACAACAAATACTTCCCTGAAAATACTGCTCAGATTGAATGGTATTTCTTCCAGAATCACTTCATCTGACTCCAGCTTACTCATATCCAGGACATCGTTTACCAGTTCCAGAAGCAGATGAGAGACCTCTTTGACTTTTGCCCTGCATTCCGTCTGTTTTTTCATATCGTCTGCATAATGATCTGCCACATTGAGCACGCCGCAAATTCCATTAATCGGAGTCCGGATATCATGGCTCATTCGCTGAAGAAACTCTGTTTTTGCCTCATTGGCGGCTTCTGCCTTTTTTGCAGCTATCAGAAGTTCTGCTTTATATTTTTCATCTTTTTCCTGTTCCAGTTTCTGATGTGTCAGATTGGTTCTATATGTCCAGAACCAGAATAAACCGAACATCAAAAAATAAAGAAAAATAACACTCATCACATTTAATGGAAGGTTGTGGAATACTTCCGTATCAGGAAGATATGCATAGATATAATAATCACGCTGCTTCAGCATGATTCCGTAACATCCGATTCCTTCTTTCTTAAAATGATAGATATGTTGACTGTCTGTATGCTTTTTCATTGCCTGAACCACTTCGTTGTCAGCTGTATTCTGCCCCAACAGGCTCTCATCATTGCAGGCAACAACTGTCCCATTGTCTGCAACAAGAATCGTTCCATCTTTCTGAGTACTATAACCGTTTAAAAGCCCCTGTATCGTCAGTGTATAGTTTCTGGCAAATTCAGGAGAAGTGTAATAGTAGATTGCGACGATGCCCGGTGCATCTTTTCTGGCACAGGCTGCAATATCGATATGTGACCCATCTTCCCTGGTAAACCGTTCCGAATAGCTTCTTTCTTCATATCCGGCAAAATCCATGATGATGTCTTTTTGCAGATACTCCGTAATCTCATTAGTCAGAGACTCATCTGTGCTGTATTCACAGTCCGTCTTTCCATCTGCATCCAATACAAGGATACCATCCACCCAGAGAGTCTGCAGATTTCCCTTCAGAAAATCCCGGCTTAGCTGCCCGCCGTTTTCTGTTTCCGTTTTAATATTCGTACTCATCTGTCTGGCACTTTCAATGGCACGGAGGAGACTTTTGGATTCCGATGATTCATTATAATGGGTGTAGGTGGAACACTGCACTTTCACATAATTTACAATCTCCACCATTCTTTTCTCTGCTTCCGCTTTTTCTGCGTGGAAGAAATAAAACAGGGAGACTACCGCCACACAGATTCCAAGCAGACCGCCGAGCAGCTGGATTCGTTTTTCTTTTTTCTTAATATCCAAGATCATCCACCTCCAGATACTTCTGGGGATCATCCAGATATTTTTCAATGATTTTCAGGGATGTGCCATCCTGGCGCATTTCTTCCAATGTCTGTTCCATCTGCTCACAGATTCCTCTGTCATCATCTTTTGCAAAAGCAACACCTATTCCGGTGATCATCAGAGGCTCTTCCAGGATACGGAAGCTTGTATCATAATCCTTCATATACTGGACAACAGATTCCTCATGTGCGGCAACTGCATCCACATACCTTTTTCCCAGAAACGTATAGATCAGTTCCCGGTGTCCAAGACTGATCAGATTGCCCAGTTTTGGGATTCTCTCATCCATCCTGTCCAAAAAGATACCTTCCGGTTTGGTTGTGGACTGGACAGCCAGATTCTTTCCCTCCAGATCACTCAACTTATAGATATCGCTGCTCTCGTTTACGGCTACCACCTGTCGACTTGCTATGTATGGTCCTGCCCAGCGGTAATCATCAAGGCGTCCTTCCATGGAAAAGCAGCCCATGATACAGTCAATCTCTCCGCTTTCTACCAATTCTTTTTTCTTCTCCCAGTTGATCTGGACAACATCCACCTGATATCCCATTCTTTTGAAAGCTTCTGTAGCAAGTTCTACATCTATGCCCGTAGGTACACCATCCTCATTCAAATAATTGTATGGTGGGTAGTTATCGCTGCCGAGTGTAATGACCGGCTTTTCTGTTTCTTCTCTGGTGTTATCTATGTTTTTACACCCTGCCAGGGTGACTGCTAAAATTTCCGCAAGCAGAATGCCTGCAATCACTCTTTTCCCTTTCGTTTTCCGCATATTCCTAACTATCCTTTTCGTTTTTTTCATATCTGATTCCCTGCCATTTGTTACTATTCAATGACCTGCGTTTCTGTTTAACAGTTCTGTCAGGATTTCCGCATTTATCTCATTATCCTCTGCACACAGAAACCGCATTCCCTGCAGGATATTACCTTCCTGCTCATCTGTTTCTGCCTGTGACGCCACAGAAACAGATCTTTCTTCCGCAATTTTCAGATCCATAAAAAGCGATACTTGGCATAAACAGATGAATTTGATTCACATTCCTCTGTCATCCTTATAAAATTATTATAGTTACATCTATGAAATAAAAAAACACTGTCCTACAGACAGTGCATCTCATTTCATGCAACTGGCTGCCATTTTACAGGCCCTGTAGCTTTGCGTCCCAGATTTTCATCTGGTTTGCCGATCATCCTATTATAGTTTTTAAACTTATGCAAAAATATTGATGTTATTATACCCCCACAATCTATCGTGCATAAGAAAAACCTCACCGCTTTAACGCTGAAAAATAAAAAAGAACAGCCGATACATATACTCGAACTGTTCTCCTACTTCCAAAGTCCACGCAGCTTTGACATTACTGTTTCCTGCGTCATGATTCTCTCAGTGACGACTGGGAAATTCCCGGCAGCTGCGATAATCTGTGTTTACTGATATCACGCTTCTCACATAAAGATGTTATTTTATCTGCGATATACTTCTCTATCTGCAAGTAACTATACCTCATTTCTGTTATTACATATTCTTATTGTACCTGTAATAGCAGAAAAATATTAGTTATCAATTTTGCAAGTAATTAGTTTTATTATAGGAAGTACATTCGTAAAATAAAATTTGAAGATACTTTCGTTTCCGCAAAAGTCTTTTTCGCTTATATTATCTTAATAATATCACAGACAGCTACGTTTGTCACATAAAAGTTTAGAAACTCAAACAGAAACTCAAACAAAAAAGCAACCATTTAACCTTGACTTTTTATTTGCGGGCTACTTATAATCCTTTTACAAACTCAACTGCATTTTTTATATCTTCCTCATCCGGATGTCCTTTTGCAATACCACCCATCAGTTTAAATGGACCAAATGTGTCATAACCCTTGCATCCGAATTTTCCTATCACTTTAGAACGCTTCTCGTCCAAAATCTGCTCTATGGATTTATAATTCGCACTTCCACCATAAGTACAGATCAGAAATACCTTTTTATCGTCCGGTAGATTCTTCTCTGCAAATCCCAATATCGACTGATGAAATTTTGAAAAATAGATTCCTGATGCAAATCCAATCATATCATAACTGCTCAGATCTACATCTGGCTGTTTTACAGCATCAATCAAATCGACCTGGCATTCTTCTGCTATGCCCTTTACTAGTTTTTCTGTATTCCCATGATGTACAGATGCATATACGATTGCTTTTCTCATTTGTTTTCCTTTCTGCCTGTCTCCATTGTTTTAGTATTCTTTTGAAATTTCTCCTGTACCATCATGAGCATTTTTTCAAAAGACTGTGCAAACCTTACATCATCTTCTTCTGTTCGTTTTTTTGGTCCCTTGATATGATTCTTATGGGAACTTCTTCTGGCTTTTTTATTCAAATGACGTTCCATGAGCATCTGATCAATATTGTCATTCGTGTACCATTTGCCCGATTGATGAATGGCATAAGCACCTTTTCCCAGTGCCATTGCTGCAACACCATAGTCCTGTGATACGACAATATCTCCTTTATGGCAGATACTGATCAGTTTATAATCTACTGCATCTGCTCCTGCCCCTACTACAATCACTTCGCTATAATCAGAATACAAAATATGATTCGTATCACACAGCAATGTAGTTGGAATATTATATTTCTCTGCTATTGTCTCGATAATACCTACTACCGGACATGCATCTGCATCTACAAATATCTGCACTAGTGCCTCTCCATTTCTTTTTAAATCTATAATCTACTACAATAGAATTATACCACTATTCCCCCTTTTCACCAAACACTATTCTAGCACCACATCCCGCCGCTGACACTCTCATGGCAGAACCATTCCCATAACTTCCGTATGGCTTAGGATTTCTTTCTCTAAACCAATACCTGAATCTTCCACCATAACCTGCATATGGATATCTTTTTCCCCAATCCTGCATGTTAGTTACTACCGCTTCTTCTATTTTCTTTACTGTAGCTTCCGTTCCGACTGCAAGAAGAGCTTCTCCAACTGCTATTGTCATAACAGAATCATCTGTAAAGCTACAGCCTTTACTAAACAAATCAAACTTTTTGTAATTAACTAAAATTAGTCAATTCTTACCCGCTTTTTATTTTTCCAAAAAACCTCCATTTTCCTTATAAAACGGTTGCTTTTTCTCTAAACTATAGTATAATAAACCTTGTCGTGTGTATAGAAATACTAAACTTATAGTTTATTTTTATTTTTACAAACAATTTACAGAAAGGAGCTATTTATGAATATAGGACAGAAAGTAAGGGAGCTCCGTATTGCGAAAAATCTTACCCAGGAAGAACTTGCAGACCGGAGTGAGCTTTCGAAGGGATTCATTTCCCAGCTGGAACGGGATCTTACTTCTCCTTCTATCGCCACACTGGTTGATATTCTGCAGTGTCTCGGCACCAATCTGAATGAATTTTTCAGCGATGACGAGGAAGAACAGGTTGTCTTCGGTGATGAGGATTATTTTGAAAAAAAGGATACTGATCTGAAGAATACGATTGAATGGATCATTCCGAATGCCCAGCGCAATATGATGGAACCGATCCGTCTTACCCTGGCTCCGGGCGGTGCAACCTACCCGGATCTTCCACACGAAGGTGAGGAATTCGGATACGTGCTTCAGGGTTCCGTCAAAATCCACGTAGGCAATAAGGTCTACAAAGCTAAAAAGGGAGAATCCTTTTATTTTACTCCCCGCGCAAAGCATTATATAGAAGCATCGTCTTCTTCCGGGGCACGCCTGATCTGGGTCAGCACTCCCCCAAGTTTTTAAGTACACAGGAGGATTATACATATGCCAAACAAACTGATTGACATTGTTGGTGTTTCCAAATCATATGGAGACAATCTGGTTCTGGACGACCTGAACCTTTATATCAGAGAAAATGAATTTCTCACACTTTTAGGACCTAGCGGCTGCGGAAAGACAACGCTTCTGCGTATCCTCGGCGGATTCGAAAATCCGGACTCCGGAAAAGTAATTTTCGATGGAAAGGACATCACATCCCTTGCACCGAATAAACGACAGCTCAACACTGTTTTCCAGAAATATGCGCTTTTCACCCATATGACCATTGCTGAAAATATTGCTTTTGGTCTGAAGATCAAAGGGAAATCAAAATCTTACATCGATGATAAGATTCACTATGCATTAAAACTGGTCAATCTGGAAGGTTACCAGAACCGTTATCCGGATTCTTTGAGTGGTGGTCAGCAGCAGCGTATTGCCATCGCCCGCGCCATTGTAAATGAACCAAAAGTTCTTCTTCTGGATGAACCTCTCGGTGCCCTGGATTTAAAGCTCCGCCAAGACATGCAGTATGAACTGATCCGTTTAAAAAATGAGCTGGGAATTACATTTATCTACGTTACCCACGATCAGGAAGAAGCCCTCACCATGTCTGACACGATTGTTGTCATGAATCAGGGATACATCCAGCAGATCGGTACACCGGAAGATATCTACAACGAGCCGGAAAATGCTTTCGTAGCCGACTTCATTGGCGATAGCAACATTTTCAATGCCATCATGGTACGCGATAAGCTGGTCAATATTGTCGGTGCCGAATTCCCGTGTGTGGATACCGGATTCGGAACCAACAAACCGGTCGATGCGGTCATCCGTCCGGAGGACATCGATCTTGTAAAACCAGAAGAAGGCACATTAAAGGGTGTCGTTACCCATCTGATTTTCAAAGGAGTCCACTATGAAATGGAAGTCCTTGCCAACAACTATGAATGGCTGGTACACAGCACCGATATGTTCCCGGTTGGCACTGAGGTTGGAATCCATGTTGACCCGTTTGATATTCAGATCATGAAAAAACCGGAATCTGAAGATGAGGAGGCTGTAGGAATTGAAGAATAGCAAACGTCTCCTGGCAGGGCCATACCTTTTCTGGGCAGTTTCTTTCATTATCATTCCTCTGATCATGATCTTCTATTATGGTCTGACTGACAATGACGGAAAATTCACCTGGATGAACCTTGCCAAAATCACAACACCTGAGAATTTAAAGGCTCTGGGGCTTGCACTTCTGCTTGCATTTGTCAGCACAGTGATCTGCCTGATCCTTGCCTATCCTCTGGCAATGATCCTCGTCGGAAGAAATGTAAACCAGTCCAGCTTCGTAGTACTTGTTTTCATCCTTCCGATGTGGATGAACTTTCTGCTCAGAACTCTTGCATGGCAGAACCTCCTGGAGAAAAACGGTGTCATCAACTCCGTTCTCCATTTCTTCGGGCTGCCTTCATGGAACATTATCAACACACCGACAGCGATCATCCTCGGTATGGTCTACAACTTCCTGCCGTTCATGGTGCTGCCGATTTACAATGTACTTGTAAAGATTGACAAAGATGTTATTTCCGCAGCCAGAGATCTCGGTGCCGGAAATATCCAGACATTTACCAAGATCATCCTTCCGCTTAGTGTTCCGGGTATCATCAGTGGAATCACTATGGTATTTGTACCTGCACTTACAACCTTCGTCATTTCCAACCTCCTCGGTGGAAGCAAGATCCTTCTGATTGGAAATGTTATCGAACAGGAATTCCAGCAGGGAAGCAACTGGCATGTAGGAAGTGGACTTTCACTTGTCCTGATGATCTTCATCATTGCAAGTATGGCTCTGATCGCCAAATACGATAAAGACGGGGAGGGCACAGCATTCTAATGAAAAAGAAATTACAGAATTTATATTTACTGCTGATCGTGATCTTCCTCTATGCTCCGATCATGACACTGATGGTTCTGTCCTTTAACAGTTCCAGAACCCGTGCCAAATGGGGCGGATTTACCGGAAAATGGTATGTATCCCTTTTCCAGGATGAAGCGATCATGAGCACCTTATACAACACCCTGATCATCGCACTTCTTTCTGCGCTGATTGCAACCGTGATCGGAACTTTGGCTTCCATTGGAATCCAGAGTATGAACCGCAAGTTTCGTACCTTTATGCTGGGTGTCACCAACATTCCGATGCTGAACGCAGACATTGTGACTGGTGTATCTATGATGCTGTTGTTTATCGCATTCCGTATGAACATGGGATTTTCGACAATCCTGATTGCACATATAACCTTTAATATCCCGTATGTCATCCTAAGTGTCATGCCAAAACTAAAGCAGACCAACCGGCGGACCTATGAAGCTGCACTGGATCTTGGTGCTTCCCCGATCTACGCTTTTTTCAAAGTCGTATTTCCGGATATCCTTCCAGGAATTCTTTCCGGTTTCCTGCTTGCATTTACCATGTCGTTGGATGATTTTGTGATCACCCACTTTACCAAAGGACCTGGAATCGATACCCTGTCCACCAAAATTTACAGTGAAGTACGAAAAGGAATCCGTCCGGAAATTTACGCACTCTCAACGATCATGTTTGTAACGGTGCTCTTCCTTCTCTTCCTGGTCAATTTAAAACCGGAAAAAGAAGTTCACGAAAAAGACGGCACGATCCGCAAGCCATCCCGTGCACGCCACACGATGCGTCTCGTCGTAACACGTGTCGTACCGGCACTGCTCGTGATCGTTATTACAGCCGGAGGATTTTTCTACAATTCAAAGACAAAGATTTCCGGCTCCGAAAAGGTAATTGTCTACAACTGGGGCGAATATCTGGACCCGGATGTCCTGGATATCTTTGAAGAAGAAACCGGTATCCAGGTAGTTTATGAAGAATACGAAACCAATGAGATCATGTACCCGAAGGTGCAGTCCGGCGCCATTTCCTACGATGTGGTCTGCCCTTCTGACTATATGATCCAGCGTATGATCGAGAATGATCTCCTCGCCGAGATCAACTGGGACAATGTTTCAAATATCAAAAACATCGGACAGACTTACATGGATCAGTCCAAGGCATTTGACCCGGAAAATAAATACTCTGTTCCTTATTGCTGGGGAACTGTCGGGATCCTTTACAACAAAACCATGGTAAACGAACCAATTGATTCCTGGTCTGTTCTCTGGGATCCAAAGTACAAGGACAGCATTCTGATGCAGGACAGCGTCCGCGATGCATTCGGTGTTACCTTAAAATATCTTGGATATTCCCTGAACTCAACCGACCTGGACGAGCTGAACGAAGCGAAGAATCTTCTGATCAAACAGAAACCACTGGTTCAGGCATACGTCGTTGACCAGGTGCGTGACAAGATGATCGGAAATGAAGCAGCCATCGGTGTTATTTACTCCGGTGAAGCCATTTACACACAGAAAGAAAATCCAAACCTGGAATACGTGATCCCGAAAGAAGGATCCAATATCTGGATCGACTCCTGGGTAATTCCGAAGAATGCAGAGCATAAGGAAAATGCAGAAAAGTTCATCAACTTCCTCTGCCGTCCGGACATCGCACTGAAGAACTTTGAGTACATCACCTACTCGACTCCAAATGAAGCAGCACGGGAACTGATTGAAGACGAGTCCATCCGCAACAGCAAGATTGCATTCCCGGATGCAAGCGAGCTCTCCGGATGTGAGACTTTCAAATTCCTTGGAGATAAAAACGATGCTGTCTACAACGAATTATGGCGGGAAGTGAAATCAAAGTAATGTGGGAAAGAATTCTGAATTATACAATAACCGAACAGAAAACTTCCAATATCCATGAGTTTTTAAAAGCTCATGGATATTCTTCTTCTCTGATCCGGGCAATCAAAGAAGATACGGAAGGAATCCGTCTGAACGGGGAACCGGTACTGGCACGCACCCTTCTTACTCCCGGCGACCAGCTTGCCATTCGGATTACCGAAACAAAATTCTCCGAAAATATTGTTCCGTCAGATCTGCCTCTTTCGATCGTATATGAAGATCCGGACCTGCTGGTCATCAATAAACCTGCCGGAATGCCAATTCACCCTTCCCAGGGAAATTATGACAACACACTTGCCAATGCCTGCGCATGGTATTTCAAAGAGAAAGGCGAGCCTTTTGTATACCGCTGCATTAACCGGCTTGACCGGGACACCACCGGTCTTCTGATCATTGCCCGGCATCTTTACAGTGCCTCTCTCCTCTCTGCCATGATGGCACGCCGGGAAATCCACCGGGAATATCTGGCACTTGCCACGGGAATCGTCCCGGAAGACGGAATCATCACTGCTCCAATTGCCAGAAAAGAGGGTTCTACCATCGAGCGCATGGTCGATTTTAAACATGGTGAATATGCCTGCACCCATTACCGCAGGCTTTCCATCACAAATACAGATCCGGTCTACTCTCTGGTTGCCTTAAAGCTGGATACCGGACGCACTCATCAGATCCGGGTGCATATGAATTACATCGGTCATCCGCTTCCGGGAGATTTTCTCTATAATCCGGATTACAGCCATATCAGCCGTCAGGCACTGCACTCACATCATCTGCGTTTCCGGCATCCAATCACAGGAGAAGAAATGCATTTCACAGCGCCTGTGCCTGAAGATATGTTACTCTGATAAATATATTTAAGTGATCCCCTTCCCCGGCACATAATACTCTTTTTATGGAAGAATTTTCCATATGTATTTTCCGGTCAAACAGAAGAAGAGCTTCTGAGAGAACAAAGATATTCATTCTCCCAGAAGCTCTTCTTCTGTTTATTTCTTATTTCTGACGATGAATCACACTAAAAAACAGCGGAACGGATTCAAACTGCCTCTATAATCTATATCGCTCTCTTACCATGTGACCAGCTTCAACATTTTACAAATCAAAACATCCGCCTCCAATAAATTCCCTCAAAATCGAATTCTGCGGAACATACTCACTTCCGATCCCCACAAAATAATCCAGGAATTTGAGCAGTCTCTTCGCTTCCTGATATTCGGCGCAGTCCTTCTCAATTCCGAACAGGATCGGTTCTGCATAAGCTTTCAGAACTGCCAGCTCATAAAGAAGAGCTGAATTGAACATCACATCCGCGTCTTCCTGATACGGGAAAATATTGTTCTCTTCCCCTCTTCGCACCGACTGCCACATAGCGATCGTCTGCTTTGCCGAAGTACCTCTGGTTCTTGCATCACGCACCATCCGGCGGATCAGACGTCCATCTGTTGATGCGATCCGGTTATGCTCATCGATATTCAGCTGGGTCAGTGCACTGATATAGATCTTGAATTTATTTTCTTTTGGCAGATCATGGGTCAACGCATCATTCAGACAATGAATGCCTTCGATCACCAAAATATCCTGCTCACCAAGCTGCATATAATGTCCGTTATATTCCCGTTTTCCGGTCTTGAAATTGAACGTCGGAAGCTCAATCCGTTCTCCTGCAAGCAGCTTTTTCAGATCGTGATTAAAAAGTTCCACATCCAGTGCTTCCAAACACTCATAATTCGGCTTTCCTTCTGCGTCCAGCGGTGTATCCACACGGTTCTTAAAGTAATCATCCACCGAAATCGGATGCGGGACCAGACCGCTTACCCGGAGCTGGATGGAAAGCCGTCTGGAAAATGTAGTCTTTCCTGACGAAGAAGGACCGGCGATCAAGACAAACTTTTTCTGCGGATTTCCTGCAATCTGCTCTGCGATCTGCGCAATCTTCTTCTCCTGCATTGCCTCCTGTACCAGAAGCAGTTCCTTTGGATTGGCGCTGCCGCCTGTCACATAATCATTCAGTGCCCCTACCGTCTCAATTCCAAGCATATCACCGCCACGCGTAGATTCCTTCAGCACATGGAACAGCTTATTCTGAGGCTGAAACGGAGGTATCTTTTCCGGTTCAGCTGCCTCCGGCATCTGCACTACAAATCCCTCATCATATAAATATAATTTAAAATATTTCAGATAGCCGGTTGATGGAACCATATAGCCGTAATAGTAGTCCTCAAATTCATTGATACTGTAAATATTGACTGTAGACACTCTGCGATACCGGAACAAACGCTCTTTATCCTTCATACCGTACTTGCGGAACATTTCAACCGCTTCATCGGTATGAACCGATCTCTTCCGGATTGAAAGATCCATATCTGCCATTTCATGCATCCGTTCTTCAATCCTTGCAAGCAGTTCCTGATCCAGCTTCTGATCTCCTTTTATTGTACAATAATACCCTTTATCTACAGAAAAATGGATTCTCACCTGTTCTATCTTATCATGTCCGATTGTATCATATACTGCCTTCACCAGCAGAAAACTTACACCACGGCGATAGGTAAGATTTCCAATTGTCTCGCCTGTCGTCACAAAATGGAGCGCACAGTCCTTTTTCAGCTTCTTTCCAAGCTCCTGAAGCTTTCCATTTACATATACAAGAACAATATCATGTGGATATCTTTCCTGATATTCCCCGGCAATCTGCAGATATGTGGTTCCTGCCGGAAAACTTCTCTCTTCCCCGTCAATCTGTACTTTGTACATCTGCTGTTCCATATTTACCGCCTTCTTTCTGCCTTACGGCGCTTTGACAAATCTGTCTGTTTTCTCCCCGCTCCCAAACACCTTACGTCAAAACCCAGAATGGCTGCCGGATCTTTGCTGTCCGGATCTCTGCCTCTGGAAATTTCTCCCGGCAAAAATGTTCCATATCTGCAATAAAGATATGCTCCACGCCATAGTGTCCGGCATCAATTACTGCCATTTTTTGTGCAACCGCATCAATCCCCTCATGGTGATCAATGTCACCTGTCACCAGTACATCCACACCTTTTTCCAAAGATACGGAAATTGCGCTCTTCCCGGAACCCGGAAAAACACCAAGGCGATGTACCTGCATTTCCGGCTCTCCAAAAATTTTCACATTCGGAAGATCAAATGCTTTTTTTACCATTTCCGCACAGGATTTTAAATCCATCGGCTGTGCCAGATCAGCAACTCTTCCGATTCCAACCGGAACTTCACCGGATTCTGAATGCATGCTTCCCGTCACTTCCAGAACCTCCGGTTCACTCAGTTCAAGTACCTTCCCAGCAAGCTCTGCCATTCCCATCACATCATAATTGGTATGCATCGCATAGTAAGAAATGTCATCCCGGATCAACTTCAGTACTCTTCTGCCAATAAAATCCTCGTCATTGATCTTTTTCATTGCTTTAAAGATCATCGGATGATGTGTGATCAGCATATCTGCGCCCCAGTCTGCTGCTTCTTCGATCACTTCATCCGTCGCATCCAGTGCAAGATAGATCCGCTTTACTTCTTTATTGCTTCTTCCGACCTGCAGTCCTACATTATCCCACTCCATAGCATAGTGCTTTGGAAAACGTGCTTCTATTTCTTTTATAATCTCTCTGCAAATCATCCTTTTCCTCCTAAAAATACCGGTCAAGCAGGTCTTCTGCTCTCTTTATCATATGCAGAACCTCTGCACTTCTCTCCTTCGTGCGTTCACTCTCCTGCACCCGAAGCTTTTCATACACGCCCTGATTCACAGACAGTTCCTTTTTCAGATATTCTCTCATCACCGGATGAGCCTTCTCTAATAAATATTTCCCATATTCAAGCTCTTCTTCTGCTGCCGGAACACCTTCCGCATAAAGACCTCTTTGCTCTACCGGGATCACCTTCATCATTGGATAGTATTTTCCATCCTCTTCCACCATGTCCTCTGTAACGATACGAAATCTATGTTCTTCCAGATAACAGCGGACTTTCGCAAGCTCTGACTGCGGCTGCAGGATCAGTTCCTTTAAGCTTCTGGTTTTTTCCGGATCCTCATTCAAAATGTGTATGACAAGACCGCCGCCCATTCCGGCGGCGATCATTGTGTCAGCTTCTTCCATTTTCAAATTCACCAGACCATCGGAAAGACGGGTAACGATCTTCCCATCCAGTCCATGTTCAAGGATATGTGTATCCGCTCTCTCTAATGGTCCTTTGTTAATATCCATGGCAATTGCGGATGGAACCAGCCCGTTCTGTGTCAGATAGATTGGGATGTAAGCGTGGTCTGTTCCCACATCCGCAAGACGCATTCCCGGTGTGACAAGATCCGCCACTGCCTGTAATCTTTTTGATAATTCAGCCATCTTCTTAATCCAAATAATCTCTTAATTTTCTGCTGCGGCTTGGATGACGAAGCTTGCGGAGTGCTTTTGCTTCAATCTGACGGATACGCTCACGGGTGACATCGAACTCTTTTCCGACCTCTTCCAGTGTACGTGCTCTTCCATCACTCATACCAAAACGCAGGCGGAGAACCTTCTGCTCTCTCTCTGTCAGTGTACTTAAAACTTCATCCAGCTGTTCTTTCAGAAGTGTCTGCGCTGCTGCTTCTGCCGGAACAGGTACATTGTCATCCTGGATAAAGTCGCCCAGGTGGCTGTCCTCTTCCTCACCGATCGGAGTCTCAAGAGAAACCGGTTCCTGGGAAATCTTTAAGATTTCACGCACACGGTCTACCGGCATGTCCAACTCTGCAGCGATCTCTTCCGGCGTAGGTTCACGTCCAAGCTCCTGCAGTAACTGTCTGGATACACGGATCAGTTTATTGATCGTCTCTACCATATGAACCGGTATACGGATGGTTCTCGCCTGGTCAGCAATCGCACGTGTGATTGCCTGACGGATCCACCATGTTGCATAGGTACTGAACTTAAATCCCTTCTGATAATCAAACTTCTCTACCGCCTTGATAAGTCCAAGGTTTCCTTCCTGTATCAGATCCAGAAACAGCATACCACGTCCCACGTAACGCTTTGCAATGCTGACTACCAGCCGCAGGTTGGCTTCTGCAAGACGCTTTTTCGCTTCTTCATCACCATCTGCCATTCTCTTTGCCAGCTCGATCTCTTCTTCTGCTGAAAGAAGCGGAACCTTACCGATCTCTTTCAGATACATACGGACCGGATCTTCGATGCTGATTCCGTCCGGAACAGACAGGTCGATCTTCTCCATATCCACTTCGTCTTCATCCGAAAGCATGATCTCCAGATCATCATCATCCACATTGGAGTCATCATTCATCTGAAGCACATCGATCCCATTGGCCTCCAGGTACTCAAATACCTTGTCCATCTGCGTCGGTTCCAGCTCCATATCCCGGAATACATCATTGATTTCCTGGATTTCAAGAATGTTCTTCTTTTTTTTCGCAAGGGCAACCAGATTTTTTAATTTTTCCTGAAACTTTACTACGTTCTCTTCCATGTAGTGTCCTTCCTCTCATCGCTTGTTTATATTCTATCCCTAATTAATGGAAATATGCAGTTTATGAAGGTCCTGCACTGCCTTCTTCGCATTCATAAGCCTTTGCAGCCCCTGAATGTCTGTCGGATCCAGATTCCGGGTTGCGGTCTCGATACTGTACTCCTTTACCCGGAGAATCGTCTCCTTGATCGCTTTTTCCTGCTCTCCCGCAGTCGTCAGCTCTTTGATTCTCGTATTGAAAAGTGCTGCCACCGCGTGGTGTTCCTCTTCCTCTGTAAAATAATTCATGATCTGCGCAGGATTCAGTTCTCCTTTTGCATGCTGTTCATACAGAAGTTCAGCAACTTTCCGGTACAGCTCCACCGTAAAATCCTCCGGCGTAACATAACGGCTTACCTGATCAAACAGCTCTTCCCTGTCAATCAGCCAGGTAAGCAGAATCTTCTGTGACCGGATATGACCATCCTCTTTTGGCGTTTCCTGGCGGATCGTCTGTCTCGGCTTTGTGGCCGGAGCTGCCATTCCGCTCTGGACTGCTACCTTGACAACCAGCTTCTTAAGTTCTTCGTAGCCGACGTGATAAGTCTTTGCCACCGCTTCTATGTAATTATCACGTTCAATTTCTTCTTCAAAACGTGCCAGCCTTCTCGCCGCCTCTCTGAGGAATTCCGTCTTTCCTTCCGGTGCATTCAGGTCATAACCTTTTTCCAGCATCTCAAGACCGAACATAAAGCTGTTCCTTGCTTTCCTGATCCGCTCTTCAAATGCCTCAGCTCCAAGATTCTTGATGAATTCATCCGGATCCTTGTACGGTTCCATCCGGATCACGCGGGTCGTCACACCGGCCTCCCGAAGGATCGGAGCTGCCCGGAGTGCCGCTTTAGTTCCGGCTTCATCACTGTCATAGGTCAGATAGACTTCATTCACATACCGTTTGATCAATGCTGCATGTCCTGCTGTAAGTGCAGTTCCAAGTGATGCAACTGCATTGGTAAATCCCGCCTGATGGAGCGAAATTACATCCATATAGCCTTCACATACAATAAAATACGGCTTTCTTGATGTTCTCGCCCGGTGAAGTCCGTACAGATTCCGGCTCTTATCAAAGATAAGAGTCTCCGGTGAGTTCAGGTACTTTGGCTTCCCGTCGCCCATCACACGCCCGCCGAATCCGATCACACGGTTATTCACATCCATAATCGGAAACATGACACGGTTCCAGAATTTGTCGTAAACTCCGTGCTTTTCATCGACATTTACCAGACCGGCTTTGATGATCATCTCTTCACTATAACCCTTCATCTTCAGGTATCGAAACAGATCATCACTGTATTTGCTGGAATATCCAAGTCCAAATGCGGTGATCGTCTCCTGGCTCAACTGACGGTTCTGCAGGTATTCTCTTGCCTGCCTTCCGCCCTCCGTCTTCAGCTGCGCATAATAATACTTGGCCGCCAGCTTGTTCATCTCAAGCAGCGCACTTCTCGTATCTGCTCTTTCTTTCGCTTCTTTTGAATATTCCTCTTGCGGAAGCTCCACACCTGCACGCTGTGCCAGAAACTTGAGTGCTTCTACAAAAGAATAATTCTCATACTCCATAATGAAGGTAAATACATTTCCTCCCGCTCCGCAGCCAAAGCAGTAATACATCTGCTTATCCCTGCTCACAGAAAAAGAAGGAGATTTCTCACTGTGAAACGGACAAAGTCCGAAATACGAACTCCCCTGCTTCTTCAGCTTCACATATCCGGAAATCACATCTACGATATCATTTTTCGATCTTACTTCTTCTATAATCTCATCTGAATAATACATTATGTCCTACACCTTCCTGGCAGGGTTCGCGCACCTTGCGCAACCCCTACATAATATATATTCGACAAAACTTTTTTATTTCCTTTAAAATTTCCAAGATTGTGGAATAAAAATTTCTTCAAACTTTTTTACGGCAAAATTATCCGTCATTCCTGCTATGTAATCACACACTGCGATCTCCGGCATTTCCCCCTTCTGCAGCTGTTTCAGATACTGCTCCGGCATCTTTTCCATGTGCGTTTCATAATAAGAATACAGATCTTCGACCATTCGGATTGCTTTGTCCTCTTCGCCCTTTGCAAGTGGATTCTCATAAACATGGGTAAACATATATGCCCGCAGCTCCATCAATGCTTCACGGACTTCCTCTGACATGCAGATCTTCGGTTTGTCCATGCTGTTTACGATCACATCATGGGTAAGTGTGTTCAAACGCTCTCTTTTACTGTTGCCCAGAACTTTTCGCAGCTCTTTGGGCAGTTCCTCTTCATTCATGATCCCCGCCCTTACTGCGTCATCAATATCATGGTTCACATAAGCAATCTTATCAGACAGTCTGACGATCTGCCCTTCCAGTGTCGCAGGCATGCCCGCACTTTTGTGGTTGCGGATTCCATCGATCACTTCCCAGGTCAGGTTCAGTCCCTCCCCCTGTTTCTCCAGCACCTCTACTACACGGACACTTTGTTCATTGTGTTTAAATCCACACGGACACACATTGTTCAGAGCTCTCTCTCCTGCATGTCCAAACGGAGTATGCCCGAGATCATGCCCCAGTGCAATTGCCTCCACCAGATCTTCGTTCAGCCTGAGCGCCTTTCCGATCGTCCGGGCGTTCTGCGATACTTCCAGCGTATGCGTTAGCCGCGTCCGGTAATGGTCTCCGATTGGGAGGAGAAACACCTGCGTCTTCTGCTTCATGCGCCGAAATGCCTTACTGTGCAGGATCCGATCTCTGTCCCTCTGAAAAACCGGTCGGATATCACACTGTGGCTCATTTCTCTTTCTCCCCCGGGACGCCATGCTTAATGTGGCACAGGGACTTAGATATTCCTTTTCTCTTTCTTCCATCTGTTCCCTGATCGTCATTTTTTATTTCCTCTCTTCTTTCAGCCGTTTCTCGATTGCTTCTGTCACGCATTCCAGAACTTTAATACGCGCATAATATTTATCATTTCCTTCCACTACGATCCACGGTGCATGTGGCATAGAAGTCTTTTCCAGCATTTCTTCTATCGCCGCCTCATACTGATCCCATTTTTCCCGGTTTCTCCAGTCTTCATCGGTGATCTTCCACTGTTTTTTCGGATTTTCCTGTCTGGCCTTAAACCTTCTCGCCTGCTCATCCTTGTCAATCTGCATCCAGAATTTCAGCACGATTGCTCCTGCATTTACCAGATCCTGCTCCATGGCGTTAATCTCCCCATAAGCTCTCTTCCATTCTTTTTCGGTGCAAAAGCCTTCGATCCTCTCTACCATCACTCTTCCGTACCAGGTTCTGTCAAATATCGCAATATGGCCGGCTTTCGGCATTGCACGCCAGAAACGCCACAGATAATGATGTGCTTTCTCTGTATCACTCGGTGACGCTGTCGGATTCACCACATATCCTCTCGGATCCATATGTGAAGTCAGACGTTTGATCGCACCGCCTTTTCCTCCGGCATCCCATCCCTCAAAGCCAAGGACAACCGGAATTCTCCTGCGATAAAGCTCTCCATGCAGATGTTCCATCTTTTTCTGAAGCTCTTTTAAGCGTTCCTCATAAACCTCTTTTGGCATGGATTTGGAAAGATCCACCTTTGCCAGAATGGATTCTGCTGTTTCCCTTTTCACTTCCGTTTTCTTTTCCAGACTGCCTTTTTCTTCCAGTTCCTTTCTTGCGACTGCTTCTTCCATTGCCTGGATCACTGCCTGATAAACAGCCACTTTAGCTTTTTTCTTCTTTGTAGCATCGATCACTGTCCACGGTGCGTAATCTGCATCCGTTTTCCGCAGCATCTCTTCATTGATTGCTTTATACTCTTTAAAATCATGATTCCGCTTCAGATCGCCTTTGCTTACCCGCCATGCAGTATCCTTGGAAGCAAGCAGTTTCTCGAAGCGCTTTTTCTGTTCTTTCCGGTCAATCTTTAAAAACAGTTTGATGATCACCATTCCATCATCCGTCAGCTGTTTCTCAAACGCACGGATCGATTCAAAATCCTTTTCCAGCTCTTTTTCCGGTGTTTTTCCTTCAAAACGTTCAATCATAACTCTCCGGTACCAGCTGGTATCAAAAATCGCAATCCTTCCCTTTTCCGGGATCTTCGTCCAGAAACGCCACATAAAAGGATGCATCCATTCCTCTTCTGTTTCATTTTTTACCGCATATACTTTAAAACCTCTTGGATCTAGTGCCTGGATCAGATTACCAATCTGAAGTCCTTTTCCTGCTGCTCCATAACCCTCAAACGCGATCATCACCGGGATTTTTTTCTCCCGGCACACTCTTTGCAGTTCTCCAAGCTGCTCTCCCAGTTCTTTTATATCCTTCATTTTTACATTTTTATCCATAAAATGCCTCCATTTCACCAGTTTCTGCTCTTATTATTCCCAAATCCATTGATAAAGCGCGCAATTAACGCATACAATTATATATCATATTACTATATTTTCTCATAATAAGAAAGTAGATTTGTAAAATTATTGAATTATTTATCTTTTCGATATTTTTCGTAATATATTGCGAATTAAAATTTATTTTAAATTTTTGTTGACTTTGTGTTTGGAATATAGTATTATAGCTTTTGTCAGCGGCGAGCAGTTAAAAAATAAAGCTCACTGAGTGATATGCGGAAGTGTCGGAACTGGCAGACGAGCAAGACTAAGGATCTTGTAAGCATTGCGCTTGTGTGGGTTCAAGTCCCATCTTCCGCATTATAAAAAGAAACCTCTGATTTTATCAGAGGTTTCTTTTTATAGTACCGAAGCGTAACCTGAACCCATGGTTCAGGTCTTCGCTCCGCTACGGTCGGCGCAAAGCATTCGTCCACCGGACGAATTGCGCCCCATCTTCCGCTTCCTTCATTTTTCAAATTCTCCGTTTTTATTAAGAAAGTCTTTTTTGTAATACCAACGTACAGCATAAACCCATGGTTCAGGTCTTCGCTTCGCTACGGTCGGCGCAGGGCCAGGTTCTTCCACTGGACGAACCTGGCCCCATCTTTCGCTTCCTTACCTGTTATGCCTTTTTTTATTGACCAGATACAATACAATTCCACCTGCTACGATCACCATTGAAATCCACTGGGAGGTTGAGAACTTCCAAGCTCCTCCTCTGTTATCATTTCTCAAAAACTCAACAAGAAATCTTCCCACACCATACAGCAGCATATACAAAAAACCTACGTTTCCCGGTGTACCGTCTTTTTTATTCTTTCTATAATATAGAAGTAACACGATCATGATCAGGAAATCGCCCGCCGACGAAATAAGCTGTGTCGGGATCAGTTTTACACCTGCCGGAGCAAGCCCACCTTCCGGGAAGACCACACCAAATCTGGAGGTTGTCTCCCTTCCATAGCAGCATCCTGCAAGAAAACATCCGATTCTTCCAAATCCCTGTGCCATCGAAATACTTGCCACAGCGAGATCAAAATATTCCAGAAAATAAAGCTTTTTAATTCTGCAATATACAATCGCTGTCAGAACACCGGCAATAATTCCACCATATACGACAAATCCTTCTGAACCGAGTACCGTCTTCGGATCTTTAATAAATGTCTTAAACTCCACGATCACATATAGAATTTTTGCACCTAAAAAACCGCCGATTACACCGTAAATTCCAATATCCACAATTGCTTCCGGATCCAGACCATTCTTTTTTGCCCGATAAGAAGCCATTGCTACACAGCAAAGGATACCGATTGCGATCATCAGTCCATATCCATGTATCGTAAACTTTCCTATTGAAAACAGATCAATTTTCACGCTTTTTTATTCCTCCCTTTTATCAATCTATTTATCATTGTATGGATTATCCCTTCATTTGTCAATCTTATCCTTTTGGATACTATCTGCTATTTTGCCTCTTAATCCAACAATGGGGCATGATTCAGAGAATCACCCCCCACGTTTAGAGCTATCATTAAATTGTTCTGCCTTACAGAAGATTCTTCATACTCTTCAGCCCAATTGCCAGAGTTGAAGTATTGTGTAAAAGTGCTGATGTCGTTGGCTGGATCACACCGGTTACTCCGAGTACGATCAGACCGGAATTAAATCCAACGATAAAGCGGTAATTACTTTGAATCCTCTTCATCAGCCTATTGCTGAGACGTCTTAAGGTCACGATCTGTCCAAGATCATCTGCGCCTACCGTAATATCTGCAATCTCACGCGCAATCTCTGCGCCATTGCTGATCGCAATTCCCACATCTGCCGCAGAAAGCGCCGGAGAATCATTGATACCATCGCCGATCATAATAACTTTTCTTCCAGCTGCTTTTTCTTTTTCTACAAATGCAGCCTTATCTTCCGGCAGTACTTCTGAATAATATTCATCCACACCGACACGCTTTGCGATCGCCGAAGCTGTACGGTCGCTGTCACCTGTCATCATAACAATTTTTCCAAATCCTGTTTTCTTGAGCTCGGCAACTACTGTCTTCGCCTCTTCTCTCAATGGATCTTCAATACAGATCACTCCTGCAAGCTGATTCTCGATTGCAAGATACAGATGTGAATATTCTTCCGGAAGACTGTCAAATAACTCCTGTTTTCCTTCCGGAATTGTACATTTTTCATCTTCAAATACAAAATGAGAACTTCCGATAATTACATTTTTATCATCAATCGTTGTAGAAATGCCATGTGCAACCACATACTCTACCTTGGAATGCATTTCCTCATGATCCAGACTTTTCTCTTTTGCTGCATTTACTACTGCTTTTGCCATAGAATGTGGAAAATGTTCTTCCAGACACGCTGCAATACGGAGCAGTTCATCCGGTGTTCTTCCATCAAAGGGAACCACATCCACCACGGTAGGTGTTGCTTTTGTAAGTGTACCAGTCTTGTCAAATACGATCGTATCTGCCTCTGCCACGGCTTCCAGATACTTTCCGCCCTTTACGGTAATATTGTAAAGGTTTGCTTCACGGATTGCAGACAGCACAGAAATCGGCATTGAAAGCTTAAGGGCACACGAAAAATCTACCATCAGGATTGAAAGGGCCTTTGTGACATTTCTCGTCAGCAGATAGGTAAGAGCTGTTCCACCAAGCGAATACGGTACAAGCTTGTCAGCAAGATGCTCTGCCTTGCTTTCTACTCCTGATTTTAACTTCTCAGATTCTTCAATCATCGTAACGATCTTATCGAAGCGGCTGTTTCCACTTACCTGTTTGACTTCAACTGTGATCTCACCTTCTTCGACCACGGTTCCTGCATATGCATAGCTTCCAACCGTCTTGCGGACAGACACTGACTCTCCGGTAAGAGATGCCTGATTGATCATCGCTTCACCATCCACGATATCGCCGTCAAACGGAATCACAGTTCCCATACGAATCACAATCCGGTCTCCTGCTTTTATCTTGGATGCAGGAACCAGAACTTCCTGATCTTCTGTCTTCAACCATACCTTACTTACGTTCAAAGACATGGTCCTTGCCAGGTCATCTACGGATTTCTTATGTGTCCACTCTTCCAGAATCTCACCGATTCCAAGCAGGAACATGACGGATCCGGCTGTACTGAAATCCCCACGTGCAACGGATACACCGATTGCAGTCGCATCCAGCACCGGAACCTCAATTTTGCGTGCCCACAGACACTTGATTCCCTTCCAGATATACTTCAGTGACATGACCGATGTATAGCATGCATTCAGTGGATACGGAAGGAACCATTTTCTTGCATAATGAAATACCACTTTATTGAACAGCTTTTCCTGATACTGCGCATTCACTTCACGACCAGAAGTTGCAAGTACGTCTGCCGGAACTTCCACTGTCTGATAGTGAAATTCCTGCAGAAGACGGATTACATCTTCTCTGTCGCCGGTATAATTAATGACTGCGTCACAGGTTCTGTCATATACCTTTGCTAATCTGACTGATTCATTACAGAGCAGATAATACTGTAATATATCAGCCTGTTCATATGTCATTCTTTTTTGAGAAAGCCGGACTCTCATCCGGCCTTTCATTTCATGTTTAATTGTAAACTTCACGTTCAGTGCGCCTCTTACTCTGTTACTTCGTTGAACTCTGTATTTTCAGCTTCTTCAGCCTCTGCTGCTGTATCTGCATCAGAAAATTCTTCCATTTCAGCAGCTCTTTCTTCGTTGATGCTCTTAGCTTCAGCGTAAATATCCTCTGCATTTTCCTGGATATTTGTAGCTGTTTTCATAACACAGTCTTTTGCGCGAAGAACTGCTGCTGTACAATTTGTGTACACGTTCTTAGCATCCTTGCTTGAAAGCGCTTTGATTCCAGCTGTTCCAAAAAGAACTCCTGATGCAAAAATTCCAACCTTTTTCCAATTTACTTTAGTAATATCAAACATACCTATGTACCTCCTGTTTTTTTCATTAACGCCTATTATATGACACGAATCTGTAAATTTCCAGTCTTTTTTCGCTTCTGATAAATTTTCTCACTTTTTGTACAAAATCAGTTTTGTCAAACTTTTTTTCACTATACCTGACACAATTTTGCTATTTCCACCTCAATTTTTACACAACTTTCCACAGTTATCTATATCCATATTTATATAGAAGAAACTCATTCCCGGTATCTAAAAGAGACAGATACAACCACGGTACCTGCCTCCATATCCGAACCGTTCCGTTCCGGAACGTTTTTTTACAATGTTATGCTTCTTTAAGTGTGATGTTTCTTACATTCTGTCCGCCTGAAAATCCACAGACATCCAGACCGGATTTAATCACTGCCGTCCATTTATCCTCCGGAAGATCAAGAACTGTTCCGTCCTCCAGCTCGATCATATATTCCATTTTACATCCCTTATCCGAAATGCGGTACATATTCTTGCGACTGATCGCTCCGATCTGTTCCAGCGTATTGACCATACGGTATACCGTCGCCGGTCCGATACTCGGATCCTTCAGAGACGCCTGATAATAAATTTCCTTGCAGCAATTACATTTCCCTTCCAAAATAACATCGATCAGCATGAGCCGCTGCTTCGTAACCCTGCAGCCACTTCTTTTCAGCTGCTCGATTATTCTTTCTTTCGCGTCCATGATAGCCCCTTTCCATGCTGTCACCTGTTAGGCTCTGATATCAACTACCTTAAATCCTGCTTCCTCGACAGCTTTTTTCAGATCATCATCATCGATTTCTCTGTCATAGCTTACAACCGCTTCTTCTTTTTTGAGATTCACCTTTGCAGATGCACCTTCGATTTTGTTGATCGCTTCCGTTACACATTTTACACAATGCTCACAATGCATACCGGAAATCTTCACTGTCTTTTTACCGATTGCCGGGTTATCCAGCATCTTATCTTCAATGTCTGTCACGATCGTTTCGGATCCGCCACCACAGCAAGGACTTTCCCCTTTAAAATGTTTCAGCGTACCCTTTAATGCAAAAATAAGAAGTACGATCACGATCAGAATAATAATTGCATCAACCATGTTATTCCTCATCCTTCCGGCGTTCACGCCATTTCTTTATCCACAAGACCAATTGATAAATACTGACTCCTACGAGATAAATGATCAGGATTGCACCGAAAGCATAGAACATAGAGCCTGATGAATTTCCCATATTCTTCCCGCCTTTCAGTCTTCCTTCTTCGGTGCGGTCTTACTGCTGCATCCGCTGCAGGAACTGCAATTTCCGCTACAGCCCGCGCATCCGACAGGTTTCCCTTCTTTATGGTTTTTATATCCTTTACGGATCAGGAAAATACAATATCCTGCAATCAGTGCGAGTATCACAATATTAGCGATCATAAACCTTCACCTGTTCTTTCTTTTACACTGGAAGCCGGACACAGGCCTCTGCATCCGGCTTCCGCCTTAAAGTTCTTATAAATCTTATGCGTTTACAGAACGTTTTGAATAAACTTTCTGGTTTTTATACGGATCTGGTCTGAACAGCATGAAGAGGATTCCGATAAGAAGGATAAATCCTACTGCTGTACCAACTCCGAATGCTCCGCCTGTTACGAATGAACCGATCTGATATACACAGAGGCATACGATGTAAGCGAAGATGTTCTGGAAGAGAATTGCGAACCAGAACCATTTTCTGGACTGCATCTGCTGTGCCATTGTAGCGATTGCTGCAAGACAAGGAGAATCCAGAAGGTTGAACATCAGGAATGTAAATGCTGCAATTGAGCTTGGGAACCAAGATGCAACACCAGCTGCTACGTTCACCGCATCTTCAGTATCACCAGATACGTTAGCAAGTACACCCATTGTTGAAACGATTGCTTCTTTTGCTGTAAATCCGGAGATAGAAGCTGCTACCGGCTGCCATTCGCCAAATCCAAGTGGGGCAAAGAGCGGTGCGATCACGCCACCGATCATTGCCATAAGACTGTCTGCGCTGTCTTCTACCATACCAAAGCTTCCGTCTACAAATCCGAATCCGCCAAGGAACCACATTACGACGCAAGCAAGGAACAGGATTGTTCCGGCTTTGATGATGAAGCCTTTCAGTCTTTCCCATACATGAAGGAGAACTGTCTTAGCCTGTGGAATATGGTACTGTGGAAGTTCCATTACGAACGGTGCCGGTTTTCCTGAGAACGGTTTTGTCTTCTTCAGGATGATCGCAGCTACAAGTACTGCAACAATTCCAACGAAATACATAAGCGGTGCGATAAATGAACTTTCCTGATATCCTGCTACTTCACCGGAAATAACACCACCCATCAGAGCGATAACCGGAAGTTTAGCTCCACACGGAATAAAGGTTGCCGTCATAATTGTAAGACGTCTGTCATTGTCCTGTTCAATGGTCTTAGAAGCCATGATTCCAGGAATACCGCAGCCTGATGAAATCAGAAGCGGGATAAAGCTCTTTCCTGAAAGTCCGAAATGTCTGAACACACGGTCCATGACGAATGCGATACGAACCATGTATCCACAATCTTCAAGGATAGACAGGAAGAGGAACAGGATTGCCATCTGTGGCACGAAACCAAGTACTGCTCCAAGGCCACCGATGATACCATCAACAACAAGTCCCATAACCATGTCACCGGCACCGATTGCCGAAAGTGCGCTTGTTGCTGCATCCTGAATTGCTACTACAAATACATCATTTGTCCAGTCTGTTACAAAGGTACCGACTGTTGTTACAGAAACATAATATACGACCCACATTACCAACATAAAGATTGGGATTCCGAGGAATCGGTTCGTAACGATACGGTCAATCTTGTCAGAAGTTGTAAGCTTTTCTTTTCCCTTCTGAACAGTTGTTGAAACAATCTTCTGGATGAATTTGTAACGTTCGTCTGTTACAATGCTTTCCATATCATCGTCATGCTTCTTTTCAAGAGCTTTTCTCTGTGCTTCTACCGTCTGAGCTGCCGCACCGGAAAGTTTCATGCTCTCTACTACCTTGCTGTCGTTCTCAAGGAATTTAACAGCGTACCATCTCTTCTTCTCTTCTGAAACAGAATCCGGAAGAACACTCTTAACTTCTGCCACAGCACCTTCCAGTTCTGCTGAGAAGATATCTTTCGGAAAATCGATTTCTGACTTCTTAGCAACTTTTACTGCTTCATCGATCAGTTTGTCAAGTCCTTCACCTTTCAGCGCAGATGTCTCGATGATCGGACAGTTGAGTAACATTGAAAGCCTCTTCACATCGATCTTGATTCCTCTCTTCGCAAGAAGATCTGCCATATTCAGCGCAATAACAACCGGAACACCTGTCTCGATCAGCTGAGTTGTCAGATACAGGTTACGTTCAATATTGGTTGCATCCACCAGATCAATGATCACATCCGGATTTTCTTTCAGCACATAATCACGGCTGACAACCTCTTCCAGTGTATATGGAGACATTGAATAGATACCCGGAAGGTCAGTTACGATAACTTCTTCCTTTGTCTTTTTACTTTTTAATTTACCCTCTTTTTTCTCTACAGTAACCCCTGGCCAGTTACCAACATACTGGTTGGCTCCTGTGAGCGCGTTAAACATGGTAGTTTTACCGCAGTTCGGGTTTCCGGCAAGTGCAATTTTAATTGCCATTCCTTTTTACCTCCTTGTTGTACTACTCTCATGCATAATTATGTATATGCTATTTTACCTGCACACACTGTGCATCATCTTTTCTCACTGTAAGTTCATATCCTCTTACAGTAATCTCAACAGGATCACCGAGAGGCGCAACTTTTCTGATGTACAGCTCGCTTCCTTTTGTTATGCCCATGTCCATAATACGGCGTTTGTAAGCTCCGTCTCCTTCAATCTTGGTCACAACAACAGTGCTTCCAACCTTTGCATCACCTAAAGTCATTGTCGTATCTCCTTTCCTTTAAGCTTCGTAATACAGAATATATATACAGCGGACCCGACGACCAGCCAGAGGCTAGATCATGATATGCCGCGCCATATCAGAATTAACCGCAACACGTGAATCCTTGATGTTCACGATCACGTTACCACCGATTGCAGAAACAACTGTAATCTCTGCACCTGCTACAAATCCGAGATTCGCAAGGAATCGCCTTGTTTCTTCATTCCCACCAATTCTCTTGATTTCATTTACTTCACCAATATTCGCCATCGTTAAAGGCATAATCCCTACCTCCTGTTCTTTTGCGTATTTGGAATTTTGAATGATAATTTTTTTCATTACCAACTTTGGTTCAATAGTTAGTATATGCTAACATTTGTGCGTTGTCAAGTGTTTTTTTAAGTTTTTAAAAACCATTGTTTTTCCTATCTCATTTTTGCTGTTTAATGCTTACTTTTAATAGTTATAACTTCTACTTTTTGCACAAAAAGAGCATTTACAGAACAATATTATTTGAAAAAAAATACAATCCATGGTATCCTATAAGGTATAAGAATGAATAGTGAGGTGACCGGAATAAATGGCTAAAAATGAATCATCCGAAAATTATCTTGAAGCAATATTGATGTTAAGTAAAAAATTACCTGTCGTACGCTCCGTAGATATCGCAAATGAACTTGGTTTCAAAAAATCAAGTGTCAGCATCGCCATGAAGAAGCTTCGTCAGGAGAATCATATTACCGTAACAGATGCAGGTTTTATCTATCTGACCGATTCAGGAAAAGAGATTGCGAACATGATCTATGAACGTCATGAATTTATTTCAAAATGGCTGATTGAACTCGGTGTGCCGGAGGAGATCGCTACAGATGATGCTTGCCAGATGGAACATGTAATCAGCAAAGAAAGCTTTAATGCAATCAAAGAATATGTACGAACACATTAGTAAACGCGTTAAAAAGGCCGAAAAGTTTTTATAACTTTTCAGCCTTTTTCTTTGCCCTTTTGCAGCCTCTGCAGTTTTACCGCAACATATTTCATATGCTGTTTTCCGTAATGAAATCACTTTATTTTACTGATATTATTCATCAATGATCTGTCCGTCAAGCGACAAGGTCACAACCTGCCATGGGATAAATTTACCGCTTTCCCTGAGTGCTTTCTTCGCCGCCATCTCAAGACCTCCACAGCACGGCACTTCCATCCGCACGATCGTCACACTCTTAATATTATTGTTCTTAATGATCTCCGTCAGCTTCTCCGAATAATCCACATTATCCAGCTTTGGACATCCGATCAAAGTCACATGCCCTTTAATAAAACGATTATGAAAATCTCCATAAGCATAGGCACTGCAGTCTGCGGCTATCAGAAGCTTCGCTCCATCAAAATACGGTGCATTTACCGGTGCAAGCTTAATCTGTACCGGCCACTGGGAAAGCATACTCTTATTCACACTTTTCGCCGTCTCCCTGCCTTCCTCTTCGCTCTCCGCATTCTGCGTACTTCCCCCTCTGTTCATCATACGCATACGGGTTCCGGGACATCCCCCTGCAAATGGTTTTACCGGTGCTTTCGGTCCTTCTCCCGCATTCTGCTTTGTAGCCTCTTCCCGCTGCTTTTTAAGCATATTCTGCTTCACAGCCTCCGCATCATAAGCCGCTGCCTCACGCTCTACAAAATGAATGGCATCCACCGGACAATTCGGCAGACAGTCTCCCAGCCCGTCGCAATAATCATCTCTCATCAGCTTTGCTTTCCCATTTACCATAGAAATAGCCCCCTCATGGCAGGCCTTTGCACAAGCTCCACACCCATTACACTTCTCCTCATCTATCTGAATAATTCTACGAATCATATTCCTTTATGTCCTCCTATTCGAAAAATTTGTATTCCTTTAACTTTACCAGCTTATTTTAACTTACAACCGCATTCTATTCTGTTGTTATAACAACAATCCACGTAAAAAAACCTTGCGGATTCTCTCCACAAGGTTTTCCCTCTTCTCTCAAACTCTATACGAAATCGTCTGATTTAATTATGCAAGTGCCTTTTTAGCAACTTCAGCTACAGCTGCGAATCCAGCTGCATCATTAACTGCCATTTCAGCGAGCATCTTTCTGTTCATATCTACACCGGCAACTTTAAGTCCATGCATAAGCTTGCTGTAAGAAAGACCATTCATTCTTGCAGCTGCGTTGATACGAGCGATCCAAAGCTGACGCATCTGACGTTTTTTCTGCTTTCTTCCTGCGTATGCTGATGTAAGGGCTCTCATTACAGACTGTTTTGCAATTCTGTACTGTTTAGAGCGAGCCCCTCTGTATCCTTTAGCCAGTTTTAAAGTTCTATTGTGTTTCTTCTTAGCGTTCATTCCGCCTTTAATTCTTGCCATTACTTAATCCTCCTTCTATCTTTCCTGCCAAATCTTAGAGATATGGTAAAACTTTCTTCATGTTCTTTACATTTGTAGAATCTGTGATAGTTGACTGTCTAAGATTTCTTTTTCTCTTAGTAGACTTCTTTGTTAAGATATGGCTCTTGTAAGCTTTGTTTCTTTTAAGTTTACCTGTAGCTGTTGTTTTGAAGCGCTTTGCAGCAGCTCTATTTGTTTTAATTTTTGGCATGATGTTTTCCTCCTTAATATAGATAATTTATTTTTAACGTTTTTCAGTTAAAACCATGCTCAGGCTTCTGCCTTCAAGTTTTGCCGGCTTTTCAATGACAGCAACATCTTTCATCTTCTCAGCAAAATCGTCAAGAATATGTTTACTCTGCTGCATATGAGCCATCTCTCTACCACGGAAACGAAGTGTAACCTTTACTTTATTTCCTTTTGAGATAAATTTTCTAGCATTATTCATCTTCGTGTTCAGGTCGTTGGTGTCAATATTTGGTGAAAGACGCACTTCCTTAACCTCGACAGTTCTCTGTTTTTTCTTTGCTTCTTTTTCTTTTCTTGCCTGTTCGTATCTGTACTTACCATAATCGATAATCTTACAAACCGGCGGTTTCGCTGTCGGAGCGATTTTAACCAGATCCAGTTCCGCTTCCTGTGCCAGCTTCATAGCCTCTCTTGCTGACATTATTCCTAACTGTTCCCCACTCTCGCTAACCACGCGTACCTCTCTGTCGCGGATTTGTTCGTTAATCATTAAATCGCTAATTGTTGTGCACCTCCAATAAATAAAAAATAGTGAATAGCTACAGACTATCCACTATCTATTGCATACAATACTTATATCCGGTATTATAAATTCAATATCAAACCGTTAGTCGCCCGATTGCGCTAAGGTGAGAGTGGATACTCTTCTTTGTTGTTCGCTTTACGCAAGTTATAATTTACCACAGATTTTATATGGTGTCAACACTTTTTTTATTTTTTATGAACCACTTTTTTATACTTCATCCCCTTCTTTGAATCTGCGCATCATTTCATTTGTCAGACTGAAATTTCCCGGCTGAAGCACAATTTCTTCCCGCTGTACCCACTTTGCATATTTTAGTTCATGGCGATCCATGGTAATGGTATCATCCCCATCCACCTCACAGTAAAATCCAAGAAGAAGGTCATTTGCAGTTCCCCATGGCTGAGATTTATAATAACGGATATTTTTAACCCTGATCCCGGTTTCTTCCATTACTTCACGCATAACCGTTTCTTCTACTGTTTCTCCAATCTCCGTGAAACCTGCGATCAATGCATTATAAGCAAAACCTGTACGATATTTGGTAAGCAGTAATTGATCCCCATTTTTCACGCCCACGATAACCGCCGGCATAATCCGCGGATATGATACATAGCCACAAACCGGACAACTCATTGCACGTTCCTTGTCGTGAAGCGCCATCCTTGTCCCACATCTTCCGCAAAAACGGGTGTCTCTGTACCAATCCGACAAGTGTTTTCCTGTCGTAGCTGCAAAGACCTCTTCACATGGACCGTTACCTGCTTTTCGTATACTTCTCTCTTCAACGTATGCATACCCCTCCGGAATCAAGTCTTCCCGAAGCTCCTCGTTCCACAGAAAATACTCGATGTCATCCACTTTAAAAAGATAGGTATATTCCAGTCCTTCCGGCATTTCTTTCTTCAATGGAAATGATATGATATGATTGTCGAATTTCTCTGTATGAACCAGAATCTTTCCATTGTGAATATTTAATATAGGGCTGTTCTCCTGCGCTCTGGCATCCGGATCATATTCGTTATGTAATTTATGTGGATTAATATCCTGTATCATTGGTATCTAATCCCTTCCTATAATCTTCTATTCTCATCATAACCCTCGTCTTCTTACACCCAATCACTTTCAGCTTCTTTCAGTTTCTTCACCAACACATCCTTAAGAACAAGAAAAGCAGGAATAAAACTGCCGCGTATCAGCATAATCATTTCATCAATTTCATTTTCATTATAGATATGAACCGAAGTATTACGCTTTTTTAACATAAGTAACCATACTTCTGAATCGTTGATAAACCCTATTTTATAACCAAGCTGCAAGATTTCGCGAGGTGAACCGGTAGATGCACCTTCCACACTGTGCATCCTCATAATTTCCTGCAAAGCTTTCCAGGCGAGTTCAAATGTAAGATTGAATTGCCCGATAATCCCTGTTCGGTATATATCATTTGTTTCTGCCAGTTTGAAATCAGCTTTCGCCAGTATATCCAGACAATTTATAAAATTATCAAGCTTTTTCATAAATTATAACACCATCCCTTTCTATTTCTTGTTTTAATTCATCCGAAACTGCTACATCTACCTGTACTATATCAAACATCAGAAGTGAATGTACTTTTTCCTTAACATCCCAATAAAAATGGTCAAAGTCTCCACCATATACCGCAATATCTATATCACTTCTTTCTGTATTCGTCCCCCGCGCCCTGGAACCAAACAGTATGATTTTTTCAATAGAATATTTTTGTGCAAAATAAGAAAGTTCCCTCAATACCCGATCTGGTAAATTATATTTCATATTCAGCACTGGCCTCCTCATTAATTCCTATAATCATTTTTTAAGCATAGCATATTTTTACTTAGTTAACAAGTATTCAGGAATATGTCAATCAGTGCACCACCTACGAAAATAAGTAGGTATATTTTCGCATCTGTGCAAATATAATCATTTCTACCCGATTTCGGATTTCTTCTGGATATTCCTCTGCTTTTTCAAGCAATTCTGTTACATCATTTTTCGTAAATTGAAACCTCAGATTTATTTTATACAGAGATTCCGAAATATCTAATTGTTCATTAAATTCACTACTTATTGTTTTTGACTGAACACGATCCATAAGCGCATAAACATCTCCCGACAAAGGATAATCCATCGTTGTATCTGCCAGTAAGCCCGCCCCATTATCAAAAATCGGACAATATGCATAGTCCCCTTTTCCATTCATCAGAACCGTAATATTATGTGTGTGACGATCTTCATTCAGAAAAAATAAAACCATTATTTTGATTGTTTTTTTCATAATAAATCAATCAAAATAATGGTTTTCTCCATGTTTTTCTTCTTTATAGTATTGTAATTTCTAACAATCTTTATTTTTCAGACTTAAACCTACTCAATCCCTGTCACCTTGTAATCTTTGTCTTCAACAGCTTTTTTCAGTACCTCATCGGCTACTTCTGCCGCAAGTGTTACTACCGCTGTTCCATTTTCATGGCTTACTTCTGCCGCCTCTACTCCTTCGATTGCTTCCAGAGTTTTCTTTACGGTTGCCTCACAGTGTCCACACATCATACCTTCGATTTTCATTGTTTTTGTCATTGTCTTTTCCTCCTCTATTTCTTTGACTTTTGACTTTATCTTCTTATCTTTGCTGGCATCATACATTTTAAACCAGTTCAGACGAAGTGCATTGGTTACGACACAGAAGCTTGAAAGACTCATAGCTGCTGCGCCAAACATCGGATTTAATTTCCATCCGAAGATTGGATACCAGATACCTGCTGCAAGCGGGATCCCGATCACATTGTAGAAGAATGCCCAGAACAGGTTCTCATGGATATTTCTTAAAGTTGCTTTACTCATACGGATGGCTGCCGGTACATCACTTAAACGGCTTTTCATCAGAACAACATCTGCTGCATCGATCGCGATATCGGTTCCTGCACCAATCGCAATTCCCATATCGGCTCTGGTAAGTGCCGGCGCGTCATTGATTCCGTCACCAACCATGGCAACTTTTCCTTTTTTCTTTAATTTCCGGATAACGGCTTCTTTTCCGTCCGGAAGAACGTCTGCGATGACTTCATCTACACCCGCCTGACGTCCGATCGCTTTTGCGGTTCTCTCATTGTCACCGGTCAGCATTACCACATGGATTCTCATATTCTGCAGTTCTTTGACTGCCTTTGGACTGTCCTCTTTGATGACGTCTGCTACCGCAATGATTCCGATCAGCTGATCTTCTTTCGCAAAGAACAACGGCGTCTTTCCTTCTGCCGCCAGATCTTCTGCCTTTTTCAGCGTTCCTGCATCCACAGAAGTCTTTGTCTGAATAAATTTCTTATTTCCACCATAAATCGTCTTTCCTGCAAGAACTGCGGAAAGTCCGTTTCCAGGTACTGCCTGGAAGTCTTCTACTTCCTCCGCATCCAGTCTGCGTTCTTGGGCTTCCTGTAAAATTGCACGTGCCAGTGGGTGCTCGCTCTTTCTTTCCAGTGCATAAGCAAATCCCAAAAGTTCTTCCTCCGAGATACCCTCTGCCGGTATCATATCCGTTACTTTCGGTTCCCCGCTTGTGATGGTTCCGGTCTTGTCCAAAGCTACGATCTGCATTTTACCGGTCTCTTCCAGCGATACCGCCGTCTTGAACATGATTCCGTTCTTTGCGCCCATTCCGTTACCAACCATAATGGCAACCGGTGTGGCAAGTCCCAGTGCACAAGGGCAACTGATAACGAGTACGGAAATACCTCTTGCCAGTGCGAATCCAACACTCTGACCTGCGATCAACCATACGATAATTGTAATCACTGCAATCGTAATAACCGCCGGCACAAATATTCCGGATACACGGTCTGCAATCTTTGCGATCGGTGCTTTGGTTGCCGCCGCATCACTGACCATCTGAATGATCTGTGAAAGTGTGGTATCTTCCCCAACTCTGGTTGCCTCGCATTTGAGGAAACCGGACTGATTCATGGTTGCAGCAGATACCTTGTCACCTTCTGCTTTATCAACCGGAATACTCTCTCCGGTGAGTGCTGCTTCATTGACCGCACTGGTTCCTTCCAGCACGATACCATCTACCGGTATATTTTCACCCGGTCTTACTACAAAGATATCTCCTTTTTTCACCTGGTCGATGGAAACCTCTGTCTCCACACCATTTTTCAGGACAACAGCTGTCTTCGGAGCCAGCTTCATCAGACTCTTTAATGCATCTGTTGTCTTTCCTTTGGAATGCGCTTCCAGCATCTTTCCGACTGTGATAAGCGTCAGGATCATGGCTGCTGATTCAAAATAGAACTCATGCATATAAGACATGACGCCTTCCATATCCATCTTCACCTGTGCATCGGTCATTGCAAACAATGCATAGGTGCTGTATACAAAGGATGCCCCTGATCCCAGTGCAACCAGAGTATCCATGTTCGGCGCACCATGAAGGAGTCCCTTAAATCCATTGATGAAGAACTTCTGGTTGATCACCATGATAATTCCGGTAAATAACAGCTGGATCAGTCCCATTGCTACATGATTGCCAGCCAGAAATCCCGGCAGTGGCCAGTTCCACATCATATGCCCCATGGAAATGTACATCAGTGGAATCAGAAAACACAGTGATGCGATCAGACGACGCTTCATAATCGGTGTCTCCCTGTCTTTCAGGGTATCCTCGTCCATTGCTGCGCCTTTTTTGGCTCCTGCATCTGCTCCTTTTACCGAAGCACCGTATCCTGCTGCCTCAACAGCCGCAATGATCTCCGACTGGGATGCGGTTCCTTCTACTCCCATGGAATTCGTCAGAAGACTGACCGAACAGCTGGTAACTCCCGATACCTTCGATACTGCCTTTTCCACTCTGCTGCTGCACGCCGCACAGCTCATTCCTGTTACTGTATATTGTTCCACAAAAATCCACCTCACTCTTTGGCTTTATCTGCCTTTTTATATTGTAAAGATCCTCCTGCACCTGTTGCATGAAAATCTATAACAATCCTGTTATTTCATCAGTTTCTGAAGCGTTACAACCAGCTCATCGATTGTCTCATCTTTTCCCTCGCGGATATCCTCTGCCACACAGGTACGGATATGATTCGCCAGAAGGACTTTATTGAAACTGTTGAGCGCCGCATTGATCGCCGACACCTGAATCAGAATATCCGGACAGTACGCATCTTCTTCTACCATGCGCTTCACACCTCTGACCTGCCCTTCGATCCGGCTCAGGCGGTTGATCATGTCCTTGTATTCCTTCTCCGAACGCTCCTTCGTCTTGTGACAGTGACAACATTCTTTCTTTTCTTCCATGCGTCTCACCTCTTATTTTTTCTCTCTACGATGGCTATTATATACCCCATATGGGTATATTGCAAGAAGAATTTTTCTCATTTTAAAATTTTATATATACAACAATGAATGCATCCTGGCACGTAGTATCTTTTACTTAACAGAAATTTTCTCAAGATTTCCTATGAAAGCCAAAAGAGAACCTGCAAGCTTTTCATCCACAGGTTCTCTCGTATTGTTTCTATTTTAATATTTTTGAAGTGTATAATAGGTGCTTCTCGCTTTTCCATTCCGTTTCAGGAAATTCTTTTCCACAAGTCCTCTTATCACTCTTGCTGCAGTTGATGCACTTACTTTAAGCAGACTCACAACATCATTCTTTGTAAAATCCTCACAATTTTCGGCATACTCCAGAACTTTTTCTTCCTCATCGCTTAATTTCTGTGTATCCTCCTCATCCGTTTCTGGATTCTTTTCATCCTTCACTTCCGACTCCGGCGTATCTGTTTTTTCACATAGCACATTGATATTCGGTAATACAATTTTAAAAGTATTTCTCGTCGTCTCAATAACAGGTTTTTCTGCCACATCAGCGTAAGCCCCTATAATCTTACTGATTCCAGTACCATATGCTTCGATTAAATGCAACCGGTAAAAGACATTTGCAAGATCCGGATTTCTGCATATAGAAATACCTGCCATCACATCCTCCAGCTCAATTCCAGGCATCAATCCTCCGATTGATATAAATTCCATCCGGTCTTCATAAATACTGATCAATGCACTTGCACTAAACGCATAATCCCGATGAACCAGTAAGTTTAATAAGGCTTCTCTGACAGCGATTTCAGGATAATCCCTGACATCTATCCGCAGCAACTTTTCAATTGTTGCATGTGTCTGATTATGAAAATCAATATAATCGTAGACATCATTCATCTGTTTCATCAATGCCCCTGAAAATTCTCTACGGTCTTTAAATACCGTCTGATCCTTTCCCTGAAAAACAGCTACTTTAATCGTGTGTACACACTGATCCGATAAAAGCATTGCAAGATTACTGCAAAGTCCATCCTTATCAATCAGTTTCAATGTCCGCATCTGCTGTATCCCAAACTCAACCTTACGAAGCTGAAATTCTTTCTCTGCCACTTCAAAAGTCAGTTCCTGATTCAGACTACGCATAGATTCAAAGCGATCACCATCTGTCTCTTTAATCATCTGGCGGATTGCCGCATCTGTAGCAGGAACAGCTGAATATCCCTGTCTGACATAGACTCCTTCTGGTCGCATTCCTTTTTTTGCAATATAATAAGGGCGATCCGTTCCACGTTGAATATCTACAACAACAATCTTTTTTCCATCTTCTTCTAATGTCTCATAATGTAAAAACATCGTGATATCCGGTTTGATCGCATCTCTGACCATATTACTGATCTGCAATGCAGTGCCATCTGGATTATCAAGACCAACTACCGTACCATCATCCTGTACACCAATATATAACTTGCCACCATTACAATTTGCAAAGGCAATAATTTCTTTTTTTATGTCATCAACTACTACTTCTTTAAGCTCTACTGTTTCACTTTCCCGAAAAATCATTTTATGCCCTCCTCAAATCATATAATATATTTATATTATATACAATCGTGTCAATTGTGTCAATCGTGTCATTTTTTAATGCAAGCAATCATATTTTGACACGATTCCGCCACATTATACATAAAACTCTTTTCTCCTAAGCCGAGTATAAGGTCTTTTCTCCCGCACTTTCCCGGATTTCTCCAAGTTAATATCCACATACACAATCTGCTCTGTGTCATCTGCCCGGGCAAGAATCTCTCCATTTGCATCGACAGCCATAGACTCCCCAGCAAAATCCATCTCCCCTTCCACCCCAACACGGTTACACATTGCGATCGCCACACTGTTCTGAAATGCCTGTACACGTACCTCCCATTCAAACATTTCCGAAGGCTCTGCTTTGGTATTCACCGTCGGGATCAAGATCAAATCTGCCTCCTGCAGGCTTTCCGTCCGGATGCTTTCCGGGTAATGTCTGTCAAAACATACCACAATCCCGATCTTTCCGAATTCCGTGTCAAAGACATGAAATCCATCATCTGACGGGGTATAATAATCCTGCTCATAAAACTGCTCTACCTGCGCAACATGCACCATTTTCTGTATTCCTATGACTTCTCCACTGCGGTCGATCAGAATACTCGCATCGTATGTACCATTTGCTTCCCGCAGATATAAGTTTGGCACTGCCATAATCTGATGCTTTTTGCAGGCATCACAGAATTTTTTTACAATCTCATCTTCTATAGATACGGAATAACTGCTTACATCCCTTCCCAGATATTGCGGAAAAAATTCCGTAAGCTGCACTTCCGGGAACAGCACAAGCTCTGCTCCCTTTTCTGCTGCTTCTGCAATCGCATGCAGACTTTTTTCCATATTCTTTTCTACACTTCCCGAATTTGACATTTGTATCATCGCAAGCCTCATGTTAAATATCCTCCTTACCTCCTTTTACTCCAAAATCAGATATTTCTTCTTATCTGCTGAAGTAAGATTTTTTCCGTTATGCAAAAAACGAACAGCGAGTTACCTCTTCACGATTTTTGTCGTTACAAGCGGCAGCTCCCTGTCTTTTATCTTCTTACTGTTTATTTAAAAGAAACATTCTCAATAATCACCTGATCAAACATCCTATGAAGTACTCTGCCCTGTTCATCTTCTCCGTTTCCATTCTGATAAACATTTGCTGCATAAACATCATACAAAACTTCTGCTCGCTCCGCATCATCCAGTCCATTCAAGAATTCTGCGATTCCTTCATAAATGGCTCCTGCCAGATCTCCTTCCTGCGGATTATTTTCAACATACCACTCATAGTTTGTCTCGTTTTGTTCCTTCGCACTTTCTTTAAAAGAAATTGTTCCATTGTAAAAGAATCCCGATTTCCTATATCGTAAGACGGGATCGCATATCTGCATGCAGCTACATTATCAAACGTGCCCTCTTCTTGCCGCTTCTTCAATCAGCTTCGGCTGAATTAAAGGATATGTCCAGTCTTTTATCAGTTCATCGCATATGACAATTTTCTCCATTTCACTATGTATCTCTTCAAATAAAAAAATATCTGCCACATAAAGCATTCCAACGGTCTCTTTTTCTTCATCTTTGTTGACTCTCGTTTTCCCTTTTACGGAATATACGCAAACTGGCTCGATCTTAAAGTCCACCGCTCCTGTTTCTTCTTTTAATTCTCGATTTGCCGCTTCTTCAATGGTCTTTCCTGCTTCTCTGTGTCCTCCAGGCACTTCGTAGGTATCCCTTTCTTTGTGTTTGCAAAATACCCATTTTTCGCCAGTTCTGGCAATGATTACAGCAAAATCTAATTTCGAATCTTCTATTTTGTCATAAAATCTGACCTCTAGCATATTTCTTCCTCACAATTCCATTCAAGCATAAATTCTTCTATGTATGTCGTCATGAATTTTTCTCTTCTTTCTGCAATTTTTCTGGCACTATCCGTATTCATTAAATCTTTCAGTAAAAATAATTTTTCATAAAAATGATTGATCGAAGTCGTAGTTCCATTTTGATATTGTACTTTATTCATCCCAATCCTTGGAAGAATATCAGGATTATACATTTCCCGGTTATGATTTCCTCCATACGCAAATGCTCTCGCAATACCGATTGCTCCAAGCGCATCAAGTCGATCTGCATCCTGAACTCATTTCCATGCATCTATCTCTTCCCGCGATTTGAATATAATAATATTTTTATTCTTATATTTTCTTAACATCTCATTGATTTCCGGTATTTCATCCCTTGAAAAATTGATAATAAAATCTCTGAATTCTGCTGACAGTTCTTCTTCCTGCCATGGCATATCTTCTCTTTCACTTCCAATACGCCCTTCCGCGCCCGCAAGACACACATTTGTTGGCAGATCTAAAAAGAATACCGTATCACATTCTTCAAAACGCATTTCAAGTGTTCTTCCATAATTACCATCGATAATCCATTCTTCCTGCTTTATAATCTCAGATAATTTTGCATCGAATTCCTGCTTTGTTATCGTTGTCCTGTCCGGCTTATGCCAGATCATATCAAGATAATACAATGGAAGTCCTGTTTTGTCTCTGAGTTTTCTTGCAAATGTACTTTTCCCCGCACCGGGACACCCAAGTATCAGAACTTTTTTCATATTTATTTATCTCCTAATCCTTTCCCTAATTAAATGTTAGACTCGTTGATTCATTTTTTATTTTTGAAGTTTATAGTCATCATACACCGTTAAAGAAGCCAACCTCAGTATATCACAAACCTCCAGCAACATTCCCCCACATATCTACTCTGGACATATGAACCATTTCCTTCATTCCGTACATATATCCGCCACTATACCATAAAATAAGCGAGCAAAACGAAATATTATAGCAATCTGATGCATGAATAATTTTAGAATCTTGTAATAAAACTGCACTTTTTTTAGAGTTGTTCAATCTTACATTCATGTTCCTTTGTCTTGCTGTTATAACTGATTCCAACAGCAAGAATGTGTCCTGTATATTCCTTTCTTTCTGCTGTTTTTCCCTGAAACCGCAAAGCGTACTCTTTTTCTTTTATCTGCGCAATTGCCTCTTCCGGCTTATGATCTACTTTCAGTTCCAGTACACCAATCCGGTTCTGACAAAGATCGATGAAAAATACGGAAAAACTGCTGCACAGACAGCCCTTCGTTTCCTCCTTCAAAATGATGTGGTTATCATTCCGAAATCTGTTCACAAAGATCGTATGCAGCAGAACTTTGACCTCTTTAATTAAAAATTTATAACACCATTATCAATGTACCTGCTCCTATTAAAATACAGCCTATGAGTGATTTTGCAGTAAACTGTTCATGTAAAAACACAAATGCCAATATAAGTGTGATTACCACACTCAGTTTATCTATTGGTACAACCTTTGATGCATCCCCCATTTGTAAAGCTTTATAATAGCACAGCCACGAAGCTCCTGTTGCTAATCCAGATAAGATTAAAAAAATCCAGCTTTTCTTACTGATTTCTGCCAGTCCATTCTGCGCATGAGTAAGAAAGACCATGCCCCATGCCATGATTACTACAACAATGGTTCGGATTGCAGTTGCCAGGTTGGAATTCACTCCTTCTATACCTATCTTGGCAAGAATTGAGGTTAACGCAGCAAATACCGCTGATAAAACAGCAAATATCATCCACATAATAACACCTTCTTTTCACACAAAATAAGAATTGATCATTTCACCAATCTGTTCTCTTCTCCCCAAATGCAAAGTTGATCCAGTACAGTCATCAATGACTTCCCTCTTTCTGAAAGGCTGTACTCCACCTTCGGCGGGATCTGCGGATATTCCGTCCTGATAATCAGGCGGTCTTTCTCCAGCTCTTTGAGATTGGTACTGAGCGTTTTGTCGGAAATAGTTTTCAGATACCGTTTTAATTCATTGAACCGTACCGTTTCAAACTCCATCAGACAGTATAGAATAACCATCTTATGTTTGCCGGAAATCAGGGACAATGTATAGGCAAAGCCTGTATCTTCAAAATTTGCATTTTCGATATAGTTCTTTATCATAACACTTTCTCCTTAGATAGTACCTGTCTTTTTTGTTAGTACTTGAATTTAAAAATTGCTTGTATATAATTATAAGCAGGATAAATCATACTGTCAAATAAATTTCAAGGAGAATTTATTATGAGAGCGAAACTAGTTACTATTCACAGTTAATGTCATTTACTTAGGAAAATTTCTTATCAGAAAAGGAATTTTCCTTTTTTTACCTGTAACTCAAAAATCTCTTGACATTACATCAATTCACCTTCCAATAATCAGCATGAGTCAAACAATCGTCCAGTCCAAATTCGAATCCTTTTAAATTAATATTGCTTTCATTCGTATCGCCGTATATAATATTTATTATATGATACTTATTGACACGCCGAACACTGAAAACGAAATAAAATGATATGAACACGCCATTTTATGGGAGTTTGAGGTGTTCGAGGATTGCAGGAATCGCTTCGCAATGGAGCAATCCGATTACACCAGTGAGCGGCAAAATTTACTTTTGACACTCACATCATTATTATACGAAAAAAGGAGTCTGCACGACTATGGATTATATTTCTGTAAAAGAAACTTCGAAGAAATTCCATTTATCTGAACGCCGCATACAAAAACTCTGCGAAACCAACCGGATTGAGGGTTGCAAAATGGTCAGCGGCATCTGGTTGATCCCTGCCTCGGCCACCAAACCTTCCGATGAGCGAATGACGAATTCCCCGAAAGATTCCGATTATCTCTCTTTAAAAGAATTATGTGATATACTTTCCATTTCGACCGCAACCGGGCGCAACTGGATCAAGCTTGGCAAACTTATTCCTGAATATACGGATAAAAGAAAGCCTTATTTTACAAAACAATATACTGAAAAGTTGAAAGCCGAACTGCAATCAGGCAAAAATCAATCACTGAAAAGCAGACGTAACAAGAAATTTGTCTGTGGAAATTCTCTTTACAGCGCCTATGTTTCTGAAAATTGTCAGAATATCGAACCACTGCAGCAGATTCTCCGAATTGTAACCAATGAATCCATCGCTCTTTCATCGGATGTGATTCAATATTTCATTGCTGACTGTGCCCTGCATTTGCTCGCCCAAAAATATGATCTTTCTTTCAAGCATGAAAAAGCGTTGCTGAGCAGATTTTTAAAAAAAGAAATCACCCTGTCTCTATACGACGAACTGATCTATGCTTTGATTGCAGATTCCGAGCATGCTCTGCTTTTCTGTGAAAAATATTCTCCGCTTTTTGATTTTGATTATGTATACGAACCTGCTGAAGATATTCTTGGTCTCATTTACATTTCCTGTAAAAATATCGGCAGCCGCAAGGCAACCGGCTCCTACTATACGCCTACCAAAATCGTCAAAAAGCTGATTGAGAAGCTGGATATTGCATCAGATGCCAGAATTCTGGATCCCTGCTGTGGAACTGGAAATTTTTTATTGCAGCTTCCAGCACATGTTCGTTTTGACCAGATTTATGGCAATGACACCGATACAATCAGTGTAAAAATCACCCGGTTGAACATGGTTTTGAAATATGACATTCTCTCTGTCAAAACTCTGTACAAGCATATAACCGAAGCCGATTATCTTGCATCCGATTCAAAAACCTCTTATCAGTATATCATCGGCAATCCGCCATGGGGATATGAATTTTCCGAGTCGGAAAAGGAAAAGCTTCGCAAAAACTATCGGACTGCTTCCGGGAAAAATATAGAGTCTTATGATTTGTTTATTGAAAAAGCACTACGTAATTTGTCCATAAACGGACAACTCTCTTTTATTCTTCCAGAGGCAATACTTAATGTAAAGGCACATACACCGGTCCGTACTGCCATTATGGAAAGTAATTCCATCCGATATCTTAATTTTTTGGGAAATGCCTTTGATAAGGTTCAGTGTCCCTGCATTATATTGCAGCTCATTCACACCGGAAAGCCACTTTCGACAGTCGGAATGGAAGTATCCGACTGTAGTCACTGTACAACCATTCTGACAAACCGTAAAATTTCAGCCGAATATTTCAGCTTTCATACAACGGATGCTGAATATCAGCTGCTTGAAAAAATTCGGCATATTCCTAAAACAAAATTCCTTGCCGGAAACGCCGATTTTGCTTTAGGAATCGTAACCGGAAATAATAAAAAATATATTTCTTCCGTGAAAAACAAAGATAACGAAGTTATTTTAAAAGGCTCCGATATCTTTAAGTACCATACTAATCCGAACTCAAACTATATCGTGTTTAACCCACAGAATTTTCAGCAGGTAGCACCTATAGAAATGTACCGTGCGCCAGAAAAGCTTTTGTATCGTTTTATCAGCAGCCAGCTTGTCTTTGCTTATGATGATAAACAAACACTTTCTTTGAATAGCTGCAACTTAGTCATTCCCAAGCTTGAAGGACTACATATAAAATATATTCTTGCCATTCTTAATTCCAGAGTTGCACAGTTTATTTACAAAATGGAGTTTCACTCCGTGAAGGTATTGCGTTCTCATATTGAAAATATTCCGATTCCGGATGTTGATGCTGATACACAAAATATTATCATTCAGACTGTAGAACCACTAATTAACGGACTGCCTCCTGCAGAAGCACAAATTACCTACGAACAACTTGACCAACTGATTTTTAAATTATTTAATCTTACCTCTAAAGAGCAGGATATCATTAAGCATGCAGTAGATGGAGAAAACAAATTTCTGTTCTGACAAACATAAAACCAGAGATATTCCTGGCTTCCCCTATTCAACAATAGGATTGCCAGGTCTGCTCTGGTTTTTTCTTATCTTCCTTTCTTCTTAACGACATTAAGGACATCTTTTTCAGCAACCCAAAATGATCTTAGCTCCTCTTCTGTCATAAAAACCCGGCCTTCAAATACAGCTGCTCCCGCCTGTTGCAGTAGCTCTTTCAATTATCTCCGTAATTCTTTCATTTGTATGCCTCGTCTTCACAAAGTCTTATCTCTTATTCCCCATACAGAACACAGCCACAACCCCCGGACCTGTATGTGATCCAATCACCGTTCCGATACAGTTGATCAGAATATTGTGGACTCCCATCTTCTTCTCCACCTGTCTTGCCACAAATTCCGCATCTTCTTTGCAGTCACCGTGTGTGATCATCACAATATCATTATCCCAACCTTCGGACTGCTTCACTGCCATATCCACGATGTGTGTCAATGCTTTCTTTCTGCCACGTTCTTTTCCAATAACCTTCAGTTCGCCGTGATCATCCATGTGGATGATCGGCTTGATCTGGATCATCGTTCCAACAATTGCAGAAGCCTTTGATACTCTTCCACCTCTATGTAAATGGAATAAATCATCAATCGTAACGTTGTGCATGATATGAAGCTTGTTCTCCTCCACCCAGGCAGCTACTTCTTCCAGACTCTTTCCTGCACGCTTCATCTGAACAGCTTTGTACACAAGAAGCCCCTCTCCCATGCAGGCGCAGAGTGAATCAATTACGATCAGCTTCCGCTCCGGATACTCTTCCTGCAATTCTTCTGCTGCCATCCGGATACTGTTATAAGTTCCGCTAAGTCCGGATGAAAAGGCAATATATAAAATATCTTTTCCTTCCTTCAGATATGGCTCCAGTGCCTCTCTTGCATGCTCCGGATTGATCTGAGAAGTAGTCGGCATCGACCCTGCCCTGACTTTTGCAAAAAATTCTTCCCCGGTAAGTCCAATCATATCCTCATAAGACTGTCCATCGATCAGATAAGTAAGAGGAATATATGGAACCCCAAGCTCCTCGGTCAGGTATTCCTTCGGTAAATCCACTGTGCTGTCTGTCATGATCATATATTCACTCATAAGTGTGTCCTCCTTCATCCCTTTAGGGATTTATATATTACTTATAATTATGTACAGTATACCCTCTTTTCCGCAAGATAGCAAAATCTTTTTCCCATGCTAAAAAAATCTTAAGTTTCTTAATAACTTTTGTCATAATCCGGTATATTTTCCTTTTTTTGTGAAATGCTAAATCTATGCAGAATCCAGGCAGTAAAATATTTCCGGGATTCCAGATTTTCTTAACTTTAAATTATCTCTGAATGGAGGATTCAATATGGAAAAACATACTGTCAGTGCTTCCCTCACCGACAATACAAAATATATGAACCGGGCTCTTCCCGTAAAAAAAAGCTTTGATATTATCGAACGAACTCTGATCATCGGCGGACAAAATAGTGCCTTTTATTTTATTGATGGTTTCACCAAAGATGAAATCATACTGAAACTTATGGACTCCTTCCTCAATATTTCTGCCGATGATATGCCAGAGGATGCAACTTCCTTTTCTACAAGCTGCATCCCCTATGTAGAAGTTGATATTCTCGGTGACTTTGACAGCATTTTCAAAAATCTTCTGTCCGGTGTCACCTGTCTTTTTATTGACGGCTATGAAGCCGCTATTGCCATCGACTGCCGTACTTACCCGTCCCGCAGCATCGAGGAACCCGATAAAGACAAATCCCTGCGCGGTTCCCGTGATGGCTTTGTGGAAACAATCGTATTCAATACTGCCTTGATGCGCCGCCGGATCCGCGATCCGCATCTGATCATGGAAATGTATGAAGCCGGCACTTCCACACGCACCGACGTAGCTCTCTGCTATATGTCCGACCGTGTAGACCGCGAACTTCTGACCACGATCCAGAACAAACTGGAAGAAAGCAAATCCCAGGATCTGAAAATGAGCCAGCAATCTCTTGCGGAAGCTCTCTTTCAGCGCAAATGGTACAATCCATTTCCAAAATATAAATTTACCGAACGTCCAGACACAGCCTGCGCCTGCCTGATGGAAGGAAAAGTGATCATCCTTACTGATACCTCCCCATCTGCACTGATCCTGCCAACCTCCATCTTTGATATGATCGAAGAGGCAAATGATTACTACTTTCCGCCAATCACCGGAATCTACCTGAAAATATCCCGTGTACTGATCACACTGCTGACTGTCTTCATGGTTCCACTCTTTCTGCTCTTTATGCAGAACCCGGCATGGATACCGGAGATCTTCCGCTTCGTTCTGATCGAAGATACGGTCAACATCCCCCTGATCTTCCAGATCCTGATCCTGGAGCTTGCCATCGACGGACTCCGCCTCGCCGCCCTCAACACTCCGAGTATGCTCAGCACCCCTCTCAGCGTCATCGCCGGTATCGTCATGGGGGAATTCTCCGTCGAATCCGGCTGGTTCAACAGCGAGATCATGCTCTACATGGCATTCGTCTCCATCGCCAACTACACCCAGCCAAACTTTGAACTAGGCTACGCATTAAAATTCATGCGTCTCCTGCTCCTTATCCTCACCGCCATCTTCAACCTCCCAGGATTCCTCACAGGCTGCCTCATCGTCATCCTCTGCATCACCTTCAACAAAACCCTATCCGGCCATAGTTACCTGAACGTAAAATTAAACTAATCCCCTGTAGCCTGCAACAAAATTGCAGGCTACACCTACATAACCTTCACCTTCCCACTACTCCCCCTTCCCACTACTACCTAAATCTCCTCAACCGGTTATCAGTCCAGCCTTGTAAAAAAGTGTCCTGTCGATACAGTAACGTCGGCGACCGGGATTAAAAAATGGTGTTCAATTCACTTATTGTGCAATGGAGATGAGACTCAGGAAGCGTGGAAGCCTTTGCTGAACACGCTTCCCGCCCTAAGAGGCTCATCGTAATGCTCTTGCACAATGGAATTGAACACCATTTTTTAATCCCGGTCGCCAACACAACCTATATCTTAGTCACTCTTTTTTACAACCCTACTTCGTCGTACTTCCAAATCCCCCGTTTCTGACTGCTGTCGCATCGTCATCCACAGTAATTCCATACTCAACAAAAATCCCCTGCATAAAGCCTGTCCCTTTTCCAAGCTCTACCGTTTTATTCTCATTGGTATCATTCGTCAGTTTCGCAAAGATATGACCTTCATTATCAGAATAGAAATAATCGCTGTCAATAATTCCTACCGTATTATTCAGCTGCAGACGGAACTTGAATCCAAGTCCGCTTCTCGGATAGCATTTGAGCACCCAGTTTTCTTCCATTTCCACACGGATCCCTGTCGGGATCTTGATCGTCTTTCCCGGCTCGATCACAAAATCATCCGGTGCATAGAAATCATATCCTGCACTTCCTGCCGTTGCACGCTTCGGCAATTTGATTTCTTCATATAAAGCCTTGATCTGATCCTCTGTATACTGCTCACCAAAGGTATCCTTCCATCCTTCCATAAACTGTTCCAGACTTACTTTGTGAAATTTAGCAATTCTCTTCATGTAATACAATTTCTCCTTTTCCTAATGTCTCCGGTACGTTAATGACCATCTGGTTCGCGCTGCCTTTCCAGTGCAGATCCAGTTCTTTCTTCTCAACCTCGAATTCTCCGTCCACCAGAACGTCCAGATAATTTACAATATCCATATTCTTGATATCTTTCCATTCATAACCGGTGTAAAGCCAGATCGTCTTTGACGGAAATTTTTCTTTAATCTCTTTTGCCAGCATCATGACCTCATAGGCATTTGCCGAATGCAGCGGGTCGCCTCCACTGAATGTGATCCCACTGATATAATCCTTCTCCAGTTCTTCAAAAATCTCTGCCTTCGCCTTTTCATCGAAGAAAAGCCCACCATTCGGATCCCAGGTCACCGGATTGTGGCATTCCTTACAGCAATGGTCACATCCTGCAACCCAGAGGACAACCCGCAGGCCATCCCCGTTGAGCATATCATCTTTTGTTATATTATGGTAACGCATTTACATACTTTTCCTTTCCGCAATTTCTGCCATCTTGGCATCATTGAGTCTGGTATCTCCCTTGACTCTCGAATAAGACAGATATCCGTTCATACGATCAATCTTCGTCAGATTCTTGCTTCCACATACCGGACACACATCCATAGACAGCTCTTCATGACCACAGTCATCACAGTAGGCAAGTGACAGATTAACACCCTCATAAAATCCCATATTCATTGCACGGCGTACCAGTGATTTGATAGCCTCTTTGTTATAATTGATCGGGTATTTTACATACTGGATCTTTCCACCGTTACACAGATCCCAGAAACGGTTTTCCAGATCCTGCTTTTCGATCGGTGTAATATCCTCGGTTACATGACAGTGAAAACTGTTGCTCACATACGCCCTGTCCGATACATTTTCCACGATTCCATATTTTTTACGGAACTGCTGCACCTGCACACCACACAGATTCTCAGCCGGTGTTCCGTAAATCGCATACAGATAGCCGTCTTCTTTTTTAAATTCATTGACCTTCATGTTGATATATTCCATGGTCTTGAGGGCAAATGCTCCATCCTCTACCAGGGACTTTTTATTATAAAGCTGCTGGAATTCATTGAGCGCTGTAATTCCAAAGGAAGCGGTTGCCGATTTCAGCACCGGTTTAATCTTGTCATGGATCTTCAGATGTCCGCCATAGAAACCACCCTCACAGTAGGCAAGCGGATTCGTAGAAGCACGCAGCTCTCCGAGGTATTCGTAAGTACGGATATGAAGCTTCCGGATCAGTTCCAGGTAATAATCCAGTACCTCAAAGAAATCCCGGCTCTCCTGTCTGGATTTGGCAAGGATCATCGGAAGATGGAGACTGACTGCACCGATGTTGAACCTTCCAACAAATACCGGCTCATCCTTTTCGTCCACCGGATTCATACCGCCTCTTTCATACCATGGAGATAAGAATGCACGGCATCCCATCGGACTGATGACTTTTCCGTAGCGCTTGTAAATACTCGGCACATAGCCTTTTCCGGTAAGGCTGAGCCAGTCCGGATACATAGTCTTTCTGGAGCACTCAATTCCGGCTTCAAAAAGATCTTCTCCCGGCTTTCCAGGTCCATGTAAATTTTCATCATAAAGGAACACGATTTTCGGGAAAAGTACCGGTTTTTTATGTCCCGGCTTTCCCTGTCCTCCTGCTCTTACTTCCAGCATCGTCTTTGTGACAAGCTTTCCGTATTCGCTGATATTGGTTCCGCTGGTCATGGTAATAAATGGATAGTCTCCACGGCTTGAGGATACAGAGTTGAACTTATACTCCCATCCCTGGAATCCCTGCTCCATCTCTTTTTCCAGATCCTTCCAGGCAACCTCCTGTGCTACTTCTTCCGAAAGTCCGAGGCTTCTGTATTTGTTCAGATGATTTTCATGGGAACGCTTCGCATAAGGCTCCAGGATCTCATCTACGCTCGGCACGGTAAATCCTCCGTACTGCTGGCTTGCCGCACTCAGTACGATATCTCCGATCACATCAAATGCCGTATCCAGTGTCTTTGGCTCATTGTACCAGAGATTTCCCATCTCAAATCCACCGGTCAGTACGCTTTTCACATCAAAGAGACAACAATTCATCGTATCTCTTCGGGCTGACATATCATGGATATAAATATATCCTTCCCGGATTGCCTGTAATTCTTCCACCGTCAGGAAAAATTTCTTATATAATTCTTTGTTCAGCTCATTGAAGATCAGGCTTCGCTTGGTCGATACCAGTGCACTGTCTGTATTACTGTTCTCTTTGTCCCCGATATACATGATCGACTGGCTTTTCTTATAAACCTCGTCAAGCATCTGCACAAAATCCTGCTTGTAATTCCGATAGTCCCGGTAACTTTTTGCCACGATCGGATTCACTTTCTCAAGCGCTCCCTCTACAATATTGTGCATCTCCGGAATCCGGATCTCATGCACTCCGAGTTCTTCTACCTTTTCTTCTACAAAATGACAGATAAAATCAATATCTTTCTGTGAAAATTTGATCAGTGCACGATATGCAGACTTATTGACTGCCACAACGACTTTTTGCACGTTAAATTCTTCTTTTGTCCCGTCTTTTTTTACAACTTTCACATTGTTTAAGCTCATCTTGTTCTCCTTTCTGATAACTACAATATATTGTATTCTATTTAAAATGTATACTATATCTTGACCGTTTTCCTCTATTTTAGCACTATCACAGCGAGAGCGTCAATCTGTGAAAATAACCAATTTTCCGACAGCCAGACAACCAAATCTTCTACAGGCATATTCCTGAAAATCCATTGACATTTTATATCGGACAGGCTTCTCCTTCTGTATTCAGACAATAGCCTTTCATTTTGAAAATCCTCGAATAATTTTTCCAAAACCTTTGGAGATACAAAAAGAGATAAGCTGAAACTGTTTCCTTTTCTGCTTATCTCTTTAATTCATAATCTTGTATTTTTTAGTTTCCACACTCAATACTGATCTCATTGAACATCGTCAGGATTTCATCGATCGAGGTATCCTCTTTATCTTTTCCTGCCTTATCCATCACACAATGTCCCTGATGCATCATGATCAGACGATTACCGTATTCTACTGCATAGCGGAGATTGTGTGTGACCATAACCGTTGTCAGATTTTTTTCTTTTACAATCTTATCAGTCAGCTCCATGATCAGTTCTGCTGTCTTTGGATCCAGCGCAGCAGTATGCTCATCCAGGATCAAAAACTCGATTGGTGTCATCGTAGACATCAACAGTGCCATCGCCTGGCGCTGTCCTCCGGAAAGTGATCCGACTTTGACATGAAGCTTATCTTCCAGTCCAAGACCAAGCTGGGCGAGCTGTTCTCTGTAATAATCAATACGTGCCTTATTCGTTCCCCGTCCAAGTCCGTAGAACCTTCCTTTATTGTCCGCAAGAGACATATTTTCCAAGATCGTCATGGACGGACAGGTTCCCATAGATGGATTCTGGTACACGCGTCCGATCTTCTGGTTTCTCTTGTATTCTTTTACCCTTGTGATATCTTTTCCATCGATCAGGATCTGTCCGGATTCTACCGGAATACTTCCGCAGATGATATTCAGCATCGAAGTTTTACCGGAACCGTTACTTCCTACTACGGATACAAATTCGCCCTGATTGATCGTCAGATTGAAGTCCTCAAAAAGACACATCTCATTGACTGTACCCGGATTATAATATTTGTGGATATTTCTAAGCTCCAGCATTCTTCTTCACCTTCTTCTTTCTCTCCATACTAAGCACCAGAATTACCAGGAATAATACGGCTGTGATCAGCTTCATATCCTGCGGTTCGAAGTTCTTCAGTGCGATTGCCACACAGGCCTTGTAAATGATAGAACCGATCAGTACAGCTGTCGTTGTTTTTACAAAACTGATTTTTTTGAAAATACTGGTTCCGATGATAACACTTGCAAGACCGATTACCATCGCCCCTGTACCACTGGAAATTTCAAATACACGTTCTTCCTGACAGAAAATACATCCCGCAAGCGAACACAGCCCGTTTGCGATCGCAAGTCCCAGGATTTTCACATTTCCTTCATCCTTTGCCATTGCAGTTACCAGTTTATCGTTATCTCCGACTGCGCGGAGCAGGTATCCGGACTTGGTATTCAGGTAAAGGTCGAGAATGATTTTCACAATTAACGCAATGATCAGAATGATGAGCAATGTAGAGTAAGCGGAAAATCCTGACGGAAGCAGCTTATCCAGTGTATCATTTTTAAAGATTGTCTTCTGGGAAAACAACGGTACATTGGCTGTTCCTGCCACACGAAGGTTGATCGTCCAGAGCGCTGTCATCATAATGATACCTGAAAGCAGATCTCTTACCTTGCATTTGACATGAATCAGTCCGGTACAGATACCGGCTGCCACACCTGCTGCAAATGCAGCCGGAAGGGTCAGATACGGGTTCGCTCCTTTTGTGATCATAAGCGCCGTTACGGCAGCTCCTAATGGAAAGCTGCCATCTACGGTCAGATCTGGAAAATCCAGAATTTTGTATGTTATATAAATTCCCAATGCAAGGATTCCGTAAATCAGTCCCTGCTCCAAAATCGATACTGCAAAGCTCATTGCATTGCTCCTCACTTTTCTAATTCAAATTTAGTTTTCGCTGATAGAATCGTATGTCTCTACCGCGCTGTTTTTCAGATCGTCTTCCACTGTGATTCCAAGATTTTCTGCTACTTTTGTATTCAGGTAAAGTCCTGCTTCTGCGATCGTCTCAAATGGCATTTCAGATGCTTTCTTTTCTCCTTTGAGAACCTTTGCTGCCATCTTACCTGTCTGTTTGCCAAGTGCTACATAATCAAGACCTTCTGCTGCCAGACATCCAAGCTTCACCTGTTCGATCTCACTTCCGAATACCGGGATATTTGCTGCATTTGCCTTATCCAGAATGGTTGCAAGTGAGCTTACTACCGTGTTATCTGTCAGGTTGCTGATGCAGTCTACCTGTGACAGAAGATCGTCTGTTGCAAGTGCGATTTCTGATGTATTTGTAATTCCCTTTTCTACAAGTTCAAATCCATAGTCACCGACTTTTTCTTTGTATTCAGCAATTGCAGATACGCTGTTTGCCTCACTTGTTGTATAGAGGATACCAATCTTCTTTGCATCCGGAAGAAGTTCACGGATCATTTTCAGCTGTGCTTCAATCGGAAGTTTATCACTGGTTCCTGTGACTTCTCCAACCGGGTTCCCTTTATCATCTGCAAGCTCTGCTGCTTTCGGGTCTGTAACTGCAGTATAGATAACCGAAATATCCGTATCCATCGCAGCATTGTATGCTGTCTGTGCACTTGGTGTTGCGATTCCGCAGATCAGATCTACTTTATCGGATACAAAGCTGCTTGCGATCTGTGATGCAGTTCCCATATCTGCTGCCGAGTTCTTGTATTCAACCTTCAGGTTCTTCCCTTCCTCGATACCTTCTTCTTTCAGTCCCTCTAAAAATCCTTCACGGCAGTTGTCTAAAGATCCGTGCTCTGCGAACTGGGAAATACCGATTGTATAGCTCTTTTCTCCGTCTGCTGTCTTGGAATCTGACTTGCTTCCACATCCTGCCATCATTGCTGCTGCCATTGCCATTGTTAATAATACTGCGATTGTTCTCTTTTTCATAATTTTGTTCTCCTCTTCTTGATAAATAATTTTCTTTGTTAGCTTTCAAGAGAAGGTGTTTCTTGATTCCGCGCCGTACCACAACAGGAATACATATGTAACATCCTGCCGGAGACTTTTTATTTCATAGGAAGTTCCTTCGGAATTTCCTATGAAATAAAAAACGCCTCAATCCTTCTACGGATTGAGGCGACTAATATCTTCTACTAACGCGGTACCACTCAACTTTAACAGTTTCCTGTCCTCTTTTATGTACTAACATACATCCCTTATTGATAACGGGTTTGGTTCCCGACAAACCATACTCTCAGTTATCTGATTTCAGGCTGCCCTCGAAAGTCCATTCAATTATCAACTCCATACAGCAATCCCACCGCCTGCTGCTCTCTGTGATATCGTTCGATAACCTACTCCTCTTTCTCAACGGTTTTACAATTTATGGTTAATATATTACCTCTTTATTCTCTGTTTGTCAACCTGGTTTTTGGAATTTTTCAGATTTTTTCACTCCATTTTCTCAGCTCCCTGAAAAATATCCTGATAACATACCCCGTAATTATCTAAAATCAGCGAAAAAATCTTACGGTTCTTTTCATATTCCATCCCCAGCTCAAGATAAGCCTTAAGATGCAATAATGCCCCCAGAAGATAGACTCTGTCGTCTTCTGTTTTATAAAATTCATACAAACGGTAAATACTGATTATGAGGAGTTCTTCTTTATCCACTCCAAGTCTTTCACATTCATTCACCGCAAGCTTTATCGCCTCAATATCTGTTCTGTACGATTCCCAATCCATTTCTCTCCCCCCTTTTTTTAATCATATCCTATTACGGCGTTTTTGTAAAGTTAACTTGCATATAATATCATTCTTTTTTCAAATTGAAATGCTACACTACTTTTATGAAGGAGAGATACAGCATGGAAAAGAATTTCGGTACACGCGTTCGGCAGGCACGTCACAAAGCCGGTCTTACACAGGCAGCACTAGCAGAAAAACTAAATCTTGATGAGACAACGATAAGCCGGATTGAAAATGGCAGCCAGGCAACATCCTTTGCAACCATGCTTAATTTTTCAGAAGCATTAGATGTCAAATTTGATTATCTGATCTGTGACTACCTGGATGATTCAATTCATTCAAAGGATCCAATCAATGCCGAGATCCTGGATATGATCACACCGCTTCCTGATAATTATAAACGATTGATCCGTGATAATATCCGACAGTTGTTAGAAAAGATTCCACCAGAGATGGGCGAAAAATAAATGTAGTCTATGCCACTCCGAAAGAGAAAGAAATCCTATAGATTCAAGTTGAATCTATAGGATTTTTTTCTCTTTCAGAGTGCTCTGGGTTACCGGTTGTAACTGTTCTTCGCCCATTTGTATTGTGTTCGACAGAGAGGCGGTGTTACCCTCTGCGTTGTCCGTGTTCGTTCTGACCTGTACGGGCGGCACGCAGCACGTGAGAGGCGAGTACAGATGTTGTGACGTTTCCTACTCCTCCCGGAACCGGTGTGATATGGGATACTTTTTCCCGGACATTTTCGTAGTCCACATCTCCACAGAGGGTTCCGTCTTCCAGTACGTTGATTCCGACATCCGCTACCACCGCTCCTTCGGCGATCATATCGGCGGTGATATGCTTCGCCCGTCCGATCGCAGCTACTATTATCTCGGCTTCGCGACATCTGTCCGCCAGATCTTTTGTGCGTGAATGGCAGATAGTTACAGTTGCATTCTGTCCAAGCATCAGCATGGAAAGCGGTTTTCCAACAACCATGCTTCTTCCGATGACGGTCACTCTTTTCCCCTGGAGTTCAATTCCATAGTGATTCATAATGTGCATCACTGCCTCAGAAGTACAAGGCACATAAGCAGTTCTGTCACCTTCGAATATTTTTGCAAGATTTACAGGACTCATTCCATCCATATCCTTTGCCGGGTCGATCATCTGTCTGATCTTCTCTACATCGAGCTGCTCCGGAAGCGGCTGGAACAAAAGAATCCCGTGAACCTCCGGATCTTTATTGATCTTACAGAAAGCATCCTCAAATTCTTCCTGTGAAATATCTTCTGGCAGTTCTGCAATGCGGCACTCGATTCCGATCATTTCCATTCTCTTTTTTGCTCCACGTTCGTAGGCAAGATCATTTTCTTTTGCTCCTACCCGAATGATCGTAAGGCATGGATTTACTCCCGCCGCGTTCAACTCTTCTCTTTCTCTGATCAGCTTTTCTTTCATGGCTTTTGCCACTTCAGCCCCTCGCATCTGTATGCTCATGTCTTTCTCCTGTCTGTCTTATCTGTTATGGTCTGATACTCTTAAGTACAGCATCATAAGTTGTCTCTTTCAGTTCTTTGCCTGTCGCAATAAGTTGATCCGCCAGACAATTCAGTCTTTCAGCTTCTTTCTGATCCTTCATCATCTTTGTATTGATAAAAATATTAAGAGAAGCTCCTTCAAGGGCTGCCTGTGCAAAGAGGATTGCAACTCCTGCATCGCTGACAGCAAGCCTGCTTCCTTTTTCCCCCAGCACCCGGATCATCTCCATAGTATCTACAATTGTTTTCATGATACACAGTGGTGCTTCTGCCGCATTTTTAAGTGCGGCCTCCATAACTTTTTCCTTCTCTGCCTGTTCTTCCTCTGTCTCTTTTGGCATTCTGTAAGCCTTTGCCAGTGGTTCAAAAGCCTCGGCATCTTCATCTACCATCCGGACCAAATCCTGCTTCTTCTGCTCAAGTATTTCTCTTATCTCTAGAATCTCTTCTTCAACATCCGCATATTTCTTTTTTCCGACAGTCAGATTTGTAACCATAAGTCCCAAAGCTGATGCGAACGCTCCGACTGCTGCCGATGCACCGCCACCTCCCGGAATCGGTGCTGACGATGAGAGCTGTTCCAAAAAATCAGTTGTTTTCTGCTCCAATAACATATTTTTCCTCCCGCTTATTTTTGCTTTCCTATTATAGCAAAGGATTTCTCTTCTGAAACATAGTACTTTCTGATATGCCTTTCAGGATATCGGTGTATGAAATTCTATCTGAATCCTAATGAAAATCCGGTGTCCCCACCATATCATACGGGGTTGCCTGGTAAACATAGTAATTCAGCCAGTTTGCATACATACAGTTACCATGTGCTCTCCATGTAAGAAGTGGCTTCTGTGTGCTGTCATTGTCTGGATAATAATTCTCCGGCATTTCAATCGGAAGTCCTTTGCTCAGATCCCGCTTATACTCCTGATCCAGTGTCACCCGGTCGTACTCCGGATGTCCCATCACAAAAATCTGTCTTCCATCCTGTGCCATGATAAGGTATGCTCCTGCCTTTTCCGACTCTGCCAGAATCATCAGTCTCTCATCTGCACGGATCTTCTCAATCGGCACATCTGTATGTCTGGAATGCGGTGCATAAAATACATCATCAAATCCACGTACCAGAGGAATCTTACGGTTCATAACCTTATGTTCAAAGATACCGAAAAGCTTTTTGTCCAGCTGTACTTTATTGATCCCATAATGATAATAAAGTGCTGCCTGTGCTCCCCAGCAGAGATGGATCGTTGAAGTAACATGCGACTTTGTCCACTCCATGATCTCTACAAGTTCTTCCCAGTAATCCACCTCTTCAAAAGGCATCTGCTCTACCGGTGCTCCGGTTATGATAAATCCGTCAAATTTCTGATCTTTTACATTTTCAAAATTCTCATAAAACCGGTTCAGGTGATTCGCTGAAGTATTCTTTGAAACATGATTTTTCACTGCCAAAAACACAATGTCAACCTGCAGCGGTGTATTGGAAAGGGAGCGCAGAAGCTGAAGTTCTGTATCCTCTTTCAGTGGCATAAGATTCAGAAGTCCGATCTTGATCGGACGGATGTCCTGATGAACCGCACGGTTCTCATCCATTACAAATATATTTTCTTTTTCCAGTATTTCTTTTACCGGAAGGTCATTCTGTACACGAATTGGCATTTCTGCTTACTTCCTCTCTTTTTTATTTTCCCCGTTTTTTACCGCTGTATCATTTTCTTCCGGATTTTCTCTGACAAATCTTCCGCTATCATCCACATAACTCTTTTCCCCATACTCCGAAGTCTGAAGCGGAAGCTTTTTCTTCTCCAGCAAATGATTGATCAGCATTGTAATAATATAATAAACTACTGCAAATGTAGGCACGCCCATGATCATTCCTGCAAATCCAAACAGACCGCCTCCGAGCAGGATTGAAAATACAACCCAGAATGCAGATAATCCGGTCGAATTGCCCAAAATCTTCGGTCCGATCACATTTCCATCAAGCTGCTGCAGCACAAGAATGAAGATCAGGAAATACAAGCCCTTGATCGGATCATTCAGCAAAATCAGAACGGCACTCGGAATAGCACCGATATACGGTCCGAAGAAAGGAATAACATTGGTCACACCAACGATTACACTGATCAAAAGTATGTACGGCATCTTCAGGATCGTAAGTCCAAAGAAGCAAAGCACTCCGATAATCATAGAATCAATGATCTTTCCAATAATAAATCCACCGAAAATCTCATTGCTTTTCTTTGTCAGATGCAGGATCATATTGGCATGATCTGTACGGAGCACTGCATAGACGATCTTTTTACTCTGTGCGGAAAATGTTTCCTTACTGAACAGAATATAGACTGATACAATAAGACCAATCAGAAAATTCAGAATCTCACTGACAAAATTGATGATCCCAACCGTCAGGTTTGACATCACTTCATTAACCTTGGTTAAAAGATCCTGTTTGATCCAGTTCTGTAATGCATCCGATCCCTTTTCTAACAGGTTACGTGCCATGACTCCGGCAGGACTGGTATCTTTCTGGATACTTATGATCTTCGTAACCATATCACTGATCTGTCCCGGCAGAGTCTGAACCATGTCACGGATACTTTTATAAAGTTCCGGAATCAGCATATTGCACAGTGCCAGGATCAAAGCAAGCAGCATAACCAGCGCTGCAAAAACACCGACACTACGCGAAACCTTCTTTGCCTTTTCCTGAGACATTTTCTTTTTTAATTGTGGAATCAGCCACCGCTCAATCTGCTTTACGATCGGATTCAGCAAATATGCAATTACCATTCCGTATAGGATCGGCTTTAACACATCAATTACTTTACTGACACCTACTGATATATCCTCTATTCGGAGTAACAGAAAATAAAAGATCACACAAGCTGCAATTACAAGAAAAAAGGTAAGCCCTTTCCTGAAATGCAGCAAAATCTTTGACGGTCCTCTGTTACCAAATTCCGGACGCTTCTCATAATACGCCGCCGATTTCTTCTCTTCCGGCTTCTCCGAAACCTCTTTCTCTACATTGTCTTTTTTTTCCATTTAATTTCCCTATCTTTCTTCAAAAGTCCGATTTTTATTATACCTTCTTTCTAACACCCCCGTCAACCTCCCCAACCATCCTTTTCGCACCTTTTCTCTCATTCCTTGCACACAAACAAACGGGTGCAGGAGAAACTCTCCCACACCCATCACTTTCATCTACGCACATCCACAACTGAAAGTTGCACATTCCGTCTCATCACAGCTGCATGCCTTGCTACCCTCCACACTGATCTTTCCTGCATGGCACTGGCATTCCTTATTGTACTGGCACTCCGTGGCCTTGCAGTCGATCTTGCTTGTCGGACCCGCCTCACCAGTCACATTACTGTAGGTGCCGCTTTTTCTTTCTTCAAAGCTGTCACAGCTTGTCTCTGCAGCTTTCCGTGCAGATTTTCCTCCCACCGTAATTGCGTTCAGATCACAATAAAAATCTTTGTTGTGCATACATGTCTGTACTGTACATTTTAATTCAGGCATAATGTTACCTCCTTTTTGAAAATCAGTATCATTATGCCCGAAAGTTTTATTTCTTATTCAAATTTTATTTAAAACTCTATTTATCGTCTTCTTTTTTTACTTCCCTTGCTGTTTTGGCCTGGATCTCCATCTTGATTGCTGCAAGAAAGTCTGCCAGTGTCTTCTGTCCTTCATCCCCTTCAAAACGGCTTCTTACAGATACCAGTCCGTCCTCTTCTTCTTTTGCTCCGACAACCAGCATATACGGGATCTTCTTCATCTGTGCTTCACGGATCTTGTATCCGATCTTCTCTGCACGTGTATCAATCTCTGCGCGAACACCTGAATTGTTCAGTTCATCCAGAACCTTCTGTGCATAATCCATATATTTGTCTGAAATCGGAAGTACCTTAACCTGTACCGGTGCAAGCCATGTCGGGAATGCTCCCGCAAAATGCTCGATCAGGATACCGATAAATCTTTCGATCGATCCAAAGATTACACGGTGGATCATGATCGGACGATGTTTCTCACCATCTGCTCCTGTGTATTCAAGGTTAAATCTGAGCGGAAGCTGGAAATCAAGCTGGATGGTTCCACACTGCCATGTTCTTCCGATAGAGTCTTCCAGATGGAAGTCGATCTTCGGTCCGTAGAACGCTCCATCTCCTTCATTTACTACATATGGAAGTCCCAGATCGTCCAATGCGCCGCGAAGGGCTTCTGTAGCCATATCCCAGTCTTCATCGCTTCCCATGCTGTCTTCCGGTCTTGTAGAAAGTTCTACATGGTATTTAAATCCAAACAGGCTGTAAACTTCATTGATCAGTTTTACAACGCCTTTGATCTCATCACGTACCTGCTCTGGTGTCATGAAGATATGTGCATCATCCTGTGTGAAGCATCTTACACGCATCAGTCCGTGGAGCTGTCCTGATTTTTCGTGACGGTGAACCAGACCAAGTTCTCCCATACGAATCGGAAGATCACGATAAGAACGTGGTTCTGATTCATATACAAGAATTCCACCCGGACAGTTCATCGGTTTGATTGCAAAATCTTCATCATCGATCACAGTTGTATACATGTTGTCTTTGTAGTGATCCCAGTGTCCTGATGTTTCCCAAAGATGACGGCTTAACATGATCGGTGAGGAAATCTCCACATAGCCTGCTTTTTTATGGATCTCTCTCCAGTAATCAAGCAGCTGATTTTTCAGTTCCATTCCTTTTGGAAGGAAGAATGGAAATCCCGGTCCTTCTTCTCTCATCATGAAAAGTCCAAGTTCTTTTCCAAGTTTTCTATGGTCACGCTTCTTTGCTTCTTCCATCATATGCAGATATTCTTCAAGCTCTGCTTTCTTCGGATAGGAAGTACCATAAACTCTCTGAAGCATCTTATTCTTTTCACTTCCGCGCCAGTAAGCTCCTGCAAGGCTTGTAAGTTTGAATGCTTTTACCGGTTTTGTGCTCATCAGGTGAGGTCCTGCACAAAGATCTGTAAATTCTCCCTGTGAATAGAAGCTGATTACGGAATCTTCCGGAAGGTCTTCGATCAGTTCCACTTTATATGGTTCATCTTTTTCTTTAAAATATGCGATTGCTTCCGCTCTTGGCATTGTATACTGTTTAATTGGAAGATCTTCTTTAACGATTTTCTTCATCTCAGCTTCGATCTTTTCCAGGTCTTCTGTTACAAGCGGAGTCTCACGGTCAATATCATAATAGAATCCGTCTTCAATTGAAGGTCCGATCGCAAGTTTTGTATCCGGATACAGTCTCTTGATCGCCTGTGCCATAATGTGAGATGTTGTGTGACGGAATGCACCTTTTCCTTTTTCATCATTGAATGTAAGAATGTTCAGCTCACAGTCTTTGTCGATCACAGTTCTTAAATCAACAACTTCTCCGTCAACTTCTCCTGCTGTTGCAACCCTTGCAAGTCCTTCACTGATATCTTTTGCAATATCAATTACAGACATGCTATGTGCATATTCTTTGCTTGATCCATCTTTTAATGTGATTTTCATAGTCTTTTTGTTCCTCTCTTTATTTTATAATTTCTGATTATACAACATTTTTCTGTGCAAGCTCCGGATCCGGATGTTCTCCTGACCATCCTGCCTGTGGCATAGTTGCCAGTCTCGATACATCCTCTTCGCTGATTTCAAAATGGAACAGATCCATATTCTGTTTCATCCGCTCCATCGAAGATGATTTCGGAAGCGGAATGATATCATTCTGAAGCAGGAATCTCAGACACAGCTGCGCCGGTGAAACCTGATACTTTCCGGCAAGTTCAAGGATCAGTCCATCTTCCAGAATCCGCCGTCTTCCGATCGGGCTCCATGCCTGCATCTGAATACCATGCTCTTTACAATACTGCACAGCAGCCTGCTGCATATAACCCGGATGCAGTTCCAGCTGGTTGACAACTGGTTTTACTGTTCCATTCTCCAGAATGTTCTTAATATGGTGCGGAAGAAAGTTGCTGAGTCCAAGTCCCCGGATTTTTCCTTCTTTCTGAAGTTCTTCCATCGCCCTCCAGGTCTCAAGATCCAGTTCTTTCCAGTTCTCACAGTCAGCCGACGGTCTTGGCCAGTGGATCAGATAGATGTCCAGATAATCGGTACCAAGTCTTTTCAGACTCTTTTCTAATGCATCCTTTGTCTGCTGATATCCCATTTCATCTTTCCACATCTTGGATACAAGGAAAAAATCCTCTCTTGGAAGATTGCTTTCACGGATCGCCTGCCCTACAAAATCTTCGGTCTGATAAAAGGATGCAGTATCAAAATAGCGATATCCTGCTTCTATGGCAGTCTTTAAAATCTCTACGTTATTCCCTTCTGCTGCTTTGTAAGTTCCAAAACCAACGCATGGGATTTTCATATCATTGTTCAGCTTGAAACAATCGTAAATACTTTCCATTAGATCATCCTTTCTGTAAAAGCTACTGTCTGTAATTCAAGACCGCATATTGCACAAAAGAATTTCATCCAATTCCATTGCGCAAGGGCATTCCGATGAACCTCTTAGAACGAAAATCGTGTTCAGCAATGGCTTCCACGATTTTTGAGTTTCATCTCCATTGCGCAAAAAGTGAATTGGCTGAATTTCTTTTGTGCAATATGCTCCTTCAAATTTTCTAGTACATCTTTTCCAGACAACTTAACTTTTAAAATAAAAAACCTCTGCAACAGAAATATCTGCTGCAGAGGACGAGTTACTTTGTATACCCGCGGTTCCACCCCGCTTGTCCTGATTTCCAGGACCTCTTTGTGGATGATAACGGTATCCAGCCGGACTGTTTTACAGCCGCTCGGAGGTGGTCTTCAAACGCTTCTGTAATAAGAGGCTCTCAGCCTAAGACCTCTCTCTCTGGGATTTTTCTGCGTTCTACTCTTCTCTTCATCGCATTTGCTAACATTATACCATGGGATTTTCATTTGTCAACACGTTCAAAAAAATGTATTGAAAATTTCTATCAGAACTTATTTGTTCTTACCACAGCATTTTTTATATTTTTTACCGCTTCCGCACGGACATGGATCGTTTGGATAAACTTTCTTTTCTACGTGGATTGTACGTGCGTTTTTCTGTTCTTTGTAAAGGACTTTTTTCTTTTCTTCTGTAAAAATCTTATCCCACTGTGGCAGTTCATACAGCCAGTCAGCTTTTGCATCTACCATGTTCTTGTAAAGCAGTTCTTTATCAAAAGCAAGACTTACCTCAGTGTCCTCATCCATTGTTTCAATTGGATTAGCCACTTTCAGGCTGTCATTGATTCCATCAAGGAATCCTGTCATTGTAAATACATTAATGCCATATTTTTCAGCAAGTTCCTTTACAGTTCCTTTTACTTCTTCGTCCGGATTCTCAAGCAGCTTTTCATAGATCTCTTTTTCAGTCTGGAAATAGGTTCCCCAGAACTTCTGCAGAGAAGCTTTATCCATCTCTTTCGAGTAAGCGGTATCTCTCCACTGTTCTAATAATGTACTCATACTGTAAATTCTCCTTTTTGTTCTTTATCACTTCATATATCATACAGCATTTTTCGACTGTTTGCAAAACATTTTCTTGTAGAAATTGTTTTTTATCTATATAATAGAGATAAAGTACAGTACGAAGGTGGTTGTTATGAAAAAATTCAAGCGTTTTACAGCTCTTATCTGTGCAATTCTTCTGTTCCTGATGTACGTCAGCACTCTGGTATTTGCATTTATCGACAAATCCAGATCATTAGGACTTCTGAAAGCATCTGTTGCCTGCACGATTCTTGTGCCGGTTATGAGTTACGCCTACATCCTGGTTTATCGTCTGATCCACAGGAATGATGACGACTTTCACAGTGAATATTAACATCTCATACATAAAGCTCTGCCATCATCCAGGCAGGGCTTTTCTCTTCGCCGAATCTGCCACCGAATCGTTTTTTCTCCTGTTCTCTGATCTTCTGTCTCTTATTAAGATATTCTTCCATGGAAATGACTTCCTGTGTGCTGATATTCTTCTCTTTCTGCATATCTTGTTACCTCCTGTCTACAGTTTTTTCGTCTGTCTGCCTTCTGGTATAAGCCTCATCCGGCATTTCCCCGACATCTTTAATATATGTTCTTATTTTCTGATTTATGACTTTTTCTTTTTTATGATGAATGTTTTATTTTAAGAGTATAGCCGTGTTCTGTGACCTTACTATGGAGATTCTCTAAAAAAATCATAAGTTGTTTCTTAAGAAAATATGATTGACAACACCACGTCAATTCACTAAACTAGACATAGTGAGTAGTAAGAAAGGAAGAACATCATGAACAATTTGCAGATACCGGAGAATTACCATTCTCCACTTACGATCCGCGAGACTGAAGTGGCTATCAAAGAAGTAAAAGACCACTTTGAACGCGCACTTGCCAAATCTCTGCATCTGACGCGTGTATCCGCTCCTCTTTTCGTCCGCCCGGAATCCGGACTGAACGATAACCTGAACGGAGTAGAACGCCCGGTTGCATTTGGCATCAAAGAACAGGAAGACCGCGAAGTTGAGATCGTCCACTCTCTTGCAAAATGGAAACGTTACGCCTTAAAGCGCTACGGCTTTCATTCAGGAGAAGGACTTTATACTGATATGAGCGCTATCCGCCGAGATGAAGATACTGACAACATCCATTCCATCTATGTTGACCAGTGGGACTGGGAAAAAGTAATTTCCAAAGAGGAACGCAACATGGAGACACTGGAATACACTGTAGGAAAAGTATACAGTGCACTCAAAGAAACCGAAGCCTACATGGCACGCCGTTACAATTATATTGAAGAATTCCTTCCGGATGAAATCAGCTTTATCACATCCCAGGAACTGGAAACCATGTATCCGGACAAGACACCAAAGGAACGTGAATACCACTTTGCCAAAGCCAAAGGTGCCGTATTCATCAAACAGATCGGTAAGACCCTTGCCTCCGGACAGCGTCATGACGGACGTGCACCGGACTACGATGACTGGGAACTGAACGGTGATATCATCGTCTACTATCCGGTACTCGATATCGCACTGGAGCTTTCTTCCATGGGTATCCGTGTCGATGAAGATGCACTGCGCCGTCAGTTAAAGGAAGCCGGCTGCGAAGAACGCGCCGAGATGGATTTCCAGAAAGCATTACTGAACGGAAAACTTCCGTACACAGTCGGAGGCGGAATCGGACAGTCCCGAATCTGTATGTTCTATCTCCGCAAAGCCCACATCGGAGAAGTCCAGTCCTCCATCTGGCCGGACGACGTCCTCGAAGAAGCCGCATCCCGCGGAGTGTACTTACTGTAATACATAACCAACCATTATCACAATTTGATAATTTACCATAAAAATGAGGCAGGACTTAAAAAAGCCCTGCCCCTTTTTTATATTCCTATTTATTTCTGAAGATGATATCATGTCTTCCCGGTCCATTAGAAACCATTGTGATCGGATATCCGATTTCTTTTTCGATAAATTCGATGTAGTTTCTGCAGTTCTCCGGAAGATCTTCGTATTTCTTGATTCCTCTGATGTCGCATTTCCATCCCGGAAGTGTCTTGAGTACTGGTTTTGCTTTCTCAAGAAGATGTGTTGTCGGGAATTCTGTTGTAACTTCTCCGTCAATCTCATATCCTACACATACCGGAATTTCATCCAGGTATCCAAGTACGTCGACAACAGTAAATGCTACATCTGTAGTTCCCTGCATACGGCATCCATATTTGGATGCTACACAGTCAAACCATCCCATACGTCTCGGACGACCTGTTGTTGCGCCGAATTCTCCGCCGTCTCCACCACGTCTTCTGAGTTCATCTGCTTCTTCGCCAAAGATCTCACTTACAAAGGCACCTGCTCCTACTGCACTTGAGTAGGCTTTACATACTGTAACGATCTGTTTGATCTCATACGGCGGGATTCCGGCACCGATTGCACCGTAAGCTGCCAGTGTAGAAGAAGAAGTTACCATTGGGTAAATTCCATGATCCGGATCCTTTAATGTTCCAAGCTGTCCTTCAAGAAGAATTTCTTTACCTTCCTTGAGTGCTTCGTTAAGATACAGAGAAACGTTACATACATACGGTGCTACCATTTCTTTGTATTCCATCAGTTCGTTATATAAATCATCAGGATTGATTAACGGTTTGTGATACAGATGTTCCAACATGACGTTCTTCTGCTCTGCTACACGGTTTACCTTTTCTCTAAGTTCAGCTTCGTCTTCAAAAAGCTCGCTGATCTGGAAACCGATCTTTGCATACTTGTCTGAATAGAACGGTGCAATACCAGACTTTGTAGATCCGAACGACTTTCCGCCCAGTCTCTCTTCCTCATATGCATCAAAACTCTTGTGATAAGACATCACCATCTGTGCACGGTCTGACACCAGAATCTTCGGCATCGGAACATCTCTGTCAATGATTGACTGGATTTCCTTGAAAAGAACCGGGATATCTACAGCGACACCATTGCCGATGATACTGGTTGTATGTCCGTAGAAAACTCCTGACGGTAATGTATGAAGAGCAAATTTACCGTAATCATTGATAATTGTATGTCCGGCATTTGCTCCACCCTGGAAACGAATGATAATATCTGCTTTTTCGGCAAGCATATCTGTGATCTTACCTTTTCCTTCGTCTCCCCAGTTCGCACCTACTACTGCTTTAACCATAATAAATCCTCCTGCGTGTTCTTGGCTATCTGTGAAATATCTCCACAGTGTCATCCCTCTTTTCATCGGGATAACTCCTACTTATAAATATAATCAATGTCCCTTATAAAGACACCGATTGAATTATACTACATTTCAAATAAAAAGTACACTCTTATTTTCAGCTACTTCCCGAAAATTCCGCATTTTTCTTGATTTTACTGCTCTCTGAGTATTTTCCTACATCAGCGGTGCCACAAGTCTTAAAACCTGACCATATATTTTCACAAAAGTACTCCGGTTTCTGACCTCCGTCATCGTCACCTTCTGACATTTTGCCAGTGTATCCTGGAAGTCCTTTTCAATATCACGCACAACCGGATTGCGGTAAATGAAAACACCACATTCAAAATGCAGATAAAGACTGCGGTAATCCAGATTGATACTGCCTACTGTCGCCGTATCATCGTCTGAAGTAAATACTTTTGCATGAACAAATCCAGGCGTATATTCATAGATCTCTACCCCACCCGCGATCAGTTCCTCATAATAAGTCTTCGCAAGATAAAATGCATACGGCTTATCCGGAATATGTGGCATAATAATCTGCACTTCTATTCCACCTTTTGCAGCTCTTGTCAACGCATCAATCATCTCATTGTCCAGGATCAAATACGGTGTCATAATATGCACATACTTCTTCGCATGATTCAGAATGTGGAAATACACTTCTTCTCCTACATTTTCATGATCGAACGGACTGTCTCCGTATGGAATGATATAACCATCTTTGCGGCTGAATCCCGGCTGCTTTTCTGTCAGATACTTTGCATAATCCTCCGGCTGTCTCTCCGTAATATTCCACATCTGCAGGAACATCATGGTAAAACTCTGCACAGCATCGCCTTCGATTTTGATCGCTGTATCTTTCCAGTGTCCGAACCGGACTTTCTTGTTGATATATTCATCTGCCAGATTGACACCTCCGGTAAATGCAACCTTTCCGTCAACCACACAGATTTTCCGGTGATCCCGATTATTCTGGCTGGTAGAAAGGATGGGTACGATCGGCCCAAATTCCTTGCACTGGATTCCATATTCCCGGAGCTGCTTCGGATACTCATACGGCAAAAGGCTGATGCTGCAGGTTCCGTCATACATCAGGCGTACTTCCACACCCTCTTTCACCTTTTTGCGCAGGACCTCCAGGACAGTGTCCCACACATATCCTTCTCCGATAATAAAATATTCCATGAAAATAAATTTTTCTGCCTTATTCAGTTCTTCGATCAGAACCGGAAATTTGTCATCTCCCAGCGGAAAATACTGTGCCTGTGAGTTCCCATAAGTCGGAAATCCCACCTGGTTATAAAGAAAATGTGACAGATTGGCGTTTGCAACCCTTCCACCTTTCATCGCATGGACGACATATTCATTCTGCTGCATATAAGGTTCAGTCTCCACTCGAAGCTTCTCCAGTCTGGCACCCAGATATTTGGTTCCGATCCCTGCTTTTGTAAACAGATAAAATCCAACTCCGACCACCGGGACAAGGAACACAAACAGGATCCACGTCATCTTAAACGCCGGATTCCCTTTTTCATTGAAAATATAAATCGCTGTGATAAAAGAAAGAAGCGATATCACTCCGTTCATATAGGTACTGTAATTTCCCAGATATGTAAAAGTGAGAACCATAATACCAATCTGAAGAAGAATCAGCAGAAGAATAATCGCGGTATGGCTGTACACTGCACCAAATAATTTGTTCTTGGCACGTTCTTTGACTGACTTGCTGGTATCATGATATTTTGTAAATTCTCTCATTCGCGGTCTTCCTCTCTTTAGATACTATTTTATATCGTAACACAATTTTTATTCTTTCACAACATTCCAGTTGCTTATAATCGTACAACACTTCCTTATTTTTGTTTTTTTTCTGGTTCTTTTATAAATATTTTACTTTCCCTTTTCAAATAAAAGTATTACAATAAAATTATTCATGTATACTATATTTCATGACGAACTATCTCATCTGCCATATCTGACAGGACGAGATCAAGAAAGGAGCAGCAACATGGCTAAAAATTTTGGTAAAATCCTGCTCGGACTGACTGCCGCAGGTGCAGCTGGTGCCGGTGCATATTACTGGTTAAAGAACCGACATAATGAAGAACCGGAAGACGAGTTCGATGATACTTTTGAAGATGACGATTTTGAACTGGACGATGATCTTGGCGAAGTGCCAGAGCGTGGTTACACAACTCTTACTCCATCTTCTGCAAAGGAAGAAACCTCTGAAGAGTATGAAGAAAAAACTGACGATGCAGAAGCCGGACCAGAAGCCGCTTCCCAGACAACGGAAACTGATTCCGAAGAATCCGATCCGGCTTCAGAAGAAGTTTAAGAAAGAACTTTTCTTACAGCTTATCATTTTCTGCATAAAACCAAAACCCGGAAGAATTTTTCATTCTTACCGGGTTTTTCATTGCCATTTCTTTTCAAAAACTGTCGACTAACACATTATTTGCAATTAAATTCTGAGCAAGACTGCTTTCTTTATTTTGGCAGCTTGAATGAACTCTTCAGCGAAACGATTCTGTTAAATACCAGATGTTCTTTGGAAGAATCATGAGAATCCACGCAGAAATATCCCTGACGTACAAACTGGAAGCTTTCATATGCTTTTGCATCTGCAAAGTTTGATTCTACAAAGATTTCTTTCTCTGTAAGAGAATTCGGATTCAGGTTCAGGGAACCGTCTTCTTTATTGTAGACACCCTTTTCTTCGTCGATCAGGTTCTCATACAGTCTTACGGTTGCCGGAAGTGCTGTACTTGCCTCTACCCAGTGGATCGTTCCTTTTACTTTTCTTCCTGTGAATCCGGAACCACTCTTTGTCTCTGGATCATAAGTACAATGTACAACAGTTACATTACCGTCTTCATCCTTTTCAAATCCTGTACAGGTTACAAAGTAAGCATTCATCAGACGTACTTCGTTGCCTGGGAACAGACGGAAATATTTCTTCGGAGGCTCTTCCATAAAGTCTTCTCTCTCAATATAAAGCTCTCTTCCAAATGGAAGCTGACGGCTTCCAAGTTCTTCATTCTCAAGATTATTCGGTGCATCCAGATATTCAATCTGTCCTTCTGGATAATTGTCGATCACAAGCTTGATCGGATCAAGAACTGCCATCATACGTGCTCTCTTAAGCTTCAGATCCTCACGGATACAGTATTCGAGCATTGCATAATCTACAGAGCTCTGCGCTTTAGAAACTCCGCACAGGTCAACGAACATCTTGATAGATTCCGGTGTGAATCCACGGCGACGAAGTGCTGCGATGGAAACCAGTCTCGGATCATCCCAGCCGTCCACAATCTTATCTTCTACAAGTTTCTTGATATAACGCTTTCCTGTAACTACGTTCGTCAGATATAATTTTGCAAATTCGATCTGACGCGGTGGATTTGCAAATTCACATTCTCTTACTACCCAGTCATAAAGCGGTCTATGATCTTCAAATTCCAGTGTACAGATAGAATGAGTGATTCCTTCGATCGCATCCTCGATCGGATGTGCAAAGTCATACATCGGGTAGATGCACCACTTATCACCGGTATTATGATGTGTCATACGGGCTACACGGTAGAGGATCGGATCTCTCATATTGATATTCGGTGATGCCATATCTATCTTCGCACGGAGAACCTTCTCTCCGTCTGCATACTTGCCTGCACGCATATTTTCAAAAAGCTCCAGGTTCTCTTCCACACTTCTGTCACGGTACGGACTGTCCTTTCCCGGCTCTGTCAGAGTTCCTCTGTATTCACGGATCTCATCTGCCGTCAGATCACAGACATACGCTTTGCCTTTCTTGATCAGTTTGATCGCATACTCATACATCTGATCAAAATAATCAGATGCAAAGTAAAGGTGATCTCCCCAGTCAGCACCCAGCCACTTGATATCTGCTTTGATAGACTCAACGAACTCAGTCTTTTCCTTTGTCGGGTTGGTATCATCAAAACGCATATGGAAAGTTCCGTTATACTTCTGTGCAAGTCCGTAGTTTAAAAGGATGGACTTTGCATGTCCGATGTGAAGATATCCGTTCGGTTCCGGTGGAAAACGGGTACATACATGATCGTATACGCCTTCTGCAAGATCTTTTTCAATTTCCTGTTCTATAAAATTCTTTGATACAACTTCTTCTGCCATTGAAGTTCCTCCTCACGTCTCTCTATTACTTCATAATCTGCCATTATATGGCAGTCTTTTTCTTGTCATGCATCTCAATCATTGTCCTGTGGACAGTTTTGATTCATGTCCTTTAGTTTATCACACTTTCTACACACGGACAAGTGAAAAAAAAGCAGACATTGTACCTTCCAACCGGAAATACAACTCTGCTTCTTAAATATATAAGCTGCCTAGCGGAATCGAACCGCCGACCTCCGCCTTACCAAGGCGACGCTCTACCGACTGAGCCAAGGCAGCCTGCGCATTTTCGCGACTCATTTAATATAGCATATCACTGCTTGGCTTGTCAACAATTTTAAAACTATATTTTTACTTTTTTTCAGACCGGCGCTTTTCTTCCAGAAGCTGGCGTGCTTTCGCTTTGATCCGCTGCAGGGCATTGTCGATCGTCTTCGGACTTTTGTCCATAAATTCTGCAATCTTCAGATATTCCATTCCCTGCAAATGAAGATACAGCACCTTTCGCTCCAGCTTACTTAATTTTTCTTTCAGTTCCTCTTCAAATGCATTCGTATACTCTTCTCCAAGAATCATCAGTTCCGGATTACTCTCTTTCCCTGCTTCGATCGTATCTACTATGGAAAGCCCTTTCTCCTCCGGATTGTCACTGGCAGACGCGTAAATCGACACATAGGAATTGAGCGGCAGATGTTTTTTCCGCTGTGAAGCCTTAATCGCCGTATACATCTGGCGTGACACACAAAGCCCGGCAAAGCTTGAAAAGCTTGCACCTTCTTTCGGATCATAATCCTGCACCGCTTTAAAAAGACCGATCATCCCCTCCTGGATCAGATCGTCATTTTCTCCGCCCCACAGATACATGGCACGCGCTTGTTTGCGTACCATGTCTTTGTATTTTTCCATCAGATAATCCGTGATCTCGGTCTTACCTTCCCGAAGCAGTTCAATCAGCTGCTCATCCGTCATTTTCCCCAGATCCATTTTCATTCTCCGATTTTCCTAACTCATGCGCTGACGCACGATCTCATATGCAAGGACACCTGCTGCCACAGACGCATTCAGGGAGTCAATATCTCCCTTCATCGGAATGGCTGCCGTCATATCACAGGTTTCTTTTACCAGACGTCCAACACCTTCGCCTTCGTTTCCGATCACCAGACCAATCGGTCCTTTCAGATTCACGCGGTACATCACATCCCCATCCATATCTGCACAGACGAACCAGAGTCCCTTTTCTTTCAGTTCTTCCATGGTTTTCACCAGATTGGTGACTTTTGCTACCGGTGTGTAATTCAGCGCACCTGCCGATGTCTTTGCAACGGTTGCAGTAAGACCTGCTGCGCGGTGCTTCGGAATGATCACACCATGCGCACCTGCAAGATTGGCAGTACGGATGATCGCGCCGAGATTATGTGGATCCTCAATATTGTCCAGAAGGATCAGGAAAGGATCTTCCCCTTTCTGTTTTGCAAGCTCCAGCATATCTTCCACCTGCGCATACTCGTAAGCCGCTGCCTGTGCAATGACCCCCTGATGTCTTCCGGTCTCTGAAATCTGGTTCAGACGTTCTTTGGTTACAAAATTCAGGATCGTATCATGCTTTTTTGCTTCTCTTACGATACTTCTGATCGGTCCGTCCTGACATCCGTCAAGAATATATACTTTGTCAATCGGTTTCCCGGAGCGAAATGCTTCCATTACTGCATTTCTTCCCTCGATCTGCTGACTGTTCATCTTTTTTTCTTCCATTCTATTTCTCCTGCTTCTTTTCTTCTTCGCATTCGCTTAAGTGATCCAGACCGATCTTGATCAGATCTGCCATTCTTTTCCATTCTCTTTTCAGGTAAAGCCATCCCATCAATGCTTCAAATCCGGTTGCACGTCGGTAATCGGTCAGTGACTGGTTCTTTGCCGGCGATACTGATTTAGCATTTCGGCCTCTTCTGTAAACAGCATGCTCTTCTTCAGTAAGCAATGGCTGAAGGGCACGCATCATCTCTGACTGGGCAGACGCCTGCACCATATTGCTTGTCTCCTGATGTAATTTTTTTACCTGTTTATTTCCTTCGCTGATCACCTTTGTCTTGATGATCAGATCATAAATGCTGTCCCCTATATAAGCTAGGGTAAGAGGTGAATAGCCTTCCGGCTCCACCTCTTTCATCTCAAGCACTTCTTTTATATAGTCAGCAATTTCAAATTCTACGCTTTTTTCCATTGTACTCCTTCTCTGGTATCCTTCAGGATAATTCCCTTTTCCAGAAGCTCGTCACGTATCGCATCGGCTCTTGCAAAATCTTTTGCTTGTCTTGCTGCCTGACGCTCTTCGATCAGTTTCTCAATATCTGCATCCAGAAGTTCTTCCTTCTTATCCAGAATCAGTCCCAGGACATCACCGAGTTTTACGATTCTGTCCAGTAATCCCCGGAGATATTCCTTTGAGCTTTCTGCTGTCGCAGTGGTATTTGCATATTTTACAAGTTCAAAGATTGCTGCGATTGCGTCTGCTGTATTGAAATCATCATCCATTGCTTTTTCAAATTCTTCTACATATGCATCAGTTTTTGAAAATGCTTCTTTTTCTTCGGCACTCATTTCTTCTGCTGCCGCTGAAGCGATAAGATGTTTCAGATTATCGGTTGCATTGAGAATTCTCTCCAGACCGTTCTTGGATGCTTCCATCAGCTCTGCACTGAAGTTCAGCGGGCTTCTGTAATGTGCGCTCAGCATGAAGAAACGAAGCACCTGGAGGTCATACTGCTCGCTGATCTCTCTTACCGTACGGAAGTTTCCGAGTGATTTTGACATCTTGCGGTTGTCAATGTTCAGGAATGCATTGTGCATCCAGTATCTTGCAAATTCTTTACCGTTAGCGGCTTCACTCTGTGCGATTTCATTTTCATGATGTGGGAATATCAGATCTTCTCCCCCTGCATGGATATCAATCTGTTCGCCAAGATATTTCCTCGACATCACAGAACACTCAATATGCCATCCCGGACGTCCATCTGACCAAGGTGACTTCCAGAAAGGTTCTCCTTCTTTTTTCGGCTTCCAGAGTACGAAATCCAGCGGATCTTCTTTTTCATCCTCACCGCTTACCAGAAGAGAACGTCCACCGGAACGGAGATCATCCAGATTCTTGTGGGATAATTTTCCATAGTCTTTAAACTTTCTTGTGCTGAAATAAACGGTTCCGTTTTTCTCGTAAGCATAACCTTTTTCAATCAGCTCGGAAATCATCTCAACCATGCCGCAGATTTCTTCTGTTGCAAGCGGATGCTTAGTTGCAGGCTTTACATTCATTCCTGCCATATCCTTTTTGCACTCTGCAATATAGCGCTGTGAAATTTCCTGCGCGGATACCTGCTCTTCGATTGCCTTTTTGATGATCTTGTCATCCACATCTGTGAAGTTCGATACATAATTGACATCGTATCCTTTGTATTCAAAATAACGGCGGACGGTATCAAATACGATCATCGGTCTTGCATTACCGATATGGATGTAATTGTATACGGTTGGTCCGCAGACATACATTCTTACCTTTCCTTCTTCCAGAGGAACGAATTCTTCTTTCTTTTTCGTAAGTGTGTTAAATACTTTCATAAAGCTACTCCTTCTTTTTTCTATGCTTCCTCGATTATTTTTTCTTTCGCGAGTTTTTCTTTCAATGCTTTCAGTTCTTTCTTCAGACGGATATTGTCAGTCTGAAGCTGACGGATATCATTCAATACCGGATCTGGCAGATGGATCTGATCCAGGTCAGCACTCGGAACTTTCTGGTCACCCATGCGTACAATTCTTCCCGGGACACCGACAACGGTACAGTTCGGAGGTACTTCCTCGATAACAACAGATCCTGCTCCGATCTTGGAATTCTTTCCGATAGTAAAGGAACCGATGACCTTCGCACCGGCACTGACCATGACGTTGTCTTCCAGCGTTGGATGGCGCTTGCCCTGCTCTTTTCCTGTACCACCCAGGGTTACTCCCTGATACAGTGTAATATTATCACCCAGGATTGCAGTCTCGCCGATGATAACGCCACTTCCATGGTCGATAAAAAGCCCCTTTCCAATGGTTGCTCCCGGATGGATCTCAATTCCTGTCTTTCTGACACCACGCTGTGATACCCAGCGCGCCAGAAAATAATGCTTTTTCAGATACAGCTTATGTGCAATCCTGTAATGAAGCATTACCTTAAAGCTTGGATACAGAAGTACTTCTATATCCGATTTGATAGCCGGATCTCGTTCTTTTACTACTTTGATTTCTTCTTTGATATAGGAAATAACTCCCATTTCATTCACCTCTGATTTGGAATTTCCTGTGAAACTATGAGAAACACGCTCCGCGAGTTTCTCAAGTTATCGCGGCAGTCGCCAAGGTCTCGTGCAAGCACGGACTTTGGCTCGTTGCTCGCGTAAATAAAAAACTCCGTCTCAAAAAGAGACGAAGTTTCCGCGGTTCCACTCTAAATTAAAAGCAGCTCTCCTGCTTTTCTCTCATGGCCTGTAACGTCTGCCACACGTACCCGGCTACTTGTGAAATCTTCACTTTCACGTTCGCCCGGTCAACTCCCGAATGCACTTCATCATCCCTGCTCCCGGATCTGCTTTCAGCCGATGACAGATCCTCTCTGATGGAACTCTGAGGATAACTACTCTTTTCGTTCTCCGTCTTTTCAGTTTTATTCATATCTAGTACATATAGTATGCGATTTTTTCTTTTTTGTCAACCCGCTTATCAGACAATCTCGTTGATAAAAACAGGCGAAAACGGAATCAGTTTACTGATTTCTTCTTTGAATTCTGCTGAAAAGATCTCCTTTTCTTCCTCTTCAATCTTTTCCAGCTCTTTATAGCCAAATACAATCGATGTAAGCGCATCAATACTGATCTTCTGCACAGCATCATCTTTGCCTGTGTGTGCTGTCCTTGTCCGGACTACAAGATGTTCTTTATTGCCTTTTAGCATAAACAGACGGTTATTCCCCCGGATAACCGGATCATACAAAACAAACTCCAGATCCATCTCTTCTTTGCACACCATTGAAGACAGAAGACTTTCTACATTCAAAAGCCGTGCCATGATCAACGGTTTTTTCTTTTCTTCTTTTTTGAGGATGACTCCTGCCTTATCAAAAACATCTTCATATCCCTTTCGGATCAATGGCTCTCTTACTGCAAACCCATCTTCTTCATCAAAAACAAGAATTCCTCGGATCTCTCCATCCTGCTCTGCGATCAGGATTCCGCCTTTTTCACTTTCCTGTTCCTTCAAAAGGCGCATATAATAAGCTGCATCCCGTTTGGTATATACCTGTATTTTCTGTTTTTCCAAAACTTCTTCCGCAAAATCCCCCAGCTTTTTACAGTCTTTTTCCTCTGCCTTTCTGAGTCTCACGCCGGAATCGTTCTGCAATTCCACGATCTTCTGTATTGTCAGTTCTTTCCCGTCTGTTCCTTTTGCACTCCACACATCGGCTGCATAGATAAACCGATAATTATGTGGATAGTAAATTTTCTCACTTGCGGGCATCAAGAAAAAGAATGGCATTTTTAGCTGATACAGATCTCTTGCTGTCTTGCTTAATAATTCTGCCATATAACCTCTGTGCCGATAAAGAGGCTCTGTTGCAACTGCAACAATGTATCTGCTCTCTACTGCCTTTTTCCCCATCTGTATTACATAAGGATTCAGCTGCATCATCGCCCGGATATCGTGATCTATCTCGATCACATAGATTTCGTTATTCTTCGTCTTTTCTGTGTAATAGTAGTCCAGAAATTCTTTCGTATCTTCTGTAAATACCTGTTCCCACAGTGTTCTTGTAAGCCCACGTTCTTCCGGCTTCAGTTTTTTCAGTATCTTCATTTTACTTTTTCGCCGTGCCTTTCTATTCAGACTTGATCTACATCTGTCTTGCTGCACAACCTCCACAGCCTGCGCAGCCACCTGCAGGTGCTGCTACGTCTACACTGCTGAAATTAGTCAGTTTTTCGATTGCACAGATTGCCTGGGAAGAAATTCCTTCCCCACTTCCGGTAAATCCAAGACCTTCTTCCGTCGTTGCCTTGACATTTACCTGATTCGTTTCAATATGCAGTGCTTCTGCAATATTCTTTTCCATCTGCTCGATATGTGGGCGCATCTTCGGTCTCTGCGCAATGATCGTCGCATCAATATTCTCAATTACATACATACGGTCATCCAGCAGCTTTCCTACATGCTCCAGAAGTTTAATACTGGAAATTCCTTTGTATGCAGGATCTGTATCCGGAAAATGCTTTCCGATATCTCCAAGTGATGCCGCCCCAAGCAGAGCATCCATGATCGCATGCAGAAGTACGTCTGCATCCGAATGTCCAAGAAGCCCCTTTTCGTATGGGATCTCCACCCCACCAAGAATCAGCTTTCTTCCTTCTGTCAGTTTATGAACATCATATCCCATTCCAACACGCATCTTCTACACTTCTCCTTCCTGTCTGTCATCTGCTTTTTTGTCGCTCTTTTCTTCCGGCACATCTTCTGCTTTCTTATCTTCTTTGTCCTCCACAGTTTTCTTTTCTTCGTCTTTTACCGCTTCTGTATCATCTTCTGCTTTCTTTTTCTCTTTTTCACCGTCTTCCACTTTTTCTTCAGCAGCTGTTTCTTTCCTTTCCTCTTTATCCGCAGATTTTTCTTCTTTTGTATCAGCTCCTACATGAACGTCTGCAACTCCTTTCCCTGAAGAAACCTTTTTTGCCGCTTCTTCGCCATCTTCGTTTTCTTCTGCCCCTGCAGTTGTACCCTGAATTTCTGCCTTTGTCTCTTTTACGATTGTTCTTATATTCCAGATAATCGTAGCCAGTCCAAACAGTGCAAAAAATACTCCGACCAGAATAAAAAGGATCTGGTTTTTTGGTTCTCCGACAATTGTGTCCTTCACAAGTGATATGCCGGTATATACCAGATATGCGCCGATTGCAGCCATGATGATCTGCTTTGTCTTAGATGTCATATGAAAATTCCTCCGTTTTGTCATAATCTAGGGATATTTTATCACATCTTTGGGGGATTGCATAGGTTTTGTTGGGAGCGGCTGCCTGGGGAATTTTGAGGCAATAGGCTATTCTTAGAACCTATAAGCCATAACGCAAAAAGAAGCCCCACATAAGGACTCCTTCTTGTAGTAGCGGGAACTGGATTTGAACCAGCGACACCGCGGGTATGAACCGCGTGCTCTAGCCAACTGAGCTATCCCGCCATATGATATGTTTTTGTGCCAGCTCTTCAGAGCCGTGTGCATCGCACGAAGTGCTCGTCACATTTCGCGTTCAATGTTTTCGACTTTAAAAAACTTTCTCGCGAAATGGGACCAATAGGGCTCGAACCTATGACCCTCTGCTTGTAAGGCAGATGCTCTCCCAGCTGAGCTATGATCCCATATGTTCGTCCGTTTTACAACCGACTTCGTTATTATACAATTATCTACTTCTAAATGTCAACTATTTTTTTTCATTTTTTTGTTTTATTTTTACCATTTTTCATTCGATACCATTGAACAGACAAGCGCTGGAAAAAGAATCGTTTGGATTCTTTTTCCAGCGACCGGCCACACAACCTATATCATTCGACATTTTCGCATAAATCAGAAAAATCTCCGGATTGCTCCGAAGATCTTTCTGATTATATTTTACATAGAGGATATGTCTTATACAATTCCCTGAGCCTGCATTGCGTCTACAACTTTTTCAAATCCGGCAATGTTAGCACCTACTACATAGTTTCCTTCTGCTCCATAACGTTTTGCTGCGTCTGCTGCGTTATGGCAGATATTTACCATGATGTTCTGAAGTTTTGCATCAACTTCTTCGAATGTCCAGCTGAGACGTTCACTGTTCTGTGACATCTCAAGTGCTGATGTAGCAACACCACCTGCATTAGAAGCTTTACCAGGTGCGAATAATACACCGTTCTCCTGCAAATACTGTGTAGCTTCCAGTGTGGTAGGCATGTTAGCTCCTTCTGCTACTGCAATGCATCCGTTTGCAACAAGCTGTTTTGCATCTTCAAGATGAAGTTCGTTCTGTGTTGCACAAGGAAGAGCGATATCAACTTTTACTGACCATACACCGCGTCCTTCATGATATTCTGAATTTGGACGGTAATTCTTGTATTCTGTAAGTCTTGCTCTCTTCACTTCTTTGATTTCTTTCAGTGCTGCAACATCGATTCCTTCCGGATCATAAACCCATCCTGTAGAGTCGCTGCATGTTACAACTTTTGCACCCATCTGCTGTGCTTTTTCAATTGCGTAAATTGCAACGTTACCTGCTCCGGAAACAGCAACTGTCTTGCCAGCGATGTCTTTTCCTGCAAGTTTGAGCATTTCGCGTGTGAAATACAGAAGTCCGTATCCTGTAGCTTCTGTACGTGCAAGGGATCCACCGTAGCTGAGTCCTTTACCTGTAAGGACACCTTCTGATAATCCACGGATTCTCTTGTACTGTCCGTACATATATCCGATCTCTCTTGCACCTGTTCCGATATCTCCGGCCGGTACATCTGTGTCTGCTCCGATATATTTGCAAAGCTCTGTCATAAAGCTCTGGCAGAATGCCATAACTTCACGATCTGATTTTCCTTTCGGATCGAAATCTGATCCACCTTTACCTCCACCGATCGGAAGACCTGTCAGAGAGTTTTTGAAGATCTGTTCGAATCCAAGGAATTTGATAATTCCGATATTTACTGAAGGATGAAGACGCAATCCTCCTTTATATGGTCCAATTGCACTGTTAAACTGTACACGGTATCCTGTATTAACCTGAACCTGACCTTTATCATCTACCCACGGTACGCGGAATTTGATCTGTCTTTCCGGCTCAACGAGTCTTTCAAGAAGAGCGTCTCTTCTGTATTCTTCTTCATGAGCTTCTACAACTGCACGAAGAGATTCCAGAACCTCTTTTACTGCCTGATGAAATTCTGGTTCATCTGGGTTTTTCTTTACTACAAGTTCAATTACTTCATCAACATAAGACATACTACTCAATACCTCCTGAATGTTCTTTTACAAAAATGTGACTTTGCACACTTCTTTGCTAAAAAAAGAGGGACAAACAAATGTCTGTCCCTCCGGAACACCTTTGTTCTTTAACAGAGTAAAGCATTCAGGCGCCTGTGTCAAGATTTTTTTGCATATTTTTCAATTTTTATGAATTTCCACTACATTTTTGTTTCAAATACAGCTGATTTTCATTTTTTTTCTTGATACTTCTTCTCTTTTTTGCAAGTTCGTGTCAACAATCTTGCATTTTCGTCTCATTCGAAGCATTTTATGCCAGATTTCCCGTTTTATTTGAAATATTTCACACCTGATTCAAAGATCTTCATATCCTGCTCACCATAAATATTGATAGCCACGGAATCTGCACGACGCTCTGAATGTGCCATCTTACCAAGCACACGGCCATCCGGACTTGTAATACCTTCAATTGCGCGATAAGAACCGTTGACGTTCCATTCTTCGTCCATAGATACATTTCCGTCAAGGTCACAGTACTGTGTTGCAACCTGTCCGTTTGCAAAGAGCTTGTCGAGCCATTCTTCACTTGCAACAAAACGTCCCTCTCCGTGGGATGCCGGATTGGTATAAACTCCGCCAAGCTCTGCCCCCTGCAGCCATGGTGACTTGTTGGTAACAACTTTCGTGTAAACCATCTTGGAAATATGGCGTCCGATAGTATTGTAGGTCAGTGTCGGAGAATCCGGTGTCTGTCCCACAACTTCTCCGTAAGGAACCAGGCCAAGTTTAACCAGTGTCTGGAATCCGTTACAAATACCAAGTACAAGACCATCTCTTTCGTTCAGAAGTTTTTCTACTGCTTCTTTGAGTTTTGCATTCTGGAATGCAGTTGCAAAGAATTTTGCTGAACCATCTGGTTCGTCACCAGCTGAGAATCCACCCGGGAACATGATGATCTGGGATTTTGCAATTTCTTTTTCAAATGTATTCACAGAATCTACGATATCTGCTGCATCCATGTTACGGAATACTTTTGTGATGACCTTTGCACCTGCTCTTTCAAATGCTTTTGCACTGTCATACTCGCAGTTTGTTCCCGGGAATACCGGGATAAATACAGTCGGCTGTGCAATCTTGTGTCCGCAGATTACAATGTCTTTTGTATCATACAGCGGAGATTCTACCTTTTCGTCAGAAGCTTCGTCAGATACCGTACGGAATACCTGTTCCAGAGTTCCTGTCCATGCATCTTCTGCTTCTTTCAGTGTGATTTCTGTATCTCCAAATGCGAATTTCGCATCATCTGTCACTTCACCGATCACAGTGTAAGAAATGGAGAGTTCCCCAACCTTATCTGCCGGAACTTCTGCTACGATGTCACCGAATGCAGGTGCAAAAAGTTCTCTTGCATCCATGCTGTGTTCGATCTTCACACCCATTCCGTTACCGAATGCCATCTTGCTGACAGCTGCGATCACTCCATGGCGGTCAAGTGCGTAAGCCGATACGATCTTTCCGTTGTGGATATCATCAGCGAACTTACCGTACTGATCCATTACCTGTTCATATACCGGAAGCTCATATTCATCTTTTTCAATCTTCATCCATACAAGTTTATTACCTGCTTTTTTCAGTTCCGGAGTAATGATATCTCCTTCTTTGGCAATGTCAACTGCAAAGGATACCAGTGTCGGCGGTACATCGATATGTTCAAATGTTCCGGACATGCTGTCCTTTCCTCCGATTGACGGAAGTCCGTAAGCAATCTGTGCCTTATATGCTCCAAGCAGTGCTGCAAATGGCTGACTCCATCTTTCCGGATCCTCTGTCATTCTGCGGAAATATTCCTGGAATGTAAAACGGATCTTGCTGTAATCTCCACCACAAGCCACGATCTTAGCCATAGACTCTGTGACAGCATAGACAGCTCCGTGATACGGACTCCAGCTTGACAGATACGGATCAAATCCATAACTCATCATCGTAACGGTATCACATTTACCATGCATAACCGGAAGCTTTGCAACCATACTCTGCGTCTCTGTCATCTGGTATTTTCCACCGTGAGGCATGAAAACCGAGCCTGCTCCGATGGATCCGTCGAACATCTCAACCAGACCTTTCTGCGAGCATACATTCAGATCTTTCAGAGTATCCAGCCATTTTTCTTTTACATCGCCAACCTCAACCTGTTTCTTAAGGATGGTATCTTCTTTTGAAGGAATATCAACTTTAACCGTTGTCTCCTGGTGTGCACCGTTGGTGTTCAGGAATGCACGGGAAATATTTACAATCTCTTTTCCTCTCCATGAAAGGACAAGTCTCGGATCTTCGGTAACAACTGCAACCTTTACCGCCTCCAGGTTCTCTTCTTTTGCATAGCCAAGGAATTCATCTACATCCTTCGGATCTACCACAACAGCCATACGCTCCTGGGATTCAGAAATCGCAATCTCTGTTCCGTCAAGACCTGCATATTTTTTCGGTACTTTGTCCAGATTGATCTGAAGACCATCTGCAAGTTCTCCGATTGCAACAGATACTCCGCCTGCTCCGAAGTCATTACACTTCTTGATCAGCTTGCTGACTTCTTCTCTGCGGAACATTCTCTGGATTTTACGTTCGGTCGGCGCATTACCCTTCTGAACCTCAGCTCCACATGTCTCGATGGATTCTTCGGTATGAACTTTGGAAGAACCGGTTGCTCCACCACAGCCATCACGTCCGGTACGTCCGCCAAGAAGAATGATGATATCTCCCGGATCCGAATTTTCACGGATAACTGCACGTCTCGGAGCTGCACCCATAACCGCACCGATCTCCATTCTCTTTGCCACATAATCCGGATGATAGATCTCTTTTACCAGTCCGGTTGCAAGTCCGATCTGATTACCATATGAGCTGTATCCATGTGCTGCACTACGCACCAGTTTCTTCTGCGGCAGTTTTCCTTTCATCGTCTCTTTTACAGATACGGTCGGATCTGCTGCACCGGTTACACGCATTGCCTGGTATACATAAGTACGTCCTGACAGCGGGTCACGGATTGCTCCACCAAGGCAGGTAGCTGCACCACCAAATGGTTCGATCTCGGTCGGATGGTTGTGCGTCTCGTTCTTGAAGTTGACAAGCCACTCTTCTTCCACACCATCTACTTCAACCGGGACAACGATACTGCAGGCATTGATCTCATCGGATTCTTCCTGGTCCTGAAGTTTGCCTTCTTTTTTCAGCTTCCGCATTGCCATCAGTGCAAGATCCATCAGGCATACAAATTTGTCTTCGCGTCCTTTAAAGATCTCACTGTGTGTCTGAAGGTATTCTTTATAAGTATCTTCCATCGGCTTTCTGTAATCGCCATCACCGAAGGATACTTCTGTAAGTTCTGTTGAGAATGTAGTATGACGGCAGTGGTCAGACCAGTAAGTATCCAGAACACGGATCTCTGTCATAGATGGATCTCTGTGTTCCTCCCCTTTGAAATAATTCTGGATGTGCTGGAAATCCTTGAATGTCATAGCAAGTCCAAGAGAACTGTATAACTCTTTCAGTTCCGCCTCCGGCATATCTTTGAATCCGTCAAAAATCTTTACATCTGCAGGTTCCTCGAATTTCGTAACCAGTGTCTCCGGTTTTTCAAGTCCTGTCTCTCTGGAATCCACCGGGTTGATGCAGTGTGCCTTGATAGCTTCCATCTCTTCTTCGCTGATCTCACCTTCGATCACATAAGTGGTCGCTGTCTTGATAACCGGCAGTTCATCCTCTTTGATAAACTGTACACACTGAACAGCAGAATCTGCTCTCTGGTCAAACTGTCCAGGAAGAAATTCTACAGAAAAAATGTGGTCACTTTCTTCGCGCGGGAAGTCCTCTCTGTAAAGCACATCTACCGGTGGTTCTGCAAACACACCGTTGCATGCTCTTTCAAATGTTGCATCAGAAAGATTTTCCACATCATAGCGGATCAGTACACGTACATTCTTCACCGTCTTAATTCCAAGATAACTCTTCACCTCATGGCGAAGTTCTTTAGCCTGTACTGCAAATTCTGGTTTTTTCTCCACATATACACGTTTTACGCCCATAATTTCCTCCATTAGCTTTGGTAGTAATATTGAAACCGCATGCCTTGATCCGGCATAACGGCAGTTTCCTCGATTTTTATTTTACCACATCACCTTTTATAAGTACAATAAATATAACTAAATCTTTTTATAAGTATATCTTATTTATTACAATTACCGTGAACCGCATCTCTTATTTATCTTTTTCTGGACAATACTGCAGACAAGAGATATGATTAAAAACACAGCAAAAATACTTCCGATCCTCATCACCATATCATAGAAAAAGCCCTCCGGAAGCATCCGGATCATATAGTCTTCTGCCGGATCAAGGATCCATAAGTTATTGTTAAAGAAAATATGATGAAAGATCACGAAATATTTGTTAAAGTCTCTTGAGAACAGAAATCCTGCCACCGCGGTAAGTGCCAGAAATACCGCCAGCACCCGCTGATACATCTGCGGGATCAGTCTCTTCCAGTCTGCTTTCATAAGCACAAGTGCCGCCATTGAAAAAAGCAGTACGATGATCGCTCCCCTCCGGATTGCAAGTCCGCCAAGAAAAAGCCCCTGCACATCTGCCATATGAAGCCGGTCCTTCTCATTGAAAAAATCCTGTATATTTCCTTCCACTTCCGTCTCGATACTCAGTTTCTTCTCATTGCCCCGCAAATAAGACATCATGAATTTTGTCACCTTCATAATATCCGGCATCTCCATATAAAGTTCATCCGCCACCTTATATTTTTCATATTCTTTTTCATAAAAATTCCAGTCTCCGTATGCACCGATCTCAAAACTGCTGATCAGCAGAATCACGATCAGTGAAATACTCGGCAAAATCGCCAGGATTTTATGCAGCCATTTCTTTTTTGCCATCCTTTTTCTCCTTCTCTTTTTTGTCTATAGTTTAGCAACCCTGTCTTCATTTGTCAAAAATGGTTTTCTCTTGAAATTTTATTTTTTATCACTTATAATACTAATAGGTTTTATAAGGAGGACTAATAATGGATATCAACTATGAATTATATAAAGTATTTTATTATGTTGCAGACACACTCAGCTTTTCTGAGGCTTCCAAGCAGCTCTTTATTTCACAGTCCGCTGTCAGCCAGTCCATTAAAGCACTGGAAAAGAAACTGGATCAGGTTCTTTTCATCCGAAGCACAAAAAAAGTTCAGCTCACCCCGGAAGGCGAGATCCTTCTGCGTCATATTGAACCGGCGATCAATCTGATCAAGCGCGGGGAATCCCAGATCATGGAAACAGCCTCTACCGGCGGTCAGATCCGCATCGGTGCCAGCGACACCATCTGCCGGTATTTTCTGGTCCCTTATCTGGAACGTTTCCACAAAGCTTTCCCTAACGCACATATAAAAGTGACCAATGCCACTTCGATCAAGTGTACGGAACTTCTGGAGAACGGTCAGGTAGATCTCATTGTCGCTAACTATCCGAACGTTTACCTTGGCAGTCTTGCCTCCTTCCGAAAGATCCGTGATTTTCACGATGTCTTTATCGCAAACCAGTCCTTTGCGGAACTGCAGGGGAAAAAGCTTTCCCTCAAAGAACTGCAGCGTTATCCGATCATCATGCTGGACAGAAAAAGTACAACCAGTGAATTTCTGCATTCTCTCTTCCAGCAGCATCAGTTGGATCTGGTTCCTGAAATCGAGCTGAGCAGCAACGATCTTCTGATCGATCTCGCACGGATCGGACTTGGCATCGCTTTTATTCCGGACTACTGTGTACCAAAGAATTCCGACCAACTCTTTGTCGTCCAGACCGAAGAACAGCTTCCAAAGCGTCAGCTGGTTGCCGCATGGAACGGACATGTTCCGGTTTCCCGCGCGACACAGGCATTTCTGGATTACTTTAATGCATAAAAAGTTTCTTAATTATCCGTCTGTTTTTCCCAGAACAGACGGATTTTTTCTTCCACAATGTCTAACCGGCATCTTTCACAGTCCGCCCATTCTTTCGGGAAAATCTCTTTCCCCTTCTCCCTCTGAAAACGCTCATCCAGAAGAAGTATCACTCCGCGGTCATCCTCTGTGCGGATCACCCTTCCTGCCGCCTGCAAAACCTTGTTCATCCCCGGATACCGGTAAGCATAGTCAAACCCGTAAAGTCCCTTCTGGTCAAAATAGCTTTTCAGGATTTCCCGCTCATTGCACACCTGCGGCAGCCCTGTTCCGATGATCAGTGTCCCGATCAGCTTCTCATTTGTCAGATCGATTCCTTCTGAGAAAATCCCGCCAAGAACTCCAAAACCGATCAGACTTTTCTCTCTTCCCATTTCAAATGCACGCAGGAAATTTTCCCGTTCTTCTTCATCCATGTGCTTCTGCTGAATAACCAGTTCCATCTCTTCTTCATCTGATGCAAGAAGCTGTGTAAATTCCTGATACACATCTTCCATAAACCGGTAAGACGGGAAAAAGATCAGATAATTCCCCATTTTTGCTTTCACTACCCGGAAAATGTATGTCGCATATCGTTGATACATTTCCCTGGAACGCATGGCGTAACGGGTACTCACATCCACACCATTCATAAGCAGTCTCTTCTTTGTATCAAATGAAGAATCAATGTAGACCGCATAGTTGTCTTTTTCCGTACTCAGAAGTCTTTTGTAATACTGGATTGGCAGAAGTGTTGCCGAAAAGAATACAGCACTGTTCCCCTTATCCAGACATTTCTGCAGATTTGCCGCCGGGTTAACACAAAACAACTTCAGAACAAATCTTCCATTCTCCTGATACTCCGTATAGACGACATAGTTCTCATCCAACCCATCATATATATTCAGGAAAGACCTCACTTGAAAATAAAAATCCAATACGGTTTCCCGGACTTCTTTATCCACACATTCCTCCAGATACCGATCTGCCTCAGACAGCACATTCATAAGCTGGATTCCAAGATGTGAAATATTGTCCAGCACCTTATAGTTTTCACACTCTTTTTTCATTGCTAGAAGGATCTTATTGCATGCCTCCAGTCTTTTTGCAAACCGCGGTGCTTCTCCCTTTACCAGTTTCTTCACCGCAAGAAAATCCTCCTTACATAGCTCCGCACTGTACATCTGCCGTCCACGTTCTACCAGATTGTGTGCCTCATCGATCAGAAACAAATATCCTCCAGCGCCACCTTCTGCAAAGAAACGCTTGAGCCGGGCATCCGGATCAAACACATAATTATAATCGCAGATCACACCATCCACCCAGGTCGACACATCCAGTGCCATTTCAAATGGACAGACCTTATGCTTTCTTGCCTGCGCTTCCAACACTTCCCGGCTCATCACATCTTCCTGCATCAAAAGCTCATAGACCGCGTCATTTACCCGGTCAAAATGCCCTTTGGCATATGGGCAGTCATCCGGATTGCAGCTTGTCTCCTCACAAAAACAGATTTTTTCTTTTGCCGTTAAAGTGATTACCTTGAACTTCAGATTCTGTTCCCGTAAGGTTTCGAATGCCTGCTCCGCCACCGTCCGGGTGATTGTCTTTGCCGTCAGATAAAAAATCTTCTCACCCAGTTCTTCTCCAACCGCTTTCACTGCCGGAAATACCGTTGAAATCGTCTTCCCCACTCCGGTTGGTGCCTGGATGAACAACTTTTTCTTCCGAAGAATCGTCCGGTAAACAGATACCGCAAGCTCTCTCTGCCCTTTACGATATGGAAACGGAAATTCAATCTCTTTAATAGATGCATTTCTTGCCTTTCTCCATTCAATCTGGAACTTTGCCCATTTTTCATACTGTCGAATCACTTCATCGAACCAGACTTTCAGTTCGTTACTCTGATAAGAATACTGAAACCTTTTCACCTCTTCCGTCTCCATCTGGCAATAGGTCATCTGTACCCCGATCTCATCCACCCCTTCCTGTTCTGCTACCATGCTGGCATAACATTTTGCCTGTGCCAGATGAATGCCTGCCGGCTCCTGCACCAGGTCAAGTTCCCGCAGAACACCCTTGATCTCATCTACCATGACCTGCTCTTTTGTATGAATCAGTCCATCGGCACGTCCTTCTATTTTCAAAGTAAACCCATCACAGACGATCTCTGTCTTAAGAGGTACCTCCGCCTGATAATCCGATCCCATCTGTCTCTGGATCTTCCGGTGAATCCGACTTCCCATCTGCATATTCTCCGGATCTTGTCCGCCTCCTGTTCGATTGTCAATATCCCCTTCTCTTAAAATAAACTCCACAAGGTTTCGCACCGAAATCCGGATCACCGGGAGATTCTCGTCCATGTTCTTTCTGCCTCCGCTTTTTGCTACCTATTATCATACCATAAACGCATGTTCCTTGCCAATTGTATCCGTCCTGTCATGATATGGCTTTTCACATTTTCCGTGCCTCTATAGCTAAAAAGCTCCGGCGATCATCACCTCGCCGGAGCTTTCTTCTTAATTGAACTTGTCAATGATGTTTTTAAGATACTGGTTGTCTGCCTCATAGAACTTCTCCTGTTCTACAATCTCGGCAAGTTTCGGATCGATCGGCATCTTTCCGAGTACTTCTACCCCAAGTTTTTCTGCAATCTCGTCAATGTGGCTTTCCCCAAATACAGATATTTTCTTTCCACAGTCCGGACATTCCAGATAACTGTAGTTTTCCACCAGTCCGAGAACCGGTATGTTCATCTTCTTTGCCATATTGTAAGCTTTCTCTACGATCATCTGTACCAGATCCTGTGGAGAAGTCACGATCACAACGCCGTCTACCGGAAGTGACTGGAATACCGTAAGAGGAACATCCCCTGTTCCCGGTGGCATATCAACAAATAAGAAATCCAGATCTCCCCACATTACATCAGTCCAGAACTGGGTTACTACTCCTGCGATCACCGGTCCTCTCCAGATGACAGGATCTGATTCGTGTTCCAGAAGCAGATTGACCGACATGATCTTCGTGCCGTCTTTTGCAACGCACGGGAACATTCCCGCCTCGCTTCCGACTGCACTTCCATGCACTCCATACATCTTCGGGATAGATGGTCCTGTGATATCCGCATCCAGAATACCAACCGAATATCCCTGCTGTACCATCATACGTGCAAGAGATGCTGTCACCATTGATTTGCCGACTCCACCTTTACCGCTGACTACTCCAATTACTTTTTTTACCTGTGAATACGGATTTGCCGGTGCTTTCAGATCTTTCTTCGCACTGCTGCATGAACCCGCATGCGCACAGGAAGAACATGATTCCGGCGAACATCCGCTGCTTTTTTCTTCTGCCATAATGCCAAACCTCCTACTTTTTCAGGATATCTCTCTATCCTATTCTTCTACTGCTGCGATCACTTCAATTTCGCAAAGAAGGTTCTTCGGAAGTGTCTTCACAGCAACACAGCTTCTGGCTGGTTTTGATGTGAAATATTTTGCATAAACTTCGTTAAATGCGGAAAAATCTCCCATATCAGCAAGGAAACAGGTTGTCTTTAATACTTTGTCAAAAGAAGTTCCTGCTTCTTCAAGGATTGCTCCGATGTTCTTGCATACCTGGTCAGCCTGTCCTTCGATAGTATCAGCTTCTACAGTATCTGTAGCCGGATTGATCGCAATCTGTCCTGCCGAATAAAGAATTCCCCCATGTACATATCCCTGGGAATATGGTCCAAGTGCTTTTGGTGCTTTTTCTGTTGATACTAATCTCATGTTGCAAATCTCCTTTTCAAATATATTCTTTCTCTAGCATATCACATCTACCTCAAAATTCCAAATTTATTTTCGCATACAATGTTATGCCAGCTCTGCTTTTTCTCTCGTCACATTCTGAATCCATTTATAGCTTCGATAGCGCATGACTGTGATCGGTACTTTGATCACCTCATCACTCATCAGAAGGATATAAACAACCTGCACCGGCGCATGAAAGACAAAAGCAGCGATCATACCCAGCAGAATAGAGCATCCCCACATGGTAGACACATCTAGGATCAGACCAAACCTGGTATCTCCTCCTGCCCGGAATACACCCACCACAAGGGTCGTATTGATCGCCTGGCAGAGTGTAAAGTAAGACATAACAAAAAACATAAAATAAAGATACCCCTGCGCTTCCTGTGAGAGTGTCATCACATGATTTGCAATCGGAGCAGCTATCAGAATGATGCCGCCTCCTACCGCACCGGTAATAATACTCAGCCACAAAAATCTTTTTCCATACTCTTTTGCCAGATGAAACTCTTTTGCACCGATGGTCTTACCAAGATAAATGGCAGTCGCATTGGATACACCAAAGGCAACTACCGTTGCCAGCTGTCTTGCAACCTGCGCCACGGAATTTGCTGCCACCGCAGCACTTCCCAGATGACCGATCACTGCTGTATTCGCTGTAGATCCAAGTCCCCACATCATTTCATTCAAGATCACCGGGCTCGCATAAATCAGGAAATCTTTCAGCAGCACCTTGTCGATCTTACGCATATAGACCGGGTGAAATCTAACGTCATGGTTTTTTACTTTTGCATACCAGATTACAATGATAAGTTCTACGATCCTTGCTGTCAGAGTTCCGATTGCCGCACCCATAATTCCCATCTTCGGTAAACCAAATAAGCCAAAAATAAGAAGCGCATTTACCAGGACATTACAAATTAGTGACGCGCTGTAGACAACCGTTGCAATCACAACCTGCTCGATACTCCGCATAATGTAAAGATAGACCTGCGTTGCCGCCATCAGGACATAGGAAAGCGCCACGATCCGCAAATATTTCACACCTTCTGCGATCACGGCCGGGTCACTGGTATAGATATGAAGCAGCACTTCCGGAATAATTTCCGCAACAATGGTAAAAAGAGCTGCACAGCTGACACCGATGGTCATTCCCATTCCAAGGATTTTTTCAATCGTCTGTGTATCTTTCTTTCCCCAGTACTGTGCAGTCAAAACCGTTGCACCTGATGTTGTACCGAAAAGGATCAGTGTCATGACAAACTGTATCTGCCCTGCAAGGGATGCACCTGAAAGAACTTTTTCGCTGACTCTTCCAAGCATCAGCACGTCTGCCGCCGTCACACCCACATTGATCAGATTCTGAAGTGCCATTGGGATTACAAGTGCGAACACTTGTCTGTAAAATTTTCTCTTATTTATTTCCATCTTATTTTCCTGCTGCTTTCCGAAAAATCTGGTATACATCTTCGGCAGTAAGTTCTTTGATTTTTGAAAGTTTTACGGTATCATTTAATGTCGCCGCCATTGCAAGTTCCCGCAGATCTTCCTCTGATACTTCTCCAATCTCCAGTTCCTTTAAATTTGTCGGCATATGAATCTCACGGAAATATTCTACCGTCCGGCGAATTCCCTCTTTTGCGGCTTTCGCCACATCTTCTTCCTCTACGCCCCATACTTTTTTTGCGTAATGCGCAAATCTTTCTTCATCGTTTTTATAGACATATTCTGCCCAGGATCCCCAGACAGCTGAAAGGGTTGCACCATGCGCCTTATCATATTTTGCACCAAGTGCATGTCCGAGCTTATGTACAGAAAAATCTTTTGCTCTTCCGAGACCTGTCAGACCATTATGGGAAAGGCTTCCTGCCCACATGATTTCACTCATGGCATCGTAGTCTGTCGGATTCTCCAGACCTTTCTTTCCATTTTCAATCACTACACGCAAAACGCCCTCTGCAATCTCATCCGTCATCTGATTTCTCGTATTTGGAATAAAATATCGCTCCAGTGTATGCATCATGATATCCACGATTCCGCACGCAATCTGATATTTTGGAAGCGTATAGGTAAGAACCGGATTCATGATCGCAAACTTCGGGCGATTCAGGCCGGTGCTGATTCCTCCCTTTTTCCCTGTTTCTTCGTTTGTCAGAACTGCGGAATCGCTTGTTTCACTTCCTGCTGCCGCAATCGTAAGTACGCATCCTACCGGTGTCGATCTGGTAAGTGTGATTTCACCACCCCAGATCTCCTCCAGAGACCAGTCCGGGTTTGCCACACCATGTGCGATTGCCTTTGCTGTATCAATAGAACTTCCACCGCCTACTGCAAGAAGAAAATCCGCACCGAATTCAATTGCTTTCTCAACGCCTTCCTGTGCATATGCCATCCGGGGATTTGGCTTTACTCCGCCAAATTCCTCATAAGCAAGTCCTTCTTTTTCCAGTGCTTCTTCTACCTGCGCAAGAAGTCCGCTTTTCTTTACACTTCCACCGCCATATACGATAAATACACGGCTTCCACCCCATTTCTTAACTTCTTTCCCAACTTCTGCCTGTGTGTTTTCTCCAAACAGGATTTCTGTCGGTGTATACTGTATAAACTTTTGCATTTTACCTCTCTCCTTAAAAAAATCCGAACCGTTCAATAAAGATTGCGGTTCGGACTAAATCTTTCAGTCTTATCTTATAACCATACTTTTCCGGTATGTTCGCCATTGATTACATAGTATACTGCATAATCTTCTGGTTTTACATAAAGCTCAATACTCTTGATCTCGGAAATTTTATGTTTCTGTTTTGTCCAGTCTTTTTTTACTGAAGCAATCATATCTTTTGTGTTTACTTCTTTTTCACCATACTGAAGAACAACTTCTGTTTTGATTTCTTTCTTTGCCGCAGATTTTTTTGCTGTTGTTTTTGGTGCTGCTTTCTTTACTTCTTTTGTAACTTTCTCTGCAGTTTTCTTCACTTCTTTTGCAGCCTTTTCAGCTGTTTCTTCTACTGTTTTTTTCACTTCTCCTGCAGCCTTTTTCACTTCCTGCGCTTTCTTTTCAACAGTAGCCTTTACTTCTTTCGGCTGTACTTCTTTTTTAGCAGTTTCTTTTACTTCTTCTACTTTTTCGCTGACTTTATCTTCTGCTGCTTTAACTGCTGTTTTTACTTCTTCTTTAGTTTCTGCCGCTGCCTTTACCTCTGCTGCCTTTGTTTCTTTTGTCTGTTTTTTCAGTGCCATATTGGTTTGCCCTCCTTAACCGCTAAGCCTTACTATTTTAAATCCGCAAAACTGACAATACGCTATATTATCATTTGCTCTTTGACATTATAGCATACTAAATGAAAAAAGTCACATTTTTTCATTTAATTTTACCTGCCTCCGTGTTATACTATAAAAAGACGAGAAAAGGAGGTACGTGTTATGGGTATTTTAGTAGCACTGATCGGTGTGGCAATCATCGCCGCTGTCGTTGTTGCTTCTTTCACTGCCGTTCTCGGAGGTGTCATCGGAGGAGAACTGGAAGACGAAGAAGAATAGTAAAAAGTGGCTGCGAAAAACTCAATCGGGTTTTTCGCAGCCACTTTTTATTATTCTTCAAATGTTTCTTTTAACTTATCCATGAACCCTTTTTTCTTAGCTTTACCCTTCGATTCGGAAGCCGGCTCTTCCTGGTTCAGTGTATTTCCTGTCAACTGATCAAAATGTTTAAGCGCTTCTTTGGCTTCCGGACTTAATTTTTCCGGTGTCTGAATAACCAGCGTCACATAATGATCTCCTCGAACCTGAGGATTTCTCAAAGAAGGTACCCCTTTTCCTTTCAGGCGTACTTTTGTATCAGTCTTTGTTCCCGGTTTTACGGTATAGATTACATCGCCATCAACCGTCTTGATTCGTACATCACCACCAAGTGCTGCCTGTGCAAACGAAATTGGTGCAGTTGAGAAAATATGAACATCCTGTCTCTGGAAGATTGGATGTCTGGAAACCGTAACTTCTACCAGAAGGTCTCCCCTTGGTCCGCCATTTACACCCGGTTCACCTTTCTCACGGATCCTTACGCTCTGACCATTGTCAATACCTGCCGGAATTGTGACTTTGATCTTCTTGCGGCTCGAAGTATAGCCTGTTCCACCACAGTCCGGACATTTCTCACGAATGATCTTACCCATTCCATGACATTCCGGACAGGTCTGCACATTCTGCACCGTTCCGAAGAACGACTGTGATGTATAAACAACCTGGCCTTTTCCACCACATTTTGAACAGGTCTCCGGACTTGTTCCCGGTTTTGCTCCTGTTCCGTTGCACTTTGTACATGGATCTTTCAGAACGATATCCAGTTCCTTCTCGCATCCAAAAATTGCTTCCTCAAATGTAATCCGGACACCTTTACGGATATTGGCACCTTTCATCGGACCATTGTTCGCACGTCCGCCTCTTCTTCCACCGCCAAACAGATCACCAAAGATATCACCAAAAATATCACCAAAGTCTGCCCCGTTAAAATCAAAACCGCCATATCCACCGGCTCCGCCTGCACCGCCTTCAAACGCTGCATGACCGAACTGATCGTACTGACGACGTTTGTCTGCATCACTCAGAACAGCATAGGCTTCCGAAGCCTCCTTGAACTTCTTTTCGGCTTCTGCATCTCCTGGATTCATATCCGGATGATACTTTTTCGCCAAAGCTCTGTATGCTTTTTTCAGAGTCGCATCATCCGCATCTCGTGATACGCCCAGGACCTCATAATAATCCCTTTTTGCCTCTGCCATAATCCTACCTCACTTAGATATTTCTCAAAGTATTTTAATACAGAATGTACCCTGGCACATTCTCACGCCCGCGCCGGCTCTTTGCAGCATCTTCTTTGCACATGCTGTTCACCTGACCGGAGGCTTTTTATGTCATAAAAAACTATTTTTATTTATGACACAGGAAATCTGCAAGACGGTATAATGCCGCCTTGCAGTTTCTCATCTTATCTTACGGATTAAACTTCTTTGTAATCTCCGTCAACTACGTCATCTCCGTTAAATCCTTCCGGAGCCGGTCCTGCTTCTGGTGCAGGTCCAGCCTGTGGTCCTGCCTGACCAGCCTGTGCGCCTGCCTGTTCGTAAACCTTTGTGAACAGTTTCTGAGCGCTTTCCATCAGTTTTTCTTTTCCTGCTTTGATTTCTGCAACCTGAGCATCTGTAAGTTCTTCTGTATTCGCTTTCGCAAGCAGATCTTTCAGAGCCTGTACGTCAGCTTCTACTGCTGCTTTGTCTGCTGCATCGATCTTATCTCCAACTTCGCCAAGTGCTTTTTCTGTCTGGAATACCATAGCGTCGGCATCATTCTTAGCATCGATTGCTTCTTTACGTTTCTTATCCTGAGCTTCAAATTCAGCAGCTTCTTTTACAGCTTTGTCGATATCTGCATCAGACATATTAGATCCTGCTGTAATTGTGATGTGCTGTTCTTTTCCTGTTCCCAGATCTTTTGCAGATACATTTACGATACCGTTTGCATCAATATCGAATGTAACTTCGATCTGTGGGATTCCACGTGGAGCCGGCGGAATTCCATCCAGTCTGAACTGTCCGAGGGACTTGTTATCTCTTGCAAACTGTCTTTCACCCTGTACAACATTGATATCAACGGCTGTCTGGTTATCAGCTGCTGTAGAGAAGATCTGGCTCTTCTTTGTCGGGATTGTTGTGTTTCTCTCGATCAGTCTTGTAGCTACACCACCCATTGTTTCGATAGAAAGTGAAAGTGGAGTTACATCAAGAAGAAGGATGTCGCCTGCACCTGCATCTCCTGCAAGCTTACCACCCTGGATAGAAGCACCAAGTGCTACACATTCATCCGGGTTAAGAGATTTGCTTGGTTCTTTTCCTGTCAGACGTTTTACTTCTTCCTGAACTGCCGGGATACGTGTAGATCCACCAACAAGAAGTACCTGACCTAAGTCTGCTGCTGTAAGTCCTGCATCAGAAAGTGCACGTCTTACCGGTTCCTGTGTCTTTTCTACAAGGTCACGTGTCAGTTCATCGAATTTAGCTCTTGTAAGAGTCATATCAAAATGCTTCGGTCCTTCAGCTGTTGCTGTGATGAACGGAAGGTTGATGTTTGTTGTTGTTGCAGAAGAAAGTTCTTTCTTTGCTTTTTCAGCTGCTTCTTTCAATCTCTGAAGTGCCATTCTGTCTGTTGACAGGTCTACGCCATCTTTTGCCTTGAAATCTGCAAGCATATAATCTGTGATCTTCTGGTCGAAGTCATCTCCACCAAGTCTGTTGTTACCAGCTGTAGAAAGAACTTCGATAACGCCGTCACCGATCTCGATAACAGATACATCAAATGTACCACCGCCAAGGTCGTATACCATGATCTTCTGTTCTTTTTCATTGTCAAGTCCATATGCAAGAGCTGCTGCTGTAGGCTCGTTGATGATACGTTTTACATCAAGGCCTGCAATCTTACCTGCATCTTTTGTAGCCTGACGCTGAGCATCGTTGAAGTAAGCCGGAACAGTGATAACTGCTTCCGTAACTTTTTCTCCAAGATATCCTTCTGCATCTGCTTTCAATTTCTGAAGGATCATAGCTGAAATTTCCTGTGGAGAATATTTCTTTCCATCGATGTCTACTTTATGATCTGTACCCATCTCACGCTTGATAGATGAGATTGTCTTTTCTGCATTTGTTACTGCCTGACGTTTTGCAGGTTCACCTACAAGACGTTCTCCTGTCTTTGTAAATGCTACTACAGATGGTGTAGTTCTTGCTCCTTCTGTATTTGCGATTACGACCGGCTGTCCACCTTCCATAACCGCTACACAACTGTTTGTTGTACCTAAGTCAATACCAATGATTTTGCCCATTATGAAGACCTCCTGTTAATATAATAAAAATTGTATTTTGCTTTGTTATTTATATAAAGTGTATCGTAAATGCGGTACACGGTATATCTTAGTTTGCTACCTTTACCATGCTGTGTCTTACGACTGAGTCACGGTACATATATCCTTTCTGGAATTCCTCGGCTACTACATTTTCACCAAGTTCTTCATCCTCCACATGCATTACTGCATTGTGGAAATTCGGATCGAATTCCTGACCAACTGCTTCGATCGGTTTTACTCCGATTCCTTCCAGTGTGCTCATCATTTGTTTATAGATCTTATCCATTCCATCTACGAACGGATCATCTTTCTTTTCTTCCGGTACGGACTGAAGTCCGCGTTCAAAGTTGTCTACAATCGGAAGAATTTTTTCTACAACATCTTTGGCTCCGATCTCATACATCGCTGACTTTTCTTTTTCAGTACGTTTTCTGTAATTATCGAACTCAGCCATGTGTCTCGTAAGTTTGTCTGTCAGATCTGCGATCTGCTCATCCTTTTTATCTTTTTTATTCTTCTTTTCAAACAGCTTCTTTTTCTTTGGTTCTTCAGCATCTTCGGAATTCGTCTCTTTATCAACAGCTTCTTCCTCTGTTGCTTCGGTTTCTTCCGCGTCTTCCAGTTCCTGCCCTTTTGCCTCCTGCTCTTTGGCTTCTGCCTCCGCAGCTTTCTTTGCTTCTTCCACTGCTTCTTTTACCATTTCTTCATTACTCATCTTTTTATCCAATGGTTCTTCCACCTTTCTTACTTCTTATTCGAGCTTTTTCGGCTCATCCCTGTGGAATATGTCATCCAGCTCTGCCATCAGTGTCTTAAGCGTCTTCATGACATGTTCATAATCCATTCGCTTCGGTCCGATGATTCCGATGGTTCCCTGCATGCCCTCGCCCAACTCATATGTTGCTGTGACTACGCTGCAGTCTTTCATGTTCTCCACATTCGATTCATCTCCGATGTATACCTGGATGTCTCTGTCTTCACCGCCGTTTGCCATTGACTTTGTTACCAGAGCGGCAAGCTGCTGCTTTTCTTCAAAAGCACTGATGATCTCCTGTGCGCTCTGCTTATCACTAAGCTCCGGATACTTGAAAATATTCGTCGCGCCACTGGTGTAAATCTCCATGTCGTCATCCAGCTGGATCACATTCGCTACTGCATCCAGGACACTGCTCATCACACCACTGTGGATCCCTGCCTGTTCTTTCAGTCTTGCGATCACTCCCAGATTAATCTGCTCTAGTGAAGTTCCGTTCAGCGAAGTATTCAGAAGCATATTCAGCTTCAATAGTGCTTCATTGCTGAGCGGCTCATCCAGTGTCACGATCTGGTTCTTTACAATGTTGCCTTCCATCACGATCACAACGATCAGCTGATGGTCATCAACCTGTGAAAGCTGGATAAATTTTAATTTGTTCCCGTTGTAAGTCGGAGTCGAAATCATCGTCGCATAATTCGTGTTGTTCGCAAGAACCTTTGCAACCTGCTTCAGAAGTTCTTCCATCTTGTCAGCCTTCTCAAGCATCTGACCTTTGATTTCGGTAATCTCCTGTTCTTTCTGGCTCATCAGCATATCCACATACCATCTGTAACCTTTATCCGACGGAATCCTTCCTGCTGATGTGTGAGGCTGCATGATATAACCAAGCTCTTCGAGATCTGCCATCTCATTCCGGATCGTTGCCGAACTTAAATTCAGATCCGTATACTTGGAAATCGTTCTGGATCCCACAGGCTCTCCGGTCTCAAGATAGTTCTTAATGATTGCATGTAAGATCTTCGTCTTCCGCTCATTAAGTTCCTGTATGGCTTCCATATGCTACCTCCTTTTTTTGTTATTAGCACTCGTTATGTCTGAGTGCTAACATTTTCTACGTTTATAAATGTACCACTTACTATTCACTTTGTCAACAGGGTTTATGATTTTTTTATTTTTAGTCCGGTTCCACCCGGATATGCTGTCGGATTCCAATTCAATCGGCAAACCATTCCGATGAGCCTCTGAAAGCGAACATTATGTCAGCAAAGGCTTCCATAATGTTCTGAGTCTCATCTACATTGCCTCAAATGAATTGGAATCCGACAGCATATCCGGGTGGAACCTCACTCAAACCTATAATAATCGACTTGATTTGGGTGCTTACAGGACATACTATGAAGGATTTACTTGCTTCTTTAACAATACTGTATTGCGTGGGGCGGGACTTAATGGCTGCGCCATTTTCGTCCGCAAATATTGGGATCGGACTGTTTGAAGATGATGTATTTTCTACTTTCTGGGACTACACTGTTTTTGTCTGCGAATTTTGAGATTAGGCTGTTTTGAGATGATGCATTTTCTACTTTCTGGAAGCTCCACACTTCCACTTAACCAACAACTGACTGGAGCAACCGGTTTTTTCCGCACATCATCAGACTGGGGCGTCTCGTCTGTATGTTTTCTGTCTTCCAGGAAGAGGGTGGGGAGTTTGGGAGGAAAGGGGGCAAGGCGACCAGGCAGAAAAGAAGGGATTCCAATTCATTTGAGGCAATGTAGATGAGACTCAAATCATTGTGGAAGCCATTGCTGACACAATGATTGCTTTCGGAGGCTCATCGGAATGGTTTGCCGATTGAATCGGAATCCCTTCTTTTCTGCCTGAACCGCCTGCTCCCTTCCTCCTAAACTCCCCACCTGACCGTCAAACCAAAAAATACACACCCCAGCCTCCCCGGTCTGATGGTGTGCATTTCTTCTATTATATATAGTACATATCCTGACTGTATTCACTGTATTCCTGATATTTTTGTTCGAGGTCAGAGAGAAACAGATTCTCAAGAATATCCTGTAGTCCTCTGTTCAGACGTTCGATAACTTCACTCTGTACAGCCTGAGCCGCAGCTCTTCCGTTCTCGGCGCCTTCTACATCCTCTTCTTCGATGAGATAATCACCTTCCAGCGCACGTAATATTTCCGCAACCGAAATCTTTGTGGCAGGCTTCGCCAACAGGTATCCCCCCTGCGGTCCTTTCACGCTTTTAATGATTCCGGCTTTTCTGAGTGCCGCAAATACCTGTTCCAGATACTGCGGTGAAATACTGTTACGCTCTGCAATTGCTGCAAGTGCAACATGGGATTCTTTTGAGTATACGGACAGGTCGATCAGTGCCCGAAGTCCGTATCTGCTTTTCTTTGAAAAATTCATATTCTACTCCGTGAAGAGCGGTGTGGAGTAATATCTGTCTCCGGTATCCGGAAGCAGTGCCACAATCGTCTTTCCTTTGTTTTCCGGACGTTTTGCAAGTTCGATCGCTCCATAAAGTGCAGCTCCCGAAGAAATTCCTACCAGGATTCCCTCTTTCTTTGCAAGCAGCTTTCCTGTTGCAAAAGCGTCATCATTTTCTACAGTAAATATTTCATCATATACAGTTGTGTTGAGTACATCCGGTACAAATCCTGCTCCGATTCCCTGGATCTTGTGAGGACCACCTTTTCCTGTAGAAAGTACCGGTGAGCTTGCAGGCTCCAATGCAACGATCTTCACATCCGGATTCTGGGATTTCAGATATTCGCCGACACCGGTCAGTGTTCCACCTGTACCAACACCTGCGATAAACAGATCTACTTCTCCGTCTGTATCCTTCCAGATCTCTGGTCCGGTTGTCTTTCTGTGTACTTCCGGATTAGCCGGATTAACAAACTGTCCAGGGATATAGCTGCCCGGGATCTCTTTTGCAAGTTCATCTGCTTTTTCAATCGCACCCTTCATTCCCTTTGCGCCTTCTGTCAGAACAATCTCTGCTCCGTATGCTTTCAGGATGTTTCTTCTTTCTACACTCATTGTCTCCGGCATAGTAAGAATGATACGGTATCCTTTGACTGCTGCAATCGATGCAAGGCCGATTCCCGTATTTCCCGAAGTAGGCTCAATGATAACAGAACCTTCTTTTAATAATCCTTTTTCCTCAGCATCCTCGATCATTGCTTTGGCAATTCTGTCTTTTACACTTCCGGCCGGGTTAAAATATTCCAGTTTCACAAGGATTCTTGCCTCTAATCCTAATTCTTCTTCAATATTTTTCACCTCTACAAGAGGAGTATTTCCAACAAGCTCTAAAGCACCATTATAAATTTTTGACATCGTAAGTTCTCCTTTCTTTCCTATTGTTTTGATAGGTTTAACTCGATGATGTCATTATATGCCTATAAAACCTATTTGTCAAGTATACTTTATATTTTTCTGATTTTCCAAATTTTACTCTTCCAGCAGAAACTCTACAAACACACTGTTGCTGACATCGATCCCCCGTTTTGTAAGCCATACTCTGTCATCATCTTGCTCAAGAAGCTTTAAGCTTTCCAGTTTGCAGATCGGTTCACCGTAAATATCCTCCAGACTTTTCCCAAAATACTCTGAAAATTCTTTTTTTGAGATTCCGTTCATTTTCCGCAGTCCAAGAAACATAAATTCCTCCATCTCCTCAGTTTCTTTCAGAAGCTCTGCCTGAAATTTGTTCCTGTAGGAATGTGCATACTCCCTTAACTGATCCGGGTTCGTGTAGCGGCCCATTTTTCCTTCCGGCTTCCTGCATTTTTCAATCAGCTCCCCGGGAACCAGAGATGCCGCACCAATTCCAAATCCCAGATACGGAATTCTCTCCCAATATCCCAGGTTGTGCCGGCAGGCATATCCCTTCTTAGCATAATTGGAAATCTCATAACGGTGATATCCGTTCTTCTCCATCAGCGTTTCCGTATCCCAGTACATCTGACGCTCCGCATCCTCATCCGGAAGCTTTGGCCCTTCTTTTGCCTCGTCTTCTACATATTTTTTATAGAAAGTTGTTCCCTCTTCCAAGATCAGACTATATGCAGAAATATGCTCCGGGGAAAGTGCCATTACCTGCTCCAGTGTACGCCTCCAACTTTCCACCGTCTGCCCCGGAATTGCCGAGATCAGGTCTACATTGATATTTGAAAAACCATTGGCTCTCGCCAGATGATATGCTTCCCGAAATTCTTCATAAGTATGGATTCTTCCAAGCAGACGAAGTTCCTCATCATTGACCGACTGCAGACCGATACTCAGACGGTTCACCCCTGCCTGTCTGTACTTTCGCAGTTTTTCTTCCGTTACCGTTCCCGGATTCATTTCCATAGTGATCTCTGCGTCCTCATCCAACGTAAATATTTCCCTGACCGTATCCATCAGCCGCCCAATCTGCTCACCGGTAAGAAGAGATGGGGTTCCGCCTCCGAAAAAAATGGAAATCACCCTGTAATTCTGCACTGTATCCGGACAGTTTCTGATCTCGTCGACCAGCATTTTCACATATTCCTCTTTTTCCTTTTCTCCGGCCGGACCGGAAAGGAAATCACAATATGCACATTTTTTCACACAAAACGGAATATGAATATATAGTTCTAAAGGTTGCATCTGCTTTTCTCCTTTTCTGTACAAAAGGCAGGAACCTTTCCCTCGGAAATCGCTCCTGCCTTTTTGTGTATACGATGAGCCAAGTACAGATTTGTGCTTGCACAAGAATCTGTACTTGGCGAATGTACATCATCGAGCTGTTAAGCGAGATAGTGTACAAAGTATACGAATCGAGTAGGAGTCAGCCTGCTCGATTATCTTTTGTCTGTCTATTTGTCGTCCAGTTTTAATACACTCATAAATGCCTTCTGTGGAATTTCTACATTTCCAACCTGGCGCATACGCTTCTTTCCTTCCTTCTGCTTTTCCAGAAGCTTCTTCTTACGGCTGATATCACCGCCATAGCACTTGGCAAGTACGTCCTTGCGCATGGCTCTTACTGTCTCACGGGCAATGATCTTGCTTCCGACAGCTGCCTGGATCGGAATTTCAAAAAGCTGTCTCGGAATCTCTTCTTTGAGCTTCTCACACATCTTTCTTCCTCTCTCATAAGCACTTCCCGCAAATACAATAAAGGAAAGAGCATCCACTTCTTCTTTGTTGATCAGGATGTCCAGCTTGACCAGATCAGATTTGACATAGCCGAGCATTTCATAATCAAAAGACGCATAACCGCGGGATCTGGATTTGAGCGCATCAAAGAAATCATAGATGATCTCATTCAGAGGCAGGTGGTATTTCAATACTGCTCTGGTCTCTTCGATGTATTCCATTCCCTGATATTCACCACGTCTTTCCTGACACAGATCCATGATCGCACCGATAAATTCGGATGTCACCATAATCTCTGCTTTTACCATCGGCTCTTCCATAAAATCAATTTCTGACGGATCCGGAAGATTAGACGGATTGGTCAGGTCGATCACTTCTCCGTTGGTCTTGTGCACCTTGTAGATAACGCCTGGCGCAGTTGTCACCAGATCCAGATTGTATTCTCTTTCCAGTCTCTCCTGAATGATCTCCAGATGCAAAAGTCCGAGGAAACCACAGCGGAAACCAAATCCCAGCGCAAGAGAGGTCTCCGGTTCAAACTGAAGTGCCGCATCGTTGAGTTGCAGTTTTTCCAGTGCATCTCTCAGATCCGGGTATTTGGAGCTGTCTGCCGGATACATTCCGCAGTACACCATCGGGTTGACCTTTTTATATCCCGGAAGAGGCTCAGAACATGGATTTTCCGCACCTGTTACGGTATCACCCACACGGGTGTCCTTTACATTTTTCAGGCTGGCTGTAAAATATCCAACCATTCCTGCTGAAAGCTCATCACAAGGGATAAACTGTCCGGCACCAAAATATCCAACCTCCACAACATCAGCAGTTGCACCTGTCGCCATCATATGAATCGGCATTCCTTTCGTGATACATCCTTCTTTGATACGGCAGAATACGATAACGCCTTTATACGGATCATAGAGGGAATCAAAAATCAGTGCCTGAAGCGGTGCATCCGGATCTCCTGTCGGAGAAGGAATCTTTGTCACGATCTGTTCCAGGACCTGATCCACATTAAGTCCTGTCTTTGCCGAGATCAGTGGTGCATCCTGCGCTTCAATTCCGATCACATCTTCAATCTCTTCGATCACACGCTGTGGCTCTGCGCTTGGAAGATCGATCTTGTTGATAACCGGCATGACATCCAGATCATGATCCAGTGCCAGATATACATTTGCCAGTGTCTGTGCTTCTACGCCCTGTGCCGCATCAACGACCAGGATCGCTCCATCACAGGCTGCAAGGCTCCGTGACACTTCATAGTTAAAGTCTACGTGTCCCGGAGTATCGATCAGGTTAAAGATATATTCCTCCCCGTCCTTTGCCTTATAAACCGTACGGACCGCCTGTGATTTGATTGTGATACCACGTTCTCTTTCCAGATCCATGTTATCCAGCACCTGTGCCTGCATCTCTCTGCTGGTCAGAAGACCTGTCTGTTCGATAATACGGTCCGCCAGTGTGGATTTTCCATGGTCAATATGTGCAATAATACAAAAATTCCGAATCTTTTTCTGATCCATATGCATGTTTTCAGTCTCTCCTTTTTCCTTCTCATCTATATCTGATTACTTTTCCCGTTTGCTACTGTACTGCACCAGAAAGAGTTCCACCGAGAGGACATCTCCCATCTTTCCGGTTTTTACATCTTCTTCCGTCTGTACGCCGGCTTCTACGATCCCGCGCAGCTCTTTCCTGGTAAATGCCTTCGCCTGTGCCCGGTACTTTCCTACCAGGAATGGCATGATTCCCACCTTGGCGGCAATCTCTTTTGGCGGAACCCCAGTACGGTCCATCTCTTTTACTTCCATCAGGATACGGAACTGTCTGGTCAGCAGGTAGAGGATCCGCATCGGCGGTTCCTTCAGTGTCAGAAGATCATAATAGTAATCCAGCGCTTTTTTCTGCTCTTTTGCTGCAACCGCGTCTACCATATCAAAAATATGGTTTCCGATCTGCGTAGTACAGATTTCATCAATATCTGCTATCGTGATCTCCGTGTGGTTCATGCAGTAACAGAATAATTTTTCCAGTTCCTGCCCGAGATTCTCCATGTCATTGCCGGTCTTTGCAAGCAGATAGCGCACTGCTGCCTCCGACATCTGAAGCTTCTCCTTTTTCGCCATCCCAAGGATCCAGCGGATCAGTGTCTTTTCATCCTGCCGCTTCAGTTCTACAATATGACCTTTCTCCTTGATCGCTTTGTAGAGCTTTCCTCTCTTATCCAGCTCTGACTCCACAAAGATCATATAAGTGGTCTCCGGCATCTCCTTCAGATATTCCGCCAGCTCCGGTGTCGCATTTTTCAGGAAACCGGTATTTTCCAGAACGATCAGCCTGCGCTCGGCAAAAAATGGCAGGGTCTCGGCAAGGTCGATAATCTCCTTCGGGTTCGTGTTCTTTCCCTCAAAATAACGGTAATTCATCGTGTCACCTTCCGGAACCATCGCTTTGATGAAACGGTTTTTATATAGTTTTTTCAGGTAAGCTTCTTCTCCGTACAGAAGATAAATCTGCTTAAACTGTCCTGTCTTTAAATCTTCATTCAAACTTTTCATGGACTTTGGATACCATATTTCCTTCCATCTGTATACATACTGACAGCACCTCTGTCTTTCGTATTATATAGGCTTACGCCCCATTTTGCAAGTCTTTCCAGTGTTTCCGCATGCGGATGTCCGTAACGGTTTTCTTTTCCGGATGAACAGAAGGCTACCCTTGGCCGGATCACTTCCAGAAGTTCTTCGCCGGTCGCGTTTCTTGATCCGTGATGTCCGACTTTCAGCAGGTCATAACACGCCGGAAGTTCTCCTTTTTTGCGGAGATTCTTTATCCTCTCTGCCACCAGCTCTTCTCCTGTATTTTCCAGATCTCCGGTAAAAAGCATGGTAATTTTCCCATATTGCAGGTGAAGTACCAGAGAATTTTCATTTCCATTTTCAGATGGCTCACCTTCTCCAGGCCAGAGACACCGTATCTTCAATTTTCCGGACTGAAAAACAGTATCCATCTCCATCACCCGTACCTTCGTTCCTGCCTCTTCTGCCAGATTACATAATTCGATAAGCTTTTCATCCCAATATTTCTGTTCCGGAAAAATCAGATACTGGATTTCTACTCCATACTTTCTCCGTTCCAGAAGTTCTTCCACTGCATTTAAGTGATCCACATCCCCATGCGTCACCCACACATAATCCAGCCTCTTTACACCCCGGAATTTTAAAAATGGTTCCAACCGGTATCTTCCTGCTGCATCTACCGAACTGCTTCCGCCGTCGATCAGGTAATTTTTTCCGTTTCCGTCCCGAAAGAAAAAACAGTCGCCCTGTCCCACATCCAGCATAGTTAGCTCCATCTGCCCTCGTTTCCACTTTGGGATCCCGAGCAGGATGAGCAGGATCCCAGCTGTCACAAGCTGTCTTGCCACATGTTTCCCGGTTTGTCTGCCCTCTTTCTTTTCCTTCCTTTTTCTCCACAAATAAAATAGAAGAACCCCATAATAACAGGCAATCTGCCAGAGCCGTAGTCTTCCCGGAATCCACCTTGCCCCCGGAAGTTTCAGGAGCAGACCGCTCCCTTTTTCATAAAAAAGCAAAATCCACTCTGTTATTTTCCAAAGTGCGCTCTGCATTATATCTCCTGCCCCACACGGAATCAGCATGACTGCCATCCCTGCACTCCCGCAAAGCAAAAGCACGGATGCCATCGGAATTACCAGAAGATTCCAGGCTGGCGCATACAGGCAGGTTTCATAATAATGCCACAATGTAACTGGCAGCAGAAAAAACCAGAGCCTCACCGACATCCGGACACTGTCTGAAAATCTGCCTTTTTTATTTCCCGAACCAATCAGATAGATACCGAGAACCGCAGCAAAAGAAAGCTGGAACCCTGCCGTAAAAAGCCGCAACGGATTTGCCAGAAGCAAACCAATTTCCGCAATCCCAAGTGCCGTCAATCCATCGTATTCCCTTCCTGTCAGCTCTGCTCCCATCCGGATCAGAAACATGGTAAACGCCCGCAATGCCGAAACACTCATTCCGGTCATCACCACATAGCTTCCAAGAAGCAGACTTCCCACTACACCGGCCTGTAAAATAGAAAATCCGGTTTTCCTAAGCCCCCGGTAAAGTCCGTTGCCAAAAAAAGAAATATGCAGACCGGATATGGCAAGCAGATGCCCGATCCCTGCCACCCGGTAAAGTTCTTTCACTTTCTCTTCTGTATAAAAAGAATCTCCCAGAAGAACCGCACACAAAATACCCCCTCGACGCTTTCCCATCTCTCTGCAGATCTCATCTGCGGTCCGGTTCCTAAACTGCCACAGCTTTTCCCGGAAGGAAGTCTTTTTCACCTGTTTTTCCAGAACCTTCCCTTTCCATAAGACTGCCTGGATATTCTGCTGCTTATAATATTTTTTCTGATCAAAATTGCCCGGATTAGCCGCCGGATCAAAAAATCCCACACTGCCTTTTACCAGGATCCGCTGTCCGATTTCCGGACCATTTCCCTTTTCATCCAGATAGACAAGCAGCCGCTCGTCAGCGACTGCCTTTCCATTCCCCATCTCTCTGATCTGTATTCTTTTCAGATACAGGATCAGTTTTTCTTCTTTTCTGGTTTTCTGATAAACCTCTCCTTCCACCATCACTTCTTCCGACTCTTCCCAAAGCCTCTCACACCTTGACACACCGAGTCTTCCAAAAATCTTTTCTCCCCCTGTCAGATACAGTACCAGAATCAGTCCTGCCAGAAATATTCCGGCAAAACCAAGTCTTCGCTTGATCAACTGATCAATCCTCCTTTATCATTTCCTGGTTTCTGCTCAGAGGTTCATCCAGCTTTATACTCTCCTGATATACAATACTGCTGTCTCCGTTGATTGAAATCTGTACTTCAGAGACATTTCCACCATCTATCACTGAATTCACAATGGAATAGATCACCGTCTCCGGACTAACTCCCGGAGCACTGTTCCGAAGTCCTTCATCAAAATTCAGATAGCAGATATGATCTTTGATCGACACACCCAGCAGCTTTGTTCCTTTTGGTATGGTAGCAAGCAGTCCGTTATTAGATGGTCCTCGCATCAGCTGTTCCACTATAACCCGTTCCTTCGACTCATTGCTGTTATACCGCACCGTATCCTCTTCCTTTTGCAGCTTTTCTCCGGATGGATCTGCATAATACAGCGTAAGCTTCATCTCCTGGAAAGAGTTAATAGAAGAGCCTGTGTTCTGTACAAAATCTTCTGCCTGCTGGTATCCATAAGTATTCCCTTTTTTATCCGTAAGTGGCGTTCCATCTACACAGATCATCACCAGATCCACTCCATCGATCTGCGTCAGTGAACGGACAAGCGCTGCCCTGCACAGAACCTCTCTTACCGTATCCATCTTTCCGTAAGCAGCATTATAGTACAGGATCAGCTTTTCATCCTCCAGAGTGTATCTCTCCAGTTTTACCTTTTTCGGCAATGCCGCCTGTGCCTTCACCTCGTCATCACACTTCTGCAGCGCAGACAGCATTCCTTTTACTTTTTCGTCCACCGACTTTCCTGTTCCATCGTAGTCCTTCGGAACCAACGCCGTTCCGCTCTGGTTAATCTGGTAAATCGTGTATTTTGCATCTGCTTTCTGCTCCTTTTTTCTGCATCCCACAATGCCTGTAAGAAGACACACCGCAAGAAGAATGCTTATAATCTGGTAAATTTTTTTCATTCTTCTCATCCTTCCCTCTTGATATAAGTAAGCGGGATCCGGACTGTAAATGTCGTTCCCTCTCCCGGTTCACTGTAGACCTTGATTGCACCGCGGTGCATGACAACCGCATTTCTTGCAATCGAAAGCCCAAGACCGGTTCCGCCGATCTCACGAGAATGGGATTTGTCCACACGGAAAAATCGCTCGAATATATGATCCGTATCTTCTTTCGGAATCCCGATTCCAGAATCCGCAACCTTCAGATAAAAATACTTATGATCCGCATTTAACGACACGTGTACCCATCCGTTCTCTTTATTGTACTTGATCGCATTTTCCACCAGATTCGTGATCACAAGTGCAATCTTTACCTCATCAATCTCCGCTGTCACCGGACGAAAACTCTCAAATACCAGTTCAATATTACTTTTTGCCGCAAGTGGCTGTAATCTTTTGAGAATCCGTTCTACCAGTTCATTAACATCCTGACTCTTAATATTTAAGTTTGCACCCTTCTTATCCAGTTTTACAAGATCCAGAAGGTCATTGATGATCTTATTCTCCCGCTCGATTTCTTCGGACAAATCACCCATGAATTCCCGGTAAATCTCCGTCGGTGCATCCGGCTGCATCAGCAGTGAATCCGCCAGCACCTTCATAGAGGTCAACGGTGTCTTCAACTCATGGGATACATTTGCCACAAACTCTTCTCTCGATGCATCCAGTACTTTATAGCGGTCCCACAGCTTATTAAATGCATTGGAAATCCGTTCCGTTTCATCGTAAGCATTTTCATGGAGATAATTATCTCCATAACCTCCTGCCATCTCCTCGATCGATTGAGACATCCTTTTCAGCGGCCTTACAAGCAGCATACCGATGATTGCTGATAAAAAGATCCCGATAATACTGATTGCAACCGTTGCAATTCTTGCCTTTGTCTGCAATGCCTCTACATTGTCACGCAGACTGTCTGTAGAAACACTGACCAGGATCATTCCTTTTACCGGCTCTTCCCCTTTTTTGACCGGGACTGCCACTTCAATGTACCGGCTCTTTCTGTCATAACTTGCCGGCTTCTCGCCGCGGAAGCATTTGACTACATCCTCGGAAATGATCGTCTTTCCCTCCTCCAGATCATAGGTATCTTCCACAATCCGGAATTCATCATCAATAACAAGCACTCTTCCATTGTAAATATTGGATAACTGTGATAGTTCTGTATCGATCACATCAGAAACTCCCGTTTTCAGATAATCAGAATTGACCAGCTGATTACTCAGAATCGTACACTGGTTTTGAATCTCTGCTGTGCGCACGGATACGGTTCTCTGATCATAGCTTTGCAGAATCGCATTCATCAGGATCACACTGGATAATATGACAAATACGCTCAGGATCACCGTTACCCGCACTTGCAGACTTTTTATGAATTTTGGTACAAAAAATTTAACCCCTGAAATAATAGCCAACTCCCCACTTTGTGTAAACGTATTTCGGATCACTTGGATTTACTTCAATCTTCTCGCGCAGTCGTCTGATATGTACATCTACCGTTCTTGCATCTCCCGGATACTCATATCCCCAGACAATATTCAAAAGACTTTCCCTGCTGTAAACCTTGTTCGGATTCATTGCAAGAAGCTCCAGAAGATCAAATTCTTTTGCGGTAAGATTCAGTTCCCTGTCCCCGGAAAAAACTCTCCGGCTTTCACAGTCGATCTTCAGATCTCCCTTTACCACAACTTTACCGCTCGCGCTCATCCCGTCTTTTTTAGCGACCCTGCGCATGATCGCTTTCATTCTGGCCTTAACCTCAAGAATGTTGAACGGCTTTGTGATGTAATCATCTGCGCCATATTCCAACCCGAGGATCTTGTCCATATCCTCGCCCTTCGCAGTGAGCATGATGACCGGTACATCTGAGAAATCACGGATCTGTCTGCATACTTCAAATCCATCGTATTTTGGAAGCATGACATCCAGAAGAATCATATCATACTCCTTTCTTTTTACCATCTCAAGTGCTTCCTCACCGTCATATGCGCAGTCAACTTCCATATCATCCTGTTCCAGGCTGAATCTCAGTCCTTTCACGATCAGCTTTTCATCATCTACTACCAATACTTTTCTGCCCATCTTGCGCACTCCTCTACTCTACCGTTATCTGCTCCCGGATCTTCTGAAAGATTCCTTCCTTGATCCCGTCCACTTTCTTCAGATCTTCTATCTTACTGAATCCACCGCTTGTCTCTCTATAAGCAATAATTGCTTCCGCGCGGGACTCGCCAATCCCGCTTAAGCTTAAAAGTTCAGCCTTTGTCGCGGTGTTCAGGTTTATTTTTCCTGTGTCTTTTTCCGTCCCGGCATCTGCCATATCCGATGGTGAACCTTCTTCTTTTAAAGTCTGTTCTTCTTCTCTGGATGGCACATAGATCCTTTGTCCATCTGTCAGATGTGCTGCCTGATTCAGATAAACCTGTCCTGCTGCCTCCGTCAGACCTCCCGCTGCTTCTATGGCATGCGTGATGCGGTCCCCTTCCTGCAGTTCATATACACCAGGTGATGCCACCTCGCCACATACATACACCCAGATCGAACCTTCGTTTTCTTCACCACCCGGATCTGCTTTTGCCCTATCCGGCTTTTCTTCGGCATCCTTTGATTCTGCCTCGTTTTTCTTATCCCCGGCATCCGCTTCTGCAACAGCCACACTGGTAAAGGTCTCTTCTTTTTCATGGCATGCCGACAGCATACAGCTGATTCCAAGGAAAATTCCACATATCTGATATAAAATCCGTCTTCTTTTCCGCATACATACTCCTTTTCCGCAGAGCATGTCCCCTCGTACTTCCAAGACATGATTATTGTAACGAATTTTTTTCCAAAAGACAACCTATTTCCACTGAAAAATTGCCGTACCGATCAGAGCAATCCCCATACCGATCACTTTTCTCCAGGAAAATGGCTCTTTTTCCACACCAAATAATCCCGCCAGTTCAATCAGATACGCCACAATAAGCTGAGACATAACGATCAGAAGTGCCGCTTTTGCAGGCCCGAGCTGCGCCATGCTTTTGATCACAGTCCATGTGATCCCTGCCCCGATCACACCGCCAAGCAGCATATATTTAGGCTGCACCTCTCCTATCGCGGCAATACTGTCCCTTCCCATGATCAGCCACATTACCAGGCAGACAGCAAATGCACTGAGCTGTACCCAGGCATTGCTCACCCACATTCCTGTCGTTTTTGTTACCTGTGTGTTAAATACCCCCTGCACACTCATAAGAGCTCCCGACAGCAGGGCAATAAAAAATCCGGTCATCTTTCATACCTCCTTTTCTTCTGAAAGTATGTCCGATGACCGGCTCTTTTATTCTCTTATCCGGATATTGCTTTCCTGTTATGCAAGTGCCTTTTTCAGGATTGCTGCCATCTCATCTACCTGTTCTTTACCAATAACAAGCGGTGGGATCATACGGATAACGTCTGTTCCTGCTCCAATGATCAGAAGCCCTTCTTCCAGTGCTTTTGCAGTCACTTCACCGATCGGCTTGGTGATCTGAAGTCCCTGGATCAATCCTCTTCCCTTTACTTTAACGGCTGCATCGCAGGTATCCACGATTTCCTGCAGTTTCTGTGTCAGATATGGTGCGATTTCATTGACATGATCGAGCATATGCTCTTTTTCAAAAATCTCAATAGTCTTGCTGACCGCTGCACAGCAAAGTGGGTTTCCACCATATGTAGTTCCGTGATCTCCCGGTACCAGCGAGTTATCTGCAACTTCTTTTGTCATCGCAAATGCGCCGACCGGAACACCACTTCCGATTGCTTTCGCCATTGTCATGATATCCGGTGTGATTCCCATCTGCTGCCATGCAAACCATGCACCGCTTCGTCCCATACCACACTGTACTTCATCGCAGATCATCAGGATTCCATTGTCATCACAGATCTTGCGGATTCCCTGCATGAATTCTTTTGTCGCTGCGTTGATTCCGCCTTCTCCCTGGATCGTTTCCAGAATGATTGCACAAGTCTTATCATTTACCAGTGCTTTTACACTGTCAAGGTCATTGTAGGTTGCAAAATGCACACCAGGCATAACCGGTTCAAATGGCTCTCTGTATTCTTTATGTCCGGTAAGTGCGACTGCACCCATGCTTCTTCCATGGAATGAATTTTCCATTGCGATAAATTCATAACGTCCGGTTTTCTTTGTGTAAGCATATTTTCTTGCAGTTTTGATTGCGCCCTCGATTGCCTCTCCACCACTGTTTGTGAAGAATACCTTATACATTCCGGTGATCTTTTTCAGATCTTCTCCTGCTTTTCCGCAGGTAGTATTATAATACAGATTGGATGTATGGATCATCTTGTCAATCTGAGCCTTTAAAGCATCATTAAATTCTTTGTTGTTATATCCAAGAGAAGATACTGCATATCCTGCTGAAAAATCCAGATATTTCTTTCCTTCCGGATCATAGAGGTATACGCCGTCTCCATGATCCAATACAACCGGATAACGGTTATAAGTTTTTAAAATCGCGTCGTCCTCTTCCTGCATATACTGATTTGTCATAAGAATTACCTTCTTTCTTTGTCTTCCCTTTAATCTTCTTCACCGTTTCTTAAAATCGCAGTTCCGATACCTTTCTTCGTGAAAATCTCAAGAAGCAGGCAGTGCGGAATTCTTCCGTCCAGAATATGTACTCTGGACACTCCGTTTTCAATCGCTCCTACACAGTTCTGCAGTTTCGGGATCATTCCCCCGGAAATTGCTCCGCTTTCAATCAGTTCATTTGCCTGATCTACAGTAAGAGCCGTGATCAGGGAAGATTTATCCTCGTAGTCTCTGTATACCCCTTCAATATCAGAGAGGAACGCAAGCTTCTCAGCATGAACTGCCTTTGCGATCGAATAAGCTGCATCATCCGCATTGATATTATAAGTGTTGTAATCATCATCGATTCCGACCGGGCATACGATCGGGAGAAAATCTTTATCCAGAAGATCCAGAAGAACCTCTGCATTGACCTTCTTGATATCTCCTACAAATCCAACGTCCTGTCCTGTCATGGAAAGCTTTTTATCAACTCTTAAGAGTCCGCCGTCTTTTCCGCTGACACCGATAGCACGGACACCAAGTTCTTCAACCATACGAACCAGATTTTTATTGACCTTGTTCAGTACCATCTCTGCAATTTCCATGGTCTCTGCGTCCGTCACACGAAGTCCGTCGATGAATTTCGGCTCCATTCCGGCTTTACTTACCCATTTACTGATCTCTTTTCCACCGCCGTGAACGATGATCGGTTTGAATCCAACCAATTTCAAGAATGTAACATCCTTGATGACATTTTTCTGGAGTTCTTCATCCAGCATTGCACTTCCACCGTATTTTACAACGATGATTTTACGGTTGAAACGCTGAATATAAGTAAGCGCCTCAATCAGAACTTCTGCTTTGTCCAGATACTGCTGCATATCCTGATCCATTTTGCTTACCTCCTAGCTTCTGTAATCTGCATTGATGTCAATATATCCGTGAGTCAGGTCACATCCCCATGCGGTTGCGCTTTCGCTTCCCATTTTCACATCAGCAACTGCTTTTACTTCTTCCTGTGAGAGGATCTCCGTTGCTTTTTCTTCACTGTAATCTACCGCTGTACCATTTTCGATGATCTGGATCTTTCCTGCCTTGCTCTCGAAGAACAGATCCACCTTTTCCGGGTCAAACTGTGCTCCGGAATATCCCATTGCACAGAGGATTCTTCCCCAGTTTGCATCATGTCCTGCAATTGCTGCCTTGGTAAGATTTGAGCATACGATTGATTTTGCAAGTGTCTTTGCAGTCTCTTTTGTATCTGCACCAACTACAGTTACTTCAAATAAAGCAGTTGCTCCTTCTCCGTCCCCTGCGATCTTCTTTGCAAGGTATTCGTTGATCTCATGCAATGCTTCCGCAAAGGTCTTATAGCTTTCACTGTCTACCGTGATCACTTCATTTTCAGCCATTCCGTTTGCAAGAAGAACTACAGAATCATTTGTAGAAGTATCTCCGTCTACGGAGATCATATTGTATGTATCATTGACATCATCACTGAGGGCTTTCTGAAGTGCCTCTTTTGTGATTGCTGCATCTGTTGTGATAAAGCTGAGCATGGTGCACATATTCGGATGGATCATACCAGATCCTTTTGCCATACCACCAATGGTAACGGTCTTTCCGGCAACCTCGATCTCTACTGCGATCTGTTTTTCACAGGTATCAGTCGTCATGATTGCTTTTGCTGCCTCAGTTCCGTTTGCCAGTGTATCATTTTTCTTTTCAGCAAGAGCCTTTACCCCTGCCACGATGCGATCAATTGGAAGCTGCTTTCCGATAACACCGGTCGATCCGATCAGTACACCGTCTGCATTAATTCCAAGAGCTTCTGCTGCCGCATCTGCTGTGTCCTTGCAGTAGCCAAATCCTTCCGCACCGGTACATGCATTGGCAATTCCGGAATTGACGATCACAGCCTGTGCTTTCGCACCGCTCTTTACAACCTGCTGATCCCATTTTACGCATGCTGCCTTTACAACGTTTGTAGTAAATGTTCCTGCACATTCACATGGAACCTGGCTGTAGATCATTGCCATGTCGGTTCTGTCCTGATATTTGATCTTTGCTGCTGTTGATGCTGCCTCAAATCCTTTTGCTGCGGTCACACCGCCTTCGATAATCTTCATCGTATATAGCCTCCTTTAGCCCTCTTCGATAAATGCTGTAATATTTTCCTCATTTAAAACAAACTCATAGTAGTTGACATCCGGTCTCTTGGTCCATCCGATCGTATTCCAGAACGTATTGCCGATATCATTCTTGGTAAATGCGATCAGTGTGATCTTGTTGATATGTTCCTCTTTCAGAGCTGACATTGCATAGGCAACCATGCTCTTTCCGATCCCATGACAGCGGTACGCCGGATCTACACATACATGATAAAAAAATCCGGTTCTTCCGTCGTGTCCGCAGAGGATTCCTCCTACTACTTTTCCGTCTATTTCGGCGATTACACTGGTTGTCGGATTCCTTTTCAGGAATCGTTCCACGCCTTCTTTTGAATCATCTATGCTCCGGATTCCAAATCCTTTGATCCGCATCCAAAGTGCATGAAGCTGGTCATAATCTTCTACTGTCATCGCACGAATAATTGTTGTCATATATTTTCCATTCCTTTTCTTTTTCTGCCGTGTTCTACGGGAACATCGGAACCAGATCAAGACCTTCACTTTCCGGAAGTCCGAAGATCAGGTTCATGTTCTGTACAGCCTGTCCTGCTGCACCTTTTACCAGGTTGTCGATCGCACCCATCATAATGATACGGTTTGTTCTCGGATCGATCTTAAACCCGATATCGACATAATTGCTTCCTTCTACCCATTTTGTTTCCGGGTAAACATCTTTCTCCAGAACGCGGACAAATTTTTCATTTGCATAATATTTATCGTAAACTGCTTTTACTTCTTCCCAGGTAACATCCTTTGTAAGCTTCGCGTACTCTGTTGCCAGGATTCCTCTGTTCATCGGAACCAGATGCGGTGTAAAGTTGATCACAACCTCTTTGCCGCTCGCATATCCAAGCTGTTCCTCGATCTCCGGTGTATGTCTGTGTGTTGCCACACCGTATGCTTTCATATTCTCATTGACTTCACAGTACAGGTTCGGAACCTTTGCCCCTCTTCCTGCTCCGGATGTTCCGGACTTGGCATCGATGATCAGCGTATCCATATCGATCAGTCCTTCTTTTGCCAGCGGATAAGCAGTCAGGATGGAGCATGTTGTATAGCATCCAGGATTGGCGATCAGTCTTGCGCCTTTGATATCTTCTCTGTTCACTTCACACAGTCCGTAAACTGCTTCTTCGATAAACTGCGGGCTCTTGTGCTCAATACCGTACCATTTTTCGTAAGTCTTGACATCTTTGATACGGAAATCTGCGCTCAGGTCGATGATCTTAACCTTTGATAAGATTTCTTCATTAACTAATGATGCGCACAGTCCCTGTGGAGTTGCTGTGAAAATCACATCTACCTGATCTGCAAGTTGTTCCAAATTATCATCTAAACATACCGCATCTACGATCTGAAACATATTGCGGTATACATCTGCATATTTCTTATCGATATAGCTTCTTGAGCCAAACCATTTAATTTCTACGTCTTTATGTCCTGTTAAAATGCGAACCAGTTCTCCTCCGGCGTAACCGGTAGAACCGATGATTCCTGCTTTAATCATGTAAACCATCCTTTCGTAAATGCCGTATTTGTGTATAGATAGGCATAATCATAAATACTATAAACCCATTAATCCCTATTGTAAAGGGGTTCGCGGGAATTGGGGGAATGTTTTTTTGATTGGTGCGGGGACGCTCCTGCGCGAAATATGTTTGCACGCAACCGCGCTTGCGCTTGCCATGCATGCCTAAAGAAATATCCAGTGGATATTTCTTCGGCGCGTCTCAAACGCAGCGGTACTAGGCTCGGCTTTGCTTACGCTCGCCTTGCCAAGTGCCGGCGTTTTCGAGGGGTTGCTTAGCAAAGATATTTCGCGCAGGAGCTGTGCACTGACGAATGAGAACATTCTCCAATTTGTAGGGGCTGATGCTTGTCGACTCATTGTGGTGCAACGGGCGGGAGAGGCGGCGTCAAACTTCCTGCCTCATGCTTGACAGCATGAGGATTGGAAGTTTGACACCTGTCTCCCTTGGGAATGAAAGAATTCCATGTGATTTCAGCCGAGTTTTGGTTCAGCCTATCTTAAAAAAAATTATTATTCTATCTATTTTATTTTCCGATTGGTTTAGTATACATGGTTTTATTTTGGAAAGCAAGTGGTTTTTTGATTTTTATTCATGTTTCTATGTATTTTTATGTATAATTTCTTATTTTTATGCATTTATATTTGTTTTTATGCATTATTATGCATTTTTATTATTATAAGATGCATTAGGTCTGTATTCTTTTTATTGACTATTTTAGGAAAATTCAATTACTATTAAGGAAGTGATTGTAAAGGAGTTGTTATTTTATGGAACGGGATCTTACTTCGGGGAGTGTTTTTCGGAATGTGATTTATTTTTCGCTGCCTTATTTTTTATCTTATTTTTTGCAGACGCTTTATGGGATGGCGGATCTTTTTATTATTGGGCAGTTTGATGGGGTTGCCAGTACAACAGCGATTTCGATTGGGAGCCAGGTGATGCATATGTTGACGGTGATGATCGTGGGGCTTGCGATGGGGGCTACGGTTTCAATCGGGCAGTCTATTGGAGCGGGCGATAAGAAAAGGGCTTCTGTGTTTGTGGGAAATACGGTGATTTTGTTTATGGGGATTTCTCTGGTGCTGGCGGTTTTGCTTCTGTTTTTTGTGAAGCCGGCTGTTGCCGTGATGTCTACACCTGCGGAGGCTGTGTCAGGAACGGCAGCTTATCTGACGATCTGTTTTCTCGGGATTCCTTTTATTACGGCGTATAATGTGATCAGTTCGATTTTCCGTGGACTGGGGGATTCTAAAAGTCCGATGTATTTCATCGCAGTTGCATGTGCAGTGAATATTATACTGGATTATCTGTTTATCGGATTTTTCCATCTGGGAGCTTCCGGTGCTGCGCTTGGCACAACACTTTCCCAAGCGTGCAGTGTTCTGTTTGCACTGATTGCCATTAAACGTAAGCAGACCGGACTTTCTCTTTCCGGAGACTGTTTCCGCCCACAGAAAAAAACGCTTGGCAAAATTCTGAATATTGGGATTCCGGTAGCGCTTCAGGACGGATTTATTCAGATTGCTTTCATTATTATTACGATCATTGCCAACCGGCGCGGACTGAACACATCCGCTGCTGTCGGCATTGTGGAAAAAATCATCAGCTTTCTGTTCCTGATTCCGTCTTCCATGCTTTCAACTGTTTCTGCACTCGCAGCTCAGAATATCGGTGCCGGAAAGTATGACCGTGCAAAGCAGACTCTTCGCTATGCTATGATGATCGCCATTGGATTTGGTCTGGTCGTCTCTATATTGATCCAGTTTATCGCAGCTCCGGTTGTCGGACTTTTCACTGCAGACGCAGCCGTTATTCTTCTCGGCGCACAGTACATTCGCGGATATATCTGGGATTGTATTTTTGCCGGCGTTCATTTCAGTTTCAGCGGATACTTCTGTGCATGCGGAAAATCTGGAATTTCATTTTTACATAACCTAATCGCTATTTTGTGCGTGCGTATTCCGGGTGTTTATCTGACTTCAAAAATTTTCCCGCATACACTGTTTCCGATGGGACTCGCAACCGCTACCGGCTCCTTATTGTCTGTGATCATCTGCATCATTGCTTACCGATGGTTATGTGAAAAATCCGGAAAATAGAATACAGGATCGGACTCTTACGGATTTCTCCAGATCATCAAAAATGGTGACTCACTACGAGCCACCATTTTTGATGATCACTTATCTGATATGCGCTTCTTCATGTGCAAGCAGCCATTCTTTCTTTTTAAGTCCACCGGCATATCCGGTCAGGCTTCCGTCGCTTCCGATGACCCGGTGACAGGGAATAATCACAGAGATCGGATTATGTCCGACCGCACCTCCGACTGCCTGCGGCGAGATACTTTTCGCGCCCCGTTTTACTGCAAGGATCTTTGCGATCTTTCCATAAGTAATGGTACATCCATATGGGATTTTTGCGATAATCTTCCATACTTCTTTTCGGAAATCACTTCCTACAGGTGCAAGAGGAAGTTCTTCCGGATCCGGATCCTGCCCTGCAAAATACCGGTCCAGCCAGTGCTCTGCCTGATCCAGTACCGGCAAGTCTTTCTTCTCCTCAAAATCTTCTATAATCTTGTCCATATAGTATTTCTGTCCTTCAAACCATGCACCGACAAGTACATCCTCCCGTGCTCCAAGCGTAATTTTCCCGATCGGCGAATCATAGTAGCTTACATACAGCATTTTTCATTCTTCCCCTTTTTCATCCGTCCTGATACCCATGTTTTTAAGGATTGCGAGAGTGCAAAGCACGTAGCAATCTGGTATCAAAGGGGTCAAAATTCCTTTTGACCCCAACATCTTAAAAATAAAAACAAAATTCCTTAACTTTTGTATCATTCAAATTATAAAATGGAGATTTTTTCCTGTCAATCTTCTTATCCGCGAATTTGTCCATTTCCAAAGATCACATACTTTTTCGTGGTAAGGGCTTCCTGCCCCATCGGTCCGCGGGCATGAAGCTTCTGGGTACTGATTCCGATTTCCGCCCCGAATCCAAATTCGTTTCCATCAGTAAATCTGGTTGACGCATTGACATACACTACCGCCGCATCTACCCTCTCCTGAAAATACAGTGCATTTGCATAATCCTTCGTGATAATCGTCTCGGAATGCCCGGTGTTCCATTTGTTGATGTGCCGGACGGCATCACAGATAGCTGGAACAATTTTTACAGAAATAATCGCATCCAGATATTCCTGTCCCCAGTCGCTTTCCTGTGCCCAAGCGATCCGCTCATCAATCTGCCTTGCCGCTTCGTCTCCCCGGATCTCTACCCCTTTTGCCGAAAGCCGGTCACAGATCACCGGAAGCGCCTCCTCTGCAATTTTCTCATGAATCACTAAGGATTCACATGCATTGCATACACCAAGCCTCTGCGTCTTTGCATTCTCGATAATCTCCGCTGCCATCTGGATATCAGCAAATTCATCCACATAAATATGGCAGTTCCCCGTCCCGGTCTCAATCACCGGAACCATACTGTTCTCCACCACAGATGCAATCAGTGAAGCACCTCCTCTTGGGATCAGTACATCCAGATAGTCCTTCATCCGCATCATTTCCAGAGCCGACTCCCGGCTGGTATCTTCAACCAGAATCAGCGCATCCGGTTCCATTCCCTTTTTCGCAAGTGCCCCACGGATCACCTCTGCTATAGCCCTGCAGGAATTTGCTGCTGCACTTCCTCCTTTTAAAACGGCGACATTTCCGGTCTTAAAGCAGAGTCCAAAGGCATCTGCAGTCACATTCGGACGGGCTTCATAAATGATTCCGACAACACCAAGCGGAACTCGTTTTTCTCCGATCTGCAGTCCGTTTGGCCTTATTTTCATGGAAATGATCTCTCCCAAAATATCCGGAAGTGCTGCAATCTCCCTAAGTCCTTCTGCCATTTTCCGGATTCTGTTTTCATTTAGAAGAAGCCGGTCGATCAGTGGCTCTGTCATCTTATTTTTTCTTGCAAGCATAATATCCTTTTGGTTTTCTTCTATTATATATGCCTGTTGTGCCACCAGCGCATCTGCCGCCAGGATGAGCCCTTCCTGTCTTTGAATTACATTTAAAAATGCGACCGTTTCTTTTGCACTGACTGCACGCTTTCCAAGCTCTTCCATATAGATTTTTTTCTCTGCTCTCTGTTCCATTTCATTCACCTCTACTTTCCCACAGCCATCCGATACTGTATATTTCTTTTCAGTCTCCGCTCCATCCTATACGCATCTCTTTCCGGTCCAAACTCATTTTCCCCGTCATAGCGGTGATTCTTTGCAAGAAACAACGTACCGACTTTCTTTCCTGCCATAATATCATTAATTGCATAAATATTATCGCCATTTGCGATCACCATATCTGCTCCCGCTTCTGTTGCAATCTTGGCTGCCTCGATCTTTGTCGCCATGCCACCGGTTCCGACTGCGCTTCCGGCTCCTTTTCCCATCTTCTCCAGTTCTTCATCAATCCGGTTCACGGTATGCACAAATCTTGCTGCCGGATTGGTTCTTGGATCATCCGTATAAAGTCCCTCGATATCTGACATCATAATCAAAAGATCCGCCTCCACCAACGCCGCCACATCCGCAGACATAGTATCATTATCGCCAAAATTTCCATAGCTGTCCTCATCCACGGAAATAGCATCATTTGCATTGACGATTGGAACCACATTCATTGCCAGAAGTTCTTCAAATGTTTCTCTCGCATGGATACGGCATGTCTTGCTGTAGACAGATTCTTTCGTCAGCAGCACTTGTGCGGTGAGCTGACTGTATTCCGCAAAAAATTTCTCATAGATCATCATCAGGCGCCCCTGCCCTACTGCTGCACATGCCTGTTTGACAGAACCAGCCGGCTTCTCACTGATTCCAAGGACATTTTTCCCGATACCGACTGCACCGGAAGATACTACGATTATCTCTTTTCCGCGGTTTCTGAGATTGATCAGTACACGGACAAATTTCTCCAGTTTTTCCAGATTGATGTTACCGGTTTTTGCATAGGTGACAGTGGAGGTTCCCACTTTGATGACGATTCGTTTCTTTTCCTTTAAGGTGGCTCTTAATTCCATTTCGTTTTTCCTCTTTTCAATTCATATTCTTAGTATGTATAAATAAAAGAAGCAGAAAAAGAGTATGCGGCGATACCTTTTTCTGCTTCTTTTTCACTATCGAATCATAATACTTCAATGACTGAACAAAACCTATCACTTTTTCATTCCATCCGAAATGAACATTTTGAGCTGTATATATTGGATACACGCATTCCCTGATCTGCAATATTGAATTTTCTGTTCTGTGCCCTTGAAGGACACGGTCGATGCGGGAATGTAGGAACGAAAAATACACTGCCTTCTGCCGGCAATGTCAGAACGAAATCAAATATGTTATTCTTATTCATTTTATGCATATCACTCATCTCGCCGGTTCCTTTCTTCCTTTAGCGTGTTACCTTGTTACTTTTTGTTATATTTTACGGATTTTTGTGCAAATGTCAAGTATTTTTCTGATTTATCTTTATATTTTCTGTTTAATCTTCTTCTATCCTTCTTTTTTCTTATTACTCTCTTTCCTTTTTTATACATAATTATGCATATTTTATGTATATTTTTACTTTTATTTGCATAAAAATAACATTTTTAAAAGTTTTTTCATTTTATTATTGCATAAATATAAAAAATAGTGTATAGTGGGTTGTGAATTGAATACAAAAGAAATTTTTTAGGAGGTTTATATACAATGAAAGAAAAAGTAGTTCTTGCATATTCTGGTGGTCTTGATACTACCACACTGATCCCTTGGTTAAAGGAGACATTTGATTACGAAGTTATCTGCTGCTGTATCGACTGCGGACAGGGCGAAGAGCTGGATGGTCTTGATGAAAGAGCAAAACTCGCAGGTGCTTCTAAATTATACATCGAAGATATCACTGATGATTTCTGTGACAACTATATTATGCCATGTGTACAGGCAAATGCTGTTTACGAAAATGCATACCTTCTCGGAACTTCTATGGCTCGTCCGGCAATCTCCAAGAGACTTGTTGAAGTAGCAAGAAAAGAAGGTGCTACTGCTATCTGCCACGGTGCTACCGGAAAAGGAAATGACCAGATCCGTTTCGAGCTTTCTATCATGGCTCTTGCCCCGGATCTTAAGATCATCGCTCCTTGGAGAATGACAGATCTGTGGACACTTCAGTCACGTGACGATGAGATCGCTTACTGTAAAGCTCACGGAATCGATCTTCCGTTTGACGCAAGCCACAGCTATAGCCGTGACCGTAACTTATGGCACATCAGCCACGAAGGACTGGAACTTGAAGATCCATCCTGCGAACCAAATTACGCTGATCTTCTTGTTCTTGGAAATACACCGGAAAATGCACCGGATGAAGATGAATATGTAACTATGACATTTGAAGAAGGTGTTCCGAAGACAATCAACGGCGAAGCCATGAAGGTTTCTGATATCATCCGCAAACTCAACGAACTTGGCGGCAAGCATGGTATCGGTATCGTTGATATCGTTGAGAACCGTGTTGTTGGTATGAAATCCCGTGGTGTTTATGAAACTCCTGGTGGAACAATCCTGATGGAAGCTCACAAACAGCTTGAAGAACTGGTTATCGACCGTGCTACCATGGAAGTTAAGAAAGATCTTGGCAACAAACTCGCTCAGGTTGTATACGAAGGAAAATGGTTCACACCACTTTGTGAAGCTCTTCGTGCTTTCGTAAAATCTACCCAGAAATATGTTACAGGTGAAGTTAAATTCAGACTTTACAAAGGAAATATCATTAAAGCCGGAACTACTTCTCCATACTCACTTTACAATGAATCTCTGGCAAGCTTCACAACTGGTGATATGTACGATCATCATGATGCAAGCGGATTCATCACTCTGTTCGGACTTCCGCTGAAGGTTCGTGCGATGAAGAATCTTGAGGTAAACAACAAATAATTGTATATCCCCATACTGACAGATTTAAAGGACGTTGATATGAAATTATCAGCGTCCTTTTTCTGAGCAAGCCAACGCTTAAAAGGTTCCGCTTTTGGCGAGGATCTACATGAAATGTAAGTTTCACTCCAACAGGCTCGTCAGGCATAAAATGTCATTTTTATAATTATGCTATAGTAGTTATCAGCCATTTATGATTCATATAAAGGCATATCCACCCCGTATTCTCTATCAATCCCCATACAGATCTGCTCAAATATCTGATTTGGCAGATATACACCTTACTTTCCGCTTTCAGGCAGCTCTCCCAGTGATAGTTTCCCCGGCACAACGCAGTTCCAAGACCGGGAGACACGCGCAAAGTGAGATCATATTTCAGGCGATACTCCCCTGGTTTTATTTCGGGAAGTTCCTTACAAAATTGCAGATCTGGCATGAATTTCATTCCCATTTCTTCTGCTTTCTATCATTATATGATACCACAGGCACAGTCGTTCTTATTCTGTCAGTTCTTGCTCTTTAATCTTCAACCAGTCCTCTTTCCACTACATTTTCCACGGCATCCATCTGTTCCAGGATTTCTTCACGGCGTTCATCCAAAAGTAAACCTTTGTTGTATTTGTAATACATCGCACAGTCATTTTCCCGCAGGAACGCAATGCTGTACACATTACTGTTGAGTTCCGTGACAAATACTGCCATTTCCTGGCTCTCGCCGAAAGCAGATTCCAGGAATTCAAAGCAGTGATTCAGCGTTTCCAGTGTCTTATCTGCCATTTGCTCTCTCTGTTCTTCTTCGCTGTCAAATGTGACCTTTACAGACTCAAATTCCGGAGCTTTCTGGTATTCTTCCAATTTGCATAAAATACGCTCCATACGGTGCATTTCCGCCTTTGTAAGCTGTCCGGCAACCTTCTTCTGTTCAACTTCCTGCCTGAGAGACTGAATTTTCGCAGCAAGGACCTCTCCCGGAACTGCATCTTCCTTTTGCAATTCCTCTTTATAAGCACACAGCTGAGCAAACAGTCCCTCCACAAATTTTTCCATCTCATATTCTTCTTTAAAAAGTTCTGCCATCTTTCCGACCAGGAGATTTACCACACTCAGCCGCTCATCAAACGACGCAAATTTCAAACGTTCTAAGGTATCTTTTTCATAATATCCTGCAAGGATCCGCTCCAGTCCATACTCCTTCTGATACTTTCGGTAAAGCTCCAGATAATTTGCAAAATCCTTCGCTGTCTTCCAGTGCTGGAGGTACTGATGCACAACCTCACGATCCACCTCTTTACCAAGCTTTTCATAAACCTGGATCAACCTTGACAAGTCTTCCCATCCTCTGGCTGTGACAAACATTTTTCCATCTACTGTATTTTCCATACGATAGAAATTCTCTTTTCGAAGTTCCAGATAAGAAAGCACAGCAGGATGGATTCCAACCTGATACGCATATTCCTTCCAGACATCAAAATCAGCTTCCACATCGATCCGCTTGATTCGGTCCAGTGTCACCACATCAAATTCCCGCACCGACTTATTATATTCCGGCGGATTCCCTGCCGCCACAATGATCCATCCCTCCGGCACACTCTGATTACCAAACATCTTGCACTGTAAAAACTGCAGCATCGTCGGCGCCAACGTCTCTGAAACACAGTTGATCTCATCGATAAACAGGATTCCCTCTTTCATGCCGCTCTGCTCTATCTTTTCATATACAGCAGCAATGATCTCACTCATCGTATACTCGGTTACCGAATACTCTTTTCCACCGTAGATCTTTGTCTGAATAAACGGAAGCCCGATTGCACTCTGTCTGGTATGGTGCGTGATCGTATACGCAACCAGTCCGATCTCACATTCCCTTGAAATCTGCTCCATGATCTGTGTTTTTCCAATTCCCGGAGGTCCCATCAGAAGGATCGGTCTCTGATGGATTGCCGGAATCTGATATTCTCCATATTCATCCTTCATCAGGTATGCCTGCACCGCATCCTTGATTTCCTGTTTTACACGTTTAATATTCATCTATTTCTCACTCCTCTTAAATCTTCTTCATCCAGAACCAGTTTCATCGCCCACGGCGGAACTTCCTGTTCTTCTGCCCCGTCGTCCATAAATACAAACGCGATCTGGTACAGAGGCATTTTCTGCGGATAAATCCCCTGTCCATCGGTAAAATAGATCACACCCTTCAGTTCAGTGAACCGGTGCGTCGCGATCAGCTCATCAATATAGGCAAACGCCGGTCTGAAATCCGTTCCACCTTCCCCGGCAAGATCCAGCTTTTCCATATATTCCTGTAATTCTTCTTTACAGGTAATCTTCCTGTCCGACTGCACCTGGTCATCACATTGTATAATGTGGATATTGACTCTCTGAAAAAAGCTCCCTGCTTCACTTAAAATGCCATAGGTCTCCTCCAGGAATTTTTTTACCAGATCTCCTGAACAGGACATAGAAGTATCGATCACGATTGCAAAATCCTCCACTTTTTTCACTTCTTTCCATTCCTGTGGCTCGATCAGAGGCATATTTCCATAAAGGCGCAGTCCATAACTGTAAAATACATAATCAAAGCTGTCATCATCCACGGTAACCTCTTCCTTCAGCACAGCAAATTTGCGCAGAAAGCTGCGGTAGTCATATCGCTGTCGGTTCTCAACCCGGACCTGATCCAGAAAATGCCCGGTATTTGATGCTGCTTCTTTCGAAAAAGTTTCCATATCGGTCTGCATTTTCTCGCTGATATCCTGCCACCTCTGGTTCATCTCACTTTTCCGGTCATCATCCTCATCTTTTGCCCAGTACTTGTGATCATCCACGGTAAATTCCCGAACCATGCGCTCCATTTCCCGATTCGAAAGCTTCCATCTTACCAGTACTCCATAAATTTTTTCCGCTGTAAATACCTTGATTTCTTCTTTCAGATCCCGGTAGGTTCTCTGTCTGATCCAGGACTGGCTTTTTCGTATATTCTGGAGGTTCCAGTCGTCAATCACAGATTCTACCGCAATATCCGCCGCCAGGTTCCATACAAGCTCTTCCCGTCCATTTCTGCGAAATACATGTCGGAAAATGCAGTGCAGAACCAGATGCAGATAGGCGCGGTTTACCTCGATCCGGTTCTGCCTGTACTCACCTCCCAGCATCTGCCCGTTAAAATACATTGTCTCTCCGTCTGTAGCAAGAAGGTCTACCGAAAAATCCTGTACATAATAAAACGCCGAAAGCGCCACATCCATAAATCTCATCTTCATATACAGTTCGTTCCTCGTCAGAACCAGTATTTTTTGTCCGATTTCTTCCAGACCCTGTTCTAATGACATTTCTTCCAATCTTTCCACCTTCTTTTTACAATACAAACTTTTTCTTCTTTTTTGGAAAACTACGGTAACGCTCGTCCATCAAAATAGCTGAAATCTCGGTCTGTCCTGCATCTGCCGCATAAGTAATCGTTTTTCCCAACGCTTGTTCATCAAAATAATGCTCTCTGCAGCAAAAAAGCAGAACCTCCTGCGGATCTCCCGCGGCAATTTCACGTCTCTCCTTCACTGCACAGATACAGCTTTTCCCAATTTCTTCCATGTGCGCCTTCACATAATTCTCATAGCGCAGTTTCGCAGGCTCTTCCAACTTCCACGGATATTTCAACCGGATCAGTGCCACACTAAAAATTGCCTCCTCCGAATCTCTTACTTCGGAAAGTGCAAACAGTCGGTCATATTTCCCATAATCCAGTTCCCGACGGTAAAAACACTCCCTGTACTCTCCACCGGAACCATAATAATGTGTCTCCACGATCCGTGCCGGCGTATTTTCCACCGCATCTGCGTAATATTCCGGAAACAGGATCTTCGTCTCCGTTCCCTGATAACGCAGTGTTGCAATGATCTGATACCGGATCTCCGTCAGAATTTCCTTAAGACAGGACTTATTTCCATCCATAAAATCAATCTCCACCTTCTCCAGACGGCATCCGGTAAATACCCCGCTCCCCATCCGCACGATTGCATCTGTCCCATGGAAAAGTTTCAGATTCATACATCCATAAAACGCATAATTTCCAATTGACTGTACGGTAGATGGTAGATGGATCTCCCTTACCATTCCACCACAGCAGAGTTCTTCCGGCTGCGCAAAACGATCATCCTCTTCACCTGTCTCTGTCTGATAAACAGATGCATTTTTCTCTTCTTCATCTTTATGCAGTGAAAATGTATATGGAGCAATGCGGATGACAGGAATTCCCTCTATTTGCTCCGGTACTTTTATGATTCCTGAATCCTGCCAGATCCTGAGAATTTCAAGTCCGTTTTCTATTTTCTGATATTGTATCTTCATAAATTTCACTCCTGAAATTGATTCTGTCTGTTCTATCCAATTAAGGATTATAGCAAAAAAAAGCAGATTTTTCCATTATCCACTTCACACAATATATCGAAATCTCACGAAATATATCGTTATGGACAAAATTATTTACATATCTATAGAATTCCTTTATTCTATAGTCAGATAGTCGGTATGAATATTTGAAGGAGGTTCTTATGTATGACGTCAGGCATGTATTAAGAAAAGCCGGTCTTCGTTCCACGTACTCTGGCTATAACTATCTTGCTTCAGCAGTCGCCCTCGTTCTCAAAGATCAGGAATTTTACCTGAAGAACGTAACCTATAATCTTTACCGCATTGTCGGTGAGCAGTATGGCGTTTCCAACATGTGTGTTGAAGCCGCCATCCGTACAATGATCAACAGTTATTGGAATCAGAATTCCAATAAAATTTTAAGCCCGCTGCTTGGTTATCCTGTATTTGACAAACCGACCGCATCCGAATTTATTTCGATGCTGGCTGATTATATCCAGGATCATTCCCCTCGTTAATTATTAGATACTGGTAGAACTTATGCATTATCGCATATCAGCATGGTATATACAGAATAACGTTAGTAGGCTGGCATTTAAAAAAGGTGCAGCCTATGAGGTCGCACCTTTTTTTATCAAACCGGATTTTCATAATCGGGGACGTTTTTCCATACGCGCTGTTTTAATTGCCACAACTACTATTTGAATCCTTATCAAACTCCGGATTGATTGCATAAAAGTTCTTACTGTTCAGATTATCCTGAACGATCCTTAAACTTTCTCCAAATCTTTGGTAATGTACAATTTCCCGCTTTCTTAAAAAACGAATCGGATCACATACTTCCGGGTCTTTTACAAGCCTTAAAATGTTGTCATACGTCGTCCTGGCTTTCTGTTCTGCGGCCATATCTTCATGTAAATCTGTAATTGGGTCACCCTTGGACTGAAAATAAGTTGCTGTCCACGGTGTTCCACTGGCTGCCTGCGGCCAAAGTGCAAGTGTGTGGTCCACATAATATTTATCAAAACCAGAAGCCTTAATTTCCTCCGGAGATAAATCCTTGGTAAGCTGGTAAACAATGGCACATATCATTTCCATGTGGGCAAGTTCCTCTGTGCCTGTATCGTTATCGAAATTGCACATTTTAAATTGTCAGAACTTTAATAGCACACCACAACGTACATTTTTGTCAATCCCTTTACTGTAAGCACTTGAAAAGTGGGGATTGACAAAAGAAAACACAGTAAAATGAGAAAAGGGATATTCCAATTCAGTTTTTTGGAATATCCCTTGATTATTATTTTAATGTAATTGTAGCACCACCGTCAAAGAAGAAGCCCGCACCTGCTTCTGTTTTAAACACATCATAATAGCCAAATGATGTTACACCGATTTCTTCACATTCGGAAGGAATCATTGATGCATATGTAGGTAAAGGAATGCTTGTGTCACTCATATCAAGTACATATATCATAGCTCCTCCACCATAATCATTTTCTGGGTCATAACTAAAGGTATATATAGTAGAGTGGATTTTTCCAAGTGAGTTATCCTCTTCGGTTACACTCCAAGCACCAATCCATTCAACTGGAACATCAACAGAAAAATATTCATTCTCATAATGAGTTTTTGCTGTTTCTTCTTCTGCCTTTTTTCTTGCTTCTTCTTCTGCTTTACGTTTAGCCTCTTCCTCTGCTTTCTTTTGTGCTTCAGCTTCCGCTTTTTGCTTTTCTTCAATATCAGTTATTCTGTTTGTATATGCTTCTATATAGGAAGAAAGATTTTCAATATATTCTTGATAATTTGAATTATTGGATAAAGTATATTCTTTTTCCGCTTCTATTGTGGTTAGCAAATTATTTAGATTGTCTTTGTGATTTGCTAATGTATCAATATCGTCGGAGGTTCCTATATCTAGAGGGGCATTTTCTTCCATAATTTGCTGATACTCTTTTACAAACTTGTTTTGCATAGATGAAATCAATGTTTTATATTGGTCGGATATTTCAGGAAAAAATTTTTTTGATTTAGTATAGTCTTTTGATTCCTGAATAGTTGATTTTAATAATTCTAGTCTAGATTCTCTGTCAGTACTATTTTTAAAGTCCTTTTCAATCGTGTTTATTTCAGCGGTTTTTTCAGAAATCGTTTTTTGCTTCACATAGTAGGGATATAAAAAATATCCTGTTACCGCAAGTAAAGTTAGAATTAAAATTCCTGTTATAATAATTGTTTTTCTTTTCATGTCAAATCAATTTACTCCTATATTTGTTAATTATCTTTTTAATGTGAATACATTGCCTTCCTGTCCTAATCCTTCTATTATTGAATCGTTAACGTACAAATTAGCACGAATATTTGCTTTTGTAACAGACAGAGTTTTCGACGGTTCTGCAATCCAGTCACCGGCTTCTAAATCCATATGAAGGGTTTCAAAATCTATTTTTCCCGATACATTATAGCTTCCTGGCTGAGAATAGTCGCTAGTAGTTTCAGGAGTATAGCTGTATGTGGCGGTTATAGTACCGTTTTCGTCAAGGCTTAAAATATTTAAAACCGCTTCGCCAGAATAAGGTGCTCCATTATATGTGCCTTTCCATTCTCCAACAATATTCAAAGATTCTAATGTTGATTTTATTGTTACAGGCTGACAAGTCCATCCTTCTTCCTCAGAGTATAGATAGCCAATATTAGCCTCTATCTGGAACACAGCAGTTGGCTTGGTAATTGTGGCGGTGCATTCAAAAGTTTTGAAGGTTCCCTTGTCCTCAGTATTTTCATTTACAATTTTGAAGTTAGAAATGTTCTCTTTTTCAATAGAAATGTTACTTTCGTCATTGTCTAATTTAATTTCGCTTTGTACTAATTCTTCTGTTAAAGACTTTTCGGTGGCATTTAGGGCAGTACCTTCTATATCCTGAGCAGTAAAAGATTTCTTTTCTGCTAAGGAGTCGATTTCCCAGTCATCTTCAAAATGATAAGAGATTTCCAACTGTCCTTCTGCCTTTTGTACAGGAGATTCTAATGTAAGCGATACAAGAACAGTATCTTTTTTCTGTTCTATATCGGTATCTTGTTTATCTATGGAAATTTTTTTGATTTCTGATTCTTCGATATACCATTCTGTATCATCAACCTTTACTGTTTCATCGTTTAGAGAAAGAGAAATGGCTTCTTCATCAATCCCCTTTAAAGGCTCTTTTACCCATTCATCAGAATCATTGACATCAACATCAGCAAGTGTCCACTTTTTTTGTTTATCTAAATTATATGTGAGTACACACTCTTTCTGATAGCTTATCTCAGAATCCTGAGTTGTGATGGTACACCATACAGTATCGGTTTTCTTATTTTCATCTGTTTGTCTTTTGTCAATGGCTATTTCTTCGATTTTTTCATTATCTTTGATAACGTTGGTTTCTTCGTACTGTTCTAAGTCCGTTTTTATTTGCTTTTCGTTCGCAACATTGGAACACCCTGTGAACAGTGTCATTAACAGTGCCATAGGCAGAATCATTAAGTATTTTCTTCTCATTTCTTTAACTCCTTTATATTTTTGTTAAAAACTTCATCTTTAGAAGTATAATAGCAAAAAATTGTTATAACATCAATACAAAACTTCATCTTTAGAAGGAAGTGCTGTATGAAAATATATTGGAATGGAACTTCCAAAAATATAATTGGGAGCAATCTGAAAAAATTAAGAAAGAAAGCTGGTATGACACAAAAGACTTTAGCTGAAAAACTTCAATTAGAAGGGCGGGATTTTACAGACTTAACTATTTTGAGGATAGAGCAGGGGAAAAGATTCGTTCCAGATTATGAAGTTGTTGCTTTAGCGGAGTTTTTTGGTATTACCACTGATGATTTGTTAAAAGGACATGATGAATAAAACAGCGTTGCAGACAAAGAAGTATCTGCAACGCTGTTTTATTTTTACTGTGTGATTGCTTTATCTATTTCTCGCAATAAATCAGATTGTTTCCAATCACTCTTATTATCATCAGGATAAATTAAGTCTTCTTTGACAAGTGCAAATTCAGTATTATAAGGTGAATCCTTTTTATTCATATCATTGTAAAAATTGTTTTGCAGTTCTTTTTTCCACTGTGCTTTTATATGGTCTGGCATTTTAGGGTGAATATCAGCAAGAGCTTTTTGGATTAGATAATCTAATAGCGTTTGATTTATTTTTAACACAGGATATTTCAACTTTTGTTCTCCGCTTTGAGCAGATATAAATTTAATGGATACTAGTTTTTCTAGTGTGTTTAAAAATGTGCTTGTGGATTCACCTTTGCAAAGGTAGTCATATGAAACATGATAGTGTTCGGCAATTCTGAATAAATTTTCTAAGGTCAAGTTTACTCTACCTTGCTCGATTTTGGATAAATTTTCTTTAGATATATTGATTTCTGTGGCTAATTTCTCTTGGGTATCATTATTTTTTCTCCTAATTTCTTTTAACCGTAAAGATACGTCTTTTTTAAATTCTTCATAGTCCATAGTTTTAATACTCCTTTTAATTTATAAAAAATGCTTATTAAGAAACATGATATAAATTTTAATAACTGTATCATACATAAGATAGATTGAAAATACGATTATGTCAAATATATCATAGTTAAAAGAATATCACGACAAGTATTAAAAAGCAAGTTATAATTAAAACAAGTTAAGTGCTTAACGAAAAAATATTTGTATGTATGATAGGAAGGTGGTGAAACTTATGCAGGCAAAATTACTCGGTTTTATGGGTGTAGATTTTACCAATAAAGACGGAGAACAGATTGTAGGAATGAATATTTTTGTAGCTTTCAAAGATGAAAATGTTCATGGACTGAGAGCAGAAAAATTCTTCCTTAAAGAAGGAATCTCTCTGCCAGAACAGGTAAAAGTCAATGATACTTTGGAGATTTCCTTTAATTACAAAGGAAAAATTGAATCCATTACAATAGTGTAATGTGACATTTTGTCGGGGGGAGGGGAGACACTCTTCCCCTGACAAAGACAAAAGAAAAGGAGAGGTTATGAGAATTTTAGAGAGAATAAAAAAACGTTATTTCCGGCTTTCATTAGCAATACAGCAGTTGATTTTAAGACCATACCTCAATATTTTCCCATTGGCGATATTAGCAGGCTTTTGGATGTTATGGAATCAGAAATCAGGGTTATATGCTCATACTCCTAAACTGATACTTCCCGTTTGGCGTGGTATCGTCCATATTGGAGGAACTATCATGTTTATAATTCTATTTATTTTTACAGTCTATTGTATTGGAGTTATGACGGCAAAGCATGATGAATATAATCTTGGGCTTGCCTTTACTGGGCAGGATTTAAGAAACGGCTGTCCAGTTCTGATAAAAAAGAACAGGGATAAAAAAACAGGGGTAACAACAAGGGTATTTTACAGTCAGATTCCTATGGAACGGTGGCGAAAATGCAAAGAAGCGATTGCCGATTGTATGAATCTACATTTTGTGAATCCTGATTTAGAATATGGTGGCAAAAATAAAGATAAAGGAAAGCTGATTGTGATGTACAGCAAAAAGGGAAGAAAGCCGCCGGAAAGAGGCGTATTGTATGACGAAGAATAATTTTCTCAAACTTGGGTATGATTATGACGCTTGGCATGGGTACGGGAAAAGAGATGCTCTGTTTACGGATATATCCCTGAAAACGAATAGCCATATGATTTTATGCGGTATGTCCGGTAGTGGGAAATCTTATGCACTTGTCTGGTGTCTGAAAATGCTGATTCTTGCTTCTCCACCAGAAGCGGAGTATTTCTTTGCAGATTTTAAGCAAGACGATTCATTTGCTTTTTTAAGAGGGTGCACTTTTTACTATCCTTATAAAAAATCATTAGAAGCCTTAGAGGTTGTCTATACAATTTTACATAAAAGACAGTCAGGAGAAGATAAAAACAGATATACAGTAACCCTAATTTGGGATGAATATATGGCAAATATCTTAGCCTTGCAGGGAGAGGACAAGAAAAAGGCAGCAGATGTGATGAACAAGGTTTCAGAAATTCTCATGCTTGGCAGGTCATTGGGAGTTCGTTTTATCTGTTCCTGCCAGCGTCCAGACGCAAAAGCTTTTCCAGACGGTAGCCGTTTGAACTACGGAATCATTATGATTCTCGGTGCACCTATGCGGAGTATTTATGAAATGCTTATGCCAAAGGAATATATTGAAATGGTAGAAAACAGGCAATTTGAAAGGGGAGAAGGGATTTTACTTCTTCAAGGCTCGGATTTGCACTTTGTTAAAATCCCGACTGTGAGGGATATGGAAAAAATGCAGGAAATCTGTGTCAAGGCATTGTCGTAATATCCCTAAAGGCAGGCAAGGGCGGCGGCGAAGCCGCAAGCCCTTAGCCCTGCCATGTTGGGCTAGTATTACCCAACATGGCACAAACATGAAAAACACCGGTAACTACAAGGCTTTCTGCCTTGTTCACATCATAGCACAAAATGCACAAGGAGTGATTATCATAGCAGACACACAAGCGTTGATGTATCAATTAACAATCAATGATTCATTGAAAAAAGGATATACACATGAACGTATATTTGAAATTTTACATAGGAATTTTAAAACATTAGTTTATCTATGTATGGCGGATGAAAAGGGTACGTTATTTCATACACATATTTTTGTTGTATTTTCGTCTAGGGTACGTTTTAGCATGATAAAGAGATATTTTCCGGAAGCCCATATAGAAAAGTGCAGAAGTACGATTTCTGATAATGTTGCTTATGTGAGCAAGTCTGGAAAATGGGAAAATGATTCAAAGCAAGAGACAAAAATACAAGGTTCTTTTGAGGAATACGGAACACGCCCGCCAGATAGCAGAGGGAAAAGGCATGATATGTCAGAGTTGTATCAGATGGTACTGGATAATATGACAAATGCGGAGATATTAGCAGTCAATCAGGATTATATCTTGCAGATTGATAAAATAGACAAGGTGCGGACTACCATTCTTACAGAACGATTCAAGGATTCTGTCCGGCTTGACATGGAAGTGTGCTATATCAGCGGTCATACAGGTACAGGAAAGACAAGAGGTGTGTTAGAAGCACATAATTTTATAGATGTTTACCGTATTACGGATTACAAAAATCCTTTTGATGGGTATCGCTGTCAGCCCGTTATTGCCTTTGATGAGTTTCGTTCCTCTCTCCGTCTGAAAGAAATGCTCCTGTACTGTGATATTTATCCGTTAGAACTTCCGTCCAGATATGCAAATAAATATGCCTGCTACAATAAGGTTTATATTATATCAAACTGGGCGTTAGAGCGGCAATATCCAGAAGCACAAAGAGAAGACAGAGAATCATGGGAGGCTTTTTTAAGACGAATACATAAAGTAATAACCTATGATGATAAGGGGAAGAAAATTATCTATCCGTCTGTGCAGGCTTATTTTGAAAGAGATACAGATTTTCGTACTTTGACAGCAGGGGAACAGCAAAAGCTACCTTTTGCGGAAAAGAAAGATTAGGAACATTTTTGCGGCTTTCGCATAATGTAATTATAAGTCATGGAAAGGGGGAATTGTATGCAAGAATCTACTGGCGAATCTGGAAAAGAGCCGGATAGTAAAATGCTTTCAATAGAGATACAAAAATCCTTTCGTAAAATCTTAAAGTGCGGAATATATAAAGAATTACATAGACGCTCCCTTTTGTCAGATGAGCAACTAAATTCTCTGATAAATGAAAAATAACGCAAATTAAATTGCACATCACAAGAGATTTTGATACAATATGGTTGTCTTGTGGTGTGCTATTTTCATTTATGGAGGTAGCACAATGAAAGAAAATATTTTAAGGGTTGCGGCGTATGCCAGAGTATCTACAGATAAAGAAGACCAAACGAATTCACTTTTAAGCCAAAGAAGTTATTTTGCTGATTATATTACACATCATGAAGGTTGGCAACTTAGTGAAGTGTACTATGATGAGGGAATCAGCGGAACACAGATAAAGAAACGTTCCGGCTTTAAGAAAATGATACAGGATGCTCTAAACGGAGATGTTGATTTGATTATAACAAAAGAGGTTGCAAGGTTCGCCCGGAATACAGTGGATACGCTGTCTTATACACGCAAACTTAAATCAGCAGGTGTCGGTGTTATTTTTACTATTGATAATATCGACACAAGAGACGCTGATGGAGAACTTCGCCTAACTATTATGGCAAGTATCGCACAGGAAGAATCCAGAAAGACTTCGGAACGTGTGAAATGGGGGCAAAAGCGTCAGATGGAAAAAGGTGTTGTATTTGGCAGAGACTTATTAGGTTATACTGTTCAGAATGGACAACTACATATTAATGAAGAAGAAGTTCCGATAGTGCAAGCAATTTTTCATAAATATACAAATGAAGGAAAAGGAACATGGACTATTGCAAATGAACTTTTAGCAGAAGGGATGCGACCTAAAAGAATTGCTTTATGGTCTAATGTAGTTATTCTTCGGGTGTTAAGAAATGAAAAATATGTAGGGGATTTATGTCAGAAGAAAACATACACACCAGATTATCTAACTCATTCAAAGAAATACAACAGGGGAGAGGAGGAAATGGTTTACTTGAAAGAACATCATGAACCTATTATTGACAGAGATTTGTGGAACAGGACACAGGAGGAATTGAAAAGACGTTCTCCTTCAGAAGAACAGAAATCAAAGCATAGTAACCGCTATTGGTGCAGTGGGAAAATTCATTGTGCGGAATGTGGATGCCGTTATGTCAGCCGCACGAAAAAATTAATGAGTGGAGATGTCTATAAGGCTTGGCGTTGTTATGCCGCTGCGAATCATGGCACAAAGAAACAAGACGCTGACGGAAACGAAATCGGCTGTAATAATTCTTCTATCAATGACCGTTCTTTAAAAACTTGCATGAATTACTGTATCACTCTTGTTCAAGGAGAACGTGATTCCTTGAAAAAAGAAATTTTAAAAGAAATCTCACAGCTTCAAAAAACAACAGCAAAAAAATTAGATTCAAAGAAAATCAAGAAGAAAATAGATAATCTTGAAATGAAGAAACGAAAAGCAATTGATTTAATGCTTGATGGACTGATTTCAAAGGAAGATTTACAGAGTCAAACAGAGTGGTATAACGAAGAACTTGAAAAACTGAATATACAACTGTCAGATGCTTTACAAAAAGACAAGTCGGATTCTCGTCAGGTAAATCATATGGAGAAGTATATAAAAGCCTTAGATGAAATTATGGAACTGGATAGTGATAGCGAAGATGTTTATAAGGAAGTACTAGACCATATGGAGATTCATAAGGGAAATATTGTTGATGTATGGTTGAAGTCAATACCGATAGGAATCCGGCTGAAAGTAAAGGCAACGGGAAAAGGGGAATATTTCAAAACAGAAATTTTAGAAACATCTTTTATTGAAAAGTAACGTGTGCAATATCGGTACAGATGTACCAATATCGGTTAAAATTCCTGTCACTTCTTTGTACGGCATGGTGTACCTCTGTGATAAATAACGCATGGACGCAGCTAATTCTCCATCCGGTCCACCGAACTGACTGATGATTACCTGGGCCATCTTCGGATTGGTCTGGGTAATTTTTACGGGATATTGTAAACGTTTTTCATAATTCCACATAAACTAACACCCTCCTTCCTGCCACGGCCATGGCTCATTGATCCAGTTCCATCTGTCTGAGCAGGAAGGAACAGCGGTATCTACTGTGAGTGGTCCATAATATTTTGCATATTCTTTCAACAACTGGTTCCTTTTTTTATTATATTCATAAAAAAAGTCCAGCGCTTCCTGATCACGAGGATGAGTGTCCAGATAAAGCTTCACATCATCTACCGCAAAGCTCGCATGGCCAATCTGCATCAGGAGATCTTTTCTGCAAGGTTTGGAATTTGGCATTTCATTCATGCGTTACATCCTCCTTTCCCCTTAAACGGAAGATCAAGCTCTTCGAATATGGTTCCTCTGTGGAATCCTTTTCCGGCTTCGTAAATGTGTCTCCAACTCTGCCATGGCACATAAGCCATTGCGATCGACATTCCATCCAATGCATCGTCCCGGTCGCTACATCCAGATCGTTCTCGGTAAACAGGTGCTGACATCGATAGGTTTCTTCCATCATTGTTCGCCATACATGAATTACTATTACAGCTATTGTTATTATTGCCACATCCACAATTTGCACGTCTCATATATGGATTATTATTTCTGCAATTTTGCATTGTTTTGGCTCCCCTTTCTTATATCTGCAATATTATTGTATGGTAATATTTTAAAAAGGGTTCTGACTTTTACATCCGGTATAATCTGATGCCCGTTTCCGTTTCAAACAGGTCGTAACATCAATAATGCCGCCAGACCATTTCTGATCTGACGGCATCTTTCTTTAGTATTTTATGATGTAACCGGATTGCTCCATTGCTATGCAATTCCCGCAATCCTCGAACACCTCATACTCCCATAAAACGGCGTGTTCACATCATTTTATGAATTTTTACCAAGTGTAACCTTGATATCTTTTTCTGTATATTCACCATTCTTATCCGGGATCTGTACAGTAAGTGTTACCTCTTCTCCGGCTTTATAATACTGAAGCTGTTCCTGAAGAGAGCTCATACCACTGATGGAACTTCCCTCAAAACCAGTAATGATCGATCCTTTTGTAAGACCGGCTTTCTCAGCTCCGCCACCACTCATAACTTCTTTGACATAAACACCGGTCGGCATATTGTACATCTGTGCACCTTCTTCAGATACATCGTATCCTTTGATTCCAAGATATCCTCTTTCTTCATCTGAAACCTTGCTTCTTGTCTCTTTATTCATCAGATTCTGGATAACATCACTTGCATCAGAGATCGGAATCGCAAATCCCATACCCTCTACTGCCGAGCTGTTGATCTTTGCAGAGTTGATACCGATTACCTCACCATTTGCATTCAGAAGAGCTCCACCACTGTTACCAGGGTTGATTGCTGCATCTGTCTGGATGTATTCTCCGTCAAATCCATCAATTGTTCGTCCGGTTGCACTGACGATACCAGTTGTAACAGACTGTCCATAGCCAAGTGCATTACCGATTGCAATAGCAGGTTCTCCAACCTTCAGAGAATCCGAATCTCCAAGTGTTGCAACCTTAATCGCATTCATTGTATCGTCTGAAATCTTATCAAGCGGAACAGCTACGACTGCAAGATCCCTTGCGGAGTCTGTTCCTTTAATCTGCGCTTCCACGCTGTTACCATCATTAAATGTAACAGTAAGTGTATCGCTTCCTTCTACAACATGGTTATTGGTAACAACCAGGAGTTCTGAATCATTCTGGCTGATGATGATACCGGATCCGGCGCTTTCACTCTCCTGCTGGCTGATTCCTCCGAAGAAATTCTGTACTTCCTGTACGCTCATATTGGTAATAGAAACAATTGACGGAAGTGTATTTTCAACGATATCTGATACATCAGATGTCACTGTACTGGTAGACGTTGTAAGCTTTGCGTTCGATACAGTCTTTGTTGTGCCTACGGTACTCTTTGTATTCTTTCCAAGCAGCTTACCAGTCAGATAACTGGTTCCCTGCATCGTCACACCGCCGACTGCCCCAAATAATACGGCTGCTCCTACAACAAGTGCTACTTTTTTCATGTAACCTTTTTTCGGTTTTGGAGCTTTCTGTGGTCCTGCTCCGAATCCCTGCTGATTGCCTGCTCCTCTATTTTCATCTGAATCTGGTCTGTAATAATTGTACTGATTGTCCATCATTCAAGACTCCTTTCTTTTCCTTTTCTATAGTTAAGAGTTTAGCCCATAATTGTGATGAAAGTGTGATAAAATATGAAAAAAAAGATGAACGACATATTTTTATGTCGTCCATCTTACTAAGCTCCATCTTATTTGATATTATGACTTATCCAAACTGCGCTTTTTCTTATTCAACCGTTACAGATTTCGCCAGATTACGCGGCTTATCTACATCCAGTCCCTTTGCAACGGATACATAATATCCCATCAGTTGCAGCGGAATCACTGCAAGCGATGCCTCAAAATGCTCATCTGTCTTCGGAATGTAAACTACAAAATCAGCGGTATCTTCGATACTGTAATTGCCATAAGTTGTAAGTCCCATCAGATATGCACCACGGCTCTTACACTCTACCATGTTGCTGATCGTCTTTTCATATAATTCCGGCTGTGTCAGCACACCGATCACAAGCGTTCCATCCTCTATCAGAGAAATGGTTCCGTGCTTGAGTTCTCCCGCTGCATATGCCTCTGAATGAACGTAACTGATCTCTTTCATCTTCAGGCTGCCTTCCATACAGATTGCATAATCAATTCCACGTCCGACAAAAAATGCGTCCTTTGCGTTTGCCTGCTTTGCTGCAAACCACTGGATTCTTTCTTTATCTTCAATAATCTTTTCAATCTTCTCCGGGATTGCCTGTAATTCGGCAATATAATTTTCATACTGCTCTTCAGTGATTGTATTTTTTACTTTGGCAAACTCAATTGCAAGGATGTAAGAAGCCATCAGCTGTGTACTGTACGCTTTCGTTGTTGCCACAGAGATCTCCGGTCCTGCAAGAGTATAGAATACCTTATCCGCTTCTCTTGCAATAGAAGATCCGACTACATTGACAATTCCAAGTGTACGGATTCCCTGCGCTTTTGTCTCACGGAGCGCTGCAAGACTGTCTGCGGTCTCTCCTGACTGGCTGATAATGATCACCAGACCATTTGGATCCAGAATTGGCTTACGGTAACGGAATTCAGAAGCCAGTTCCACACGAACAGGAATCTTCACCAGATCCTCGATCACATACTGTGCCACCATACCTACATGGTAAGCAGAACCACATGCTACAATGTAAATCTGGCTTGTTCTCCGGATATCCTCTTCCGCTAATCCGATATCTGTCAGATCAAACTTTCCGTCTTTTAACACAGAATTCAGAGTATCCTTAACTGCTCTTGGCTGCTCATGGATCTCTTTCATCATAAAATGCTCAAAACCAGCTTTTTCAGCTGCTTCTGCATCCCAGTCAACAGTTTTCATTTTTTTCTGGATCTCTTCTCCGTCCAGATTGTAGAAGGTAATTTCCTCTTTGCTGACCTTTGCCATCTCCAGGTTGCCAATATAGTATACATTTCTTGTATATTTCAAAATAGCCGGCACATCTGATGCAATAAAACTCTCTCCATCTCCTACGCCAAGAATCATCGGACTGTCTTTTCTTGCCACATAAATTTCTTCCGGATAATCCTTGAACATCACAGCAAGCGCATAAGATCCACGAATACGGACCAGAGAATGGTTAATCGCATCTACCGGTGTTCCTTCATACTTTTTATAATAATAATCGATTAGCTTAACAGCAACCTCTGTATCCGTCTCAGAGTAGAATGTATATCCTTTGCGGAGCAGCTTGTTCTTTAACTCCTGATAGTTTTCAATAATACCGTTGTGTACAGCAACTACATTGCCATCGTCACTCATATGCGGATGCGCATTGTTCTCTGACGGTTCCCCGTGTGTTGCCCATCTGGTGTGACCGATTCCACAGGTTCCCGGAACGGCTGCACCACCATTGGTCTTCTCAAACAGTACTTTCAAACGGCCTTTCGCCTTGATAACTTCTGTCTCATCTGTTCCATTACGAACAGCAAGTCCTGCTGAATCATATCCACGATACTCCAGCTTTGACAGTCCATCCAGTAAGATCGGAGCCGCCTGCTGCGATCCAACATATCCTACGATTCCACACATTTATCTATATCCTCCAGTCTTTTTTGCGAAAATAAATTTTACTCTTTTCGTTACATTGTAGCAAATATGGGACTTTTTGTAAAGAATAAGCGGGAATAACAATCGTCATCCCCGCCTTTCTCTTTAATCCAGATCAATAAAATCCATTTCGAAAGTATCACCTTTTTTACGCTTTTCTTTCTTGATATTATAATCATCGAACGAATCAAAGTCGTCATCATCAAACTCATCAACGCTACGAGTATCATCACTTATTCCTTCGTCATCATAATCATCGTCGAAGTCATCATCATAATAATCATCATCGTCGAAATCATCATCGAAGTCGTCATAATCATCTTCGAAATCATCATCCTGTCTCTTTTTGAACTGTGATTTCTTTTCTGCCTTAACAGGCTGGATCGGTTTTACCGGATTACGTTGCGGCTCATCGTCCAGTTCATATTCATCATACAGATCATCCAACTCTCTGTTGCGGTTATGTAACTTCACAACGGAAACAAGAAGGAAGATTACCAGAAGAATAACGATAACTGCTGCCGCTGCTACAAACCAGATCAGATGATCGGAAATCTTTTCTAAAATTGCGTCAAACTTGCTTGCACTCTTCTTATCCGGTGTAGTCGCAGACTTCGGAGTCTCCATTCTCTGATAAGTATGCTCTACAGAGTCATATAAATAGAGGGATTCTTCACCGTCATTATTTACTGCATATAATACATAGAAACCATCGCGGTCCGGTTCATCCCAGATTTCAAAAGTCTTGCCGTTGATCTCCAGATTTCCTTTTGAATACTTTGATGGCATAGACACTTTACTGCCTGCATCAAAAATTACGATAGAATAAGTATCTGAAATCACAACCTGTTCTGCCGGTGAGAAGCTGCTGTCAGATGAATCATACATCCAGAAATCGCCTTTTCCATCACCGTCTACCAGGTAAGCCATCTGAAGTCCTGTCTTTTCCTGCACAGCACCTTTATACGTCGAATCATTATAAGTAATCTCTCCTGCTGTAAATCCAGCTGGAATCATGCTGTCTGAGAAATCACCGGATAAGGTATACTCCTGACCATCAATCGTGACACTTGTTCCACTCGCAACATCCTTGATCTTGCTCGGATCTCCTGCTCCGATCGTAACATCCGCATATCCTTCTTCACATGCCACACTTGATCCAGCGCTGTCTGTAACCGTCGCATCTCCCTGTTCAAGTCTTGTACTTCCTTCCTGGAGAGCCTGGAATTTCATTGTAAACTCAATCCGGTCACTACTTCCGTCACCTGAACCTTTAAATGTCAGATTACCATCCGTGTCTGCATTCACTCCGTCTCCCTCTTCAAATCGCATATAAGAAGGATCGTAAGTCATATGAATCGTCGCGTCTCCGATTACATCTCCGCTGACAACTGCTGTACCTGTGATCGTAAATTCATCCCCGACACTTGTCTCAAGATCAGAAAAGAATATCACACCATTTGCAGCTAGCGCCATCACAGAAAAACATGGTACGATCAGACATACAGACAAAAGAATTGTCGCTATTTTTTTCGTAAACTTCATCTTCATGTACTTTCCTCTTTCTAACCATATTAATTGTAAGTATAAATACTCTTAGACTCTATCTTACACTTTTTATGGGGAAATGTCTACTTGTTTGTAGAAATTCCCATTGTATCAATTTACGGACAACTCCGTTCTGCTTTATTTATCCGAAGAAAAACCCCGGCATAAACCGGAGTTCTTCTCTAATTTGCATTTTCAGTTGTTCCGCCTGCTTCGCTTTCTGCGCCTCCACCAGGATCCGGGGTTGGTGTTGGATCCGGTGTCGGATCTGGCGCTGGATCCGGTTCCGGCGTTGGAACTGGAGTCGGTTCCGGCGTTGGAGCTGGAGTTGGTTCCGGCGTTGGTGTTGGTTCTACATAAGTATTATCATCATATTCTCCATTCCATGAATTGTCCCAGGAATTTCCTCCGTCATACCAGTAATCATTCGATCCGTCATTATAATTATACTGATAATTATCCTGCGTATACCCCTGCCATGCATCCGGCGTTTCAATACCACTTGTATCTACACCTGCATCTGGCTGATTCATTGGCTGGTCCTGATTATCGGTATTTTCCTCCTGCTGGTTTTCAGCCTCTTCAGCTCTTTTCTTTTTCAAAATGTTAATATCTACATCGTTAATCAGCATATCGTAGAATGTAGATTTCTTTTTCAGTTCCTTATCTAATTTTTCTCTTCCGCATTGTTCTGTAAGAGTCTCCACACCTGAAAATAAATTCACACCAAGACCAAGTTTCTCTCCTGTAATCTCTGCTCCCAATGCTGCAAGTGTCGTTGGAAACATATCCATTGTAGAAAATTCTCGATTATGTGTTCTTTCAAAAGAAGTATCGAGGTTTTCCGGTAAATTTATAAATGCATTATATACACTACGCTCATAATCATCATTCACATCATTACAAAAATCAGAATCCATTGTTAAATGATCCCCGCTTATTATAATTGTTGTATTCTCATAAAATGGCTGCTCCTGAATCCACTTAACAAATGCATCAACCTGTCTACTTGAACATGCCATTACATTTGCATATTGATTATCTCCAAATTCATTTTGACACTGCTCACATACATATCCATCTTCAAAATGAGTATCTACTGTCAACATTGTAAAATTAAATGGCTCGTCCTTTGTTCCTATTTCGCTTAACTTTTCTTTTGCATTTTCAAATAACTTTTGATCTTCATACCCCCACCATACCCAATAACCTTCTGGGATTTTTCCTTCTTCTACAGCCGTAGTATAATCAAATATTTCTGTTTTACCATGACTCTCAAAGTATGTTCTTCTTCCTCCAAAAGTAGCATCTGATCCAATCATAAAATATTGATTATATCCTTCTTCTGATAAAATATCTTCTAAATTTTTTGCTCTTGAAGAAAAGGATGTCTGCTGCGCTAACGTATCATTAATATCTTCATTCACATTTCTAATATCTTCTGTATTTTTTATTGGAATTCCAGATGTCTGGGCGAAAATCCCTCCCATCGTCCATGTGCATCCATACGCAGGGTATCCTCCACCCAACTTATCGCTTTGAGAAAAATTAGTATTTTCCTCTGCTAAAGTCGTCAACTCTGGAATACAGTTAAAATCCATTCCACCGCCATCTTCTTTTGATGCATAAGTGGATTCCATCGATTCCAGAAAAATATAAATCAGATTTCTTTTTTGTTCCGGAAATGTAATCTTCGTTGTACGTGGATCCACATAATTCTGTTCAATAAAATGCGATTCTTTCTTCTGACTTACCAGATATTCTTTTACATCCAATTCATCATATACTTCATAAGCCGCCCTTCCTGCACTTCCACAGGCAATCACAGCTACAAGAAATAACGCAATCATACATTTTCTATGCTTATTCCTTAATCCTATAATCAGGAAAATAGATAAAAATAATACTAATACTGCCAATGGTACGCATGCATTGATCCCATCAAGTACTACGTCTGAGTTTGTCCCATCAAGCGGTACTTTCAGATGAAAAATAATTTCATCGATAGACAACAGCCCCCACGTGTCTAATACCCAGTTTCCCAGATTATAAAGAATAAATCCAAGAATCGATATTATGATCATTAGAATACAATAGAATCCATATCCGATACTCTTTATCTTTGGTTTTTTCATTTTCCTTTCATTTCCTTTACTTAGTATTTGCAAACATACATAATATAGTAAAGCATAAATATAAAAAAATTGCAATATTCACAAGCAATACAAATTCTAAAAAATGTTTTATTCTGTCATTGCTTAATAACTTACACTTAGTTTTTAAAGCCAAAAATTTTTCTAACCAAAGTAATCTTTGATAAAACAAATACACTCCCTAAATCTAAAAGCACTTTACCGGCAATAATCAAAATCAACTGAATATTTGCTGACATTCCATTCACAACATATTTTTCTGTTATCTGCCACCACGGAAGAAGATCAAGTTCTACAATATGCACACACAATATCAACAAACTATATCTTCCAAGATATGCCAAACTTCCACCAATATATTTCGTCCTACACTCAATAATTTGGAGATTAAAATAACAATCACACATACACATATACAGCCAAAAATATCTATTATCCCTCGGCCAATATCACAATGCACTAACCAGAACAATTGGAAATTTTTTATAAATGAAATCCAAGTAAGTAGTGCAAAAAGAACTGAAAAGATTTTCACTTCCTTTGGCAACTCACTAATTTTAGTCTTTGCGCCCCTCCAGAGATATCCCATATAAATGAACATTGTAGCACATGCTCCTGCCTGTATGCTAAAAGGAAACCAAAATATTCTTCTTGAAAAATATCCTACTGCAAACAAACCCACTATAAATAACAATCTAATATATTTATCAAACTTGAACGATATTCTCAAGAAAATACTCCCCCAGAAAGTTGCCCACAAAAACCATATTGCACCAATTCCCGGTATCCAGAATGGCTCTGTATATGTATCACCTGCCCCATATAAAGCTGCATAACACCAGTTTTGAAATTCATCAAAAGCATTTTCCACCATACGCCCTTTAACGTTCCAATAATGATTATGACTATGCTGGTTATTATATATGGAACAAGCAATGTTTTTGCCTTATTTTTTATAAAACCATTCAAATCGCGCTTCTTATTCGTAAAATATCCTGTAATAAAGAAAAAAATAGGAACATGAAATGTAAACACAATTCGATTAATACTGGCATTTCCTAAATGGCCTAATATAATACAGATCATTGCTATCCCTTTAGCTATATCTATATATTGCAGTCTGGTACTTTTTGTTTTCATAACATTTATCCCCACTCAATTTCCACATTTTCTCTGTCTTTTTCCGATATCCTTCACATCAAAATTCGCAAACGGAAGCATCAAAAACACATCATAATACGCTTCAAACATATGATGCTCCATTACTGAATGAATGCAGACAATTGCCATAGCCATTAACATATATGGAAGATTTAAGTTTTTGATCATTATAATTGAAATAATCAGCATAACCAGTATAAATACCACCAGTCCTAACCTCATCAAAATATTCACATAAGAACTATCAATAAAGAAATAGTCTGCTACCACTTCTGTTGATCCTCCATTTCCACGCATTGGAATGTCCTGTCCCCATATCTGAACATCATACCTGTCAAAAACTTCTTTTCCTAAAGAAAGTCTCGTTGAAAAAAGAGTATTTAATTTTGCCATCCATTCTATATCTGGTCGATAAAATCTTGATACTAAGATCATAAATCCAGCTAAACCATATGGTGCCACCAGACATAAAATTTTTAGTAATAGTGATGGTATATATCCCTTTCCTTTCTTTGCAGCTAATTTGTTTCTAATTTTCAAATAAACAACACATATAATCAAAATCATCATTCCAATTTCTATCCATGTGCATCTTGCCTGTCGGAGTACAATCCATGCTGTTATCATAAAAACAATGCCCGCCGCAAAATCTGTAGGATAAATAAACCCAAATGACATCCGCACCTGATCTCCCCTATGGTAAACCAAATTCGTGATAACTCCTGTATATCCTGCAATCAATAATCCCGTTTCAAGCAATCATCAGCTCCAGAATATCTCCTTGCAATTACAAATGATCCAATAATCAGAAATACAAATAATATTTTCTTTATATCCACTGGTCTCATCACCATATACCGGAACAATACTACCAGTCCAATCCCTATCTGAACACAGAAATAAAAAAAGGTGGCCACGGAATATGTGCCATCGTTGTCCAGCTGTAAGTCAAAACCAGCCATACGGCATAAATTCCAAGAAAAAATATTTCTGATAAATTACATTTGAATTCATAAGATGAATTTATCCATTTCCCCTCTACCTTATTGTTAATTTACTTTATCCAATTCATTTTATTTCCTCTCTTTACAGACAGTTTAAATCAGGATATGCTTTACAACATATCCTGATTTATCCAAACCTTTTATAATTCCTCAGCCACCATCTCCAGTGCCGCCTCAATTACCTTATCCATATCATAATACTTATAATTTCCAAGACGTCCACCAAAGATCACATTCTTTTCCTGCTCTGCAAGCTTTCTATATTCTTCAAACAGCCTATTGTTCTGTTCGTTATTTACCGGATAATACGGTTCCATTCCTACTTTCCATTCGGAAGAATACTCTTTGGAGATAACAGTTTTTTCCTGTTTTCCAAATTCAAAATGCTTGTGTTCGATAATACGTGTATAAGGAACTTCTCTTTCTGTATAGTTCACAACTGCATTTCCCTGATAGTTATCTGTATCAAGTACTTCTGTCTCAAATCTTACCGAACGATATTCCAGTGCTCCAAGCTTGTATCCGAAATATTCATCAATCATTCCGGTAAACAGTGTCTTCTCTGCGATATCCGGATTTTCTTTGATAAATTCAAAGTAGTCGGTATCTGTCTTTACTTCGATTCCGTCCAGCATCTTTTCAATAATCTTTGTATATCCTCCGATCGGGATTCCCTGATATCTGTCATTGAAATAGTTGTTGTCAAATGTAAATCTTACCGGTAAACGTTTGATAATGAATGCCGGAAGGTCTTTGCAGGCACGTCCCCACTGTTTTTCGGTATAACCTTTTACCAATTTCTCAAATACATCTTTTCCTACAAGAGATAATCCCTGTTCTTCCAGGTTCTTCGGCTCTGTGATTCCAGTCTCTGCAACCTGTTTTGCGATCATATCTTTTGCTTCCTGTGGTGTCTTGATATTCCACATTTTGCTGAATGTGTTCATGTTAAATGGCAGATTGTAAAGCTCATCCTTGTAAATTGCTACCGGTGAGTTAATGTAATTATTGAACTCTGCGAACTGATTGATGTAATCCCAAACCTGTTTGTTAGATGTGTGGAAAATATGTGCACCATATTTGTGAACATTGATTCCTTCAATATTTTCACAGTAAATATTTCCACCGATATGCGGACGCTTGTCAATTACCAGACAGGTTTTTCCTTTTTTCTTTGCTTCGTGAGCAAATACTGCTCCGTATAATCCTGATCCTACTACTAAATAATCATACTTCATAATACTAAATCCTCTCTTTTATTTCTTTGTAATTTTATCTTTTATCATCTTTCCCATTCCGACGACACTTCCTACTCCATAGCTTAAATGAAGCAAAAAGAAAATTCCCGGAAGCAAAAGCTGACATATATGCTTCGCCTCATTTTTTACAGACAGAATTGCCATTCCGATTGCACCACACCAATAAGTGATCCACATGGCAATCGCCAGAAATGGCTTCTTTAGTGCTGCCAAAATGGATGTCACAAGAATCGCAATCACAAAAGCAAACGGCACAAAATGATAAATGCTGAGACATCCAGGACATACGCCAAGAGTTCTTGCTACCCAGTCTCCATTGCCATATTTCTGCTTCATCATTCCCGGAATCGAACTTCTAACATATTGCCAGGAATGAATCTGCGGATCGTAGCATAAGCGGTATCCTGCCTGCCGGATCCGGTAATGCATCTCATTATCTTCCGTTCTTCCCAGATTTTCATTGAAAAGTCCAACCTTTTCAAATACTTCTCTCCGATACGCTGCATGGAACATGGACTTTACATATTTCTTTTCATTCTCTCTCCGGAAACCTGCGATTCCACTTCCGAACATCGAACTTTCCGCACTCAGTAGAAGTCTCTGCCACGGTGTGTCCTTCTCCGGAAGATTCGGTCTTGGTCCACCAGTGACATATTCTCCGCTTTCCATGCATTCTACGTTCTTGGAAACAAAATCCTCCGGAATGCGTCCATGTGCGTCCAGACGGATAATAATATCTCCGGTTGAACTACGGATTGCCTGATTCCATCCGGATGCCTGATTATTCCCCGGATTTTCCGTAACAACGCAGTTATGATACTGCGGATTTTCTTCGGCAAAACGTTCCATAATCCGTCTGGTTCCATCTGTTGAACTGCTGTCCACCATCACAACTTCGATCTGCTCTGCCGGGTAATCCTGTTTTGTGATATCCTCCAGCAAGTGTGGAAGATACTCTTCTTCATTGCGCGCAATCGTGCAAACTGATACTAACATACATTTCTCCTATACTGTAGTTCTTATCGCAATACTGCAAATACCGTCATAAACATGGTCATGAAATCTCTCCACAGACTGTATTTGCGCAAATCTTCCAGATTATAACTCATCTTCTCCGGAAGCACTTCATGAATATAAGCATAATCCACATCTTCTACATGCTCCAGCATTTCGCCTTCATCTTTGTAGCATACGCTGGCCCTGGAAGTAATTCCTGCCGGCAACAAAAGAGTTGCATACATTTCTTTCGTATAGCCTTTTACATATTTTACAACTTCCGGTCTGGTTCCAACAAAACTCATCTCTCCGCGAAGTACATTGATAAGCTGCGGAAATTCATCAATCCTGCATCCCCTGATCACTTTTCCAACACGGGTCAGTCTTGCATCCTGACTGATCGTGATCTGAGTTCCCATCTTGTCTGCATTCTGTACCATAGTACGAAATTTTAAAATGTAAAATTTCTTTCCGTACTGTGTTACACGAACCTGTCTGTAAATTACCGGTCCCGGTGAATCCAGCTTGATTGCAATACTTATAACTAACATGATCGGTGATAAAATGACAAGCAAAATCATCGAAAGCAGAATGTCAAAATAACGTTTTAATTTTAATTCTTTTTCATGTCTGATCAGGATATCATAGTATTGTTTTACTTCGTCCGTTCTCATAAACTTCGGAAGTTCTTCCCATTTTCTCATACAGCATTCCTATCCGATGCATTCCTTTAATACATCTGTCACGTATTTTACCTCTTCATCGGTAAGTTTCGTATGAAGCGGTAATGTAATTGCATTTTCAAATAAAGCATAAGCATTTGGATAATCTTTAATATCAAATCCCATATTTTTGTATGCAGATAACAACGGTAACGGTTTGTAATGCACATTCGTTGCTACGCCATGCTCTGCCATTTTCGTAATGATCTCATTACACTCTTCCCGCATTTTTCCCTGAACACGGATCAGATACAAATGTCCGCTGGACTTATGATCTGTATCAAAATGATTCAGTACACTCACAGGAAGACTTTCCAGTGCTTTATCATACATTCCTATGATTTCCCGACGACGTGCCAATAATGCATCATAGCGCTTTAACTGTACCAATCCAATAGAAGCCATGATATCGGTCATATTGCATTTGAAATAAGGTGCCACAACATCATACTCCCATGCGCCAAGCTGCGTCTTAGCAAGCGCATCCTTGGACTGGCCATGCAGTGAAAAGAGCATATATTTTTTATAAATGTCATCATCATCCACACCTTCAATCGGGCGCCATGTGACTGCTCCTCCTTCCGCTGTGGTAAGATTCTTTACTGCATGGAAGGAAAAGCTTGTGAAATCTGCAGCCTGTCCACATTTCTTTCCTTTTCGCTCTGCGCCAAATGCATGTGCAGCATCTGCCACCACAATCACTCTGCCAAACTTCTCCTGAAGTTCATTTGCCGGATGGAAAAGTGATTTCTTTGCTTCTACAATTTCAAATATCTTATCATAGTCACACATAATTCCGGCAAGATCTACCGGAATTATGACTTTCGTCTTTTCATTGATAGCGTCTGCCAGTTTTTCATAATCCATCTCATAGGAATCTTTCGCCACATCAATCAAAACCAGTTTTGCGCCCACATGTGAGACAACACTTGCTGAGGCACTATAGGTATAGGCTGTCGTGATCACTTCATCTCCAGGTCCGATTCCCAGAAGACGCAAAGTCATCTCCAGACAGGCTGTGGCTGAATTCAGGCAAACAACCCGGTTAGTTCCCATATACTCGGCCAGCTTCTTTTCAAAGAGCTTCGTCTTTGGTCCGGTGGTGATCCAGCCACTTCTTAAAGTATCCACAACTTCTGCTATCTCCTCCTCTGTGATATCCGGAGGAGAGAAAGCGATATGCATGTTTTTCATAAAAAAACTTCTTTCTTCATAAATTTTAGATCTTTATTGATACTTTTCTAATTCTAAATACTCTTTCCAGAACTTATAAGATGTCAAATATTTTCTTCTGTTATAATAAGCTTTATCTACTTCTTTGTGAATTTTTTTATAACGCTTCACTGTTTCAAGATAGTATTTCATGACCTGTCTGAATTTTTTCTTATCCAGATATCTGATTTCTGCAGTATATGCATTTGGATTAATCGCAATGACACTATCTACAAGGCATTGTCTCTGTGGATTATAGAACCAGTCATGAGCAACCGCCGCCGGCCCTTTCCGTAACCATTTTTTGGGCCATAAAAACTGTCCATTAAAAGTCAGACGATAAAAAATGGTATCCTTCAGACTTCTGTGATCTGTTTGATAAATAGAATCAATATCCACCCCATATTCATCAAATTCTGCAAGATCTGCCATATTTGCATTTTTTGCGGACATTGTTTTTAATCGTTCCTGACATTTTTCCGCTTCAATAAAAGCAGGTCCTTTTAAATAATCTCTGATTGCATCAACAATGATTTCTGCAGCATCATAATTAAAGCGCAGTATTTCCGTTAAAAACATACCATTAAAACGTTTCCAGATACGTTCTCTTCTGTTTCTGGACGGATTACATGCCTCTTCAATCAAAAAGTTACGGAATACTTGATAATATTCCATGAAATAATTGAACTTTAAAGTAAAGCCCATATGCCATACGCAAATACCGTTCATGGTAATAAATTTAGCATTATTACGGAAACTGAATTCCGTATCATCAACACGGATAAACAATGGTAATGCAAATCCGTTTTTCTCGATCATTGTTACCGGTACACAACAATACCACCAGCCAGCATAGGAATCAGCCTTTTTCGTTTTTGCTTCCTCTTTTTGAAGCATTTCAGCCATCTCTACAATTTTTCCATGACCTTTTGAAGAATTCTGTCCTCCATCTACTCCTAAAAATCCCACATCTTCATGGAAAACATCCATCTCTTCATAACAAAGCATGGCACCACTGATAATATAATCTTTATATTTTTCTTTTGCCAGTAACAATAATAAATATGTTCTTTTTATACTTTCTGATAAAACAACAACATCATCATCCATCAATAATACATGAGTCGCCTTTGGTTTCTGGCGAATAGATTCGATCATTCCTCGTGTAAATCCACCTGAACCGCCTACATTTTTATTTCTGTGATAATAAATATGCGGACCTTCAAATTCTTCCGCCGACAATACTCGACCCTCATCATTATCAACGATGTGAAGATAAACATTTTTTCCAATGATATCATCCTGAGTTAAAATTTCATCCTTGATCATTTTAACATTTTTACGAATAAAGTCTTCTTTTTTAAATGTTGTCGTTGCGATTGAAAGTCTCACTTCATTGAAATCACTTTCATTTACCTCAGCGTAATAACCGCCACCATATACACAGCACTCTGAATACATACGCAGTTCAAATGCAACCAATGTGTCCTTATTTGATGGAATATCAACAATAATTTCTGCTTTTTGATCACAATGGTATTCTTTCTTTAACAAAACGTTTCTTTTTGCCGAATTTTCAATTCTATGATATCCGGACAGAACCAGTTCAAAGTCACCTTTAATTACAAGCTTTAACATCGTTCTGCCGATTTTTGTATGTTTTTTCCATTTTTTCATAGAAAAGGCATTTAAATATGCCCCAAAATCACATGTACTATATTTTGAAAATACAAAACATTTTTCTTCAGCATCACGGATTCCTAATCCACCCTTATAAAAAAGATCGGCATTATCTGTATATTCTTCTTTATCTGGAAATAGAATACTTTGTAATTTTAACTCCATTGTTTACATCTCCTTATTTTGTACTTCTTTTAACTCTAAATAACTGCTCCAAAAATCCTTGCTTTCAAGTTTCGAATGATTTTTTCTATATTCTTCACAAACCTTGTCATAATGCAAATCTATTAATCGAAATACTTTCAACATTTTTATATATGCTTTTAGTAGTTCTATCCTGCTCCGCTTCACACAAATTGCATTTCCTGCTGCATCAGCATACACAACCTCATTGCAGCGGAACAAGTCATAAATATTCGGATTTGGTCTGGCTACTTTTGTCGCTCTGTTTTTATATGCAGGCAGGAAATGACCATTCATTGACAACATGATCAATATTCGTTTTAATTTACACGGTGGTTCAGCCTCCGGTCTACCACATGGATCCATATCTTCCGACTTGATTCCATTATGTCCTATAAATTCTTCTGCCGACATAGACTGATAATTATATTTTTTTAATCCATCATGCACACCTAAGGTATCCGAATTATAAAACCACTTAAAACCTCTTAAAAAATCAACCGCACCTTTCAAATTCAGATCCACATATTTATATCTGTATTTTCCGATATTACTGCTGACCTGCACGAAAAGCATCTTTTTAAAATCCTTTGCAGCAAACTGCGGATTATGGATTGCATTCGTAATTGCCAGATTTCTGACATCATAATACTCCAGGAAACCAGGTAATTTATTTTCAAAAGCTTCATGCCAGATCGTTATTCCATTTAAGAAAATAAACTGCCCATTTGCCCTCAATCCATATTCTATATCATCTCTATGGATAAAAAACGGCAAAGGATAATGCATTTCCTTAATAAACGGAACCGGAATACACGAATACCACCAGCCTGTATACTCTGCTTTTTGAATCTGCTCATTTATCACAACATTTTTTAATTGTGTCATGTCAAAATTATGGTTATTCGCAACAATATCACCATCATTCCAGCAGGCACCACATTCATACTGCAGAGTTGGCAAATCTTCTCTTAATAATGAGCCTCCGATTACTGCCATTCTGTATTTCTCTTTAAGCAGGGTCAATAATGTATAAGTTCGTTCTATCGCTTCAGGAGAAATCACTGCATCGTCATCCATCAATAAAACATGTGTAATACTATCATCTCGCATATGTTCGAACATAGTTCTGGTAAATCCACCCACTCCACCAAGGTTTTTATTCTTAACAATGCGAATATGTTCATCCTCGATTTTTTCTCTTACTAATGTACCGCCATTATCGGATATGCATACCGACAAATGTCCATAAGATAAGGCATTCCCATTGTTAAGCAGATTTTCTTTTAATACTTTCATATTTCGCTCAACATACTTCTCACGTTTGAAAGTACAAATGCCTATTCCTATCTTAACTTCCTTCTTTTCCCTCTCTTCATCAGTCACATAACTTGCTGCATAGAGGGCTGTATCCTCCTCAGCGATTATGGATACACCTACTACTCCACTCTCCGGTAAAGCAAATATTGGAGTATTCATGGAATCTTCGCCTTTGCTTTCCATTGGAAATTGCATAATTATCTTCGAACATATTTTTTTATTCTTGCAGGATAAGGCATATATGACAACCTTTATTTTTCCTTTAAAATTAACAGACACACAAACCGATTGAATACCTGTATACTTTCTCCATTTTTCAGCAGAAAAAATATTCATATATGTCAAGAAATCTGCTTCACCACCTGCATTAAGCAATATTCCACTCTCTGACTTAATTCCGTTTTTTAATTTATAGTATAATTCTGGTTCCTCAACAGACTGTTGATTCCATACAATTTTTTGTAATATCATGCTTTTCACCACTTACTGATTCATATGCATATATTCAGTTGTTACTTCTTCTACCAGACCACTCATTCGAACATTTCCTTTGTCAATCCAAATAGCATGATCGCATAACTGTCTGACAGAATTTATATCATGAGAAACATATAACAGAGTTGTTCCTCCACTCAACATCTGCCCCATTCTCTCATAACATTTCTGCTGGAACTGGTAATCACCAACGGATAAGATTTCATCAACCACGAGAATATCCGGTCTCACCATGGTAGCTATTGCAAATCCAAGTCTTGCCTGCATACCAGAGGAAAAATTCTTAATCGGAACATCCAAGAAATCCTGCAATTCTGCGAATTCAATAATTTCATCAAAATGCTCTTCCATAAATTTTCTTGAATGTCCAAGTACAGTTCCATTCAAAAACACATTTTCTCTAGCCGTCATATTCATATCAAACCCGGCACCCAATTCAATCAACGGTGCAATGGTCCCTTTTGTAGTAACTGAACCTTTGTATGGTTTTAAAATTCCACAGCAGGCTTTTAAAAGCGTTGACTTTCCGGATCCGTTTGTTCCGATCAGCCCCCACGCCTCTCCTCTTTTTACTTTTAAATTGACATCTTTTAACGCAAGAAATTCCTGGAACATCAATTCGTGTTTGATCAGTTTGATCACATATTCTTTCAGGTTATCTACCTTTTCAGATGCCATGTTGAACCGAATCGTCAGGTTATCAACATCAACAATATATTCTTCGCTCATTCGCCCTTCTCCTAGATATATAAAATGAAGTTATCCTGTGTTTTCTTAAATACACCAAGTCCAATTGACAGCATGATAAAAGCCATTACCCAGCAACCAATAAAGATTCTTGGAGTTGTAAAATGTCTGTATAAAACAAGATCTCTGAAGAACTGGATATAATAAAACATTGGATTACAGTATTCTACCAGCTTTCTGAGCCAGTCCGGAAGCAGCTCGATCGGGTAAAACATTGGGGTTACATACATCCATGCTACTGTGATGGCATTGTAGATATACTGAATATCTCGAAAGAAAACATTCGCAGCAGAAAGGAAAAAGCCCAATCCGCATACAAAGATATACAGCGGAATCACTACCAATGGAAAAAGCAGGATATATGGTGAAAACGGTGCTCTGGTGATCAGCATGACCAGAATCAATGCTCCCATTGAAAAAATAAGGTCGATCAGGGAACTTGTTACTTTTGATAAGGTAAAAATATATTTAGGTACATATATTTTCTTGATCAAAGCTCCATTATCCAACACAGAATACATAGACATATGGGTTGCATTATTCATAAAATCAAATAATGCCTGACCTGTCAGCAGGTAAACCGGAAAGTTTTCGATTCCGCGCTGGAACATTTGGGAAAATACCAGTGTCATTACAAGCATGATCAGCAGCGGATTCAAAATACTCCACACATATCCCAGAAAACTTCTTCTGTATTTTAATTTCACGTCTCTGACTACCAGTTCTCTTAATAAATCTTTATATCTAAAAAATGTATTTATCCTATCTCTTGTTACGCTCATTATTCTTCTCCAATTTAATATGAATCTCTTCGGCCTTTAAATGCAAGTACAGCTAACGGGAATGCAGCATATCTTGTTTTCCGTAAAAACAACACTGCCGGATTCTTTACTCTGTCATACACTTCTCTGTTTTTATGATAAAAATATGCATCTAATTTCATTGCTTCTTTTCGCATACCATTCTTCAGAGGAAAGCTGATATAAATTTTCATCTGACTGGTAAGGATTGTTGCTGTCAATTCCCTGATATACTCCAGATTTGCCTTTGGAGCCGTCTTCTCGACTTTTTTGCAGTACTGATTGAGCCGCATAAGAACCCGCAGATGATTCTTCAGATTCTTCTGCATCTTTTCAATGGACATACTTTGTCCCGGAAGTCCCAGACGATATTGGTAAACAGGGTCTTCCATAAAATATACTGTCTTCACGTAAGGAATCGGAAATGCAATAAACTCTACATCTACATAAAAAGTGTGTTCATCAATCTGTTCATTTGCTTTCCTGAAAAGCTCCGTCTTCACAGTCGTGGCATGCATATCTATGATGGTCTTACCAACAATCTCCTCAAACTGGTAGAGCTTGTTATACTCGATTTTTTCAAACGGATATTCCTGCCTCTTTTCCGGCAGCCGTGTCGTATGGTTGATCCAGGTATAATTCGATGCAACGATATCAGCATCAATTTCTTTTAAAAGTTTCACCAGTCGGATGAAGCTTCTGGTGTCTACCCAGTCATCTCCATCAACAACTTTAAAATATTTTCCTCTTGCCTCACGAGCTCCCGTGTTGATTGTGGAACCATGTCCGCCGTTTTCTTTATTGATCAACCGGAACGTATTTTCATGCTTTGAAACATATCTTTCCGCAATTGTTGCAGTATCATCGCTGGAACCATCATTCACGATCAAAACTTCAATATCATCCATGACTTCAGAATTCACAAACGATTCCAGACAGTCTTCCAGATATGCCTGCACATTGTAACTTGGGACAGTTACTGTTAATATTTTCTCGTCCATTGTTCTCCTAACCTGATTTAATACTATTTTTCTCAAAAAAAGTTGGTTTTACAGATATTTAGTTCTATCTGAATCACCAACTTTTATTCTGGTTACTAGAATATTATACTACACTTTTCTTTAGATGGAAAGATTATATCAAATGCTCGCATCTTTGTCAAATCTGCCCACTTTATATACCACTGTGTTTTTCATCTACAATGGGTCCTTCATGACTGATCCTCCCTAAACTGACCAGTTCCTGAAAAGCCTCACTGTCTCTTTTTTTATCTTCCGGTCTGATATGATAAGTAGAAATCATATCTGCAACTTTTTCTTTAATATCCGGACTTTCTTCCATTGCTGCCTTTTCCAGCTCTCGCAGCTGGCTGAGGAAATGTACTTCATCAAACTCAAGAGGTTTGCCGATAAAAATCAGGTTGTTCGCTGTTTTCTGTAGTCCCTCTTCTTTTGTCAGCAATTCCTCATACAGCTTTTCCCCCGGTCTAAGACCGGTATACTTGATCTCCATATTCACACCAAGTGTATATCCGGAAAGTCGGATCAGATTCTTTGCCAGATCAGCAATCTTCACAGGCTCTCCCATATCCAGCACAAAGATTTCTCCGCCATGGGCATAAGCTCCCGCCTGAAGTACCAGTGAAACTGCTTCCGGTATCGTCATAAAATAACGGATAATATCCGGATGCGTAACTGTCACAGGACCTCCTGCCTTCATCTGTTTTTTAAACAGCGGAATAACGCTTCCATTACTTCCCAACACATTCCCGAATCGTACGATCACGTATTCTGTTCTGGAATATTTGCTGAAGGTCTGTACGATCATTTCACACATACGTTTCGATGCACCCATGATATTGGTAGGGTTTACTGCTTTATCCGTAGAGATCAGTACAAATTTCTTTACCCCGTACTTGTCCGCAGCTCTTGCTGTCTTATAAGTACCAAACACATTGTTTTTAATGGCTTCATTCGGGCTGTCTTCCATAAGTGGCACGTGTTTATGGGCTGCCGCATGAAAAACAACATCCGGTCGATAATGCTCCATGACGCTTTCAATTCGACTTGTATTTCGAACAGAACCTATCAGTACTTCCAGCTTCAGATTTGGATACTTACGAACCAGCTCCTGCTGAATGTCATAGGCATTGTTCTCATAGATATCAAAAATGATAAGAAGCTTTGGATTGTGGGAAGCGATCTGACGGCATAATTCACTTCCGATGGAGCCGCCGCCTCCCGTAACCAATACTCTTTTATTTCTCACATACTGCCCAACGCTTTCCATATCAATTTCAATAGTATCTCTTCCGAGAAGGTCTTCGATGGATACTTCCCGCAGGTTTGACACTCCTACATCGTCATTGATCAGCTGATACATTCCCGGTAATATCTTAAGTTTACAATCTGTAAGATTACAGATTCTTAAGATATCTCTGGTATTTTTTGTTCCTGCCGAAGGAATTGCAAGGATAATTTCTTCGGCATCATACTTCTTTGCTGCTTCCTGAATCTTATCTCTTCCTCCGACAATGCGGATTCCATGAATGTATTTTCCTTTTTTGGAAGGATTATCATCAATCACGCAGACAACCTTCTGATTCAGGTATTTACTGCTTTTTAATTCTTTGATGATCATATTTCCGGCTTCGCCGGCACCGATCACAATGGTGTTACGGCTATGCCTGGTTGATTTCTTCAATCCATTTTCCATAGTATGCAAAATGCGATAAGAAAATCGAGTGATGATCGTTGTGATACTTAACAAAATAAAATAGAAGAAATAATAACTTCTCGGAACCTGCAGATACAACAAACTGAAACCGAAAGCCTGAAAGACCGTTGACAGCATTGTTGCACCAAGAATGGCAAGCATCTCATTTATGCTGGCATAAGACCATACCCGGTTATACAGATTAAGTACCAAAAAAATGACTACCGTTGTGATAACATTGATGACCATATAGCTCTCGACACTGTACATATACTCTGCCGGTACCCAGATATTATCCAATTTAAAACGCAAAATAATTGCCAGATAAGAATCCAGGATCACACTTAAGATATCTACAATAAACAGTGCGATCATCCGACTTCTGGAATTTTGCAATCCCCATGTTTTTTTCATAAGCGACCTCCATTTGTACAACATAATACTGTCACAAAATATTACCGTTCTCTAACCAATCTCCGCTTAGTTATATAACTCATATACATATGCCTTTTCATCCTGATATAATTCCTTTGAATTTTTAAGTCCGGTTAATTTTTGTATCTTTTCTAAGCATTTTTCAGGATCCATGGTTACCTTTTCACCAAGATCATCATATTTTTTATCAAGTATTCGATCCAAATATACAACTAATTTGGAATTTTCTATTGAAACGTCCGGTACTTTTATATCCAGATCTTTGTAATACATTTGATATAAACGTTGGTAATTCTGTAATTCTAACCCTTCGTTAATCATTATATAAGACGTTGTATAAACATACAAGCATGTTGTATCTGTATATTCTTTACTGATTGCAATATTATTCTCTCCTTCCGGATATAAATAACAAGGATCATTTACATAATACGTCAAGCCTCCTATCAGCATCATTGAAATAACCATTGCAATCTGAATCTTTGCTTTATTTTTTATCCATAACTTATAGATAAAATAAAGCAGGTAGCAAAACAGCAGAGACAGAAAAGGAAACAAATTCATGATATACCTGTTCACCTGCCATGGCGAGATTTTTGCCGAAATAACAAATACAAAAGCACAAATAAGTATTATATCACAGATTAAATATGTTTCTCTTTTTACTTTTACATAAACAGTTTTTGTGAGTTCTTTATTATTCACTGCAATTTCATAGTGATCTGCATGATATTGCAGCTTCATTTCCCACAAAACGTGTGTGATAAGATATGCAAGAATTCCAAGGCAGCAGACAATCAGGAGCAGCATGAAGACACCGCCGAACATCTCTTCACTGACTATAACCCAGAATTTTCTGATTCGTGACGTCCAATCTGAAAAATTATGCATATTCTGAAGTGTTTTCTGGCTATGGCTCACTCCTGTACCTGTCAGATTCTTAAGAATTGCAGGGTATAACGCAACAGCACAAACTCCGCCAACGCCTCCGCTCACTACATATTTTCCGATCATTTTAAAGTCTTTTCGCATGATCATCCAGATCATCTGAAAGATCACCATAGGAAATGCAAAAATCACAAAATAGTAATGTGTAAATACACCGCCAAAAGTAGCAAGCAAAATACTGATCAAATTTTTCATTTTGATTTTTCTTGATGCCATCATTTCCAAATGTTCATATGCGAAAATGGTACACCACATGGTTAATAACATATACATTCGAATATATGTCACCATATTTACCGCTGCAATACTAAATCCAAAAAACAAAACCGGAAAGAAAGCAAAATATTTATCTTTTTTGATTAATTTTCCTATTTTATACAAAAATATAATTGTTACTGCATAATACAACAAGTTAGGAATGAGACCAAACCATTTACTGAATTGGCCTGGAAAGCATGAACTGATCGCATGCAAAACCATATAAAAAAGAGGTGGATGGGAATCATGGGTCTGATTATAGATAACAGATCCAAATTTGAAGGCTTCTCCCTCATTGACTGTCATATATTCCTTAAACATATCCGGACTGATTTCCGGATTATCTAATGCTCCATCTTCCCAGATCTGTGCGTGGTAATAACTGTTAGAAAGTCCATAGGACCATAACTCATCCACAAAATATCCTTTTTTCATATCACAATAAAAAATCATAAAAATGATCTGTATAAGCAGAACACATATGAATATAATATGACTGCTCTTATCTCTCAAAAACTTTTTCATATTCCTACCTTTCCATTGATGCCTGTATTTTTATTTTTTGACAAATGCTTCTTTGCCCATTTCCGGAGCAGTATCTCCCTTTGTAACAACTTTGATCTCGATTGCTTCTATTCTTTTTGAAAGTCCTTCTGTACCTGCAGGATTACCATTTTTTGTCCATCCGAGCCAGCCATAATCCTGTGCGTGGACACGGTAATACACATCACATGATTTAGAAAGCGTTCCGGTAAGATTAATCTTAATCGCTTCTACTCGTTTTCCTTTTCCGGTGGTTCCGGCAAGAGCTCCGTCTTTTACAGACTTCTGCCAGCCGATATCCTGTACATGGGCACTATATCCCACACTTCCCTCTGCTTTTTGACCTGACAGGGATATTTTGATTGCTTCTACTCGTTTACTTTCCCCGGTAGTTCCGGCAAGAGCCCCGTCTTTTACAGACTTCTGCCAGCCAATATCCTGTACATGAGCAGAATAGACGATGGAGGTCCATTTTTTGCTGAAGCACTGTTCCGTTGTTCCCGGAGCCTGTGCACCTTTTTTTACAATTTTAATCTGAATGGCTTCTACACGGTAACCATAGCCTTCGGTTCCGGCAGACTCTCCATTCTTGGCCCATCCCATCCAGCCGAAATTCTGCGCATGGACACGGTAATAGATATCATATCTTTCTTCCATTTCTTCTGTCAGTCTGATTTTTACAGCTTCTAGCCTCTTCTGGCCATTTGCGGTGCCGCTTACTTCACCTTCTTCTTTCCAGCTGTCCCAGCCAATATCCTGTATATGTGACATATATAGAATGGTTCCTGCGTAGCCTTTATCACGCAAATTAACTTTGATTCCACCTAAAGCCAAGGACTTTCCTGTTGTACCGCTGGTTTCTCCATTTTCAACCGGACTCATCCATCCTTCACCATTGACATATGCAGTATAAGAAACGGTCGGATCCTTCTCCACAAATGCATTTTCTGTACTTCCGGGAGCATCCATTCCTTTTTTGCCTGCAACGATCTGGATGGCTTCTGCCTGGCAGTCATAACCTTTAGTTCCTGACTCCTCATCATTCTTTGCCCAGCCAAGCCAGCCATAATTGCTTGTATAAACACGATAGTAAATATCGTAATTCTCTGCCTGCGTTCCTTTTAATCTGATTTTAATAGCTTCGATTCTTTTTGGATCGTCATTTGCTGTCGATTCCTTTCCATCTGCAGAATATTCCTGCCAGCCTGCATTTGGCACATAAGTTGAATATTCCACATTAAGGTCTGCAAGATTGGCATTAATCTTTATACTTTGGATTGCTTTCGACAAACCTACTGTACCACTTTGTTCTCCATTTTTCACCTGACCGATCCAGCCAAGATCCTGCACAGAAGTACTGTAAGAAAGGAGGTCTTTATTCTCAACATCTACATCCTTTTCTTTTTTCAGCAATACGATCTGGATTGCCTGTAAATCCTTCGATTCTCCGGTTGTTCCTGCAATCTCATCTGTTGTGACATAATTCTGCCATCCATCATTTGCCACATGGGCACGATATAAGATCTGATATTCGTCTTTCTTTTCGCCTGTCAGACGAATCTGAACTGCCTGTATTGCTTTGCTCTGCCCGGTTGTTCCTGCCTGTTCACCGTCTGCAACATAATCCTGCCAGCCATCATCCGCCACATGGGCACGATATTCGATACCCAGACCATCAATTCCTGATATCTGCATTTTCATGGCCTGCATTGCGTATCCCAAGCCTACAGTACCTGCCTTTTCACCATTTCCGGTTTCATCTAACCATCCAAGATTTGTTACGTGTGCTGAAACAGATAAGGCATCCTTCACTTCATCCGGTACTGCTACCGGCTCTACCTCTTCCCCTGTATCCGGCTTGTTATTTTCAGGCGGCTTCACATTTGAAGAAGATCCATTTCCTTTCTGAATAAGTGAAATGTAATCTATGCTGGCATATCCATACATATCCTGAAAATTATAGTTACCGGTACTGCTGTCTACTCCGTTTCTTCCCTCTGTAAGGACACCATCGCTCTGAACCCGGTAAAATCCATTCGCTGCTTCACCATTATCCAAAAGTAAAAATGCATACTGTGACTGAGCAGCTGTCTTATACAGCACATCAGAAGAAGTATTGCTTTCTTTTCTGACATTCAGCGTGGTATGTTCACTGTTTATCAAATCCTTTATTCCTATGGAATATTTTCCATAATCCTTTGATCCATTTGTCCTGTCGAGGCTCCACATCAAATTGGCGATCTTCTCACCCCAAAACGGATCGGATGCATAGTGGACGTTAATTCCACTTCCTTTATTACCCAGATAGGCTCCTTTATAGGTTCCACATCCCGGTCTTAAATATTGCTTCGACATATAAGTTTCCGCAAAATCCTTGAGACAGGTAGAGACATCCTTGTAACTATTGGCACTCTCTCCAGGAGAGGTATCTACAGCATTTAAACCGAAAAGATTATTCTTTTCCTTTGCAATACTACTCTTTCCCCATCCGCTCTCAAGGGCTGCTGTTCCTGCCATCATCAGGGCATTTACACCGTATGTATCCTGATTTTTCACAAACTGTGCACCGGTATCCCACATTTTAGAGTCCGAATCAGTCTTTGCATTGATGATAGAATTCAATTCATCTGCACTATAATTGCTCTGACTGCGAAGCGGCAGATACTGAAAATAATTATAATATGGAGCAGACGGATTCACAGAATGTGAACGGTCACCGTTTTGATAATCTTCCAGCATATTTTCAAAATTATCGTAGGTGTAAAAATAATGTCCGTCATAACTATAATAATCGGTGCCCTCTGCAAGATACTCTGGTGCCGGTCCATTGTCCAGACGGGCATTATAATCATTATTCGTTACGTTTCCAACGATATTATGATAGAGTCTTCCGGATGAGACCTGATAACAACTAAGGGATTCAACCTGGGAAATATCTACAACCTGTACTTCATCCGGATTGATTTCTCCGATCACGCCAGAAAGCATAAACCGCACTTTTCCATCGCTGGTTCCAAGATAAGCAGCGTCCGCACCGTACGCACCGCAGGTATATCCCTGGGCGCCGGTTTCTGCTTCTGTGTATTCTGTAACCACAGCACCTTTTGTGTTAAAGTTAACGATTTGGGCAGAAGAATCTCTTGCCATTCGAATACTTTTGTCTTCTTCAACTAATCCTATTTCCGGTTCTATTTCATACACGTTTCCATATTCGTCTGTTTCTATCAGCTTTTCTTCGACCTTCTGAGGTTCTTCTTCGGCATATACACGAAGCGGCATTTCTGTCATTCCTGTTATCACAGCACCTGCCATAAAAAGTGCAGCCATTTGCTTTGATTTCTTTCCCATAGTATTCTCCTTACTTATTCATCAGATCCCCCACTGTTTCAGTCTTAGTATAGCACCCACATTCTTAGAGTAGCAACATTTTTATAACTTTCAAGGCAGAAAAACGCTGAAGTTCATGGCAAATCACTTCAGCGTCTCTTCTATTCCTTATGCTTCTTTTTATCCTTCTGTCTTCGGCACAAGTTTAATCTCCAAGGATTCCAGTCTGTATCCCTTGCCTGTAGTCCCGGCTTCTTTTCCATCTTTTACCCACTCCAGCCAGCCAAGTTCTTCAACCTGTGCACGATAATAAATATCGTAATGATCCGCCATCTCACCGGTCAGTTTTATCTTAACCGCTTCCATTTGGAGTTTTTCTCCGACTGTACCGGATATCTCGCCATCTTTTTTCCAGTCCTGCCAGCCAATATTCTGAACATGGGCGCTATAGGTAACATCTCCCGAATACAATGGCTTATATAAATCCAGTTTCAAAGCCTCCATGCGGAGTCCCTGACCAACGGTTCCGATCGTCTCTCCATTATAGACCTCATCCTGCCAGCCTATATTTTGAACATGGGCACTGTAAACAGCCTGGGTATCAAAGGTTTTTGAGGAAGTTCCTACCGGCGTCAGCCCTTCTCCGTCTTTACGAACCAGAGCAATCTTTATTGCTTCCATCCGATAACCATAGTTAACCGTTCCTGCAATTTCTCCATTCTTCGCCCAGTCAAGCCAGCCAAAGTTCTGGACATGGACGCGGTAATACACATCATATTCCTCTTCTATCTCACCGGTCAGCCAGATTTTTATTGCTTCAATCCTCTTATTCTGTCCGGTTGTCCCTGCTGTTTCTCCATTTGAAACCTCTGATTGCCAGCCAATATCTTCCACATGGGTACTATAATGAATGTCTCCTGAAAATCCACGACCAGACAAACTTATTTGCAAAGCTTCCAGACGCTGGTTTTTCCCGATCGTTCCTGCTGTTTCCTGATTGCAGCAAGTCGGCTGCCAACCGACATTTTGCACATGGGCGGTATATTTAACTGACGGGTTATTCCACTCTTCGTTAAAACGATACGCATCTGCCGTTTCTCCAGGAGCAGCGCTTCCCTTTGGCAAAACAGCAATCTGTACTGCCTCTATCGCATAGCCATACTCTTCTGTTCCAGCTTTCTCTCCATTTTTCGCCCAGCCAAGCCAGCCAAAATTACTGCTATGCACCCGGTAATAAATATCGTAATTCTCTGCATCATCTCCGGTCAGATTAAGTTTAATAGCCTCCAGAGCTCTGCTCTGGCCTTCTGTGCCAAGCATTGCGCCGGTTTGAACTTCATCAGTCCATCCATACCCAGCCACAAGTCCGGTATAACTTACTCCCAGATTTTCGCTGTTTGTCTGGATTTTCAGTGCCTCCAGACGCAGGCTCTTTCCAATTGTTCCAAGGGCATGCCCGTTCTTCTTCCAGTCTGTCCAGCCATCATTTTGAATATTTGCACAATAGCTGATAAGGTCGGTATCACCTACTTCTACAACCGGTGTATTCACATCTGCATCACTTAACAGATCGCCATAGTAAAAGCTGACATCCACATCTGTACTGATTCCATCCACCTGTGCCTTGCTGGTGCACTGCCACATATCATAATTCCCGTTATAATCACATTGATAATTATACTGTGCCACCCAGCGATGCCAGTTGTTATAGACACTGCCTGTCAGGTAATTGTTCCACCAATTCAAATTCGCATACACACCTACCTGATATCCTGCATTGCTGATCTTATTGCAAAAGGTTTCAGCAAACTTCTGGATCGTGTCATTTCCAAGGCTGACCTGGCTGTTATCCTCCAGATCATAATACACCGGATATGCCAGATTGTATCCCTTGATCAGTCGCAGTACGTGATCCGCTTCACTTTCAGCTTCCTTTGTATTCTCAGCGTAAGAATAGATATAAACTCCGAAAGGAATTCCTAATCTTGTACACTCAGATACATTATACTGCCATTTTTTATCATCTTGATAAGAAACATCATTTCCATATCCAACACGGAGAATTGCAAAATCGACATCTGAGTTCTTTACTTTTTCCCAGTCAATATCCTGGTTGTGTTCACTTACGTCGATGACCTTTCCGATTGCCCTCTCAACCGGTTCTCCCTGTGAATTATAGCAAACGCCATTGATTTTTTTATAGGCATTCGATGTATCACTGATGGCATATGCACCGGCTGACCTCTTTTGGATCGGCTGTCCGTTGGAATAACGGAAACTGTTCTCCACAAATCCGCTCTGATCCCTTAGTCCTTCACTCTCTGCTGTATCGTCCGAAACAGTTTCTGCTTCATCCGATACATTCTCTGTTTCATTTGCTATATCTTCTGTTTCATTTAGCAGCTCTTCTGTTTCGTTTGATACATTTTCTGTTTCATTTGGCACATCTTCTGCCAGAACTGCCATTGGCTGACTTCCTATAAAAATTACTGCCATCAGCACTGCAAATATTCTATTTATTTTCATTTACTTACTCCGCCATTCTAAACTGTCTGTTCCTAATTGTAAGTATCATAAGCCTTTTTGTAAAAAACCATAATGATCTTTGTTAAAAAAGAAGGCCAGAATTTATTAAACATATCGGTATCTTCTTTGATTCTTCTGTGATCGACGATAAATTCCTTGCTTGTTGCCCCGTCATGAATTCGATAATAAATGATAGGTGTATCACAATAAGCAAAATGTGAATTTTTAATCTCTGCACATTTCAAAAAAGTATCCCAGTCAATACAGAACTTCATCTTGGAAGTAAAGATTGGAAGTCCTACCACACTTTTATTATAGGTAACTCCCGGACAGCAGATGCTGTTCCCCAGAGATAGAATCCTTCTTCTCCACCACTTTGAGGCAGCAAGTTTTTTACATCTCATAGGCTGTCTCAAAAACTTCCGGAGCTTACTGTTTATATCTCGCTTTCCGACTTTTCCGCCTTTCAGAGGCAGATAATCTGCGATAAAGATCGACATCTTTTCATCCGGAATATGTTTCAAAAGTTCTTCCACATAATGTTCATTATACACATCATCCTGATGCGCAACTGTCACATAATTCGTTTTTGTACATGCAACAGAAAAATTCCAGTCATCACAAATATCGCTCTTTCCTTCCCTTACATAATAGGGAAGGTCATATTTTTTTGCCATATTCTCGATAAACTCACAAGGTGTCGACGTACAAACGATAATATTACTTTTTACCTTCTGGTTTACAAGCGATTTGATGCAGCTTTCCAGGTACGGCGATTCCTTGTATGCACACACTGCAAATGTGTGATCTGTATTTTGATATTCCATTCCATTTATCCCTTCTTAGCAAATGTCCAAAATTTATTCATCAAAAAATTAATCGGCGTTGTGATCATAATATTGATAATCGGTGCCACAGCCTGTGATATTCCCAGGATGTTAACCTGTAAATAAAGTAAAAGAGTACTGAGGATGAAGCTGAATCCATAAGAAATATAGGTTTTTACCAGGGATTCTTTTTTATTGCCACTCTCTTTTGCTTCTTCTTTAAATACGAATTTGCTGTTCCAATAATATGCATTCAGCGTTCCTGTCACAAATCCAAGTGCATTCGCGATGAGATAATGCACACCAAAAAATGTAAACAAATAATAAGTTGCCAGTGAAACAACCGTATTACTTACTCCTACCATGCCAAATTTAATAAACTGGACTCCGATTTTATCCCATAATTCTTTTAATTTCTGCATTCTACTTCTACCCTAAGAATTTTTCTACTCTGAAGCGTGGTCTTCCTTTTGCTTCCATATAAATCTTTCCAATATACTCTCCGACAACGCCCAGACCTAATAAGATGAGTCCTCCAAAAAGCCAGATGGAAATAACGATGGTTGCCCAGCCCGAAACTGTGTTTCCTCTGACTGCTCCGATAATAAACCAGATGATCATCAGCGCACTGGCGCATAAGGCCCCTACACCGAGAGTTGTGATCAGACGGATTGGTTTAATACTGAATGAAGTAATTCCATCAATAGCAAAGGCAAGCATTTTTTTCAGCGGATATTTGGATTCTCCAGCAAAACGTTCTTTTCTTGCATATTCTACGGTATCGCTTTTGTATCCGATCAGCGGAACGATTCCACGCAGAAACAGATTTACTTCTTTATATTCAGATAAGGCATCTAATACGGTTTTACTCATCAGTCGATAGTCTGCATGGTTAAATACGATGTCTACTCCCATCGCCTGCATGATCTTGTAAAATCCTTCTGCTGTCGTTTTTTTGAAGAACGTATCCGTTGCACGGGAATTTCTGACTCCATATACAACTTCACAGCCTTCTTTGTATTTTTCAACAAATTTGTCTACTACATCGATGTCATCCTGTAGATCCGCATCCATGGTAATCGCCATATCACACAGATCTTTTACTGTCATAAGACCGGCCAGAACTGCGAACTGATGACCTCTGTTGTGTGCCAGCTTGACACCGCCAATTCTCGGATTCTCACTGTGATATTTTTCGATGAGTTCCCATGTTTTGTCTTTTGATCCGTCGTCTACAAAAATAATTCTGCTCTTTTCGGAAACAGCACCAGCTGTAATCATTGTTTCCAGCTTATTGCCCAGTTCTTTTTGCGTTTCCGGAAGAACCGCTTCTTCGTTGTAGCAAGGAACTACTATATATAATACATCACCCATTTATTCTTTTCCTCTTCCTTAATTCTCTGGATATAGCCCTTTTTCTATCAGAGCTTTTACTTCTCTTACGACAAGGTCTTTGTCTTCTTTATAGGTAACCCCAAACCACTTGTCATGGGATTTTAACACTTTTACCGAAACCTGATCTTTTTCCAGAAGATCTCCGATAATGGTCGGAAGCAGATATTCTCCTTTCAGATTGCCTGCTTCTTGTTTGTCAAGGAATTCAGCAAAACCACTCTCTAAAATACCAAAAAATTCTGGTGTAAGTCCCCACATATTCATAGAAACCGGAGTATCCGCATTAATGATTTCTTCCTTTCCATCAGCTAAAACTGCGGCACCTGTTTCTGTTTTCACGATATTGGAGGTTTCCACGATCTTGGTCAGCATCTGGTTCTCATCCACCTTGCAGACTCCTCGTGTCACACCGCCATTCTCACTCAATGTATTCTTAAGAACAAAGCCTACCATGCTGATCTGCATCTTGTCTGACTTTTCTTCTTCCTTCGTCAGTTCACGAAAAGCTTCTGCATAAGCTTCTTTTCCATAATAATCATCCGCATTTATTACAAGGAATGGTTCTTTTACTACATCCTTACAGCATAAAATGGCCTGACCGGTTCCCCAAGGTTTCGTTCTTCCGGCAAACTTTTCTTTATATTCTGCCGGTATATCATCCACCTCCTGGAAAGCATACTCGACTTTGATTTTTTTCTCGATACGGTCTCCGATAATTCTACGGAAATCTTCCTCCAAGTCTTTTCTGATAACGAAAACAACTTTATCAAAACCTGCCTGTATTGCATCATAAATGGAATAGTCCATAATAATCTCGCCCTTTGGTCCTACCGGCTCTAACTGCTTAATGCCACCGCCAAATCTGCTTCCAATCCCAGCTGCCATAACAACTAATGTAGCTTTATTCATAATAATTCCTCCATTTGTATATAGCAAAATTTTAACATTTACCTCTGATTATAACACATACAAGGTTCAATTAAAACATTTTTCCTTTTTTTTAAGATTTTTCTCATAAAATGAAAATCCCCGGCACAACTCGTGCCGAGGATAAGTATTCCTGTTATTCAAATCGGAAGGTATCTTTCAAACCTTTCCATAATACATCTTTTTCACTTAAATTCAGTTTGGTTCCATCTGTCAATGCATAACCTTCGCCGCTTGCTGTACCATGATATTCTCCCGTCAGCTCCGGCCATTCGATGCCGATTTCCGGATCATTCCATGCAAGTCCGCCTTCATCTCCCGGATGATAAAAATCTGTACATTTGTAGCAGAATTCTGCCAGGTCAGATAACACCAGGAATCCGTGAGCGAATCCTTCCGGAATATAGAACTGTTTTTTATTTTCTTCTGTCAGTTCTACTCCAAACCAGTTCCCATAGGTTTCGGATCCGCTTCTCAAGTCCACAGCGACATCAAAAACGCTTCCTTTTACAACACGGACCAGTTTTCCCTGAGGAAACTGTTTCTGAAAATGCAGACCTCTGAGTACTCCTTTGGTAGAAGAAGACTGATTATCCTGTACAAAGGTCATTGTAAGTCCTGCTTCTTCCATATCTTTCTGATTGTAGGTTTCCATAAAATATCCGCGCGCATCACCGTGTACGGTTGGTTCGATCACGCAAAGTCCTTCGATTCCACCTGCATTTTTTTCTACTTTAATCTGTCCCATTTTTTCCGCTCCTTACCTAGAACTCAATTTCTTTCAAATATCTCTTCAAAGCATCCTGCCATGTCGGGAGAGGTACAAAACCATTTTCCACCAGCTTCTTCTTATCTAATCTGCTGTTGAACGGTCGTTTTGCCTTGGAAACTCCGTATTCTTCCGTTGTAACCGGAAGCACTTTCACAGCATCCTCGGCATATTCTGTTCTTCCCATCTCTACGGCCTGTCGGAATATTTCCTTAGTAAAATCATACCAGCTGATATAGCCGCCTTCGTTTGTCGCATGATAATAACCATATTTGTCGGTTTCGATCATATCCACCAGCAAACGTGCCAGATCATAGGTATATGTCGGGGTACCGATCTGGTCATTTACAACCTTCAGCGTATCATGAGTCTTCGCTACATTCAGCATCGTCTTAATGAAGTTCTTTCCATTTACTCCAAATACCCATGCAATACGAACGATAAAGTAGCGTTCAAGATTGCTGCTGACCGCCTGCTCACCTTCCAGCTTTGTCTGTCCGTAAACATTCAGGGGCTTATAAGCAGTGCAATCCGGCTGCCATGGTTCTGTTCCCTGTCCGTCAAATACATAGTCTGTGGAAATGTAAACCATCTTGCAGTCAAGCTTTTTGCAAACCTTTGCAATATTTTCTGTCCCTCCGGCATTGATAGCACGAACCTTTGCCATCTTATCCTCATCTTCTGCAAGATCTACCGCAGTCCATGCAGCACAGTGGATCACAACATCCGGTCTGCATTCTGTGAGAACTTTTTCTACTGCTTCTTTATCTGTAATGTCTAAAGGAACATATGGCATTGTGGTAACAGCACTTCCGTCCTGCACTCCTGCATATTCCGGTGCAAGATCGGAACCGATGCCCTCATAGCCTCTTTTTTTCAATTCATTCATGACATCATGGCCAAGCTGGCCTGCCACACCTGTTACAAATACTTTCATTCGACTATCGCTCCTACTATTCTTATCTGTTGCCATACATTTTTTCATAGTAATTCTGATACTCGCCGGAAATGATCGTCTCCCACCATTCCTTGTTATCTAAGTACCACTGAATGGTCTTTTTGATTCCATCTTCAAATTTGGTTTCCGGAAGCCATCCGAGTTCATTGTGGATCTTAGTCGGATCGATGGCGTAACGCATATCATGTCCTTTACGGTCGGTTACATGTGTGATCAGACTTTCAGGTTTTCCAAGTTCTTTGCAGATGATCTTTACGATGTCGATATTCTTCATTTCATTATGTCCGCCGACATTGTACACTTCTCCGACACGTCCTTTATGAATAATAAGGTCGATGGCACGGCAATGATCCTCAACATATAACCAGTCACGTACATTTAAGCCTTCTCCATAAACCGGAAGCGGCTTATCAGCTAATGCATTGGCGATCATCAACGGAATCAGTTTTTCCGGGAAATGATATGGACCATAGTTGTTGGAGCAGCGGCTGATGGTTACAGGAAGTCCATAGGTTCTGTGATAAGCAAGAACCAGAAGGTCTGCTCCTGCCTTGGAACTGCTGTACGGAGAGCTTGTGTGGATCGGTGTTTCTTCTGTAAAGAAAAGGTCCGGTCTGTCCAGCGGAAGATCACCATACACTTCATCTGTACTTACCTGATGATATCTCTGGATTCCATATTTACGGCAGGCATCCATCATAACAGCAGTTCCCTTGATATTGGTATCAAGGAATACTTCCGGGTTCTCAATAGAACGGTCTACATGGGATTCTGCTGCGAAGTTTACAACCATGTCCGGATGTTCTTCTTCAAACAATTGATAAATTGCCTCTCTGTCGCAGATATCAATCTTACAGAAACGGAAGTTCGGATTATCCATGACCGGTGCCAAAGTAGATAAATTTCCTGCATATGTCAGCTTATCTACACATACAATTCGGTAGTCAGGATATTTTTCCAGCATATGAAATACAAAGTTACTTCCTATAAATCCGGCTCCTCCGGTTACAATTATCGTCATTCTTATTTCCTCATCTTTCTTAATACAAATGTTCCTGATATTTTCCATCTAATACATCTTTCAGGTACTGTCCATACTGATTTTTCTTTAAAACTTCATAAACTTCAAGAACTTCTTCCTTTGAAATCCATCCGTTCAGATATGCGATTTCCTCGAGACACGCGATTTTTCTATGCTGATGCTGCTCTACTGTCTTTACAAAATTCGTTGCATCTACCAGTGATTCATGGGTTCCTGTGTCAAGCCATGTAAATCCCTGTCCAAGAAGTTCCACATTCAAGCTGTTATCTTCCAGATAAATGCGGTTCAGATCTGTGATTTCCAGTTCTCCTCTTGCACTTGGTTTTAAGTTCTTTGCGTATTCAACAACACGGTTATCGTAAAAATAAAGACCTGTTACACAATAATTACTCTTTGGATGTTCCGGCTTCTCTTCAATAGAGACAGCTTTTCCATTCTTATCAAACTCTACAATTCCAAAACGTTCCGGATCATCTACATAATATCCGAAAACGGTTGCCCCTTTTCCTGTTTCTGCATTTTCTACTGCGGCTTTTAATCTCTTCTTCAAGCCATGTCCGGCAAAAATATTATCTCCTAAAACCATTGCCACCGGCTCATCACCAATAAAGTCTGCTCCTATGATAAATGCCTGTGCCAGTCCATCCGGACTTGGCTGTACAGCATACTGAAGATTTACGCCAAACTGGTGTCCATCTCCTAACAGATCCTGAAATCTCGGTGTATCTGCAGGTGTCGAAATAATCAGAATATCTCTAATCCCCGCATTCATAAGCACTGACATTGGATAATAAATCATTGGTTTGTCATAAATCGGAAGTAGCTGTTTCGATGTTACCATGGTTAATGGATAAAGTCTTGTTCCTGATCCACCAGCAAGAATGATTCCTTTCATCTAAAATTCTCCTCTCTGTACACGATCTTGTCTGTATGCAGCAATTTAGTTCTATTATTTACAATTACTATTATAAAAGATAACGTTACGTTACCTTCAAGTCTTTTTTTATGATATATTTAAGGATCTAGATTAACACATATAATATAATTGTAGAATAGAAAAATGCAACATGTTGCAAAAATCTTTCGCAAGGAGGTTTTAAGATGGAGATTCACAAAGATTTTTATTTTGAAGCTGTTCTGAATGACTACCTTCGTAAAGATAATATGGATGTATTTGTGACTGGAAGATCTTCTTAACATTCTTTCCTAATTGAATCGGTGCAAAGATATGACATTAAAGGAAAAGCATATATTGAAACACCAAAGAAATATTACTTTTCCGATCTTGGGCTTCGCAATGCCAGAATCAATTTCCGTCAGTTTGAACAGTCTCACTTTATGGAGAATATAATTTATAACGAACTTCGTATGCGTGGCTACAGCGTGGACGTAGGTGTAATACCGATTGCGGAACGAGATCAGGAAGGTAACAGCTCCGACAGTTCGGATTGATTAAAGTAAGCTGTATTTTCATAATAGCGTCTGCCGAACTCTTTCACAATCCTAGTCTTACCCACTCGACGTACACCCTTTAAGATTTAAAGCTTGCGGTAGGAAGAATTCTTCCAAGCCAGCACCTTTTTTAAGATAAATCGTTCCATAGAATCGCTCCTCACATTTTTATTGGAGTTTTATGCTTAATAATCACACTTATATATATAATATTAAAAGGGTCTGGCTTTCGCCAGACCCTCATTCAGTCTTTTTCAAAATCAATATTCGATTGATCCTAGTATTTTTTTCTTCTCATTAAAACTGCAACAACACCTACAATACCTGCTAATGTAAGAGTTACTACGTAAGTCATTGTATTAGCTGTATCACCTGTCTTTGGTGATTTGGTTGTATCGTTTGTGTTTGTTTTTGTTGATGTTGTAGTTGGTTTATTGTTATTGTTGTTATTCTTGTTATCTACAACCGGATCTTTTTTGTTGTCGTCTTCTTTCTTACCTGGATCTGGTGTTGGTGTCGGATCTGGTGTTGGTGTCGGATCTGGTGTCGGATCTGGTGTCGGCGGTGTCGGCGGTGTCGGCGGTGTCGGCGGTGTCGGCGGTGTCGGCGGTGTCACTTCAGCCTCTTTAATATAGATTATACCATAAGCAATAATCGGATAATATTCTTCGTTTCCCTGATAGCTTGCTGCCACATAATAAACTCCCGGTTCAGTTGGTGCACTGGAAGAAGCATAATATGTACCATCAGAAAGCTGTCCGATATAGAAGATATTCGCTTCTGCTACTTTAGCATTTCCGATTGTAGCATACACACCTGCTGTTAATCCGTGTGGATTACCATCATATTCAAACTACTGTACCGGACTTCCATAAAACTGGATGTATGTGCTCTTTGCTGCGTCAACATACTGGTAATTCGCATTGAACTGATCACCCATAGACTTTAATCCTGCTACAATGTCACTATTCAATTCTGGAATACCGTAATCTGAAGCATTCGGAATGGATGCTTCACAAGCATACGTAGCACTTACTTCACTTGCATCATCTTCTGCAAATGCATTCGCAGATGCCATAGAAATTGTAAGTGCTGTTGTCATTGATAAAATCAATAACTTTGAAAATCTCTTTTTCATCTCTCTACCCCCAATTAATGGATTTTGTGATTTGGAATCTTTACATCAAAAAACAGTTTCATATATTTATAACAGACATAGAGCAGAATAAATAATTTCTGCCCTCTTTTTCTCGTCATATGATTTGTTTTTTGCTAATTTTTATCTTTTTCATGTTAACACTTTCTTCGTTATTTTTCAACCTTTTTCCATGTTTTTCGATAAATATTATAGGAAAGGGTCTGGCTTTTACCAGACCCTTTGGTTTTTCATGAATAGTCAGAAAATAAAACCGACTATTTTTGAATGAAAGCTTCTTTTGTTGCTGATGCAACTCCCGGGAGCTGTGGATTTTCTGTTCCTTTCGGAACCATAACAACCTGAATTGCTTCCAGTCTGTAAGAGTATCCTGCTGTACCTGCTTCTTCGCCATTCTTAGCCCATCCGAGCCATCCGAAGTTCTGTGCATGTACTCTGTAGTATACGTCATACTCTTTCGCAATATTGCCAGAAAGTTTCATCTGAATTGCCTCTAATCTAAGGCTCTTTCCTGTTGTACCGGATAACTGATTTGTCTGCTTCCAGTCTTTTTCCCATCCAATATTCTGAACATGAGATCTGTATTCGATCTTGCCTTCAGATGCCATGGTTGATGGAAGGTTAATACGGATAGATTCCATACGTTTAGCCTGTCCGCTTGTTCCAGCTACAGCTCCATCGTATACATAAGCTTGTGTTCCGAAGTCCTGTACATGTGTCTGGTATCCAACAAGTCTTGCTTCCATAGCCTTATCAGAATCACCTACTTTAGCAGGAGCTTTTTCACCCTTCGGTACTAACATGATCTTGATAGCTTCCAGTCTGTATCCATAGCCTGCTGTACCTGCTTCTTCGCCATTCTTAGCCCAGTTGAGCCATCCTACATTCTGTGCATGTACACAGTAGTATACATCATAATTGTCTGCTATTTTACCAGTAAGTTTAACCTGAATTGCTTCCAGACGTAAAGATTTTCCGCTTGTTCCGGAAACTTCTCCATCTTTCTTCCATTTGGTTTCCCATCCGGTATTCTGAATGTGTGTACGGTATTCAACAGAACCTGATACACCTTCTGGTAACTGAATTCTGATTCCCTCTAATCGTTTAGACTTTCCAACTGTTCCAGAATCAGCTCCATTGCTCTTCCATTTTGTCAGATCAGCCTCTTCCTCCGATTTAACTTCCCAACCGTAGTCCTGGCAGTGAACCTGATAATAGATAGCTGGAGTTATTGTCTTTGTATCTGTTTTTGTAATGCCCGCATATTCTGCTGTTGCTGTGTAAACAGTTTGACCGTTTTCTTCTTTTTTATCAACCTTTGCATCTACTTCATGAGAATGGTATGCTACCCTCATATAGGACAATGAAATATAAAAGTCCTATATGGGGGTATTTTCATGTTCAGAAAGAGTAAGATAGAACCAGTAGAAAAAGTAAAAATAGTCGAACGCTACCTTGCAGGAGAAATTGGCATACAGCAAGCAGGAAAAGAATTGGGAGTTGATCATCATAGTATTCGAAATTGGATTTCTATTTATCAGTATGATGGACCAACTGGATTACTCAATCAACCGAAAAACAAATCTTATTCAAAAGATTTAAAAATATCTGCTATAAATGATTATCTTAACGGAGAAGGATCTCTTCAGGATATTTGCACAAAATACGGAATTCGTTCACACAGACAGCTTTCCGATTGGATTAAGGTGTATAATTCTGGTGGAATATTAAAAACATCCACTGGAGGTGCTTACATGAAAAAAGCAAAGAACACTACACTTGATGAGAGATTAAAAATAGTAACAGATTGTCTTGCAAATGATAAGAATTATGGTGCAATGGCACTCAAATATGATTGTTCCTATCAACAAGTACGCAATTGGGTAATACGATACGAAAAGATGGGTCAAGCGGGTCTGGAAGACAGACGTGGACGTCGTATAGCTTCTCTTCCAAGCAGAACACCTGAAGAAGAGCTACGTGACAAGATAGCTGAACTGGAAAGAAGAAATCTAGACTTACAAATGGAGAATGATCTGTTAAAAAAAGTCAGAGAACTGGAAAGGAGGGGTCGCTATCTTTAATCCATCGGTTAGCCGAATATGAAGCCATCCAAAAACTATCGTCTACTAAGCATTATCCCATAGATAGACTTTGTAAATATCTTAATGTTACACGTTCTGCGTATTACCGCTGGGTAAAATATCCGAAAAGTAATAATGAACTTCGAAACGAAAGACTATCCACTGAAATCCAAAGGATTCATAACCAGCATCCAGATATGGGATACCGAAGGATTCGTGATGAATTAGATGGACATAAAGGAATTCATGTGAATGATAAACGAGTACTTCGTATTTGTAGGAAATACGATATAAAATCAAATATTAAATGGAAACCTAAGAGTTGTACCAGAAGAGACAGAAATCCTGATCACATAGCAAAAAACTATTTACACCGTGAATTTCACGCCGAAAAACCGAATGAAAAGTGGCTTACAGATGTTTCTGAATTTAAATACTACAACGGAATAGAAGTTCATAAAGTTTATCTGAGTGCTATTTTAGATTTATATGATAGAAGGATTGTTTCCTTTAAAATCAGCGATCATAATGATAATCCATTAGTTATGGACACATTTGATGGGGCTGTTCGTCAGGAGCCAGATGCACACCCATTAGTTCATTCTGATCGAGGCTTTCAATATACAAGCGCACAGTTTTATACTAGATTAAAAAAACATCATATGAAGCAGAGTATGTCTAGAGTTGCCCACTGTATTGACAATGGACCAATGGAAGGGTTTTGGGGAATTCTAAAACGAGAAATGTATTATAAACAGCGTTTTAATGACAGAAGCTCTTTGATTACTGCGATAGCTAATTACATAGATTACTACAACAACCAACGACTTCAAAGGAAACTGCATGTAATGACACCAATGAAATATCATGAGCAATATACAAAAGCAGCATAAAATATCGCCAGCCATAGCATGGCTGACGATACAAAAATTTATTATTTTTTATTGTCCTCTTGACGGGGAGCATACCATCTTTTGTCACAAAAGATATGGGGATTTGGTGTTACATAAATAGCAGAATAAAATGAGGAGGGAACGCGTGATGTCTGTTCATCACGCAAGAAAAAATATGAAAGATAAAAACCGGTTCAGTGTACTTTTAAAGCATCTGACATCTATGGCTAATTTAAAAAACTATGCGCTCGCCAAATCTCTACAGTACGACGAGTCTTATATCAGTAAGTGGATCAGTGGAAAACTACTTCCTTCTGACAAAAACCATGAGCTAATCCTTCAGGCAATCAGCGAATGCATCGTCCAGTCTCTGACACCTGAAACAATTCCCGTGTTTCTGAAAGAATATCAGGTGAGAGATATTACCGATCTTCAAGCCGCTGTCTATGAACATCTGGAATCCGAATATAACTATGTCAAAGAACTGCAGACCTCGACAGGTTCTGAAGTAGCCTCCAAGATTTTCTATTATCCGGAACTGACTTTGGATCAGTTTATTTTCAAAATGAAACATCCGTCTCTTCGTAAAGTAGATTCCGTCAACTGCCATGCCATGGTAGATATTTTAAATATTGACACCAATTATCAGATGTTGATCGCAGAAATGAATGGTCTTCACAATGATCGAAAATTGGTTCTTCCGGGTGTTCATTTTTCCCTTATGCTGGATCTGGAACACACAGATTTAAGCAATTCGAAAATTGCAGTGTTTTTAATCGATCTTCTTTCAAATCTTGCCAATATTGATTTCAATCTTTATTATGGCACCCAGGCAGAAAAGAAGCTTATCTTTTCCGTAAAAGATATTTACTCTATTTCCGGAATGCTGATGGACCAAAACCATTGTTTATCAGTCACTACCATAGAAGATGAAACTCTTTCCTCGGAGCTTTATCATAAATTAAAGTCTCTTTGTAACAAAGAGTCTCTCTTGATCCGCAAAACAAGTATTGAAGCCATGATTCGCAGTCACGAGTATGAGCATGCTCTCTTTGCTCAAAATCCAGCCTGTCTTCTCGCTCATTTTACGGAGCATTTTCTTCCGGATGATTTACATGAAGAGCTCTTAGAAACCTTCGAACCGGTTTTGGATCAAGCAGACCCAAACACCTTAAGACACTTACATTCTCTGACAAAACAATTATTATCCTCTGCGCCGATTAAAATATTATTCTATGCTTCGGTCTTTAATGACTTTGCGATTTCCGGCGAAATGGATTTTTACGGATGCCGTGTTCAGCTTACTCCAAAACAGAGGCTTGTCCTTATGAATTATATTGATCGGTTATACCACAATAATCACAATTTTGATATCAGAGTACTTCCGGACGGTGTTCTGTCAGATTATCAGCACATACCAAGACCTAGTGTTATTTTTGCAGACACATTTTGTTCCCTGCGTCTCAAGCGAAATACACCGGACTATGGTATCTGTGTCACAAATAAGTTATTTTTGAATGAAATTTTCTCAGACTTTTACTATGAAACCTGGAATTCAGATTCTCTGATCAAGGCAGATTCTCTGATTTCACATTCCATACTTTCTTTGGAGATCCTGATTTCAGAAGTCTAGCCTCTTGACCGGATTTATCCTAATATTATTTATCCTGTTCTCAAGATAGAAGCAGACATTTTTGCACTGTTTATTTCCTGCAGACAAAAATGCCTGCTTCTTTTGTCACATCGTATCCTTTGCCAGCTTTTTGTTTTACATAATCTCTGAACTCCTGGTATCTGCTCAAGATGTATTGATTCTGATTGCCATGGCAGGAAAGGATATATGCGATCAACGGTTCTGCATCCTGAATTTCCAGCTTATCTTTATATTCCTGCCACGAAATTTCATGAAAATATGGTTTCAAGATTTCTTTTCCGTTTTCTTTCCCAAATTTCTCATACAGATTGTCAGCTGACAGTACAATCCGATTGTCAAATCCTTTTGCCAGCTCACTTACTTCTTTCATATGTTTTTTTCCATAGGTACTGCATATGAATCTTCCGGATTTCTTTAATACTCTTGCCACTTCCCTGCAGGTCTGACTCAGATCTTCACAATAAAACAGCATATGATTGGCGATCACCAGATCAAAGGTTTCTGCCATAAAGGGAATCTTTTCTGCATCTAGGATTTCAAATTCGAATCTCTTATCCTTTTGACCGATGTTTCTTCTGGCATCTCTTAACATACCCTCGGACAGGTCAGAAAGTGTTATGCTGATGCTGTCTGGTATTTTCTGTATATTCTCTTTCCAGAGCATTCCGTTTCCACAACCGATTTCTAAAACCTTCAGTCCATTTTTCAATTCAAGATTTCGATAGATCCAGGGGAACCATCCCTCTTTATTTACCGAATATAATCGGTGCAGGCGGATTCGGGAAGCAATATTGGTGGCATTTTGATACTGCTTCTTTACCGCATTTTCCATTCCTGTAAGATGAATCAGTTCCAGCATTTTGTTCCAGTTTACCGTATGATACTCTCTGATCTCGCCGGAAGTATCTTCAATTGCCTTTTCAACCAGCTGCAATTGTTCGATCTTATCACGAACCAGTTTTAATTGTACTTCCAGCGAATCTGACAAAAAATGATAATCCATATCTCCGATAGTCATATTTTTGATATCATTCAGCGAAAAACCCAAAAACTTCAGCAGAAGTATCTGCTGAAGTCTTGTGAAATCCTCATCTGTATAAAAACGAGCTCCTGATTCATTTACAAAAGACGGTTTTAATATATCATGGCTGTCATAATATCTGATGGTACGCACGGTGACATGTGCCATTCGGGCAAATTCTCCAGATGAATAAAATCCCTCTTTTTTCATTTATCTCTTATTCTCCAATCCCACTTTCCACTAATTCTACCATAGCGTCAAGTGCCTTGCTCTCATCTTTCCCCTCGCACACGATCTCAATGGTATCACCGGACTTGATGCATGCCCCCAGCACGCTCAGCACACTTTTCGCATTACCTTCCGATTCGCGATATCGGAAAGTGATCTTACTTTCATATTCCAGTGCCATCTTGCAGAAAAGTCCTGCCGGTCTCAAATGCAATCCCGTCGGATTTTTGATCGTTACCTTTTTACTGATCATTTTCTCCTCCACTGCTCTTTGTCAATGTGATCTGTACATTGATCGTATCTTCAAGTTCAATTCCGTCAGGAAGTGTAACCTGGATCGGAACATTATAGGTTCCCGCTGTCTTGCAATCGTTCAGATTGATTGACACGTTTCCTTTTTCAAGAGTAAAATCATCCAGATCCTCTTTAGAACCACGCACAACAATTTCCAGATTGCCCTGTTCTGCATATGACACCTTGTAATCCTTTGGTGCATTCAGCAGCGCAATGGAATTGTATGGGAATTCAACTGTCTTAGTTCCGAATTTCTCTACCTGGATCTTTATAACGATCGGTACGCCTCCTGCGCTGTCCTGGTCTGTCTTTGCCCAGTACGGAAGATAATTGGCGATATCTACTGTCTTCTCTATTGTCTGATCCAGACCATCTTCCGCCAGCTCTTCTGCCGGAATTTCAATAGAATCCACCGTTTCCAGTTGCTCCTCTGTGCCTACGATCTGAATGCTTTCCGGCTGGATACTGATTCCGCTGAAATGATATCCGCTCGCAGTACCGATCAGTGAAGTATCAAATTCTACCGGAATACTCTTTGTCTGAAGCATGGTGATTTTTACCTTCAGTCCTTCGTCTCCCAGGTTATTCTCAATCTGTGTCGAATCTATGATCTTTCCATTGTTATCATAAAGAATCAGCTCTGCTTCTTTTTCCTCATCTTTAGACTGTCCTGAAACATCGACAAGTGCTACCACCTTGTCGATTGAATCGATTACTGATTCTGGCCCGCTGATCTTAATCTTCTCCGGATTTGCTTTCAGCTCACCCACCTGATATCCGTCTCTCGGTGTTCCCGAACTGGTTGCAGTGATCGGGAAAGTCTCTGATTTTCCAAGTTCAATGCTTACTCGCAGATTGATCGGGTTGGCAGTTGCCTCAAACCTTCCTGCATAAGAAGAGATCGATATATCGATCGGGATCAGGGATCTGGTTCTGACATCCAGATTCTTCATATCCGCTGTTGCCCTGATATCATCAGTTTTAATTTTATTTAAAATAGAACGTTTTGCCTTTACTGTTACGGATACCGTCCTGCTGTCATCCAGAATCTGATATGTATTGCCCGGATTTGTTACGATTTCCGGATGTGTCACTGTCACCTGGATTCCGGAAAATGTCCGTTCGTCCACCGGATCTTCAATATTCATAACAATTATCCATAAAAGGACAGAGAATACAAATGCCAACAACTTAAGACCCCAGTTTTTAGTCAACGCCCTTTTCATGCGATCTCCATCCTTTCCATATTTTTTTCAAACGTCCGATCTCCACACTCTTCTTACTGATAGATTCCAGACGTTTTTTCAGATATTCCGGTGTAACATTGCGCACAAGCTGTCCGCCCATCGCTACAGATACATACCCGGTCTCTTCTGATACGGTGACGATCAGAGCATCACTCACCTCACTCATTCCGACTGCTGCACGATGTCTGGTCCCCAGCTCCTTACTGATTCCCATATTGTCTGACAATGGAAGATAGCAGGTCGCTGATACGATCCTGTCTCCACGGACAATGATTGCGCCATCATGAAGTGGTGTGTTGTGTTCAAAAATATTGATCAATACCTGCGGTGATACAATACAGTCCAGCGCGATTCCGGTGCTCTCGTATTCTGTCAGCATGATTGCCTGCTCTACGACGATAAGTGCTCCTGTTTTCACTGCTCCCATCGCAAAGGATGCTTCTACGATTCCATCGATCGTTTTCTGGCTGAAACGTACATTATCTTTTCCTCTTTTATCCAGTGCTACCATATTGGGAACAAATTGTTTTTCCCCCAGTTTTTCCAATGCTCTTCTGAGCTCAGGCTGGAAAATGATCACGACTGCGGTTGCCATGACCGGAAGTGAATTCTGTGCAATCCACAAAATCGTATACATTTTAAAAACTGCAGCCACCAGAATAAACAATGCAACAACCAAAATCCCCCTCAGCAGCATCCAGGCTTTTGTATTCTTTATCCAGAGAATAATCTGATAGAATAAAAATGTAATAATCAGTATCTCAACAGCATCTACTACCCGGATCTGCGGGAAGTACCACGATTCTGATACAAATTCTTTTAAAACCTGTGTTAATACTGTGTTCAACAGTGTACCCCCTTTTTCTATCCGTTATTTATACCCCTGTTTTTTATAATATTTCCCTATTTGTTATCGCTATTCAGTTCATTTTCCACAATGCTCTGAATATCCAGTTCTTCCTTCAGGCTCTGTGCAAGAAGGATTTCATCTGTATTGCCCCCAACTCTTGTCGGTCGCTGAACTGCCGGACTCTTTGGCCGTTTTACCTTAGAAGCCGTTTTTGTTTTGCGTACTGCCGGTTTTTCCGTCTGCCCACTCTTCGACCTCTGTCTTCTCTCCGGCTCTGTTCCCGCAATCTCACCTGTTTCTTTCCGCTCGTTGATATGTTTAACCGTCTTCTCCGGAGCTGTCACCGAAATCTTAGGGATGGCTTTTACATAATAGTAATATTCATCATCCTCAAACTGGAGACGTTCTGTTCTGGAATAATCCACCGAGAACAGGAAAAATTCCATGATAAAACCAATCACGACTGCTGCAATATTTCCAATGATCAGCATATTATAAGAGGTATGTATATCGAATACAATATCTCCGATCACAATTACAACAATATTCACAACCGCACCGGATGCTGCTGCGATTTTCCACGCATGATCTACCGAAAGCCGGCGCACTGTATATACCACAAAAATAGAGATGATAAATGCGATCACAGTGATCCACAGAGTCTTATCCTGGAATACCGTCTTCACAAACAGCGAAATCTGCCTGGTAATTCCATCCGCACTGGTGATCGCTGTTGCCGAAGTTCTCACACATTCGATCATATAGTAAATGATCGTTCCAAATACAACCGGTACTGCTGAAATCGGTCCAAGTACAAGCGCACAGGCAACCGGCACCACATACGGAACATGAAGCATAAATGCTACCGGTGTGACCAACAGAAGAAGTGCCTTTTTCGGAGTAAATCTGCAGTAAAAGATAAACATTACCACAAAGATCAGTGCCGCTGCCGCTGCCACTCCTATAGACAGTTTGAACAGATGTACAATTACAAGTCCTGCCGCCACATACGCCGTTACAACCGGTGGAAGAAAGGTGCAGATCACTGCCAGTGCCACCGCTACAACCGGTGTCGCCACCGCTTTCATCAGTCCAATATTCTGGTTGATCATAAGAAATGTGACCAGTGCCAGAACAAACTGCACAGCTTTATCAATATAGATTGATTTCATCGCGTATAATTCCTGTAATTTATCTCTCCATACTATCAGATCATTCATTATCGTTTCTCCCTTTCATACATTCTGTTCAGTCTTGTAAGATCGTGATTGAATTGTTTCACACGCTTTCTTGCTTTTTCATGTTTGGTTCCGTAAAAATGGGAAGCAACGATTCCATAAAAAATAACAAGTACCAGATATCCGATTATCACAGCTGCCGCAAGCATCACAAGAAACTGCATATTCAGATTTCCCATCAGTTCATCCAGAAAAGCAATAACTCCGATTCCCACTGCAACAGCATAGCCGACCGTGACCCATATGATCGTAGCAATGGTGTGAAAGCTCCGGTAATCTTTCTTATAATAAGAACTGATCTTAAAATCTTCCTCTCCCTGTTTGCTTTCGTACATCGCCATCCTTGTCATCAGCTTAACTTTGCTTTCATTTAACATTTTGTCACCTCATACGTTTTATTCGTATATGCATTACTTTCAGTATAACAAATATCAGATTCCTTGTCCTATACTTACCGTCAAAAAGTATACATTTTCGGCTCCTGCCTTTTTCAGCACTCTCGCCGCCTCGTCTAAGGTACTTCCTGTCGTATAAATGTCGTCGATCAAAACGATATTTTCTCCTTTTACATTTTTCTGCACTGCAAATGCTCCCCTGATATTTCGTTTTCTCCCCTTATCGCCCAGCTCTTTCTGAGGACTGGTCGCCTTAATTCTCTTAACAGCACCTGCATCCATGGCAATTCCGGTATTTTCTGATAATACCTTTGCTACAATTTCTGCCTGATTAAATCCCCGCTTTCTTTTTCGCCGGGAATGCAGCGGAACCGGCACGATCAAGGTGATCTTTCTTTCCCATAGATAAGAAAGAAAATGCTCTGCCATTTCTTTTCCGAACGTTTGTCCGTAAATCCTCCGGTTCTGATATTTCATTGCATAAACTGCATTTTCCACTGCATCTTTATGCACCCAGAGACTTCTGCCATCAACAAAAAGATGCTTCTGCCTGGTACAGTCATAGCAATATTCTTCAGCCGGATCTGTCAAAGGCTTTCCACAGCACATGCATCTTACTTCACCAATATAAGGAAGTTTTTCACGGCACGCCTTGCAGATTCCATTGTGTTCCGTAGAATGTTTCTTTCCTGCACTTACAATTTCTCCACAAAACGGACATTTTGAGGGATAAATTAGTTCCAGAATTGTTTCTTTGACCTTTTTTAAGTTTTCCATCCGCTTTTCGGATTTGATTTTCTACATTTTCTGTGTATCTATCCGCAGAATTCCCGGATCCGTTCTGCCAGACTGGTATTCCGGTTGTGTTCATTGGTATTCCGGATCATCTCCTGGAAGGTCTGGTCACTCCCGACAATTGTCACACATTTTCTGGCTCTTGTGATTGCCGTATAAAGAAGATTCCTGTGAAACAGCTGTCTCGGTCCGCTCAGAAGAGGGATGACAACCGCCGGATATTCGCTTCCCTGCGACTTGTGAATGGTGATCGCATAGGCAAGCTCCAGTTCTTCCAGCAATTCAAACGGATACTTTACTTTTCTCTTTTCATCGTATTCAACTTCCAGTGTTTCAGTATATGTATTGATCTCGGTGACAATTCCCATATCGCCATTAAAAATCCCCATCCCTTTATCCACCGTCAGTCCATACTTGGTTGTGATCTCCCATTCAAGCTGATAGTTATTCTTGATCTGCATCACCTTGTCGCCCACGCGGAATTTGTGATCGCCATATTCTTTTTCCGCTTTTCCCGGCTCCGGTGGATTCAAATACTCCTGCAAAATACTGTTCAGCCTTTCCACTCCCAGCAGTCCTTTCCGCATCGGTGTGAGTACCTGGATATCATATGGTTTTGCATTGACATATTTGGGAAGCTTCTTCTGGATCAGTGTCAGCAGAACACTGATGATCACATTCGGATCCTGTCTTTTTAAGAAAAAGAAATCCCGGCTTTTATTATCCAAAAGGACCGGTTCTCCCCGGTTGATCTTATGTGCATTTACCACAATATCACTCTCCTGTGCCTGGCGGAAAATCCGGGTCAGCATGACAACCGGAAAACATTCCGATGCGATGAGATCCTTCAAAATACTTCCCGGGCCTACTGATGGAAGCTGGTTACAGTCCCCTACCAGGATCAGCCTTGTCCCCGGTACAATTGCGGTAAGAAGTGCATTCATCAGAGGCAGGTCTACCATAGACATCTCATCAATGATGATCACGTCGGTTTCCAGTGGATTGTCTGCATTTCTTGCAAATCCGTTCCGGTTCGGATTCTCATCCTCCTCCGGATTACCGTTCACCTCCAGAAGCCGGTGGATCGTCTGCGCTTCCCATCCGGTTGCCTCTGTCATTCTTTTTGCGGCACGCCCGGTTGGTGCTGCCAGCATAATTTCCATATTCTCACTGTGAAAATATTCGATCATGGCATTGATCGTCGTCGTTTTTCCGGTTCCAGGACCTCCTGTGAGAATCATAATTCCATTCTGTACAGCCGCCATGACCGCATTTTCCTGCTTCTCGTCAAGCTGCATTTCGGCTTCTTTTTCAATCTGATGGATCTTTTTTTCGATCACTACATTGGCTTCTTCATATTCCAGATTCAGATCATGCAGCATTTTCGCGGTATTGAGTTCCAGATAATAGAAGTGGGACACGTATACCCGCAGACCTTCTTCAGATTCTTTGAGTACGATCTTCTTTTCCATCGACAGATCCATCAGGTATTTCTCAATATCCTTAATCTCCACTTCCAGAAGTGCAGATGCCCGACGAAGCAACACGTCCTTTGTCAGATAGACATGCCCTTCGGCAACACTCTGCTGTAAGGTATAAAAAATACCACTCCGGATACGGAAATCCGAGTCTGAATGAATGCCGATCTTCGTTGCGATTTCATCAGCGATCTTAAATCCGATCCCCTGAATCTGATCTGCAAGCTGGTATGGATTTCCTTCCAGTACCTGATAGGTCTTCGGACCGTAAAACTGATAAATCTTTGCTGCAAGTGTCGTCGAAATCCCAAATTTCTGAAGATAGATCATTGCTTTCCGCATATCTTTTTTCTCTTCTACCTGTACAGCGATCTCTCTTGCCATACGTTCGCTGATCCCACGCACCTCCGCAAGTCTTTCTGGTTCTTCTTCGATGATCCGGAAGGTGTCTTCCCTGAATTTTTTCACAATCCTGCCGGCAAGAGATGCACCAACCCCTTTGATCGCCCCTGATCCCAGATAGCGTTCAATCGAAAGCAGATCTTCTGGTGCTTTGATCTCATAATTCAGCACTCGGAGCTGTGTTCCATATACACTGTGAACCACATATTCTCCGTTCACCTCAACCAGCTCTCCCTCTGATAAATAGTTAAAGTTTCCGACACAGGTCAGATCGCCATCATCATTATTCAAATTAAATACGGTATATCCATTGTCTTCATTGCGAAATACAATGTGTTCTACGTAACCTTTTACTGTTTCCATACTTTTTTCCTTTTTAAAATGGCTGTCTCTCTACAGAAACAGCCTTCTCATGTGCTTATCACTAGAAATCTTTTTTTCCGTTCATAAACTCCACATACTGACCGGTACCGATTGCAACAACCTTCATCGGGTCTTCCGCTGTCATCGTATTGATGCCTGTCCTTTCTTCGATCAGTTCTTCCAGCCCGCGAAGCAGCGCACCTCCACCTGTCAGTACAATTCCACGATCCAGAATATCCGCGGAAAGTTCCGGCGGTGTTCTCTCCAGAACCCCAATGACCGCTTCGACGATCTGACTTGTAGTCTCATGCAGTGCTTCTTCGGTCTCAGAAGCCGTTACTGTGACCGTCTTTGGCAATCCTGTTACCAGGTTTCGTCCCCTTACTTCCATTGATTCATCTTCTACAAGAGGATATGTCGTTCCGATCTTGATCTTGATATCTTCTGCTGTCCTGTCTCCGATCAGCAGATTGTGCTTTTTCCGGACATAACGGACGATTGCTTCATCAAAATCATCACCTGCAACTTTTAATGATGTATTCACAACAGTTCCTCCAAGGGAAATCACCGCAATGTCGGATGTACCACCACCGATATCCACGATCATGTTGCCGCATGGTTTTGAAATATCTATTCCGGCTCCGATTGCCGCTGCAACCGGTTCCTCAATCAAATGTACTTCCCGCGCACCGGCTGCAAAAGCAGCCTCTTCTACCGCCTTTTTTTCAACCTCTGTAACACCGCTTGGCACACAGATACTGATATTCGGCTTCTTAAATGTACGCTTTCCCAGTGCTTTCTGAACAAAATATTTGATCATTTTTTCTGTGACAATGTAATCGGAAATAACGCCCTGTCTGAGAGGTCTTACCGCAACAATGTTCCCCGGTGTCCTTCCAAGCATCAGCCTTGCTTCTTCACCGATTGCTTTTATCATATTGGTATCTCTGTCAAAGGCAACGACTGAAGGTTCTTTCAGTACAACTCCCTTTCCTTTCACATAAACGAGGATACTTGCTGTTCCTAAATCAATTCCTAAATCTATTGACATCACGATTCCCCTTTCACATACTCATCTTATTATAATCAAATCTTTAATAAATAGGAAGTCTTTTTTTCAAGTTCAGGATTTTTTAAGATTTCTGTATCATTTTCTGTCCAGCATCATTTTGATGTATTTTCCTGTATATGAATTCGGGTTCTCTGCCACTTCTTCCGGTGTACCGCACGCAACAACTGTGCCCCCCTTGTCACCGCCTTCCGGTCCGATATCGATAATATAATCTGCTGTCTTGATCACATCCAGGTTATGTTCGATCACGATAACCGTATTGCCATCTGCCGCGAGTCTGCGCAGGATTTCCGTCAACTTGTGCACATCTGCAAAATGAAGTCCGGTTGTCGGTTCGTCCAGAATGTACACTGTCTTCCCAGTGCTTCTCCGGCTCAGTTCAGTTGCAAGCTTGATCCGCTGTGCTTCACCGCCGGAAAGGGTTGTAGACGGCTGGCCAAGACGAATATAAGAAAGTCCTACATCGTAAAGTGTCTCCATTTTTCTACGGATACTCGGTACATTTTCAAAGAAATGAAGCGCCTCTTCTACCGTCATATTCAGAACATCATAAATGCTTTTTCCTTTATATTTTACCTCCAGTGTCTCACGGTTGTAGCGTTTTCCTCCGCATACCTCACACGGCACATATACATCCGGAAGGAAATGCATCTCGATCTTGATGATTCCATCTCCGCTACACGCTTCACAGCGTCCGCCCTTGACGTTAAAGCTGAATCTTCCTTTTTTATAGCCTTTCGCCTTCGCATCCGCGGTTGCCGCAAACAAATCCCGGATCAGGTCGAATACTCCGGTATATGTCGCCGGATTGGATCTTGGCGTCCTTCCGATTGGAGACTGGTCAATGTCGATCACTTTGTCCAGCATTTCCAGTCCTTCAATCCGCTTATGCTTTCCAGGAATCACACGGGCACGGTTTAACTTTTTCGCCATACTCTTGTAAAGGATTTCATTCACCAATGAACTCTTACCGGAACCTGATACGCCGGTTACACAGGTCATCACGCCAAGTGGGAACTTCACATCAATATTTTTCAGGTTGTTCTCTGCTGCACCTACAACTTTGATCCAGCCGGTCGGAACTGCGCGGGTTTCCGGAACCGGGATCTTGATCTTTCCGCTTAAATATGCACCTGTGATCGACCGTTCTACTTTCATGATCTCCTGTGCCGTTCCCTGGGCAACCAGTTCTCCACCGTGTTCTCCAGCTCCCGGTCCGATATCGATTACCTGGTCTGCCGCAAACATGGTATCTTCATCATGCTCAACCACGATCAGTGTATTTCCAAGATCACGGAGATGCTTGAGTGTTGCGAGAAGTTTGTCATTATCTCTCTGGTGCAGGCCGATACTTGGCTCATCCAGAATATAAGCCACACCCACAAGACCGGAACCGATCTGCGTCGCAAGCCGGATTCTCTGTGCTTCTCCACCGGAAAGAGTTCCTGTTGCACGGGCAAGTGTCAGATATTCCAGACCCACATCCAGAAGGAACTGCAGGCGCGCTTTGATCTCTTTTAATATCTGTCCGCCGATCATCTGCTGCGTCTTTGACAGTTCCAGACTGCTGATAAACCGCTGAAGCCGTTCAATCGACATTGCTGTTACTTCTGAAATATTTTTATCTCCGACCGTTACCGCAAGCGCGCCCTTTTTCAGTCGCTGTCCGCCACATTCTCGGCAAGGTGTGATCTGCATAAAACTCTCATATTCCGCTTTCATAGTCTCCGATCCTGTCTCACGGTATCTTCGCTCCACATTTCGGATCAGTCCATCAAATGCAACGTCATAGATCCCTTCCCCGCGTTGTCCTTTATAATAGACCTTGACTTCTTTTCCATTAGTCCCACGAAGTAAAACATCCTGGATTTCTTTCGGATACTGTTCAAACGGCGTATCCAGGTCAAAATGATATTCCTTGCAGAGCGCTTCCAGAATCGCGTGAGTAAAACTGCTCTTATCGGTACAGGACTGCCATCCTGTCACCACGATTGCTCCTTTATTGATGCTGAGTGATTTGTCCGGAATCATCAGATCTTCATCAAACTCCATCTTATATCCGAGTCCGAAACATACCGGGCAGGCCCCAAATGGATTGTTAAATGAAAAGCTTCTCGGCTCAATCTCATCAATACTGATTCCGCAGTCCGGGCAGGCAAAATTCTGGCTGAAATTCAACGGTTCCCCTCCGATCACATCCACGACCAGAAGCCCCTCCGCAAGACTTAATACACTTTCTATGGAATCTGCAAGTCTTTTTTCAATCCCTGGCCTGACAACCAGACGGTCTACAACAATCTCAATATTATGTTTGATATTCTTGTCCAATGTGATTCCTTCGGAAAGCTCATACATATTTCCGTCAATCCTTACACGGACATAACCGCTTTTCTTTGCTCTGTCCAGAAGCTTGACATGGGTTCCCTTTCTCCCCCGCACAACTGGTGCCATCAGCTGGATCTTTGTCCCTTCCGGAAGTGCCATAATCTGATCGGTCATCTCATCTGCCGTCTGCTTCTTGATCTCTCTTCCACACTTCGGACAATGCGGAATCCCGATTCTCGCATACAGCAATCGAAAATAATCGTAAATCTCCGTCACCGTTCCGACTGTGGATCTCGGGTTGCGGTTCGTAGACTTCTGGTCAATGGAAATCGCCGGTGAAAGTCCTTCAATACTTTCTACATTCGGTTTCTCCATCTGCCCAAGGAACTGTCTTGCGTAAGAAGACAGAGATTCCATATATCGTCTTTGTCCCTCTGCATAAATTGTATCAAATGCAAGGGATGATTTGCCGGAACCACTGAGACCGGTCAGTACTACCAGTTTGTTTCTCGGAATATCTACATCAAGATTCTTCAGATTGTGCTCGTTCGCACCTCTGATCTTTATCAGTTCTTTCTTTTCTTCAGCCATCTGTTCTTCCTCTTCTATCTCTTCTCTTTACTCCATCTCATTCAAATGCTTTTTCAGCTCGACCAGCTTATCCCGCAGCTCTGCTGCCGCCTCGAAATTCAGCTCTGCTGCCGCTTTCTTCATCTGCTTTTCCAGCTTCTTGACCAGCTTTTCCAGCTCTGCCGCACTCATGGATTCCGGATCTTTTTCCAGCTTCATCTCTTCTGCTGCAACCTTCTTTGAAATACTGATCAGATCACGCACCGACTTCTTGATCGTCTGTGGCGTGATTCCATGTTCTTCATTGTATTTCATCTGAATCTCACGACGGCGCATCGTCTCATCAATCGCCATCCGCATCGAATCCGTCATGTTATCCGCATACATGATAACATGCCCCTCTGCATTTCTCGCCGCACGGCCAATGGTCTGGATCAGTGAAGTTTCCGAACGCAGAAAACCTTCTTTGTCCGCATCCAGAATCGCTACCAGTGTGATCTCCGGAATATCCAGACCTTCTCGAAGCAGGTTAATTCCAACCAGTACATCAAATACATCCAAACGCATATCCCGGATGATCTCTGTCCTTTCCAGAGTATCAATATCCGAATGTAAATATTTCACACGAATGCCAAGCTCCCGCATATAATCGGTCAGATCTTCCGCCATACGCTTTGTCAGCGTTGTGATCAGTACCTTATTCTTCTTCGCTGTTTCTTTATTTACCTCACTGATCAGATCATCAATCTGTCCTTCGATCGAACGCACTTCTACTTCCGGATCCAGAAGACCTGTCGGTCGGATTACCTGCTCTGCCCGCAGCAGTTCATGAGACTCCTCGTACTCTCCCGGTGTCGCCGATACAAACAGTACCTGGTCAATCTTACTTTCAAATTCCCCAAAGCTGAGCGGTCTGTTATCCTTTGCCGATGGCAGACGGAATCCATAATCTACCAGTGTTGTCTTTCTCGACTGATCGCCGTGATACATGGCTCCAATCTGTGGAATCGTCTTATGCGACTCGTCGATCATGATCAGAAAATCATCCGGAAAATAGTCAATCAATGTACATGGCGGCTCCCCTGCTTTCTGCCCGGTCAGATGCCTCGAATAGTTTTCAATTCCGGAACAAAATCCTGTCTCTCGCATCATTTCTATATCAAAATTCGTTCTCTCAGAAATACGCTGTGCTTCCAGAAGCTTATCTTCCCCTTTAAAATAACGGATCTGCTGCTCCAGTTCTTCTTCAATCTCCCCGATGGCACGCTCCATATTCTCCTTGGACACTACATAATGAGATGCCGGGAAAATTGCCACATGCCCGAGCACATTCAACACTTCACCGGTCAATGTATCAATCTCTGTTATTCTGTCTATCTCATCACCGAAAAATTCAACTCTGTATGCAATTTTTTCCGAATACGCCGGGAAAATCTCAACCACATCTCCTCGCACCCGGAACGTTCCACGCTTGAAATCCATATCATTGCGGTCATACTGGATCTCAACCAACTTCTTCAGAACTTCATCCCTGTCTTTGATCATGCCCGGTCTAAGTGAAATCACCATCTCCTTGTAATCAATCGGCGAACCCAGTCCGTAAATACAGGACACACTTGCCACAATGATGACATCATTCCGCTCAGAAAGCGCTGCTGTCGCAGAGTGGCGGAGCTTGTCGATCTCATCGTTGATGGCAGAGTCCTTGGCAATGTATGTGTCGGATGACGGAACATAAGCTTCCGGCTGGTAGTAGTCGTAGTAGGAGACAAAATATTCCACTGCGTTATCGGGGAACATCTCCTTGAACTCTCCGTATAACTGAGCCGCTAACGTCTTATTATGAGCGATGACAAGTGTCGGCTTCTGTAACTGCTGAATCACATTTGCCATCGTAAAAGTCTTTCCAGAACCCGTAACCCCTAGTAAAGTCTGGCATTGATTGCCTTCCTTGAATCCTTTCACAAGCTCTGCAATCGCTTGTGGCTGGTCTCCGGTCGGCTCGTATGGGGCTTTTAATTTAAAAGCATGTCCGCCCTGCGGGCTGCTTTTATGAGCAAGTAGCTGACTATTGTCAGCGGATTGCGAATGTCCTTTTTCTGCATTCATGGTAAATTCCTCCATTTGTGACTTTTACTATGACCACTATCAGCCAAAAATTCGTATCCGGATTCGTAACGAAAAGCTCATTTTTATGGTGAATAGATGTGTTTCTCACCTCGTTACGAATAAAAGTCACAAAACTGATTTTTGCGGATAAAACAGCACTCGGAAATACCTGATGATACCAGGCTCCGGTTCTGTCATATTTTTACTGTTTGTTCTTGTAACAGTCCCTATTATATCAGACATTTTTTTGAAAGTATATAGATGAAGGCAAGAAAAAAGTACAAATGTTCGATTCTTATTTGTACTTTTCTCTCTCACTACTATTCTATTTTTTATCATGCTGCGTGGAAATATTCCTCCAGAATTAAGTCTATTTCAATCACTTCTGAATAATCATAATACTGATCTTTCCGCTCTTTTGGAATAACTTCTTCAATAAATGATTCCAATACATCCAGACAGTCTTCTATGATTTCCTGCGTATCTCCATAGACATCTACTGATATGATTTCCTTGGCATGTCCCAATAAATGCGAAACACCTTTTGAATTAAAGCTATTCTTCAGCAAAATAGTTGCATAGGTATTTCTCAACTGGTGAAAATGAATATCAGGCAAATCCAAGGATTTCAACAAGTCTTTATAGTATTTCTGATGAAAACCTTTACTCCTTGGATTCCCATATGTAGAACAACAAATATAATTCCAGTCCCGGAACTCTTTTGGTCTGCGTCTGCGGTTCTTCTCATAAGTTTTCCGTTCTTCCAGAATTGCTTCAAATACATAATCCGGTATTGGAAGTTCACGCACACCAGCAGGTGTTTTTGTTTTAATTTCCTGCTTTGTCAGCATCTTAGGTGCACAGTCTTCTGCTTTACTGTTTGGCTTCTTTCCCAACTGACGCTCTACTCTCAACGTCCTGTGAATGTAATCGACATCACTGTATTTCAAACCGTTGATTTCACTTCTTCTGAGCCCCATCAATACAGCAAATAAAATCTGCATATGAATCGGTGTTTCTTTACTTTCCTCAATCAACTGTAGCACCTGCGGAAGTGTCAATGTTTTCTTTTCGTCGATTTTCAGAACACGATACTCTGTCTTTTTTATTTTCTTCGGTAAATTGATTCCCTTCGCAGGATTAGTTGCCAATACATTTTTATTAAATGCATATTCCAATGATGTTTTCATGATCGTCCTGACATTTTTCGCAACTGATTCGTACTTTTCTGCAACTGTATTATATAATTTTCTGATATAACCCTGATTCAGTGTAGACATACATTTTTCCAAGCTGTGGAACGATATAATTCCTAATAAATAGCTGATAATTACCGATATTTAAAATTAGTGGAATAAATACTATTACCATATGTTAAAAACAGTTATGCTATATCATTACAACTTGATATAACATAACTGTTTCTTCTTTACGAACATCCTTTTATCTATCAAATACTACATTTTCCTCCACGACACACTTAATTGCTTTTCATCTCGCTAATTATTTTTTCCATATCCGTCGATTTTTTCAAGAGTCCTAAACCAGCCAATAACTGAATACAATCTACATATCCTTGACAATATGCCCTTTGTTCTGACACAAACGCTTCTTCTTCCAAAATTTCTCCATATTGCTTCAACTTCTCCCTGTCCTCATTACTTATATGATCGAGAAGTTTATTCACCTTTTCTTTTTCCATTTTCTTTTTCAACTGAATATTTGCAAGTTCTTGGAAATAGATATAACTTTCTCTGTTTATATTCTCACAACGCAACTGGTTCAAAAAAGAGGATATTTCATTCCAAATATCATTTTCCATAAAAATTTCTCCTGCTATTTTTGGTATCTTTACTTATTATGCCCAATTTTATATTCCATCATTTCATCAATTCACCATTAAATTTATATCCCCATACCCCATACATTTAAAATGTATCTTGGTTTTGCAGAATCTGGCTCAATCTTTTTTCTGATTCTCCGAATTATGCCCATAACATTATCTTCTGCCCCATAATATGGTTCTTTCCACACCTGTGTATATATTTGTTCCTTTGAAAATATCCGTCCTGGATTTTTTGCCAGCAAATATAATATTTCAAATTCATAATTCGTCAATTGAACCAGCTCACCATTACTTTCTACAGAACGATATTCCGCATTTATTTTTAATGCTCCGTAATCAAGTACCCTATTTTGTTTATCAGGCATCTCAGAGTATTTTTTAGCAGACAGAAAATGTAATAATTCATTTAATTTTTCTTCCTCATTTTCATCAAATGTTACAACAACTACCCTTCCCATTTTTATAAAAACCTTTCACATTTCAAATCTTACAAGTGTAATTTTTATCTATTATTACATCTGTAAGATTTAAAGTCAAGTTTTTATTTCGTTGACAGAATAACCTTTTAAGATATATAATATTTTTATTACATTTGTAAGATTTGGAGGGAATATCACATGAGCAATCTGCCTCAAATTTCAGAAGCTGAATTTGAAGTTATGAAAATCGTTTGGAAATACGCACCAATCAGCACCAATGAAATTACTGAAAAATTAACACAAATTTCCAGTTGGAGTCCTAAAACAATTCAGACATTGATTAAACGTCTCGTTTCTAAAAAAGCACTAACCTATGAAAAACAAAGCCGGGTTTTTGTCTATACTCCATTGGTCAAGGAAGACGAATATATTCGGCAGGAAAGTAATTCTTTTTTAAAGCGATATTATAATGGTAATATCACTTCTATGCTTGCCTCTTACATTGAGGATGATAAATTGTCTGAAGAAGACATTGCCAGCTTACGGAATCTTCTTTCCAATCATTAACCATGGGAGGAGCATATTTTGATATATTTTAGTTTTCGATTTTTACTCTGTAATGCCATCATTTGTATTTTTTTAGGTAGTTTACTGGGATTAAAAAATTTATTGCAAAGGCAATTATCCGCATGTATGCAATATAATCTTTCGATTATATTTCTTGCCGTTCTAATTGTTCCCTTTTTACCGATAAACTCTGCCCCATCTTCTATATCGTGGAGACATTTGCTGACAGCCAGTTCAAGTACCAATGGTGACATTCAAACCACTTTTCTTTCTGGTAATGGTTATAATTTGGATAAAATAAATGATTTTGCTGTCTCTGTCAGCACCCAAATACCAACTTTTATTCACACATTACTTGTATTTTTCTGGAGTATCGGTATATTCATAATGTTTTTTCTTCTCTACCGCTCAGTAAAACAAGTAAAAGCCTTACATAGTTCTGCTTTACCTCTTCAAAATGAAGAACTAAACGCTCTTTATATAGAATGTTTAAACGAAGTGAACAGCAAGCATACCATTCCGATTTATAGTACAGCATTTTTGAAATCTCCTGTTTTGGCTGGTTTCCTGCATCCTCGCATTTATCTTCCAATTCACTTGATTTCAGATTTTAACGCTGGAACTATAAGCGCAACTGATATTCGCTATATGCTTCTTCATGAACTGCAGCACTACAAGCATAAAGATATTCTAATTGGATATTTGATAAATACGGTAAATGTTTTCTACTGGTTCAATCCCTCTAATCTGGTATTTTCTAAAAAGAATACGTCAGGAACGGGAACTTGCCTGTGACAGTGCTGTATTACAATTATTGAAAGAAACAGAATACAAGTCATATGGAAATACACTGATTAACTTTGCCGAAACAATAGCTCTGTCTCCATTCCCTCTTACTATGGGAATCAGTGGAAATATAAAACAGTTAAAAGGACGCATTTTAAATATTGCATCATTCCACCAACCTACTTTTAAACAAAAAATTCGTGGATATCTTATATGCATATTCGTCTCTACTATCATCATTGGATGCATTCCCATACTTTCTGTTTATGCTTCTGATCAGACTGGGTATCATTTTGACACAACCGAAAAGAATATTACTCAGCTAAATCTTTCTTCCAATTTTGGGGACTACACCGGAAGTTTTGTTTTATATGATCAGTCTGCTGATAAATGGAATATTTATAATATGGAGCATGCTTCCACACGTGTATCACCGAATTCGACTTATAAAATATATGATGCATTACTTGGCTTGGAATCTGGAATTATTACACCAGAACATTCCACTTTCACATGGAATGGAGAACCATATCCTTTTAATTCATGGGAAGCCGATCAAGATTTAACCTCGGCTATACATAATTCCGTAAACTGGTATTTTCAGGCAATTGATTCACAGGCAGGTTTTGAAGCCGTAAGAACATTTTTACAGACAATAAACTATGGGAATCAGAATACTGGAACAAATCTAAATCTCTATTGGACAGATTTCTCTCTGAAGATATCACCCATAGAACAGGTGGAATTGCTACAGGATTTCTACCAAAATAATTTTCATTTTGACAGAAAAAATATCCAGGCAGTAAAAAAAGCCCTGCTGCTTTCCACTACTTCTTCCGGTTCTCTTTACGGGAAAACAGGAACTGGGCGTGTCAATGGTAAAGATGTCAATGGTTGGTTTATCGGATACATTGAAACAGCGAATAATACTTACTACTTCGCCACAAATATTCAAGCTCCTTCCAACGCAACCGGAAGTCAGGCTACTGAAATAACCGAAGCTATACTTTCTGATTTTGGTATTTGGAAATAAAAAAGAAGAACTGGTAACCTAATTTCCTGTTATCAGTTCTTTCTTTTTCTTCGTAATCTCTTCAATATTGTTATCTGATTATTTTAAGGTATATCCTCACTTACATTCCTATATATTTTTTGGCTTCTTTTTTACAATCCAACGTATTACCATGGGCAATTACATATTCCATGCATTCTTTTCCCTGTTGTTCTTTCCCTACTCTGTAGTAACATACTCCAAGCAGAAGTCTGCGTGTAACCTCATAATATGGCAACTTTTCTGTATCATCTTCCAGTAATCTTATTGCTGCCTCATCTTCCTCTTTCAGCATAAACTTTTTTGCCATAAACAGTGGATTATTCTGAAATACGTTTCCTGCTTTTTCTAATGTATCAGAATATCCCGCTCCATCTTTCTCCTGATATTTCTTCGCCAGTTCAAGATTCGTCATAACCTGCTGCCAGGAACGTCCCTCTTTTTTTCCTTTCCATTCATTCTTTGTATATTCTTCTGCTTTCTGTAGTTCTCCATTAGCAATAAGTGCAACTATATACTTAGGTTGAACCATCAATACTACATTTTTTTGAAAACCTTTATAATCCAGACTCTTTCCGTATTTTATCATCCCCTCCAACATTTCTAAATATTTCTCTGCATCACATTCCTGCGACAGCATCCGATCAATTTTTGAAAACTCTCGGAGAATATTACAAATTTCAATCAACATGACCACAATCAGATCAAGCACCGCACAGCCCCATAGAAGGTAGGAATCTGTTGTGATCCAGCCCGACTGTTTCACATTGAAAAAGAGTACTGTCTCTTGATGTGGAAATGGATTCCCTTTAAAAATACTTACAATACAAATCAATGCTACATATATCAACAGCACATTCCGTATCATTCTGATGCGACCATTTTTTTGCTTTTCATAAATCTTTTTTATCTGTTCTTCCATTCTCTTCTACCTTTCTTCGTTGCTGATCAATCCTGCAACTTATCTAATCGATACTGATATTTGGGTATATTATCGATTCCATTATCTAAAATCCTATTTCCAACATAATGAACCGATCCATCATTCTGAAATTTCATCGTAAGTTCATGCGTAATAACCGCATCATTACACACTACAGAATCACAAACTGCATTTATAGTCAATACAACTGTTCCATCTTCATTATGCTTGATTTCAATTACTTCCGGCAATGATAATCCGAAATGTGTTGGTGCATAATTACCACATCCCAAACGTTGCCACGCATCCGCAAGAGCTGTATCATCTTTGAATGTTCCTTGCTTATATATTTGAAATGTAACCATTTTATCATAATTATTTGCCTGAATCATCACCTTATATTTTCCAGATTCTTCAGGTGTGACAATCGCACAGTTACTACCATAATGTAATGCCGTCTGTAAATTTGCCTTCGTTTCAGTACCATCTTCGCTATAATTTTTGATAGGTACTACATAACTATGACCTGTTTTCATGTCATACGCTTCGCTTCGTTGTGCATAGGCTATTCCTGCTCCTGCACTCACAACACATAGAAGTGTCAACATGCTTAATATTATTTTGTAAATTTTTTTCATATCTCACTAATAAAAAAGGAGGTGAGGCAGAATGCCTCGCCTCCTTTTTCCCTTCCATTATTTTGTTGCTGTCAAAGAGTTAATTTTAAGATATCCTGTCTTCGCACTATGTGAAGCAAGTACTGAAACTGTAAACGTTCCTTCGATCACACTACCTTCTGCGATTTTTGAAGCATCCAATCCAGAAACAAGATAATCATAATCACCCAAAGGCGTGCTCTCAATTCCATCTAAAGTTACGCCAGATAAAGCACCTTTGATTCCAATATACGTAAACTGATGTGTGTATAATGTAAAATCAGCCGTTCCATCTGTATAAACTACCACTTTAGCAGGATTATCAATTCCTTTATTTCCCATGGATGTAGATGAACAATTTGCATCTTTATAAAGTGTTACATTTGCATCATAGCTTGCTGCAACCGTTTTTCCTTCAGATGTGCCATCCGCTGCAAATGCAGTAACTCCCATCGCCATCATCATTGTTGCTGCCAATACTGTAGCAATAATCTTCTTAAGTTTTCTCATAAAGCCTTCCTCTCTTTCTGTCCTCTGGACTAATATTTTTTGTTACGAGATAGATATAACGCTCTTGGTTAGTTACATCCAACCTTCTATCAATTTATATACCATATTATTTCACCCAACGTCAATACTGTATTTGCATCTATTTGTTGCCTGAATAGCAACAAATTCCCTGTTTTTTCTTATGTTTTTGTTGCTATTCAGGCAATTTTATGTATAAAAACGCCGTTATTGATAGTATTTTATCAATAACGGCGTTTTATCAAGTTTTTTACTTATTTCGTTTCCTATTATGAGATAATGATAAAATTTCTCATTTTTATTTTATACCCAAAAATATAATAGTGCAGTACTTTCCGGCATATGTACTAACCCTACACTACAGGTAACTGTAACCGGTACAACTCCCATTGTACCAACTCCCGTCCATTTGTGGATTTTACATGCTTCCATTGGAATTCTTACAATGTTATTTACTATATCAACAGTCTCAAGGACTTCGTCATGCTCATACTTTAACGTTTTCAGTTTACCTACCATTGTTTCACCGCTGACTCTTGAATGTGCTGACATATCTTTTACTTTTAATTCCAGATAGCTTTCTCCTTTATCCTGAACGATTTCTGCTATTTCTTCAAATCCTCGCATCGCCATAGAGTCTCTGCTCTGTCCCGGCTTCTTATTCATGCGGTAAAGTCGGAATACGACCGGATGTCTTTCACACTTCTGTAGGTTGTTCTGTGTCTCCTGATCCAGTTCATTCTCTTTCCTTTTGTAGACCGATTTCTTTTCTGCATGAGCATTGATCATCAATTCCAGCATATGAATGTCGATGTCTTCCACCATAACATCTATCGTTTCTTCTATCTCTTCCGGTCTCGCACCAATTTCTTCCAGATATTTCTGAAGATTCTCGTATAACCTCACATACCGATCCAGCCATTCCTGCCCTTCTACAGTGAATTCCAGTGCTTCTGTCAAAATTCCTCTTTCAATACAATTTTTAAAAAATCGATTTACCGTTGAACGGTTCACATGATAATATTCTGCGATACTTCCTTGTGCCCCACGTTTCTTTTCCACTCTGGAAAGTCCCTGTAAATATTTTAATTGAAGCATTGTAGGCCTGTTCTGTCGTTTCAGATGTTCACCTTTTTCCATATTGTCTCTTATCTCCTTCTTTACCATACATGAATGTTCAATTCACGATAATCGATCTGCAGTGGTTTTTGGTCAAAACGGGTAATAGCAATGATTGCCACTGCTTCTGTGATCGGGATACCCGTATTGGCATTGTAGGTAAAAATATCTGTCGGGAGCTGATAAACATCTTTTTCTTTTTTGGCCTGTATCCACTCTTCCTCTCTTCGATACCACACAAACCCCAGTGATTCCTCTTTTTTTGTTCGGAGTAGAAAGCAGTTCTCAGACTTCTTAATTCTTAAAATAGCAGAATGTTCCAGTTTCTCATACTCAGCTGCAAGAAATCTCGGATTACGTCTTTCCGGTTCATAAAGTCCAAATGCCATCGGAAATTCTCCATCCCCGTAAAAGGTATACAGATCCATATCATCGTAAACTCTGTCATATACATCTCCGTACTGAAGGAAGTGTTCGATTCCTTTTAATCCTTCTGGACTGATATAGTGTTCTACACGACATGCATCTTCCTGTGCCCGTTCCTGATCCATCCCACTTACCATCTGGAAAAACTGCGTGAGTTTCTCATGTCTGGCCAAACAGTCCATACCTTCCAGTTTTCCTTTTTCTGTTAATTCCAGATTATTGTTTTCCGGTTCATATAAAAACCCTTTTGTTACCAGGCTTCGCACCAGTCCTGCAGCCTCGTATCCGGTTATTCCTGTTGTTCTGGCATATTCCTTTGATGTAATCTGTCTGCCCTGTCTCCATTTCCGATAGACATACTCCAGAAGGTCTTCTTCCAGTTCTCCTCTGGCTTTTGCAGTATCAATATTTCTGTTTTCAATCTTTCTTCCCATGTTACCTTTCCTACCTGTCTTTTGCCATTTTCTTTGTTTCCATTACTTTTTTTCCTCTGTTTCTCGTTTTCCGATTACGCTTTGGTTAGTTAGTTCAAACCATGTAATTTCAATTATATTATCCTTTTTTCAGGTTTGTCAATGCATTTCCCGCTACAACATTATAATTCCATATAAAAATATCCAAAAATATGTTTTTATTTCTTTTTTTCACATACTTTTGGATATTTTCATAGTTAATTTCCTGTTTCCTTTAATTTTGACTCATCCGTAGTCTGTGCGTCAACGCAGACTGCATGGATGGCAAGCCGCTTGCTGTATCCGTTCCCTGTACAGGTAGAAAGTGTCAGTATCTTATTACTGCTCTGCGGCTTTATTCCCGTATCAACATCGGAATCTTTTATCATCTGGTCGATAAAATTCTGATACTCTTCGCCCGGCTGGTATCCTACTTTATACACATCACCGCCATTGACCGCATCTTCATAAGAGAAGATTCGATAACGGTAGGCGGTTGTCTCAGAATATACAGTGAAGTATTGATTCTCTTTCCAGAAACCGTCGTCCTTATATTTTTTCAAACTTCCGAACATGCTTCCATCATTCATATTGTGACCGTAGATGATGTTGTAATAATCTGAAAAATCAGATTTATTAAGACCTTCCAAAAAAATACACCCTGCAATGTGGCTGTTGCCATGCAGGTCGGTTCTCAGATATTTCTGATTATCACCTGAATACAGAATCGGATAGTTGATGCCAAGTTCGTCCTGATTGTCAAACCGTATCCATCCGATGACATCTGGATTCTCAGCTTTCAGCTTGTCAAACTCTACTTTTACGTCTGTTGTCCACCAGTCTTTTTTCTTCTGCTTTCCATCATCTGGTTCGGACTCATCATTTACATACTCTTCGGCAAGTTTGTCATAATCTCTGGCAGATTTCCATCGGTCGATGTATGGGGGCAGGATATGCATAAGTGCTACCCCGATCAAAACCACTGCCAGAATGATCCATATCAGCCATCGGTATGAGCTTTTTTTCTTCATGTTGTCTCTCCCATTTTTCCTGTTAGTTTTCTCGAACCACTATCGTCATTATGGAATGTACGGTCAGAATTGTCAATCTTTTTCTTCTGTCGTACTGTCTGTTGCCTGTCCATCTGCTCCTGTCTGTCTATCTGCTCCTGCCTCTCCATCTGCTTCTACCTGTCCATCTACGAGGTCGTAACTCATATCGAGTAAATCCAGAACTTTTGAATCGCTGACAGAACCATCCAACGGAACTGCCAGCCAGTGCTTCTTGTCCATGTACTTTGCCGGAGCAAGGTGATACATTTCGATGTAGTTGCCTATCATGTCCGGCTCTGCCTGAACTTCCATGAAAGTTGTTCTTTCGGCTGGTTGGTAAAAGATGGCATAAGGTGCGGCGGTTCTTGGGTTTTTAAAGATTGTGACGCTGTATCGGGATTTGGTGATGATGTCTTTTTTAGTATAAAAAATTACTACTTTTTGCAATATTCATAAATATTAAATGGTTCTTCTCTTTTTTCAAATAAGATATCAGCTTCTTTCCTTTGATGAAAATCTGATTTCTGACACTCTTAGTCTCTTTTTTCCTGCACTAAAAAAGCGCCACAAATTGTGACGTTTTTTAGTACCCTTTATATTTCAGTGAGATTTCTTGATTCCAAAACTCACTTTTTCCATATTTTCTTTCTGCCCCTCGATATGGCTGTTCTTTCAAACTTAAAATTGCTTTTTCAAGTTTTTCTGCCAGTGCAATTGCATTATCAGCATAATTACTAACAAGAAGTGCCTGCCCGTATATCTTATCAATATCTCTATATGCCTGTGGAAACATTTTTACGGTATATTTATCCAAAATGTTTCCTCCTGAGTTCTCCCAATGCCTCACGTGTATTTAATAATTCTGCACCTTCTACGACTTCCCATTCTGCTTCAAAAATTGCCTTATCAATCTGATTTGTGCTGAGTAATTCTTCATAAGTTTCCATTATTTGAAATATTCAGCAGCCATGCGTATTCATCACAATGTCTGAGCTTTGTAAATTCTTTTCTGAGTTCTGCATCTGAAATGAATTTGCCACCTTTTTCATAATTTTCTTTTGCCCTGGCCAAAGCCCAGTTATAAGCAAATCTTGAAGCACCTGCGTACTGAAACATCTTAGTTTTCTGTACGTTATTTGGTATCAGCATTACTTTTATGGCTTTTACCATCTGTTTCCTCCTGTATCAATTCCCGGATAAGTTTCTTCGCTTTGTTCGCTCGTTTTCCTTGTAATTTGCGGCTGAATACTGTGATTATTTGAACCAGATCTTCAACAAGTTCCTGCTGTTCAGATTTTTCAGTATTATCAATAATCTCAATCTCACAATTATAAAGTGAAGCGATATATTCTATCAACTCAAAACCAAATCGCAATAGCCTGTCTTTATATAAAACAACAACCTTTTCAACTTGATTTTGAGAGATTCGTCTAATCAATTCCTGAAGTCCTTTTTTCTTATAATTAATCCCAGAACCGATATCGCTTATTATCTCAAACGGCTGTCCTTTTGCCAAAAGATATGTCTTAACATTATCAATCTGTCGTTCCAAATCATCTTTTTGTTTATGGCTGGAAACGCGACAATATCCAATTGTAATGCGATTTATAGGCTTTACATTGATTACCTGGTTGAGTTGCTCATCAGAATAATATCTATAGCCACTTACTGTAGTATGATGCGGATGAAGTTTTCCATTTGCATCCCAATTTCGTAATGTCTGAGCAGATACGCCTATAATTTTTGAAAATTCGTGTATAGAATAATATTTACTCAAAGTATCAACTCCTTTCAATAATATTCTAGTCTAATATCTTATAAAACTCAATATCTACTTATATGATTTTATAATTTATCTTTAACTGTTAATGACCTCCTTTCTTTGTATATTATTATAACAGAATATTGATGGAGTAGATCACTAACTTCTTTCTTCATTTTCCAAAACCTTCTGCTGATATCTCATTTCTGCCACCGTGTACACTGTGATGAAAGCCTTCGGATCAAGATTATTGATGTAATTCATGAGTTTCTGATACTCATTTTTATCTACGATTGTAATGATCTCGTGTCTTTTATCTAAATTGTACGCTCCGATGGCATCATAAATGGTTGCTCCACTATGCAGCTCATGCAGAATAAAATTCCGAAGTTCTTCTTCATACTTTGTAATAATACATACTCTTCGTTTCAGATTCTGCCCGAAGATAAAATGGTCTACCACCATCCCATTAAAATAAGTACCAAGAACGCTTAAAACCACCGTCTTCTTATCATATACAAGTGCTGCCGAAAGCGCCACACACATACCGGCTAAAGACATGGCTTTCCCCAATTCGATGTGCAGATATTTATTCATGATCTTAGCCACAATATCAAGTCCGCCGGAAGAAGCATTCATATTAAAGAGAATACTGAGTCCTACACTGACTACCAGAACATAACAGAGGACATCCAGTTCCTGGGTTTTTGTCAGGGAACCGATATTCGGGAAAATCCGTTCAAAAATACCGATAAATACCGGCAGTAAGATACTGGTATACACGGTTTTCGTACCAAATTCCCGTCCACATGTTATGAATCCGATGATCAAAAGAACAACATTCAGGACCATTGTGATCACTGAAAGCGGTAAAGGTATAAAATTCGTAAGAATAATTCCAAGACCGGAAATACTGCTGACCGATGCATGGCTCGGCACCAGAAAGAAATAAACCGCTGCAGCGATAATTGCCACTGCAGCGGTAAGTGTAAATAGTTCCCATACAACTTCTTTGCAATTGATTTGTTTTTTCATTCTCAAACCTACCCTATCATGACATTTTTATAGAACTGCTATTTTACTTCTCTGCTCGGAAGGACTTGCAGTGCTATATATACAAGTATAGCGTATGCACAAAAAAATTGATAGTATTTTTTAATTTATGTAAATTTTGTTGAATCCTGTTGTTACTGTTCACTCCCGTGTCAATCACTACGCTGATTGGCACGGAGGATGCACGTTTTATCTTGAATGGCATCTCGCCCATCGCCAAAGGCGATTTAAAATGGCGAGATGCGTTGCTGGTCACAGGTACTGTGAACAGTAACATCCTGTCTTTTGAATCTTATTCAGCAATTGCATTCCCGGTGTACAACTGATAATATTTTCCCTTTTCTGAAATCAGTTGGTCATGGGTACCTCTTTCGATAATGCGTCCCTGTTCCAGAACCATGATACAGTCGGAATTCCGAACCGTAGACAGACGGTGTGCGATCACAAACGTAGTACGTCCATGCATCAGTCTGTCCATGCTTTCCTGAATAATACGTTCAGTACGCGTATCAATAGAGCTTGTAGCCTCATCCAGGATCAGTACCGGCGGATCTGCAACTGCTGCTCTGGCAATTGCAAGAAGCTGTCTCTGTCCCTGGCTTAAGTTTGCTCCATCCCCGGTGATGACCGTATCATATCCTTCCGGAAGTCTGCGGATAAATCCATCTGCATTTGCCAATTCTGCTGCTGCAAAAATTTCTTCATCTGTTGCATCCAGTTTTCCAAAACGGATATTGTCTTTTACCGTTCCTGTGAACAGATGTGTATCCTGCAGTACAATTCCAAGGGAACGTCGCAGATCCGCTTTCCGAATCTTGTTTATATTAATTCCATCGTAGCGGATTTTTCCATCCTGAATATCATAAAACCGGTTGATCAGATTTGTAATGGTTGTTTTTCCTGCTCCTGTCGAACCTACAAAGGCAATTTTCTGTCCTGGCTCTGCATACAATTTCACATCATGAAGCACGATCTTATCATTATTGTACCCGAAATCCACACCATCAAATACTACATTTCCCTTAAGCTCAATATAATCTACCGAACCATCTGCCTGATGTGTATGCTTCCATGCCCAGCATCGGGTATGTTCCTTACATTCTATAAGTTTTCCATTTTCTTTTTTCACATTGACCAGAGTCACATACCCGTCATCTACTTCCACTTTCTCATCCAGAAGGGTAAAGATACGCTCTGCTCCTGCAAGTGCCATTACAATAGCATTCATCTGCTGGCTGATCTGGTTGATCGGCATACTAAAGCTTTTATTGAATGTCAGAAAGCTTGCCAGTGCACCCAGTGTAAATCCTCCCACACCATTCAGCGCAAGGACACCTCCGACAATCGCACAGACTACATAACTGATATTTCCGATCTGCGCATTCAAAGGTCCGAGGTAGTTTGCATAGGTATTCGCACGGTCTGCGCTTACAAAAAGTGCCTCATTCAGCTCTTTAAATTCTGCCTTACTTTCTTCCTCATGGCAGAAGACCTTGACAACCTTCTGTCCATTCATCATTTCTTCAATATAACCATTGACTTTTCCAAGATTTTTCTGCTGTTCCAAGAAATATTTTCCGCTCTGTCCGGCGGCTTTCTTGGTACCAAATATCATAATTGCAACCATGATCATCGTCACAACCGTAAGTGGAATATTTAAGATCAACATACTGACAAATACACTGATGATCGTAAATCCGCTGTTGATGATCTGCGGAATACTCTGGCTGACCATCTGCCGCAGGGTATCGATATCGTTCGTGTAAATTGACATGATATCACCATGTGCATGGGTATCAAAATATTTGATCGGCAGCTTTTCCATATGTTCAAACAGCTCATTACGCATATTCATCATCATTCCCTGTGTCACATTGATCATGATACGGTTATATGCGTAAGTCGCAACGATTCCGATTCCGTAAAATACCGCAACCCTTTCAATTGCATGTGCAAGCGGTGAAAAGTTCGGTGTACCGTCAGACAGCAGGAACGGTGTAATATATTTGTCGATCAGATCTCTTGTAAACATCGTTCCCTGCACATTTGCGATAACTCCTACAAATATAAGGATAAATACTGCAATACAATGAACTTTATAATCACGGAAAATGTAGTTTATCAGACGCATCAAAAGTTTCCCCGGATATTTCACTTTATTCTGTGGTCTTCCCATCGGTCTTGGCATTATGCTTCACCTCCGTTTTCATCAAAATCTCCTCCGCCCTGAGTCTGCGATTCGTATACTTCGCGGTAAATTTCATCGGTCTTCAGCAATTCTTCGTGTGTACCAAATCCATGAACCTGCCCTTCATCCATAACGATGATACGGTCTGCATCCTGCACACTGGATACACGCTGTGCAATGATCAGCTTTGTTGTATCCGGGATTTCTTCACGGAATGCACGGCGGATCTTCGCATCTGTAGCAGTATCTACCGCACTGGTACTGTCATCCAGGATCAGGATCTTCGGTTTCTTAAGCAGTGCTCTTGCAATACACAGTCTCTGCTTCTGACCACCGGACACGTTGTTTCCTCCCTGCTCAATGTGGGTATTATATTTATCCGGGAAACGCTCAATGAATTCATCTGCACATGCAAGCCGACATGCTTCCATACATTCTTCGTCGGTCGCCTCTTTGTTTCCCCAGCGCAGGTTATCCAGAATACTTCCGGTAAACAGTACATTTTTCTGCAATACAACAGATACCTGGTTTCTCAGTACTTCCAGATCATAATCCTTGACATTCTTTCCGCCAACCAGGATTTCTCCGCCTGTCACGTCATACAGACGACTGATCAGATTCACCAGACTCGTCTTCGCACTTCCGGTTCCTCCAATGATGCCAATCGTCTCACCGGAATGGATGTCCAGATTGATATTCTTCAGGACTTTCTCTGCACTGTCTTTTTTGTAAGCAAAATCTACATTCTTAAATGAAATACTTCCATCTGCCACTTCATAAAGCGGATGTTCCGGATTATGGATATCGCTGGTTTCATCCAGTACTTCTGCTATACGCCGCATGCTTGCCATACTCATGGAAATCATGACAAATACCATAGACAGCATCATCAGACTCATCAGAATGTTCATACAGTATGCAAGAAGACTCATCAACTCTCCTGTTGTCAACGATTTCACTACGATCATCTTTGCACCAAACCAGCTGATCAGGATGATGCAGGTATAAACAGTGAACATCATGATCGGTGCGTTCCATACAACATTTTTCTCTGCTCTTACAAAAATATCGTAAATATTCTTACTTGCATACTGAAATTTACTTGTTTCCTGTTCTTCTCTTACATATGCTTTTACTACACGGAGCGCAGATACATTTTCCTGAACGGATGCATTTAAAGCATCATATTTTGGAAATGCCTGCTGGAAATAAGCCGTTGCATGACGAATGATAAAGAAGAGGATCACTCCCAGGATCACAACTGCCACAAGGTAAATACTTGCCAGTCTGGCATTGATCATAAATGCCATCACCATTGCACAGATCATACTTGCCGGTGCTCTCATCATCATACGCAGCATCATCTGGTACGCATTCTGCACATTGGTCACATCTGTTGTCAGACGTGTAACCAGACCTGCTGTACTGAAATGATCAATATTTGCAAACGAATAGGTCTGGATCTGATCGAACATCTTATTTCTCAAATTCTTCGCAAATCCGGTCGAAGCCTTTGCTCCGTATCGTCCTCCTGCCATTCCGGCAAGCAGGCCACAAAATGCAGCCACGATCATAATTCCACCAACTTTGTAAATATGGTGAATATCTCCGGTATTGACACCCTTATCGATAATAGATGCCATCAGAAATGGAATCAATGTCTCAAACAATACTTCCAGAATCATAAAAAACGGTGTTGCGATCGATGCCGCTTTATATTCTTTTACTTCTTTTAATAAAGTCCGAATCATGAATTCTCTCCTTTCATTTTTTCCATATTGTAATAAACTTTATCAATCACATGCATAAATGCATGTAATTCTTCTTCTGTAATGCCTTCTTCCAACTGCGCATCCATTTTCTGAAAAATTTCTCCCAGTTTTTCATGGTTTTCCCGTCCTTTTTCTGTCAGCATTACTTTTTTCAGACGCGCATCATTTGCAACCGATGCACGGCAGATGTACCCTTTTTTCTCCAGAGTCTGGATAATATTTGTTACCGCTGAACGGCAGATACCAAAATACTTTTCTATATCTTTCTGATAAATTTCCTTATCTTGATGTTCATACAGATAGCGTAAAATCCAGCCATGCATCAGGGCAATCTCATCCAGTCCTTCTTCTTTTACACGCATTTCCAGCAGTTTTGAAATCGAACGGTCTATCCGGTGCACCTGATGTCCTACGTGGATTCGCTCTTCATATCCTTCACACAAATGACTTTCCTCCTTCCACTTTTTGCTTCTTCAAAAAAAGAAAACTGTTCACGAATAAATTGTTCACTCGTAAACAGTTTAATTCTAAACAAGTTTATCACAGATATTTCCCTGCTGTCAACCTGCTATTTACTATTTTCCATCCAATCAAAAAGCTCACAGTTTTTTGCAATCAGAACTGCTGAAACCGGCATTATCATTATGCAGGCAATTGCTCCAAAAATCATGGAAATACAGTTCTGAAAAAGAATTTTGGAGTTGAGCAACAGCTCAATGGAGTAATTCTGCATTCTCAAATACGCAAATAACAACAGCGATTCTCCCAGATATGCAAACAATAACGTATTAACCGTTGTTCCAATCACATCTTTTCCAATCTTCATTCCACTTTGAACCAGTTTGTTCATTTTGATATCCGGCTTATGACATTTCACCTCATATACGGAAGTTGTTACTGTCAGTGCCATATCGATCACAGCTCCTAACGTGCTGAGTACAATTACGGCTGTTGCAACCTTGGGCATACTGATATCCAGGTTCATATTATAATAGAAAACATCCTCTCCGGCTGCCTGGATCTCATTCAATCCTCCCGCCCCACTTTTCCATACGACCAGATAAATAAATGCAAATAACACACACATTGTAATTGCAACCGCAAGAAATGCACTCCAGGTTTTAATATTTGTCCCATTTTGATAAAACAAAGTGATACAGGAAATTAAAATTCCTGCACCGGCAGTAACCAGAAACACGGGTGCTCCGACGGCATAAAGCCAGATTGCAAGACTCAGGCACAAAATATTTCCCGCCAGAGCGATCAGAGACATGGCGCCTCTGTCCCCTCCGACAAGCACTACTACTATCATTAGAATCAGTCCCAATATGATCAACATCTTTTTTCCCTCTTTTTCACAGATAGTTTCATCATAACTGCTGTTATGAAAATAGACACTGGGATCGCCAGTACAATTCCGATACTTTCTACAAAGAAACGGCATAATTCACATGGAATATGCAATTTTACAATGGTAACAAAACGCACCTCATTGTTCATCCGGATCAAACATGTAGGAATCAGACCGCAGCCAAACACAAACAACAGCACATTGATCATTGTTCCCATAATGTCATATCCGATCTCTCTGCCCGAACGGAAAAGTTCCACAAATTTTACTTCCGGTTTCTGCTCAACAATTTCGCTTAAAGCCACCGATATGGCAACCGCCACATCCATGATGGCACCGAGTCCTGACAACAGGATCTCTGCATGGAAAATTTCATCCGGATTATCAATACTGCCCAGATATTCCATCGTCGAATAATCCAGTTCTTCCATATGCTGCATAACAAGATCAAATATCCCCATGATCATAAGCAGGACACATAGTGTTGTCAATAGTGCGGCAAAAGTTTTCCTGTGGATTCCATTTAATCCAACAAGCGTTACCACTGCGAAAAAAAGGATCAGTCTGCTACATACACTCAGAATTTCCGATGTGTCATCCACCGTCCAGAAACCGATCACAAAAATCAGGATATTCAACATTGCTGTTATGATCGTCAAACCGCCCTGCCGTCCGGCAATCCCAAGGAGCAGAAGTGCAAGGAAGCCAAGCATAACAACCAGCATCGTATCCCGCTTTACTCCAATGATCGATGATCCCTTATAAAACACCCGGTCACCTTTATGGTATTTTTGGTCAGCCATTTCTGTTGTTGTGTATTCATTGGCAATCCGGACTTCTTTTCCTTTGTCTTTTCCGTTTAGGATCTTACCATAAAGACTCTGCTTATATTTCGTTTCTTCTGTTCCACGGGTACTTTTGCTTTTCCCTTCTACAATTGTCACTACTTTTGTCACTTTCACGATCGGTGTCTGATACAGCCAGGCATCATTCATGACAAACAAAATTGCCAGCAGATACAACACACCTGCCACACAATAAAATCTTCCTTTTTTGTTTTTCATCAAATATCTGCTAATCTTTTTCCCGTATTCCTTCATGATCCATCTTTTCTCTTCTTATTTTTTTATCTGCATATCCGCATCTGTGATCCTGCAATACAAAGTCTCATCATTTGGTTCTTTATATGTCTCGAACGTTCCCTGAACGATAATTTCTGTTTCCTGTTCCGGATAATCTTCATCCGACAATTCTTCCTCATTTTTTCGGACAAATTCCAGTCCCTGCGCGCAGCACGCCAGCGCATCTTTGATCACGCAAAAATGATAGGTATTCCCTGTCGCTTCATCCTTACTTATATAATAAATCCCGTCGATCCGGATTGTTTTTCCTTCATACTGCTCCGGTTCCACCATCATCTGGTAAACTGTCGCGTAGACCATATCACTGTTCATTTCTGTAAGATCATAATCTACATCTTCTGTCCCCACATTTTCTGAAGTGTCTGCACTTTCTTTTTTCTTGTCCTTTTCCTCTGTCTGTTCCTTCTGTTCTTCCGCTTTTGTCTGTTTCTCTAATACATCATTAACAGATTTCCCGTTATTCACTTTCTTGTTGCTGCTTGCATTATCTCTGCATCCGGTTATCAAAAGAATTCCCACAAACAATATCAGCCATTTCTGTAATTTTTTCACTTTATTTCCCTCCCGCGATTTTTTCAATCATGCAGCAGATCAAAAAGGCCACAATATCGGCTGCCACGATCGTTGAACCAACCGGTGTTCCTGCCAGGATTGACAAAAGCATCCCACTGATCGCACAGCACACAGATAATACAACCGAACATACCGTTACACTGAAAAATGTTTTAAAGATACGCATCGCGGATAGTGCCGGAAAGATGACCAGTGCCGAGATCAGTAACGAGCCTACCAGGTTCATTGCAAGTACGATGATCAGCGCTGTAATCACGGCGATCAGCAAATTATAACGGTCTGCCCGGATGCCTGTTGCCTTTGCGAACGTTTCATCAAAGGTCACGCAGAAAATTTTATGATAAAATACGATAAATAACACAACAACCACAACCGACAATACCACACACAGCCACACCTGTTCAATCTTCAATGTCAAAATAGAAGTAGATCCAAATAATGTAGTACATACATCTCCTGAAAGATTAGGACCTGTCGCAAATACATTCATAAGCAGATAACCGATTGCAAGTGCTCCAACTGAGATCATTGCAATCGCCGCATCTCCTTTTATTTTTGTATTTTGTCCTGTCCGTAATAATAAAATCGCACATACGACCGTTACCGGAAGGATAAACAGCATATTGTTTGTAATATTTAAAACCGATGCTACCGCCATTGCTCCAAATGCAACATGGGATAAGCCGTCTCCGATAAACGAAAATCTTTTCAATACCAGTGTCACTCCAAGTAAGGAGGAACAAAGTGCAATCAGTACGCCAACGATCAGTGCATACCGCACAAAAGGATATCCCATATAAAATATCAGTTTTTCTATCATTTTTTCCCTCCTATATTTTCCAGAGTTCTTCTCTTTGTATGCGCCCGCAGATAATTTTCTTTCGATTGGAAAATAACTTCCTGACCAATCTGCAGGATATGACTTGCATATTCCATTGCCCCACGGATATCATGCGAGATCATAATGATCGTTATCTTGTCTTCCCGGTTGATCGTCTCAATTAACCGATACATTTCTTCTGTCATTTTTGGATCCAGCCCGGAAACCGGTTCATCCAAAAGCAGGATTTTCCTGGTCGCACAAAGTGCTCTTGCAAGCAGAACTCTCTGCTGCTGCCCTCCGGACAATTCTCTGTAGCAACGTTTTGACAGATGAGTGATCTGCAGTTTTTTCATCATATCTTCTGCGTATTTTTTTTCTTTTGTACGGTAAAACGGCCAGAAGCCAAGGTGATTCTGACATCCGGAGAGAACAATTTCTCTCACGGATGCCGGAAAATCTTTTTGCACCTCTGTCTGCTGTGGCAAATATCCGATTTCATTCTTCTTCAGTCCATCATGGAATTCTATTTTCCCGCTCACCGGTGATAAAAGTCCCAGTAAAGTCTTCATAAAAGTAGATTTCCCAGCCCCATTTTCCCCGATCACACACAGATAGTCCCCTTTCTTTACCGAAAGGTTTATATTCTGCACGACTGTTTTTCCTTCATATCCGATTGTCAGATCCCGACATATAATTTGTGCCATATTCCCTCCTACTGCAAAGCTTCTTTTAATACTTCAAGATTCTTTTCCATCACTGACAGGTAGGTTGTGCCATTCTTCACATCATCCGATGTTGTAGACTGCATAGTATCCAGTGTCAGGATCTTCTGATTTTTCTCTTTGGTGTTCTCAATGATCGTCTTTGCAATTTTCTGATTGGAATTTTCAATCGCCATGATATCCTTTAGTCCCAACTCATCTACTTTATTCGCCAGGAATGAAATTGTATCAAAGCTTGCTTCACTTTCTGCCGAGCATCCGACAAATGCAGCATAATAGCTTAATCCATAATCATCTACCAGATAACGGAATGGAAAACGATCGCCAAACAGCAGTGTTTTCTGTGACGCGCCATCAACAACTTCCTGGTACTTAACATCCAGGTCTTTCAGCTTTTCACTGTATGCAGATGCATTCTCCTGATAAATATCCTTATGATCCGGGTCTGCTTTTTCCAGCGCGTCTGCAATTGCCTTACTCAGCACTTCTGCATTTTTTACAGACAGCCATACATGCTCATCATATTCCGGTTCTTCTTCCTCTCCGCCTTCTTTCTCTTCTTCAGGCTCCATTCCTTCGATCACTTCTTCCTCTTTCGCACTGTTTCCAAGTACATCGAGCAGATTGACCACCTGCATATCTTTATTCTTCGCCTGTTTTAACGCATCATCCACCCATGCATCCGATTCGCCGCCGACATATACGAACAGATCACAATCCGATACTTTCATGATGTCCTCTGCAGTCGGCTGATAACTGTGCAGATCCACACCATTGTCAAGAAGCATGGTGATATCCATCTGATCCGCTTCTTCTCCCGCAATCTGACGTACCCAGTCATATTCCGGGAAAATGGTTGTCACAACTTTAATATCGGAATCTTTCTGAACTTTTGTTTCTTTATTGGAATTTTCCTTCCGGCAGGCAGAAATGCCCAGAGTCACCATCACAGCGACCAGTAGAATTGCTATATACTTTTTCATGAATAAAACCTCCATTATCTACACTTATTAAAAAATGGTACACCAAAGGAAAGGTATGACTTTTCATACCCTTTCTGCTTTATAAAAAGTTTTATTCAATCATTTAATCTTACCTTTTGATGAACTAACGAAATGGACAAAATGATCCAGAGCCCCGGCAAAATAACAGTTTCTGCGATAAAGATCACCGGACTGACAAAAAATCCTACTGCAGGTGTTGTTCCCAGATTCCGAAGGACCTGCTTTGCCTGATGAACGCAGGCACAGATCGGGCAGTCCTTTCCCGTACAGTTATGATTTTCCTCTCTGGCAACATAAAAAAGAGAAGCAAAGGTTACAAATATAAGAAAAATACATATAACCGCTGCCATACTTTTTTTCTTTCCTGTATCCATCTCCTTCTCCTTTCCCAGATTTCATCTGTTAATAAATTTTATCTATTCTTTCTTACTGCATTCACCGCAGATTCCGTAAAACACGGTACGATGCGGATCCATCTGAAAATCATGATGCTGCTGCATATGCTGTTTTAAGCTTTCTACCTCATTGCACTGTAAATGGATCAGCTTTCCACATTTCTCACATTTACAATGATAGCAGTTTTCATGTTCTTCCCCATGATCTCCGATATATTCAAAACAGGCACTGCTCGAACCGTCTACTACATACTTCGCGGCCAGACCTTCTTTCACCATCTTCTCCAGATGACGGTAAATGGTCGTAGTTCCGACGGAAATTCCTTTTTCCCTGAAAAAATCGCAGATTTCATTCACAGTAACATGTCTTCCCTGTACCGATTTCAGAAAGGTAAGAATCTCAGTCATTTGTTTTGTTTTATATGGTGCTTTTGTCATACTGACCTTCTCCCTTCAATTTGGAAATCGTTTTCATTTTATCACATTATTTTTGTATGTCAATGGAATTTGAAAATGTTTTTCATTTTACAATAAAATTTCCCGCATAAACTTTCGTCTATACGGGAAATTTTACTTTCTGACTCTTATTGATGTTCTTATACTTAACAGCATCAGAGCAGGCAGCCAAATCTTTGATTCCTAAGTCTATGCCGATTCCATCGTCATTAAGCGTTTTGTTGCATAAAGAAACTGGCTTCTTTTATCCTCCGGATTCGCTTCTCTGATCAGATAGCTTAACCAACCAGATTTTCCATAGTATCTGCCAGCACCTGCGCTCCTGCAAATATGTCTTCCCATGCCGTATCTTCATATGGTGAATGACTTACGCCTCCGATACTTGGCACGAAAATCATTCCCACATCGCAGATATGTGCCATCGATAAGGTATCATGAAACGGACCACTTGGCATACGCATATATGTATATCCCCGCTTTTTGCACACATCTTCGATTGTGTCTACGATTGCTTCATTCATCATCTCTGCCTTTGCATCTTTCAGACACTTCTGGGTACTCTCTACATGAAATCTGTCCGAAATTTTCACTGCCGCTTCTTTTATTTCCCGGATTCCCTGTGCCCTGCGCTCCATATCTGTATCTCTGATGTCGATCGTATAGTCTACTCTTCCCGGAATCGTATTGATTCCACCCGGATGTACTTTGAGTGTTCCTACTGTTGCCACAAACATATCTCCCAGACGGGATGCTATTTTTTCTACTTCTGCAATATAATTTGCAGCAGCCGTCATTGCATCTTTCCGCATATTCATCGGTGTGCCGCCTGCATGATTTGCTTCCCCCTCAAAGCTTCCTTCAATCCAGTATGGACCTTTGATCCCGGTTACAATCCCTATTTGCCTGCTTTCCTGTTCCAGCACAATTCCCTGTTCAATATGAAGTTCAACAAATTTTTCATATTTATCTGCGTGCACTGCCTCTTCCAGTTTTTCCGGATGATATCCGCACTTTTGCATTGCCGCCTCTTCACTGATGCCCTCATTGTCTGTATATTCACTAAGCGGTCGTTCCATTCCAAGACCGGCAATCACCTTACTTCCGACCATACCTGCATTAAATCTGGCACCTTCTTCATCTGTAAAAAGAATTACTTCAAACGGGCTTTTTAATTTTACATGATTTTCTTTCAGGCACTGTGCCACTTCAATCCCTGCTATACTTCCGAGTAATCCGTCAAATTTTCCTCCATTTCGTACCGTATCGATATGGGAACCTGTTGCGATCACACCATGCAGCTCCTTTTCATTCCAGTTATCCGGATACAGGCGTCCCATAAGATTTCCAGCTGCATCGATTTCTACCTCCAGTCCTGCTTCCAGCATCATCTCTTTTGCCATCATCCGCGCTTTCGTCTCTTTTTCGCCGAACGCCAGACGTGTATAACCGCCTGTCTCATCCCGGCTCATCTCATTGATCCGCTCTATCCTTTCCTTTAATCGTTCCTGCTTGATCTGCATATCTATTACTCCTTTCTACTGTAATTTTCATTCTGCTCCCACTCTCTTTTCTATCTTGATAGTACATCAAATAGCTCTCAAAATCCACGATATTCTTACCAAAATTATTCTTCCCAGTTCAAAAAATAACAGAAGCACCACACACAGATTACTCTCTGCATTGCGGTGCTCCTGCCTCTTCCTTTATTTAACCTTTTTCAATTTCTCTGGTTATTTTCTATTCGAATGACTGCTCTGTACGGTTGATAATCTCATCCTGAAGCGGTTTGCTTAAGTTACGGAAGAAATCACTGTATCCTGCAACACGCACGATCAGATCTCTGTAATCTTCCGGATGTTTCTGCGCTTCCTGCAGAGTCTTTCTGTCGATAACATTGAACTGTACGTGATGTCCATCCATTGCAAAGTAGCTGCGGATCAGACTTGCCATATTGTCAAGGCCTTTCTCTCCTGCTACGACGTCCGGTGTGAACTTCTGATTCAGAAGTGTTCCTGCTGTAGCAAGATGATCCATCTTAGCACATGATTTGATAACAGCTGTCGGTCCATTTACATCTGCGGATTTCTCCGGTGAAATACCTTCTGAAACCGGGATATGTGCTTTACGTCCGTTAGCTGTTGCTCCGATCACATCTCCGAAGTAAACATGGCAGGTTGTAGGAAGCATATCGACTCCGTATTTTCCGCCTCTCATAGTCGGACGTCCTGTGATCAGGTCATGATACAGATAGAATACGTCCTGCATCAGATCATCTGCGTAGTCATCATCGTTACCATATTTTGGTGTCTTGTCATGAACCATACGGTAGATTGCATCGTATCCTTCAAAGTTGTGATCCATTGCTTCGATCAGTTCTTCCATTGTGAAGTTCTTCTTGTCAAATACATTGTATTTAACAGCTGCAATACAGTCTGTAACGGTTCCAATACCAACACCCTGAATGTAGTTCGTGTTGTATCTTGCTCCACCTGCATTGTAATCTTTTGCATTACTGATGCAGTCGTTTGTTACAACGGAAAGACACGGTGCCGGCATATTTTCTGCATATAATCTCTCGATTACATTGTTTCCACGGATCTTAATATCGATGAAATGCTTCATCTGTTTCTTGAATGCATCCCACAGTTCATCAAATGTCTTAAAGTCTTTTGCATAACCAAGCTTCAGTCCGAGCTGTTTGCCTGACATTGCATCATAACCGTTGTAAAGAGTCAGCTGGAAAATCTTCGGAATATTCATATAACCGGTTAGGATATATGCTTCACTTCCCCATGCTCCTGTCTCTACACAACCTGAAGATCCACCACGACGGGCATCTTCCAGAGATTTACCTGCATTGACAAGTTCCATGATCTGGGCTTCTGTATTGTAGAATGCTGGCTGTCCCCATCCTTTTCTTGAGATCTCGCATGCTCTCTTAAGGAAACGTGCCGGTGTTTTCTTGCTGATGGTTACATTGGAGTTCGGCTGTACAAGCTTCATCTCATCCATACAGTCAAGGATCAGATAGCTGACTGCATTAACACCATCTTTACCATCCGGTGTAACTCCACCTGTATTGATATTCGCAAAGTCTACATAAGTAGCACTTTCTTTTAAGGTAATACCAACCTTAACCGGTGCCGGCTGGTTGTAGAATTTGATCCATAAGCATTCAAGCAGTTCTTTTGCTTTCTCGTCATCAAGGATTCCTGCTTCTGTATCTGCTTCATAATAAGAAATCAGATGCTGATCCAGACGTCCCGGACTGAATGCATCCCATGGATTCAGTTCTGTTGTAACCGCAAGATGTGTAAACCAGTATAACTGGATTGCCTGCCAGAAGGTCTGCGGTTTGTGAGCCGGTACAACTTCCAGGTTGGCTGCGATCTGCTCTAATTCTTTCTTACGAGTAGGATCTGCTTCTTTTTCTGCCATTTCAAGAGCCAGTTTGTGATATCTCTCACCAAGGATGATTACTGCATCACATGCAATATCCATCGCTTTGAGTTCTTCCATTTTATCGGTAGCTTCCGGATCATTCATAAAATCCAGCGCATCCATAGTCTTTTTGATCTTTTCTTTGTATTCCAGATATCCAACTTTAAAGTTCTGTTCACCACCGCATGTATGTCCAGGTCCTCTCTGCTCCATAAACTCTGTGAACATACCTGCTGAATAGCAGTCATTCCATTCCGGAGTCATAGCTGCAAGGATCTTCTCTCTCATGCTTCGTCCTGACCAGTAAGGAATGATTTCCTTCTCCTGGATCTCACGATCTTCTTCTGTTGTATGGAAAGATACGAGGTCACGTTCACTCATAACTACCATATCTTCTTTGCTGTGGCAGCAAAGTTCCGGGAATGTAGGCGAAGCCTGTGGATCTTTTCCTTTTTCACCAACGATCAGCTCACCGTCTCCCAGATAAAGTGTCTTCTTTGAAAAATATTCTTTTAATACCATGGCTCTCATAACCGGAATCGAATATTTCCCATCATTTTTTCTGTAAAAATCTGTCTCGATTCTTGCTCTTTCGAGATCAATGTGAACCGGTGTTGTAACACTCAGTTCTCTCAGCTTCTGAATTCTTTCATTCATGCCTCTTGCCATTTTCTTATCCTCCTATTTTTGTGTTGGTATACCCTGCATCCTGAAAAAGCTTTACAAAACTTTCCATCTCTTCTTTTTCCGGTGCATGTAAATCAGTTCCCTTGTACTCCATACCCAGCTTCGGATATTTACTGCTTCCTGTGTTATGGTAAGGCAGCAGATTAACCTGTGCCGGATGAATGCCGTGTTTCTTCAGAAAATGAATAGTATCTTCCATGTTCTGCACATTGCCGTTCACTTCTTTGATCGTCGGAATTCGGATGTAAATCCTTGCCCCTGCATCTGAAAGCTTCACCAGGTTATCCAGGATCAGCTTATTGTCAACTCCGATATACTTTTTATGTAATTCCGGATCCATCACTTTTACGTCATATAAAAACGTATCTACATACGGTAAAATTGCTTCAAATTTATCATACGAAACATATCCGCAGGTGTCAATGGTAAGCGAAATTTCTTCTTTTTTAAGTGCTTTCGCGATCTGTAAAATATAATCCGTTGACATCGCCATCACTTCCCCGCCGGAAAGTGTGACTCCACCGCCGGACTGTTCATAAAACATCCGGTCTTTCATCAGTTCTTTTACCAGTTCCTTTACAGGATACTCCTGCCCTACGATCTCCCGAATGCCCTGTGGGCAGAAATTATCGCATTTTCCGCAAAGCTGGCATTTTTCTTTGTCAAGCTCCGGCTTTCCATCTACCATAGTGATGGCACCGTTCGGACAGACCTTCGCACAGGTTCCACATCCGACGCACTTTTCTTTATCACACTGAAGTTCTCTCTCAAAACGCTGTGTCTCAGGGTTGTGACACCACTCGCACTTTAATGGACATCCTTTAAAAAATACAGTAGTACGGATTCCATCTCCGTCATGGATCGAATACTTCTGAATATTCGTTACTAAATTCATGGTAGCTCTCCTTTTTGTCATTTTACTTTTTAGACTAACGTTTGTACCATAGTCTAAAGATACCAAAAAAACAAATAATTGTCAATCCTTTGGCAAACTTCTTCTCAAATATTTTTACAATCCTGATCTTCTTTCCTTAAGCAGACGAAACTCTGCACTCAGCTCATCACATATATAAAGAAGAGATACTTCACAGACTGTTTTTATCTGCAAAGTACCTCCCACTTCTCTATTGTACATTCTTCAAAATCACACACTGATTACCTCTGGAACGAAAAGCCGATTCAAACTGTGCTCTGTCATAGCTCACAATCCCTTCGATCGGGTCTGCAACAGTCACACTGTCTGCACTGTATCCGATCAGTACAACACAATGATCGTTCATCGCCCAGCTGGCTTCTCTTCCATCTTCCGTATTCCAGCTTTCCATTATCTGACGTTCTTCCATACCAATTGTTCCCCATACAACCACGGGGGTTTCTTCACTTACAAAACGATACAGCTGTTCCGGCTCTGATCCTGTCTCGTCCTCTGCTTTCATTGCGTTTCCATTATCTGCAAGATAGCCATCTGCTGCCGTCACGATTGCTCCCGCTCCGCAGCTTAATCCATCCGTCTCTGACTGTGGATTTCCTATAAAATAATTGTAAATATCATTTCCATATAAAGTTTCATTGTCTCCGTAATAAGTGTTGGTCCATCCAACTGTCGGTAAATATTCGAGTGCCATTGCCATCTTATCTGCAGAATATCCATAATAATTCAAAGCCATTGTAAGAGATGTGATCTCACATCCGGTAGGAAGCTCCGGCATCTGTCCTGTAAATGCAAAATCAGAAATACAGCTACTCTCCGGAAGGGGTGTCTCTTTCACTATTTCCGCATTTTTTATCTTCTGCGTCTTTGCTGTCGTTTTCTCCACTGCTGTAACAGACTGTCTTGCTCCTTTGATCTGTTCTAATTTTGCTTCTATATATGTAGTATCTTTTAATGTAAATCCTACGATAACAGCGCCAACCAGTATCCCTGCTGCCGCTGCGATCCATTTTGCTGCACTGCGAATCTGCATCCGTACCTCCGTTTCTTAACACTTCTGTAACAAATCCGTCATATATACTACAACTTTTTTCGTGTTTCGTCAAATCTGCGAGGGAGTTTTCACAAATATTTCATAAATGAGGGTTAGCATCACGAGTGATTCCAGGTAAAATGCCCGCAAACTTTTATTTCTATGAAACTTCTCTTCATCTGATATCTTTTCTTCCGACTTCATGTTATACTTCGTTTAGGTATGTTTTTTTAGTTTTTTCATTGGAGGTTATTAACATGTCAAACGAAAGTACAAAAACCAATCAGATTACCGAAGGAGTTATCTGGAAGCAATTATTGATTTTTTTCTTTCCTATTGTAGTTGGAACTTTGTTTCAACAGCTTTATAACACCGTAGATGCTGTCATCGTCGGTCGTTTTGTCGGAAAGGGCGCACTTGCCGCAGTCGGGGGATCTTCTGCCGTTCTTTCCAATCTGATCATCGGATGTTTTACGGGACTTGCAAGCGGTGCATCTGTAATTGTTTCCCAGTTTTATGGAGCAAAGGATGAGCGGAATCTGCAAAAGAGTCTGCATACCGCCTATGCTTTTTCCGTTATTCTCAGTATTGTATTTACAATACTCGGATGGGCCTTAACACCATTTCTTTTGAAGCTCATCGATACACCTGCAGATACACTTGCGGATTCTATTCTTTATCTGCGGATTTACTTTTTAGGTATCTTCGGTACCTTGATCTTTAATATAGGCTCAGCTATCATGCGCTCCATCGGTGATTCCCGCAGACCACTATATTACCTGATCGTCTGTTGTTTTCTAAACATCATCCTCGATCTGGTACTGGTAATCGTATTGGATATGGGAATTGCCGGAGCCGCTATCGCGACCATTATTTCACAGGCAGTAAGTGCAATCCTTGTTACCAATGCACTGATGAAAAAATATGATGACTGCAAGCTTTATCTGAGCAAACTGCACATAGACCTTTTGAAGCTGCGTCTGGAATTCCGCATCGGTATTCCAAGTGCACTGCAGGCATTTATGTACAGTATTACCAATATCATTATTCAGGCAGCGATCAATGGTTTCGGAACCGATACTGCCGCTGCATGGGCTTCTTTTGGTAAACTGGATGCGCTTTTCTGGACAGTCAACGGAGCATTCGGAATTGCGATCACAACCTTTGCCGGACAAAATTATGGAGCAGGCAAAAAAGAACGTATTTTCAAAAGTGTACGTATCTGCCTTGCCATGGCAGTGGCTGTGTGCGGAGGGATCGTACTGTTTTTAGCCATCTTCTGCCGCCCACTGTTCTCAATTTTTACGACAGATCAAAATGTAATCAATATCGGTATTGATATGCTGCGTTTTATGGCACCGTGCTACACTATTTATGTATTTATTGAAGTTCTCTCCGGTGCACTTCGCGGAACCGGCGATGTCCTGCTGCCGACACTGATCACACTTGGCGGCGTATGTCTGATCCGTATTCCGTGGATTATGTTTGTCTTACCGGCACACCATACCACAACCTGTGTAATGCTTAGTTATCCGATTTCCTGGATCACTACCACAGCTTTGATCATACCGTACTATTTATATAGAAAAAAACATGCCTACGATTAAGGAGAATTGAACATGGCCAAATCCGAATCTACCAAATACCGGCTCGCCGAAGCAATGAAAACCTGCATGAAGACCACTTCTGTCGATGATATCACCATCCGCCAGATTGTAGAAGTCTGCGGCGTCACACGCCAGACCTTTTACCGCAATTTTCTTGATAAATATGATCTGATCAACTGGTATTTTGACAAACTTCTTCTAAAATCATTTGAACATATGGGAGAAGGTTCCACTGTTTATGACGGACTGGTCAAAAAATTTGAATATTTAAAGGAAGAGCACCTGTTTTTCGCTGCAGCATTCCGCTCTGACGATCAGAACTCTTTAAAAGAACATGATTTTGAACTGATTCTGGAATTCTATTCAAACCTTATTTTCCAGAAAACCGGAAGACGCCCAGATGCAGAAACTTCATTTCTTTTAGAGATGTACTGCCGTGGCTCGATTTACATGACTGTCAAATGGCTGCTTGGCGGAATGAAATTTCCGCCTGTGCAGCTTGCAAAACAACTGGTACTTGGCATGCCGGAAAAACTTGTGCAACTCTTCACTGATTTGCATATTTTGTCTTAATTTTTTGTATAAATGTTACACTTTTCATATTCTGTAACTTTTTTTACCACCTTCTTATTGTTAAAATAGTATCAGAAACAAGTGATTTTATCATAAACGAAAAGGAGATATGTATCATGGCAAACAGAATTATGTTAAATCAGACATCTTATCATGGAGCAGGTGCAATCGCAGAGATTGCAACAGAAGCAAAAGCTCACGGTTTCAAAAAAGCTCTTGTATGTTCTGACCCGGATCTGATCAAATTCAATGTTACTTCCAAAGTAACAGATATCTTAGACAAAGAAGGACTTGCTTACGAAATCTACTCTGATATCAAAGCAAACCCGACTATCGAGAACGTACAGCACGGTGTTCAGGCTTTCAAAAATTCAGGTGCTGATTACATCATCGCAATCGGCGGCGGATCTTCTATGGATACTTCCAAAGCAATCGGTATCATCATCGCAAACCCGGAATTTGAAGATGTAAGAAGCCTGGAAGGTGTAGCTCCGACAAAGAAACCTTGCGTTCCGATCATCGCCGTTCCGACAACAGCCGGTACTGCAGCAGAAGTTACGATCAACTATGTAGTAACAGATGTAGAAAAGAAACGTAAATTCGTCTGTGTAGACCCACATGATATGCCGATCATCGCTGTTGTAGACCCGGAAATGATGTCCTCTATGCCAAAAGGACTGACCGCTTCAACCGGTATGGATGCATTAACTCATGCGATCGAAGGCTACACCACAAAAGCCGCATGGGAAATGACAGATATGTTCCACTTAAAAGCAATCGAGATTATCTCCAAATCTCTTCGCGGTGCTGTTGAAAACACCAAAGAAGGAAGAGAAGGCATGGCTCTTGGACAGTACATTGCCGGAATGGGATTCTCAAACGTAGGTCTTGGAATCGCTCACTCAATGGCTCATACCCTTGGAGCAGTCTATGACACACCACACGGTGTTGCATGCGCAATGATGCTTCCGATCGTAATGGAATACAACGCAGACTGCACCGGAGAAAAATATCGTGAAATCGCCCGCGCAATGGGAGTTGAAGGCGTAGATAATATGTCTCAGGAAGAATACAGAAAAGCAGCTGTAGATGCAGTCCGCAAACTCTCTGAAGACGTAGGAATCCCATCCAAACTCGAAGCCCTCAAAGAAGAAGATCTCCAGTTCCTCGCAGAATCTGCCCACGCCGATGCCTGCGCTCCGGGAAACCCGAAAGATGCTTCTGTAGAAGACCTCAAAGATCTGTTTAGAAAACTGATGTAATCTAAAAATACTACATAATCCGGCCAGAATATATCAAATGCTATCCATCTTTCAAAGCGGATATCAAACTCACTTATTCTTTGCCGACAAAGTAGAAAAAGTAACCCCCACAATTTTTGGTATGCTACCCTCATATAGGACAATGAAATATAAAAGTCCTATATGGGGGTATTTTCATGTTCAGAAAGAGTAAGATAGAACCAGTAGAAAAAGTAAAAATAGTCGAACGCTACCTTGCAGGAGAAATTGGCATACAGCAAGCAGGAAAAGAATTGGGAGTTGATCATCATAGTATTCGAAATTGGATTTCTATTTATCAGTATGATGGACCAACTGGATTACTCAATCAACCGAAAAACAAATCTTATTCAAAAGATTTAAAAATATCTGCTATAAATGATTATCTTAACGGAGAAGGATCTCTTCAGGATATTTGCACAAAATACGGAATTCGTTCACACAGACAGCTTTCCGATTGGATTAAGGTGTATAATTCTGGTGGAATATTAAAAACATCCACTGGAGGTGCTTACATGAAAAAAGCAAAGAACACTACACTTGATGAGAGATTAAAAATAGTAACAGATTGTCTTGCAAATGATAAGAATTATGGTGCAATGGCACTCAAATATGATTGTTCCTATCAACAAGTACGCAATTGGGTAATACGATACGAAAAGATGGGTCAAGCGGGTCTGGAAGACAGACGTGGACGTCGTATAGCTTCTCTTCCAAGCAGAACACCTGAAGAAGAGCTACGTGACAAGATAGCTGAACTGGAAAGAAGAAATCTAGACTTACAAATGGAGAATGATCTGTTAAAAAAAGTCAGAGAACTGGAAAGGAGGGGTCGCTATCTTTAATCCATCGGTTAGCCGAATATGAAGCCATCCAAAAACTATCGTCTACTAAGCATTATCCCATAGATAGACTTTGTAAATATCTTAATGTTACACGTTCTGCGTATTACCGCTGGGTAAAATATCCGAAAAGTAATAATGAACTTCGAAACGAAAGACTATCCACTGAAATCCAAAGGATTCATAACCAGCATCCAGATATGGGATACCGAAGGATTCGTGATGAATTAGATGGACATAAAGGAATTCATGTGAATGATAAACGAGTACTTCGTATTTGTAGGAAATACGATATAAAATCAAATATTAAATGGAAACCTAAGAGTTGTACCAGAAGAGACAGAAATCCTGATCACATAGCAAAAAACTATTTACACCGTGAATTTCACGCCGAAAAACCGAATGAAAAGTGGCTTACAGATGTTTCTGAATTTAAATACTACAACGGAATAGAAGTTCATAAAGTTTATCTGAGTGCTATTTTAGATTTATATGATAGAAGGATTGTTTCCTTTAAAATCAGCGATCATAATGATAATCCATTAGTTATGGACACATTTGATGGGGCTGTTCGTCAGGAGCCAGATGCACACCCATTAGTTCATTCTGATCGAGGCTTTCAATATACAAGCGCACAGTTTTATACTAGATTAAAAAAACATCATATGAAGCAGAGTATGTCTAGAGTTGCCCACTGTATTGACAATGGACCAATGGAAGGGTTTTGGGGAATTCTAAAACGAGAAATGTATTATAAACAGCGTTTTAATGACAGAAGCTCTTTGATTACTGCGATAGCTAATTACATAGATTACTACAACAACCAACGACTTCAAAGGAAACTGCATGTAATGACACCAATGAAATATCATGAGCAATATACAAAAGCAGCATAAAATATCGCCAGCCATAGCATGGCTGACGATACAAAAATTTATTATTTTTTATTGTCCTCTTGACGGGGAGCATACCATTTCGCAAAATGCGGAATTTGTGGGGGTGGATTTTTTACGGTTATTCCTCCGTTCCTTTTCCCAGGAATTCTGTGTCTACAAGATTCCAGATCTCATCCCGTCCCTGCTTTGTCTCTGCTGAGAAAGGAATCACAACAGTTCCCGGAAGCAGCTTCAGTCCGGTCTTAATTGCCTTTACCTGCTTCTGTACCTGACTTCTCTTCAGCTTATCAAGCTTTGTCGCGATAATGATCGGATTGAATCCCTGATCCACGATCCAGTCATACATCATCTTATCATTCGCAGATGGATCATGACGGATATCGATCAGAAGGAAGACAGCTCGCAGCTGTTTAGAGCCATGAAGATAACGCTCGATCAGCTTTCCCCACTGTGCCTTCTCCTGCTCGGAAACCTTTGCATAACCGTATCCCGGAAGGTCCACCAGATACATTTCTTCGTTGATATTGTAAAAGTTGATGGTCTGTGTTTTTCCAGGTTTTGCCGAAGTTCTGGCAAGCGCCTTCCGGTTCATCAGTGCATTGATCAGAGAGGATTTGCCGACATTGGATTTTCCGGCAAATGCGATCTCCGGCAAGGTATGATCCGGCAATTTACTTGTAATTCCACAGACTGTTTCCAGATTTACATTCTTAATTACCATCTTTTTTCCTCCGTGTGCGCATAAGCGCGATTTTCAGAACCTCTTCCATCTGCGATACCGGAATAATCTCCAGTCCCTTTGTAATCTCAGAAGAAAGTTCATCCACATCTTTTTTGTTCTCCCTCGGTACAAGTACCGTCCTGATTCCGGCATTCTTTGCCGCCAGGAGCTTCTCTTTCAATCCTCCGATCGGAAGTACTCTTCCCCGCAGCGTAATCTCACCCGTCATGGCAAGATCGGCACGCACTTTCTTGTCTGTAATTGCAGAGAGCATCGCAGTCGCCATCGTAATGCCGGCTGAAGGTCCATCTTTCGGAACTGCCCCTTCCGGAATATGGATATGGATATCATGTTTTTCAAAGAAATCTTCAGCGACCTTATATTTACTGCTGATTGACCGGATATAACTGATTCCTGCCTGCGCAGATTCTTTCATCACATCGCCAAGCTGTCCCGTCAGAATGATCTCACCCTTTCCTGGCATTACATTCACTTCAATCTGCAAGGTATCTCCTCCTACACTGGTCCATGCCAGGCCACGGACGATTCCCACCTCATCCTCGGCATTTGCCATCTGATAGGTGTACTTTTCTTTTCCAAGATACTTTTCAATATTCCGCTCTGTTACCTGAACTCTCTTTTTATCATGTTCATAGATCTCTCTGGCAGCTTTCCTGCAGATATTACCGATTTCACGCTCCATCTGACGCACACCGGCTTCCTTAGTGTAGTTCTGCGCAATTTTCCAGATCACACCCTTGCTGATCGTAAGCTGTTCTTTTGTTAGTCCATGTCTTTCCAACTGCTTTGGAATCAGATGTTCTGTCGCAATATGCAGCTTTTCATTCTCCGTATAACTGCTGACCTCAATTACTTCCATACGGTCAAGAAGTGGCCGGGGGATTGTCTGCAGCGAGTTAGCCGTCGTCACAAATGTCGCCTCAGACAGATCGATCGGAACTTCCAGATAATGATCACGGAAACGGTTGTTCTGTTCACTGTCCAACACCTCCAGAAGCGCAGAAAAAGTATCTCCCTTATAGTCTGTGCTGACTTTATCAATCTCATCCAGAAGGAGCAGCGGGTTCTTTACCCCGGCGCTCTTAATACCGTTTGCGATCCGTCCCGGCATTGCACCAACATAAGTTTTTCTGTGTCCACGGATTTCAGCCTCATCACGGACACCGCCAAGAGAAATTCTCACATACGGTTTTTTCAGTGCTTTTGCAAGTGATCTTGCAATGGATGTCTTTCCAGTTCCCGGAGGACCTACCAGACACAGGATCGGGCTGTCACCCTTTTTCGTAAGAGCACGTACTGCCAGAAACTCCAGCACACGTTCTTTAACCTCTTCCAGTCCGTAATGTTCTGCTTCCAGAAGCTCTTTCGCATATGCAATGTCTGTAAAATCCTCAGCCCGCTTATTCCATGGCATTTCCAGCATGGTTTCAATATATGTACGGATCACGCCCGCTTCTGCCGGACTCTGCATGGAATTTTTAAATCTGCTGATCTCTTTTTTCAGCTTTTCTTTTACCTCATCCGGTGCATCCAGCGCTTCTGTCTTCTGTGCAAATTCCTCCGCATCGGAAATTGTAGTATCCTCACCAAGCTCTTCTCGGATCAGCTTCAACTGTTCGCGCAGGATATATTCTCTCTGATGCTTATCCACACGCTCTTTCACCTTCATCTGGATCTCATCGCGGATGTTCATGATCTGCATCTCATTGACCAACTTAAAGGAAATAAGCTCATAACGTCTGTCAAAATCAAGTTCTTCCAGGATTTCCTGCAATTCCCGGTAATCCAGAGGCATATTCGCTGCCACCTGATTCACCATCTTTTTCAATTCCGTGATCTCTTTGATCTGGTTTACCATATCTTTTGTGATCTTCGGCATTCTCGCCGCATAATCCAGATACAGATCCCGAAGTCCCCGCATCATCGCTTCCCGGTTGATCTCACCTGCAATATCCGGATCACTCTCTTCCGGGATCGTAATATTTGCCCGAAGATACGGATCTGCAAATTCTATTGTATTTAAAACCGCCCGTTCTTCTGCTGATACAAGCACCCGCAGAATCTGCTTTGGCAGTTTGATGATCTGTTTTACTGTCGCAACTGTTCCCACACGGTAGAGATCCGCTTCTCCCGGATTTTCCACTTCCACATCTTTCTGTGTCAGCAAAAAAATCTTCTGGTTGCTTGCCATCGCTTCCTGAACCGCTTCAATCGAGCGTTCCCGGCTGATGTCAAAATGCGCCACCATCTCCGGCAGAATTGTCATTCCCCGCAGGGCAACCATTGGCAGACTTTCTGTTCTGTTCATATAGTTTTTTCTCCTGCTAAATAAAAATGGATGCTTCTGGCCTTAACCGTCAGCACCCATTTCCATACGTCTGATTTTCTTATGCACTTTCCGGTCTTGCTTCGATCTTTTCTGTACTCGGTGCTTTCTCCCCAAGTACTGCCTCTTTTGTCACAAGACAGTATTTCAGATTCTCATCAGACGGTGCTTTATACATGATATCCATCATTACATTTTCCATGATCGCACGGAGTCCTCTGGCTCCTGTCTTACGCTTCAGGGAAGTCTCAGCAATCGCCTCCAGCGCCTCTTTGTCGAATTCCAGTTCCACATCATCCAGCTCCAGAAGCTTCTGGTACTGTTTTACAATCGCATTCTTTGGTTCCGTCAGAATGCGGATCAGATCTTCCTTATCCAGAAGTTCCAGGGATACAGTTACCGGCACACGTCCTACAAGTTCCGGGATCAGTCCGAACTTCACAAGATCCTGTGGAAGGATCTGCTGCAGAAGCCGGTCGATATCTTCCTCATGCCGCTGCGCGATCTGTGCCTCAAATCCAATGGATTTCTTATCTATTCTGTTCTCTATGATCTTATCTATTCCCTCAAACGCTCCACCGCAGATAAATAAAATATTGGTGGTATCGATCTGGATCATCTCCTGCTGCGGATGCTTACGTCCACCCTGTGGCGGTACATTTGCGATTGTACCTTCCAGGATCTTCAGAAGTGCCTGCTGAACACCTTCTCCTGATACATCACGGGTAATCGACGGATTCTCAGATTTTCTTGTGATTTTGTCAATCTCATCGATATAAATGATTCCGTGCTCCGCACGTTCAATATCACCATCTGCTGCCTGAATGATCTTAAGAAGAATATTCTCTACATCTTCTCCGACATATCCTGCTTCTGTAAGCGCAGTTGCATCTGCAATTGCAAACGGTACATTCAGTATTTTTGCGAGAGACTGTGCCAGAAAAGTCTTACCGCATCCTGTCGGTCCTACCATCAGGATATTACTCTTCTGAAGCTCCACGCCCAGATCTTTTTCTGCCATAATACGCTTATAGTGATTATATACCGCAACAGAAAGTACTTTCTTTGCTTCGTCCTGTCCAATCACATAATCATCCAGAAATGCCTTGATTTCTTCCGGTTTCAGAAGATTGATATCATCATATGCATTTTCTTCTTCATAACCAAGTTCATCTTCAATGATCTCAGTGCATACATCCACACACTGGTCGCAGATAAACACCCCATTTGGTCCGGCGATCATCTTGCGTACCTGACTCTGTGGTTTATTGCAAAAAGAACATCTTACGATTTCTTCATATTTTCCTGCCATATTCTTACCTCGCACTTTTTTACACGTAAAGGGAATGTCCCAATAAGGACATTCCCTTTTCCCGTTAACGGCTTGTAATAACCTTATCAATCAATCCATATGCCAAAGCTTCTTCGGCAGTCTTCCAGTTATCTCTTTCCGTATCTGCACAAATTGTCTCATAACTCTGACCTGTATTTGCAGCCATCAATCTGTTCATTCTTTCTCTGATCTTCAGAATATGCTGTGCATTGATCTCAATCTCGGTTGCCTGACCCTGTGCACCGCCTGAAGGCTGGTGAATCATGATCTCTGCATTCGGAAGGGCATATCTCTTTCCCTTTGCTCCGCCTGCGAGAAGGAAAGCTCCCATACTTGCAGCCATTCCCATACACATCGTAGAGACGTCACATTTGATGTAATTCATAGTGTCGTAGATCGACATACCTGCTGAAATCGATCCGCCAGGACTGTTAATATAAAACTGGATATCCTTTTCCGGATCTTCTGCTTCCAGAAACAGCAGCTGCGCTACGATCAGGCTCGCTGATGCATCATTCACTTCAGTATCCAGGAAAATGATTCTGTCTTTTAAAAGTCTTGAATAAATGTCGTAAGAACGTTCTCCACGGCTTGTCTGTTCAACGACATAAGGTACTAAACTACTCATGTAACACTCCTCCTGCTATATTAAAGTATGAAACAGATACTTATTTTTCTACGGCATTGTCAACTACAAATGTAATTGCTTCCTGAACTGCCATATCCTGCTTCATCTGTTCTTTTTCTTTGTCACCCATAAAGCTCTTAAGCTTGTCAGCTTCCATCTGGTAAGCTTCTGCCATCTTAGCGATCTCTTCGTCTAATTTTTCATCTGTGATTTCGATGTTTTCTGCTTTTGCAATTGCTTCAAGAACAAGTCTTGTCTTGATTCTCTTCTCAGCCTGCGGACGAAGTTCATCCATCATCTTGTCAGCTGTCATGCCTGTGAACTGCATGTACTGGTCAAGAGTCAGTCCCTGCTGCTGCATTCTCTGAGCGAATTCATCAAGCATCTGTCTTGCCTGTGTATCAACCATAGCTTCCGGAAGATCCATCTTAGCTGATTCGATGATCGCATCTACAGCTGCATCTTCCTGTGCTCTCTTGCCATCGTTTACTTTCTGCTCTTTGATCTTAGCTTTGATATCAGTTTTTAATTCATCAAGAGTATCGAATTCTGATACTTCTGAAGCAAATTCATCATCAAGCTCCGGAAGTTCTTTTGCTTTGATCTCATGAACTGTGCATTTGAATACAGCTTCTTTTCCTTTGAGGTCTTCTGCATGGTAATCTTCCGGGAATGTAACCTTAACTTCAACTTCTTTTTCTGGTTCTGCACCGATCAGCTGTTCTTCAAATCCTGGAATGAAAGATCCTGAACCGATTGTCAGCGGATAGTTTTCTCCTTTTCCACCTTCAAAAGCTTCTCCGTCTACAAATCCTTCAAAATCAAGGACAACTTCGTCTTTATCCTGTACCGGACGTCCTTCTACTGTGATTGTTCTTGCGTTCTTAAGCTGTTCTTCCTCAAGCTTAGCGTCGATTTCTTTCTGTGTTACGCGGTTAGAATATTTCGGAACTTCGATTCCTTTGTATTCGCCAAGTTCTACTTCCGGCTTTGTAGCTACTTCAGCTGTAAAGATGAACGGTTTTCCTTTTTCGATCTGTGTTACATCGATCTTCGGCTGAGATACGATCTCAAGTCCGCTTTCATCGTATGCTTTTGAATATGCTTCCGGAATCAGAGCGTTTGCTGCATCATCATAGAAGATTTCCGGTCCGTACATCTTTTCGATGAGCTGGCGCGGAACTTTTCCTTTACGGAATCCAGGAACATTAATTCTGCTTTTCTGTTTCTGGTATGCTTTCTGAAGTGCTCCTTCTAATTCTTCTGCTGAAACTTCGATTGTGAGTTTCGCCATATTGTGTTCTAACTGTTCAACTTGTAAACTCATTACCATTTCCTCCTAAATTTACATATGCAAAAAGTCGACAGACTTATCTACATTACAATCATTTTACAAGTATAGCACAACTTCTACAGTTTATCAAGCTCTAAAATTCGTTCTATAAAGCCATTTAATTCCTCATCACCGATCGACCAGGTATTCCGCCCTTTTTGCGTCACGGTAAAGGTATATTCCTGCTTCTCTCCATACTGCATATCAAGATAAGAACTTCTTAAAAGGCTGTATGCACCGGTCATGTAATCCAACACCATTGCCTCTTTGATTTCTTCATCTGTTCCGCTGTACTTTCCTGCATCTTTGTCTGCCTGGATCTTCTCGGACTCTTCCTTCAGCTTCGGCATGAAGCGGGTAAATACATCCACCGGCTGGTACTTTACCGTCACCTCACAGGTCTTACTCCCTGTCTTTTTTACACCACTTACCTGATAACGGGCGGAACTAAAGATCTCTTTGATCAATACACCATATGTCTCAGAAAAGTCATTTTCCGTCTCCACACCATTTAGTAGACAGTCCTGGACAAAAGCATTGATCCCGTTCTCATAGACCTTTTTCAGATCACTGTCTGATGCTCCGAGGATTTCCTTTGCTTCCTGGGTTTGTCCCTGAAAAGTCAGATCCAGGTTCGCCTGCACATATTTTTCCGCCTTTCCTTCATTGATCCCACATCCAGCAAGCAGTGTAGTCAAAAGCAGCACTGCCAGAAACACTCTGCCTGCTTTTCTCTTTTTCCAGAAACTACCGTTCATAGACTACCTGCTTTGAAATGGTATCTGCGCTTTCTTTATCCCGCAGCTCGCTGATCAGCGCAAGTGCAAAATCAATCGCGGTTCCAAGTCCCCGGCTGGTTGTGATATGTCCATCTGTCACTGCCGGCTGACAGGTAACTTCCGCTCCGGTAAGTCCTTCTTCCATTCCCGGATAGCAGATTGCCTTCTTTCCTTTCAGGATTCCCATTCCGCCAAATATGGTCGGTGCCGCACAGATTGCAGCCAGATATTTTTTTTCTTCATTATGTTTTAAGATCAGCTCTTCAAGACCTTTGTGTTCTTTTAAATGGATTGTTCCCGGCATCCCCCCCGGAAGCACCAGCATCTTCACCTCTGAAAAATCTGTATTTTCAAACAAGCTGTCTGCTTTTACAATAATTCCGTGTGCCCCCTGGATCTCTTCCTGTCCCATGATGGAAACAGTTCTGGTCTCGATCCCGGCTCTTCTTAAAAGATCAACGACCGTAAGACCTTCAATCTCTTCAAATCCATCTGCAAGAAATACACATACTTCACTCATAATCTTGTCCATCCTTTCTTTTTCCTGATGTTCCCCATTGTAACAGAAGCCTGCAAAAATGGCAACTTTCTGCCTTGTCTCCCCAGAAAAACTCCGCTATACTGTTAATGAATGTATAAGGAGGGCTTTCCCATGGAAATTGAACGCAAATATCTGATTCATAAGCTTCCGGATCACCTTGAAGCTTATCCGCACCGCACACTTGAGCAGGCTTATCTCTGCACCGAACCGGTTGTCCGTGTCCGCAGGGATGCTGATGACTACATCCTGACCTACAAATCCAAAGGTCTGATGATGCGTGAAGAATACAATCTTCCTCTTACCAAGGAAGCCTACCGCCATCTGCTCGAAAAGGCAGACGGGCGCATTATCACAAAAGAACGCTACTGCATCCCTTACGGAGATCATCTCACGATCGAGCTTGATGTCTTCGCCGGTGATCTCGCCCCGCTTCTCCTTGCCGAAGTCGAATTCTCTTCCGAAGAAGAGGCAAATTCCTTTACCCCGCCGGACTGGTTTGGAGAGGATGTCACCTTTTCCAGCAAATATCATAACAGTACACTGAGTCAGAAAAAGGATTGAGAAATTTCCCAATCCTTTTTTCTTCCGCAAATGCGCCATCCGGTACATTTGCGACCACATTCTTTTTATTAGTCTTCCAGACCAAATCCGTCATGGATTGCAACCAGTGCACGGTCTGCATCTTTTTCATCGATCAGAACCGTGATACGGATCTCTGATGTAGAAATCATATTGATATTGATATTGGAATTGCTAAGTGACTCAAACATGGTCGCAGCAACGCCCGGATTGCTGAGCATTCCAGCTCCTACGATCGATACCTTTGCAACTTTTTCGTTATAATTCATCTCTTTGATCGTAAGGGCTTCTTTTCTGGCTTCCATAACTTCCATTGCCTCTTTAAGATCATCCTGTGATACAGTAAACGTAATGTCTTTTGTTCCGTCACGTCCAACTGACTGAAGAATAATATCTACGTTAATATTATGCTTTGCAAGTGTATTGAAAATCTTAAATGCAGTACCTGGTTTGTCTTCTACACCCATTACTGAAATTCTCGCTGTATTTTTATCTGCCGCAACGCCGGTAATTAACATTTTTTCCACCTTTGCTACCTCCTTGACCAGGGTTCCTTCTTCTGTATTCAGGCTGGAACGTACAACCAGCTCAACCCCGTATTTTTTCGCCATCTCTACAGAACGATTATGTAAAACCTTTGCCCCTGATGTTGCAAGCTCCAGCATCTCATCGTAGGTGATCTCTTCGATTTTGCGTGCATTCGGTACCACTCTCGGGTCTGCAGTGTAAACACCGTCTACGTCTGTATAAATCTCGCATTTGTCTGCATGCATTGCAGCCGCAAGTGCCACAGCTGTCGTATCGGATCCACCTCTTCCAAGTGTGGTATAGTCTCCATAATGGTTGACTCCCTGGAATCCGGTTACGATCACGACCTTACGGTTCTCCAGTTCATGGGTGATACGGTCTGTATCCACTCTTTTAAATCTTGCATTTCCGTTCCGCGCCGTAGAATGCATCTTTACCTGGAATGCATTCAGCGAGATTGCCGGAACATTCAAAAACTGAAGTGCCATTGCCATCAGTGCCACAGATACCTGTTCTCCCGTGGTAAGGAGCATATCAAGTTCTCGTTTCGATGGATACGGATTGATCTCGGCTGCCTTCTCAAGCAGTTCATCTGTTGTATCTCCCATTGCAGAAAGAACAACGATCACATCATTCCCCATCTGATACTCTTCTGCGCAGCGTCTTGCCACATTAAAGATCCTCTCTTTATCTGCAACTGAACTGCCGCCAAATTTCTTAACTACCAGCATAATTTCCTCCTACAGTTCCTGCATTTTTATACTTCTTCTTCTACTCTTATCATATGCAGGATTTCCGGATAAGCTTTTGCTTTTTCCTCATATTCTCCCTCGGTCATCACCGGTGTGACAAAACCGAATTCTCCATTGACCCCTGCCTCTACAAATCTCACTTCACCAAAATCATTGCCGATTCGTTCTTTGAACGCATCCTCATTTCCAAGGATTCGCACCAGGAACTTCTTGCTGGTCTTGCTTCTGTCTTCCAATGTAAGCTTTTCTTCGCTCCAGAAATTCATGATATCTCTGCCCTGATTCTGTACTACTGCCACAATGTCAGCCACAACCGCACTCGCAGTCGGAAGCTTTCCTGCCCCACTTCCGTAGAACATCGCATCTCCCAGCATATTCCCCTTTACAAATACGGCATTAAATACACCATTCACACTGTAAAGCGGATGTTCTGCATGAAGAAGCACCGGTGCAACTCCCGCATAAAGAGTTCCGTCCACATGCTTACATTCAGCAAGAAGTTTGATATTCATTCCCAGAGCCTTTGCATACTGCATATCTTCTGTTGTGATCTTCGTAATACCTTCGGTATAAATTTCTTCAAAATCCACATATTTTCCTGAGATGATCGATGCAAGGATCGCGATCTTCCGGCATGCATCCTGTCCTTCCACATCAGCAGTCGGATCTGCCTCTGCAAATCCATTCTTCTGTGCTTCACGGAGAACCTCTTCATAGTTCGCTCCCTCGTAGAACATCCTGGTCATCATGTAATTGGTTGTTCCGTTCAGGATTCCTGCGATTTCTTCGATCTCATCACCTGTCAGGGATGATCCAAGTGCCCGGAGGATTGGAATCCCCCCTCCCACACTTGCTTCAAAAAGGAAATTCACATTCTTTTCCCGTGCTGTTTTAAGAAGTGCGGATCCATGCTTGGCAACCAACGCCTTATTGGATGTCACGACACTTTTTCCTGCTTCCAGCGCTTTTCTGACAAAGGTATTCGCCGGTTCCACACCGCCCATCACTTCTACTACAATTCCAATCTCCGGATCATTCAGGATAATCTCATAATCATGAACAATCTTTTCCTGGATCTTATCTCCCGGAAAATCCCTCAGATCCAGCACATATTTAACTTCAATTTCTTCTTTTGCCCGTGTCGCGATCAGCTTCTGATTTACATCCAGAACCTCTACCACACCAGAACCTACGGTACCATAACCCAATACTGCAATCTTCATCTTTTTGTCTACTCCCTGCCTACGATTTTCAAATAATGCACACCTGAATGCTGTTCAATCTCTTCCACCATCTCCGACAGATTCTTCGTTGTCTGCAGCACCTCCACACTGAGCGTCAGTGTTGCCACTCCGTTGATCGGAATACTCTGATGAATCGTCAGGATATTCGCCTGATACCTTGCCACCGCGTTTAAAAGCTCTGCCATAACCCCCGGTGTATCATCAAGCTGAATAACCATCGTAACAGTCCTTCCTTTTTCATTTTCGTGAAATGGGAAAATATCATCCTTATATTTATAGAAAGAACTTCTGCTGATACCGATCTCTTCTGTCGCTTCCTGAATAGTCATTCCACGTCTGGTTGCGAGCAGTCTCTTTGTCTCGACAACCTTTATGAGCACCTCCGGCACTGCTTTTTTCTTTACCACATAGTACTTTGTATTATCCATTGTTACTCCTCTGTTTCAGATAAGCATTGATAAATGGATCCAGCTCCCCATCCAGAACTGCACTTACATTTCCGGTCTCTTCACCGGTACGGTGATCCTTGACCAGATTGTAAGGATGTAAAATATAGGATCGGATCTGGCTTCCAAAATTGATATCCTGAACTTCCCCCCGGATACCGGATACCTTTTCTTCCTGCTCCTGCTTTTTCAAAAGATACAGCTTGGCTTTCAACATCTGCATCGCTTTGTCTTTATTAAAAAGCTGCGAACGTTCATTCTGGCACTGCACTACGATTCCTGTCGGAAGATGCGTGATCCGCACCGCAGACGAAGTCTTGTTGATATGCTGTCCTCCGGCTCCGCTCGAACGGTAGGTATCGATCCGCAGGTCGTCGTCATTCAGCTCAATGTCAATATCATCTTCAATATCCGGTATCACATCACAGGATGCAAAAGATGTCTGCCTCTTGCCTGCTGAATTGAACGGAGAAATACGCACCAGACGGTGCACTCCCTTTTCTGACTGAAAATAGCCATATGCATTATCTCCCGTTACTTCAAACGTGATTCCTTTCAGTCCGGTAATATCTCCGTCCTGATAGTCCAGCACGGTTATCTGAAATCCTTTTGACTGTGCATATCTTGTATACATACGATACAGCATATTTGCCCAGTCACAGCTGTCTGTTCCTCCGGCTCCTGCATGCAGTGTCACGATTGCATTGCAGGAATCATATTCTCCCGAAAGAAGCGTCCGGATCCTGAGATCTTCAAATTCTTTTTCAAATTTAGCGATCTCACGCTGGATCTCTTTGATCATCTCCCGGTCTTCTTCCTCTTCCGTAAGTTCGATCAGTGCATTGATATCTTCATATGAACTTTCCAGATCCCGGACCTCCTTCACACAGTCCTGCATTTTCCGGAGTTCTTTCATGATCCTCTGCGAAAGCTCTGTCTTGTCCCAGAACCCCGGTTCTTCTATCTTTCTTTCCAGCTCTTCAATCCGTTTTTCTTTGCCTGCCAGGTCAAAGTGAATCCCTCATTTCCTTCAGGGGTTCTTCATACGCATTTAATGTCTGCTTAAATCCGTCTAATTCAACCACTGTATCACCTCAAATCTCATAAAATTATATAAAAATCCAAACAGTCGTATTTATTTTCTTCCACAGCACTGTTTGTATTTCTTGCCGCTTCCACACGGGCATGGATCATTTGGATATATCTTTTTCTCGGCACGTACCTTTGGTCCCTTCGCAACGCTGTCATCTTTATTGGTACCGGTTACCTTTGCAACCTGTTCTCTTTCAACCTTCTGTTCTACATTGACATGGAAGAGAAGTCTGACTGTATCCACTTCGATTGCACGTGTCATTTCACCGAACATATCATATCCGATCATCTTGTATTCAACCAACGGATCTCTCTGTCCGTAAGCCTGCAGACCGATTCCCTGACGTAACTGATCCATATCATCAATGTGATCCATCCATTTTGCATCGATCACACGCAGAAGGAACACACGCTCCACCTCACGCAGATGCTCTGCTTCCGGGAACTGTGCTTCTTTTTCTTCGTATGCTTTTGCAGCACGTTCTTTCAGGAGATGCTTGATCTCTTTTGGCTCTTTATCCTTTGCATCCTCCTCCGTAACCGGCGGAAGCGTTGGAATCACATCCAGAAGGTCACGGTTCATTGCTCCAAGATCCCATTCTTCAAAATCCTGTTCCTCAGAAAGATTGGCATCGACAGTATTTTCCACAAAGTCTGTGATCATATGGAAGATAGAATCTCTCATATTCTCACCGTCAAGGACTCTGCGTCTTTCATCGTAGATGATCTCTCTCTGTTCGTTCATTACCTGGTCATATTCAAGCAGGTTCTTACGAATACCAAAGTTATTGCTCTCAATCTTCTTCTGAGCCTTCTCAATCGCACTTGAAAGCATCTTGTGCTCGATCTGTTCTCCTTCTTCTACTCCAAGCTTGGTAAATACATCCATCAGTCTCTCGGAACCGAACAGACGCATCAGGTCATCCTCCAGAGAAATATAGAATCTGGATTCTCCCGGATCGCCCTGACGTCCGGCACGTCCACGCAACTGGTTGTCAATACGACGGGACTCATGACGTTCTGTACCGATGATCTTCAGTCCGCCGGCTGCTCTTGATTCTTCATCAAGCTTGATATCCGTACCACGGCCTGCCATGTTGGTTGCAATCGTAACAGCCCCATGCTGTCCTGCCTGTGCAACGATCTCAGCCTCCAATTCATGGAACTTGGCATTCAGTACATTATGTTTTACGCCGCGTTTACTGAGCATCTTACTGAGGAGCTCGGAAGTTTCGATCGTGATCGTACCAACCAGAACCGGCTGTTCTTTTTCATGCGCTTCACAGATTGCATCAATAACTGCGTTAAATTTCTCTTTCTTTGATTTGTAAACGGCATCCTCCAGGTCAATTCTCTGTACCGGAACATTCGTCGGAATCTCAATAACGTCCATTCCGTAAATATCACGGAACTCCTGTTCCTCTGTGAGGGCTGTACCTGTCATACCGGATTTCTTCTCATATTTATTAAACAAATTCTGGAATGTAATGGTAGCCAGAGTCTTGCTTTCTCTCTTGACCTTTACATGCTCTTTTGCTTCGATTGCCTGATGAAGTCCGTCAGAATAACGGCGTCCCGGCATGATACGTCCGGTAAATTCATCAACGATCAGGACCTCATCATCTTTTACTACATAATCTTGGTCACGGAACATCAGATTATGTGCACGCAGTGCCAGAATGATGTTGTGCTGGATCTCCAGGTTCTCCGGGTCAGCAAGGTTCTCAATATGGAAGAACTTCTCAACCTTCTTCACACCCTCTTCGGTCAGGTTGATATTCTTTTCTTTTTCATTGACAATGAAGTCTCCGGTCTCTTCGATCTCTTCTCCCATAATGGCATTCATCTTAGAGAATTCCCCGCTTGCTTCACCTCTCTCCAGCTGTCTTGCCAGAACATCACATGCTTCGTAAAGTCTGGTTGACTTTCCGCTCTGTCCGGAAATGATAAGCGGTGTTCTCGCTTCATCGATCAGAACTGAGTCAACCTCATCGATAAGTGCATATTTCATACCGCGCTGTACCAGCTGTTCTTTATAGATAACCATGTTATCACGGAGGTAATCGAAACCAAGTTCATTATTCGTCACATAAGTGATATCGCAATTATACGCTGCACGTCGTTCATCATTATCCATCTGGTTCAGAACAACTCCAACAGTCAGTCCCAGGAATTCATGAACCTTTCCCATCCACTCAGCATCACGCTTTGCCAGATAGTCGTTGACTGTTACAATATGCACCCCTTCTCCGGTCAGTGCATTTAAGTATGCCGGCAGTGTAGATACAAGTGTTTTACCTTCACCGGTCTTCATCTCGGCAATACGGCCCTGATGCAGGATGATACCACCGATCATCTGTACACGGTAGTGGCGCATTCCAAGTACACGGACAGCTGCCTCTCTTACAACAGCAAACGCTTCCGGAAGAAGATCGTCCAGTGTCTCTCCTTTTGCAAGCCTCTCCTTGAATTCTTTCGTCTTTTCTTTCAATTCCTCATCGGAGAGCTTCTGCATCTCCGGCTCCAGCGCATCAATATGATCCACGATCGGGTAGATTCGCTTCAATTCATGTTCGCTGTGCGTTCCAAATATCTTTTCAATAATTCCCATTTTATTAAGCTCCTTATATTCCTTGCTTATCACTTCTGTCTGAAGTGTTTTGCTTTTTTCCGCTATAGATAGACAGTATCCATTGTAGCACCATTTCTTTTATTCTTCAATCAGTTTATTTCACCGGTTCTGTCAGCTCGGCATACGGAATCTTACCGCCAAAAAGATCCAGTGCACTGCCGATCGTATAGTCCAGCTTTTCCCCGCTGATCCGTGCAAACTCCCGCAGATCCTCCATGCTTCCAATTCCACCGGCATAGGTGATCGGAAGTCCGTCCCACGCCGCAAGCATCCTGACCAGCTCCTCCTCTGTACCAGATGCTTTTCCTTCTACATCAACCCCGTGAACCAGAAATTCATCACACCATCCGGACAGCTCTTCCAGGACCTCCGGTATCAGTCTGAGCTCAGTAAATGTCTGCCATCTGTTGGTTACAATATAATAACTGTTCTCGCGCCTCCGGCAGCTGAGATCCAGTACCAGATGCTCTTTCCCTACTGCCTTTTTCAGCCGGTCCAGCCGGTCATACCGCACCTGTCCATTCTGAAATACATAGGATGTAACGATCACATGACTTGCCCCTTCCTCCAGATACTCTGCAGCATTTTCTGCAGTAATTCCTCCGCCGATCTGCATTCCGCCCGGATAGGCATGTAGTGCTTTCAGTGCCTGTGCCTTTGTCGCATCATAGTATTCCGATGCCGGCGGATTCAGCAAAATAATGTGTCCTCCGGTAAGTCCATCTTTCTTATACATTGTCGCATAATAATCTGCATCCTGTCTGGATATGTAATTTTCTACCGCTGCATTTCCCGCATCTTTCAGGCTACCACCCACAATCTGCTTGACTGCACCGTTATGAATATCTATACATGGTCGAAATTTCATGAAGTCCTCCGCTTTTTCTGTTGATCTCGTCTTTGCATACCGTCATATTGTATCACACCCACGGACATTTTACTACCTTTTGTCTGTAAAAAGGCAAGACTTTTCCGCAAAGTCTTGCCTTTTCCCTATTCCTGACCATCTATTGTATGATTATCATTTACATTCCGGTCCTCTGTCCTGTTTCTGGTCATATCATCGACTCCGTCTTTCACATCATCTACTGCATCCTCAACGCCATCTCCGATATCGTTTGTGACATCATTTACCGTTCCATTCTGATTCGTCCCACCGGTATTCGTATCCGGATTTGCAGCGTTATCACCATTTCCACACGCCGTAATTCCTCCCATCAGCATCACACAGGTAAAAACCAGAACCATTCTTCTTAGATATTGCATGTTGTAATTCTCCTTTTTCTGTAAAATACTTGTACTATTACTATCCGCAGAAAAAGGATTTTTATACTTATTTTTAATTTTTTTCGTAACTGTTCAGAGCCAACCTCCAAAATGCTACGCATTTTACACCTGTTTTATGAAATTTTGCTTGGCTCTGAACAGTTACATTTTTTCGATGATCTGACCACTTCTGTAAGCGTCCAGCAATGCCTCCAGATCCGCGATCCGTTCCTTCAGTACTTTTCCAACATCAGTATCTCCTACCGTCTTGCGTTCGAGTGTCCGTTTTACGATCACACTGTCCGAATGGATATCTCTTTCTTTTTCAATAGCTGCCTCCGTCGATTCAAACGGATCATGCGCCGCAAGGATCAGTCCATAGGAATTATAGATCAGCGTGTATCCTGCAATTCCGGTTTCTTTCTGGTACGCTTTTGAAAATCCGCCATCAATAACAAGCACTTTTCCACCACATTTGACCGGATTCTCTCCATTTTTCGTTTTCACCGGAACATGTCCGTTGATGATATGGGAAATTTCTCTGTCCAGGCCAAATTCATCCAGAATTCCATTCATCACATTTTCATCTTCAAGAAGAAGATAATACGCATTCTTTTTCTCTTTCCACAGCTCCTTTTCTGCAAGGAAATAACGCTCAAAGGTCGCCATTTTATCTTTGCCGAAAAGAGGAGAATTCGCACCCTGCCAGATATACCACATCAGGTCACGCCCTTTTTTCTTTTCATCCGGATCTACCGCAAAAAATCCTTTTCTCACATAGGACTCCATCACATCATAAAGTGCCCTTCCCTGATAGCTTTTACCGTATATCTTTACCTTTCTGAGTGATCCGTCATCATTCAGTGGAACACAGCCGTGATACAGCAAATTGGAATTATAAATCTTGTAAAGACTTCCTTTGTTCAAAAGAAAACGCATATGCCGCTGCAGTTTTTCACAGTTCTGGAACGCTTTCACCAGGCGGTTCATGATCTCTTCTTCCTCAGCTGAAAGCTGATATGGATTCTTCGGATCTATGGTCGGAAAATAATCATCCAGAAGCTGATAGATTTTTCCTCCTATCGTTATGGTCCCCTCCTCGTAGTTGATCTTATCCAGAAAGTTTCTTTTTTGGAAACCAAATTCCGGATAAAGCTCTGCTGCCTGTCCTTCTACTTTGAACTGGATAACAGAAATCGCCTTGTGCATTTTCATATTCAGTTCCAGCTCCTGTGGTTTGCAGTTGTCCTGCCCTTTTAATAAAAAACACTCACACGGATCTTTTGCATACTGTTTCCATGCGAAAGTTGCAAGCGGAAGCAGATTGATCCCATATCCATCCTCCAGAATATCCAGATTCCCATAGCGGGCACAGATACGGATTACATTCGCAATACAGCATTTCTGCCCCGCTGCCGCTCCCATCCACAGGATATCATGATTCCCCCACTGGATGTCCACCGAATGGTATTCCATCAGCTTGTCCATGATCAGATGTGGTCCCGGACCTCTGTCGTAAATATCACCGACAATATGCAGGTGATCCACAACCAGACGCTGGATCAGTTCACACAAGGCTACAATAAATTCCTCCGCTCTTCCGATCTGGATAATTGTACTGATGATCGAATTATAATATGATTCCTTATCTGTCATTCCTGACTTTTCTGTGATCAGTTCCTCGATCACATATGCAAAATCCTTCGGGAGTGCTTTTCTGACCTTCGATCTGGTATATTTGCTCGCCGAACGTTTTGCTACCTCGATCAGACGGTACAGCATGATCTTGTACCAGTCATCCATATTCTGTTCTTCTTCCCGGATCCGCTCCATCTTCTCCCGCGGATAGTAGATCAAGGTTGCCAGTGTCTGCTTGTCCCGGCTGCTCATTGTGTTTGCAAATACATCATCGACCTTGCGCTTTACCGAACCCGATCCGTTCTTCAGCACATGTGCAAACGCTTCATATTCTCCGTGAATATCCGTCAGAAAATGTTCCGTTCCTTTTGGAAGATTCACGATTGCCTGTAAGTTAATAATTTCTGTGGACGCAGCTGCGATTGATGGAAATAATTCCGACAGCCCTTCCAGATATTTCTCCTCTAATGCTTTCATAACTTCCTCCCTCTTGTATAAAAGCTTTTTCTGCTTACAGTCCGATCACATCACTCATATCGTACATTCCTGCCGGTTTTCCAGCCAGGAATTTGGCAGCTTCAACTGCACCTTTTCCAAAAATTGCTTTTGAATATGCAGTGTGGTGGAATTCGATCACTTCATCTGCCCCTGCAAAGATGACGTCATGCTGTCCAACGATCGTACCTCCACGTACTGCAACGATCCCGATTTCGTTTTTCTCACGTTTTTTTCGTTCATGGCTGCGGTCATAATTGTATACATACTGGTCAGCCATCGCTTCATTAATCGAATCTGCAAGTGCGATCGCTGTTCCACTTGGAGCATCAATTTTCTGATTATGATGTTTTTCTACAATTTCAATATCAAAGCCTGCAGGAGCAAGAACCTTTGCTGCATCCTTTAAAAGCTTCATCAAAAGATTGACTCCCAGTGACATGTTTGCAGAACGGAGAACCGCAACTTTTTCTCCTGCTTCTTTCACCTTTGCAAGCTGTCCCTCAGAAAGTCCTGTTGTGCAAAGAACAACAGGAAGAGTTTTCTCCACACATACATCCAGGAGCTCATCAACTGCTGCTGCGTTTGAGAAATCAATCACAACATCTGCCTGCACATCACACTCTGCGAGGCTTGTAAATACCGGGTACGGATTCTCAATTCCGGTGAATTTATCAATACCTGCCACGATCTCGATCACATCATCCTCCTTTACAAGTCCCGAGATCACCTGTCCCATTTTTCCGTTACATCCATGCATAATTGCCTTAACCATTTTGTATTCCTCCTTGTTATCTCCATTTTCTTGTGTATCTTTTCACAAATTCCTGTATAGCACAAAAGGAACTGATGGATACTCCAGTCAGTCCCTTTTCTCTATAATCTGACCCTTTATTATGCCAGTTTAATTCCAAATGCTTCCAGTTCTTTTGCAAGCTGTGCTGTATGTGCTTCTGTCATCTCTGTCAAAGGCATACGCAGAGGACCTGCCTGCCATCCCATCAGATTTAAAGCCTTTTTAACCGGAATCGGATTCACTTCACAGAATAACTTCTCGATCAGCGGAATCGCATCCAGCTGCATCTTACAGCTTCCCTTGACATCTCCTTCAAAGAACTTTGCACAGATGTCATGTGTATACTGCGGAGCCACGTTCGCAAGAACTGAGATGACACCCTTTCCTCCAACAGAAAGGAGCGGTACGATCTGGTCATCATTGCCTGAATACAGATCGATCTTGCCATCTGTCAGCTGCATGATCTTTGAAATCTGGGAAATATTGCCTGATGCTTCTTTTACCGCAACAATATTCTCTATATTTTTATGTAAAGCTGCAACTGTCTCCGGAGCAATATTCACACCGGTACGGCTCGCCACACTGTAAAGGATGATTGGTGCTTTTGCTTCTTTTGCAACAGCGGTATAATGTGCGATCAGTCCGTCCTGTGTACATTTGTTATAATATGGTGTTACAAGCAGCAGTCCGTCTGCACCGTCTTCTACTGCCTCTTTTGACATCTGGATCGTTGTGTAGGTACTGTTGGAACCGGTACCTGCGATCACCGGGATTCTTCCCTTGACACGCTCGATTGCAAATTTGATGCATTCCATGTGCTCTTCTTCTGATAAAGTAGAGGATTCACCTGTTGTTCCGCAGATGATAATACTGTCGGTTCCATGTGTACAATGGTAGTCCAGCATTTCATCCAGTTTGTCATAATTTATACTCTCGTCTTCATGAAACGGCGTTACAAGTGCCACTCCTGATCCTGTAAATATAGCCATAATATTCCTCCTGACATGTTGCTTTATGATACTAAACAATCAAATTAAGTTTAGCATTAAATACAGGCACTGTCAATCAGAGTCTTTTCCAGCTTACTGACCGAAACTTCATAGGCAATCCTCTTTTCTGTCTCGGTATCTGAGATCCGTTTTACATATTCCCTGCTCTGAATCCTTCCCAAAAGCTGTACATGCTCTCCCACTTCAAAGCCGGAGGCATATCTTGCATTTCTCCCCCAGCAGATGCATGGAATATAATCAGATTTTCCATACGGGCGGTTAACCGCAAGCAAAAGATCTGCGATCTCCCTTCCAAGCGGTGTCTTTCGGTAGATCGGTTCCTTGCAGATATAGCCATCCAGCCAGATACTGTTGGTCTTTGTCCCGTCAGGTTCTTCTTCCATAAAGGAAATCTCCCGTACAAACACGGATAATACCAGACGGTTTTTCTGCTCTTCATGCCGGTTGTAAGAGCGGAACTGCCCGTGCACCATAATATACTCTCCGGTATAATCCTGTGTCACATCGATCAGTCTCTCTGAGATCATCAGCGGAATACGGTCTTCTGAATTGCTCAGTCTTTTCACTTCTACCTCTACCATATAAAAGCCTTCTCCGAAGACCTCATGGCTGAATGAAAATTCAGTTGCTACCTTTCCCATGATCGTTACCTGGTTATTTTCAATAATCTTATCTGACATAATAATGTAAATCTCCTTCCTCTTCGCAGGCGTATTTTACCGCGTTCTTACTCTTGATCACTATCTAATCTATGAAGCTTTTCCAGTTTTTAGAACAAAAAGTAAACTCTTTTTTTGCAGAAAGTCAAATTTTTTTCTTTCTACTTGTAAATTTTTCAAAATGTGATAAACTATACGGGTTGTAACTTTAAATAGGTAATAAGAAGGGTTTTGAGAATATGAATACAAAACGTGAAGACATTAGAAATATCGCTATCATCGCCCATGTTGACCATGGTAAAACAACATTAGTAGATGAACTTTTAAAACAGAGCGGTGTTTTCCGTGAAAATCAGGAAGTAGCCGAACGAGTAATGGATTCCAACGATATCGAACGTGAACGTGGAATTACCATTCTTTCCAAAAACACTGCAGTTGTTTATAAAAATACAAAGATCAATATCATTGACACTCCTGGACATGCCGATTTCGGCGGAGAAGTAGAACGTGTCCTTAAGATGGTCAATGGAGTGGTTCTTCTGGTTGACGCTTTTGAAGGTGCCATGCCACAGACCAAATTCGTTTTGAAAAAAGCTCTTGCACTGAAGCTCCCGGTTATTGTATGTATCAACAAGATCGACCGTCCGGAAGCACGTCCGGATGAAGTTATCGATGAAGTTCTTGAACTTCTCATCGATCTTGGCGCATCTGACGAACAGCTTGACTGCCCGTTCCTTTTTGCTTCTGCAAGAGACGGATATGCAACTTACAATATCGACGATGAACCGAAAGACATGGTTCCTCTGTTTGAGACCATCCTGGATTACATCCCGGCTCCGGAAGGAGATCCTGATGCAGGTACACAGATGCTGATCAGCACCATCGATTACAATGAATACGTTGGCCGTATCGGTGTTGGAAAAGTCGATAACGGAACGATTTCTGTCAACCAGGATGTAGTTGTTGTAAACCATCATGATCCGGACAAACAGAAAAAAGTAAAGATCAGCAAATTATATGAATTTGACGGTCTGAATAAAGTAGAAGTAAAAGAAGCAGGCATCGGTTCTATCGTTGCAATCTCCGGTATTGCAGATATTTCCATCGGTGATACGATCTGTTCGCCGGACAATCCGGTTCCGATCGAATTCCAGAAGATTTCCGAGCCTACGATCGCAATGCAGTTCGTTGTCAACGACAGTCCGTTTGCAGGACAGGAGGGTAAATTCGTCACTTCCCGTCACCTCCGTGACCGTCTGTTCCGTGAACTGAATACAGACGTCAGCCTTCGTGTTGAAGAGACAGACAACACAGACAGCTTCAAGGTATCCGGACGTGGAGAGCTTCATCTTTCCGTCCTCGTTGAAAACATGCGTCGTGAAGGTTATGAATTCGCAGTCAGCAAAGCCGAAGTTCTTTACAAAAAAGACGAAAACGGCAAGCAGCTCGAGCCAATGGAAACCGTATACATTGATGTACCGGATGAATTTACAGGTACAGTTATCGATAAATTAAGCCAGAGAAAAGGCGAACTCCGCAACATGGGAATGTCTAATGGCGGATACACCCGTCTTGAATTCTCCATCCCGTCAAGAGGTCTGATCGGTTATCGTGGAGAATTCCTGACCGATACAAAAGGTAACGGTATCATGAACACAGCCTTTGACTGCTACGCTCCGTATAAAGGAGATATCCAGTACAGAAGCCAGGGATCCCTGATCGCCTTCGAGACAGGTGAAGCTGTAGCTTACGGTCTGTTCAACGCACAGGATCGTGGAACACTCTTCATCGGACCTGGTGAAAAGGTTTACTCCGGTATGGTAATCGGTCAGAATGCGAAGACAGATGATATCGAACTGAATGTATGTAAGACCAAACACCTTACCAATACCCGTTCTTCAAGCGCTGATGAAGCCTTAAAGCTTACTCCGCCGAGAATCCTCAGTCTGGAAGAAGCACTTGATTTCATCGATACCGATGAACTTCTGGAAGTCACACCGAAGAGCCTGCGTATCCGTAAAAAGATTCTGGATCCGAAACTCCGTAAGAGAAGCAATTTCCAGTAAAAAACTATAGATTTTTCTTTACACTTCCCCCTTGTATCCGTTACAATCTTTGTATACAACGAACAAGGGGGATTTTTTATGAAAAAATACTTAAACGCAGCACTCCATAAGCTGACCGTACTTCTGGAATTTATCATTTCATTCGTTCTGGCTGCCGGAATCATCATTCTGCTTGTCCAGCTGATCCTGTCCATGCCAAATGTTCCGGATCTGAATATTTATCCAAATTACGAAGACCTGGTAGAAACCTGTTTCAATCTGATCATTGGTGTCGAGCTGATCCGTATGCTTTATCAGCACAAGCCTTCCACCGTGTTTGAGGTGCTGTTATTTGCCATCGCCAGACAGGTGATCATGGCACATAATAATCCGGTATCCAGCCTGATCGGTGTGATCTCCATCGCACTTTTATTTGCAACCAGAAAATTCCTTTTTATTGAATTTGATGAATCTGAAAAAATCATTTTCCGTGCTACTACAAAAGCACGGATTGTAAACAGCATCCTGCACGTCCATATTCCGTATGAAGATGAACAAACCTTATATGACGTGATCACTAAAAGATTTGAACAGGAAAAAACAGAAATTGGTGTTGGGGCAAGTACACTCTTCGATAATTTTGGTCTGCGCGTTGCCAAAATGCATAACGGCAAGATCAGTCGTATCGAAGTAATCCGCTCCATACATTGACAGAATTTTCTGATAATTCAGTTTTCTTTACAGAATTTTAATAATTTTTTTGCATTTACCATTGCATCTCTCCCCTATGATAGAGTATAATGTAGCTATAGCCGGAAGGATATAAAAACTATCTATACATCCTGCCGGTCAAGCTCTTATAGATGCACTTATCTCCGTACATACTATGAGAAATATGAGAAAAAAGGAGTTGAGCTGTATGAATTTTATCATTAGCGGAAGAAACATTGACATCACACCTGGTCTCAGACAGGCTGTAGAACAGAAATTAGGAAAACTGGAAAAGTATTTTACTCCTGAAACTGACATTATCGTTACACTCAGTGTAGAAAAAGGACGTCAGAAAATCGAAGTTACGATCCCTGTAAAAGGAAACATTATCCGTTCCGAGCAGGAAAGCAGCGATATGTATGTATCCATTGATCTCGTAGAAGAAATTATCGAGCGTCAGCTCAGAAAGTATAAAACCAAACTGATCGCAAAACAGCAGGGCGGACATGATTTCCGTCAGGAATTTATTGAATCCGATACTTCGGCAGCAGAGTCAGACGAGATTGAGATCGTCCGTACCAAACGTTTCGGCATCAAACCAATGTTCCCGGAGGATGCCTGCATTCAGATGGAACTTCTCGGACATAACTTCTACGTATTCAGCAATGCTGAGACAGACGAAGTCAATGTCGTATATAAGAGAAAGAATGGAACCTACGGTCTGATCGAACCGGAATTCCAGTAAACTAATAAGCTCATACAGAGAACTTGCTGTCTGCAGTTCCTCCTGTATACTAAGACATTAAAACCCCTATACAGAACGGATTCTCCGTTCTGTATAGGGGTTCTTTTTCCTGTTCTATTCCTCAAAAACCAGGATTTCTTTTCCATCCTCCGCAAAATAGCAGCTGTCTCCTTTTTCGATCACAGCCTGTCCATTTGTTCCCTCTGTAATCTCGGAAACCACACATTGCTCCTGATCATAAGGCAGAATCACCTGCATCAGCACTTTATCCGTATACTGTGTATCCTGCACACTGATCTGCCGTTGTCCGAGGATATACTGAATCTTCCCAAGTCCGGTATAATCCGTTCCAATCTCATACCGGTAACCCAGGCGCTTTGTGATCACAGTACTTGCCTGAAGACCTTCCTTTACTGCTCCCTGATAAGCCCGCACCAGACCGCCTGTTCCCAGAAGCGTCCCGCCAAAATACCTGGTCACAACAACCGCCGTATCGTGAAGACCTTCCCCTGTAAGCACATCCAGCATCGGTTTTCCTGCTGTACCTGCAGGCTCCCCGTCATCACTACATCTCAGAGTTGGATTTGTTACACCGATCACATAAGCAAAACAGTTATGTCTTGCGTCCCAGTATTTTTTCTTCACTTCTTCTATAAATGCCAGTACTTCTTCTTCTGAGTGTACCGGTCTTACCGTTGCGATAAAACGGGATTTCTTTTCAACAATTTCCCCTTCTCCTCCCCGGTATACTGTTTTGTATTCTTCCTGCATGTCTGCGTTTTTCCCTTCATTTTCCTTATATTTTTACTATTCCCAGTATACAAATCTATTTCTTCAGATGCAAGAAAATTACAAAAATGTTACAATTTCCCTATATTTCCAAAATTTTTCTTAATTTTGTAAAATGGAACATTGAAGTTTTCAAGTTTTCCTTTATTTAAATTATCAAGTTTGATATAATATTGCAATATGAAGGAGGAAGCATTCATGAATTATGGAAAGCGAAAAGCTTCTAAAAAACAAAAACGCATAACATCGAAAAAGAATATGCACAAAAAGAAACTGGGCGTTCGCCTTTTTAAAGGTTTTCTATTATGTATCTTTGTCTGCTGTATCCTCGCAGCGATCGGGGGTGGCTTTATCATCAGGCATGTGATTGATAATGCACCTGAGATTACAGCTGACAGCATCAAACCACAGGGTTATACGTCCACCGCACTTGCAGATGACGGCACGACAACAATAGCCGAATTCACCGGTGCAGGTGCCAACCGTGTATATAAGACGATTGATCAGATCCCGGAGGATCTGCAGCATGCATTCGTCGCAATCGAAGACTCCCGTTTTTACAAGCATAACGGTATTGATATTCAAGGTATTATCCGTGCTTTTGTTGTTGGTATCACTCATGGTGGCAACTTCTCTGAAGGAGCCAGTACCATTACCCAGCAGCTGATCAAGAACAATGTCTTCCCTGACTTTGTAAATGAAAACACTTTTGAAGAAAAGCTGGAACGTAAGATCCAGGAACAGTATCTCGCAATTCAGGTTGAAAAGCAGCTTGATAAAGATTCAATCCTTGAAAGCTACCTGAACACGATCAACCTTGGTCAGGACTGTCTGGGAGTACAGTCAGCCGCACAGAGATATTTTAATAAGGATGTCAATGAACTTAACCTTTCCGAATCTGCAACCATCGCTGCGATCACACAGAATCCGGGAAGATACAATCCAATCACCAATCCGGAAGACAACGCAACCCGCCGCAAAAAAGTTCTGGATAATATGCTCGATCAGGGCTGGATCGACCAGGCTGCCCATGATGAAGCACTGGCAGATGACGTATATTCCAGAATTCAGAACGTAAATACACGGATCGAAGAGACCAACACCGTCAACTCTTATTTTGTTGATGCCCTGTCTGAACAGCTGATCGAAGATCTCACCTCAAAAGACGGACTTGGATATTCCCAGACACAGGCAGAGAACGCACTGTACAGCGGTGGTCTCACCATTTATTCAACTCAGAATCTTACGATGCAGAACATCTGTGATGAAGAATTGAATGATGACAACAATTATCCGGCCAATGTTGACTGGGGTGTTGATTATGCCCTCACAGTCTATCATACTGATGGCTCGGTAGATAACTACAGTGCCGGACACCTGAAACAATTCGGGGCAGATCAGTACGGTGATGATGAAGGACTTCTCTTCGGATCACAGGAAGCTGCACAGGAAAGAATTGACGCATTCCGTAACAGTCTTCTCCAGGATGGCGAGACCTATGATGAGTACGTCAACCTCTCTCCACAGCCGCAGACTTCACTTACCATCATCGATCAGAAAACAGGGCAAATCAAAGCTCTTGTCGGTGGCCGTGGACAAAAAACAACCAACCGTGGACTGAACCGCGCATACAAGGGTTCTACCCGTAACGCAGGTTCTACATTCAAGATTCTTGCCGTATACGCTCCGGCATTGGACAGCGCAGATCTTACACTTGCTACCACCGAAGTTGATGAAGAATACTACTATCAGCACGACCTGGAACATCATCAGGTTCATAACTGGTGGGGCGATTACTATAAAGGTACCGTAACATACCGTCAGGCGATCGAACAGTCCATGAACATCATTGCGGTAAAGACATTGAATAAGATTGGTATCAATCTTGGTTTTGAATACTGCGAGAAATTTGGTCTTTCCACACTTACCGAAGACGATGCTGTAGAGTCTCTTGCTCTTGGTGGTATTTCCCATGGTGTTTACAACTATGAACTGACAGCAGCCTATGCATCCATTGCAAACGGCGGTGTATATAACAAACCATCCTTGTACACAAAGGTATTGGATCATGATGGTAATGTCCTGATCGACAACTCCAATCCGGAAAGCCACACTGTGATCAAAGATACAACTGCAGCACTTCTTACCAACGCCATGCAGGATGTTGTCACAAAGGGTACTGCAACCGATGCACAGCTCAATAATATGCCTGCATCCGGTAAATCCGGTACAACCTCCGACAACCGTGACTTCTGGTTCGAAGGATTTACACCGTATTATACCTGTGGTATCTGGATGGGTTACGATGGTAACCAGGAAATGTCTGAAGGAAGCTGGAACTATCATTTCAAGATCTGGGCTAAGATCATGAACCGGATCGATGAAGCTTTGGGACTTACCTACAAAGACTTCGAGATGCCAAGTTCTCTCGTTCAGAAGAGCGTATGTACAATTTCCGGTAAACTTGCCGGTTCCGGCTGTCCGTCACAGACCGAATGGTTTGATCCGGATACTGTCCCGACCGAGACATGTTCCGGACATGCAAGCAAGTCAACTACCACAAACAGTACAAAAAATTCGAATGACAAATCCGATTCTAATAGTACAACAGGTGGAAACTCCTCCGGTAACTCTACCGGCACTAATGGGGATACTACCGGTGGTACCGGCGGTGATTCCGGCAATACCGGCGGCGGCACTGATTCCGGTAATAATAGTGGCAATTCTGGTAATACCGGTGGCGATTCCGGTACTACCGGTGGCGGCACTGATTCCGGCAATACCGGCGGCTCAGATTCTGGCAATGGACAGTAAGAATCTATCATCTAATTAGAATAAAAAGAGATCAGTGAATATTTGAAATTCACTGATCTCTCTTTTTTATCTATCAATCTGGTTTCTATTTCTGATATACGATCTTACCTTCAATCATTGTATAGTATACCATTGCATCGGTATCAAGTCCGAGTTTTCCTTTCATTACAATAATATCTGCATCTTTTCCTTCTTCCAGGCTTCCCAGACGGTCTTCTACGCCCAGCACTTTTGCAGCATTGATCGTAACCGTTCTTACTGCTCTCTCCTGTGCAAGTCCTTCACGCACTGCTTCTCCCACATGATGATACAGGGATTCTTCACTCAGAATCGGTGAATCAGTGATCATCGCCACATTCACCCCTCTGTCATCCAGCATTTTTACAGCTTCCACATCGATTTTTCTACGTTCTCCAGGACTACGGTAAGTTGCAATCGGTCCGTAGCATATATCGCATCCGCTTTCCACGATTTCATCCAGATAATCGGTTGCTCCCCATGCATGTTCTAATGAGAAGTGTACGTTGTATTTTTTCGCAATCTCGATTGCTGTGAGCATATCATACTGTGTACAGTGGATCTTACATGGAATTTCTCCTTTTAAAGCCAGGCAAAGAGCTTCCATATCCGGATCATACTCCACTTCTTTATTCTGTTCTTTGTCTTCCATGTATTTCTTTGCTTTTGCAAAGGTATCATCCAGAACCTTAGCGATTCCCATTCTTGTCATCGGAAGTCTTCTCTGATCTCCGTATGTATTTTTCGGATTACCGCCAAGAGCAATCTTTACAGCACATGGAGATTTGATTGTCATATCAAACACATTGTTTCCATAAGTTTTAAGTGCAAACGGAAGTCCGCAAAATACATTTCCGCTTCCCGGAGTCAGAAGCATGGTTGTGATTCCGTGCTCATAAGCTACTTTAAATTCTCTTGCTTTTGGATTTGTTCCAAAACGTGCATCAACAGAAAGAGTAACCGGATTTGTCATCTCATTGGCATCGTCTACACACGGATCCACATTGAAATCAAATAATCCGATGTGAGAATGTGCATCGATAAGTCCCGGAAGAACATAATATCCTTCTGCCTCAATGAGCTTATCTCCATCCTCTAAGCAGTCTTCACTGATATGTTCTGCTACTTCTTTGATCTTTGTTCCTTCGACGAGAATATCACCCTGAAAGATGCCCTTATCCTCTGTCATTGTATATAAAATACCATTTTTGATTAATGTCTGCATTACGATAATACCACCTTTCCATTTATCATACAAAACTGTACGTGTGCCGCATAAGATTTTACAGGATGATCACTGTAAATTGTGATGTCCGCGTCTTTTCCGACTTCGATACTTCCGATCTGATCTGCAACACCAAGCATCTCGGCTGGCTGGATCGTCATCATTTTTACTACATCCTCGGCATCGATTCCTGCACGATATACTTCAATCGCACTCCAGATGAATACTTCTCTACCTTCAGAAGCACCTTTGCATGTGTTTGTAAATGCGATGCGGTTTCCGTTTTCTACCAGTTCTTTTAATCTGGAAAGGTCGATTTCATGTTTTGAAATCTGTGACAGGTTGCTGAAATTACCAAAGATAATTCCAACTTTCTTTTCTTTCAGTTCTTCGATCGCATCGCCGAATTCAAATCCGTCTACGATTGTAAGCTGGATATCTTCATCTTTCAGAAGCTCCATAAGACACTGAATCTCACCTGCAGTTTCTGCAGCGATGACAAATGGCATCTGATATTTCTTTAAAAGGTCATCTTTTCTGATTGCTTCTTTAAGCAAATGGAAAATTCCCATTCTTGTTTTCGGCATCTGGTTACTTGCACCATATACATCCTTAACGGTTGAGCATACGCTTCCCTTCATTGCTGCGTGCTCTTTTACAATACGGTTTGCCATATGATCCGGAGCTGTCTTACACACTGTAATCTGTCCTCCGATCACATTGCTGTGATCCGGTGAAAATCCAACAGATGTAATTCCTGATTTATAGAATTCCTGTGCATTCACTTCATCTGGATCGATGGCATACTTCACGCTCAGATCCGGATTGATTACATTTGTAGTTTCTGCATTATCTCTGTAACGAGTCGGAATCCCCATAGCTCCGATAGAAGAATGTGGATCGATGAAACCCGGGAAAACCTGTTTTCCGGTTGCATCAATCACTTCTGCATCTTCTTCACAAAGATTCTTTCCAATCTTTCTAATCTTCGTTCCTTCAACTAAAATATCATGTTCTTCAAGCACTTTCCCCGTCCCTGTATGAACGGTTCCGTTTTTAATTAAATACATATTCTTTCTCTCCATACCTTCAGTTCTTTTCTCCTTTTTTCTTTTGATTTTCGTACAGAACATGCGGGACAACCATGTAGTGGAATTCTATCTCTTTACAGATATCTTCGACTGTCCCTTTATGAAACAGATCCAAAATTCTCTGATGATTGATGTGGACCACATCAAATGGTACCAGAGTTTTTGTATCCATCGTATAATATGCCGCCGTATTCCCTCCTTCCAGTATTTTCCAGATTCTATGAAGTTTTTCACTGTGTGCGGTCTTCACAATACATTCATGGAACTGTTCATCGAATTCTATAACTTCATACAGATTTTTCTGATTGGCCGCTTTCTCCATGGAAAGGACAAGCTTCTGCATCTCTTCATCCTGTTCTTTGCTGATCTCTCCCCCGCACATCTGCACTGCCAGTTTCTCAAGCGTAGACTGGATCAGGTATGTTTCCTGCATCTCTTCATAAGTCATCGTCTTTACTACGCAGCCTTTCTGTGCTTCATATACAACCAGCCCTTCTTCTTCAATCTGCCTGAGAGCTTCTCTTAAGGGACCTCTGCTGACTTTCAGCTCTTCTGCTACTTTTGCCTCTATAATTCGTTCTCCCGGTTTGATCTCTCCTGATAAAATCTTGTGTCTTAAAATTTCAACTACTTGCTCTCTTAATGTTTTACGTATTATCATTTCGTCTTCCTCTTCATAATTTTTTAGAGTTCATAGGCTTATTTAATAATATTACTATGATAAGTCTACATCATTTTGTGAAGAATGTCAAATGTAAACATTTTACATTCTTCATTTTCTTCTGTAAAAAGCAAAAATCTTGCAAGAACGTTAAATATTTCTCACAAGATTTTTGTTTTTTTTAATATCTTTCACTTATTTCAGTACCAGTTTTGCTGCTCCGCAGATTCCTGCATCATTTGCAAGCTCTGCGAGTGCAAATTCTGTATCTTTGTCTGCAAAGAATGCCATTTCTTTAAATGGACCTTTGATGTAATCCAGCAGAACCTCTCCGGCTTTTGATACCCCTCCGCCGATTACGATAACCGCCGGATCACAGGCAGCTGCAAGGTTCGCCAGCGCATGTCCCAGATACTTTCCAAATTCAGTTGCGATTTCGATTGCAACTTCGTCTCCGGCTTTCACTGCATCAAACACTTCTTTCGCAGACATCTCTGCCACATTTCTGAGGGTACTTGGTTTCTCATCTTTTGCAAGACGCATATTGGCAAGTCTTGTGATTCCTGTTGCAGAAGCATACTGTTCCAGACAGCCTTTCTTTCCACATCCACAGGTTTCTGTCTCCTGGTAGTTTACACACAGATGACCGATCTCTCCGCCAGCACCGTGTGCCCCTACAAGGCACTTTCCATCCACGATGATTCCACCGCCAACACCGGTTCCAAGGGTAACCATAATAACATTCTTGTGGCCTTTTCCGCCACCTTTCCACATCTCACCAAGCGCAGCTACATTTGCATCATTCCCCGGAATCACTTTCATTCCGTCAAGAAGCTCTTCCAGTTCACGTGTCACTTCTTTGTATCCCCATCCGAGATTTGCTGTATTCTGAACAATTCCATCCTCGGTTACCGGTGCCGGAAGCCCCATTCCAAGTCCGATGATCTGTTCCTTCACCAGTTTCTTTTCTGCCATCTTTGCTTTCACTGCCTGCGCAATATCCGGGAGGATTGCTTCTCCCTGGTTCTCCGTACGTGTCTTGATCTCCCATTTGTCAAGAAGCTCTCCGTCTTCCTGAAAAAGTCCCATCTTTACTGTCGTTCCGCCTATATCGATACCAAAACAATATTTCATCTGTCTCCTGCTCCTTACATATTCTTTTTTAGATTTTCCTGTACCCGGCGGTACAGCTCCTGAGCTGCGTTATAGCCCATTTGTTTCTGTCTGTGGTTGACTGCCGCTGATTCTACGATAATGGCAACATTACGTCCCGGACGGATTGGAATACTGTGGCATACAACCTTATTACCAAGAAATTCTGTATACTCCTCAGTAAGTCCAAGCCTGTCGTACTCACGATCCTTGTTCCAGTCCTCAAGCGTGATGACGAGATCAATATTTTGTGTCTCTCTTACACTCTGCACACCAAACAGCGTCTTTACGTCAATGATACCAATTCCGCGAAGTTCAATAAAATGGCGGGTAATATCCGGTGCTGTACCAACAAGAGTATCATCACTGACCTTCCGGATCTCCACCACGTCATCTGTTACCAGACGATGGCCTCGCTTGATCAGCTCCAGTGCCGCCTCACTTTTACCGATACCGCTGTCTCCCATGATCAGAACACCGACTCCATAACAGTCCACCAGTACCCCGTGAATTGAAATACACGGTGCCAGTTCCACCTTCATCCAGCGGATCAGTTCTGCTGAAAAGGAAGAGGTCTGTTTATCCGTAATAAATACCGGAATATTGTTCTTCACTGCTTTCTCCAGAAATTCCGGATCCGGCTGCAGATTTCTGCAGAAAATAAAGCATGGAATCCCATAATCAAGCAGTGTATCATATATTTTCATCTTATGCTCATATTCCAGTGTCTGCAGATAAGTGTACTCTACATATCCGATAAGCTGAATCCGTTCGCAATCAAAATGATCAAAAAATCCGGCGAGCTGAAGTGCCGGACGGTTAATATCCGGAATTTTTACTTCCCGCTGTGTCATATCGACATCCGGAGTAAGATTTCTAAGTTCCATCTTCTCTATGATTTTTGTTAATGTTACTCCCATAGTCCTGTCTCCTTTTATTGTTCTTCCATCCGAGTAGCTTCTGTATCTTCCATTTCGCTTCCTCTGAAAAAATTATACACGCTTTTGGCTGATTTTTCATCCATTGATGGAATTTTTTTCAAATCTTCCACCTCTGCATTCTTAATCTCATCCAGACTGGCAAATGTCCGCATCAGTGCTTTTCTTCTCGCAGGTCCGATTCCCGGAATATCATCCAGGATCGAATGCACTTGTCCCTGACTACGCAGTTTCCGGTGAAATTCTATAGCAAATCTGTGCGCCTCATCCTGCACTCTTGTGATCAGTCGAAACCCTTCGGAATTGCGGTCGATCGGAATCTCGATATTCTGATAGTAGAGTCCTCTCGTCCGATGGTGGTCATCTTTGACCATACCGCATACCGGAATGGATATATGAAGTTCATCCAGTACTTCCAGTGCTATATTAACCTGTCCTTTTCCACCATCCATCATGATCAGATCCGGAAAAACATTAAAACTTCCCAGCTCTTTCCCGCTTTTCTGTTCCTCCAGACCATGCCGGAATCTTCTGGTGAGGACCTCACGCATACTTGCATAATCATCCGCCCCCTGCACACCCTTAATGTGGAACTTACGATAATCGTTTCGTTTCGGTTTGCCCCTCTCATAAACAATCATCGACCCTACCGAGGCAAATCCATTGGTATTGGAAATATCATACGCCTCCATACGCACCAGGTTATTAAGATCAAGCAACTTTTCTATTTCTTTTACTGCACCGATCGTTCTTCCTTCTTCACGCTTGATACGCTCCTTATCTTTTTCCAGTACCATCTTTGCATTTTTCGCCGCAAGCTCAACAAGCTTTTCTTTTTCCCCTTTTTTCGGGATACGGAAATGAACCTTATGCCCACGTTTTTCTCCAAGCCATGCTTCCAGGATCTCCCGCTCTTCCGGTTCCACCGGAAGCATCAGTTCGCCCGGAATATATGGCGTTCCGGCATAAAACTGCTTAATAAAGCTGGAGAGGATCTCTGCATTTTCATCTCCCTGGGCAATCCGCAGATAAAAATGATCTCTGCCGATCAGACGGCCATTGCGGATAAAGAATACCTGTACCACCGCATCCTCATGCTCTCTTGCAAGAGCCACAATATCCCGGTCCTCGCCCCCTGTATCGGTAATCTTCTGCTTCTGTGCAATCTGCTTCACGCTGTGCAGAAGCTCCCGGTATTCAATTGCTTTCTCAAATTCCAGATCATCCGATGCCTCCTGCATCTTTTTCTCCAGATCCTTTAAGATTTTATCATAATTTCCTCCCAGGAATTTGAGTACTTCATCAACCGACTCTCTGTATTTTTCCTGCGAAATATACCCCTGACACGGTGCATCGCACTGCTTGATATGATGATAGAGACAACATCTTTCTTTCCCGATATCGCGCGGAAGGATGCGGTTACAGCTACGCAAACGGTAAAGCTTCCGGATCAGTTCGATCGTATCTTTTACCGCCGTCACACTGGTATAAGGGCCGAAATACTTTGACTTGTCCTTCTTCATCTGCCTTGCCATCATAATCCTTGGATATGCTTCGCCGGTTGTCACTTTGATAAATGGATAACTCTTATCATCCATCAGCATCGTATTGTACTTTGGTCGGTGTTCCTTGATCAGATTGCATTCCAGAACCAGTGCTTCCAGTTCCGAATCCGTCACGATATACTCAAACCGGGTGATATGCGTCACCATCTGGTCAATCTTGGCTCCCCTGTTCCTGCTCGGCTGAAAATACTGTCTGACACGGTTCTTCAGGCTGATCGCCTTTCCAACATAAATGATCTCGTCCTTTTCCCCATGCATCAGATAGACTCCCGGTTTCCCAGGAAGTTTTTTAAGTTCGTCTTCAATAATAAATGTCTGATTTTCCATAGTCACATTATACCTTGCTTCCTGCAGACAATACAAGTCATTCTTTCAAAAGAATCTACAGAAAAAAAGAGGCTCCAGAACCTATTGTTCTGAAACCTCTGCATCTTCTGTTATTTTAGACTAGTCACGCTTCTGCGGAAGGATGAATCCGTCTTCGTCTCTTTCTACTTTCTTCTGCGTTTCTTTCTCTTCCTGCTGTGCTGCTTCGGTATCTGCCTCTTTCTTCGGCATCTCGATCGTCTGCTCTTTTACAGGATTCTCTTCTTTCTTTTCTTCCGGTTCCGGAATTCCTTCACATCTGCGGTAAATCTTCATGAATTCTTTTCCGGTGATCGTCTCTTTCTCAATCAGAAATCCGGCGATCTGATCCATCGTTTCACGATGCTCGGAAAGCATTCTCTTCGCTTCTGCATATGCTCCCTTCAGCATCTTCATAACTTCCTGATCGATTTCTGCCGCGGTTGCCTCTCCGCAGTTCATAACAGCTCTTCCGTCCAGATAGCGGTTCTGGATAGATTCCAGTCCGATAAGTCCGAATTTTTCAGACATACCATACTGTGTTACCATCGCTCTTGCGATCTTGGTTGCCTGCTCAATATCGTTCGATGCTCCGGTTGTAACTGTGTCAAACACCAGTTCCTCTGCTGCACGTCCTGCAAGGGCTGTCACCAGCATTGCTTCCAGCTCAGCCTTGGTATTCAGGAACTTCTCTTCCTCCGGTGTCTGCATAACATAACCGAGTGCACCCATGGTTCTCGGAACGATTGTAATCTTCTGTACCGGTTCTGCGTCCTTTTGAAGGGCCGTTACCAGTGCATGACCGACTTCATGGTATGATACGATACGGCGCTCTTTCTGGCTCATGATACGGTCTTTCTTCTCTTTACCTACAAGAACGACCTCCACTGCCTCAAAAAGATCTGCCTGGGATACCACATTTCTTCCTTTTTTTACTGCATTGATCGCAGCTTCATTGATCATGTTCGCAAGATCAGAACCAACCGCTCCGGAAGTTGCAAGCGCGATCTCTTCCAGATTGACCGTCTCATCCATGCGGACATCTTTGGCATGTACTTTCAGGACATCGATACGTCCCTTGAGATCCGGCTTATCTACGATGATACGTCTGTCAAATCTTCCCGGACGGAGAAGTGCCGGATCCAGGATCTCCGGTCGGTTCGTTGCCGCAAGAAGGAGCAGACCTTTGTTGCTGTCAAATCCATCCATCTCTGCAAGGAGCTGGTTCAGTGTCTGTTCTCTCTCGTCGTTTCCGCCGAGCTGGGAATCTCTGCTCTTTCCGATTGCATCAATCTCATCGATAAAGATAATACACGGAGCCATCTGCTGTGCCTGCTTGAAAAGGTCACGTACTCTGGATGCTCCGACACCGACATACATCTCAACAAATGCAGAACCTGAAAGGGAGAAGAACGGTACTTTTGCTTCTCCGGCAACTGCTTTTGCAAGAAGTGTCTTACCGGTTCCGGGAGGACCTACAAGAAGTGCTCCCTTCGGAAGCTTCGCTCCGATTCCGGTGTATTTGCCAGGGTTATGCAGGAAATCGACCACTTCCTGCAGGGATTCTTTTGCTTCATCCTGACCGGCTACATCCTTAAATGTGACTCCGGTAGATTTTTCCACATACATCTTGGCATTGCTCTTGCCAACGCCCATCATGCCGCCGCCCTTTGTCATACGGCGCATCAGCATCACACCCAGACCGATCATGATCACAAGCGGAACAATATTTACCAGAAGATTCATCACCATATAAGATGTAGAATCCGGTATCTTCTGCTCATATTCCACGCCGGCTTTATACAGTCTGTCAGAAAGGGTATCATCCTTCACAATACCGGTGTAATACTGCTTTCTTGTCACATTACTTAACAGTCCTGTACTGCTGTCGCTCTCTAACTTATTGCTGCTGTCACTTTTATCTGTTACAGAGCCTTCGACTACATCACTTTCTGAAGCACCTTTCTTCTTGCTGTTCTTCATCTCAGCTTCTGTCTTCGCCGTGATCACGATCTTGTCTTCTTCGATCACAACTTTTTTCACTTCCCCGGAATCTACCATGTTCAGAAACTGGTCATAGGTAATCTCCTGGGCATTCGTGTCTTCCCGGAACTGATACAGCGCAAATACGATAAATGAGATCAGCATAACGGTAAATAATATAATATTCCATCTCTGACGGTTATTTTTATTATTCGGATTATTATTTCCCGGAAGGTTTTGCTTATTTCTATTATTCTGGTTATCCATACCTACCTCCTAAATGTCGTCTTCTCTATTATAAGTAGGCGTTTTTTAGAAATCAATGAAAAATTTATGAAAAGATTGTAAAAAAGTCATATTTTATAGTATACTAGGTTTGGATTGCTTCTATGAAAGTAAAATTATGGACAAAAAGGATGGAACTTTATGAAAATTGGGTTTGATAATGAAAAATACCTGCAAATGCAGTCTTCTCACATTCGTGAGCGAATCAATCAGTTTGACAACAAACTGTATCTTGAATTCGGTGGAAAGCTTTTCGATGACTATCATGCTTCCCGCGTGCTTCCGGGATTTCAGCCGGACAGCAAATTACATTTACTAAAAGAATTATCGGATACCGCAGAGATTGTGATTGTTATCAGTGCAGCCGATATTGAGGCCAACAAAGTCCGCGGTGACCTCGGGATCACTTATGACACTGACGTTCTCCGTCTGAAAGACGAATTTGAAGCCAATGGCCTCTTTGTCGGAAGTGTTGTTATCACACAGTACTCCGGACAGAACAGTGCCGATCTTTTCAAAGGACGTCTTGAAAAGCTTGGCATTAAAGTTTATATCCATTATGTAATAGAAGGTTATCCTTCCAACATCCCGCTGATCGTAAGTGACGAAGGATACGGAAGGAACGAATATATTGAGACAAGCAGACCTCTGGTTGTCATCACCGCACCGGGACCTGGAAGTGGAAAGATGGCTACCTGCCTTTCCCAGCTCTACCATGAGCACAAGCGCGGAGTCCGCGCAGGATATGCCAAATTCGAAACCTTCCCGATCTGGAATATCCCGTTAAAGCATCCGGTCAACTTAGCATATGAAGCAGCTACCGCTGACCTTAACGATGTAAATATGATCGACCCGTTCCATCTGGAAGCTTACGGTGTTACTACCGTCAACTACAACCGTGACGTCGAGATCTTCCCTGTACTGAGTGCAATTTTTGAGCGCATTTACGGAGAAAATCCATACAAATCACCAACAGACATGGGTGTTAACATGGCTGGTAACTGCATCTGTGACGATGAAGTCTGTAAAGAAGCTTCCCGTCAGGAGATCATTCGCCGCTACTACCGCACCATGGACCGTTTCCTTTCCGGTGAATGCCCGAAGGAAGAGACTTATAAGGTCGAGCTTCTGATGAATCAGGCAGGAGTTACCGTACATGACCGTAAGGTTGTTGATGCCGCTCTTGCACGCGCTGAAGAAACCGGTGCACCGGCTGCCGCTCTGGAGCTTCCTGACGGACGCATCGTAACAGGAAAAACTTCTGATCTGCTTGGCGCATCTGCTGCCCTGATCCTGAACGCCTTAAAAGAACTCGCCGGAATCGATCATGATATGCACCTGATCTCTCCGACTGCCCTGGAACCGATCCAGAAAGTCAAAACCGAATTCCTTGGAAGCAAGAACCCAAGACTTCACATAGATGAAGCTCTGATCGCACTTTCTATCAGTGCTTCTTCCAATCCGGTTGCCGAACAGGCACTCAGACAGGTTCCGAACCTCAAAGGCTGTCAGGCACATGTATCGGTTATGCTTGCCAATGTTGATATCCGTCTGTTCCAGAAGTTATCGATCCAGGTAACATCCGAACCAAAATATGAGAAAAAACCGATCTATCAGTAGGAAAATGAAATATTTCTGATTTTTATACACCCATTTCGAAAAAAATTGTTGTATTTTTTTCTGGAATGGGTGTATACTTTTAAAGTATTTTATAGGGGAATTGATTTCAAGGGGAAGTCAAAGTAGCGAGGGAGCCACATAAATTTTTTTATGGGGTTTTTTTCTATTTTTATCCGTCAGAAGGTTATACCGGACTTTTCTGATGAATAGAAATCGCATTCTATCTTATTTTTTACAGGACACAATGAGTAGTAGACAAAAAAAATTACCATAAGGAGGGAACTGGAACTATGGCAGTTAAGTATGTATTTGTTACCGGAGGCGTTGTCTCAGGTCTTGGAAAGGGAATCACAGCAGCTTCTCTTGGGCGTCTGCTCAAGGCACGCGGGTACACAGTTACAATGCAGAAATTTGATCCGTACATCAACATTGACCCGGGTACTATGAATCCGGTACAGCACGGTGAAGTTTTTGTAACAGACGATGGAGCTGAGACAGACCTTGACCTTGGACATTATGAAAGATTTATCGATGAAAGTCTTACCAAGAACTCGAACGTAACGACAGGAAAGATTTACTGGTCCGTTCTTCAGAAAGAACGTCGTGGAGATTTTGGTGGAGGAACCGTACAGGTCATCCCACATATCACGAATGAGATCAAGAGCCGTTTCTATCGTAATCCTGCAGCTACAGATACCGAGATTGCGATCATCGAAGTCGGTGGAACCGTCGGAGACATCGAAAGCCAGCCTTTCCTGGAATCTATCCGCCAGTTCCAACATGATATGGGACATGACAATGTTGCGCTGATCCACGTCACACTGATCCCATATCTGCATGCTTCCCAGGAGATGAAGACCAAACCGACTCAGGCAAGCGTAAAAGAATTACAGGGAATGGGAATCCAGCCGGATATTCTGGTCTGCCGTTCCGAGCATCCACTGGATCAGGGAATCAAAGACAAGATCGCCCTCTTCTGTAACGTGCCATCTGATCACGTTCTTCAGAACCTGGATGTGGAATACCTTTACGAAGCACCACTCGCCATGGAAGAAGAACATCTCGCTTCCGTTGTATGCGAATGCCTGAAGCTTGACTGTCCGGAACCGGATCTGAAAGACTGGAAAGAGATGGTCGAATGCCTGAAGCACCCGACACAGGATGTAACAGTCGCCCTGGTCGGCAAATATATCCAGCTCCATGACGCATATATCAGTGTTGTTGAAGCATTAAAACATGGCGGCATCTACAGCCACACAACCGTAAATATCAAATGGGTTGACTCTGAAACTGTCACACCGGAAAATGTCGATGAACTTCTCGGTGATGTAAGTGGTATCCTCGTACCTGGCGGATTCGGCGATCGCGGTATCGAAGGTAAGATCGAAGCCATCAAATATGCAAGGACCCACAAGATTCCATTCCTCGGACTCTGCCTTGGAATGCAGCTTGCCATCGTAGAATTTGCAAGAGATGTTGTCGGATATCATGATGCACACAGCGTAGAACTGAATCCAAACACCACACATCCGGTCATCCACATCATGCCTGACCAGATTGGTATCGAAGACATCGGTGGAACCCTCCGCCTTGGTTCTTATCCTTGTGTTCTTAACAAAGAATCAAAGGCATATAAATTATACGGAAAAGAAGAAATCCACGAACGTCATCGTCATCGTTATGAAGTCAACAATGACTACCGTGATTCTCTTACACAGAACGGTATGCTCTTATCCGGACTTTCTCCGGACGGCAGAATCGTAGAGATGGTAGAAATTCCGGAACATCCTTGGTTCATCGGAACACAGGCACATCCAGAGCTCAAATCCCGCCCGAACAAACCACATCCGCTGTTTAAGGGATTTGTGGAAGCTTCTCTGGAATATAGTAAAAAGAACTAGAAATTATATCGTTTCTAAAATAAAAGGAACTCCAGAATCAGCAGTCTATAATGTTGATTCTGGAGTTTTCCTTTATTCATTCTTTTTTAGCCATTTTAGAATTCCGTACAAACATATGATTGATAAGATAGGACCAAACCATTTCAATATGAAAAGAAACGTGTGTTGAATTGATAAAATCCATTCAGCATTTGCTGCTGAAATGCCATTTCCTGTTGTAATTTGAAACTGGAGCCAGGTATCTAATGCGGTATAGCCATAATATACAATTAACATAATACCTAACGGAATCGAAATCAACAATATAATATTTCTTCTTTTCATACCAGGATTACCTCCTTCCACCATCCATTTGTAATACTTTAATTATATATTATTTTCAGTTTTTTTCAAATACTTTTTTATATTTACAGTCTTTTTATGTTTCTGCACAATAAGAAACTGCCGCCAGTTACGGCGGCAGCAAAAACATTCTTCTATTATCTGTAATTAGTTCTCATCAGCGATCTCAATCAGCTTATCCAGCAGTTCCGAATAACTATATCCATAATCTTCCATCAACTGCGGATACATGGAGATACTTGTAAATCCCGGAAGGGTATTGATCTCATTCAGGTAAATGTGATTGGTCTTCTTATCCAGGAAGAAATCTACGCGGCTCAGCCCGTGTCCATCTATCGCCTTAAATGCACGTACTGCATACTTACGGATCTGTTCCTGAATCTCTTCATCTACTTTTGCCGGAATGCAGGTCTTACTTTCTGCATCTTCGTATTTGGATTCAAAGGTATAGAATTCTCCATGTGGCATGATCTGTCCGACTCTGGATACGATGATGTCATCATTTCCAAGAACGGCTGTCTCAAGCTCGATACAGTCTACACATTCTTCTACAACGATGTGTGTATCATACTTCGCAGCTTCTTCCAGCTTTGCGATCAGATCTTCCTCTTTATCACAGCGGTAACATCCCACGCTGGATCCTGAACGGCTTGCCTTGATGAAACACGGCATTCCCAGCTCTTTCATAATGGAAGCTTCGACCTCTTCTGTCTCTTCCATGTTCTTTTCCACTACAACCAGCTTTCCATCATTGCGCTTCTTCACATATACAGATTTAACCTGTGGGATTCCTGCACTTTCAAATACTTTCTTTGCAAAAATCTTATCCATACATGCACTGGATGCAAATACACGGCATCCTACATACGGAAGCTGTACCAGTTCAAATAATCCCTGGATCGTTCCGTCTTCTCCATAAAGTCCGTGAAGTACCGGGAACGCTATGTCCTGGCTTCTCAAAAGACCGAATACATCTTCTACCGCTTCTGCTCCATCGAGCCAGGTATCTTTTGACAGGTCATTATCTTCCTGCTTTAAGATGTACCATTTCCCATCTTTTGCAATGCCGACAAGTGTAATCTCATATTTATCTTTATCCAGATGCTTCATCACTGAATTACAGGAAATTCGTGAAATTGAATGCTCACTGGACTGTCCACCACAAACAACAAGTAACTTTTTCTTCATATCAGTTTCCCTCTGTTTCTTATTATATACTCTTCTCCGGTTTCCGCCGGATACTACTTAGAATAATTTACCACGTCCGTCTTGCATTTACAATAAAAGATTGGAATTTCAATAATTTTTTAAGCATTTTCCAGGCTTTCCACGAACGCAAGCAACTCTTTCATCGATCCCCGGTAATCACTTTCGATTGGAAGGTTCTTTTTATTTTCCATCGTATCCGTCACAAGAAAAGTCTTTACACCCAGTTTCCGGATTGCCAGATCCTCTTCCACATCATTTCCCACCATCAGACATTCTTCCGGTGCAAGCTGAAAGCGTTCGAGAATTGTCCGGTAATAATCCACATTTGGCTTGCAGTAACAATTATCCTCATAGGTTGTGATCAGCTCAAAATCTTCTGCATCCAGTCCCGCCCATTTGATCCGGTTCATCGTTGCCACCTTTGGAAATACCGGATTGGTTGCAAGGTAGGTGCGGATTCCTTTTTCCTTTGCCTTTTTCACAACCTTATCCGACAGACTGTTTGGCTGCGTCACCGCAATTGCCTGGTTAAATTCATTTGCATAGAAATCAAGGGCAATCCGTTCGGAATTCTCCGGATCCGTTGGAAGCAGTTCGTCCATATACTGCCAGAATGCTTTCCGGTTGGTACAACTTCCGTCATTATTCACCATTGCTCCATAGCCCTTCCACACGGATGCGATAAATGCTTTCGGATCAAAGGAAATCCCCTCGGATATATATTTTTTTGCCAGAAGCGGCATATAAAAGGTAACAAATTCGTCCTGGTTCATCGGAAGCAGCGTTCCGTCAAGATCAAATAAAATATGTCGAATGTGCATTATTCTTCCTCCAGATTCAGATGATGTAACTTTTTGTAATAAGAGTCCAGCGTATACAAAGCAGCCACCGGATTATTTCCTAGCACACGGTCCTTTACAACCAGCGTCGTACTTGGTGCCTCGGCATACTTATAAAAGAGACTGTCATGGCCAACACAAAGTCCCATCACGATATTGATGTCCGTCTTCTCTTTGTTCAGCATCTGCGCCTGCAGGATCGGGTTACACATGTGTACGCCAACTTCTTCGCACCGTTCCGGAATGCCGACCTCTGTCTTTGGAACCTCTCCGATCTTGCAGCCCACGCCGTACACTTCAAAGCCGTATTCTCTCAAAAGTCCTGCCAGCAGGTGGCTTTCCTTTAAGAGTCCTACACAGCTTGCAATTCCGATCTTCTTGGCGTCCAGTTTTTTTGCCCAGCGGATCGTCTCCTCCACCCGGGTTGCCTGGCAGTAAAAATCGTGCTCGATCTCGGCACTTGCACGCATGATCTTCAGATCTTTTTCATCTCCCAGATAAGTATCCAGCGCCTGCTGCCGGTCTTTCAAGTCCATATTATGTGACACGCAAAATCCCGGATATGGTTTGTTGTTCTCTATATTCTGCTTTGCATTACATTTCTTGACATTACAGTCTATACATGATAACTTTTTTGTTTCTTCCATGTTTTTGTGCCTCCTCCTGATATACTGATAAGGATAACTGGTATTTTGGGGAAATGCAAGCACGGAATAACTTTACTTTACCTGTTTCCGCAAAAGTGTTATCATTATACTAATTCAATTTTACAGAAAAAAGACATACATATGAAGTTTCTAATTTTACTGATTATTGCACTGGTCATCAGTTCGATCGGGTTTAAAAAAATTGTCTGGTTCATCTCGCTTGGCTATTGTTTCTCTATCGCCGGAATCGGCGTGGTCCTGATCGTGCTGTTCTTTAAAGAGCTGACCATCCCAACTCTGGTGATGTCCCTGCTTTTTATCGTGTACGGATACAGGCTCGACGGATATCTAATGATCCGTAAACGCAAAAGTATTTGCCGGAATGATCGCCGCGCTGATCATTGGGCGGCAAGTGATTGATTACGGTCATTTTGTAGATGTGAAAAAAAATTTCTGTATTCCAGTTTAACTAACAAGACCTTTCAATTACTACACAAGAAAATCAAAAAGGAGATTCTGTATGAAATCTACAACAAAACAATGGATATTTTTCTTAGCTCTCCCAATTTATACTCTTTTAGGTGCGTTTTTATTGCAAAGAATTATCTATGTATATTTAAATGGTCTTATTTCAGAAATGCTCTTTTTATTGATTACGATTATTCCGTCAATTGCAATTATAATTTATATTTCTGTCTATAATGAGTCTCTTGAAGAATACGGATTTCATTTACATAAACCAATAATTCAATTATTTTGTGGAATCGTTCTTTATGTATTTATGGGAATCTTTTTCCGTTTTACTTTCTTATCCCCACCACCTTTTTCTGAAGCACTCCGTAATATAATTGCTAAATTTGACCGAATAAACATAGCTAACTTTTTCTACATATTAAATATGCTTTTAAATGTACTGACCGAAGAAATTCTCTGGCGTGGATTTGTTTTGACTTTTTTGTCAAAGAAATCAAATAATTTCTTTGCTATTTTTATTACTTCTGTTTTCTTTGGATTGATGCATTTTCCTGTTACTTATTCTTTTACACAGGTTATTAATACATGTATTATTTCCATTTTATATTGTTCTTTAAGAACTTTTTTCCCTGATAAATTTAGCATTCTCTCACTTACAGTTACTCATTTTCTTTGGAATGTGGCTCTCTATTAAAATATATTTTTGAGAAATAAGTTTGAATCTAAACTGTGAATTTTTCTACACTAAAAATTTTTTTCAGAAACGCTAACAAAATATAAACCAAAAATTTTTGATCTATCAAAAAATTCCTTTATATTTTTTGACATCGTTTTATTTTTGTGTTAAAATTCAGATACCAAGATATATATCATTTAAATTCAATCAATTATACTTTGTAATTTTTAAGGATGGATCATACCAATGTTCAATTTTAAATTTGCTCTTCTTCCACTCCTCATCCTTTCAATTGGATTATCCGGATGTACAAAGCTAAATAAAGATGTCTCCAAAACACTCTCTATTGTTATAGAACCTGCTTTTAAGGAGCAGGTTCTTGATGCTGTAAAATATGCCACATCCAAAAATAACTCTCTGGAATTTGAAATTAAAATATTATCTCCTGATCCTGATAAAAGATCTGCAGAAATTCAGAAACTCCGTACACAGATCATGTCTGGAAAAGGTCCTGACTTATATCTTGTTAACTGTTCCACCGATGGAGCTGCGCAGATGAACGAACCTCTTTTTGAAAATCCTTATAAGGCAATGCAAAGTGGTGTATTCGCCTCATTGGATAAATATATGAAAAAAGATTCTTATTGGCAAAAGGAAAACTATAATCCGTCTTTTCTTCTCCCCGGTCAATATCAGGAAAGACAATATATTCTTCCTCTTTCCTGCCACTATAATATGTTAATCTCCGATACTGTACTTGATTATACACAGGAAAATGATACCTTAGAAGATTGGATTTCAAATATAAAAAGTTCTTCTGACCACGCTCTGAAAAATGCACTATTCGAATTAGATAATATCAGTGGTAACTGGTTTCAACCTGCTGCGGATTACAATTCCGGTCAGATTTTCTTTGATAAGGAAAAGTGGAGTAATTTCGCATTAGAATACTTATTATTTAAACAAGATTATTTAGAAAATGAAAAGACAAATAATACTGATACTAGCTCTTCGCATATTTTAATCTCATCTTTGGATGACATAAACGAACACACAACGCAAATAGACATAATCCCTGATATTCAGGGAAAAAAAATGGCTGCCATTCGTTGCTTTGGTGCTGTAAGTATGGCATCTGATTATAAAGAAGAAGCTTATCACTTCTTAATGTATTTTTTAAATAACGTAATTCAGGAATCAACTAGTACTAATGGAATGTCACTAAGCGCAAATGGTGTCCTTGGAACAGATTATCCGGTACAAGTATCTGCCATCCGTACAAAACTGTCCTTCTTAGATCAGTCAAAACAGGATTTAGCTATAAAAGCATTTCAGTCCTTAGAAGGAGCATATTTTCCGACAGAAGTTGAACATTTTATTTATGAAGAGATTATAGAAAATAGTAGTTTATTATATGGTCCGCAAACTGATTTTAAAAAGATATGGCAAGATAAGCTTTCGGCTTTAGCAGACAAAGCATGGAATGATTATCATACACAGGTGACAGAATAGTTTTAAGTGAAAGCGAGCGTGATGCAATGAAAAAAAAGAAGAAGGGATTCTTACTGGCTTTCCCTGCAATATCAGGATTTCTTTTCTTTTATCTGATCCCATTTTTGATTGTTTTGTGGTATTCTGTTTCTTTTGGTATCGGAAAACGCGAATTTGTAGGTCTTGATAATTATAAAGAACTATTTAAAAATACAACGTTTTTACTGGCAGTAAAAAACACTTGTAAATATATGCTTGTTACAATACCAGTTACTTTAGGGACAGCTCTCTGTATTTCTGTAATTTTACAACAGATTACGAAAGGTCAGAAAATTTTCCGACTCTCTTTTCTTTATCCAATCATCATGCCAATCGCATCTATAGTTTTAGTCATCCAGTTTTTTTTCAAAAATAATGGTTTTTTGAATCTGATACTAAACTTTTTTTATCTTCCTGAAAAAGACTGGCTTCATACATCAAGCGCTTTTTGGATCATCTGTATTTTATATTTCTGGAAATTTGTTGGATATTATATTTTCATTTATTCTTCCAGACTTCAGATGATTCCGAAAGAATATTATGAATATGCCAGTCTTCACGGAGCCGGAAAATGGCAGAGCTTTTATTATATTACCTGTCCTATATTGTTTCCGGTTATCCTTTTTACATTAATACTCTCCATAATGAATGCGTTTAAATGCTACAGAGAAGCCTTTTTACTTGGCGGAACTCATCCAGACAACAGTATTTATTTTTTACAACATTTTATGAATAATAATTTACAAAATCTGAATTACCAAAAGGTTTCCGCCAGTGCAACTATTATTACCGTATTTATTCTTTTTCTAAGTGGTCTTATCTATATGATATACTATTTTCTAAAGAGGAGGACTGCCGATGCATAAGTACAAACAGTACACCCGGCTCTTTGTTTTTTCGATCATAGCCTTTATTTTTTTATTTCCAATTATCTATCTGATTGTATTTTCAGTTTTTCATTCAGATACCGGATTTTCTCTGATGAATTATTATAAAGTTTTTCTGGCAAAACCTGATTATCTGATAAAATTTTGGAGAAGCCTTGCCATGTGTCTGATGATTGCGGCAGGACAAACCCTTTTTTCCTGTATGTCAGGAACAGCATTTGCAAAATATTCTTTTCCTCTGAAAAAAATCTGGTTTATACTATTTGCACTATTTATGATTTTACCGATTCAGGTAACACTGCTGCCGAATTATATTTTATTAGAAAAACTAAAACTTTTAAACAGTTGGAAAGCTTTGATAATCCCTGCAATATTTTCACCTTTTGGAACTGTATGGCTTACTTTCGTTTTCCAGGCAATCCCAGATTCTACACTTGATGCCGCAAGAATGGATGGCGTAAATCAGCTACAAATGATTCGCTACATTATAGTTCCAAATTCAAAACCTGCCGTTATCACATTATTTATATTAGTATTTACAGAAAGCTGGAATATGGTTGAACAGCCTATCCTTTTTCTCGAAAAAGAAACCGACTATCCCCTTTCTGTTTTTCTCGCATCACTCAATCAAAATGCTGTTGGAACTCAATCCGTCTGTGGTCTACTATGTTTACTTCCAGTGACATTTTTCTTTTTATATTACAATACAGAATTGACGGATGGACTAAAAGATATTTTATGGAGTTGATAAAATGATGAAAAAGAAAACCTGGAATGCCGGATGTATGATCCTGATTTCTTTAATGATCTGTACTATTTTATCCATCCGTATAGAAAAATGGATGCAGATACCTGTAGAGATTGCAACGATCAGTCAGACAGAAGAAGAAAAGCTTAATTCTACCATCCGTATTCCCAAAAGTTGCTATAATACCGATACAAATATGATTTTTTATCTGGCAGAGCAAGAAGGAGTATTCGGAACAAAATTTCTCGCCTTTTCAAAGGCTGTCGATCCTCTTTCCATAACCGCAGATAGTATTCTTCTTCCGGAAGAAAAAGATGAAAAAGGACAACTTTTGCAGATCATAAAATGGTCTACATATCCATTAAAAGATGGAGATGAAGTCACCATCGATCAGGAAGGGGAACATAAAAAACAGTCTGGTGAAAACAGACGTATTTTAGAAAAGCAAAAATCTTTTTTCTTTTTGTTTGGAATAACCGTCCTGATTTTAATTTTTATCTTTGCTTTTGGAATTAAAGATTTGTATAAGTTTCCTGCTGGAGATTATAGAAAATGTGTCAGAGGAATGCTACTCATTCTGATTGGATTTGGTATCTTATGGAAAATTACTGCACTTGTGAATATTCCGCGAGAATATCTGCCTCCGGAATGTATATTGGATCTGGGATTTTATTTACATTAATCTATAAAACGGATAAAGTCAAACTGCTATATGAAAAAGTTTTAAATCGCAATAGCAGTTTGACTTTCTTCTTTTTATCCTATCAATACTTTTTTTCCTTCAAATGCAAAACCATAATGATGAATCTCTTCTTTTTTTAGACCTCTGTCATATAGTTCTGCATCATAACATTTTTCTTTAATCTGTGTCAGTGCCGTCTGCACAGTGTCTTCCAACGATTCTTCTCTTTTTATATTTCTCACTTTAAATTCCATAATAATCGCCGGATACTTTTTTGTTTCTTTTATTTTAGGAATCATCATCACGTCATAACGTCCAAAACCACTTTCTCTGTTCGACCGAATCTCATAGATATCAGTCTGATCCGCAATGAGTCCCAGAACAAATCCATGATAAAATCGTTCCGGTTCATTTTGTCCTACATCAAAATAACTGAATGTTGTCATTATAATCTGATTCATATAATAGTTCATAGCATCTATATCATCACTTAATAATGCCTTCATGAACTGATTATAATTGGATTGATTCTTTGCGAACCATCCTTTAAACATAGTTGTAAACATTGCTGTTGTTTCCAGATTGGTGATTCGCAGATGATACCATGGCTCTAACAAAACGCCCCGATATTCTATCTGCTCTGCTTTCAGATAACCACTTACCAGCATCAGGCTCCAGATTGCATTCTCATCTTGATCAAGCTGCTCAAATACGATTTGTTCATCAAAATTAACTACGATTTCTTTTCCCTGCAGCAATTCTTCCATCTTTTCTTTGATGTCTGTGGAAGCTTTTCGAATCAGTTCATCAATCATACTATTTGAACTGGTATCTGCCCAATAAGGACGGACCTGTTTTTTATCTAAAAAATTAGTAATTGACCAAGGATTATAGATATCATGCGTATTTCCAAATACAAAACCATCATACCAGGACTTTACAAGCTTTTTCTGATTGTTCATCCCACGCTCTTCTAACGCCTGAAATACTTCTTCTTCCGAAAATCCGAAACAGGTTTCATACTCCGTTGATGTCGTTGTTACAACGTTAAGATTATTTAAATCTGAAAATACAGATTCTTTCGACACGCGTGTAATCCCTGTCATCATTGCTCTTTCCAAATATGGATTTGTCTTAAACGTTGCATTAAATAAACTTCTGATAAATGCTGTAAATTCTTTCCAATATCCATAGAGATAAGCTTCCTGCATCGGGGTATCATATTCATCCAGCAAAATAATAACTTTCTTTTTATAATACCGGCTCAGGCAATTTGCCAGATTTTTTACCGCATTACAGATTGTATCATTTGCCACCTGTTTTTTTGATTCCTGGATTTTTTGCATAATAATCTAACTCTTCAAAGCATTTCCTCTCACCATCCGTAAGTTCATTACTTTCAAGCAGATACCTATGTTCTGAATAGGCTTCATTGATCGCCATGATAATCCCATCTCTGGCATCTTCATAATTACTGCCTTTAATTGCGGCAAAACTCAGAAAAATTACCGGATAGGTTCCTTGCATTTTACGATACTTTTCCTTTTTCCAGACTGCCAATCCTTTAAAAAGGTCTTCCCGTCCTGTAAATTGATTGGAAAAGAAACAATTCAGCATACTCATATTCAATGTTTTTCCAAATCTACGCGGTCTGGTGATCAAAGTAATTTCATCTTTTGATTCCCACCACTTACAGATCAGATCTGTTTTATCAATATAAAAACAATCATTCTCCCGAAGAGATACAAAATTCTGTTTTCCGATACTGATTACTTTTTGCATGAAAGATTTCCTCCCTTCCTGAATATCTATGGGTTATTATATCCTATTTGTTTCTTATCTTTCAACCGCTTATTTGTGTTAAATTTCTTTTCCTTCTGTGATGGTAAAATAGGTAAACTTTTTATGATCCATTTGAATTTTTATTGTGATGGAATGATTCTTTGATTTTTCTTCTTTTATCAATTCTAAGTCTACTTTTACAAAGTAACTATTAGATTCTTTTGTTATGTTAATGTCTATTAAATTGTAGGAATCGTATTGTTGCAGAATTTTTACTGGTAAATAATAAAATGTCTCTAAGAAAGATTGGAATGCCGCTTCTGTTATGAAGTATTTTTGCAAAGGCTGAGATAAGGATTGATTATCACTTCCGGTTTCCAGAATTTTTTTGTATTCTGTCTCTGCCCTGGAATCGTCATTTAGCCATTCATATATGAAAGTAGTAATTACTTCTTTGTCCGGCTGATATTTCTGCAACGACATTATGATTATCGCACAGAGAACAATAATAGTACCAATGGAACTGGATAATCTTTTTTTCATAGGCATTATTTTAAACCTCCTTTGTTCTTTATAAATATCATATATATGATTTTTATTGATGGCAATATTTTTTACAGTTTTTCATATTTATTTTTTGCTTCATTGATACACATTTTTACATGCGTTATACTGAAAAAAATGATTGCAAAACTTAAAAGCCGAAAATGAATCAACGAAATAAGGAACTATTATTGATCTAGATACTATAAAACTCAAAAACAAGTCAACAGAATAAGAATATTTTATTGACTTAGATACTGTAAAATTCAAAGCTAATCAACGAAATATGCAGATATAGTTGATTTAGAATTTCAGAAATTAAAAACAGATCAACAAATTCGTTTAATCTGGTTGATTGAAAATTACAGAAATCATAAATAAATCAACAAATTCGGCTTATAATGGACCCTATAGTGTGGACATGAAACTTAGATAATTAGGTCAATTCCTTAGAGTATTTTCCAAGTTGTAGACATGAAATTGGTAAACAATTATTCCTTCATGGTCTTATTTCCAACTTGTAGACAAAGGTTTAACCACCATTGCTGTTGTGATATATTAATAAACAGAAAGGTGGACACACTATGAGCAAAAAAATACCTTTTACAGAAGAACAATTACGTGTTTTGGAGTTGAATCCTTATACTTATTCCGTAAGTTCGAATCGCATTACGTTTACACTTGAATTCAAAAAATTCTTTGTTGATCAGATTCGAAATCACAGAAAAACAACCCCTGAAGTCCTTAAAGCAGCTGGTTATGATCCGTCTTGGTTTGCACAAGGATGCAAAAGCAGTCTGCGCAGACGTATTCTTGAAGTGGTGGTAGTATATAAATAGTACAAAGTAAAGATGACTTCTTCCAATAGATGATATAAAATTAATATATGGAGGAAGAACATTATGGCAAAAGGTACACAATATTCAAAACAATTCAAAGAGGATGCTGTCCGTTACAGAAAAGATCATCCTGAACTGACCGTTCAAAAAGCTGCTGAGAACCTTGGGATCAGCGAGTCTGCATTAAAAAACTGGATGAAGGCAGCCAGAGAAAATGAAGGTTCTGTCCCCACACGCGGAACAGGTAATTATTCCAGTGATGAAGCCAAAGAAATTGCCCGTCTTAAAAGAGAACTGCGAGATACTAAGGATGCCCTTGAAATATTAAAAAAAGCAATCGGTATCCTGGGAAAATAACAGAAGCTATTTATACTGCCACTTCAGAATACACCACAGAGGTGGCAGAACTGCCACAGAAACACCGGGTTTCTGTTAGCGGGGTACTGAAAATATTAGGTGTTTCACGCTCTGGATACCGTGCATGGAAGCAACGTGTCCCATCGGTTTCTGAAAAGCATCGTGATCATATCAAGGATGCTATCAAACAGATCTATGATGGATCGCATCAGAACTATGGTGCACCCAAGATCACAGAAATGCTGCACAGGCAGGGGGAATCTATTGCTGAAAAAACGGTAGGTAATTATATGCGCCAAATGGGGATCAAAGCGCAATGGGTAAAACCATATACAGTAACAACAATCGATTCTGATTTCAACAGTGAACTGCAAAATATCCTTGATGAGCAGTTTAATCCTTCAAGGCCGGACGCTGTATGGGTATCTGATATCACGTATATATGGACATACAATGGATTTGTGTATCTGACAAGCATAATGGATCTTTACTCAAGGAAAATCATAGCATGGGTACTCAGTCAGAGTCTTGAAGCAATCCATGTAGTAGAATGTGTAAACAAAGCGAAGCAGATGCGAAATGTCACCTCGCCGCTTGTGTTTCATAGTGACAGAGGTATACAATTCGTATCCCAGGCATTCCAGAAAGTAACAGAAGGAATGATAAACAGTTACTCAAAGAAAGCATACCCATGGGATAATGCATGCATAGAATCCTTTCATTCACTATTAAAACGAGAATGGCTGAACCGCTTTAAAATATTTGATTATAAACATGCATACCGCCTTGTTTTTGAGTACATAGAGACATTTTATAATACAGTAAGGATTCATAGTCATTGTGGATATCTTTCGCCTGATGAGTATGAAAAACAATACAGGAATAAACTATTAGAGCTGGAGCAAAAACTTGCCGGCTAAGTATGCTGGCAAGATGGAAAAAAGTCATTCTTAATTTGTACTTTTTCTTGACATAGGATCAAAGAAGCAGATTCTGAGCAAGGACTTCGTCCTCCACGAGGCCTTTCTACAGAACAACAGCTTGCTGCATTCGAGGCAAAAGATCTTTCTACCCAAAAAACAGATGCCAGTATCAAAGAATTACAGGAACGGATTGTTCATTTAGAAAAACAGGTTGAGTTTTTAAAAAAAATTTCAAATATCTTAGCAAATCCGAAACTGCAGTAGCCAAAACGCGTGAGCAGACAAGCGCTATCTTTGAATTAATCTTTAAAGAAACTCAAAATAAGTCTGCTTTAAATGTTTTGGAATTATGTAAGCTGGCAGGCGTTTCCAGATCCGGTTATTATCGCTGGATCGCAGCCTCAAATCAAAGAGCTATCCGTGAAGCATCTGATTATCAGGATTTTCTGCTAATCAAGGAAGCATATGATTACCGAGGTTATGCAAAAGGATCCAGAGGCATTTGCATGCGTTTAAAGCGTATGGGCATTACTATGAACAGAAAAAAAGTGCAAAGATTAATGCGAAAATACAACTTGTGCTGTCCTATACGCAAAGCCAATCCATATCGAAGAATGGCAAAGGCATTACGTACAAGTACAATTACCCCGAATTACGTTAAGAGACAATTCCGTTCTTATGGCCCGCGAAAAGTATTACTAACAGATATCACCTATCTACGGCTCAAGCAGAAGCATGTATATTTATCCGTTATAAAAGATGCATATACAATGCAGATCCTAGCTTATCAATTAAGCGAATCTCTGGAGATTGATTTTGTCCTTGAAACAATAAAGTCTCTCATGAGAAATCATTTATACGAGATGAATGCAGAAGTTTGGATTCATTCGGATCAAGGATGCCATTATACAAGTGTTGCATTTCGGCGGCTTTTGAATGACTTTAGGCTACGCCAGTCTATGTCCAGGCGGGGAAACTGTTGGGATAACGCACCACAGGAAAGTTTCTTTGGTCATATGAAAGATGAACTTCAGCCATATGTGAATACCTGGGATTGCTTTCAGGATGTAAAGGAACGAATTGATGATTACATAACTTACTACAATAATGATCGTTATCAAACCACCCTTGGAGGAATGTCTCCAAATGAGTATTATCATTATGTGGTTACAGGAGAGAAACCATCAGCATTGGTTGTTTAACCAATTGACCTAAAAAATTTACTGTGTCCTTGACATGGGGTCCAGTTTAGCGTTGCTAGAGATGTTGGAAAATAATTGAATTAAATTTAGGGAACGCAAGACAGGCGCGGGAAGCGGAGCTGAAGCTCCTGTTCCGCTGGAGATTGATTAGTTTGTGGAATGATGCACTCTACTCTTTTGCCCCGACACATACGCTGTGCTACATTCGGCTAATGCTGTCGCATCATCCGAATGAGAGCTGGCGCTCTATATAAAAATAAAAAGGGCGTGTGAAAAAACGAAAGTTTTTTCATGCGTCCTTTGCTTATGAATACAACAGTAGTTATAGTTCATAAAAAAGTGTATAACTCCCCTTTCCCCATAAGAAAGCTATTATGGAATCCTATGCGGCAGTTGCAACTTTTTTCTGTTTGTTGTGATATTTATAAAGATTGTGTCCAATAGAAACAAGAAATACTTCCAGCAGAACAGATTTTATTCCTCTTCGGACAATTCTTTTGTACCAACGGTCGTTTTTGATGATGCCAAATGTACCTTCTGCCTGAATAGATCTATTCATTCTTAGAAGTGCTCCCTGGATACTTTCAAGATTTTCAATTACTTCCTGATGCATCGCTGTAAGTTCACGGTTGATCCGAACGATACGGTTTTTATCTGTCTTTTTACATTGTTCTGCGTATGGACATCCGGAACAGTCTTCACACTGGTAGTATTCTTCCTGACGTCCATACTTGTTTCCCTTTACGTTTTTTCGATACCGAAGATAAAAGTTTTTCCCGTTTGGACAACGCATGATTCCGTCTTCACCAATTGGAAAATTTACCGCTCGGAATGGATCTTCACGATACTTCCTGTCAGTAGTCTCTTTCTTGAACATGGTGAATTTCATATACTTTTCCATTCCATGCTGTTCACAAAAGATGTAATTGTTGTAAGAACCATATCCGGCATCTGCCACTGGATACTTCGGATAAAAGCCATATGTAGTATAAAACTCGTTCATCAACGGAATAAAACAATCCATGTCTGAGCGATACTGATTTACATCAACAACAGCAATGTATTCATCCGCAACACCAACCTGCACATTGTAAGCTGGAAGCAGCTGGTCATTTCCCATATAGTCCGTCTTGATCCGCATAAAAGTGGCTGAATGATCTGTCTTTGAGTAGCTGTTGCGTTCCTTCCCACAGATTTTGATTTTTTCCACGTATTCTTCTAGTTTTACAGCATACTCCCTAAGTTTCTCATAATGACGTTGCTGCGTGGTTTTGCGATGTCCCCTCCCATGAACAAACATCGTTTCATCAATCTGCCAGGCTTCTGCATACTGTTCAGTCGCTTTCTTCAGATACTCAGGTGCATACTCACTATTGATACAAAGCTTTATCCCTGTACATGACAGTTCTTCATTGATTTCCTCAAAGAGTGTAGTAATCTTATCAAAGAGACGGTATCTGGATTTTTCTGTGGCTTTTTTCCACACCCAGGAATATTTATTTGCATTTGCTTCAAACTTGGAGCCATCGATGTATAGATGTTGGAGATCCACATGTTCTGTCTCGAAGATTTTTTTATTTATGTCTTGAAATATTTCTTTAATGGAATCAGCAAGTACCTCGTTAATGAAGTAGCCGAAGGTACGATAAGAAGGTGTTTGATGATCCATGAGATACATGAAGCGGAGATTGACTTTACACTGGTCCTCCAACTCGCGTAATGATATATAGCCATTCGCCATAAATCCGAACAAAACTGTCTTCAGCATGCTGACCGGGTCATATCTGAGTCTTCCTGTATAATGTTGTGGAATATTTTTCAGATACTTCTCCAGTTCAATTTCTCCCATAAATTTGTCAAAAGTCAGCACTGGATCACAGATGTCCAGATAATCTTGAATTAGCAGTGGCAAAACTGCCTGTTTTGGGTTAGAATAGATTATGTTATTAATTTTCATTGCAAGCTAATTATAACAGAAAGAAGGACCTTAGGGTTTATAATAAACCCTTGGTCCTTCTTTTTTTCGGGACTATGCTTTTTTCACAGCCCCTTTCCATTTTTATGCACAGCTTGTAGCGTTTTCAAACTGCGAATTATACAATTCCGCATAAAACCCATTCTTCTCAAGTAATTCTTCATGGTTCCCTTGCTCTATGATATCGCCGTCTTTCATTACCAATATGAGATCTGCATCTCTGATGGTTGAAAGTCGGTGGGCGATTACGAAGCTGGTTCTGCCTTTCATGAGGTTATCCATGGCTTTCTGGATCTGGACTTCGGTTCTGGTGTCTACGGAGCTGGTGGCTTCGTCTAGGATCAGAATCTTTGGATCAGCCAGGATGGCTCTGGCGATCGTGAGGAGCTGTTTCTGACCCTGGGATACGTTGCTGGCTTCTTCGTTGAGGATCATGTTGTATCCGCTTGGAAGAGTCTGGACGAAACGATGTACGTGGGCAGCTTTGGCTGCTGCTACGACTTCTTCATGGGTGGCATCGAGTTTTCCGTATTTGATGTTATCTTCGATGCTTCCGCTGAACAGCCAGGTATCCTGAAGTACCATTCCGAACATCTGCCTGAGTTCGCTCCGGTTGAAGTCTTTGATGTTGTGTCCATCGATCTTGATTGCCCCGCTGTTGACATCATAAAAACGCATCAACAGTTTGATCATGGTTGTCTTTCCGGCTCCTGTCGGTCCTACGATGGCGATCTTCTGTCCTTCTTTTACTTTTGCAGAGAAATCATTGATGATGATATGCTCCGGATTGTATCCGAAGTGTACGTGTTCAAATTCTACATTTCCCTGTAATCCTTCTACAGATACTGGATTTTCGGCAAACTGATCTTCTTCTTTTTCGTCCAGGAATTCAAATACTCTCTCTGATGCAGCGGCTGTCGACTGGAGCATGTTTGCTACCTGTGCAACCTGCTGGATCGGCTGTGTAAAGGATCTTACATACTGGATGAAGGACTGGATATCTCCAACTTCGATGGTCTGTTTGATTGCAAGGTAACCTCCTAAGATAGAAACTCCTACATATCCAAGGTTTCCGACAAACTGCATGATCGGCATCATCATTCCGGAAAGGAACTGTGATTTCCATGCAGAACGGAACAGGATATCATTAGTCTCATCAAATTCGCGGATCACGTCTTCTTCTTTATTGAATGCTTTGACAATATTATGTCCGCCATATACTTCTTCTACCTGACCATTGATATGTCCCAGATATTCCTGCTGGCTTTTGAAGTATTTCTGTGAGTGTTTTACGATTACAGAAATCAGTACCATAGATACCGGCAGGATCAGAAGTGCGATCACGGTCATCAGCGGACTGATACTGAGCATCATGATCAGTACACCGATGATTGTTGTCACGGATGTGATCATCTGGGTTGCACTCTGGTTCAGGCTCTGGCTCAGAGTATCTACGTCATTGGTTACTCTGGAAAGTACCTCACCGTGTGTAGTCGTATCAAAATAATTCATCGGCATACGGTTGATCTTTTCAGAAATTTCTTTTCGCATGCGATAGGTCAGCTTCTGTGATACGCCTGTCATGATATATCCCTGGATAAAGGAGAAACATGCGCTGATCACGTACAGACACAATAAAGTTAACAGGATTTTACCAATCTTTGTAAAATCAATTCCACTGCCTCCGGATACTTTTCCAACCAGACCTTTGAAAATCTCCGTTGTCGCTTTTCCCAGAATCTTCGGACCAACGATATTGAAAACTGTACTTCCGATTGCGAATATCATAACAAAGAAAATACCGATTTTATATTCACTAAGGTAAGTAAAAAGTTTCTTCATGGTACCTTTGAAGTCTTTTGCTTTTTCGCCGGTTCCCATTCTTCCATGTCCACCGCCCATAGGTCCTCTTCTTCTTGGCTGATTACTCATACTATGCTTCCTCCTTTCCGTCAGTCTCATCATTCAAGTCTCTTGCCAGCTCTGTTTCTGAAAGCTGGGATGAAGCAATCTGATAATAAGCCTCACAGGATTTCAGAAGTTCTTTATGCGTTCCGATTCCTGCAACTTCTCCATCATCCAGGACAATGATCTGCTCTGCATGCAAGATCGTACTGATTCTCTGTGCTACGATGATCACTGTACTGTCCTGTGTATTTTCTTTCAGCGCCGCACGAAGTGCCACGTCCGTCTTATAATCCAGTGCTGAAAAACTGTCGTCAAAAATATAAACCTTCGGATTTTTTGCGATCGCACGTGCAATGGACAGACGCTGCTTCTGACCTCCGGATACATTGGATCCTCCCTGCGCGATCGGGCTGTTATATTTCTTATGTTTTTCTTCGATAAATTCGGTTGCCTGTGCAATTTCCGCTGCTTTCTTCATCTCAGCTTCGGAACCATCCGGATTGCCGTACAGAATATTGGACTCAATTGTTCCTGAGAAAAGTACACCTTTCTGTGGAACGTATCCAAGCTCATCCCGCAGATCATGCTGGGAAATGGTGCGGATATCTTTTCCATCCAATGTGATCGTACCTTCTGTTACATCGTAGAATCTTGGAATCAGGTTGATCATCGTAGATTTACCACTACCGGTACTTCCGATGATCGCCGTTGTCTGTCCCGGTTTTGCTGTAAAGCTGATATCATGAAGTACGTCCTCTTCTGCTCCAGGATAACGGAAGGATACGTGGTCAAATTTTACTTCGCCTTTTCTGGATTCTTCCAGTTTTTCCGGTGTTTTCGGATCTTCGATCGCTGTCCTGCTTGTCAGGATCTCATCCACACGTTCTGCTGCAACGGCTGCTCTTGGAAGCATAATGGAAACCATGCAGATCATAAGGAAGGACATGATGATCTGCATTGTATACTGGATAAATGCCATCATATCACCAACCTGCATCTGCCCGTCACTGACACCATGTGCACCGCTCCATACGATCAGCACAGTAATTCCATTCATGATCAGCATCATCATCGGCATCATAAATGTCATGGCACGGTTTACGAATAAGTTGGTTCTTGTCAGATCTCTGTTCGCTTTATCAAATCGTTCTTCTTCATGCTTTTCTGTACTAAATGCACGGATAACCGGAAGTCCGGTAAGGATCTCACGGGTAACAAGGTTCAGTCTGTCGACCAGGTTCTGCAGAATCTTGAATTTTGGTATTGCCACAATAAATAATACAGCAACAACCATCACAATCAGGATTACCCCAAGTACGATGATCCATGACATGCTGACATTCGTATGAAGAACCTTGAAAACTCCTCCGATTGCCATGATCGGTGCATACATAACCATTCTCAGAAGCATAACTGCAAGCATCTGGATCTGCTGGATATCATTCGTACTTCTTGTGATCAGGGATGCGGTTGAAAAACGGTCAAATTCTGCATTGGAAAATCCGACAACTTTCTTGAATACCTTTCCTCTCAGATCACGTCCAGTACTTGCCGCAACTCTTGATGCAAGAAGTCCGACAAATACACTTGCGAGCATTCCAAGAAATGCAAGTGCAAGCATCTTACCGCCAGTTGTTAAAATATATCTGTTCTGGAGCTTATCGGTATTCACACCCAGAACACTGTAGGTTTCTTTAATATATGAAGTTGCTGCCTGTTCCAGCATGGTATCCGGCATATCGTCCATTTTTTCTGATATTTTATCAATAACGTCTGCTCTCTGTTCATCCGGTATCATGTTCAGGATCTCAAAGATATCTGCATTTTCGATCTTTTTCACCTGTTCATCAATGTTTTTCTGCATTTCATCCTGTTGCTTCTTGGTAAGCTCCGGATTTGCCGCAAGTGCTGCTTTCTGCTCATCTGTCATCTGGGACTGCATACTCTCTGCCTGTTTCTCAGCCTGTTCCTTTATAGAAGAAATCATGTTTTCTTTCATAGATTCTTCCATCTTCTTTGTTGTATCGCTTCCAGATTCAAATCCATAAGTCAGAAGCATCGGTTTTCCGAGAATATCAAAGAGCTTTCCTGATTTGTCTGCATCCTTCTTCACGGAATCCTTCAAAATATATACAGCGCCATCATAATCATAACCAGTGCCGGATTCTTTCTTCTCATAGGCATCCAGCACCGTCTGCTGATCTTTTTCTGAAACGAAGAGAAGCAACTTATCCATCTCTTTTTCTGCAATTGCATCCGGAATATCCTCGTCGATTCCCCCCTGCTGGATTCCAACATTGACGATGTCTGAAGTATAAGAAGGCAATGACAGATCGCAGTATGCCTGAACGATCAGAATCATAACGATCACTGCTATAGTTGCTGCATATGGCTTCAGATGCTTAAATAACTTTCTCATATAGCAATTATTTCCTTTCTTAATAATTATTTTTATTGTTCAAATGGATTTTTACAAGGCATTTCTCTAAATGCTTTTTCTTTAAAAAGATTATCACTCATCTGTAAAAGAAGTCTTCGGCACAGTATTTTTTCTTCTGTACTCATATTCTTAAGAAGAGTGTCTTCCGTTCTTTGAATAATATCGTGCATATTTTCAATTGTTTTTTGTCCGCAGTCTGTGAGATGAATTCTCGTGACACGCTGGTCTTTCTCGTCCTGCTCTTTGCGCACATATCCGAGCTTCTCCAGCTTCTGGACAGCTACATTCACCGATGGCGGAGTAATATGGATCCGGTCTGCAAGCTCTCTCTGGGACATTGGTCCCATCATCTGAAGAATTACCAAAATTCCTGCCTGTCCCGGCTTCATCTGCATATCCCTCATCAGATTTCCCAGATACCATTTATACATATGGCCAACCTGTGCAAGCAAAAGCTGTACCGGCATGTTCTCTCTCGAGAAGTCTTCACATTTAAATTTTCCCGACTTCACTCTTTCACCTCCTATTACAATTTAATTAGATGTCTATTCATTAGATGTCTAATCGTTATTCTAGTCGTATTTTCTATATAAGTCAACATTTATTCTCAATAATTTATATTTTTATAATATTTTTTACAAATAAATAATTAAATGCCTAATTATTATTTTCAAAAAAGAGTGTGTATTTCAGGCACATAGTACCTTTTATATAACAGAAAGTTCCTTCGGGATTTCCTATTATACGAAAAAGGACTCTTCTGCCTCTTTCCAGGTAAAAAAGTCCTCTTCTTTCACAATATCTATTCTTTATATAGCTTTTCTTCTAATTTATAATGAATCAAACAGCAATTACATATCTTGCAGGAATGCCTTCACATTTTCCTCTTTTGTTGCCCATGAAGTGCATAATCGGATGACACTGTGGGTTTCATCGTATCTCTGTTGGTATGTTACACCGTATTTTTGACGGATTTCCTGCAATTTCGTATCTTTCACAATAATAAACTGCTGGTTGGTATCGCTGTCCATGAAGAATTCATATCCTTTTTCTTTCAGTCCTTCTTTTAACAGTATTGCCATATCAATCGCATGTTTGGAAATTTCAAAATAAAGTCCGTCTTTAAACAGTTCCAGGAACTGAACACCGAGGAGGCGCCCTTTTGCAAGCATTCCGCCTCTCTGTTTGATACAGTAACGAAAATCTTGCTTAAGACACGGATTTGTAATCACTACAGCTTCTCCAAACAGTGCCCCAACTTTTGTTCCCCCAATGTAAAATACATCACAGTACTTCGCAATGTCCGAAAGTGTCACATCGGTTCCCGGTGCCATCAGCCCATAACCCATTCTTGCCCCATCCAGGAAAAGATAAAGTCCACATTCCTTACAAATAGAAGAAATATCTTCAAGCTCTGCTTTTGTATACAATGTTCCTACCTCTGTCGGATGTGAAATATAAACCATCTTTGGCTGTACAATATGTTCACGAGACTCATCACTCCAGTGCAGGTCGTAATATTCCTTGATCTGCTGTCCTGTGATTTTTCCTTCCTTTGAAGGAAGTGGCAGAACCTTATGGCCAGTCGCTTCCACTGCTCCTGTCTCATGGACATTGATATGTCCGCTATCTGCACAGATCACTCCCTGGAACGGGCGTAAAATAGAAGAAATTACTGTAAAATTCGTCTGGGTTCCTCCCACCAGAAAATGAACATCTGCCTCCGGTGCTTCACACATCTTCTTAATTGCTTCTCTCGCTTCTTCACAGTAAGGATCTTCCCCATATCCTACTGTCTGCTCCATATTGGTCTCGGCAAGCTTCTCGATAATTCTCGGATGTGCCCCTTCTGTGTAATCGCTAGTAAACAAAATCATTTCAACATACCCTCTACTTTCTCTTTTAATTCTTTTGTAGCCTGCTCAATATCCGGCTGTCCGAAAACTGCACTGATCACGGCAACTCCGCAGATTCCGTTTCCGGCAAGCTCTGTCACATTCTCTTCCGTGATTCCCCCAATTGCCACAACCGGAATGTCCACCGTCTCGCAGATTTCCTTTAAAACCTTATGATCCAGCTTTGTTGCATCTGCCTTTGATGTCGTGCCAAAGACTGCACCGACTCCCAGATAATCGGCTCCATGTGCCTGCGCCTTTAGCGCCTGCTCCACCGTCTTTGCCGTAACACCGATGATCTTATCCTCACCCAGTGTTTTCCGCACATCAAGAGCTTCCATATCGCTCTGCCCCACATGCACACCATCGGCATCTACCTTCTTTGCAATCTCAACATTGTCATTAATCACAAATGGTACATGGTAGGATTTACAGAGCCTGGCAATCTCTTTTGCTTCTGCCAGAAACTCTTCCTCAGCCAGATTTTTTTCCCTGAGCTGGATAAATGTAGCCCCACCTTTCAGCGCTTTTTCCACCTGGCTGTACAGGCTTTCTCCATTCAGCCAGTGACGGTCTGTTACCGCATACAGAACCATATCTTTCTTATCTAATCTCATATTTTGCACCTTCTTCCAATTCTTTTCCTTCCATATTATAAATCGCATCGATGATCCGATTACGGTAGGTTGCGTTTCCATCTCCCGGCTGCATATATTTCCAGCCAGTCTCACCGGCAAGCCCCATGGCACAGACCGCTGCTGCCGCTGCTTCCAGATTGTTCTCCGGATTCGCCGCAAGAAAAGCCGTCATCATCCCGGAAAGCTGACACCCGGTTCCGGTGATCCGTCCCATCTCCGGCCGTCCGTTCCGGATCACAAAACACCTCTTTGCATCACTTACAAGGTCTATTCCTCCAGTCACAGCAATCACGGAACCTGTCCTTCTGGAAAAATCCTTTATAAACGGAATCATTTTCTCCAGATTCTGCTCCGTCAGTGTATCTGCCTCGTCTGCATCCACACCACTCGTCGTACCATGTCCTGCTGCTAAGGTCTTGATCTCAGAAATATTTCCCCGGATCACATCAAACTGAATATCACGTATCAGATTCAGTGCCGCCTCTGTCCGGAAGGTACTTGAGCCAGCTCCGACCGGATCCAGCAACACTTTATGATGCAGTTCGTTGGATTTTTTCCCGGCTTTTTGCATACTTTCAATCTTGCGCGGATTTAACATTCCCATATTGATATTCAGTCCCTGACAGATGGATGTGATTTCTTCAATATCAGTTGGCTCATCTGACATAATCGGACTTGCACCGCAGGCAAGAACCATATTTGCCACATCATTGATCGTCACATAATTGGTGATATTGTGTATCAGTGGTGCTTTTTTTCGTACTTCATCCAGATAGTTTCCAATCATCCTTTTCCTCCGGTAAATCATATTATTTCTTATATCTCGAAAATTGTCTCTATAATTATAAAAAGACAGATACCTGTCTGCCTTTCTTCTTTTCACTATTTCTTATTATACTCTTGATTTTCTGAAATGCAATCTGCATTTACCTGAAACATATGTCATTTCCATTCTCGTGTTACTGTATCCGGCAGATCTATAAAAGACTTCTTCAAACTATGGGAAACACGCTTCGCGAGTTTCTCAAGTTATCGCGGCAGTCGCCAAGGTCTCGTGCAAGCACGGACTTTGACTCGTTGCTCGCGTAAAATAACAGCCGGGGCAGATACTTTCTCACATCCGCCCCGGCTTCTTATTCACATGTTCACATGGATTTCAATATTCTATTTGCTTTCTGCTGCTTTCTTGCTCATCTCCGGTTTTACAATGAAGATTACCAGAAGAAGTCCAATCAGAGTAACGACTGCAGCTGTCCAGAATACAGATTTTACACCACTTTGAATCAGTGCTACATTGGTCGGATCAGCTGATGTACTTGCATTATAAGCGACTGCAAATACCGCAACTGCAATTGTTCCTGAAAGTGAATTTGCAAAATTAACCAGAGAAGTTCCGATTCCCATGTCCTCCGGTGCCAGCATTGCCTGTGCTGTCGGCGTAATGGATACGGCACGGAAACTTTCGGCAATACCTGTAACTGCAAGTGCTACAAAATAAATCATAATCGAAGCACCTGAATTTGTTACCAAAGCCATCACTGCCATCGGGATTAACGCCAGACTTGTGCCGATTACCATTGCCTTCCATGCATTGGCTGCTTTCTTTCCTACCCATGCACCTGCAATGGTCGGAAGAATAATTGTAATAAGTGTACGAGGCATCTGCAGTGCACCTGCTGCACTCGTGGATGCTCCCATAACCTGCATGGCACCGATCGGTGCATAATAGTTCATGGCATTCTGATAGAAATAGCAGATAAATCCTACAATAAGGAGTACTGTGTAGTTTTTATTTTTAAATAATTTCATTGGAATCAACGGCTCTGCAGCTTTATTTTCAATCTTAACAAGTGCAATAAGAGCAATGATACCAATTACAAGACCTGCAAGAATCATTGGATTTGTCCATCCCATAGAAGATCCAAAGTTCAGTGCAAGAAGAATTCCACAAAGTGATACGATAAGTGCGATCATCCCCGGAACATCAATCGTAACCTTTCCTTCTCTTTTCTGATTCGGCATGTTCATTCCAATCAGTACTATACCAAGAATAAGTGGAATTGCCGGCATAAGGATTGCCACAGTCAATAATCCCATATCTGTTAAAATACCAGCGATAATACTTCCTCCAAAACCACCAACAGCGATTGCAGTTGCAAGCATACCCATGGCCTTTGGTACATCTTTTCTTTCATTGATAAGACCTGCGATAATGTATGGTGCTGCTGTAAATGCGCCCTGTGCAAGGCTGACAATCAGTCTGAGGATCATCAGTGGAATCAGAGATCTGACAAATGCAAATGCAAAACCTGCAAGTGCGCAGATAATTCCAGGAATCACTACAATGTTTCTTCGCCCAATAAGGTCACCTAATTTTCCTCCGATCGGAGTCATAATCGATACACCGATCGCACCTACGATAGAGAAGAGTCCTACATATCCCATCGCATCAACTTTTTCAAGGATAGGTGCTGTTAACGTTGCAAATACCAGTCCATACATTGCTACGGAAAGCATCATGCAGATACATCCGATCTGAACCAAGTTTTTCTTTGCCTTCGGAAGCGGAATCGCAACCTGTGGCTGTGCCTGCTGTTCTTTACTCATATTCTTTTCCTCCTGTTCCTAAAGAAACCTTTACTCTCTATTTGTTATTTTTAAGCCACTGTGAAGCGCAATGTGCAAGACAAGCTGCTCCAATCGGGCAAACATCCTCATTAAACTGTGCTTTCGGATGATGTGCCGGATACTGTCCTCTTTCATCCAGATATCCTGCTGACAGATACATAAATGTACTTGGAACCTTTTCAGCGATCACTGCAAAATCTTCAGAAGCACTTGCAGAAATTCCCGGATATGGTGTGAGTCCCGGAATTCCAAGCTCCTGCATATATCCAACCACTTCGTCGGTAAGCTTCGGATTGCAGATCAGCGGAGGAACTTCTGAGATCATCTCAATATCAACGGTTCCGTTATATACAGCTGCTGTCTTTTCAGCGACTTCTTTCATTCTGCGGACCAGAAGTTCTCTTGCTTCCGGTTTGTTGGTACGGATCGTTCCCTGGAGAACAGCAGTCTCAGGAATGATGTTTGCTGCAGTTCCACCTGCAAACTGTCCGATTGTAAGCACACAGGAATGTGTCGGATCACTTTCTCTTGCGATCAATTCCTGCAATGCAAGATGGATATGAACTCCGATGTTGATCGGGTCAATTCCTACATGTGGATAAGCACCGTGGGAGCCTTTTCCATGAATGGTGATCTTAAATCCATCTACAGAATACATCATTGTATCCTTATCATTGTACATAAAAAGTCCAATCGGCATTTTTCCCGGTGATACATGGTACGCAAGCGCTGCATCAACCGGAGGATTCTCAAGAATACCGTTCTCGATCATATTCTTGCTTCCTTCAAAAGTCTCTTCTGCCGGCTGGAACATGAATTTGATAGTTCCTTCCAGTGTATCTTCTTTTTCTTTCAGCATCTTTGCTGCTGTAAGAAGCATTGCAGCATGGAAATCATGTCCGCATGTATGTGCTTCTTTTCCTGTAGGACACGCAAATTCTTCTCCGCTTTCTTCCGGCATCGGAAGTGCATCCATGTCTGCTCTCAGAAGAAGAACTTTTCCCCCTTTACCAAGTGTGGCTGTTACCCCGTAACCACAATCCTTCGGCTCAAGTCCGTATTCTGTCAGCTTTTCCATAACATAAGCTTTGGTCTTTGGGAGATCCAGACCAGTTTCAGCATTTTTGTGGATGTGTCTGCGGTTTGCAATTGTTTCATCCTTTAATTCCAATGCTCTTTCATAGTAATTCATACTAAGCCCTCCTTTAACTTTGTTCCTGCCATTTACGTTAAAAATACTGTTCTACTTTTAGTATATTTACAGAATATTTTTATTTGTTTTTGGAACATTTACAGAATAGTTATCACGATTACAATATACCAACTTCTAACATTTTAGTCAATAATATTACAGAATATTCTTGATTTTCGTTGTTTTACCTATTGATTCGTTATTTTTTTAATTTTCAGAATATTATGGTTGATTTATGGAAGATAATTTTATATGATACTTTTTGAGAGGTGAATGAAAATGAGAAGAAAAATTGTGGCTATTACCAGCCAGTACTTAAAGGAACCTATCTCGCAGATCGTCTCAGAACTAAAACTAAACTGCGACATCCAGGTGGTTTCCTACAACAAATTTGACACAATATCAGAAGTTTACGATTCTTACGCCGGGGACACTGACGGATTTCTTATCAGTGGTAAGATCGCAAAAGCTGCCATTGAGTCAACTGCGCACGCTTATAACCGTTCGATTGTATCCTTTGAAATTGATACAGCCGGTCTGTACCGTGCTCTTTTGAATCTGCTGATTTCCAACCGGGATCTGGATATGGACCGGATTATTCTGGATTTCCTGATTCCGATCGACGGCGGCTGTACTGCAACCGCTTTCCTTAAGGAGCTGGACATTGATACGGTTCCACCACATATTAACAACTGGACCAAGGCACTGACACGCACCAGTATCAGTACGATTGAAAATCATGTCCTTTCAGAGCTGATCCGTATGTGGAACAACAATGAAATGGATATGGTTCTCTGTCAGTACAGTAATATCCTGCCGGAGCTTCGTGCGCACGGGATCCCGACAATCTATCCGCTGCCAAGTGTCAGCCATATCCGGGATCTTGCAAATGAACTTCTGTCCACGATTGAGCTGGAGCACATGCGTTCCAACCTTCCGGTTATCATCAATGTATCTCCCCGTAGTTCGACAGATAACACACCGGAAAATATCCAGCAGATCTATGTCTGTATGGAAGATTTCTTTAAAAAGAATCTGATGAATTGTATCTCTCAGAAAGTGGATAATCACTGCAGTGCCCTGATCACTGTGGAAATGTTGCAGCATATTACACACAATAGCAAGGTCTGCGAACTGAATGAATTTCTCACCGGCAAACTGCATTTTGAATGTGCTGTAGGATACGGAATCGGGGCAAATTTTGACAATGCGATCCGTAATTCTGTAAATGCCCGCAAAGAGGCTGTTCAGTTTGGAAAAAGTTTTATCCAGAATGAAAACGGAGATATGATCGGACCTCTGGGTTCATCCGACCGGAGAGTGATCCAGAATCAGTATGTGCAGAATCTTGGAAAGATTGCAAAGCAGTGTAATCTTTCACCGGTTACGATCAAGAAAGTCCTTGCCAGTATGCATGCTGCCGGTTCAAATAAGATTACAACGCACGAGCTTGCCGAACGTATGGGAAGTACGGTGAGAAATGCGAACCGGATTATTCAGAATCTGGAAAATGGGGGAGTTGCGAGGCTCGCTTATACGCAGACAACCAATGCGAAGGGGCGGCCGGTTAAGGTGTATGAGTTGGATTTTAATTTCTAAAGATATTTTTAAGTTTGCAAATTTATAGGTTGTGACGGCAACGAAGCAAAATAATTCCCCTCAGATTCTTTGTGCAAACCATTCCGATGAACCGCTTAGAGCGGGAATCGTGTTCAGCAGAGGCTTCCACGATTCCTGCGTTTCATCTCCATTGCACAAAAATTGAATCTGAGGGGAATTATTTTGCTTCGTTGCCGCTTACATTTATTGGTTGCAGATCTACTTATTGTTTCAACTTGTTATCTTATTTTTCCGTAAATGCAAAGATCATAAATATTATTATTTTTGATGACTGCTTTTTTCATTGTGCCTTCAAGTATAAAGTTGTTCTTTTCCAGTACTTTTCTGGAGGCAATATTAGGTTCGTATACCAGCCCTGTGATTCGGATGATGTCTAATTTTTCAAAAGCTGTTTCACAGATTTGTCTTACTGCTTCTGTCATGATTCCTTTTGAGTATTCTTCTGGTAATAAATAATATCCTATTTCAGCATCTTTTCGATAGACATCTTCTTTTTGTTCAACTGATATTGTTCCTATTATTTTGCCATCAACAATAATTTCTCGAAATATACCCGTTTTTCCCTCATTTTCTTTTACTATGTTTAACCACCATTCTGCTGATTCATTAGTATATGGATTTGGTAATCTATCTGATAAATAGTTTCTATCTATAGTATTACATATTCTAATAAGGGATTCTTTATCTTCAATACTCCATTTTTTTAATTCAATTTTCATTTTCCACACCTCACTTATACTTTACGTTTCTATACATCATAGCATTAGAAAATTATACTGTCACTCCTTTTTGTATTTTGTTCAAGAAATACTTATTAAAGTATAAAAACCCTCCCGGAACTGCTTCCGAGAGGGTTCTACAGGGGATGACAGAATCGAACTGCCGCTAAGAGTTTTGGAGACTCCTGTCATACCATTTGACCAATCCCCTATTTGATTTTATGATCTAAAAAAGACCACTTGTTATTTATAGCACAGTGGTCTTTTTTTGTCAATGAATTATTTTAGTTTTTCGCATTTTGGCGGATTTCATCAAGGTGAAGGATTCTCTGGTTGCGGCTTCCGCGGAATTCCAGGGTGAGATCTTTTTCGGCTTCGATGAACTCGCCGTCTACGAGGGTATCGATACAGGCGAGCATCTTGTCCGTGTATTCGGTGTAGACTTTTCCGCCGGGGATGAGGTCTACATCATAGAGATATCCGGTGTAGCACCAGACATTTTTCTCCGGGTAGCTTTCTTTGATCTTTTGCAGGAGTCCTGCGAGTTCTTTCTGGTTCTCTGGCTCGAAGGGTTCGCCGCCTAGGAGGGAAAATCCCTGGATATATGCCGGTTTAAGTGCTTCGAGGATCTCTGCTTCTACTTCTTTTGTGTATGGATTGCCGTAATTGAAATCCCAGGTTTCGGAATTGAAACATCCTTTGCAATGATGCCGGCATCCGGATACGAAAAGACTGACCCTGACGCCGGTTCCATTTGCGATATCGTAATTTTTGATTGTTCCGTAATTCATATCTTTATACTTCCCTTTTTCTCATTATAGCAGTACTACTCTGCTGTCCATTCTTACTCTTCTTATCAATTATAGCAAATCACACCTGAAAATCAACCACTATTGTCCTCCGGTAAAGCACGATTCCAACCGCTCCGGCGGTCTTTTGACTCCTCCAAATGCTGTGATGAGTGCTGCTACGATTTGTCCGCATACGGTCGCCCAAGCAACTGCTTTTTTGCAAAAATAATATTAGCGTTTTACAGCCAGATCCATTATACTATACTTATAAACACCCAAAATGTGAAAGGTAGATCAATCCAATGGCAGGAAAACTATTTTAACTGCCCCCACAAGCAAAGGAGGGATTCTCATGACGAAAAAAGCAGCACCAAAAATTTATTTTATTCTGTTACTTTTGTTCATTCTTCTTACTGGCTGCTCAACCAAAAAAGCATCTGAATCAGCCGTAAATCCGGAAGCCGAAGCAGTAATTACTGCAATGTTTACTGCGCCAAATGAAGAATTATACTCTCCGGATGCTTCTAATGTAATCGGTGAAAATACTGATGCAAATTCTGATGATGCTTTCGCCAATTCTGAGAAAATTCTTGAGAACTGGAACAAACTTGTAGGAAAATACTTTGAAACGGGACGATTAGAATATTTTATTTCAACCTATGGTCAGACCTATCTGTCCGAAGCAGCTTATAATAATACAAAAATAACGGTAAAAGATATTTCACTTGATTCCAAAACAGATGATTCTGAAACAGTTCTTGTGACTTTTAAGATCAATAAAGAAGAAATGGTCGAAAAAATCTATTTTTCTTATGACCAGGATGGTTTGATAAAAGACGTTTATCCAATTAATTTTAAATAATTTATAATAAAGGACACGGCTTCGCCAAGCGAAAGCCGTGTCCTTTATTATATCTTCTCACTATTTTTTCAAAAACATTTCCATCCTTACAGATGCAGTACCCTGTCCTTAATCTCCTGGGTCCTTCCCTGATTCCAGAACTGGGTTCCGATATATCCGCAAGTTCTTCTCGCTACAAAGAGTTTATCCTGATCCCGGTTGCCACAGTTCGGGCATTCCCATACCAGCTTTCCGGTCTCGTCCTCGATGATCTTAATCTCTCCGTCATAACCGCAGACTTCACAGAAATCACTCTTGGTATTCAGCTCTGCATACATGATATTCTCATAAATGTACTGTAATACGGAAAGTACCGCCGGAATATTGGTCTGCATATTCGGTACCTCGATATAGCTGATCGCCCCACCCGGTGAAAGCTTCTGAAATTCCGATTCAAATTTCAATTTGCTGAATGCATCAATTTTTTCGGTAACATGTACATGATAACTGTTGGTAATATAGTTCTTATCTGTGACGCCCGGAATGATTCCGAAACGCTTCTGCAGACATTTTGCAAACTTGTATGTGGTAGATTCCATCGGTGTGCCGTATACGGAATAGCTGATATTTTCTGCTTCTTTCCATTCTTTACATTTATCATTCAGGCGCTGCATAACTGCCAGTGCAAATGGCTTCGCCTCCGGATCTGTATGGGATTTGCCAAGCATCCGCATACACATCTCATAAAGTCCTGCATAGCCAAGAGAAATGGTAGAATATCCGTCAAATAACAGCTTGTCAATCGTCTCACCCTTTTTCAGACGGGCAAGTGCCCCGTTCTGCCACAGGATCGGTGCAACATCTGAAACGGTTCCGAGAAGGCGTTCATGTCTGCACCGAAGTGCTCTGTGACAAAGCTCCAGTCTCTCATCCAGGATTTCCCAGAAACGTTCCATATTGCCCTCTGCTGAACATGCCACGTCAACCAGGTTGATCGTTACAACCCCCTGATTGAAACGTCCATAGAACTTATGACTTCCGTCTGCATTTCTCTGGGAATCTTCTACGGTAAGGAATGAGCGGCACCCCATGCACGGATAAACATCTCCGTTTTTCAGTTCTTTCATGATCTTTGCAGAAATATAATCCGGCACCATACGCTTTGCCGTACATTTTGCAGCCAGCTCAGTCAGATACCAGTATTTGGAATCCTCGGTAATATTATCTTCATCCAGTACGTAGATCAGCTTCGGAAACGCCGGTGTGATCCATACACCCTTTTCATTCTTAACACCCTGCATACGCTGCTTCATCACTTCTTCGATGATCATCGCAAGGTCATCCCTGGTTCTTCCTTCCGGGACCTCATCCAAATACATAAACACCGTTACGAAAGGTGCCTGTCCGTTACAGGTCATCAGTGTGATCAGCTGATACTGGATCGTCTGGATTCCGCTCTGTACTTCGGTACGAAGTCTTCTCTCTGTGATCTTGTCGATGATCGCATCATCCAGAACCTCTCCGGATTCTATTCTTTCTTCAATGACACTCTTGCGGAGCTTCTGACGGCTTACATCTACGAATGGTGCAAGATGTGACAGCGTAAATGACTGTCCGCCATACTGGTTACTTGCAACCTGTGCAACGATCTGTGTGGTCACATTACACGCGGTAAAGAAACTATGTGGTTTCTCGATCATCGTCTCGCTGATGACAGTTCCGTTCTGGAGCATATCCTCCAGGTTGATCAGATCACAGTTGTGCTCTTTCTGCGCAAAATAGTCCATATCATGAAAATGAATGATTCCTTCTTCGTGTGCACGGACGATTTCCTCCGGAAGAAGGACTCTCTTGGTAAGGTCCTTGCTGACCTCTCCTGCCATGTAATCTCTCTGTGTAGAGTTGATCACAGGATTCTTATTGGAGTTCTCCTGCTTTACTTCCTCGTTCATATGATCAATCAATGCAAGAATTCCGTTATCCGTTGTATTCGACTTTCTGGTTAATTCTCTCTTATAGCGATAGCGGACATACTTCTGGGCAACCTCATAACCACGCATCTCCATAATGCCGGTCTCAACCATATCCTGGATGTCCTCCACATTCACTGCATGCGTAAATTCCTCTGCCTGCTGTGCAATCTTCTCCGCAATTGCAATGATCTGAAAGTCATTCATCCTGTGGATGTTCTCAACCTCTTCATTCGCTTTTTTGATCGCATTCACAATCTTCTCCAGCCGGAAGTCTACTTCCTCACCGTTTCTTTTGATTACTCTCGTCTTTACTTCCAAATCCATCCCAACTTTCTCCTAACTTTGTTCCATCGCTCCACAAAATATAGTGTCACTTTTAAGTTTCTCCACTATATTTTGCGCTCTGTAGTATATGATACCCCATATTCACGAAAATGAAAAGGGGGATTTTTGTTTTTTTTATGTTATTTTTTTATCTTGCCATTTTCCAGATTCGGCCTTAAGAATTCTTCTTTCGCATACTCCCAGATCGCTTCTGAGCCTTTTGCCGTATTCCGGTTACGGTTCAGGATCTGTTCAATATGAACATCGTGTTCCTCCCACGCTTTGCCGTCTGTAGCCGCATTTAACATGATCGGCTGGATATTGTCCATCGTCCGGGCAAACTTCGACTCAGCAGTCTCCTGTGCCTCAAATTCCTCCCAGAGCGCCCGAAATTCCTTTCCCTGCTTTTCCGGAAGAAGTCCGAAAATCCGGTCCGCAGCCTTCACTTCCCGTTCCCTCTGCGTTTTCTTCGCATCTTCATCATAGGCATAGGTATCCCCCGCATCAATTTCTACAATATCATGGATCAAAAGCATCGTCACTGTCTTAAGAACATCGATCTTCTCATTGGCATATCCCGCAAGCAGAACCGTCATGATTGCCATATGCCACGCATGCTCCGCGTCATTCTCCTTACGCACCCCATCCGTCAGATATGTCTGCCTTCCAATAAATTTTTCCTTATCAATCTCCCGAAAGAAATTAAATAATTGCGTAATCTCCTCTTTTTCCACGTTTTTGCTCCTTCTATGATGAAATACACTCTATTTGAACACCTCAAAATCCTTTTTCTCAGTACACGCACACTGTTATATATTCTACCACAAACTACCCTGTATCGGAACTTTTATTTTGTAAAAGATTGTACCATTTTTCCCAATAAATTTTGTCAAAAATTCCGTATTGAAAAAGCGCGCAATCTGTAGTAGATTACGCGCTTCCACATAAATTTGTTTCCTATTTACCATTTTTTTCGCTTCGACACCTTCAACCGGTTCATCGCCCTTGAAAGCGAAGCCTGTGTCCGGTAATATTCCTGTATACTCTGTTTCTGGCGAAGCCTTTCTTCTGCATACTCCATCTGCTCCTGGGCAAGTCTGGCATCGATATCCTCCGGTTTCTCTGCCGTCTGCACCAGCATCGTCACACGGTTGTTGACAATCTCAAGGAATCCGGCTCCGACCGCAAGGTTCACCCATTCACCTTCTTCAAACTGAAGCATTGCCTCACCGATCACCACAGCGATCACCATATTTTCATGGTGCGGAAGAATTTCCATTCCACCGCCGTCCGGTACCGGCACGATCATCTTTCTGCAACGTCCTTCATAGAATACCCGGTCACTGGAAATGATTTTAAGTCCAAATGTATCCATACCTGGCACCTCTATTCTGCTTTTTCAGCCTTTGCCTTCTCGATGACTTCATCAATCGTTCCTACATTGAAGAATGCATTCTCCGGATACTCATCCATTTCTCCGTCGAGGATCATCTTAAATCCTCGGATCGTCTCTTTCAGAGGTACATATTTTCCCGGAACTCCGGTAAATGTCTCTGCAACGAAGAATGGCTGGGAGAGGAATTTCTGAATCTTTCTTGCTCTCATAACCGTTGCCTTGTCTTCATCGGAAAGCTCTTCCATACCAAGAATTGCGATGATATCCTGCAGCTCTTTGTATTTCTGCAGAACCTCTGTTACACGGTTTGCAACTTCATAATGTTCTTCTCCGACAATATCCGCCTCCAGAATACGGGAGTTAGATTCCAGTGGATCAACTGCCGGGTAAATACCCTGTTCTACAACCTTACGGGAGAGTACGGTTGTTGCATCCAGATGAGCAAATGTAGTTGCCGGAGCCGGGTCTGTAAGGTCATCGGCAGGGACATAAACAGCCTGTACGGATGTGACAGAACCATTCTTTGTAGATGCGATCCTCTCCTGCAGTTCACCCATTTCAGTTGCCAGTGTCGGCTGATAACCTACGGCTGATGGCATACGTCCAAGAAGTGCGGATACTTCGGAACCTGCCTGTGTAAAACGGAAAATATTATCAATGAAAAGAAGCACATTCTGATGTTCTTTATCACGGAAATATTCAGCCATCGTAAGTCCTGTCTCAGCGACACGCATACGTGCTCCAGGTGGTTCGTTCATCTGACCAAACACTAAGGCTGTCTTATCCAGAACTCCGGATGCTTTCATTTCTGTCCAGAGGTCGTTACCTTCACGGGAACGTTCTCCAACACCGGTAAAGATGGAATATCCGCCGTGCTCTGTGGCTACGTTACGGATCAGTTCCTGGATCAGTACAGTCTTACCTACACCGGCACCGCCGAACAGACCGATCTTACCACCTTTTGCATAAGGTGCAAGCAGGTCGATAACCTTGATCCCGGTTTCCAGGATTTCTACAACCGGGCTCTGGTCTTCAAATGACGGCGGATCTCTGTGGATCACCCAGTGTTCGGTATCTTCTTTGATTTCTTCGCCATTGTCGATGGTTTCTCCAAGTACGTTGAACAGACGTCCAAGGGTCTGCTCTCCAACCGGTACTTTAATTCCAGAACCGGTAGCGGTTACTTCCATGTCCTTGCAAAGTCCTTCACTTGCTGCCAGCATCAGACAACGAACCTCATCATTTCCCAGATGCTGCGCAACTTCCATAATACAGGTTTTTCCGTTGTTCTCCACCTGCAAGGCATCTTTGATGCGCGGCAGATTTCCGTCTTCAAATACAACGTCAACAACTGGTCCCATGACCTGTACAATACGTCCTTTATTCATACCTGTTTTCACTTCCTTTTCCGTTTCTGGGCTTTGGCGCCTGCACAAACCTCAGTAATTTCCTGTGTGATTGCAGCCTGCCTTGCCCTGTTATATATAATAGAAAGATCTTTGATGATTTCCTGCGCGCTGTCTGTTGCTGATTGCATTGCTGTCATTCGCGCATTGTGTTCGCTTGCATATGCCTCTACCAGACATCCATAGATCATACCAACCACGTAGTTTGGTACGATGCTGTCCAGAACCGCCTCTGCTGATGGATAAAGCGCGATCGCCTCTCTATGGATGTTAAGCGGCATTTTCATTTCATTAAATGAAGATCTCTCAAGCGGCAGGATCTTCATTTTTTCAACCGTTGTCAGCATCGAATTTTCCATTCTGGTGTAAACGATGTAGACCTCGTCCAGTTCACCTCTCTCATACTGGGAAAGAATCACTTCCGCGATATCTCTTGCCCTGTGCATGGTCGGTTTCTGCACAGTATAGAGGAAATTGGTGTCAATTTCCACACCCTTATTCGCATAATAGTGTCTGCCAAGCTCACCGACTACGAACAGCTTATGCGCTCCCGGCTCCTCCAGGATCTCATCCTCCACCTTGACAATGTTGTGGTTGTAAGCTCCTGCAAGTCCTTTATCCGCAGTAATGACAATGGAACCTATCTTTCTTTTCTCTTTTGGAATCTCTTCCCGCACATCAAAATACCGGTGCTCGATCTCAGGAATATGCCTCAGGATTCTGGAAATCTCTCCCTGAAGTCCGTAAAAGTACGGCTCTGAATCTGTCAGCTTTTTCTTCGCCTGTCTCATCTTGGTAGACGAGATCATATACATGGCGTTCGTGATCTTCATCGTATCTTTGACGCTGTTGATTCGAGTCTGTATTTCTCTGATATTTGCCATATTAACACCTGCTGTCTTTGAATTCCTTCGCTGTTTCCACAATCTTTGCAGCCAGTTCATCGGACAGAGCCTTTGTCTGCTCAATCTCTTCACTGATTTCCGGATGAACTGTTGCAAAATAATTCAGCATATCCATCTGGAATTTCTTAACCTCTTTTACCGGAATTCCCAGAAGTACTTTATTTCGTGCTGCACAGAGGGTGATGACCATCTCATGCATGGACATTGGATGTCCGAGTGGCTGTTTCAGAAGTTCCATCAGACCAGATCCATATTCCAGCTGTTCCTTTGTTGCTGCATCCAGATCGGAACTGAACTGTGTGAATACTTCCATCTCACGATACTGTGCAAGATCGATACGGATACTTCCGGCTGCCTTCTTCATTGCCTTTGTCTGTGCTGCGCCACCAACACGGGATACGGAAAGACCTACGTTAACCGCCGGTCTCATTCCTGAGAAGAACAGATCACTTTCCAGGAAGATCTGTCCATCTGTAATGGAAATGACGTTGGTCGGAATGTATGCAGATACATCTCCTGCCTGTGTCTCGATGATTGGAAGTGCTGTGATCGAACCGCCTCCCATTTCATCACTTAAACGGCTTGATCTCTCAAGCAGTCTTGAATGCAGATAGAAAACATCTCCAGGATAAGCTTCACGTCCCGGTGAACGTCCAAGAAGCAGGGACAGCGCACGGTATGCAACTGCGTGCTTTGAAAGATCATCGTAAACGATCAGGACATCTTTTCCTTTATGCATGAAATGTTCTGCGATCGCGGTTCCTGCATATGGTGCAATATACTGAAGCGGTGCACAGTCACTTGCTGTTGATGCTACTACGATGGTGTAATCCATTGCGCCGCCGTTTTTAAAAGTATTGACAACCTTTGCGATCGTTGATGCTTTCTGACCGATTGCTACATAGATACAAATGACATCCTTACCCTTCTGATTCAAAATCGTATCTGTAGCAATGGAAGTCTTTCCTGTCTGACGGTCTCCAATGATCAACTCTCTCTGTCCACGTCCGATTGGGAACATAGAATCGATAGAAAGGATTCCTGTTTCCATTGGAACGCTGACGGATTTACGGTCTACAATTCCTGGTGCTTCATTTTCAATCGGTCTGTAATCTTCTGCTTCGATTTCTCCCGCTCCGTCAATCGGAGCTCCAAGTGCATTTACGACACGTCCGATAAATTTATCGCCAACCGGTACTCCGGCTTTCTTTTTGGTACGCATCACTTTCGTACCTTCTTTGATCTCTACATCTGATCCGAACAGGATGCAGCCGATCGTATCTTTCTGAATGTCCTGAACCATACCTTTCAGTCCATTTTCAAATGTCACGATTTCTCCGTACATTGCATGCTCTATTCCATAGATATTTGCAATTCCGTCACCGACAGAGACAACCGTACCGACCTCGCTGTCTTTACTGATCTGATCAAAGTTCTCTATTTCATTTTTCAGAATAGAAATAATTTCATCTGAGCTAATTGAACTCACTTTGTTCACCTCCAGGTCAATTTTTGCTCTAATCTCGATAATCTTCCTTTCAGACTCCAGTCATATTCATCATCACCGGTCTTTAAGATAAATCCGCCAAGTAATGCCGGATCTTTGACTATCTCGATCTTCACATCTGTCTTATGGTACTTCTCACAAAGAAATTTTCTGATTTTCTCAAGCCGCTTTTCATCTGGTGCTTCCACACAGGTAAGCGTTGCCATCTGGATTCCTTCCTGCATTTTACAGTATCTGTCATAAGCAAAAAGAATCTGACTGATCTCGCTCATTCTCTGATTACGGCATACAACCTTGAGAAAGTTTTTTATTTCTTCCGGGAAAATCTTGTCGATCGAACTTAATTTTTCCCGCATCGGTACCACCGGACTTGCAAATGTTTCTTCAAGCACCGGTACTTCTTCAAAAAGCCTTTCAGTCTCTCCTACCGCTTCTTTTGAAATTCCAAGCTCATATAAAACATGTGCATACTGTTTTGCCGAAGGGCTACAGCAATACTCTTTATTTAACCTCTTCATTGACATGAGCATCACCTGCACCTTTCAGAAACTGATCATATATATCCTGATTTCCTTTTGTGTCATCCACAATCTTACGTGCTGCCTGCATTGCCAGTCCTGCGATCTCACTTTGCAGATCATTCATGGTCTGTTTGCGTTCATTTTCAATCGTCTTTCTGGCATCTTTCAGGATTCCTACGGCTTCCGTATTGGCTTCCTGAAGGATACGCTCTGATTCTCCGGCTGCAGTTTTCTTAGCTTTTTCCACGATCTGAATGGATTCTGCCTTTGCTCCTTCCAGAGCCTTTTCATATTCCGCTTTCAGTCTCGCCGCTTCTTCCTGACTATCACTGGCATTCTTCAGTCCGTCAGCAATCATTTTTTCACGTTTTTCCATAATTCCCATTACTGGTTTGAATAAGAATTTTTTCAGCAAAAGATAAAAGACAATCAGGTTGATGATCGTAAAGAGAAGGCTTACATTAAACTGTATCACCTGTCCCACCTGCCTTTCTTCATTTTACTTTTCTTATTTCAGCATTAAGATGATAAGAAGTCCGATAATGAAACCGTAAATAGCGGTTGCCTCTGCAAGTGCACAACCAAGGATCAGGTTCTTGCTGATCTTGCTTTCTGCTTCCGGCTGTCTTGCGATTGCGTCTACTGCTTTACCTGTTGCAAGGCTGATTCCAAGTCCTGCTCCTAAACCTGTTAAAACTGCTACTGCTGCTCCAATTGCTACTAACATAATCTTAATCTCCTTTTTTCTTATAGATTTGTGTTTCTTCTGTCATTTCGGGATTATTCCTGCTCCTCATTCATGAAAAGTGCTGTCAGGAATACGAATACATATGCCTGCAGAAATCCATCGAAAATATCGAAGTAAAAACTAAATGGTATCGGGATAAGAACCGGAGCCACTGCTTTTAAAAGCTCCATGATAACAAACGCTCCCAATACATTACCGAACAGACGCATGCAAAGTGATAATGGTCTGATCACAATCTCCAGAACCATAATTGGTGCTACGAATGGTACCGGCTTTGCAAAATGCGCCGCCCAATGCTTAAATCCATTCTTCCGGATTCCGGAAAATTCAATCAGGCACATACTCATGATCGCAAGTGCTGCTGTTACATTGAGGTCTTTTGTCGGTGACTTAAATCCGAACAGACCAATGATATTGGCTATCCCAATATAGATAAGCACTGTAATCAGATACGGAATATATTTCCTGTTTTCTTTTCCCATGATGTCTTCAAAGAAGTCCAGTCCTTTTCCTATTGCGGATTCCAATAAAAGCTGAACCTTTCCCGGATTTTCGACGCTCAAGCTCCGGACAAATATGATACAAAGTCCTACGATTACCGCCATGATGATCCAGGTAACTACGACCGACTCTTTTACCGGTATTCCGCCGAATATCGGGATCGTAAACACCGTCTCGCAGTTCAGCTCTTCTAACAGAGTCTCTGTTAAATGTTCCGTATCGCTCCCTCCCTTTCGTTTTATTTATTCTTATTTTATAGTACTTTTTAGAGCGTCCTCTAAAAGTCATGCTTATATTACGCTCACACTTTTTCTTTGTCAATATTTTCAGCTTTTGTAGATTGTACAGTAAAAAAACCAATTTTTTTATCTATTTTCACCATCTTCATCTGTTTTTCTTTTATTTTCTTTAGCTGTTTTTACTTCTATTTTTTGACACTTTTTTTAGTTTGTAGCATTCGAGATTCTTTTTTGACGGATTTTGTGCTTTCGTACAGTTGAATTTTTGGCATTTTTTACAATTATTTTCTTTTATTTTTATGCACTATGTATAGTGACTATGTCGAATATATATATGGTGGGATGGTTATTTTGTTTTTGGAAATGAAGAGTTGATTTGGACTTGCGCTATCACCATTCCGCACTTGGTCCATTAGATAAAAAAAGGACTCAAACTGAGTCCTTCAAATTACAGGGGATGACAGAATCGAACTGCCGCTAAGAGTTTTGGAGACTCCTGTCATACCATTTGACCAATCCCCTATATGAAATTGTTGATTGCTGAAGCAACCATGAACTATAATAGCACAATGGCTGCTTCCTGTCAATCATTTATTCAATATTTCCTTTGCGCAACTTTGCGCATAATTTCTTCGCGTAGGTTTCACTTACAGATTGCCCCTGCTGATCTGATCGATCTTTGTCAGTTCTTCCCGGGTGAACTTCGTATTCTGCACAATCTCCACATTCTGAATGATCTGCTCCGGTCTGGAGGCTCCGATCAGCACACTGGTCACATCCTCATCTTTCAGGATCCAGCTCAGCGCCATCTGTGCAAGAGACTGTCCTCTCTCAGCTGCCATCTTATTCAGTGCCTCAATCTGCGCAAGCTTTTCTTTCGTCAGTGCATCGGCATGAAGAAATCTTCCATCCACAGCAATCCTGCTGTCTGACGGGATTCCGTGCAGATATTTATCTGTCAGAAGCCCCTGTGCCAGCGGACTGAATGCAATGATTCCTTTTCCCATCTGGTTCGCCGTCTTTTTCAGGCCGTTCTGTTCAATCGTCCGGTCAAAAATGGAATACCGGTTCTGGTTAATGACAAACGGACATTTCAGATCTTCCAGAATCTCCGCTGCACGTACCATTGTCGGACCATCATAGTTAGAAATTCCGACATAAAGTGCCTTTCCGCTCTTTACAATAGAATCCAGTGCTCCCATGGTCTCTTCCAGTGGTGTATTCGGATCCATTCTGTGATGATAGAAGATATCTACATAATCCAGCCCCATTCTCTTCAGGCTCTGGTCAAGGCTTGCGATCAGATACTTCCTGCTTCCCCAGTTCCCGTAAGGTCCCGGCCACATATCAAAGCCTGCCTTGGTACTGATGATCATCTCGTCCCTGTATGGTGCAAAGTCTTCTTTTAAAATCTTTCCAAAATTCGTCTCAGCACTTCCGTATTCCGGTCCATAGTTATTCGCAAGATCAAAATGGGTGATTCCCAGATCAAATGCTGTCCTGCACATTGCCTTCATATTCTCCGGATCCGCATTGGTTCCAAAATTGTGCCAGAGTCCTAAAGAAACCGCCGGCAGTAAAAGCCCGCTTTTCCCACAACGGTTATATACCATGGTATCATATCTCTCAGATGATGCTGCATACATAATTCATTTCCTCCTTCATTATCTCTGAAATGAAACTTTACTATTTCTTTTACAGATTTCTCCTACCAGATATGATACCTTTTTCCTGCATAAATGTCCAGTAAATCCCAGCATCTGCCCTTTTTTCTGCCGGAAAACGGGATTTTTTCTGTAACCGGTAGCCGGAAATTACATCTGTCTCAGAAGATTTACCATTTCGATTGCAGAAAGTGCACAATCATATCCCTTATTTCCACCTTTACTTCCGGCTCTTGAAATTGCCTGTTCGATATTTTCAGTCGTGATCACACCAAATAATACCGGAACGCCTGTCGCAAGACCTACCTGTGCAATTCCTTTTGACACCTCATTGCAGACATAATCATAGTGAGTTGTATCTCCACGGATCACTGCTCCGACGCAGATCACTGCATCATACTTTCCGGACGCTGCCATTTTAGAAGCTGCTGTCGGAATCTCAAATGCTCCAGGTACCCATGCTGCCGTTATGTTTTCATCCTCCACGCCATGGCGTACCAGCCCGTCTACCGCACCACCAAGTAGTTTATTAACAATAATCTCATTAAATCTTGAAGCAACAATTCCTACTTTCATTCCCTCTGGTGCTACTACTTTTCCTTCTAATACGTTGATCTGTCTCATGTTTTTTTCCTCCTGTAATTAAAGTGTTTCTTCTATATAAATACTGTTTATTCTCTTTTTACTGAAATTTGATTTCTTTAAAGATATGTCCCATCTTTTCCTGCTTCGTCTTCATATAAAATGCATCAAATTTCTGCGGTGCTATTTCAATCGGTACTCTTTCATGGATTGCAAGCCCGAAACCGGAAAGTCCATATACCTTCTCCGGATTATTAGTAAGAAGCCGGAGTGATTTTACTCCCAGATCCGATAAAATCTGAGCTCCTACCCAGTATTCCCTGAGATCCGGTGCAAATCCCAGACGGATGTTGGCTTCCACGGTATCGTATCCCTGTTCCTGAAGTTCATACGCTTTCAGCTTGTTGATCAGACCGATTCCCCTTCCCTCCTGTCGCATATACAGAAGAACTCCTCTTCCTTCTCTCTCAATCTGTTTCATCGCCGACTGTAGCTGTTTTCCACAATCGCAACGGAGAGATCCGAAAGTATCGCCGGTCAGGCACTCGGAATGTACACGGCACAGAACGTCTTCCCCGTCACCAATCTCACCTTTCACCAGTGCCACATGATGTTCGCCGGTAATGTCATTCACATACCCATAAATCTGAAATTCTCCATACTGGGTTGGCATCTTTGCACATGCTTCCCGCACGACATGTTTTTCATGGATCCTGCAGTAATCCTGCAGATCTTTGATCGTAATAAATTTCAGATCGTACTTCTTCGCCAGCTTCCAGAGATTCTCTGTCCGCATCATCGTTCCGTCCTCTTCCATGATCTCACAGCAGATTCCACATTCTTTCAATCCGGCAAGACGCATCAGATCAACCGTTGCCTCGGTATGACCATTTCTTACCAGCACACCTCCATGTCTTGCCACCAACGGAAATACATGCCCAGGTCTTCGAAGGTCCTGCGGTTTCGTTCCTTCTTCTGTCAGGCTGCGCATGGTATATCCGCGCTCTTCTGCTGAAATTCCCGTTGTCGTATCCACATGGTCAACGGATACCGTAAATGCAGTCGAATGGTTATCTGTATTTTCGGAGACCATCTGTGGAAGCCCAAGCTGTCCGGCCAGCGCTGCACTCATCGGTGTGCAGATCAGCCCTTTCGCATGGCATGCCATAAAATTGATATTCTCCTGGGTTGCAAATTCCGCCGCGCAGATCATATCCCCTTCATTTTCCCGGTCCGGATCATCCGTTACCAGAACAATCCTTCCCTGGCGTAATTCTTCAAGTGCCTCTTCTACGCTATTGTATTGATACTGTTTCTCCATTTGTTACTTCCTCCTGTCTGATCATAACTCATTTTTATCCTGTTCTTCTGTGTGCTCTCCATTCCAATCCCGGAATTTCTTCGCATCAAATTCCATACTCCTCTAATAATTCCATGGTAAGTCCGCCACATTTTCCAGCCTGTTCCGATGGTGTAAGAAACTTTTTAATATACTTTCCTACAATATCATTTTCCAGATTCACCCTGTCCCCAGCTTTTTTCTTCAGCAGTGTGGTTTCCTCTCCGGTATGAGGAATGACTGATACCTGAAAGCTTTTTTCACTTACTTCTGCCACGGTCAGACTGATCCCATCAATACAGATTGAACCTTTTTCTACGATCAGTTCCAGAATCTCCGGCGTTGTCCGGATTTTTACCCATACCGCATTTTCTTCCTTTCTGAGTTCTTCAATCATTCCGGTCCCATCAATATGCCCTGCAACAATATGCCCACCGAATCTGCCATCTGCCGCCATCGCGCGTTCCAGATTCACTTTTTCACCGATCTTTGTGTCACCGAGGTTGGTTCTTCGCACCGTCTCCGCCATCACATCTGCGGTAAATCCATCCTTTTCCAGGGAAACCACCGTCAGGCAGACACCATTTACCGCAATACTGTCTCCGATCCTGGTTCCACCGAGTACTTTTTTTGCCCGGATCGCAATCTTCCCGGATGATCCAGAAAGTTGGAGTGACCTGATGGATCCGGTTTCTTCTACAATTCCTGTAAACATTTACATTTCCTCCAAAACCTTATACTCTGCCAGAATATCTTCTCCAACCTGCGAGATTCTCATAAGCTGTAGCTTTATGGCATCGTCTACTTTCTCAACTCCAAAGCCTTCCACCGGAGTCTTTCCGCCTCTTCCGCCAAAAATTTTCGGTGCGATAAAGGCTTTCACCTCATTTACGATACCGGATTGCAGGGCATCCTCATTTAAAGTTCCACCGCCTTCAATAAGTACACTGTCAATTCCCAGCTCTCCAAGCTTTCTCATCAGAAGCTGCAGATTGATCTCCCCCTTTTCCGAAGGAACTCTCAGAAGCACGACTCCAAGCTTTTCCAGACTGCGTTTTTTCTCTTCTAAATAAATCGCATTCCCCTTTTCACCGGCATATACAACGATCGTCCGGTATCTCCCTGCTGTCTGGCAGATCTGACTGTCCAGCGGGATCCTGAGCATACTGTCACAGATAATTCTGACCGGACTTTTCTTTCCCTCCAGACGCACATTCAGCATCGGATCGTCTGCCAGAACCGTTCCGATTCCTGCCATGATCCCCATGTAGTCATGGCGCATCTCATGTACCAGACTTCTTGCTTCCTCACCGGATATCCATTTTGATGCTCCTGTTTTTGTTGCAATCTTTCCGTCTGCCGTCATTGCATATTTCATCACCACATATGGCAGCCCTGTTGTAATATAGTGGAAAAAGACCGGATTTAACGCATCACACTCTTCGCGCAGGAAATCCTCTTCCACCTGAACGCCTGCCTCGCGCAAAATCTTCGCTCCTTTGCCGGACACTTTCGGATTCGGATCTCTCGATCCGATCACAACCCGTGCGATCTTCTGTTCCAGAATCGCTTCCGTACACGGTGGGGTCTTCCCATAATGGCAGCACGGCTCCAGCGTCACATAAATTGTTGCTCCCTCGGCGCTTTCTGTCAGGGATGCGATTGCGTTCCGTTCTGCATGAAGCTCACCACATTTTTCGTGATACCCTTCTCCGATGATGGTTCCATTCTTTACGATCACGGCACCAACCATCGGGTTTGGATTTGTCCATCCACGTCCTTTTTTTGCCAGTTCAATTGCACGGCGCATGTAAAATTCATCTGTCATTTTTTCTCCTTTCTCATCTCTCCCGGAAAAGCCCCGGGAAATGTACTCTGCTAAACATTTCAGGTATGTTGCCGGATACGTCTCTTTTCAAAAAAATGTGCTTTGGCATATAGTAAAAGTCCTGACAGCTCCTCTTACCTGTCAGGGCTTTCTTTCTCAGTTATATCGCTGTACGCTCTGTCATACTTCTCAGAAATACCATTTTCTTATCGAATCCGGACCCGGCATTTTATTTTCCGGAAAATAAAAACTCTGGAATGATTCCCATTCCAGAGCGTTTTACTTTTTATTCCTGCATATATGATAGAATCCGCTTCTATCAGCAACGATTCAACTTCTTCCATCCAGACTTTACTGTCGGCACTGGAATCTCACCAGTTCATGCCTTACGGCTCGCGGGCTTTACCGCCGGTGGGGAATTTCGCCCCGCCCTGAAGCATTATTTGGTTTTACAAAACTTACTATAGCACGTTAACGCAGTAATTGCAAGATTATTTTTTCGACAAACCCGTATGTTTATGCTATTCTTATATGGAGATATCAGAGTCGGCTTATTACCATGGCTGGTACAGATGGTTATTTCATTTAATCTGGCTTTAAGAAAGACGAGGAATTCAAAAACATGTTTCGTAAATTTTTTAAATACATTTCACAAAGTATTTCCGGAATGATCGGTGTCTCCGTCTACATTCTGGCAGATACCTTTTTTATCTCTTACAAATGTGGCGCAGACGGACTTGCTGTCCTGAATCTGATCCTTCCGGTATTCGGACTGGTCTTCGCGATCGGATCTATGATCGGGATTGGCTCCGCCACCAGATACAATATCAGTACCGCAAAAGGCGCACCGGCCGATTATTATTTTACCCAGTCCATCTTCTGGTGTCTGGTATGCAGCATTCCTTTTATGCTGACAGGTATTTTTATTCCGCATAAGGCACTGGCACTTTTGGGCGCGGACGCAGGACTGATCCGGCTTGGACGAAGCTATATGCGTATCGTCCTGCTCTTCACCCCGTTTTTTATGGCAAATTATACCTTCACAGCATTTGCAAGAAACGATCACGCTACCTCAATTGCTATGATCGGATCGATCTCCGGAAGTTTTTTCAACATTCTGTTCGACTATATTTTCATGTTCCCGTTAGATCTTGGATTTACCGGTGCTGCACTTGCAACTGCACTTTCGCCAGTAGTGACTATGCTGGTATGTACGACCCACTATCTGGGAAAGAATAACCATATAAAATTTCACTGGCGCACCCCTTCCCTTCACCGGATCATCGGGTGCTGCCAGCTTGGTGTTTCCGCATTTTTTGCAGAAATTTCCTCTGCTGTCATTACAATTATATTCAATATGCTGATCCTGCGTATTGCCGGAAATATCGGAATTGCCGCCTACGGCGTCGTTGCAAATATTTCACTGGTCGCAATGGCGATCTTAAATGGTCTCGCCCAGGGTGCACAGCCGCTGATCAGCCAGAGTTACGGAAAGGGCGAACATGATCTCGTCCGTAAATTTCTCAACTGGTCTCTTGCTGCAGCACTTCTGATTGAGCTTGTGATCGTTGCACTGATCTACGGATTTACGGATACCTTCGTCGGAATCTTTAACAGCGAACATGATCTCCAGCTGCTTGCTTACGCCCATACCGGTCTCAGGCTTTATTTCCTGGGCTTTTTAGTTGCCGGTATCAATATTGTGCTGGTTGCCTATTTTTCCGCAATCGACCGGGCACGTCCTGCCGTCCTTGGTTCTGTCATGCGCGGCATTATCGCAATTGCTTTCTGTGCGATCCTGTTCTCACAGATCCTGGGGCTGAATGGAATCTGGCTTTCCTTCTTAGGATCAGAAATCATCACATTTTTTGTGATTCTGATTTTCCGGAAATCCTGATTTTGTAATTGACAATTTCTCTTTTATCATGTATATTTTAATTATAGTAATTATTCTTATTATTGAGTTTTGAAAGTCAGGAGGAATGTCATATGGATAAAAAAGCACTTTACAATTTATCTTATGGAGTATTTATGCTTGCAACACGCTCTGGGAATGTAGTAAACGGATGTATTACCAACACCTGCATCCAGGTTGCGAATAATCCGGTACGGATCGCAATCTCTGTGCTGAATAGCAACTATACCTGTGATCTGATCAAAGAGAGCGGCATTTTTACGTTAAGCCTGCTTGACCAGACCTGCTCTTTTGAAACGATCCGGCATTTCGGTTTCCAGTCCGGCAGAAATATTGATAAATTCGCAAATATCACTGCACCTGCAGATGAAAATGCAGTTCCTTACCTCGGGTGGCAGACATGTTCTGTTCTCAGCGCAAGAGTAGTTTTCAGACAGGATCTTGGAACACATACCCTTTTTATTGCTGAAGTAACCGATGCGAAACTTTTAAGTGACAATCCGCCTCTGACTTACGCAGATTATCAGGCACATATAAAGCCAAAACCGGAACAGAAAAAAGAGGATAAGAAGATTATCGGATGGCGCTGTAAGATCTGCAATTATGTATACGAAGGAAGCAATCTTCCGGAAGAATTCACCTGCCCGCTCTGTGGACACGGCGCAGATGATTTCGAACCGATTTATGAAAATGCATAGCCTGTTGGAAAATAGACTTCAAAAAGAGGGAGTGTATGACTTGAGTTTAAGTCACACACTCCCTTTTCCAAATCTCCTGTTTTCCGATATTCCTTTTGTCCTAAAATACCATCAGTTTATAAATATTTTCCACATCTTTCTGATCAAGAGTTGCAAATCCTTCCACTGTACCAGTATTTACATCTCCATAACAACAGGTATGTGCCAGCTTTTCAATATCTTCTTCTTTGGCTCCAAGCTCTGCAAAATTCTTTGGCATTCCAATCGAAATTAAAAAGTTTCGAAGTGCCTCAATTCCTTCCAGTGCCGTTCTCTTTGGATCTGCAAAATCCATCTGACAGCCCCAGACACGGACTGCAGCCTGTGCAAAACGCATCACATTGTGTTCCAGTGTATAAGTAAATACAGCCGGCATAACAACTGCAAGTCCTGCACCGTGTGCGCAGTCATATAATGCAGATAATTCATGCTCGATGTTATGGCTTGTCCAGTCCTGTGTACGTCCTACTCCGCAGGAATTGTTGTGTGCCATCATACCTGCCCACATGATATTTGCTCTTGCCTGATAATTATCCGGATCTGCAATGACTCTCGGTCCTTCATGGATCATCGTCAGAAGAAGTCCTTCGATCATACGGTCTGTCACCTCAACTTCTTCGGTATTGGTCAGATAACGCTCATACAGATGTGCCATAATATCCGTAATTCCGCAAGCTGTCTGATATGCCGGAAGTGTCTGTGTAAGTGCCGGGTTCATGATCGTGAATTTCGGACGGAATGCTTCTCCGGTTGCCCCTCTTTTGAACATTCCTTCTTCTTTTGTAATAACAGAGTCCGGTGATCCTTCGCTTCCTGCTGCTGAAATCGTAATAACTGTTCCGATCGGAAGTGCTTCTTCGACAAGCTTTCCTTCATAATAATCCCAGAAATCTCCATCGTAAACCGCACCTGCCGCAATCGCCTTTGCGGAATCAATGGTACTTCCGCCTCCGACTGCAAGTACAAAGTCTACTTTTTCTTTCCGGCACAAATCAATTCCTTCATATACAAGACCACTTCTCGGATTTGGCTTTACGCCTCCTAATTCTACATAAGAAATTCCTTCCCCGTCCAGAGATTTTTTAACACGGTCCAAAAGTCCGGAACGAATGACAGAACCTCCGCCATAATGGAGCAGTACACGGCTGCCGCCAAAACGTTTTACATACTTTCCGGTATCATTTTCAGTATCCTTACCAAAAGCAAAATAAGTCGGTGCATAAAATGTGAAATTTTCCATCTTTTATTTCCTTCTTTCCTCTTATGATTTTCTGTTAATTTTTAGTATAAATCCTTTTTTGGGCCTTCGCAAGATGACGTAGAAAATATTATTCTCTCCCTGCTCTTCAGATAAATTTTCATAATACATCCAAGCCAAAATCAGTATTTTTCCATATGCACACAAAATGGCTGCCACCCGGACAGCCATTTCCCATATCTCTTTATTTTCCGGCTTCTTCTACAGCCGCTTTCATTTTCTTCACATACTCAGCCACATACGGCACACAATCCTCGCCATACTTTACAACGATCTTCACGATTGCCGATCCCACGATCGCACCATCGGAAAGGGATGCCATCTCCTTTGCCTGCTCCGGCTCGGCAATTCCAAAACCTACCGCACAAGGGATATCTGTCACTTCTCTTACCTTCTCGATCATCTCACCGATATTGGTTGTAATCTGCTTTCTTACTCCGGTAACACCAAGGGAAGATACACAGTAGAGAAATCCTTCCGCTTCTTTTGCAATCATTTTGATTCTTTCATGGGAAGTCGGCGCGATCAACGATACCAGTTCAATCCCATATTCCTTACATACTCCCGAAAGCTCTCCCTTTTCCTCAAACGGAACATCCGGTACGATCACGCCTGCCATACCGCATTCCACACATCGCTGCATGAACTTCTCTTTTCCGTAAGTAAAAATTGGATTGACATAAGTCATAAATACCATCGGAATATGGATCTCATCTTTTACTTCTTTTATCGTGTCAAATAATTTGTCCAATGTACAGCCCGCTGAAAGTGCCCGTTCATCAGCCTCCTGGATCACCGGTCCTTCTGCGATCGGATCAGAAAATGGGATTCCGACCTCGATCAGGTCTGCTCCTGCCTCCTGCATTGCAAGGATCAGTTTTTTCGTCACATCCAGGGACGGATCTCCTCCTGTGATAAATGGGATAAATGCTTTTTTATTTTCAAATGCTTCGCTTATCTTATTCATAGATTTCCACTCCTCTGTATCTAGCAATTGCCGCTACGTCTTTGTCTCCACGTCCGGATACGGTTACAACGATGATCTTGTCCTTGTCCATAGTCGGTGCCAGCTTCATTGCATAGGCGATCGCATGTGCACTTTCTACTGCCGGGATGATTCCCTCTGTTCTTGACAGATATTCAAATGCATTTACCGCTTCCTCGTCGGTGATCGGCACATACTCCGCTCTGCCTTCAGCTGCGAGCATTGCATGCTCCGGTCCGATTCCCGGATAATCCAGTCCTGCTGAAATCGAGTAAACCGGTGCGATCTGTCCGTCTTTGTTCTGGCAGAACAGAGATTTCATACCATGGAAAATTCCAGTTGTACCATTTGCGATCGTTGCCGCATTTTTCTCAGTATCCACACCAAGTCCTGCTGCCTCACATCCGATGAGCCGGACTTCCTTATCCGGAATAAATTCGTAAAATGTTCCCATCGCATTGCTTCCGCCTCCGACACAGGCAATCACTGCATCTGGAAGACGTCCTTCTGCATAGGCGATCGCATGTGCACTTTCTACTGCCGGGATGATTCCCTCTGTTCTTGACAGATATTCAAATGCATTTACCGCTTCCTCGTCGGTGATCGGCACATACTCCGCTCTGCCTTCAGCTGCGAGCATTGCATGCTCCGGTCCGATTCCCGGATAATCCAGTCCTGCTGAAATCGAGTAAACCGGTGCGATCTGTCCGTCTTTGTTCTGGCAGAACAGAGATTTCATACCATGGAAAATTCCAGTTGTACCATTTGCGATCGTTGCCGCATTTTTCTCAGTATCCACACCAAGTCCTGCTGCCTCACATCCGATGAGCCGGACTTCCTTATCCGGAATAAATTCGTAAAATGTTCCCATCGCATTGCTTCCGCCTCCGACACAGGCAATCACTGCATCTGGAAGACGTCCTTCTTTTTCCAGCATCTGCGCTTTGATCTCTTCTCCGATGACCTTCTGGAAATCACGGACGATCATTGGAAATGGATGTGGCCCCATAACAGAACCTAATACATAAAGAGTATCATCCATGCGGTTCGCCCATTCCCTCATAGTTTCGTTGACCGCATCTTTGAGCGTCATGGTTCCGCTTGTAACTGCGTGTACCTTTGCTCCAAGAAGTTCCATACGATAGACATTCAGTGCCTGACGTTCCGTATCCTCTTTTCCCATAAAGATTTCACATTCCATATCCATCAGTGCTGCGGCTGTCGCTGTTGCCACGCCGTGCTGTCCGGCTCCGGTCTCTGCAATGACACGGGTTTTTCCCATTTTCTTTGCAAGAAGCACCTGACCTAAAACGTTGTTGATCTTATGTGCACCGGTATGGTTCAGATCTTCACGTTTCAGATAAATCTTTGCTCCGCCAAGATCTCTGGTCATCTTCTTTGCCTCATATAAAAGTGACGGGCGTCCTGCATAGTTCTTTAACAGATCATCCAGTTCCCGGTTAAATTCCGGATCATTTTTATATTTCTCGTAGGCTTCTTCTACCTCATGCACTGCATTCATCAGCGTCTCCGGCACATACTGTCCGCCGTATTCTCCATATCTTCCTTTACTCATGATTTCGTACCCTTTCTATGAATTCCTCTATTTTTGTTTCATCCTTCACGCCATCCGTTTCGACTGCGCTGCTCACATCCACCGCAAACGGATTGCATCTAGAAATATTTTCGTTTACATTTTCTGCATCCAGACCACCTGCAAGAAAATATGGCTTTGTAAGCTTTGGGATCAGTGCTTTGTCAAAACTGGTTCCGCTGCCACCATATTGCCCTTTTACATAAGTATCCAGAAGCAGATAATCCACATCCAGCTTTTCTGCCTCCAGGATCTGCTCTTTGGACTGCACCCGCACCGCCTTGATAAGCGGGGTATCCGACAGGTTCTTCCTGATCTCTTCTATATAACAGTCATCCTCATTCCCGTGAAGCTGCACCAGCTGAATGATCCCTTCCCGGCAAAATTCTGTGACATTTTGGATCGGTTCATTTACAAAAACTCCGACTGCCGGAATATCCGGATCCAGTGCTTCACGTAGTTTCCCTGCCTGTTTTTTGTCAATTTTTCTCTTGCTTTCCGCAAATACAAACCCGACAAAATCCGGTTTCAGGCGATTGACCATCTGGATATCTTCCAGCCTTTTCAGACCACATATTTTAATTTTTGTTCTTCCCATTTATAAGCTTCCACCATTCAGTTTTTCAAGTGCCGCTTTCTTATCCGGGCTTCTCATCAGTGTCTCACCGATCAATACCCCGTTCACTTTCGCCTCGCGCAGTTTTTCAATATCTTCCGCTGTCTTTATCCCACTTTCTGCCACAAAAAGTACATTTTCCGGTGCCAGACCACGGAGCCGGATGCTGTTACCGATATCCACGGTGAAATCCTTCAGATTCCGGTTATTTACACCGATTACCCTTGCTCCTGCTTCAATCGCTGACTGCATTTCTTCTTCATCATGGACTTCCACCAATGCGGAAAGGCCAAGCCGGTCCGCAACTTTTATGTATCTTTTCAGTGTCTCGGTATCCAGAAGTGCACAGATCAGAAGCACCACCGAAGCCCCCAGTGTCTTTGCCTCATAGATCATATACTCGTCAATGGTAAAATCCTTTCTGAGCACCGGGATCGATACATTTTCCGTAATTTCTTTCAGATAAGCATCCTTCCCCTGAAAATATTTTGGCTCTGTCAGACAGGAAATCGCGGCTGCCCCTGCTTTTTCATACTCCCTCGCAATCTCCAGATACGGAAAATCCTGCGCGATCACACCCTTTGACGGGGACGCTTTTTTCACCTCACAGATATAATGGATTCCCGGCTCTGCAAGTGCCTTTTCAAATGGGAATCCGGTATTGGCATCCATCGCCATTGCCCTTCTGCAGATTTCCGAATACGGAACCTTTCTTTTTGCTTTTTCCACACGCAGCTTCGTATCTGCTGCAATCTTTTCTAAAATCATTGCCCTCTCCTATTTTGCTGCGACTGCTTTTGTTGCCTCACGGAACTCTTCGTACTTCTTAAGTGCTGCTCCGCTCTCGATCAGTTCTTTTGCTTTCTCCACTCCTTCGGCAAGCGTGATTCCATCAATTCCAAGGTAAAGTGCCATACCTGCATTCATCAGAACCACATCTCTCTTTGCCCCAGTCTCTTTTCCGGTCAAAATATCCATCGTGATCTGTGCATTTTCTTCCGGTGTTCCTCCAATCAGATCGGCAAGTGGGCATCTGGACAGCCCGAACTGTTCCGGTGTGATCGTATAAGAAGTAATTTCTCCAAAACGGATTTCGTGTACATCCGTTTCTCCGGTGAGTGTAATTTCATCCAGTCCGTCCTCGCCACAAACGGCAACGCCCCTGGTTACACCCAGGTTGGAAAGTACCTCTGCCATCGTTCCTGCAAGCTCTTTATCATATACACCGAGAAGCTGCATGGTTGCCGCTGCCGGATTGGAAAGAGGTCCGAGGATGTTAAATACCGTTCTCACTCCCAGCTCCTTTCTGACCGGTGCCGCATATTTCATCGATGAGTGGTAAACCGGTGCAAACATGAAGCAGATACCCGTCTCGTTTAATACTTTTTCATTCTGCTCCGCAGTAAGTGCAACTTCCACGCCAAGCTTTTCAAGAACATCAGCCGCTCCGCTCCGGCTGGACACGCTGCGGTTTCCATGCTTTGCAACCGGCACGCCGCCTGCTGCCACTACAAATGCAGAGGTTGTGGAAATGTTGAAGGTTCCCACCTGATCTCCGCCCGTTCCGACGATATCAATGACTTCCCTCTCCGGTTTGATCTTCACACCCTTTTCACGCATCACTTCTGCAAATGCGGTGATCTCATCAATGGTCTCGCCCTGCATGGAAAGTCCCATCAAAAGACCGCCCATCTGCGCCTGCGTTGCAGTACCATCCATCATTTCTTCCATGACACCTCTTGCCTCTTCGTATGTAAGATCTTCTTTTCTTGTTAACTTTGCAATTGCTTCTCTGATCATATTATTTCCTCCATCTTGTCTGCCTTGTTGTCTCTGCTGTTTTATGTAAAATGTATTTTGTTAAATTTTCACGTGTACCTGAAATCCTTACTTCTTCTTTCTGTTCGATACCATATGATCCAGGCAACACCTTTCCTCTCTACAGTCCCAGGAAATTCTCCAGAATCTTCCTCCCCTTCGGTGTCAGAATCGATTCCGGATGAAACTGTAATCCGTACACCGGATACTCTTTGTGCTGGACTGCCATCACTTCTCCGTCATCTGCAGTAGCTATCACTTTTAAAGTTTTCGGTATCTTTTCGGTATCTGCCGCCAGAGAGTGGTATCTTGCCGCATCGATTTCTTCCGGCATTCCCTGAAAGATCGGACTTGCTGTGTCAATTTTTACGTTGCTTTTTTTACCATGCATCAGTTCCTTTGCATGGATGATCTCACCGCCGTAGGCTTCGCAGATCGCCTGATGCCCAAGGCAGACTCCCATGATCGGAAACTTGCCCTGCAGCTTCTGTACCACTTCTTCACACACACCGGCATCCTTCGGATATCCCGGTCCCGGAGATAAGATGATCTTATCCGGATGCAGATTCTCAATTTCTTCTACCGTAAGCTCATCATTTCGGATGACCTTAATATCCGGGTTGATACTTCCTGCCATCTGCACCAGATTGTAGGAAAAGCTGTCGTAATTATCAATTAAAAGAATCATTATTCCAGTACCTCCTTTGCTGCCTTGATCGCATTCATCACAGCTGCTGCTTTGTTTGCTGATTCCTGGTATTCATTTTCCGGAATACTGTCGGCTACAATTCCGCCGCCCGCCTGTACATAGACTCTTCCGTCTTTCTTGACTGCCATCCGGATCGCAATACAGGTATCCATATTGCCGGTGAAATCCAGATATCCGAGTGCGCCTCCGTAGACACCTCTCTCTTCGCTTTCCAGCTCCTCGATGATCTCGCATGCACGGATCTTTGGCGCACCGGAAAGAGTTCCTGCCGGAAGTACAGACTCGATCGCGCTGAGTGCATCACAGTCATCCCGGATATCTCCTTCCACCTGTGAGCAGATGTGCATGATCTTTGAATACTTGTGGATCATCATATATTTCGTAACTTCCACCGAATCGAATTTGGAGATCCGCCCCAGATCATTTCTTCCAAGATCTACCAGCATGTTATGCTCGGAAAGCTCTTTTTCATCAGAGAGAAGATCTGCTTCCAGTTCCTGATCCTCTTCCTCGGTCGTTCCCCTCGGTCTGGATCCTGCTACTGGGAATGTGGTAAGCCTGCCATTTTCCAGCCGGACAAGCGTCTCCGGCGAGGTACTCATGATCTCTTCGTCATCAATCTTCATGTAAACCATGTACGGAGACGGGTTCGTGGTTCTGAGTACCCGGTAAGGATTGATCAGACTTCCCTCATACGGACTGGAAAACTGTCTGGAAATGACTGCCTGGAAAATGTCTCCGTCCACGATATACTCTTTTGTCTTTTCAACCAGCTTACAATACTCTTCTTTACTGACATTGCAGGTAAAATCAATCTTACTTTTTGACACCGGAATATCTGCTGTCTGCTGGCTTCGGATCAGGTTTGCCAGATCCTGGATCTGTGCGGTTGCCTTTCCATAATTCTCCATCACCTTATCTGTTTTCATATTGACGATAATGTTGATCTTCTGTTTCAGATGATCGTAGGCAATCACTTTATCGAAAAGCATCATATCATAGTCATTGAAGGTTCCTTTTTTGATCTTGAGCTTCGGCTCTGCGTATCCGATCATCGCATAAGCAAAATATCCGACGAATCCTCCGGCAAATGGCGGAAGTCCTTCAAGCCTTGGTGCTTTGTAATCTTTTAAAATCTCCCGCAACACCTCAAGTGGTTTGTCTGTCACCTTTTCCGTTTCTTCTCCATCCTTTTCGATAGTGACTTTTCCACAGCTGCATTTCACACGCATCACCGGATCAAAGCCAAGGAAAGAATAGCGTCCCCATTTTTCGCCACCCTCTACACTCTCCAGCAGGTAATAGCGTTTACTGACTGCTGCGAGCTTCCGTAGAAGTGTGATCGGTGTAATAACGTCTGCGTAAATCTCACGGCAAACCGGAATGATGTCATAATCCGGTGCCATTTTTAAAATTTCATCACAATCTGGGTACATGATTCTTTCCTCCTGAATTTTCGTTGTTGTTTTTATGTTGAGTAAGCTTGTTTTTGAATGATTTACACCGGGCGTGCGTCTTTACACACCTCGATTACGCTTACGCTGCATCTCGGTCGTGTGAAGACTGCTTATACGTCCTGTAAAGAATCATTCTTTGTGCGAGCACAAAATGATTCTTTTTCGGACGTGCACGCCCTCTTTGTAGCACGCAAAAAGAGCCTTTGTCCTCGTATAAGTTTTTCACTTATACAGGGACAAAAGCTCTTGAAATTCTACTTCTGCGGTACCACCCTTATTGCCGGTCTGCGCCGACCTCTCAACTGCGTACTGACATACACATCTCCTTGGTAACGGGCGAGCATCCCGTCAGCGTCTACTCCTGCTCTGCAGTTTCAAGCTGCCCTCACAAGTCCATTCGGTAAAAACTCTTACTACTGCCTTCCCACCACCGGCAGCTCTCTGGAAATAAATATCTTTACTTACTCCTCTTGTTCATCGGTTTATTGCTTTAATTGGTTACAGTATATGCTGATATTTTCCATTTGTCAACTGATTTTTTTATTTATTTTTGCAAAATTCCGCAATTGTCTCAATTACTTTGTTCATCTGAAATGGCTTCGGCAGATGTGCATTCATTCCTGCTCCCATACATCTTCTGGCATCCTCTTCAAATGCATTCGCCGTCATTGCAATGATCGGAATATCTTTTGCATCCTGCCGGTTCATCGCGCGAATCCTTTTCGTTGCAGTGATTCCATCCATGTTTGGCATCATGATATCCATCAGGATCGCATCAAAAGTTCCCGGTTCACTTCCGGCAAATGCATCGACCGCCTGCTGTCCATCCTTCACCAGAGTAATGTGAGCGCCTTCATCCTTCAGCAATACCTCTGCAATCTCCGCATTCAGCTCATTGTCTTCCGCAAGCAGAAGACTGAGTCCAGAGATACTCGGAGTCTCCTCTTCCGGAAGGCTCTCCACCTTTTTCTTTTCCTGTGCCACTTCGAAAGGAAGCGTGATGATAAATGTACTGCCCTTTCCCTCTGTACTGCTCACTTCGATTGTACCATTCATTTTGTGGACAAGTGTATTGACAATTGCCATTCCAAGTCCAGTCCCGTTATAAACACTTCTTGCGTCCGTATGCTCCTGCGCAAACGGTTCAAAGATATGCTTCAGGAATTCCTGGCTCATCCCTCTTCCCGTATCTGAAATGATCCATCGATAGGTGACAATTCCATCCTTCAACCCTAAATTTTCCAGACGGATCTTTACTTTTCCACCAACCTGATTATATTTCACACAGTTCCCATACACATTCAGGAAAAGCTGACGGACATGTAATGCACTCGCATACACATACGGGAACTCTACCTTATCCGATGTTCTGTCATACTCTATGTTAACACCTGCTTCTGCTGCACGTTGCTCCATGATCGTCAGAATATCCCGCGATAACTCATTTAAATTTACCACCTCATGTGCCAGAACCATCTCTCCACTTTCCAGTTTGCTCATCTGCAACACATCATTGATCAGTGCCAGAAGATGATTGGCTGCTACCAGCATTTTCTCCCGGTTTTTATCTACCTTTTCTCTGTCGTCCGGATGCTTCGCGTCAATCTTAAGTAAACCGATAATTCCATTTAACGGTGTCCTTATATCGTGGCTCATCCGGGAAAGGAATCCTGTCTTCGCAGTGTTCGCCGCCTTCGCTTCCTCTGCCGACTTCTTGATTTCTTCTGCGTAACGCGCCTCTTTATAACTCCGCATTCCACGCTGCCAGTACAGCATCGCGATCAGGACCGCAAGGAGTGCACCTAACAGACTGTTCAGCCAAAGCTGTGATTTGGAATACCATCCTTCTTTCGGGCATATTTCAAAATACCAGGTATCATTCGGAACCTCACATACGACTTCCAGGGCATTATTCATCACCGGTTCCTCGCATTGCGCAATCGTGAGCTTTTTACCTGTGACAGGATTCTTTTTCCATACCTGATAATGATAAGATGCTTCCTCCAGCTTTTCCAGCTTAACCTCATCTATAAATTTCTCCCAGTCAATAACCAGAATCGTAAATCCCCAGAATTCTTCCTGCCCGTTTTCTCCTTTCACATAGACCGGATCGAATAATAATGCGCCATCTCCGCCCTGCACCAGCTGAAACGGACCTGCGATCGTATATTCTCCACTGTTTTTTGCGATTGTTGCACTTGTCTTCCGATCCGGGTCAGTAAGCATGTCCAGTCCCATTGCTTCTTCATTCCCACTCAGCGGATACACAGACGATACGGTGCCGCCTTTTGCCAGTTCGATCACATCGATCACATCGTCATCGGCCATCATAAACCCGGAAAGCTCCGTAAAATGCTCATCGGATATCGTACTTCCGGACTCAATGATCTGTTTCAGCAGATCGGATTTTGACAGATATTTATTAATCTGCGCCTCTATTCTCCGGACTGTAGCCTCCGCTGTATACGTCGCTTTTAGTTTTTCTTCATTTATACGGTTCATTATCTGCAAATGCACCGCACAGTTTATCCCGATAAACATAACAATAAATACCAGTATTGTCTTGTTCCGGATTCTCCCAGTATATTTTTTCTTATCCATAGCTGTATTTTCTCTTAGTTGTCCTCCAGAGCAAACTCTGTAAATTTCTCCATCTCTTTTGTCTTGAACTTATTTTTATGATAGAAAATCTGACGATACATCGTAATTTCTATATCTTTCACATCCAAAAGTGTGAGTTTCTTTTTCTCAATATCATCTCCTACTGCAAAACGTGGCAGGAATGAAACGCCTCCCCCACGCATCAGCATTTTTTTGATAAATGCAGTATCACTGATCTCCAGCATCGGAGAAAGCTCTTTTCTTCTTAACGCCAGCTGACCATCAAGTGCCTGCCTGTAATTGGCATTGCGTTCTGTAAGATAAAAAGGCTCTTTCAGCAGATCGTCAAGCAACAAATTTCTTTCTTTTGCCAATCGATGACTGACCGATGTCACAAACATAACCGGTTCTGCCTTCTCCATCACCTTGATCCAGTTGCTGTCCCATCTTGGTGTATCCAGAATATAGATGAGATCCAGCTCATTATGTTCCATCATCTGGATCAGCTTTTCCGGAGAATCTACCGTGATCCGGATAGAAACCCTGGGATACTGTTCCCTGAATTTCCTTATGATCTTTGGAAATTTCACCGTACACAGAGACTCGATCGTCCCGATGTGAAGTGGATTTTTCAATTCATCCGCATCATTCATGGATGCTTTCGCCTGATGAACATCATAAAGGATCCGGTTGGCATGCTCCAGAAATTCTTCCCCCTGCGGGGTAAGCACCACTTTCTTTCCTGTCCTGTCGAACAGCCTTTTCCCAAGTTCGTTTTCCAGCTGGCGGATCTGAACCGTCACTGCCGACTGCGAATACCCCAGCATCTCTGCCGTTCTGGAAAAACTCTGCATCTGCGCGATCTGTGTAAAAGTCTGTAATTGACGTAATTCCATCTTCTGACTCCATTATGAAAAATTTTCAACGTCTTCATAAAATCTATGAATTTGTTTCACTCATAAGTTGATGGTACAATATAACTAATAAGACGTCAATCCTTTTTACTTACGTGAAACAATTATTTTACAGGAGGTTTACTATGTCCTTTATCAGTGTTTTTGATGTCATGGGACCGAATATGATCGGACCATCAAGCTCCCATACTGCGGGAGCTGCCAGAATCGCTCTGCTTGCAAGAAAGCTTCTCACCGGTTCTCTTAAAAAAGTAGAATTTACCCTTTATGGATCTTTTGCCAAAACCTATCATGGTCATGGTACGGACCGTGCTCTTCTCGGCGGTATTATGGGATTTGCCACCGATGACGTGCGCATCCGCGATTCCTTCCAGATCGCGACAGACAACGGAATCGAATATTCTTTCATTCCGAACAACGTAGAAACCGACGTACACCCGAATACCGTCGATATCCTGATGGTAAATGAAGAAGGGCAGGAGATGACGATCCGCGGAGAATCTCTCGGTGGCGGAAAAGCCCGCCTATGCCGAATCAATGGTGTGGAGGTTGATTTTACCGGAGAATACAGCTCGATCGTCGTCGTCCAGAAAGATGCACCGGGCGTTGTTGCTTACATTACCAAATGCCTCAGCGAACTTGGAATCAATATCGCATTCATGCGTCTGTTCCGCGAATCCAAAGGAAATACCGCTTATACCATCGTAGAATCCGATGATCTGGTACCGGAAGATATCGCAGATACAATTAGAAGAAACAAAAATGTATACAACGTTATGGTTGTTCAGATGTAGTTGGAAGGAGAGTACAGATTATGGATTTTAGAAATGCAAAAGAATTATTAAAAGTCTGTCAGGAACAAGGCCTTTCAATTTCTGCTGTGATGCTTCAGAGAGAGCTCACAGAGGGAGAACAGGATCCGGAAGAGACAGACCGCAAAATGGACCATGTTCTTGAGATCATGAAATCAGCCGCTTCTACTCCGATCCATACCCCGGTCAAATCAATGGGCGGACTGATCGGTGGCGAAGCTAAAAAAATCTCAGATCACAAGGATGCCGGAAAAGGTCTTTGCGGGGATCTTCTGGAAAGAGCTGTCATTTACGCGATGGCAACTCTGGAAACCAATGCTTCCATGGGTGTGATCGTAGCTTCCCCGACTGCCGGATCTGCCGGTATCGTTCCGGGACTTCTGCTTGCCCTCCAGGAAACCTATGAGCTTTCCGATGAACAGATCAAGCAGGGACTTTATAATGCCAGCGCGATCGGTTATCTTGCTATGCGCAATGCAACTGTCGCCGGAGCAGTCGGCGGATGTCAGGCAGAAGTCGGAATCGCATCTGCAATGGCGGCATCTGCAACCGTTGAACTGATGGGCGGATCCCCGGAACAATCCCTTGCCGCAGCATCCACTGTTCTTATGAATATGCTCGGTCTGGTCTGCGATCCGGTCGGCGGGCTGGTCGAATATCCTTGCCAGAACCGTAATGCTGCCGGTGTGGCAAATGCAACGATCGCTGCAGAGATCGCCCTTTCCGGAGTACGCCAGCTGATTCCATTCGATGAAATGCTGGAAGCGGTGTACACTGTAGGAAAGCGTCTTCCGGCAGAGCTTCGGGAGACAGCTCTCGGCGGCTGCGCAACGACACCGTCTGCATGCGCAGCCTGCCATATGTGTGATTAAACTTTGTAATGTTTTACAAATATAGATCAGCACACACTGCTTACAATTTTACGATATAAAAAGCTTCGGCTTTTTATAAATGAAAAGCTCCTTTTTCAGAAACGGTCCTCCTGTTTTTCTGAAAAGAAGCTTTTTTGTTTACTTATTTTAATTTTCTCACTTACTCATGTTTTTGAGGATTGCGAGAGTGCAAAGCACGTAGCAATCTGGTATCAAAGGGGTCAAAATACCTTTTGACCCCAACATCATGACATCTCATAATAATGCGCGTAAATTCCACCCTGCTCAAGCAATTCATCATGATTTCCCCGTTCAGCGATTCCATTATTTGCAACCACAAGAATCTCATCCGCATTGCGGATCGTAGAAAGCCGGTGTGCGATCGTGATCGTGGTCCGGTTCTTCGCAAGCTCTTCCAGGCTCTGCTGGATCCAGCGCTCACTCTCATTGTCAAGCGCACTGGTCGCCTCATCCAAAATCAATATCGGCGGGTTCTTAAGAAATACTCTTGCAATCGAAATCCTCTGCTTCTGTCCACCCGACAGACGGGTTCCTCGTTCTCCTACAAAGCTGTCATATCCATCCGGCAGGGACATGATAAATTCATGGATATTTGCCTTCTTCGCCGCATCGATAATTTCTTCCATCGATGCCCCCGGTTTTCCATAAGCAATATTTTCCCTGATCGATCCACAGAACAGATAGACATCCTGCTGTACCAGTCCGATCTGGCTTCTCAGACTTTCCAGTGTCAGCTTTCTTACATCCTGCCCGTCGATCGTGATCACACCTCCGGTCACATCATAAAATCTTGGAAGCAGGGAACAGATCGTCGTCTTTCCACTTCCCGACGGTCCCACAAGGGCAATGGATCTGCCAGCCGGGATCTTAAAAGATACCCGATCCAGTACCGGCGTATCATCATCGCTGTAATGGAAAGAAACATTTTTATATTCCACTTCACCCTTTACATTTTCAAGTGGCTCCGCATCCGGTGCATTTACAATCTCCGGCTCCGTCTCCACAACATCCAGAAAGCGCCGGAAACCGGAAAGACCTTTCTGCATCATCTCGGTAAGCTCCACAAGAATCTGGATCGGGCTGATAAAAATTCCGATGTAAAGCGCATACATGGCAAGATCGGCAGCTTCCATTTTCCCATGTGCGATCAGCCATCCACCAAACACTAATGTGATCAGATACATCATTCCCTGGAAGAAAAGATTGCCACTCATAAAGCTTCCCATACAATGATAGTTTGCATCCTTGGATACCAGAAATCCTTCATTGCTTTTCTCGAATTTCTCCCGTTCAATCTTTTCATTTGCAAAAGACTGTACCACACGGATTCCCGCAAGTGTATCCTGCAGACTGGAATTGACATCCCCGATCTTTCTCCGGTTGTCCATAAAAGTCTCCTGCATCTGACGGTTCTGCTTATAAGAAAAGATCAGCATAAATACAACCATCACAAGCAGCGGAATCGCCAGTCTCCAGTTAATAAGAAACAAAAATGTAAACGAACCAACGATTTTAATTACGGATATAAATAAATTCTCCGGTCCATGGTGCGCAAACTCGGAAATATCAAACAGATCCGACACCAGCTTGCTCATCATCTGTCCGGAATTATTCTGGTCATAATAAGAAAAAGAAAGTCTCTCATAATGATCAAATAACTTCTGGCGCATATCCCGTTCCATATGTGCCCCCATCATATGGCCCTGATAACTGACATAATATTTACAAAATGTCTGTATGATATACATCACAAGCAAAGCCAGTCCGATCGGCAGAAGTGCTCCAAGGATCTGTAACGGATCCTCTGTAAATAAAGTCTTTGTCAGTGATCTTAAAATCTGTGGAAATGCAAGATCCACCAGACTGATGATCGCCGCACAGATCAGATCCAGAAAGAATACTGTCCTGTACGGCGCATAATATTTTACAAATTTTTTCAGTGTATGCATCACTTTCTTTTGTGCAATGTCCGGATTCCCCGTTTTATCACACTTTACCTCCTTATCCCCAAAATCTTATATTGCTATTATATCGGGAATCTTTCGTTATTTCCACCTTATTCTCAAATTACTTTGGGAATTTTCCTTCCTTCATCTTTTTATTCTGCTGTTTTTATGCTATGATAGGACAGATTGTTATGAGAGTAACTTATTTATTGCACTTGAAAGGGGTATTTCTATGAATTTTATAACAAAAAGCTGGAAAGGCATCTTACTTTGTCTGGTCATCGCCGTTCCATGCTGGTTTCTCGGACAGACATTTCCAATCATCGGCGGACCGGTATTCGGTATCCTTGCTGGAATGATCATCACTTTATTATTAAAAGACAAATCCATGTTTCAGGACGGTATTACTTTTGTGTCAAAGAAGGTTCTTCAGTACGCAGTAATCCTTCTCGGTTTCGGACTGAATCTCTCCGTGATTCTGGAAACCGGAAAACAGTCACTGCCAATTATCGTAACGACAATTTCAACGTCCCTGATCATTGCATATCTGTTACATAAAGTTATGCATGTACCGGGAAATATTTCCACACTGGTCGGTGTCGGATCTTCCATCTGCGGAGGCTCTGCAATTGCCGCAACAGCACCGGTCATTGATGCGGATGATGAAGAAGTTGCACAGGCAATCTCTGTTATCTTCTTTTTCAACATGCTCGCCGCACTGTTCTTCCCGTCACTTGGTGCACTGCTTGGATTCTCAACCAAAAGCGGGGAAGCCTTCGGTATCTTTGCCGGAACTGCGATCAACGATACCTCTTCCGTAACTGCAGCAGCCTCCACCTGGGATTCGCTCTACGCCCTCGGTTCTGCCACACTGGATAAGGCAGTTACGGTCAAACTTACCAGAACGCTCGCGATCATCCCAATCACACTGGTTCTCGCATTTATCCGGACACGCAGCTCCAAAGCCGAAGGAAAGAAAGTAGAATTTAAAAAGATTTTCCCGATGTTCATCCTCTACTTTGTTCTCGCTTCCGTGATCACAACGATCGCAACTTCAGCCGGCGTATCCGCAGATGTATTTACTCCGCTGAAGACACTCAGCAAGTTCTTCATCGTCCTCGCTATGAGTGCAGTCGGTCTGAATACGAATATCATCAAGCTGATCAAAACCGGCGGCAAACCACTCGCTCTTGGTTTCTGCTGTTGGATCGGTATCACGATCGCCAGTCTTTCCATGCAGCATGTGCTTGGAATCTGGTAAATGAAAATCTTTCTCATACTTCAAAAGCCTTGCATAAAGCAGGGCTTTTTCTATAATACAGCTTGCCGATGCCAGCAAGCTGTTCCTCTTATTATCCTTATATCTTATACAATTACTTCCAAAATCCTTTTCCCTTGATACTCCAAGTTCTGGATTCCGCGCTTCTTATTTTTATTAAAATTGAAACTTAACAAATATCCCCTGTCCTGTTTATAGTATTCCAGATATTCAAACAACTGCTCTCTATACTTCTATATTTTTTCTGCCGATTCTGCCGATTTTTCTGCCGACTGCATTACTTGCACATTAGAATGTCCAGAAAAGGGAATGTCCATGCCATAACACTAAACATTCCCTTTCCCATGGTTGATTTTTCATTATCTGTAATTCTCCGATTCCCACATTCGAAAACTCTCTCAGATTTTATTTTTCGATTCACCACTACTACACAGCTTTTCTGATGGATATTTCTCCCTTTTTCCACATCTCAAAATACAGATCAAATCCTAACTTCATTATACTATCCAGACTTTCTCAAATTTCCATTTATATAGATGGCAAAAAGGGCAGCATACAAGATTTTGCTCCTGTATGCTGCCCTCATCATATGGTGTATTTGAAAGTTTTTAACGTATTGTCATTATCCTTCGATACTGATATATTTCTTCTCTTCTACTGCCGGTTTTACTTCTTTCTTCGGGACAAAGAGTTTCAGGATACCATGCTTAAACTCAGCCTTGATATCTTCTTCCGTGATATCTTCACCTACATAATAACTTCTCTGGCAGGCTCCTGCGTAACGTTCACGACGGATGTACTTACCAGTTTCTTTCTCCTGCTCATCCTGATCCAGTCCTTTGGCAGCGCTGACTGTCAGATATCCGTCATTCAGTTCTGCTGTAACTTCATCTTTCTTGAATCCCGGAAGATCGATCTCCAGTTCATAACCATCTTTTTTCTCTTTGATATCTGTCTTCATCAGATTGCCTGCATGATGTCCATACAGTTTTCTCTGGATCTTACGATCTGCTTTATCATCATAAAATGGAAAATCAAAGAAATCATCAAATAAGTTATCATTAAAAATACTAGGCATTAACATAAGTCGTTCCTCCTTATAAATCTATCTGAATTTAGCTAACTTTCTTTTTAAGCGGCTGCCTCATCTGGCAGCCTTGTAACCGGACGCTTACAATCCGCATTCTGATTATCCCTCAATGGAAATGTATTTCTTCTGTTCTACAGCAGGTTTTGCTGCTTCTTTCGGTACGAACAGTTTCAATGTACCGTCTTCAAATTTGGCTTTGATGTCTTCCTGTTTGACACCGTCGCCTACATAAAAGCTCCTGCTGCAGGATCCACTGTAACGTTCACGGCGGATGTACTTGCCATCTTCAGCTTTTTCATCTTTCTTCGTGTTCGTCTCGGCACTGACTGTCAGATAACCATCTTTCAGTTCTGCTTTTACATCTTCTTTTTTAACTCCAGGCATGTTCATCGTTACTTCATAGCCTTTATCGGTATCTTTTACATCCGTTGTCATAAGTCCGGATTCACTGTAATCATATCCTCCAAATGGTTCTCCAAAGAAATCATCCAATAAGTTCTCTCCAAAAATACTAGGCATTAACATAAGTCATATCTCCTTTCAAAAGACATTTATTAATTTATTTAGCACATTCGGATTTACTCTGAAGTGTTGTTGTCATCTCAAACACCGGTCGGTGGAATCTTTATCATCTCTTTTTGTTCCCCTTCCTTTGTTCTATCTGTAATATAACACTTATTATTAGCACTGTCAATAGGTGAGTGCTAATAATTTTGTGAAGATTTTGTGAACGCTACGAGCCATGCAAAATGGTGAAAAAAGACGCCCTGCCAGTTTACTTACATAAATGGTCGTTTTTTTCCACATAACTGTTCTGATTAGATTGCAAGCAGATTCTTGAAATCTGTGCCATGCTACCATCCTTTCCAGTCCAAAAGAAAAGCGTAAGCAATATCTCTATCACTCACGCCTTCTCTAAACATTTTATTCTTTTTTCAATGCACTTTTAATCCATCCGCACATAATAAGCCATCGAAAATCTACAATTTTATAAATACTGACTGAACTCTACCTTCTCCTTATTCGGTCCTTCAATCGTAAAGAACCGCACGCCGTTATCCCAGAACGGCAGGAAATGAATGGTATCCTTCGTTGTATTCATTTTTTCTGCTTCAATATACTGATATACTTCCTCAATATCCTTCACATTGATTGCCACATGATCAATTGCTCCGCTCTCCATCTTTGCAGCCTTATTTTCATAAGTCTCGATCACAAGCGTTTCCAGTTTCAGAAATGCAACCTTTTCGTTTGCTTCTTCATTCACCGTCTGAAGTGCGATCTCAAAACCCAGTTTCTGATAAAAAGCAATTGTTTTTTCAATATCATTTGTCGGAATCCCGATATGCTGAATCCCTGTTGTATATGTTTTCAGATCCATCTTAACGTCCCATCCTTTCTTCTGCCTGTGCAAGCGTCGGCATCGCAGGAATCGCACCTTTTTTCTCTACACAAAGGCTTGCCACTGCGTTGCCAAACCGCACATACTCTTTCAGTTCATCCATCGTAAATGCTTCCGGTCTCTTTCCGGCTTTGCTGATACAGTACAAAAATCCTCCCCAGAAAGAATCTCCTGCACCATTGGTGTCCACCACTTTGCTCACAAATCCCGGAATATGTACACCGCCTTCTTTGCAGTACAGATATGCTCCATCGCTTCCCAGCGTGACTGCAACGATCTTGACACCTTTCCGGAATAAAATTTCCGCCGCTTCTTCCGGACTTTCTTTGTCTGTCAGAAGTTTCGTTTCTTCATCTGAAATTTTCATGATATCCACATAAGGAATCAGACTTCTCATCTGTTTCTTTGCGGTCTCCTCATCCTTCCATAAAGAGGCTCTGTAATTCGGATCATACGAGATAATACTTCCTTTTTCTTTTGCGCGTCGGATCGCATAATGTGTGGTATCTCTTGCCGGCTGTTCCGTAAGTGACAGAGAACCTACATGGAAAATATGTGTCTTATCCAGAATATCAATATTGATTTCTTCTTTTTCCATTCTGGTATCTGCTCCTGGTTTTCTTGCAAAAGAAAATGTTCTCTCTCCATTCTCATCAATATTTACAAACGCAAGGGTCGTAAAATATTTTTCATCCAGAAGCATTCCTTCCGTTTCCACGTTTTCTTTTTCCAGCACAGATTTCAAAAATTCTCCATGCATATCCTTTCCGGCCTTCCCGATAAAAGCGGTATGTCCACCAAGTTTCGCCACCGCAACTGCAACATTTGCAGGAGCACCACCCGGATTCTGGGCAAATAGTGTCTGCCCGTCTTCATTTACTCCCTGCCAGGTGAAATCGATCAGGATCTCACCAAATGTTGTAATATCGTAAAGCGACCGTTTTGCGGCATCATTGGTATCCGCAAGAAGTCCTGCTTCAAGCAGTCTCTCCAAAATCTGATTACATTCATTTTCTTCATCTGTATGAACATGCAGTTCTCCAAATTCAAATTCCGGCATACTCAAGACACCAAGCATTGATTTTGCATTTACCACATATCTTCCGCTGCAAAGCTCTACATCACATGAAATCCGTTCTGCAATACTTACAAGCTTTCGTGCATTTGTCATGGTTCCTAAAATTACTTTTGCAATCATTTTTTCCTCCTAAGCAAATATGCTGATGATCAGGGCACAGATAAGACCGGTAAATCCGATAATCGTCTCCATTATCGTCCATGATTTTAAGGTTGTCTTTTCATCAATTTCAAGTAAGGAACTTACCAGCCAGAACCCAGAATCATTCACATGGCTAAATGCAGTTGCACCACCGGTGATCGCGCACACCATTGCGGCAAGATACAACGGTGAAAGACCTGCTACTGCCGGCATGGATGCCATGATTCCGGCTGCCATCGTCATCGCAACCACTGCCGCTCCAACCGATGCTCTTACCAGAGCCGCAATCAGAAATGCAACTAAGATTAACGGAAGACCGCTCTTTTCAAGTGCCGGTCCGATGATGTCTCCCATCCCACAGTCCTGAAGCACCCAACGGATGATTCCGCCTCCGGTAATAACCAGAAGGATCTGTCCTGTCGGCCGGAGAGATCTGTCCATGATCTTTTTCAACTGTTCCCCGTCATATCCCTGCTTCTTTCCAAGAAAATACATTGCACACAGAACTGCAATGATCAGTGCTACAAATGGTGTTCCCAAAAATTCCAGTACCGGTCGTATTCCATCAAATGCCGAAATATATTCCGAAAGTGTGCTGCACAGAATGAGTACCAGCGGAACAAGGATGATCGCAATGACGGTTGAAAATTTTGGAAGATTTGCTTCTTCCTCTTCCCTTACTTCTGAAACTGTAGTTGGAAGTCCGGTATGGATCTTGGTCCCGATAAATTTTGACCATAAAATTCCGGCAAAAATAAGTGATAAAATTCCGATCGGCACACCAACTGCGATCATAATTCCAAGATCTACTCCAAGCATATTGGCAACCAGAACCGATCCTGCTGACGGCGGGATAAAGGCAAATCCGGTTGCAAGACCTGCAAGAAGCGGAATCACATAATACAAAGTTGATTTTTTTGTTTTCTTTGCCAATCCGAAAGCAAGCGGAATTAAGATTACAACTCCTGCCTCAAAGAAAACAGTTGTTCCAACTACGAGTCCGGTAATTCCAAGCGCAATCCCTGCTTTTTTTTCACCAAATCTGTTAACCAGTGTCTGTGCAACACACTGTGCGCCGCCCGACACCTCCAGTATTCCTCCGAACAGAGAACCCAGACCGATCAGCAATACAATTCCCTGTAATGTCTCTCCTGCACCTTTTTCTACTGTATTTACCAGCGTCGGAACCGGCATCCCGGCTCCGAGTCCGATCACCAGAGCAGAAATCAGCAGAGACAGTACCGGATGAATTTTGAATTTAATGATCAGCAGTAATAATAAGACGATTCCCGCTGCCGCAGCAATCAGCAGTCTTGCCGGATCTGCCGCAAATACTGTTTCTGACATTTTCATTTCCTCCCGTATTCTTCCTGATTAGTGAACATATTTGTGGATCGTTGCTTTTACAGCACCTGGTCCTGCGATCATTTCACGGAACATTTCTTCAATCTTTTCACCGACACCATCTTTGTAAAGATCGGTAAAGAACAGACGTTCATTGGACAGGATCGGTTTCAGCTGGTCTTTCAATGTCTCCGGCTTTCCAACTACGATGTCACCAAGCTGTTCTCCGATTTCTTCATTCATCGGATCCGGTGCCAGTTCGAATTTGTTTCCTTCATCATCGACTGCCAGCATATATCTGAGCCATCCTGCAATACCAAGCGGAATTGCTGTCAGTTTTGATGCATCTCCGTATTTTGCCACATAAGCTTTTACTGTCTCGCCAAAACGGATACCAACCATCTGTGATACGTCAACTGCCAGACGAAGGTTTGTATCTCCCAGATATTCATTCGGGAAACGGTCGTTAAACAGCTCATCTACAAATGCCTGCGGAGAAAGGATTCCAGGATCTGCCACTACCGGAAGTCCCTCATCATAAGCTACCATCCGTGCCATCTTCATCATGTCTTCATTAGTATTGAGCATATGTGCAAACAGATCATATCCAAGAACAACGCCAAGCGGACCTGTTGCAGAGTGAACCGGATTTAAGCATACAGTTACTTTCATTCTCTCTGAAAGATTAACGGTATTTCTGTCTGCCATATAGACACCAAAACCTTTTTCCAGTGCCGGACGTCCATTCGGGAAGCTATCCTCAATGACCAGATACTGCGGTTTTTCTGCATTTACAAACGGAGCTATGTAGGTCTTCTTTCCGGTGATAACCGGCTGCATTTTTTCCACACCGAGAGCTTCAAGATCGTCTGCGATCTGTTCGCTCGGACGTGGGGTGATCTTGTCGATCATAGTCCACGGGAAGGCAACTACTTTTTCATCACTTACATATGTAATGAAATCATCATCTACAAATCCCTGCTTCTTCCACTCTTCTGCCATTGTAAGAACAGATTCACGGAGTTTTGCACCATTCTTGGAACAGTTATCCATAGATACCAGTGCGATCGGGTATTTTCCTGCTTTAAATCTTTCATAAAGCATTGCTACCAATACTGCCATTGCTCCTGTTGCTTTGTCCGGGCCGTTCTTGATGTCCGCTTCTACAAATGGGAACCATGTTCCGTCTGCTTTCTGCAGAGCATATCCTTTCTCGGTAATTGTAAAGGATACCAGCTGAAGGGATTTGCTTGTAAAGATTTCTTTCAGACGGTTCCACTGTGCCTGATCAGAAGACTGTGCTTTTACTGCTTCTGCAAGAGATCCGAGTACTTTATATTCACGTGTTCCATCTCCATGTAAAATTACGCTCAGCCCAAGATTGTCATATGGATCATAAATTTTATCTACCACATCATAGTCAAATGTCTCTACACAGGTAATCCCTCTGTCCAGTATGCCTTCCTCCAGAAGTCCGTCTGCAATTCCACCGATAAAAATACGGAAAATATTACCAATTCCAAAATGAACCCATCCCGGTTCTTCTTTTGCTTTTTCAGATACCTTCTCCACATCATATCCCGGAAGTGCAATTCCTGCCTTCTCCCATGCCGCACGGTCTTTGATTCCTTCGATTGTTAACTTCATCTTATTACCTCCTGATTTACTTTTTCTTTTTTGTTATGTTTTTGTCTTACGCTTATATCTAAGTTGTAAGTGTAGTATATATCCACTGTATCCAATTGTCTATTGACAAAAAATACAATTTCGCAATCTTTTTTTATGCACTTTTCACAAAATCCATCTGTTGACTTGTTTTACATCAGCATCTATACTAAAATAAACCCAGATCTTATGTGTATGATTCACATATAAGCAAGTAAAGGAGAATAACATGCGTGAAAAAGGAATGACCACAATCACTTTAAAAAAAATAAATCGTGATAAGGTCTATCAATACATCTACAATCAGAAAGAAACTTCTAAACTTCAGATCGTCCAGGATCTGCAGATGGGACTTTCTACCGTCAGCCAGAATTTAAATGAGTTGGAAAACGACGGTCTGATCAGCCGGAATGGATATTTTGAATCAACCGGAGGACGAAAAGCCCAGATTATAAAAATTGTTGAAGATTTCCGTATTTCGATCGGACTTGGGATTTTAAAAGATATGTTTCATATTGTAGCCGTGAATTTACATGGGGATGCGATTGCAACCGAGACGATCGATCTTCCATATGAGAACAGCAATGCCTACTATACTGCCCTGTCCGCAAATGTAGAACTGTTTATTCAGACGAATCATTACGATCCCGAGAAAATTGAAGGTATTTCGATTGCCACACAGGGAATCATCTCACCGGAGGGAACTGTCGTAACCTACGGCGATATTATGGGAAATGCAAATATGCAGCTTTCAGATTTTTCCTCCAGACTTCCGTATCCGTGCCATCTGGAACATGACTCCAGAGCAGCGGCGGATCTGGAGCTCTGGAATCATCCGCAGCTTGACAGTGCACTGGTCTTTCTGCTGAATCCAAACCTGGGCGGTGCGATCATCACCGGGCATGAAGTCCATCAGGGAAATCATATGCGCAGCGGGCTGATCGAACATATCTGCATCGACCCGGACGGTCCAAAATGCTACTGCGGCAATCATGGATGTCTGGAAACTTATTGCTCCGCTAATGCTCTGAAAGCTGCTTCCGGTATGCCGATCAAAGATTTTTTTAATCTCCTGCATCAGACACAGGCTCCGAACCTTATGCAGATCTGGCGGAACTATCTGGATCATCTTGCTTTTGCGATCCGCAACCTGAATCTTGTGATTGACAGTCCGGTGATCATCAGCGGCTATCTTGCACCATATTTTCAGAAAACAGATATGCGGTATCTGCTAAATAAAGTCAATGAAGGTTCTCTCTTCCAGATGACCGAAGACCAGCTTCTGGTAGGAAATCACGGACAGTATACGCCGGCGATCGGCGCAGCACTCTATTATATCAAAAAGTTCCTGGCTCCGGCTGTGTCGTAATAATCGAACAGGCTGCACTTTGCTCATCGTATACACAAAACAAGATGGATATTTGATATCACTTTCCCCATTTTCCGGTAAAAATGATATCAAATATCCATCCTGTTTTTTTACGTTTTACCTAAACATTTTCAAAAAACTTCTACGCTTTCAGTACTTTCATCATCTGTTTCTTTGAAGGAACCTGCCCTGCAACCACCAGTTTTCCATCAATCATCACCGAAGGCGCCGTCATCACACCCAGTTTTACAATCTCAACCAGATCTGTCACTCTTTCAATCTCCGCATCGATTCCAAGTTCCTCCAGACATTCTTTCACAACTGCATTCGTCTTATCACAGTTCTCACAGCCGCTTCCAATTACTTTTATATTCATATCCTACCTCCAGATTTAATTGTTCAATTTCATAGGAAGTCCCACACATTCCTCCCACGCCACCGCGATTTCCCGGATCAGTGCGATTCCGATTTTGGAAATAAAGACAAGCTGAGACTTCGGCTGTGGTTCGTAAGGCGCATAATCCCGTTTCTTTCCGACTACATCAACTTTTTCCCATCCTTCTTTTTCCACTTTAAAGAAACCCTTCACACGGAATACATCCGGTTCAATCCTTGCAAGAAAGGTTTCCAGCTTTTCCTTCTGGATCTCTCCCGTAAAATCCATGGAAAATGTTTTTGGTTTATTTTTCGATGAATTCGTGGTATCTTCACATTCCGCCCATTTGTACAACATCAGATCCATATCATAAAACGAACGGTCAATATTTCCATTGGCACTCTCTGTAATTGGGCATACCGGATTAATTTCACGCACTTTGTCTTTCACCTGTTCAATCTGCTCGCTGCCCACCAGATCAACCTTTGTCAGAACCGCAAGATTGCAGTGTTTAAGTTGACGGTCAATTGTCTCTGAATCCCCGATCTGATCCAGAAAATTATAACAGTCCACCAGGCAGATGCATCCTCTGAAGTCATATGCTCCAGGCGCCATTACTTCTGTGGCTGCAAGAATTTCTTCTGCATTAGACGGGTCCCCGAATCCAGAGCTTTCCACAAACACATATTCCAGACCTTTCTGTGCCATCTGCGTCAGTGCATCCACAAAGGATAAACGAAGGCAACTGCAAAAAATAGAGCCTCTGTTCAATTCTATCATCTGGATATCATTATTCTGAAGCACCGTTCCGTCAATACTGATCTTTCCCAGTTCATTCTGGATTACCCCAACCTTTGTTCCTTCCATGTTTTCCAGCAGATTTCTCAAGATTGTCGTTTTCCCAGCTCCTAAGAACCCTGTCAGAAAATATAATTTAATTTTACTCATGATTCATTTTCTCCTTTTCCGTATTACAATTGCAATTTAAAAGTCCGGCATAATCTCCCGGAATCATCAGATGCCCCACTGTCTTATAAACCTCATTCATTACGTCTATGTCCAGAGAATACTTCATCCATTTTCCTTCTTTGCGCGCCTTTACGATTCCCAGATCACACATCAGCTTCATATCATGCGATAAGGTCGGCTGTGTAATATGAAATTCCTCCAGGATCTTACAGGCACATAATTCTCCTTCGGATAACATGTCGATGATCTTCAGGCGTTTCGGATCCGACATCACTTTGAATATACGGGCATATTTTTCATAGTCTATCTGCATTTCCTTCGTAAATCGCTCCTTCCTAATGTCCGGCGGGTAGCAAATTCATATGCCTTTTCGTGCAAGCACGAACGGCATATGAGTTTGCTACCCTATATTATCACATTAAACCCATACCCCACAATGATGATTCCGATACACACGATTCCAATGAATGTTCCGAGTAACTTTTTCTTAATCGCTTTTGACAGCATTACCATAGATGGAAGTGAAAGGGTTGTCACTGCCATCATAAACGAAAGAATCGTTCCAAGTCCTGCCCCTTTTGCTAGCAGGCTTTCTGCGACTGGGATGGTTCCGAAAATATCCGCATACATGGGAACGCCTACTGCTGTCGCCAGTGGCACGGCGTACCAGGTCTGTTTTCCAAGAATGCTTCGGACGATATGCTCTGGGATCAGATTGTGGATAGCTGCCCCGATGATGACTCCGACAACGATATACGGAGCTACCTTTTTGACGGTAGCCACAACCTGATTTTTTGCATAATCCATACGGTCTGCTATTGTAAGCGACGGTGAATCTACCTCCACATTCGATGCCTGGCGGATAAAATCTGCCACCTGATCTTCCATATGCATTCTCTCAATGATTGTTCCCCCGGCAACCGCTATGACCAGCCCAACGATTACATACGCAAATGCGATCTTCCCTCCAAAGACACTCATCAGCAGAACCAGTGATCCCAGATCTACCATCGGAGACGAAATCAGAAACGAAAAGGTAACTCCAAGCGGCAGCCCCGCACTGGTAAATCCCATAAAAATCGGAATTGATGAGCAGGAGCAGAACGGTGTCACCGTCCCAAGAAGTGCCCCGATCAGATTCGCCCAGATTCCGTGAAATCTTCCCATGATCTTCCTGCTTCTCTCCGGTGGAAAATAGCTTTGAATATAGGATATCACAAAGATCAGCACCGCAAGCAGCACAAAAATTTTTATGATATCATACAGGAAAAAGTGAAGAAATTCTCCTGGAAACCTCCCCTCTCCCAATCCGGCTTTAACAAGAAGTTTTCCGATCAGATCTTTCAGCCAGTGCATTCCAAGAATCTGGTCCTGAAAGAAATCCCATCCGTTTTTTATGATTTTCATTCTCTCTCCCTTCCCATAGAAATATAGAAATATTTCTATATATTTTTCATTTTTTAACCGGTGCAATCTATTTCTCACACCGGTTTTCTAACTACATCTTACTCTTCATATAGAATTTTGTCAATATGTTCCCGCTTTTTTTCTAATTTATCCCCTTCGCATTTGGATAGATTTTCTTCATCTTTGCGTCATCATAATGTGCATCCACCCACTTCTGGACAACATTCGTCGCCTGCACACCATTTCCTCTCTCATCATATCTTACCAGTGCCACACAGGATACCAGAATGTTGCAAACCATAAATCCCAGTAAAATCCAGGTCAAAATCTTTCCTGCAACTGCCGGTATTTTTTCTATCCATTTTTCCACAGGTGGAAATAATATTTTAAACCACACAACCGCAGCAATTCCCCAGAAAAAGCAGTAAAGCAGATTGATTCGACCTCCCAGGTTAAACGGGATCTTACTGTAATCCCAGAACACTTTTCCAAATACAAGTTCCGTAAACACACTGCAGAAATACTCATAAGCACCACCAAGCAATGTTCCTGTAAGGAAAAGAAAACGATCCCCTTTATCCTTATATTTATACAAAAGTGCTGTGACAAGCGCAATTGCAAGCCCCCAGACAATGCTGAACGGTCCCCAGACCACACTGCTTCTGCTCATCCATACTCCAGCCGTCACACGACAGAAAATCGTTTCTGTGATATCTCCCAGAAAAGCACCGATCATAAACAGCATCACGATCTTATAAAAGCCGCACCCTTTTGCAAATACCTTTTCTTCGTTCTCTTCCCGGATTTCCTCTTCAATTTTTCTTGCCTTTGGATATGCTTTTTTCAGACGCTTTTCCAGACTTCCGGCAATCTTTCCCGCAATTTTTGTGCTGATCTTATCCATCCCGGCATCCGTTGCGATCCAGCGCTCCGGCTTCTTACTCTTTCCGGTAAGAAGCATAAAGGAACCAAAGATATCCACAAAAAGTACACCGATCAGTGTCAGCAGCACAATATGCATCAGAAGCTTCGGCAGAATATGTAATAAAATCAACGTGATCCCATTGCACCATCTCACTGCCAGATAACCGAGCACACCCCAAAATAGTGAAGCCGGAAGACAAATATATCCATCCAGGTTCCATTTGATATTTGAATAATCCCACCATCTTGCCTTGAATGCTTTTTCGATCAGATGTCCACTGACCCATTCTGCAACTGTTGCATAGACCGTTGCAAAGATAAATAGCCAGATTCCCCGAAGTTCCTGTAATCCCACTGTCATCGCAATTGCGGTCAGACCATAGAGAACACAGAACGGTCCATTTACCAGACCTCGGTTAGCAAACTTTCTCTGTTTCAAAGTTGCCGATATCGTTTCCAATACCCAGCCACCAAAAGAATAAATAAAAAAGAGCCACAGTAATTCATATCCAGTATAGTAATTCATAGTCTTCTCCTTTGTAAATTCATGGTATCATCTTATCATGCCAACCATGAACTTACAATTGGGATTTTATCCGTAAAGATATTATATAACACCAATCGTTTTTACAACCGGTTAAACCGGTATCCGACTCCCCATACCGTCTCGATGATCTGCGGATTCCGCATATCCACATCGTCATTTCATTTCTTATAGTCGAAATTCGGACTGCGCCTTCTGTTTTTTCTGTATATTTATTTGTTTATCTTATATATTTTTCTATTTTTCATTTGTATTCCTAATTTATTTCATATATTTAAAATTATTTTATTTTTTTCAGAATTTTTATTGACATTTTGCATTTTATGAGATATTATAATATCAACAAAACAAAGGAGGACGGACCACCAGAAACTTAATCTTAACTCCAAAGTCTAAGAAAGTAAGAGGTATGGACCAAAGGACACTTAATTTAAAACTCGGACAAATCTAATGAAAGTAAGAGGTACGGACCAAAAGGAACATAATTTAAAACCAGAACAAAATCTAATGAAAGTAAGAGGTACAGACCACCGGAAACTTAATTTAAAACCAGAACAAATCTAATGAAAGTAAGAGGTATGGACCAAAAGGAACATAATTTAAAACCAGAATAAATCTGATGAAAGCAAGAGGTACAGACCAATGGCAAGATAATTTATACAATATCAAATCAATGAGAGTAAGAGGTGTAGACCAATGGCATAATAATTATTGAAATTTACATAGAAAAAACTATTTGAGATAATAGTTTCAGATAGATAAGAAGTGAATAAGGAGGATAATCCAATGGATGGATCAAATTAAAATCCACTGTAGCTGAAAGATCAGATACAGTGGATTTTTTATGACATATTTTCTGTTCCAAAGTTCAAGAGCGCGCCTGCTGACGCGCTCAATTTCTGCTGATTCATAGTACAGCGGATTCTATGAAGTCTTCCGGTCCATATCCCATACTGCCTTACCATCATCACAGTATTCCAGATCCGGGCATTCCCCCTGTACAAAGGAATAAACCGGTTCTTTTCCTTCATATTCCTGAATGATACCATTTAATTTGGCAAGCATTTTTTCTTTATCACCCGGAAGATGTCCTCTGACTCTCACATGGATAAAGTCATGAAAACCATCATATAAAATATTTGCTCCTGCTTTTTCCGGTGCGATCCTCTCGATCAGATGATATTCTTCCCGAATTGTTTCCAGCTCATCTGCCGGAACAAAAGTACCTTGCCGTATATCTTGATACAACGGAACTTCTTTATGCAGAAACATGGAAAAATTCACTACATGCGCCGGATTGGTCCTGTTCAGGAACTGCGCCAGTGCTTCTGCATTTTCCATTCCTCTTCCTTTTCCTGCGACTCCGGTCATAATATGTGCATCATAGATCAGTCCTGCTCCATGAAGCCTGTCGATTGCCTGATATGCCTGTGCCAGATCATGATCTTTTTTCATAAATTTCAGCACATCATCCAGTCCGCTCTCGATTCCAAGATACAGATGCTTTACCTTTTTTCTAGCAAGCATTTCCAGCTCTTCCTGGCTTTTATGTAAAATACTCGTAACAGTCGCATCCATATTAATCCCTTCACATTCCGGGAAGTAATATGCGATCAGATCCAGAATCTCATACAATTTTTCTGTCTTCAGACCAAATGCATTACCATCCCCCAGAAAGATCTTCTTCGGCTTCCCATGCAGTTCCCGCACTCTCTTTAGTTCCGCTTCAATCTGTTCCATCGGAAGTTCCCGATACTTCAGATGCCGGAATAAATTACAGAATTTACACTGATTATATGAGCATCCAACCATAACCGGAAGCATGAAAGAGCTTCTTTCCATCGGGGCCCGGCAAATCTGTCCTTCGTAATCCATATGTCACACTCCTATGCTTCTACATAATAGACATAATTTTCTTTTCTTGGTTTTGCTGCAGGAAGTTCTGCTGCCGCATATCCAAGTACGCAATGACCGATTCCTTCATAGTCTCCTTCGATTCCCCATTTTTTCAGAAGAGCCTTTCCTTCCTCGGATTCAAATTCTTCTTTTGCCCGGTGGATCCAGCAGCTTCCGATTCCAAGCGAATGCGCTGCATTCATCAGATTTCCCATCACAAGACTTCCATCATAAAGATATGTCGGTCTTGCCTTATCTGCAAGTACAATAAGAACTACCGGTGCACCATAAAACGGATCTGTATCGGTTCCCATAATTTTTGCATTCATTGCTGAAAGCTGATCTCTTGTTGCTTTATCCGTCACTGCCACGATGATCGGTGACTGCATTCCCATTCCCGTTGCCGCATAAGTTCCGGCCTCAATGATCGTATCCAGATCCTCTTTTCTGATCATATCCGGTTTGTATCCACGGACACTTCTGCGTTCTTCCATATTTTTGATTACTTCATTCATAAATTTTCAGCTCCTTTCAAATCTGCTTCTATTGTAGCACGATTTGAAAGGAGCTGTATGTATCTTATTTATTAAATTTTTATATCTGGCTTATTTTTCTTCGCCCCAGACTTCTTCCGCAATTTCTTTTACCAGTGCAAGCTTCTTCCACTGTTCTTCTTCTGTCAGTTTATTTCCGATTTCACAGGAAGCAAATCCACACTGTGGACTCAAATACAGTCTGTCGAGCGGGACATATTTTGCTGCTTCATGGATTCTCTTAATTACGTCTTCTTTATCTTCCAGCTTTGGTGACTTGGTTGTGATCAGACCGAGAACCACTTTTTTATCACCACTTACACTCTTCAACGGCTCAAATCCACCAGAACGTGCATCATCAAATTCCAGATAATATGCACTTACATTTTCACGGGCGAATAAAGCTTCTGCCACACGGTCATATGCACCACTGCTTGCATAAGTAGAATGGAAATTTCCACGGCATACATGAGTGTTGATCACCAGATCCTCCGGCGCTCCCTCAATTGCACGGTTATTGATAGCAAGAAGCTGTTCCATGATTTTCTGAAGTCCTGCTTCGTCCGTTCCGAAAATTGCTGCAGCATGTGGATCTACACACATTCCCCATGAACAGTCATCCAACTGAATGTTTCTACAGCCCGCATCATACAGGTCACGAATAACTTTCTTATATCCATTTGCGATATCTTCTGCCAGTTCTTCCACATCCGGATAATACTGATTGGTATTTGGAAGGGACATCGGCATAATAAACTGTTCCAGGAACTGTGCCGGTGCCGGAATCGTCTGCTTTGCTACTGTATTTTCATCTTCCAGTGCCTTTACAAATTTAAAATGTTCTACAAATGGATGCTGATCTACGGAAATTTTTCCAGTCAAATAAGTATCATCGATCATTGCAGCTTCACCGTGGAACGGAAGTCCGGTCTTAGTCGGCTCATGTCCTACCCCGTTAAATCCCCACATGAAATCAAGATGCCAGGTTGCTCTTCTGAACTCGCCGTCTGTGATCACATGATATCCGGCTTTTTTCTGCTTCTCTACCAGGTCTAAAATTGCAGCATCCTCTACTTTTGTCAGTTCTTCTTTTGAAATCTTTCCTTCTTCAAAATCTCTTCTTGCTCTTTTCAGTGTTTCCGGTCTTAAAAAACTTCCTACATAATCATAACGAAATGGTGTATTTTTACTCATAATATAGCTCTCCTTTTCTCTTTCGTACTGTCTGTCTTTTATGTTTGAAAGTATAACAGAGTATTCTGCATCTGAAAAATACAAAAAAAATGCAGTTTGCCATAGTTTAAAACTATAGCAATATCAAAAAAATGTTTCACGCTCCCTGCTTCCATGCTACAATATTACCAGGATATCTGGTCAGAAGTATTTTCCGCTAAGATACATTTTCCTGATACTTTTCTGATATCCCAAACCCAAAAACAATATTCTTTATAGAAAGTGAAAAATATGACTCTTCAACAATTAAAATACGTCGTAACTGTTGCTGAAACAGGAACAATTACCGAAGCCGCAAATCGTCTTTATATTTCCCAGCCAAGCCTGACAAACGCAATCCGTGAACTGGAAAAAGAAATGAAGATTACCATTTTTCTCCGGACTAATAAAGGGATCATCCTTTCAAAAGAAGGCGAAGATTTCTTAGGATACGCCAGACAGGTGCTGGAACAGGCCGCTATTCTCGAAGATAAATACAAAGGAACTTCCGGCGGGAAAAAGAAATTCTGTGTATCCACGCAACACTATTCTTTCGCTGTCAATGCCTTTGTCGATCTGATCAAAACCTACGGACAGGATGAATATGATTTCAGTCTCCGCGAAACCCAGACATACGAAATCATCGAAGATGTAGCAAAAATGCGCAGCGAGATTGGAATTCTTTTCTTAAATAATTTTAATGAAACGGTTCTGGAAAAAATTTTAAAATCCAACGGGCTTATTTTTCATCAGCTGTTTGTTGCAAAACCACATGTATTTATCAGCAGACATCACCCTCTCGCCGATCACAAAATAATCACCAATGAAGAACTGGACGATTATCCATATCTTTCCTTTGAACAGGGTGAACACAATTCTTTTTATTTTTCAGAAGAAATCTTTTCTGTATCTGAACGCAAAAAAAATATCCGTGTACGGGATCGTGCCACCTTATTTAATCTTCTGATCGGGCTAAATGGCTACACAGTATGCAGTGGTGTAATTGACAAAAAGTTGAATGGAAAAGATATCATTGCCGTTCCTCTTGCTGACGAAAGTGATATGCGGATTGGGTATATTACACATAAAAAAAGGATGTTAAGCAGATTAGGGACAACTTATCTGGATGCCTTGAAAAAATATCTACAATAAAAAACTTCTGGAAGCAGTTTTCCTGTTTCCAGAAGTTTTTGTTTTAAAACAAACATACAATTCCATGCACAATAAATGCAGCAACCCATGCAATCACGCACTGAAAGATCACAACACCGATCGCCCATTTACCACCAAGTTCTCTTTTAATAGAAGCAATCGCTGCCACACACGGTGTATACAAAAGACAGAAAATCAAAAGTGCTGCTGCACCGGCTGTATTTATCACCGCTGTCAGTGCTGCTGTTGACCCAAACAAAATCGAAAGAGTGGAGACAACACTCTCTTTTGCCATAAATCCGGAAATCAGTGCCGTTGATATTCTCCAATCACCGAATCCAAGTGGAATGAATACAGGTGCGATCATACCTGCTACCGTTGCAAGGATACTTGCCTGTGAATCTGTCACCATATTCAGATGCAGATCAAAGCTCTGCAGGAACCAGATCACAATCGTTGCACCAAAAATAACGGTAAATGCTCTCTGCAGGAAGTCCTTTGCTTTTTCCCAGAGAAGCTGACCAACATTTTTCGCTCCCGGCATACGATAATTCGGAAGCTCCATAACAAACGGAACAGGTTCTCCTTTGAACATCGTCCCTTTCATTGCAAGTGCAGTAAGGATTCCCATCAGGATTCCGAAGAAATAAAGACCAACCATTACAATTGCACCCTTCCCCGGGAAAAACGCCGCTGTAAAGAATGCATAGATCGGAAGTTTTGCTGAACAACTCATAAACGGAGTCAGCATAATCGTCATTTTACGATCACGCTCTGAAGAAAGTGTCCGGCTCGCCATAACTCCCGGTACTGTACATCCAAATCCGATCAGCATCGGTACAATACTTCTTCCGGAAAGACCAATCTTTCGCAAAAGTTTATCCATAATAAACGCAACCCTTGCCATATATCCACTGTCCTCCAGCATCGAAAGGAAAAAGAACAGTGTAACAATGATCGGCAGGAAACTCAGCACGCTTCCAACCCCCTGAAAGATTCCATCTACAACCAGTGACTTTAATACGCTATTGACTCCTGCTGCATCCAGTGCCTGACTGCAGGCTACAATCACCTGGTCAATTCCCTGTTGCAGAAGATCCTGCAAAAATGCTCCGATCACATTAAATGTGAGCCAGAATACCAGTCCCATAATTGCGATAAATGCCGGAATCCCGGTATATTTTCCTGTCAGAACCTGATCAATCTTCCTGCTTCGCACCCGCTCCCTGCTCTCATGTGGCTTTAAGACCGTATCTTCACAGGCACGCTGGATATAGTTAAAACGCATTCCCGCTACTGCCGATGAACGGTCTACCTTGCATTCTTCTTCCATCTGCAGATTGATATGTTCCAGAAGTTCCTTTTCATTCTGGCTCAGCTTTAATTTTTCCAAGACAAGCTCATCATTCTCTGCCAGTTTGCTTGCTGCAAATCTGACCGGGATCCCTGCTTCCTTTGCATGATCTTCAATCAGATGCATGATCGCATGAATGCATCTGTGAACCGCACTTTCCTGACCTTCAGCAGAGCAAAAATCCACTTCCTCCGGTGCTTCCTGATATTTTGCGACATGCAGTGCATGTTCTACCAGTTCCGTAATTCCTTCTCCCTTTGCTGCCGAGATTGGTACAACCGGTACTCCGAGAAATGCTTCCAGCTCATTCACACGCACAGAGCCTCCGTTCACACGCATCTCATCCATCATATTCAGCGCAACAACCATTGGGATCTCAAGTTCCATAAGCTGCATCGTCAGATACATATTCCGTTCAATATTGGTTGCATCTACAATATTGATGATTCCTTTCGGTTTATCCTGAAGCAGAAATTCTCTTGTAACAATTTCTTCACTGCTATACGGAGACATAGAATAAATTCCCGGAAGATCGGTAATACGGGTATTGGGATGTTCCTTGATCACACCGTCTTTTCTGTCAACCGTAACACCCGGGAAATTTCCCACATGCTGATTCGATCCGGTCAGCTGGTTGAACAGCGTTGTTTTTCCACAATTCTGATTTCCAACCAATGCAAACGTAAGTGTCGTATTCTCTGGTAACGGATGCTCTGTTTTCTTCTCATGAAAAATGCCTGCTTCTCCATACCCCGGATGCTGTGCATCTCCTAACGGTTGTCTGCCTTCCTTCTTCTTATAATGTGGCTCATGGGCCGGCGTAATTTCAATCTGTCCGGCATCCTCCAGACGAATCGTAAGTTCATAACCATGGATCCTGATCTCAACCGGATCTCCCATCGGCGCATACTTTACAATCGTTACTTCTGTTCCCTGGATCAATCCCATATCCAGAAAATGCTGCCTGAGTGCACCATTTCCTCCTACGGAAAGAATCGTAGCTGTCTTTCCGACTTGTAATTCTTTTAATGTCATTCCTCTATCTGTCTCCTTTGGCAAAACCATTTATTGATAATTTATATCATTATCATATCAGTCCTGTAGGTAGTCATTCAAGAATAACATTCGTTTTTTCTAACTAATTTCATTGTCTGCAAATTGTTTTATTCCGTAGCCTCTCTAAACCGGTACCCTACTCCGATTTCTGTCAGAATAAATCTGCAATTTCCGGGATCCTTTTCTATCTTCCTTCGCAGTGCCGCCATAAATACCCTCAGGTTGGCTGCTTCTACTCCCTGTGCACTGCCCCAGATCTGGCTGAGAATATAATTATGTGTCAGTACCTTTCCCCTGTTGTCGATCAATAGTTTCAAAATCTTATATTCCATCGGAGTCAGATGAACTTCTTTCCCATCTATCGATACCTGATGTTTTTCCCAGTCCACTTTCAGATAATCACACTGAAAGATTTTTTCTTTCTTTTCTTCCGGAATCTGGTTACTCTTTCTGAGCGCCACACGGATTCTGGCAAGCAGTTCGCCCATATAAAACGGTTTTGTCACATAATCATCTGCCCCCAGATCCAGTGCCTGTATTTTTTCTTCCTCTTCCTGTCTTGCACTGACCACAATGATCGGTATCTTCGAGATTTCTCTTACATTTTTTATAATCTCAATCCCGTCACCATCCGGAAGTCCAAGATCCAGAATGATCATATCTGGTCTGTTTGCATAGAACAGTGCATTTGCTTCTCCACATGTCTTCGCAATCACATAATCATAGTCTTCTTTCTTAAGACTCATCGAGATAAAGTTAATAATATATTTATCGTCTTCCACAATTAAAATCTTATGCTTATCTGCCATCTGTACTTACCTGCCTTGCCTCCAACCAGAACCTGAACCTTGCTCCGCCTTCTTTTCTGTTCTCTGCACAAATATTTCCACCATGTGCATTTACTACCGCTTTACATATAGCCAGTCCCAGTCCGATTCCTCTTTGTCTGTCCCCTTTTTCATCTGACCTTGTAACAAATTCGTCAAAAATATTTTCTTTCAGATCTTCCTGAATCCCGTCTCCGTCATCTTCTACACTGATCCACACTTTCCCTGCATCATATCTGGCTTCTATACAGATCCATCCATTTTCCCCTGTATGCTTCATCGCATTATCCAGAAGATTGACCAGCACCTGGACCATCAGTTTTCCATCTACATTTACAACAATCAGCTCCGACGGAAGTTTAATTTCAAACCTCCTCTTTTCCCGGAGTCCTATGATATGTGATACGGCTTCATAGATCAGATCATCCACTACTTCCTGGTTTTTCCGGATCTCAAATTCTTCACTTTCCAGCTTTGTCATATTCAAAATATTTTCCATCAGGCGCATCAGCCATACAGACTGCTCCTGTATCTCTCCTGCCAGTTCCTTTCTGACTCCGGCATCCAACTCATCCGCCTCTTTTAAGAGTCCTGCAGCTCCCATAATTCCGGTCAAAGGTGTCCTGAAATCATGGGATATACTTCTCAGCATATTGCTTTTCAGCTTTTCTCTTTCCATCTGTGCCCTTGTTTCCTCTGCAATACGCACCTGATTATGAAATCGTACCATAATACTTGCGGAAATGAATCCTGTGATAAGGAAAAATACCAGACGTACCACATCATTCTGATCCGTCATCGCAAATGTATGCACCGGCACTGTAAAAAAATAATTAAACAGCAGCACACTGCATACAGAAGCCATCATTCCATACAGATAACCGGTAGTTGTAACTGTTATGACCAGTACACCCACAATATAGATCATCAGAATATTTTCTTTTCGAATTCCATAACTCTGGAGAAAAAAAGACAAAAATGTTGCAACCGCCATGATCGCAATCGACTGCACCATATATTTTACTCTCTTTTTTGTCATTTTCTTTCCCCCATCATTCATCATTTTATACTTGCAAGCAGACGGTCAATATCCTTTGTAAGACCTACTACAAGCAGATGATCCTTCTCATGCATCACATAATCCGCTCTCGGAAGGACCACCACCTCTGTATTTTTCTTTATTCCAAATACATTTATATGATAGTTTGCCCTTATATCCGCTTCTTCTATCGTCCGCCCGATCCATGCAGCCTTCGGCTGGATTTCAAAAATCGAATAATCCTTACTGAGTTCAAAATAGTCAAAAACATGATTTGCACTGTATTTTACAGCCAGTCGCTCTGCAATATCCCGATCCGGATAAAAGACTTCATCCGCTCCATTTCTCAATAAGAATTTTGCATGGATATCCCTGTTTGCCTTACTGACAACATGTTTGGCTCCAAGCTCTTTTACCAGGCTTGTTATCTCCAGACTGCTCTGGAAATTTGATCCGATGCACACAAAGCAAAGATCGAAATTTCCTACTCCAAGACTTCTTAATACTTCTTCATTTGTACAGTCCCCTACCCGTACTGCTGTTGCGTATTCCAACAAATCCGGTGTCTTTTTCTCATCTTTATCGATGACCATTACCTCATTTCCCCGATTTGCCATATCAATACACAGATGATGACCAAATCTTCCAAGTCCTATAATCAATACTGATTTCATTTTCTACTCCTTGTTCTATCCTATCGTAATTTCTTCCACCGGTTTCCGGATCGGTGCTTCATGTCTGTGCCCTTTCAATGAAAGCGCAAATGTCAGACTTCCTATTCTTCCGCAAAACATCAGAAATACCAGCACCATTCTTGATGCCATACATACATCTCTTGTGATTCCCGCAGACATTCCCACTGTTCCCATTGCAGAAAAGACTTCAAACATCACATCCGACAAAGAAAACGGCTGCATAATTTCCATGAAGATCGTTCCTGTTAGTATAAGGAACAAATTCGTACACATTACAACACTGGCCTTTCTGATCGCAGTTTCATCCAGTCTTCTGTTAAATACATTACAACCGGCTGCTTCCATCAGATTTGCACGCACAAATACAATAAGAACCACTACGGTTGTCGTCTTAATTCCACCTGCTGTAGATCCCGGGCTTCCTCCTATGAACATCAGAATCATAGTAACAAGTTTACTGCCTTCCGTCAACGCTCCTGTATCGGTTGTATTAAATCCTGCCGTTCTGGCTGTCACCGAGTGAAATAAAGAACAGAGTATCTGTTCTTTCACAGGCATCCCTGCCAGTACATTATTTTTTTCCAGTATCAGGAATAAAACTGCTCCTCCTATAATCAGAAAACCTGTTGTTGATAATACAATCTTTGTATGCAGATGATATTTTTTCCATTGAAATTTTTTCACAGACAGATCATCCCACACCAAAAAACCGATTCCACCGATTATAATCAGCAGCATGATCACTGTATTTACCAGCCAGTCATCCGAGTATCTGATCAGTGACTGATAGGCACCATTTTCTCCCATAAGGTCAAACCCGGCGTTGCAAAAGGCTGATATAGAATGAAAGATCCCGTACCAGATTCCTCTTCCTATTCCGAATTCCGGAATAAACCGGATCATCAGCAATACAGCTCCAATGCTTTCAAAAAAAAGTGTTCCTTTTATAATCTTCTTCGTAAGCTTTACAATTCCACCAATTTGAATACTATTGATACTCTCCTGCAAAATTCCACGGACTTTAAGCCCTATCTTTCTTCTTAACAGAATTGCCACACAGACACCAATTGTCATAAATCCCATACCACCGATCTGGATCAGGATCAAAATGATAAGCTGTCCAAAAAAAGACCAGTGCAGATATGTATCCTGTACAACCAGCCCAGTCACACAGGATGCGGATGTCGAGGTAAATAATGCATCTGCAAAAGATGTCATATTTCCATCCCTTGATGAAACCGGAAGCATTAAGAGAATACTTCCCAAAAGGATCAACAACAAATACCCGACAACAATCATCTGCGTCTGTGTCATCTTTTTATATATTACTGTCATTTGTTTCGTTTCCTTTCTCCTCTATATCTTTCTTCCTCTCTCTCTTTTTTATCCTTCTTCAGAAAAATGTCGAGTTCACGCATCAGATGCAATCCGGCGATCAGCAGAAAGCTCAGGATCCCTGTAAATAAAATAATACTCTCAATCTCGAACATAACCTTTCCTTCCTCTCACTGTTTTTCCTCTCCTGTTTTGTAAATCAATGATAGTATTTTTAGTATAAAGATTGTATAAAGATTCCTGATTTTATGTAAATATTCCGTTATAATTTTCTGCTGAAAAATGGGATTAGGAATTTCATTAAATAGAAAGAATGTGCCTCGGCACGCAGTGCCTTTTGTTTCATAGGAAGTTCCTTCGGGATTTTCTATGAAGCAAAAAACGGGCACTTTGCAGTTCTTTCTGCAAAGCGTCCGCCTTTTTTTACAAAATCTTTTTATTCAACTGCTGCTTCTTCCTCATCTGTTTCCGGAACATCATTATGAACGGCAGCCACACCTGCTACATCTGCTTCCGGATCTGTGATCAGTTTGACATCTTTATCCTTTGCGATGTCAAGGTCTTTGACTTTAATGGTTTCTCCAACCTTCAAATCTCCAACGTCAACAATTACTTTTTCAACAAGTGCAGATGGAAGTGCTTTGTATTCAATTTCACCAAGCAGTTCCTCCACAACACCTGTGACAACCTTTGACTGATTGTGGATCACAACTTCTGCTACGGAATGTACCATTTCTCCACTTACCAGTGCCTGAAAATCTATTTCAAGTACTTTTGAACCCATAGAATCATAATCGACTTCTTTTACCAGCACATCCATCTGCTCTCCGTCCAAATCCAACATAATCTGGCTTCCTTTGCCATTAGCTTTCAGGAACTTTTCCGCTTCTTTCTGTGTCATCTGTACCGGAATGGAGCCTTCAATCTCACGTCCGAATACATTGCCGGTTACATAACCTTCTCTTCTGAGTTTTTTGGCTTTTGTCTGCATGTTTCTTTTTTCAGCTTTTAAAGTATTCATTTATCTTTTCCTCCAATCACTGACTTCTGGTAAAGTACCTATTTCCTTGTTACAGCTGTATTATAGCACTCACGGATTATCAAGATTAACCAAAATCACATCTTTTTCAACCAATATTTTGGCTGTTTTTCAAACTTTTTTATTTGTTTTGTGCAATTTTTTTATTTTTTACTTTTTTCATTTTTCAAAAATTTCCACATTTTCATCCCTTGATTTTTTTCTTGCGTTATGTTAATCTACTTATGGTTAGATTTTACTAACTAATCATGTGAATAAGTCATGGAACTCCGGCTGTCTTTTGAGCGGGACAGCCCCTGAGATCCATGGGAAAGGGCGAAGTATCATGAAGCATTTGACAATTGAAAAAGTAATCGGAAGAGAAATTATTGACTCCAGAGGCAACCCGACTGTAGAAGCAGAAGTTTATCTGTCAGACGGAACCATCGGAAGAGGTACTGCACCAAGCGGCGCATCTACCGGAGAATTTGAAGCACTGGAACTCAGAGATCAGGATAAATCAAGATTCGGCGGAAAAGGCGTATCCAAAGCCGTTGAAAATATCAATACAACTATCTGTGATGTATTAAAAGGAAAAAATGCGGCAGATGTATACGCTGTCGATAAAGCAATGATCGAAGCAGACGGAACAAAAGACAAATCAAATCTTGGCGCAAACGCAATCCTTGCAGTTTCTATCGCAAACGCAAGAGCTGCTGCAAATGCACTTGAGACTCCACTTTACCGTTTTCTTGGCGGTGTAAATGGAAACCGTCTCCCACTTCCTATGATGAATATCTTAAATGGTGGAGCTCATGCAGCAAACACTGTTGACGTTCAGGAATTCATGATCATGCCGGCAGGCGCACCAAGCTTCAAAGAAGGACTCCGCTGGTGTACAGAAGTATTCCATGCACTGGCTGCTCTTCTCAAAGAAAAAGGACTTGCTACATCTGTTGGCGATGAAGGTGGTTTCGCACCGGACCTTGGCAGCGATGAAGAAGCAATCGAGTGCATCCTCGAAGCTGTAAAACGTGCCGGATACGAACCAGGAAAAGATTTCGTTCTCGCAATGGACGCTGCTTCAAGTGAATGGAAAGGAAGCAAGAAGGGTGAATATGTTCTTCCTAAATGTGGTAAGACTTTCACTTCTGAAGAACTGGTTGCTCACTGGAAAGACCTTTGCAGCAAATACCCGATCTACTCAATCGAAGATGGTCTGGATGAAGAAGACTGGGAAGGATGGCAGGTACTTACAAAAGAACTTGGCGACAAAGTACAGCTTGTCGGAGATGACCTTTTCGTAACAAATACCGAACGTCTTGCAAAAGGAATCAGCCTTGGCTGCGGTAACTCTATCCTGATCAAATTAAACCAGATCGGTTCTGTATCTGAGACTCTTGAAGCAATCAAGATGGCTCACAAAGCAGGATACACAGCAATCGCTTCTCACCGTTCAGGAGAGACTGAAGATACAACAATCGCTGACCTTGCAGTAGCTCTGAATACCTGCCAGATCAAGACAGGTGCTCCAAGCCGAAGTGAACGTGTTGCCAAATACAACCAGCTTCTCAGAATCGAAGAAGAACTTGACGAAGCTGCTGTATTTCCGGGAGTAAATGCATTTAACATCAAAAGATAATCCTCTTTATCTTAAGCTGGCTCATGCGTGGTCATGAGCCAGTTTTTTTTGCTTACCTGGCACCAATTGCATATTCACCTGCAAAATGCTATACTCGGATAAGAAATGTTAATGAAAAGAGGTTTTATTATGAGAGCATATGAACGACTTTTAAATTATGTAGTAGTCCGTACCCCAAGTGATGAACACAGTACGACTTCTCCTTCTTCCCAGTGTCAGTTCGACCTGGCACGTATTCTGGCAGATGAGATGACTGCCCTCGGGATTTCTGACGTAAGTCTGGATGAATTCTGCTATGTATACGGAAAGATTCCTGCCACACCGGGATACGAGAATAAGCCATCTATCGGATTTATCGCACACATGGATACCGTTTCCGATTACTGTGACCATGATATCATCCCGGTCGTACACAAGAACTACGATGGCGGTGATCTGCCGCTTGGCACAAGTGGACGTACCCTTACCGTAAAAGCTTTTCCGCATCTTCCATCTCTTGCCGGACGCACCCTGATCACAACAGACGGTACAACCGTTCTTGGTGCCGATGATAAAGCCGGAGTTGCCGAGATCATGACCATGGCTGAAGCACTGTTCAAAGAAAATATTCCTCATGGACCGATCTCAATCGCTTTTACACCAGATGAAGAAGTCGGTGGTGGAACTGATCATTTTAACGTGGAAAAATTTGGTGCACAGTTTGCCTACACTCTGGATGGCGATACCGAAGGCGAAATTCAATATGAAAACTTCCATGCATGCAAAGCAGATTTTGAAATTACAGGATTTGCTGTGCATCCCGGTTCCAGCAAGGATACGATGATCAATGCGTGCCTGGTTGCTGCCGAAATCAACAACATGCTTCCAGGCCTTGAAATCCCGCGTGAAACAGAGGATTATGAAGGATTCTACCATCTGACCGGTATGAGTGGAGATGTGGCAAAAGCTGAGCTTCATTATATTGTAAGAGATCATGACAAGAATCTGTTTGAAGCCAGAAAAGAAACTCTTCGCCATATTGAAAAAACCCTCAATGAAAAATGGGGCGACGGTACTGTAAAACTTACAATTACCGACCAGTACCAGAATATGGCTGAAATTATTGCCGGATGCATGCATCTGATTGAGAATGCAAAGAAAGCCTGTGAAAATGCGGGCGTTGCGCCGCTTGTGCTTCCGATCCGCGGCGGAACAGACGGATGCCAGCTCAGCTTTATGGGACTTCCTTGCCCGAACCTCGGAACAGGGGGACATGCATTCCATGGACCATATGAACACATCACGGAAGAAGGAATGGACAAGGCTGTGGATATCGTGGTTGAACTTGTGAAATTATACGCGGAGATGTAAAGGGTTGTCTGACGGACAGAAGAAATAATACAATAGGGATCACAGACGTTTCGGAATCCAAGAGCATCTAGGTCTGTAGTAAATTTGCTAAAAGCAGTAAGAAAAATGACAAACTCGCTGGCGCTCAGACAGTGTCATTTTTCTTACTAACGCAAATCTGCTACAGACTAAGATGCTTAGGATTCCTGCAAATGTCTGTGATCCCTATTGTATTATTTCTTCTTGTACTGTCGAAAAGTTTTATATATGGATAAGAGTTCCAGGCTCAAGTGAATTCTTTTTGGGATAGGATGTCCATATTGCAGGTTATTCAGTTTTATGTTATGTAGCTTTATTTTTATGCTGTTGTTTTTTTACATTAAATGGATATTTTGTTCAAAGTGTCACATTTCAGGGTTGTATTTCGTCTTTATTTATAGAACGTTCAATAAAGATATGAAAGAAGGTGTTATTTTTATATGCGTGGGTTTTCTGACAGTGAGAAGTTGGAACAATTGTATGAGTTGTGTTTCTTAAATTTGAAAATATTCTTTTACCTGTCCCAGTATTATCCCCATCAGCTTTGTCCTTGCTTCCACGCTCGCCCATGCTACATGTGGTGTAATCAACAGTTTTTTGCTATCTTTTATTTTTCGCAGCGGATTCGTCTCACTCATCGGCTCCTGGCAAAGTACATCAAGTCCGGCTGCAGCTATCTCGTCATTTTCAAGTGCCTCATACAGATCCTGCTCGACTACGATCGGACCACGTCCGAGATTCAGGAAAATACAGGTTTTTTTCATTTTTGTAAATGCTGCTTTATCCATTAAGCCCTCTGTATGTTCATTTAACGGTGCATGAACGGATATAATGTCAGATTTTGCAAGCAATGTATCCAGATCTACCTGTTCGTAACCTTCCTGCGCCGGACGCCCTGATGCCGAGTAATAAATAATCTGTGCTCCAAATGCTTTTGCGATATCCGCAACTCTCCGGCCAATTGTTCCCAGACCTATGATCCCCCACGTTTTGCCACTGATCTCCGTAAAATGCTCTGCAAAATGCGTAAATATTGTATCATTGATGTAACGCTCTTCTTTCACATAATCATCGTAATAACGCATCTTTTCCAGCAGATAGAGAAGCATTGCAAAAGTGTGCTGTGCCACCGTTTCTGTCGAATAGCCAGCTACATTTCTCCATGCAACTCCTCTTTTTTCCAGATATTCTTTATCCAGATTGTTGGTCCCCGTTGCCGTCACACATACCAGCTTTAACTTCTCTGCTTTTCCAATCGTCTGCTCATTGACCTGTACTTTATTCAAAATGATCACATCTGCATCCTGAACTCTTTCCGGTACTTCTTCTGATGTAGAAAAATCGTATTTTACGACTTCACCAAGCCTGTCAAATCCAGAAAGATCAATATCTTCTCCAATTGTTTTTACATCTAAAAAAACTATTTTCATAATCTGTCCCTCACTTTATCACTGTAATTTGCAACTTTTTCTGTTCATTATCATAACAAATATATTTTACGGATACAACCCAAACAACCGTTGACATTCTTATCCTATGGCGCGTATACTAAAGAAATGAAGAGCATTTGCGATTATATCCAGATATAATTAGCAGATGTTTTTTTTGGTCTTTCTGGCAAACCTTCGCTTTTTATAAATCACATTCCATCAACATTAAGGAGGATACTATCATGAATCAGAACAAAGCTTTGGAACTTACAAAAGATATCGCAACTGATATTATCGGAGGAATCCTGATCGCTGTCGGTGTCTATAATTTTGCTGCCGCCGCAAAGTTTCCGATGGTAGGGGTAAACGGAATCGCCCTGATCTTTTACCAGTTGTTTGGACTGCCGATCGGTACTGTTGCCCTGATCCTTAACATCCCGATCGCCATCTGTTGTTTTCGGCTTCTGGGCCGCAGATTTTTCCTGAATTCAGTCCGGACAATCATCATTACTTCCATAATCATGGACGTGATCGCACCGCTGTTCCCGGTTTATCAGGGTGACAGACTTCTTTCTGCCATCTGCTGCAGTGTCCTTTCCGGACTTGGTTATGCAATGATCTATATGCGGGATTCTTCAACCGGAGGCTCTGACTTTATCATGATGTCGATCAAAGCACTGAACCCACACCTTTCCCTTGGAAATATTGCATTTGCACTGGATGCAGTAATTGTGATCCTGGGAACCGTAATTGTATCCCGTGACGTGGACAGTCTGATCTACGGTCTGATCGTCAGCTATCTTCTCTCTCTTGTTATGGATAAAGTTATGTACGGAATTGATGAAGGAAAACTTGCCCTGATCGTAACCGATCCCGAGCACAGCACTGAAATCTGCTTCAAAATCGATGAGGTTCTCGGACGCGGCTCTACAATTTTAAATGGTATGGGAAGTTATTCCAAAGATGATAAGCACATCGTAATGTGCGCCTGCAACAATAAGCAGATGTACGGAATCCGCAAGCTGATCAAAACGATTGATCCAAAATCTTTCCTTGTAATCATGGAATCGAATGATGTAGTGGGTGAAGGATTTAAAGATGAGTAAATTGCAGTCAGTATTTCCAGACAGATATGCAAATCACCGGTATCACTTGTTGGACACTTTGCTTCCAAAAATAGAATTCCTGATGATAAAAACCGATGGCTCATGTCTTTTTACACAAGCCACCGGTTTTTCTATAATCTGCCAAGTCAATACTTCGCTTTTATACACACTCTGATTCTCTGCCTTTTTAAGTCCGACCCTTCCTATGAATTCAGATCTTCTGTGATTGATTTAAGGTTCATGAAGTTTGTCAGATAATCTGCTGTACCAGTCTTCGCATCTGTTCCGGACATGTTAAATCCACCAAATGGATGCTGAAGTACAACTGCTGCTGTAGATTTTCTGTTAAAGTATAAGTTACCTACCTGGAACTCTACTTTTGCTCTCTGGATATTTTCACGTGTCTCACTGTATACAGATCCTGTAAGACCATATTCTGTCTGGTTTGCTACATCGAGTGCTTCCTCAAAAGAATCTACTTTGATAACAGCAAGGACTGGTCCAAAGATTTCTTCATTGGCAATTCTCGCATCTCTCTTGATATCGCGGATTACAGTAGGATCGATATAATATCCTTCTGCATCACTGTATGTACCACCGAATACAACATTTCCTTCTTTACGTCCGATCTCGATGTAATTTGTAATGCTGTTATAAGCGCCCTGGTTGATAACCGGTCCCATCGTTGCATTGCTTTCGCCTGATCCCTGGTTTGCCTTCAGTTCTGCTGCGCATTTTACAACTTCATCTACAAACTCATCATATACATCTGCCAGAACAATTGCTCTTGAGCATGCAGAGCATTTCTGTCCCTGGAATGTAAATGCAGAGCTTGCAACTCCATTTGCTGCTTTCTTGATGTCTGCTGTTGAATCTACGATAATTGCATTCTTTCCACCCATCTCAGCTACAACACGTTTGATCCATCTCTGTCCATCAGCAATCTTGGCTGCATGTTCATTGATTCTGCATCCAACTGCTTTTGATCCTGTGAAGTTTACAAATCTTGTAAGCGGATGTTCTACGATGAAGTCACCAATCTCAGATCCTGATCCTGGAATGTAGCTTACTACGTCAGCCGGAATACCAGCTTTCTGGCAGAGTTCTACGAATTTGTATGCAACGATCGGAGCGTCTGAAGACGGTTTACAGCAGATCGTGTTACCGGTAACAACTGCCGATACGATCATTCCACCAAACAATGAGAGTGGGAAGTTCCATGGAGAAACAGCCACACCTACACCGATCGGGATGTAAACGCATTTTGTAAGTTCATCTGTAGGAACCAGTTCTTTTCCTTTTTCCAGATTCTGGATATGCATTACATAAGAATTGATAAAGTCAAGCTGTTCGCAAAGTTCTCCGTCAGCTTCTCCCCAGTTCTTTCCACTTTCAAGGACGTTCCATGCATCCATGATAAAACGGTTCTCGATCAGAAGTGCTGCAAGTCTTCTTAATACACGTACTCTTTCTTCTACAGATGTAAGGCTCCATTTTTTGAATGCTTCGTAAGATGACTTGATTGCCTCGTCAGCCTGTTCTTTGCTGCATGAGCATGCATATCCGAGTACTTCCTTTGTAGCCGGTGACACAGAAGCGATCTTCTTTTCTGTCTCAACTTTCTTTCCACCGATGATCAGCGGGTAAACAGCACCTGCTTCTGCATGAGCCTGTTTGAATGCTTCTTCTATTTTCTTTTTATTTTCTTCCAATGTGAAATCAACTTCTACTGCGTTTTTAAATCCTGTAAGCATGTACTTATGTCCTCCTTGAACTATGGTCTGTAAATTGTTTATTATTGTAACAGCAAATTTTCCCCACGTCAATATGTTAAAGTAAAAAAATGTATTTTCGTATACAATTATACCGTTTATGTTTTAACAAACAACTTTCACATTTTCGTTCTATTGACATTTTATCTCAATGGATATAAGATATTATCTAAATGGTTCTTTTTAGAACTATTTTATTTCACAGGAACTTTCTATGAAATAAAAGGCACATTCTTTTTTATTGTAAAAGCGGAGGTATATGGATGAACATTACATATCTACTCGTATTAATGCAGCGAATTGGGAAAATACATGAACAGATGTTGAAAGAATTATGCCGCCAGTATGATCTCTCGCTGATCGAGGCTAAGATCATTGCTTTCTTACATAATAACCCCACAAAAGATACCGCAGGTGATATTGCCGAGCTCCGGATGCTCTCAAAAGGGAATGTATCCCTGGCAGTTGATCTTTTGTGTCAGAAAGGGTTTCTTTCAAAAACAGCAGACCAGACGGATCGCAGGAAAACGCATCTTTCCCTGCTGCCATCATGCGAAAATGTTACCGGAGCAATCGACACGTTCCAGTCTGCTTTTTACCACAATCTGTTTGACGGATTTTCATTAGAAGAATTCCAGATGTTCGCCTCGCTGAATGAACGTCTGGCATCCAACGTAGCAACTATTTATCACAAAGGAGATTATTAGACATGAACAAAGACAAAGATTTTCTGGGTACTGAACCCGTCGGAAAGCTGATGTTCCGGCTGGCGCTTCCGACGATCACCGCACAGCTCATCAATATGCTGTACAACATTATTGACCGTATTTACATCGGACACATTCCTGGTAATGGGGCACTTGCCCTTACCGGAGTCGGCGTATGTATGCCACTGATTATGATCATTTCCGCTTTTGCCGCACTGGTTGGAGGCGGTGGTGCACCGCGTGCTTCGATTGAAATGGGAAAAAATGATCTTAATACTGCAGAACATATTTTGGGTAACTGCTTTTTCCTGCAGATTCTGATTTCTATAATCCTGACAGTCATCCTGCTGTTTGGTAACCGTACTTTTCTTCTTGCCTTCGGTGCCAGTGAAAATACGATTGAATACGCTGTAAATTATATGAACATTTACGCTGTCGGCACTATTTTCGTCCAGCTTACCCTTGGCATGAATATGTTTATCACCACACAGGGCTTTGCCAAAACAGGTATGCTCTCTGTTCTGATCGGAGCAGTGATGAACATTATTCTGGATCCGCTGTTTATCTTTGCATTCCATCTGGGTGTCAGAGGTGCTGCGCTTGCCACAATTCTGTCACAGGCAGTCTCCTGCATCTGGGTTCTTTCTTTCCTTTGCGGAAAAAAGACGATCCTGCACATCCGGAAAAAGAATCTCATCCTGAAACCGGAGATTATTCTTCCTTGTGTCGCTCTCGGGCTTGCCACATTTATCATGCAGGCTAGTGAGAGTATCATCTCCGTATGCTTCAACTCTTCTCTGCTGAAATACGGAGGAGATATCGCAGTTGGTGCCATGACGATTCTTACCAGTGTCATGCAGTTCGCAATGCTGCCGTTGCAGGGCCTGGGACAGGGTGCACAACCAGTCCTGAGTTATAATTACGGTGCAAAAAACGGAGATCGTGTAAAAAAAGCTTTCAGGCTTCTTTTAACAGCAAGCCTCTGTTATTCCACACTTCTGTGGGCATTTATTATGCTCTTCCCTCAGGTGTTTGCAGAAATGTTTACTTCAGATTCTGCACTGCTTGGTTTTACTAAATCAGCACTCCGGATTTACTGTGCCTGCCTGCTGCTTTTCGGAATCCAGATTGCATGTCAAATGGCATTTACATCATTCGGAAAAGCAAAGGCTTCGATTGCTGTCGCTGTTACACGTAAATTTATCCTGTTGCTACCACTGATCTATCTGCTTCCGCATATTCTGACCGGGGACAAGACCAATGCAGTATATATGGCTGAACCGATTGCAGACTTCCTGGCTGTATCCTTCACGACGGTTTTGTTTACGTTTCAGTTTAGGAAAGTGTTGAAAGAACTTGAGGGGTAGTCGCAAGAGGGCATAAAAAATAATCCCTGGTAGCTGCTAAGTTGCACGAACCATTCTAACGAGCCTTTCAAAGCATCAATTGTGTCAGCAATGGCTTCCACAATTGATTAAGTCTCGTTTCCATCGTGCAAAGACGCATCTACCAGGGATTATTTTTTATTTACGTTGTTGACTGAGTTTTACTTCTTTGACAGGATTTTGAACTGGAGCCGTAAATCATTGTTTTATAATTTACACTTTACCTCAATTAGGCTTCCTGACCATCGGCGATTTTAGATGTTTCTTTTTCCTGGAATAATAATGCAAAAATCTTTCTTACTAATGGGCCGGCGAAGCAGAGCTGCCAGAAAAATGCCATCGGGAAGTTGATTGCAGTGGTCTGGAACCAGACGGATACGAACTGGGTTCCGGCATTTTTGAAGAGCAGGGTTGCTGCGAAGCTCATAAGCGGACACATTCCTATGACGGATACTACGGAAATGGCGATCACCAGGTGAAAGGCATTGTCTCTTTCCAGATTAACAATGGAAAATGCTTTTTTCTTTGCAAATGGTCCAATCAGGAAGAAATCAAGAATGAATGCAATTGGTCCCATAATGACCAACTCGTGGAATGCATTTAAAAATACCTGGTTGTTCATTCCTCCTACGTTGAGAGCAATGTTGTAACAGATCATGGTATAAACCATCACGAACACCATGATAATTGTGAAAATAACGTCTTGAAATTTGTTTTTTGGCATAAAAATATCCTCCTTCATAATAAGCGTAACAGAAAATGTGTTGTTCGTTCATCATTCCGGAGGAATGTATCGTTTCCAATATAACCGAGATTCTATTCTTTTTTCTGCATGGCATATGCCAGACGATGCCACATCAGCGAGATTTATAATACCTCAAATCTTTAAAAACAGTCAAGTATTTTTTCAGATACATTGAATCATTTTTATCTCTTTTTTCCAAATAAAGAACTCCATACCGTCAGGGCCGCTCCTGCAAAAAGAGCCAGATCCGAGAGATTAAAAGTGATATCTGAGAGTTTCCTGTTCTTTGTTTTCAGAGACAGATAATCGACCACATAACCTCTTTTGAAACGGTCATAAGTATTACCGACTGCTCCGCCCAGCATCAGCGAAGTTCCAAACTTTGCCAGTTTGCGTCCCGGTTCTTTCCAAAGAAGGTGCTCCCAGAAAAACAGGATTCCTAGTGCTGCCACCGACATGCCTTTTACCAGCTTTGGTCTGGAATCCAGATAATTCATCATCAGACCTTTGTTGTGGACTTTGCGGTAGATTCCTTTTCCTTTCCAAATCCGGCGTTCTTCCCCGTCTCTTACATTTTCTTCAGTATATTTTTTAATTCCAAGATCGCACCCGGCAACAAAAGCTCCGGTTAAAATGCTCAGGATTTCCATAATTATTCTCCTTTGATTCGCGCGATTTCCTGCTCGCATACCTCTGTCTGTTCTTCACGCTTTTCGATTGCTTCGCAGAGTGCGATAAAATCGGTATCTACCACTTCCCCCTGTTTGAAACGCTCATATACCAATCGTCCGATCTCTGTCATATCCCGCTCGCTGTCTCGCTTCAGACCATAGATCTCATTTTTCTTTTTCTGAATATCGATCGTATCTCCTGCCTTCTTTCCAAGATCATCCACGGTATCTGAAATCCGCTTTCCTATTGTATCAAAAAAATCACTCATTTACTTTTTCCCCTTTCGCATCTGCGTATTTTTCAGAACCGCCTGATCTGCTCAAAAGTACGGTAAAGGTTCAACGCTCCATATCCCCATTCCTGGTTCGGATAACTCATGTCTGTCTTCCGTGAAGCTCCCAGTATCAGCAAATTCTTCATCTGTGATGCATCCAGATCCACTCCCTGCCTATCCAGCCACTCCATAAAAAGTGCCAGTGCTCCGGAAGTGATCCCAACTGCTATACTGGAACCAGATCTTGCAACAAACTGCCCCCTTAAATTGATCCCTGTCACATTGATCCCCGGCGCAGCAAAATCCGGTTTGATTCTGTTATCTCTAGTATAACCTCTTCCCGAACTGACTGCAATGCTATTTTCCTTTCCATTATAGTACGCTGCACAGACCACCGGTCCGGTATCCCCTGGCTCCATCACCGTATATTCCGGATTTGCACGGATAAAATAGACATTTCCCGTCAGAAACTCTTCCATTGGAAGCCAGATATGAAAGATTCCATTCCCCAGCTCCAGTGTTTCCGGTATAATCTTCCAGATTCCGCTTCCCGGTCTGTCAAACTGAAAAAATACCAGCTGCGCCCCGGTCGTCTCTACCAGAACCCGGTAATTTAATATCACCCTGGTCTGCTCGAATACAAACACATACTCTCCTATTCCCCGTCTGAGCGAGACCGGTCCTACTGTCTGTCCTGTTGGAGATGCGATAGAAAGTGCCAGAAGATTCGGAAGTTCTGTCCATAGTTCCATCACAAAGCCTCTGGTATTATTCCCTACATTGATCTCCACCGGCTGATTATTTTCCTGTTCCAGAATTCCCAGATAATGATGCCTTTTATCTGCCTCGTTGCCACTTCCGGTCACAATCCCGATTCCTTCGCTCGCCGCCACATTTTGCAGATACTCTGACAGGATTGAATATCCTCCATGTCCTCCAAGGCTTGTTCCAACTGCCAGACAGATCACCAATGGTCTTTTCAGCTCTTCTTGTACCTTCTGCAGATAAAAAACCGCCGCTACCAGATCATTTTCCTGATAGCATCTGGCATCACAGTCTACAAAATAGTACTCCCGTAAATATTCTTTTGCCTCCTTCAGCTTCACGATCACCATCTCTGCCTCCGGCGCTGCCCCGATAAACAGATTCTCCGGATTTGCCCCTCCGCATGCCACACTTGCAACAAAAGTGCCATGTCCGTCCGTATCAAATGACGGAACGGTTTCTTTTGGATTCTCGCTCTGGATCGCCAGATTGATTTGTTCCCTCGTATATTCACTTCCATATCCGATTTCCCGGGGCGCTGTTCCACTTTGTTCTTCCTGATCCCAGATTCGCCGGATCCTGGTCGAACCATCCAGATTCCGGAAAATGGGATCCAGATAGTTGATCCCAGTATCAATGATCCCAACCAGAACTCCTTCACCGCTCAATTCCAGACCAGTCAGATTCTGAACCGCAGCAATTCCCGCCTGTTGGATCGCTGCCATATCCAGTGTTGTATAGCACTTCGGAACCATTGTATACGGATAATCGGCAAGTTGCTTTTTTCTGTCTTCACTCTGGTCAATATAAAGAAGCTCAAAACCGTATTTTAACGGTATCCGGCATCCGTTTTCCAAAGGAAATTTTTCCCCGAGAGCACCGGTATCTCTCATCATAAAATCCCTGTATTCTTCCGACAGAATCTTTTCTTTACATTCTTCCTGTGGCATAAAAATTCCTCATATACTTTCTTTTGGAAAATATATGAGGGATTGTTCTTTCTTATACTACGATACTGGACGGTTACGCATTTTGCACTCCATATCCATTCTTTATTCGGTACGTTTCTTTTCAATATCCTCGTAGAAGGAAGTCACTTCTTTTCCTTTTTCCAGGGTACTTATATTCGGACCGCTCTTGAATACGATCTTCAGCAGAATTGGTGTGATGATCGTTGTGATCACTACCACGATGATAACCGGTCCGAGGAAATTGCCGCCCATCATACCGAGTGCTTCTCCCTTGCTGGCAACGATCAGCGCAACCTCACCACGGGAGATCATTCCGACACCGATTCGTGCACACTGATAATTCTTATATCCACACATCTTCGCACCAAGGGCACAGCCAACGATCTTTGTCAGGATCGCAACAATGGTAAGAATCACTGCAAAGCCTACAATTGCAGCACTCATCTTCGGAAGTTCTACCTTCAGCCCGATACTTGCGAAAAATACCGGTGAAAGCAGCATATAAGACATGGTATCAAATTTCTTCAGCACAAAATCAGATTTACTTGTATTGGAAATGATCAGTCCGGCAATAAATGCACCAGTGATATCTGCAACACCGAAGAATTTCTCTGCCACATAAGCCATCAGCAGACAGAATACAAATGCCATGATTGCATGGCGTCTGAGTCCTTTTTCCGCCTGATCTGTCCATTTTTTAAATATCTTGTAAAAGATAAATCCGATCACACCTGCAAATGCGAAGAATGCAACGATCTTCAGTAATACAACTGAAATCTTTACTGATTCATCTGCCATACTTGTTACCAGTGTCAGTGCAATGATACCAAGCACGTCATCAATGATCGCAGCTCCAAGAATCGCATTTCCGGATTTGGTTTTTAATTTACCAAGTTCTTTTAATGTCTCTACCGTAATACTTACGGAAGTTGCTGTCAGGATAACACCGATAAAGATATTCTGCAAAAATACGCTGCAGGATGCATCGGATGCGATCACATCCGGACGGTTAAAGAACATTGCAGTCGCATAACCGCCGATCAGTGGAACGATAACACCTATCAGTGCAATAACGAAGGATGCTTTTCCACTTGCCTTCAATTCCTGTATATCAGTTTCCAGACCTGCACAAAACATCAGCACGATAACACCGATCTCTGCAACGTTGTGTATAAAGCTTGTCTCTGTCAGGATCCCAAGCATCGCCGGTCCAAGAAGAACGCCTGCAAGAAGTGCCCCTACAACCTGTGGCATCTGTACCTTTCTGGTCGCAAGACCAAGTGCTTTAGTACAAAGTAAAATAATTGCAAGATCCAGTAAATACTTATAAGTCTCCATTCTCTCTCACTCCTGTTTATATCTTGTTTTTTTAGACACATTGTCTAATGTACACCTTTTAATACAATTTTTCAACAAAAAAAATACCCGTAAATCTTAAATTTACGGATATTTCCCATTCTATTTTTGTATAACCGCCATGTTTTTTTGATATATGAAGGTTATTGTTATACTCAGTGATGCTCAAGCCTTGGTACAGACTGGCTTCTCAGCTCGATCAGCGGTCCTCCGGTTCCTTCGATATATGCCTCCGTGATCGTCACTTCCCCGATGCTGTCATCCTTCGGAATCTCATACATAATATCCAGCATGAATTCTTCAATGATCGCACGCAGTGCACGGGCTCCGGTATCTTTCTTCATTGCCTTTCTTGCGATCGCATGAAGTGCACCATCATCGAATTTCAGATTGACCTCGTCCAGTGCCAGAAGCTTCTGATACTGCTTGAGGATCGCATTTTTCGGCTCTTTTAATATCTGAACCATCATCTCTTCATCCAGTCCCTGAAGCGTAAATACGATCGGGAGACGTCCCAGAAATTCCGGAATCATTCCGAAGTTACGCAGATCTTCTGTCGTCACCTTCTCCAGTATTTTCTTATCATGATCATATTTGTCTTTCAGATCCGCTCCAAACCCGATAGAAGAATTCTTCATCAGTCTTTCCTTGATGATCTGCTCAAGATCCGGGAACGCACCGCCACAGATAAAAAGGATATTCTTTGTATTGACTGTAGTGAGCGGAACCATCGCATTCTTACTGTTGGCTCCTACCGGCACTTCCACTTCGCTGCCTTCTAACAGCTTTAACATTCCCTGCTGTACGGATTCTCCGCTGACATCTCTCTGGCTGGTATTCTTCTTCTTCGCAATCTTGTCAATCTCATCGATAAAGATAATTCCCTGTTCCGCCTTATCTACGTCGTTGTCCGCAGCTGCAAGGAGCTTTGATACTACACTTTCAATATCATCCCCTATGTAGCCGGCCTCGGTAAGAGAGGTCGCATCTGTAATTGCAAGCGGCACATCCAGAAGTTTTGCCAGTGTCTTTACCAGATACGTCTTTCCAGAGCCGGTAGGTCCGATCATCAGCATATTGGATTTCTCAATTTCAATCTCATCCATTGTATCCGTTGCCACTCTTTTATAATGATTGTATACAGCAACCGACATTACCTTCTTGGCGTATTCCTGTCCTACTACATATTCATCCAGTTTCGCTTTGATCTTATGCGGAGCAGGAATATCCTTGATATTCAGGATTGGTTCTTTTTCTTCTTCCGGCTTTTTCTTTTTCACACGCTGGCTCTTCGGGATCTGTGCATCCATGTCTCCAAATCCCATCATCGGTCCCATGTTCATAAACTGGCTGTAATCCATCCCGCCAAAATTCATATTGTTCATTGCATCAAAGCTTTTTTGCATACAGTCCGGACACACACAGATATTGTTCGGAAGATCGATCATCTTTCCGGTCACACTCTCCGGTCTGTGACAGATAAAGCAGACCTTTTCATAGCGGTCTTCGTTATTTTCTTTTTTGTCTGTATTTTCTACCTCACCGGTTACTTTCTCAACTGTCTTGTCCTTCTGGTCATTTTCTGCCATTGGCTGGTCCTCCTTTTCTCGGTCGTATTCAGACAGATTCCTCTGTCCTTCTTATTCGATTTCCACCCCTGCAAGTTCTATAAACTCTTCCTCTGAAATGATCGGCACTCCAAGTTCTTTCGCCTTTCTGTTCTTGGAAGAAGCAGACTCTACATCATTGTTGATCAGATAATTTGTCTTCTTCGTTACAGATCCGGTCACTTTTCCACCCATCTTCTCAACCAGTTCTTTTACCTCATTCCGGTTTGCAAAATGATTCACGCTGCCAGTGATAACGAAACTCATACCTGCAAATTTCTGTTCCTCTGCCATCTCTTCCGGCTGGATCTCCAGTTCTCCGAGAAGGAGCTTAAATTCCTTTTTTCTTTCCTCTGATATAAAATATTTTACAAATGCCGCCGCAAGCACCGGACCTACCCCCTGGATATCACTCAGTTCTTCTTCAGATGCTCCTGTCATTTTTTCCACATCATTTTTAAAATGGCGGCAGATCAGTTTTGCATTTGCGAGACCGATTCCTGCAATCCCAAGTCCATATACTACTTTAGCAAGTGTTGTGCTTCTCGCCTTATCCACGCTTGCGATCAGGTTCGCATAGGATTTTTCTCCAAAACCTTCCATCGTCTGAATTTCTTCCTGATAAGAATCCAGATGGAAGATATCTCTGTATTTGTGAATGAATCCTCTCGCAATAAATTTCTCCAGTGTCGCCTCAGAAAGCCCGTCAATATTGAGGGCATCCCTGCTGACAAACAATGCAAAGGATTTGATTCTTTTTGCCTGACACATCGGATTTGTGCAATACAACGACTTTGCATCATTCATCTGACGGATCTCCGTAGCTCCACCACAAACCGGACATACTTTCGGGATCTCAATATTATCACTGCCGGTCAGATTCTTTGCAATCTGTGGAATGATCATATTCGCCTTATAGACTTCGATCGTATCCCCGATTCCCAGATGCAGCTCCTCCATAATACTTAAATTGTGTACACTTGCACGGCTTACCGTTGTTCCTTCCAGCTCTACCGGTTCAAAGATCGCTACCGGATTAATAAGCCCTGTTCTTGATGGACTCCATTCAATCTCCAGAAGGTGCGTCTCGCGGATCTCATCTGCCCATTTGAAAGCAAAAGAATCACGTGGAAATTTTGCCGTTCTCCCAAGCGACTGCCCATACGCAATGTCATCATATACAAGAACCAGACCATCTGACGGAAAATCATTTTCTACGATCTTTTCTGCAAAAAATGCAACCTTCTCATCCAGTTCTTCCCTTGTCACCAGATAATGCTCCACCACATCAAATCCCTGATGTTCCAGCCAGTCAAGCTGTTCTTTTCTGGAATTGTGGAAATCCACATTTTCTGCACGTACCAGGGTAAATGCATAGAATTTTACGTTTCTCTGTGCCGTGATCTTGTTGTTCAGCTGGCGGACAGAACCACTGCACAGATTCCGTGGATTTTTATATTTTGCATCCACGTCATCAATTTCTTCATTGATCCGCTCAAAATCTTTGTAACCGATCACCGCTTCCCCTCGCAGGATCAGTTCCCCTTTATACGGAATATGAAGCGGCACGTTTTTAAATACTTTCGCATTGTTGGTAATGACCTCACCGACTTCCCCATTTCCTCTTGTAACTGCCTTAAAAAGTTCGCCGTCACGATAGGTCAGAACGATTGTCAGACCATCCATCTTCCATGAGATCACAGCCATCTGGTCTCCGACAAATTCCTTCAGCCTTGCCACTTCTTTTGTCTTGTCAAGAGAAAGCATCGGTGACTCATGACGTTCTTTCGGAAGCTCACTTAATACTTCATATCCTACATTCACCGTCGGACTGGAAGCCATAACGGTTCCCAGCTCTTCTTCCAGACCTTTCAGTTCATCATACAGCGCATCATACTCATAATTGCTCATAATTTCCTGCGCATCCTGATAATAAGCTTTTCCGGCTTTATTCAGAAGCTCTACCAGCTCCTGCATCCTTTTCATCTTATCCATATCCAAATCCACACTTTTAATTATTGTTCCACGGTGTCGGCTCTGACTTTGAATCCCTGATCAGCTCATAGAGTTCATTCAGTTCCTGATCCGTAACCTTCCGGTATTCTCCCGGCTTTAAATTACCAAGTTCGATATTCATGATCCGCACTCTCCGTAGCTCCTTTACCTCGTAGCCAAGTGCCTCACACATCCGGCGGATCTGCCGGTTGAGTCCCTGTGTCAGAATGATCTTAAATTTATATTTTCCAAGCTTTTCTACCTGGCATGGTCTTGTGACAGTATCCAGGATCGGGACACCGCCTGCCATCTCCTTGAGAAATTCATCTGTCACGGGCTTATCAACTGTAACTTTATATTCTTTTTCATGTTTATTTGCCGCACGCATCATCCGATTGATAATGTCGCCGTTGTTCGTCATCAGAAGCAGCCCTTCCGAATCCTTATCCAGACGTCCTACATAAGTAATCCGTACCGGATAGTTAAGAAAACGTACAATACTGTCTCTCTCCCGTCTTTCCTCAGTACAGACAATTCCACGCGGCTTATTGACCGCAAGCACGATCATCTCTTCCTGTCTGGATACCTGCTTTTTCCCAATCCGGACAACCTGCCACGGCTCTACCTTCATTCCGGTCTCTGCACGCACACCGTCAACCGTCACCTGTCCGGCTGCTATCAGTTTGTCCGCTTCCCTTCTGGAACATACACCAGCTTCACTTAAATATTTGTTCAGCCGGACCGGTCCTTTATTTTCCGTGTCCAGAAACTGCTTTTCTATTTTATTTGCCATGTTTTTCTCCTGTTAATTCTCATCCAGTACCCCCGCCAGCATCCGGTCTTCAAAGAATGTATTGGCATTATACAGGAACAGCACATCATCAAACTGTTTATCTGACATCACAGAACTTAATTTACCGGTATAATAACGAGGGTCGATCACAACGATTTCCCGGTAATACGGAGCCAGAAGCGGAAGAAAACAGTTTGCATATGAATCTTTGAACACCAGAAGTCTGCGTTTTTCTGTCTGTGTTGACTGGATATCGATCATTGCATGATTTCCACCGAAGAATACGGAATATTGATCTCTCTCATCCAGTTTGGATGAATCATACATAGAAGCACTCTTTTTCTGTTCTTCCACATAATTGACTGCAACCTGTGGTGCATCCGCACTCTTTGGCAGATAAATATAGATTGGTTCCTTATAATCTGTCTCATATCCACTCTTTGCGGATAACGTTCCGTTAAAAGAATCCGATACCGCATAGGCTTTCATCTTAATTTCTTCACTCTTATCCAGTCCAAGCTGCGTCTTTGCTCCCTGGAATGCATACCATGCACCAAGAGAAGTCCAGTGATGATCCGTGTGATAATAAATTGCTTCATCCTTGTGAGCATCCAGTACTTTTTCTGCATCGATCCAGTCATAAGAATCTCCAAGTTCTGCCTTTACACGGCTGATCTGTCTGCTCTGACTGGCAGTCACCGCAAATGCCGGAAGCTTGTCCTCCATAACATTTGCCGCATTCGGGACCAGCATCATATGCATCTGGATATCCGGATAACGCTCTTTAAAATTCTTCATTGCATCCAGATTCTCTTTCAAATCACTTTCATCTGCCACAGCAACATCTTCCATCAGATAATGATCCTTTCCTTTGAAAACACCACCTTCTTCTGTCCTCCCCGCCACACTGTCCGCAAATGTCTTGATTCTTACCCAGGTATCTCTTCCTGCAAACTGATCCGATACATACTCCTCGTACTGCTCCATAAACCTTCCGGAAGCAATTCCGGAAAGAGAAATTTCCGGTTTCTGCGCCAGCATACGCATTTCTTTTTCTGACATCTGCCTGTCTTTATGCATAAGGTTTACTCCGCAGCTGAGAATAAGGACTCCCAGAAATAAAAACGCACATACTGCCTGGATCTGTTTTTTCCCTCCTGGCAGAAAATACTTTATTCTGTTTTTTTGTTTATTATTCTTTCTTTCTACCATTGTCTTTCCTTAAAATCTAAAATATAAAAATGGATTGTAACTTTCTGTCACCAGATATGCCACACACAGCACAAACAGTCCTGTCATCAGGCAGCCTGCCAGAACCGTATGCGGTCTTTCCTCATTAAATACCAGCCGCTTTCCGAGCAGATGCATAAACGGTGTACTTCCTATGATCCCTGCCACCCAGAAGAGCCAGTTTCGCATGATCAGATACAATGCCTTGCTATCCATAAATCCGGTTGCACCCTGTCCGAACATATTGCCGATCCAGGTAAGTGCGCTTCCGAGTGTCGGGCTGAAGAACAGTACCCAGCCGAGCATGACCAGAATCATTGTGTAAAGTGTCTGGACTGCCCCCGGCAGCTTTGCAAGTATTTTTCCTGTAAAATATTTTTCAGTAATGAGGATCACTCCGTAGAAGAGCCCCCATACTACAAAGTTCCAGCTTGCCCCGTGCCAGAGACCGGTCAGGAACCATACAATCAGAAGATTCAGTAAATGCCGCGGAACCGTTACCCTGTTTCCTCCAAGCGGAATATACACATACTCGCGGAACCATGATCCCAGCGAAATATGCCATCTTCTCCAGAACTCGGTAACACTTTTGGAAATATACGGATAATTGAAGTTCTGCATAAACTCAAATCCGAACATCTTTCCAAGGCCGACTGCCATGTCCGAATAACCGCTGAAATCGAAATAAATCTGGAAAGTGTAGGCAAGACATCCAAGCCACGCAGTCACTACTGACATTCCATCCATCGCCGCGATATTTTCATAAATCGAACCAATCGTATTCGCCAAAAGCACCTTCTTTGCCAGTCCCATCACAAAGAACCAGGCACCGTATCCAAACTTCGTCAGTGATTCCTTTCTTTCACGCAGTTGTCTCTCCACATCTGCATACTGTACGATCGGACCTGCGATCAGCTGTGGGAACATTGTAACATAGGTTCCGAAATCAATCAGATTTACCTGTACGTCTACATTTCCCCTATATACATCAATGATGTAAGACAATGTCTGGAAAGTATAGAAAGAAATTCCTATTGGGAGTTCCAGTTTTCTATATGGAATATAAAACGGAAGGATCGCATTTAAATTTGTCACGATAAATCCGTAATATTTGAAAAATCCAAGAATAAACAGGTTTACAACGATCGTAAAGATCAGACTGCGCACCTGCGATTTTCTTCCTGCTTTTAATGCAATGTCCATTCCGCAAAAATAATTGAACAGAATGGAAATCAGCATCAGGAAGATATAGACCGGCTCTCCCCACGCATAAAATATGAGGGAAGCGATCAAAAGTACCACATTTTTTACCTTACGCGGCACCAAATAATATACCAACAGTGTAATTGGCAAAAATGTAAACAAAAATACCAGACTACTAAATAACATAACTTTTTCGTTTCCTTTTATCTACTTCAGGCTCTTTGTAAACGCCTTTTCTACAGTTTCAGCTTTTGGTGAAATAACAAAAAGCACGTATGTACCTTTCGTCTTAATGATCGAAGCATCCAGAAGCTTTACCTGCTCGGCCCCATATCCTTCAAAATTATCGAGCTGTGTCTTTTTTCGCTGTTCTGCGGCTTCCTCAACTGCCTCTGCCTCATTCTCGTCCTTTGTTTTCACCAGAAGGAGCTCGTTGACTCCCATTGTTTCATTCGTATAATACAGTGTTATATCTTCATAATCCTTTGGATTGATCCCATAGAATCTCTTGATTTCCTGGGTTCCGGCAAGTGTCATGTTCTTGTCATCTGCCGCATCCACAACCGCTTTCTGTACATCTGCAAACGGTGTATCGCTGTCTCCCTTAGACTGAAAGATCAGACCGATATAGATAAGCAAAATAATTACCATCCCAGCTCTGATATTACGCAGAACTGTAAATTCCCCTTTTTTCTTTGTCATATTCCGGCCACCTCCGCCATATGTTCTGCCCAGATTGGATAATACTCCGCCTTCATATGCTCGCCATCCTGCTCATAATACTCATCTTTTACGATCTCTGTATTATCGATAAATGTAATTCCTTCTTCATCACACATTGCTTTAAGTGCGGTATTATAATCCGGAATCTTGGCATAAACCGGCTCTTCTTCTTCTTTTTGGGCGGAAACAGGAAGAACACAGTTGATGTAGATCACTGCATCCGGCATCTGCTCACGCACATTTGCAAGTACCGCTTTGTACTTTTCAATAAATGCATCTGTATCTCCATCTGTTCCGGAAATATCATTCAGTCCAAGTGCCAGAAAAAGGACTTCCGGCTTTAATTCTGCAGCTGTCTTAATCAGATCACCGGTCTGATCAAGGTGCATTCCCTTTTCCGCTACAACCTTAGAAGTATCAAGCACATCATATACGGTAAAACCGGTTGTGATCGAATCTCCGAGAATCACCGCATGCGCAAATTTTTCGGACAACGGACGGTTCTGCCAGTCCTCTATCGCCTGTTTTTCTTCTTTTTCAATATTTGAAATTTTGGTCTCCACCTCAGATACATCTGCTTTTTCTAACTTCTTGATTGCTTTTACTCCTGCTGATGTATTCACCTTATCTGTTCCAAGATGCGAAAGACCAATACTTACGATTACCGTCAGTACAACAACCGCTCCTGCAATTTCCATCAGAACTTTTTTTCTTCTTTCTTCTGCCTGATGTTCTTTCTCCATCGTTCTTTTTTTCATGCTATGCATCCTATCTTTTATTAAAATATGAGTTTCATTTTCATTGAATCATGTAATAAATACTCTAACTTATTTATTTTACTTTCTTCTATTATAAAAGTCAAATCTTTAATAATGCCAAAATCACCAAATGTGCAGGGTAAAACACGTAAAAAAAATACTTTTTCACAAGAAAATGTTTCTGTGATTTTTTTCCGTTATAAAATACCAAAACACAGACTCCCGCTGCCAGTACTGCAATCATTGCCCCTGCTCCCGCTGCGATTCCTGCAGCTCCCGGAAGTTCGGCTGTCACCATAATCCCCAGAACAAGTGCCGCAATAAAAAATACCTTTTTCCGGCGCTTTGGATCCTCTCCTGCCCGGTAAAACCAAAGCGTATACAAGGGAGCCAGAATTGCCCAGTCACAGATACTGCTTACTGCTATAATTCCCAGCACAACCAGACTTTTCTTGCCCGGATCTGATATTTTTTCCTCTGCAATCAGCAGACACAGACACAGAAAAAGTGTAAACATCATATTTAAGGTATACCACGGTGCCAGATGATTCCGCGCAAATGCCAGATAATACGGAAGCTGTGAAATAACAGCAAAAATCAGCAGTCTTCCGGCATATTTTTTTACTGACCTTGTATAGCGGTATCCCTCAACCAGAAACCAGCACATGACCGGTGCCGTAAAATAACCGATATCCTTTAGCGCTTCGCAGGCAAAGGTTCCTGGCTGCAGAAATATATTTGCAACATGATTGAGCAGCATGGTAAACACTGCAATGTATTTGATCTGATCCCGGTTTAATTCTATTTTCATCTTGTTATCCATCCTTTTTCTTTCCCGTATTGTATCAAATTCTTATGCATATCTCAAGATTTATGCTATACTGATACTATTACACTGATGACAGGAGGAAGTCTATGCTTATTTTTTCTCTGGATACAAAAAAATGCATGAACGCACTTTTACTGCATCCTGCATTTGATTCCTTTTTATTTATTGAAGGAGATATCACAACTTTTAATACCTTTCAATTTAACGGACGACTGAAAAAAGATTTCTTCAGTGCTGAAGAAAAAGAAGCTCTGGATGACCGGGAATATGCTCTCTGGAAGGAACTTCGCGAGTTTTGTCTTTCTCTGATCAAAGGAAAGCGTACTCCGCTGGGATTTCATTTTGTTCTTTCTATGTCAGCACCGAATATTGCACGGCTTCTCGAACAGGAACATCTTTCATTTGCTCCGGCAGATGTGCAGGGATTGTACCTGAATTTTAAATATGACGGGACAAAACTTAGCTGTACGACAGGAACATCTATGAACCTGTTCACGCTGGACAAATCGCTGGAGCAGGCATGGGACAAGATGGCGCAGCGGATTTTTGCAAAGTACGAGATTCCGTTTGAGGTTGAGTAAAATTTTGAAAATAGTGGTGAGACAAAGAGCATAAAATACTGTATGCGGTATTTTATGCTCTTTGTCTTTCTACCTCGTTGGCAAAATTCTTACACAATGCCTCAACTCGGAATTGCAAGAGGACGGTCGGCGGGTTCCGGAAAATCCGGAACCTTGGACCTGGTTCTGGGTAAATTCAGATATATGTTCCGTTTCTTATACGTGGGTAATGATTGCTGTCAGTAATTCCTGGAATTGCTCAGCCACCCGGTCGGCGGTTTGTTGGACTTCCTGGTGGTTCAAATGTTGTGATGTCATGCCGGCGGCGAGGTTGGTGATACAGGAGATGCCACAGACTTCGATTCCCATGTGGCGCGCAGCGATCGTCTCGCAGGCGGTGCTCATGCCTACGGCATCAGCCCCACAGGTGCGGTACATACGGATTTCTGCCGGGGTCTCATAAGAAGGACCGGTAAGCTGAAGGTATACACCTTCTTTCAGAGGAATGCCGAGTTTTTGGGATTCTTTCTTTATGATCTGCTGCATCCGCTCACTATAGGCTTCACTCATATCCGGAAAACGGGTTCCAAGTTCTTCAACATTGGCACCGATCAGTGGATTAGGGATTCCACTCATAATCTGGTCTGTGATGAGCATGAGATCGCCCGGATGGAATCCGGTATTGATTCCGCCTGATGCATTGGTAAGAATCAGCTTCTTTGCGCCTAACATTCCCATCAGCCGCACCGGAAGCACCACATCTGTTACCGGATACCCTTCATAATAATGCACACGTCCCTGCATGATCACAACCGGAACTTCTTTTACATAACCAAATACAAATTGTCCTTTATGTCCCACAACTGTCGACACCGGAAAACCTTCAATTTCTGTATATGGAATGATCTGTTCTATCTTGATTTTTGATGCGTATTCGCCAAGACCGGAGCCCAGAATCACTGCCACTTCCGGTTTAAAATTCGTTTTTTGGAGAATGCTTTTCCGGCATATTTCCAGCTTTTCATAAATTTCATTGCTCATACAGAATTCCTCTTTTCTCTTATTCTTCAGAGTCAATCCTCTCTGTTTGTAGTTTCTTTATTTCAGCATTTTGCAAATTTTATCTTTTATAGAATCATCGGCAAATGCAGTATCAATTGCATTTTTCATCATCTGAAGGATTTCTTCGTCCCGGATTCCATAATTTTTCTGAATAAATTCCAGTTCTTTCATAAGACTGGTGTTACTTACCGTTCGGTTATCTGTGTTGACCGATACTTTTAAGCCTGCATCCAGAAATTCCCGCATCGGATATTCCGCCATGCTGTTTACTGATTTGGTCTGTAAGTTGCTGATCGGACACATCTCGATACCAACACCGGCTTCTTTTGCCAGTTTCCGGATTTCCCGGTTGCCGCGCATCGCGATCCCATGCCCGATCCTTCCAGCTCCCACGTTTATCGAATCTATGACATTCTGTGGATTTCCACATTCTCCGGCATGGAGTGTAAATGGCATTCCCATCTTCTTTGTCTCTGTAAAAATATCCATAAATTCAGACATCGGATACAATGCTTCTGCTCCTGCAAGATCTGCTGCACAAACTCCGGATCCCAGATATTCTCTTGCCGTCTTGATCATCCGCATATTATCCTCAGCGCTATGATGCCGCATTGCACAGACGATCACACCATACTCGATTCCAAAATCTTTTTTCCCCTGCTCCATTCCGCCGATTACTGCTTCGATCACCTTCCGGCTGTCCATCTTTTTTGTCTCTGACAGAAGTGGAGCAAAACGGATCTCCGCATAACAGACATTTTCTTCGTTCATCTGAGAGAGCAGATCATACGCAGCTCCGGAAAGTCCCTCTTCATCCATAATACATCTGCCGGGAAGGTCAAATTTTTCCAGATATTCATTCAGACTTGTACAGTTTTCTGAAACACTGAGTTCTTCAGGTCTTACAGTTCTTCCCAGCCTTTTTTCAATAAATGGTCTGCTAAGAGAACCGTCCAGATGACAGTGAAGCTCAATCTTTGGTAATTCTTTCAAGGTTTCCTGTGTCATTTTTCATTCCTTCTCTTTTTCCTTTTCTTCAAAAATTTTCTTTTGGAGTCAGAGTCCTTTCTCATTCTGTAAGATTGGATGGTCCGAAACCTTTTGGCAACATTTCTTTCAAGGTATAGATATCATATTGCTTTGCATCTATTGCAAGAATGATCTGAAATGTCTCCGGATCGCAGAATTCCATCATGACCTGCCTGCATACTCCGCACGGCGGTGCATACTCTGTCACAACACCGCCCTTTCCCCCTACAATACAGATTGCATCAAATTCTTTTACTCCTTCGCTGACTGCCTTGAAAAATGCGGTACGCTCCGCACAGTTTGTCGGTGTATAAGCCGCATTTTCAATATTGCATCCCGTATATATCCGTCCATTCTTTCCAAGCAGCGCAGCTCCCACTTTAAAGTCAGAATAAGGGGTATAAGAATATGCAAGCTGAGAAAGCGCGATTTCTATCATTTTTTTAATTTGTTCTTTTTTCATTCTCTTTTTTCCTGTTTTTTCTTGCTAAATAAGTTCATTCAGAATCGAATGCCCGATCGTTCCTTCCGGCATTTTTACACCAAAATTATCTGTGACCGTTGCCCCGATCACCGCAAAGGTATTTTCCTCTGTGATCACGCCACCCTCATCCATCTTTTTGGAATACGCCAAAAACGGTACATATTCCCGTGTATGATCCGTTCCTGTGTAGGTCGGATCGTTTCCATGATCGGCGGTAATAATAAGAAGATCATCCTCCCGCAGATCATCCAGCAAAATTCCAAGATTTTTATCAAATTTCTCAATCTCATGTCCGTAGCCGATCGGATCACGCCGGTGTCCCCACTGTGCATCAAAATCAACCAGATTTACAAAGCACAGTCCGTCAAAATCTTTTTTGCAAATCTCAATGGTCTGCTCCATTCCATGCACGGAGCTGTTGGAATGATACGATTCTGTGATTCCTTCCCCGCAAAAGATATCATGGATCTTTCCGACTGCAATCACATCCTTTCCCGCATCTTTCAATGCGTCAAGTGCAGTCTTTCCGGTCGGCTCAAGTGCATAATCCCTGCGGTTGCTGGTTCTTTTAAATTCGCCTTTTTTCTTTCCTACATACGGTCTTGCAATGACTCGTCCCACGCGCCATTCATCCTTCATCGTGATCTCTCTTGCGATCTCACAACACCGGTACAGATTTGCCAGATCAAATGTCTCTTCATTTCCACAAATCTGCAATACAGAATCCGCAGAGGTATAGACAATCATTGCACCTGTTTCAATTTCTTCTTCCCCAAGTTCTTCAATGATCTTTGTCCCGCTCTCACTACGGTTTCCAATCACTTTTTTCCCGCAACGTTTTTCCAGTTCTGCGATCAGTTCCGGTGGAAATCCATATTCGGTAAAGGTTTTAAATGGTTTTTCTGTATAAATCCCCATCATTTCCCAGTGTCCGGTCATCGTATCTTTTCCGTTACTCGCCTCTTTCAGTCTGGTAATTTTTCCAACCGGATTCTCGATTCCATACATCTTTCCCCCGGTATGCAGATTCAGCATACCAAGCTTCTGAAGATTTGGAATCTCCAGTGTTCCCATTCTGTCTAAAATATGACCAAATGTATCTACATCCCTGTCACCGAATTGCTCAGAATCAGGCATTGCACCAATTCCAAGCGAATCCAGAACGATCACAAAAATTCGTTTATATATTGTTTCTTTCATTTACCGATCCTCTTTGATTAACTTTCTGATGGCTTCCACTGCCACCTGTACTGCCATGTCTGTATCATGCACTACCGGATTTTCAAGTCCCAGTTTTTCTCTTTCCTGATTTGCCATTACAAGGAAACAGGCACCCACGCGTACATGAAGCTTTGCTGCCACAATGTAAAGTGCTGCCGTCTCCATCTCTGATGCCAGACATCCCAGTTTCTTCCAGGCTTCCCATTTATTGATCAGTTCATAACCTGCCGGCATCATCTCCGGCTCATGCTGTCCGTAAAATGCATCTTTTGACTGTACCACTCCGGTATAAAATTCACAGCCCTTTTCCTTCGCCGCACTGACCAGTGCGTTCACCACCATAAGATCTGCCACCGCCGGATATTCGATCGGCGCATATTCTTTGCTTGTCCCTTCCATTCTGACAGCACCTGTAGCAACTACAATGTCCCCACTTTTTACTTCCGGCTGTATCCCACCGCAGGTTCCGATCCGTACAAATGTATCTGCTCCACATCTGGCTAATTCTTCCATCGCAATTGCTGCTGATGGCCCCCCGATTCCGGTAGATGTGGCACTTACCTTTACGCCGTCTAAAGTTCCTGTATAAGTGATAAATTCCCGGTTATCTGCAATCATTACCGGATCTTCAAAATACTGTGCTATTTTTTTGCAGCGCTTTGGATCTCCCGGGAGAATGACATAACGGCCGACTTCCCCGTTGGCCACCTGAACATGATATTGTCTGCTTATATCCTCTGAATAATTCTTCATCGTATCCACCGCCTCTCTTTTGTTATATTATACTATAAAAGGCCGGGAAGTTCATCAACACTTTGTGGAAAGTGTTTCCAAATACAGCAAAAAAGCCTGACCATTCAGACCTTTTCGCATAAGCGAAAACAAGAATCTGAATGATTCAGGCTTTTCCGGGTATCTACAGCAAAATTACTTTGCCAGTTTCATCATAATTTCATTACTGCGTTTTACAAATTCTGTCATCTCTTCTGGGCTGAGTGGCTTGTGTGCCAGCATTGCCAGGTCATATAACTGATGGCAGAACATCTCTGTATTTTCGCCATCTTTATGCTCTACAACATATTCTACCAGCGGATGATTTGCATTCAGGATCAGGGTTGCATTGGTTCCGAACATAGACGGATCCATGCCCGACATTCCATACATCTTCATCATTTCCTGCATACGGCGTGATTCTTCGGAAAGTGTGATCATAGATGCCACATTTTCATCTTTCATCTTTTCTACTTTTACTTCCAGTTTGTCATTGCCAAGTGCTTTGCGGAAGATTTCAACCAGACTGTCAGTTTTTTCTTTGAATGCTTCTTTTTCTTCTTCAGATACATCTTCTTTGAAGTGATCAGTCAGATCTGCATCGATTCTCTGGAACTTGATATGTTCGTTCTTCTGCTCCATCTGAGTAATAAATGGAGAATCAATATTATGTGACAAGATCACTGCGTCCAGTCCCTCTTTTTTGAACATATTGATATACTGGCTCTGCTGCTGTTCATCTGTTACATAGTAGATTGTTGTCTTCTCTGTTTCTTTCTTTTCTGCTGACTGCTCTGCATTTTCACCCTCGGTCTTTTCCTCCGGTTCTACTTTTCCGCCATTTTTTTCGATGCATTCTTTGAGTGTCATATACTTGTGATCCAGGTTCTTGAACAGAACATAATCGCTCATCTTCTCGCAGAATTTTTCATCTTTCAGGCAGCCGAATTTGATAAATGGGCTGATGTCATCCCAGTATTTCTCATAGTTTTCTTTATCTGTCTTGCACATTCCTGAAAGCTTGTCAGCAACTTTCTTGGAAATGTATTCGGAGATCTTCTGTACAAATCCATCATTCTGCAGTGCGCTTCGTGATACGTTAAGCGGCAGATCCGGACAATCAATGACTCCTTTTAATACCATCAGGAATTCCGGAATAACTTCTTTGATATTGTCTGCGATAAATACCTGATTGTTGTACAATTTGATGGTTCCTTCAATGGAATCGTATTCGGTATTGATCTTAGGGAAGTATAGGATACCCTTTAAGTTGAATGGATAATCCATGTTCAGATGAATCCAGAACAGAGGTTCTTTGTAATCCATAAATACTTTCCGGTAGAAATCAATATAATCTTCTTTGCTGCATTCGTTTGGATGCTTTGTCCACAGCGGTGCCGGATCACTGATCGATACCGGGCGTTTCACGATCTTTGCTTTGTCGGATGCCGGTGAAACTTCAACCATTTCTTTTTCACCGTTCTCATTTTCTTTTTCTTCCATCTTGGCGTCTTCATGGATATGTTCAACAACCGTATCGGTATCCAGGACTTCATCCTCCGGGATCGTCTCATATTCCGGTTCTGCATTTGCTTTGGATACAAAAATCTCTACCGGCATGAATGAACAGTATTTCTCAAGGACTTCGCGGATTCTGTATTCATTTGAAAATTCTACACAATCTTCGTTCAGGAATAAGGTGATTTCAGAACCAACTTCCTCTTTATCCCCTTCTTCCATCTCATACTCTGTACCGCCTTCACTTACCCAGTGTACCGGTTTTGCACCTTCTTTATAAGAAAGGGTATCAATATGAACTTCATCAGCTACCATGAAGGCAGAGTAGAATCCAAGACCAAAGTGTCCGATCATATCGTCCTCTGTTGTCTTATCTTTGTATTTGTTCAGGAATTCGGTTGCTCCTGAAAATGCGATCTGTGTGATATATTCTTCTACTTCATCAGCAGTCATACCAAGACCATTATCGATGAATTTCAAAGTCTTCTCTTCCGGGTTTACAATAACCTGGATCTTTCCTTTATAATCATCCGGAAGTGTATATTCTCCCATCATGTCCAGCTTCTTTAATTTTGTGATCGCGTCGCATCCATTGGAAACAAGCTCTCTTGCGAAAATATCATGATCAGAATATACCCATTTCTTGATAATCGGGAAAATATTTTCGCTGCTGATTGAAAGACTACCTTTTTTTGCTGCCATTTTTATCACTCCTAAATTTCATATTCTATCTTTTTACGGTTTCAAATACCGTATTTTTCTGTCTATGAAATATCTTAATACCCTGATTTCTAAATGTCAATAGAAAATTAGCACTCTTTTGACAAGAGTGCTAATAATTCTGTGAAGAATATAAACTTTCTGTGAAATATATTTTCCGATTCTTTGTGTACCATCTATAAGAAATCTTTGACATACACTTGCAAAAGCTTTTACTCCACGCTCTTCAAAGATTCCACCATATCGATCTTCTTCAGCTTGTAGAACATTACCCAGTTTACAAATAAAGAAAATGCTACAGTAAACAAGAAACTGTACAGATAACTCTGCCAGTGTATCTGACGTCCGAACATCGCCTCTTCCACCTCAACCGTCAGGATGATATACCGGTGAAGCAGATTACCAAGCACCATACCCACAACCGATCCAATGATCGTCAGCAGGATATTCTCTCTGTATACATAAGAGGCAACCTCTCCGTCGTAGAATCCCAGAACCTTCAAGGTTGCAAGCTCTCTCTGACGCTCGGTGATGTTGATATTGTTCAGATTGTACAGTACCACAAATGCCAGCATTCCGGCAGATACGATCAGTACCACGATGACCAGATTCAGGCTTCGCAGCATGTCATCCAGCCTTCCTTCAATACTGCTGGTATAACTTACATTCAGTACTCCATCCATCGACAGAAGCTTTGTTCCGATCTTCTCGATCTGATCATCCTTTCCGTCCTTTGCACTGTAGATGATCGTGTTATATTCTGCCGGTACACCATATAATTCCTCGTATTTTTCCGGTGACAGATACAGGTAATGGCTCATATAGTTCTCGCAGATGGCGCCAACCGTCACCGTCTGGTCTCCCCTGTCCTCGTCCTCGATCGTAAGCTCATCTCCCACCTTTACATTCAGAAGGGATGCCATTTTCTCAGTCAGAATCACTTCGTCTTTTTTCAGTGAATAAACCTCGTCCTTATTGGTCCTGCTGTGGAAGCTTAAAAAGTCCTCAATCTTTTCATTATCCGATGGCACCATCAGATAAAGTGTCTTTTTACCGGATGCAGATTTTACATCGGTCTTCTGCATCCGCGCTTCGATCGTCTCTTTTATATCTGCATTCTGATCCAGATAATCATGGAGCTGTTGTCTGTTCTCTTCGGATATGTCGTCACTCATGTAGGTTGCCGCATCATAGAACTGCACCTTCTCATACTGCAGGCTGACGATCTCATAGATACAGTCCTTCAGTCCGAATCCGACTACCATCAGTGCCATACAGCCTCCGATTCCGAAAATGGTCATAAAGAATCGCTTCTTATACCGGATCAGATTCCGCACGGTCGATTTCCATGTAAAATTCAGATGCTTCCAGATAATTCCGATCCGCTCCAGAAGAATCCGCTTCCCCTGCTTCGGTGCTGCCGGACGCATCAGCTCTGCCGGTTCTGCTGCCAACTCTTTATAGCAGGATGCGATCGTTGCGATCAGTGTACATGCCACTGCGATTACCGAAGCCTGGAGTGCATAGCTCATATGGTACGGCACCAGGATCGCCGGCAGATGCTTATACAGGATCATATAAGCATAAATAATGATAAACGGCAGGATCTTTTCCCCGGCCAGTACTCCGAAAATACTTCCGCCAAGCGTTGCAATCAGAGCATAACCAATGTATTTCCCTGCAATTGCAGCTTTTCCATAACCGAGAGCCTTCATCGTTCCGATCTGTACACGCTGTTCCTCTACCATTCGTGTCATCGTTGTCAGACTGATCAATGCTGCCACCAGGAAAAAGAGTACCGGGAACACTTTTCCAATAGAACGCATGCGGTCTGCATTATCTCCGTATCCTTGATATTCCGTCAGTGCATCCTCTCTCGTCTGCACATACCACTTCGGATTTTCGATTTTTTTGATCTCAGCCTTTGCGTCTGCGATCTGCTGCTTTGCATCCGTCAGCTGCTTCTCTCCATCTGTAATCTTTGCCTGTCCGTCCGTGATCTGTTCTTCCGCTTCTTTTGCTGCCTGCTCATATTCACTCCGGCCATCCGCAAGCTCCTGTTCACCGGATGCAAGTTGTGCTTTACTTGCATTTAAAGTGTCCTCTTTTTCATTCAGAAGTGCCCATGCAGACAGGATCTGTGCTTTTCCGTCCGTAATCTGAGATTTTGTGCTGTCAAGCTGGGATCTGGCTGCTGCGATCTGACTCTTGCCGTCTGTAATCTGTCTGCCTGCACTTAACAGCTCTTCTTCCTGTGCGGCAAGCGTCTGCTCCTGCTGAAGAAGTGCTTTCTCTTTTGCATCCAGATCTTCTTTTTGCTCAGTCAGGCTGGTGATCTGTGCCTCCAGGTCTGCTTCTGTGGAAAAACCTGCCTTGTTCATCTGCACTAGCAAGCCCTTCTTTTTATCTTCAAGTTGTGCTTTCTGCTCCTGTATACCAGCAAGCTTTGCTTCCAGTCCCTGTCGGACTCCACTCCAGCTTTCCAGATATACTCGCTGCTCTGGCGTTCTATCAGGCTCTGAGATCTTTGTGTATTCCTGATATAATGTATCTCCGTCATTTATCTGCTTCTGCAATTCCGCAATCCCCGAATCACACTGGCTGATTTCATCTTCAATCCCAGCCAGTCCGTCTTTCAGCTGATTAAGCGGTGCAAGTTCCTCGTCCAGCTGTTTCTTTCCATCTGCGATTTCTGACTTTCCCGCTGTAATCTGTTCCTTCCCCGCCGTAATGATCGGCATATATTTCGAGTAATTGCTCAGATAAACCTGTTCCGCATCTGCAAGCTCCTCTTCTTTCTGATCCAGCTGTGCTTTTCCTGACTCATACTGTGTCTCCGCCGAATCAAGCTGTGCCTGCTTATCATTCAGCTGCGCTTTTGCATCTGCAAGCTGCGTCTCGCCGTCTGCGATCTGCTGCTTTGCATCCGCAAGCTCTGCTTCTCCATCCGTAAGCTGCTGCTTTGCTTTTTCCAGTTCTTCGGCTGCCTTGCTTTTTCCACTCTCCAGCTCTTTTTTCGCATCCTCCAGTTCCCGCGATTTTTCATTCACTGTCTTCTCTGAATCAGCAAGCTTTTCATTTGCCTCATCTACGATCTCCTGTTTGCGGACTGCACAGCGTTCCTCTTCGATTGCACTCACGGCTTCCTTTGCTGCATCCGACAGATTATTGTATTCATCAGTAAATGCAATTTTCTCTTCTGCATCGCTCACTTTCACATAAGCTTCCGTATAAACATCCATGTCAAAAGAGGATTTATCCACTACAACAAATCCACTGATCTCTCCGGTTCCGATCGTACTGCTTCCTCTTCCAAATGAAATATACAGCGGACTGTTCCCGATTCCGACAATCTTGTATGTATCTGTAACCAGTGAATCCGTCAATGCCTCTCCATCGCCGGAATGGAAAGTTACCGTGTCGCCAACCTTCAGGTCTGTATAGCTCAGAAAATCTTCATCCACCAGACATTCTCCGGCTTTTTCCGGCAACCTGCCTTCCACAACCGAAACCTGATTAAAATTCTTCTCCATGCTCAGCATATGGACAACCTTTTCATTGTCTCCAACCGGGCAAAGCACGTCTTTGCTGTATCCGCCTTCTACAGCTTCAATTCCCGATACTTTTCCAATCGCTTTGATATCCGCTTTGGTAAGTCCCATGGTTCCCATTACCTTCAGATCCATCAGCTCCGAATCATCGAAATACTGATCTGCAGTGATCCGCATACTTGGCTCTGATGCACGGATTCCCGAATAAAATGCGACACCCAATGCCACGATAAAAAAGATTGATACAAACCGTCCCATCGTCTTTTTTATTTCTATTATAAAATCTTTGCGTAAAATATTTTTCTTCATCGGTCTTTACGTCCACCTACCATTCAATCGTCTCTACCGGAACCGGTCTTTCATTCAGCTTCATGCTTCCGACTTTTCCATTCTTCATTTTAATTACACGATCTGCCATCGGCGTGATCGCTGAATTGTGTGTGATCAGGATCACTGTCATCCCTCGTTCACGGCACATATCCTGTAAAAGCTTTAATATTGCCTTACCGGTATTGTAATCCAGCGCCCCTGTCGGCTCATCACACAAAAGAAGCTTCGGGTTCTTTGCCAGTGCACGCGCAATCGATACCCTCTGCTGCTCCCCACCGGAAAGCTGTGCCGGGAAATTCTTCATACGATCTGCCAGTCCCACTTCCCTAAGAACCATCTCCGCATCCAACGGATCCTTACAGATCTGCAGTGCCAACTCTACATTTTCAAGCGCCGTCAGGTTCGGAATCAAGTTGTAAAACTGGAATACAAATCCAATATCATCCCTTCTATAGGAAGTAAGCTGCCTCGGCGAATACTTTACAATATTCTTTCCATCGATCCAGACCTCTCCACTTGTTGCCGTATCCATTCCCCCCAGAATGTTAAGCACTGTCGTTTTTCCCGCACCACTTGGGCCTACCACAACTGCAAATTCACCTTTTTTTATCTGAAAATCAATTCCATCTGCTGCGGCAATCTCAACTTCACCCATACGGTAAATCTTACGGACATCCCGCATTTCAACAAATTCTTTCATCATCTTTCCCCTTATCTGTAAAATTTTCTGCTTTTTTTAATTTTAACATATTGGAAAAGCAAATCAAATATGAAGTCGTAAGATTATAAAACTTTCACATTTTCCATTTTTCGCACCGTTTTTGGCTATATTGCACAATTTTACGGTATCATTTTTGTAACATTTGTCTTTTCTGCGAATTTACAGAAGAGCATACACATGGTATTATAATATCAAGTTAAGGATAGCACTTAACGAAACCAAATAAGACGTTTTCAGTATTTTGATACTTTTTATTTTCATTTCTCCTTTAATGAAATTACAGAAAAAGAGCTTACGACATTTCCCCCGATCATATGTCGCAAGCTCTTTTTCCATTATCTGAATCTTTCCGGCATTCACAAACAGTATCCTCTTCTATTTTCTCCCCTGCTTCCGGAGTAAACTTTCAAAAATTACAGTTTTCCTTGTAACTTTCTGTAACCTCTTGTTAATTATTAGACATTATATATTTTTACCGTTAAAATTTCCTTTTTTCACATTCTTTTGTCAATCTTGTTTTGCACCTCGTTATTTTGCACAATTTTATTTTAACTTTCCAGTTCTTTTAGTTTTTTTTGCGAATATACAAAACTTCCGGCAAATGCTATTATAAAAACAAGTTAAGGATAACACTTAACCGAACAAAATAAGACGTTTTCAGTATTTTGATACTTTTTATTTTCATTTCTCCTTTAATGAAATTATTGGAAAAAGAGTTTACGACATTTCCCCCGATCATATGTCGTAAGCTCTTTTTCTTTTTCAGGATTTTCATACCGGTCTCCCCATATTCGGAAAATTTTTATATTGACATTTACAATAAGCATCCACAATTCCTTCTCAAAAACACATTTGTTCTTACACCGAAATCACTCGCACTCATTTTTTTGCATTTATGCAAATTTTATTATCAATTTCCCGATTCCAGATAACCTTTTGTATAAATTGATTTTTCCCCTGTTATTTTGCACAATTTTGTTTTTCAAAGCTTTTTTCTTTTGTTTTTTTTGCGAATATACAAATTCCCAGCCTCTTGGTATTATAATATCAGCTTGAAGATAACAACTAGATAAGAATTCCTCGGTGGGGCGGCATCTTAGTCAGTCACAATTGCCCCACTTGATTAGGAATCAAAACCAAATAAGACGTTTTCAGTATTTTGATACTTTTTATTTTCATTTCTCCTTTAATGAAATTACAGAAAAAAGAGTTTACGACATTTCCCCCGATCATATGTCGTAAGCTCTTTTTTCATTCTACCCAACTCTTTTTCCATATATATTTTGCAGGATAAAAATCCCACTTTATTCCATCCGCTAACTAAATTATTCAAAACTTCTTTCTTATAAACTTTTACCACGTTTCCAGGCGTCAGCATTCATTTTTCCGCCTCTCTTCTGCAGATCGCTACATGTTCTGTCAAAAGAAAATGGAAATGTCAACACGGCATTTCCATTTTCTTTCAAAGCTATTTTTCTGTCTTTATACATTTTCTTGCAAGAATACAGATCACGATGGTAATGATCATATCCGGGAGTGTATTTCCAAGCGGAATATCCACATTCATCAAAATACGATAAAGTATAAAACCGATCACCCAGATTACACCATTCATGACATCCAGAGATATTTCCAGGCTGTCCTTTCTCTTCAGAATGAAGAAATCCGCAATCTGGATTGCGATCATCGGCGCGAATACAGAACCGATCAGGTACAGGAAATCGGTAATGTTGTCCATCGGATAAATGATTGCTCCGATCATTCCGATCACAGTTACAACAATTGCTGCATATTTCCCATTGATTTTTGAAAATACTGACTCTGACGAAATTCCTGCTGAGTAAGCATCCAGGAAGGTTGTCGTAACGGTAGAAAATACAATGATCAGAAGTCCTGCTATTCCAAGTCCAGCTTTTACCATGATACTTGCAATATCAGACTCTCCTGTGTAAATTGCAGCGTTCATACCAATCACGTACATCCAACAACTAACAACTCCATAAACAACGGTGCTGACTGCGGTTGCTTTTACCGGTTCTTTTGCTTCTCTTGTATAGTCACTGATCAGTGGCAACCAGGAAAGTGGCATGGCAACAGAAAGCTCTACTGCTGCACCAAACGTCATGGCATCTCCGCCTGCGCCTGCTACCGATCCGTCACCAAAGATCACTCTGCTGAGTACCAGTGTCAGGATAAATAAAGCAGCCATTGCAACCGTATTGATCTTGCCAAGATTTGTGATTCCGATCACAATCCATAAGATGATCAGTACACCGATCACCAGACACCATACCCATCTGCCGGTATGAAGAACACCATTTGCTGCAAGTGCCCCATCATAAATCATAATCGCTGTCCAGCCAACCAGCTGCAGCACATTCAGGAAGGAAAAGAAGATTCCTCCCTTCTCGCCAAAACTCATTTTTACTGTTTCCATTGCACTTCGTCTGGTCTTTCCACCAATTACTCCGGCAAGGAAAAGCATCATGCATCCTATGATATGACCAATAATAATCGCCAGAACTCCTTTTCCGAATCCTAGCGGCGCAAAGTAAGTACCGGTCAGGATCTCTGCAAGGGACACGCCTGCCCCAAACCAGATCAGTCCATTTTCAAAGATAGAGGTTCTCTTTTCATTCATACTTCTATTCCTCCACTTTGCTTTCTGTATATTCATTTTTAATTGCAAATCCGTGATTCATCGGACCACTGCCTTTGCCAAGATCCAGCATTGCTGCAAGTGCTCCGGAAATATATTTCTTCGCACGTTCTACTGACTCATCCAAATCATATTCTTTTGCAAGATTTGATGCGATCGCACTGGATAAAGTACATCCTGTTCCGTGCGTGTTCGGATTGTCGATTCGCTCTCCGTAGAACCACTTATATCCACCATCTCTCCACAGCAGATCATTGGCATCGTTCAGTTGATGCCCGCCCTTACAAAGAACTGCACAGTGATATTTGGTGCCGATCTCTTCTGCTGCTCTTATCATATCCGCCTGCGACTGGATTTTCATACCTGCAAGCACTTCTGCTTCCGGGATATTCGGAGTCAGAACGGTTGCCATCGGAAGCAGGCAGCTCTTCAGCGCATCAATCGCTTCCTCGCTGATCAGTCTTGCTCCACTTGTTGCTACCATAACCGGATCAACTACAATATTTTTCGCATCATATTCTTTTAATTTGTCTGCGATCTTTGTGATCAGACCACTTGAAGATACCATTCCAATCTTCACTGCATCCGGGTAAATATCCGTGAAAATATTATCCAGCTGTTCTCCCAGGAATTCCGGCGTTACCTCCATAATTCCGGTAACTCCGGTTGTATTCTGTGCAGTAAGAGCCGTAATTGCGCTCATAGCATAAACTCCGTTACTGATCATTGTTTTGATATCTGCCTGGATACCTGCTCCTCCGCTTGAATCGCTTCCTGCAATTGTAAGTGCTGTTCTCATTTGACTCTCTTCCTCTCTTTTCATAATTCTAAATATTTTGTAACTGTTCAGAGCCAAGCAAAATTTCATAAAACAGGTGTAAAATGCTTGCATTTTTAAGACTGTTTTTGAAATTTTATTTGGCGGATACGCCACACCGACGAAATGCGTAGCATTTTGGAGGTTGGCTCTGAACAGTTACAATTGAAATAAAAAGAAACACCTGCCATGCACAAGTGTCTCTGAAAAAATCAATATGACTTCCTGCGACGGCATGATCCGTATCAGGTAAAAAGGGTCGAAGCTCTTTTGCTTCCTCTCAGCCTGTCTTTCACCGGCTCCCCCGTCTTTATTATTCTGTCTCTACAAATGTTGTCTGCTTTGTAACTCCTGTTAGACTCTCTCTGGTTCAGGATAAGCCTCTCCAAAAGTCTCAACAGTCACTTTTTTCATCTTCTGTTCTTCCAGCGGTCTGTCACTGTAGTCTGTTGCCGTCTCAGCAATTTTATTTACAACATCCATACCTTCTGTAACTTTACCAAAAGCCGCATATGCGCCGTCAAGATGTGGTGAAGTCTTATGCATGATGAAAAACTGTGATCCTGCCGAATCCGGATGCATTGCACGCGCCATAGAAAGAACGCCCGGTTCATGCTTCAGATCATTTGCAAAACCGTTCTGCTTAAATTCTCCTTTGATACTGTATCCAGGGCCACCCATTCCGGTTCCATCCGGGCATCCACCCTGGATCATGAATCCACTGATGACACGGTGGAAGATCAGTCCATCATAAAATCCCTTATTTACAAGAGATACAAAGTTATTTACTGTATTCGGTGCGATTTCCGGATATAATTCCGCTTTGATCACATCGCCATTTGCCATTTCAAATGTTACTACTGGATTTGCCATTTTATACAATCTCCTTTTCATTGATTTCTCTACCTATTGTAACGGAACTTTTCCCGTCCGTAAATAGTTTTTAGAAAGTCTTTATACATTTTCCAGACGATATCCGATCACCAGAAACCAGTGCCAGATAAAATCCTCAAACTTCTCTTTATTCTCATGCCGGAGCATCAAATGCTTTCTCCTCCGGTTTCAGTGTCGATAAAAACACAGCAGCCAGAATGATAACACCACCAAGGCACTCTCTGAAACTTGGAACTTCTTTCAGAAACAGAAATGCGCTTAAAGTTCCATACACCGGTTCCAGTCCGGATAAAATTCCGGCAATCCTTACCTTCACAGTCCGAAGTCCACTGATAAATAAAGAATGTGCAACTGCTGTAAAAATAATTCCAAGCATCATCAATACGCCTGCATCTGCAAGTGTAATCACCGGCTTCAACACAAACATCATCGGGATCAACACGATCGTTGCAGTTCCCTGTTCATAAAGCGACACCAGTGTTGCCGGATATCTGCTGGAAAAACGGCGATTCATCAGTGACAATATGCATAGGTAAATGCACTCAGAAGTCCCCACAGAACTCCCTGTGTAATCTGATTATCCATCTGAAATGCGGGTACGATAAAGAATACTCCGACCAGCATCATCAGTGTACAAAACACATCCGATTTCTTCAGTTTTTCATGGAACAGGTATGGCTCCAGAAAAATAACAAATACCGGAAAAGTGGATACCGTAAGCGTACCAACTGCAACCGTCGAACTCTGGATCGACTGCATATAACTACTCCAGTGTATTGCTAAAACTGCACCTGCTCCGACCATCCACAAATAATCACTTTTCTCCTCCAAGCGAATTTTCTGCTTTTTAAAACGCAGAAAAAGCCAGAGGAAAATGGATGAAAAAAATACCCTTCCAAGCACGATGATCACCGCAGGCAGATCCACAAGCTTGGCAAACAGTCCCACAAAACCAAACAGTGCCACAGCAACATGTACTGAAATTAAACCTCTTCTCTGACTCTCTTTCATATAAAAACCTTTCTCTATTCCGGCTGATCTACCCGGAAATGTTCCATTAAAATCGGCATATATTCCTTACTGTATTCTCCAAGCGAATAATTCCCCCTGTTCAGACACCAGTCTGATACCAGTGCCCGCTCACAGAGCGAATAATACTTTGTAATCTCCTGGATACTCTTCTCTCTGCTGATCTGATTTCGCACATGCCCCTCTTCTATGATCCTGCTGAGCAGTTTGTAATAAGTACGGTTCTGATCCAGAAGATTCCGGTCTCCCTTGGCAATCAATTGTGTTGAATATAAGGATGATAACAATGCTACATCAATCTTCTGCTCCATAAATGAATGCGACCGGTAATTGAGATACATCAGTTTATCAAAACTGTTCATTTCCGGATCCAGTTCATCTTCAAGCTTTGCATAATTCTCATCCAGAATAGTTGACAATGTATCAAGCAGAGAATCCTTGCTGCTGAAATAATAATAGAACGAGCCTTTTGATGTCTCAGAAAGACGGATGATATCATCTACTGTCGTATCATCATATCCTTTTTCATAGAACAATTCCCATGCGGCATCTACAATCCGCCGCTTTACATTCTGTTTTGCTGCCATCTATCTACCTCCTATGGTATCATGTTCCACGCGGAGCGTTTTATATTATCAGGAAATACCTTTCTTAACAGATAAAAAAAGACCGGCTGCGTCATACGCCCCGGTCCTTTTCAGGTTTACGTGGACATGTTTTTCCCCGTAAACAAGTATATCGTATCTACATTCCTTTTGCAACATCAACACAGGCCTTCATTGCATCAATGATTGCACTTCTGAATCCGTGTTCTTCCAATACACCTACGGCTTCAATCGTTGTTCCTGCCGGTGAGCATACCATGTCTTTGAGTTCTCCCGGATGCTTTCCTGTTTCAAGAACCATCTTCGCACTTCCAAGAACTGCCTGTGCTGCAAATTTGTATGCCTGTGCTCTCGGCATTCCCTCTGCAACAGCGGCATCTGCCATTGCTTCGATAAACATAAATACATATGCCGGTGAACTTCCGCTTACTGCAACAACTGCATCCATCATATGCTCTGTCACAACTTCTACCTTACCAAATGCAGAAAGGATCTTGCATGCATAATCAAGTTCTTCTTTTGTTACATGTTCATTCGGTGTGGCAGCTGTCATACCTTCTCCAACCATAGCCGGAGTGTTCGGCATTGTACGAACAATCTTAACATCTTTTCCAAACTGTTCGGCAAGCCATGCAAGTGTCTTTCCTGGTGCGATCGTGATAATAAGCTGTTCCGGTCTTACCAGATCTTTTACTTCCTGGATGACATCTGCATAAAACTGTGGTTTTACAGAAAAAATAACAACTTCTGACTTTTCAATTACTTCTTTATTGCTATCGGTAACATTGATTCCATAAAGTTCTTTTACTTTTTCGCGACCTGGTGCAAAAAGATCTGCTCCGATGATTTCTTCCGGTTTGAATACGTTACTTTTAATAACGCCTCCCATAATTGCTCCTGCCATATTACCTGTTCCGATAAATCCTAATTTCATAGTTTTTCTCCTCCTGATGAACTTAAAACCTTATACATTTACATTTTTAATTTGTATACAATCGTTTAATTTGTATACAAATTTCCTTCTGCATTCAATGTATCACTTCTCCTGTTTAAAGTCAACATTTTCACAATAGAAAATGCCGTTTTCCGTCGAAAATACATGCACCATTGTATACAATCACCAGTCTGTACTCTTATACTAAACGCGACTTTACATATACACAATTTTGTTTTTTACAAACCCCGTTTTAATGTGTTATACTTAATATATTCACCAGACAGAGGGGGATTTCACATGGCTGAAAAAAGGAAATCACTTGCCGATCAGGCTTATGAAATTATCAAAAATAACATTATGAATCTGACTTATCCACCAGGAATGCCTCTTACAGAAGCACTTCTGACAGAAGAGCTCGGTATGAGCCGTAATCCGGTACGCACTGCACTCAAAATGCTGCAGTCTGAAGGTCTGATCGTTACCGATTATTATAAATCCATGACTGTAAAAGAAATCACCGATAAAGATATCAATGAACTTTATCAGCTCCGCGAACTCTTAGAGGGCAGTGCATTTAAACTAATCTTTGAAAGTGGAAAAGCGGAAGAATATTCCTATCGAATTGAAGAAAAAGTGGTACATATGTGTGCGGTTGCTTCCGATGTTTATGAGTGGGAGCTTGCTGATACGCAGATGCATCTGGAAATCGTCAGCATTTTCAATAATGACCGGATCACCAAATTCTACGAATCCAATTTATCAGAGCTGGTAAGAGTGGGTATGTATTCGCTGAAAAACGGCATGCGGATCGTTCCAACAAATGAGAATTTGAAAAAAATGGTTAAATATATGCGTAAAAATGATTATGAGCGGGCTTTTGCAATCCTGAAAAAAGACCATTTTATGCAGGGAAAAGACAGCGCCATGAAAGAAGAACTGAAAAACGAGTAATTTTCATTTATAAGATATTAAAGGAAGTGCTAAAACATGATGAAACTAGAAACTCCAATTGGAGAATTTACTACTGACTCTTATAAAATTCCTGCGGGAGACACTTTGGCTGTGTCTCCTGCAATCATTTTGTTCTCTTCTGATGATTACAAAATCATCACCATCGATCAATTTATCCAAATTGGTACAGATGTCTATACCCCTCTTTTACATCAAAATTGTATGTCTCCTGATCAAAAAACCATCTACCCACTGACTATCGAACAGCATGATTCAGACCGGATTACTCTTTCTGATCATTATCATTCTATAGTTTTAGAGCTCAATAACTTACCGGATCTGCAGGTAAAGCCGTGGTATCCTGTTATTAAAAAAAAGAACTGCATACCATGTACAAATTGTGGAAGATGCAGCTGGTAGTCTGCATCTTTATTAAACAGCATGAATGACTCTTCTGCATTTTTTTCCAGGCTGATCACCTCTGAGCAATAAAAAAACTGCAAACCCTCATGGTCTACAGCTCCCTTACTCTTCTCATGTACCTTCAAAACCACATACAAACTTAAATCTTTACTCCATCCATTCTTCCTTACCCTGTCCTACCTTCTTGGTTATGCCCTCGACCGATTAGTAACAGTCAGCTCCATGCATTACTGCACTTCCACCTCTGCCCTATCTACCTTGTCGTCTTCAAGGGGTCTTACAACTTACGTTGGGATATCTCATCTTGAGGGGGGCTTCACGCTTAGATGCCTTCAGCGTTTATCCCTTCCTGACTTGGCTACTCTGCCATGCTCCTGGCGGAACAACAGATACACCAGCGGTCAGTCCAGCCCGGTCCTCTCGTACTAAGGCCAGCTCCTCTCAAATATCCTACGCCCACGCCGGATAGGGACCGAACTGTCTCACGACGTTCTGAACCCAGCTCGCGTACCGCTTTAATGGGCGAACAGCCCAACCCTTGGAACCTACTTCAGCCCCAGGATGCGATGAGCCGACATCGAGGTGCCAAACCACTCCGTCGATGTGAACTCTTGGGAGTGATAAGCCTGTTATCCCCAGGGTAGCTTTTATCCGTTGAGCGATGGCAATCCCACTTTATACCACCGGATCACTAAGTCCTACTTTCGTACCTGCTCCACCCGTCGGTGTCGCAGTCAAGCTCCCTTCTGCCTTTGCACTCTTCGAATGGTTTCCAACCATTCTGAGGGAACCTTTGAGCGCCTCCGATACCCTTTCGGAGGCGACCGCCCCAGTCAAACTCCCCACCTGACATTGTCCCCCAGCCGGGTCACGGCTGCTGGTTAGAAATCCAATACTGCAAGGGTGGTATCCCAACAGCGGCTCCGCATCAACTGGCGTCAATGCTTCTTCGCCTCCCACCTATCCTGTACATACAATATCGAATCCCAGTATCAAGCTGGAGTAAAGCTCCATGGGGTCTTTCCGTCCTGGCGCAGGTAACCAGCATCTTCACTGGTATTTCAATTTCACCGGGTGCATTGTTGAGACAGTGCCCAAATCATTACGCCTTTCGTGCGGGTCGGAACTTACCCGACAAGGAATTTCGCTACCTTAGGACCGTTATAGTTACGGCCGCCGTTTACTGGGGCTTAAGTTCAAAGCTTCGCTTGCGCTAACCTCTCCCCTTAACCTTCCAGCACCGGGCAGGCGTCAGCCCATATACTTCACCTTACGGTTTTGCATAGACCTGTGTTTTTGCTAAACAGTTGCTTGGGCCAATTCTCTGCGGCCAGCTCTCACTGGCACTCCTTCTCCCGAAGTTACGGAGTCATTTTGCCGAGTTCCTTAACAATGCTTCTCCCGTCGGCCTTAGGATTCTCTCCTCACCTACCTGTGTCGGTTTACGGTACGGGTACAGTACAAACAATAGCGGCTTTTCTTGGCAGCTGGCTCACACATTTCCCTACTTTAGTTCGGTATGCTTCACGTCTTCGGATTGTCACGCGGATTTGCCAACGCGACTCCTACCTCGCTTGCCACGGGATTCCATTCCCGCTAGTGCTCTCCCTCTGCGTCCCCACAGTTCTGTTATACTGCAGTACAGGAATTTCAACCTGTTGTCCATCGGCTACGTCTTTCGACCTCACCTTAGGCCCCGACTTACCCAGAGCAGATCAGCTTTACTCTGGAAACCTTGGGTATTCGGCCGGAAGGATTCTCACCTTCCTCTCGCTACTCATTCCGGCATTCTCTCTTCTTAAAAGTCCACAGCTCCTTCCGGTACTGCTTCTTCCCTTTAAGAATGCTCCTCTACCAATTAACTACGTTAATTCCTGAGCTTCGGTAGTGTGTTTCAGCCCCGGACATTTTCGGCGCAGGACCTCTCGACCAGTGAGCTATTACGCACTCTTTTAATGTATGGCTGCTTCTAAGCCAACATCCTGGTTGTCTTTGAAATCCCACATCCTTTTCCACTTAACACACATTTTGGGACCTTAGCTGCAGGTCTGGGCTCTTTCCCTTTTGACTACCCAACTTATCTCGTGTAGTCTGACTCCCATGAATCATCTTACTGGCATTCGGAGTTTGATATCCTTTGGTAAGCTTTGACGCCCCCGCGGGAATTCAGTGCTCTACCTCCAAAAGACTCTCATGAGGCTAGCCCTAAAGCTATTTCGAGGAGAACCAGCTATCTCCGGGTTCGATTGGAATTTCTCCCCTATCCACACCTCATCCCCACCCTTTTCAACGGATGTGGGTTCGGACCTCCATTGCCTTTTACGGCAACTTCATCCTGGACATGGATAGATCACCCGGTTTCGGGTCTACTCCATCTGACTTCACGCCCTATTAAGACTTGTTTTCACTTCGGCTCCATTCCTTAAGAACTTAACCTCGCCAGATGGCGTAACTCGCCGGACCGTTCTACAAAAAGTACGCGGTTCATCATTTAAAGATGTTCCACAGCTTGTAAACACAGGGTTTCAGGTTCTCTTTCACTCCCCTCCCGGGGTCCTTTTCACCTTTCCTTCACAGTACTATGCGCTATCGGTCACTAAGGAGTATTTAGCCTTACGGGGTGGTCCCCGCTCATTCCCACAAGGTTTCTCGTGTCTCGTGGTACTCTGGATCCCGCCTTGCTGACTCGTCTTTCGCTTACGGGGCTTTCACCCTCTCTGGCTGGCTTTCCCAAAACCATTCTGCTAAACTTGTCAGATCAATTACGCGGTCCGAACCCCGGAATGCACGCATTCCGGTTTGGGCTCTTCCGTTTTCGCTCGCCGCTACTCACAGAATCACTTGTTGTTTTCTCTTCCTCCGGCTACTTAGATGTTTCAGTTCACCGGGTTCCCTTCCATACGTTATGGATTGGCGTATGGATGACTGGAGTCTGTCCAGCCGGGTTTCCCCATTCAGATATCTCCGGATCATCGGATATTTGCTCCTCCCCGAAGCTTTTCGCAGCTTATCACGTCTTTCATCGGCTCTTAGTGCCAAGGCATCCACCCTGCGCTCTTTCTAGCATAACCAACTCCCTTCTCCCACGGGAATGGGATCCGGTTACACATGCATAGCGTTGCATGCGTTGGTATTTCAGGTCGTTTTTTTACTTCGTTTTCTCGAAGATGTAAGTTAATCATTACCTTGCGGTGATGATCACCTCGGATGTCTTTCTCTATTTGAGAATTGATTTATTTTTGTATGCAGTTTTCAATGTACATGTCTGACTGATGTTTATCAGTCATCAGAAACCAAAATCCTTTTTAATCTCTGATCACTGGTAAAGATCCTGTCTTCTTTTTTTAACGAAGTTCGCTTCACTTTGTTCAGCGAACGACCTAAAAAACTAAATTCGTTTGCCTCCGGCAATCTCATTAACTTTTTTATGGTCTGGCGGCCACCTGCTCTCCCACACCGTCTCCAGTGCAGTACCATCGGCCGATCAGGTCTTAACCATCGTGTTCGAGATGGGAACGGGTGTGTCCCCTGACCGCATCGCCACCAGAAGCATTGAGTTCTTAGCGAAGTCCTTTTGAGCTTAGAACGAAAGCTGTTCTTTGAGCTTTGCGAAAAGAACTTCCTTATTGATAACTCAACAATAGACAACATTCTTCCTTACTTCTTCTTCCTTAGAAAGGAGGTGATCCAGCCGCACCTTCCGATACGGCTACCTTGTTACGACTTCACCCCAGTTATCGGTCCCACCTTCGGCAGCTCCCTCCTTACGGTTGGGTCACTGACTTCGGGCGTTACCAACTCCCATGGTGTGACGGGCGGTGTGTACAAGACCCGGGAACGTATTCACCGCGACATGCTGATTCGCGATTACTAGCGATTCCAGCTTCATGTAGTCGAGTTGCAGACTACAATCCGAACTGAGACGTTATTTTTGAGATTTGCTTACCCTCGCAGGCTCGCTTCCCTTTGTTTACGCCATTGTAGCACGTGTGTAGCCCTGCTCATAAGGGGCATGATGATTTGACGTCATCCCCACCTTCCTCCAGGTTATCCCTGGCAGTCTCTCCAGAGTGCCCATCCGAATTGCTGGCTACTGAAGATAAGGGTTGCGCTCGTTGCGGGACTTAACCCAACATCTCACGACACGAGCTGACGACAACCATGCACCACCTGTCACCGGTGTTCCGAAGAAAAGGCGTCATTACACGCCGGTCACCGGGATGTCAAGAGCAGGTAAGGTTCTTCGCGTTGCTTCGAATTAAACCACATGCTCCACCGCTTGTGCGGGTCCCCGTCAATTCCTTTGAGTTTCATTCTTGCGAACGTACTCCCCAGGTGGACTACTTATTGCGTTTGCTGCGGCACCGAAGAGCTTTGCTCCCCGACACCTAGTAGTCATCGTTTACGGCGTGGACTACCAGGGTATCTAATCCTGTTTGCTCCCCACGCTTTCGAGCCTCAACGTCAGTCATCGTCCAGTAAGCCGCCTTCGCCACTGGTGTTCCTCCCAATATCTACGCATTTCACCGCTACACTGGGAATTCCACTTACCTCTCCGACACTCTAGCTGCATAGTTTCCAAAGCAGTCCCGGGGTTGAGCCCCGGGCTTTCACTTCAGACTTACACAGCCGTCTACGCTCCCTTTACACCCAGTAAATCCGGATAACGCTTGCACCATACGTATTACCGCGGCTGCTGGCACGTATTTAGCCGGTGCTTCTTAGTCAGGTACCGTCATTTTCTTCCCTGCTGATAGAGCTTTACATACCGAAATACTTCTTCGCTCACGCGGCGTCGCTGCATCAGGGTTTCCCCCATTGTGCAATATTCCCCACTGCTGCCTCCCGTAGGAGTTTGGGCCGTGTCTCAGTCCCAATGTGGCCGGTCACCCTCTCAGGTCGGCTACTGATCGTTGGCTTGGTAGGCCGTTACCCCACCAACTACCTAATCAGACGCGGGTCCATCTCATACCACCGGAGTTTTTCCCACTGAGCCATGCGGCTCCGTGGTCTTATGCGGTATTAGCAGTCATTTCTAACTGTTATCCCCCTGTATGAGGCAGGTTACCCACGCGTTACTCACCCGTCCGCCACTCAGTCACAAAAACCTTCATCCGAAGAATCAGGTTTAAGTGCTTCGTTCGACTTGCATGTGTTAAGCACGCCGCCAGCGTTCATCCTGAGCCAGGATCAAACTCTCGTTAAAAATGTTTGTATCCGGGTCAGAATCGCTTGGCAATTCTGTTCCTGTTTACTGTTCTGGTTCGACATCTTTCGATGTCCGTTCTTGAAAAATCTCTTGTAAGAATTTTCAGGGTTTGTTGTCTATTGTTCAGTTATCAATGTTCATTTTTGTTGTTGCCGTTTCATGCGACAGCTTTTATATTATATCAAAGCGCTTCATGTTTGTCAACAACTTTTTTATTTCTTTTTTGCTGTTGTGAAGAAGTTCCTCACGCGACAGCTTTAATAGAATAGCACATCCATCTGAGCTTGTCAACAGCTTTTTGATTTCTTTTTGCAATTTACTTTTTTCAAAGTTTTCGTCTGAATATTCCCATACTCATGCTTGAATTTTTATGCAAAACTTTTTATTTTTCATCCGCTCCGCCTCTGCATGCCACTCCTTAGTCTCTGTCTCGACCAGCGAACATATGGTATCTTACCACGGCTTTCCTGAATTGTCAATGTTGTTTTTATATTTTGCGCAATTCAGAATATTCTGACATCAATTCAACATGCTTTTGCGAATGGCGCGGCTGAACATCCCCTTCCATTTGCCTTTCCATTTCCTTTTTCATTTCACATTTACAAAAAGCAGCCATACCAACACTTTGATACAACTGCTTACATTTTAAAACATCGATTGCATTTTAATTATCAGATATACGGTTGCAAAAACCGCAAACAGATACACACACCCAATAATTACAGAACTCTTTTTTCCTCTTCCCCATTTTCCCGTTGCAAGATACATTGCATCCAATACATCAAACAGAAAGAAAAACTGGAATACCGTATGTACAACTGCCTCGGCAAATCCTATTTTCCCACTTTTGTAGGTCATACGGATTACCTGGATTCCATAAAAGCTTCCCGGTAAAATAGCAAGCCATGTCGCAACAGCCGAAAAAACGACTGCTGCAATCAGCCACGGCAGCAATACCGGAGCAAAGATTATCGCGGCTCCCCTGCTTCCTACCAGCACTGCCATACTTACGAAAAAATAATAAATGAACAGAACCAGAAAATTCACACAGAAAAAGACAACCAGCCCATATTTATGGATCAGCATGCGGTTCACGCATTCAATCGGATTTCCCGTTTTGTATATCTTAAATGACTGTCCAATATTTATGATTCCCACAACTGCCACAAGTCCCCAATAAAAAAGCAGTGGAAGAAACACAATCATCAACGTTAATCCGATATGCCCCTCCTGGATTTTATCCAGCAGTCCCGTAACAATAATAAGATATACATATGCAAGTGGTACACATAAAGTTAATAGTATTACATAAAGAAATGTACTTTTCCGTGATTTTCTATTTTCCATATCCTGGCTCTCCATATTTCAGGAAAAGGGAACCGTAATTTTCTATACAGCTCCCTCTTTCCCTGTCTTCTATTTATCTGCGTCCCATAAATGCTTCAATCTCATCGATCTGTCTCGGAATTGCTCTTGACAGATTTTCACATCCGTCTTCTGTGATCAGGCAATTATCTTCCAGACGGAATCCAATGCCCCATTCTTCATGGTAAACACCGATATCTACACAGAATACAACACCCGGTACAGCAAGTCCGCTTCCTTCTACCACGTCATGTACATCAAATCCAACATGATGTGCTCCACCGTGCCACATGTAAGTCCCAATATCTTCAAAATTTTTGCATACTCCAGCTTCTTTTAACTGTTCAAATGTGTATTTACGGATGATCTTATCCACATCCAGAAGCGGTACACCCGGTTTCAGTGTACTGAACATATATTCTGAAGTATTGTAAATGCACTCATAAAGCAGTTTCTGACGGTCATTAAATCTTCCATTGCACGGAAATGCCCTGGATACATCGTTGATCTCATAATCCCATACAGCACCAACGTCATTCAGGATCATATCTCCATCCTGTGCCTGTCCGCGATAATCATAGTAATGAATTTTAAAGTTGTTCTTTCCTGATGAAATGATAGACGGAAATCCTGGTGAAAGCACTCCCCTCTGAGCCAGTGCATAATCAAATTCTGCTTTATACTGGTATTCGTACATTCCCGGTTTAGATGTTTTCATCATTGCTTCGATTCCGGCCTTTGTGATCGTTTCCGCTTTCTTCATTGCCTCAATCTCACATGGTTTCTTGATCAGGCGAAGCTGTTTCATGATCGGATGAAGGTTGCCAAGTCCAACAAACGGAGCATGTTCTTTCAGATACTTGCCAAGGCGGTATGCTTCTACTGCCGGCGTATTTTCATAAACCTTGTCAAAATCAAGATAAACTTTCTTTACATTGCCAGAAAATAATTGTCTGGAAAGATCATTCTGGAATGCTGCCACATATTTGTAATTCGTGATTCCTGAAAGTTCTTCTGCTTCCTCTTCTTTTATACGTCTTCCGGTCCAGCGTTCTGCAAATGCATCCGGAGGAAGAATATACAGAGTTTCTTCAATTGTTCCCTCTCCGACATAAGCCATCAGTACAATATTTTCCTGCTCGATTCCTGTCAGATACAAGAAGTTACGATTTGTAAAAAACGGATAATTCTCATCATTGGTCTTGATCGGTGCATGTCCGCTGAATACAACCACCAAAGATCCCGCTTCAAGTTTCTGATACAGGCTCTTACGATTTCCTGCGTAAAATTCCTTATTCATTTGTCAATCCTCCTGCGCTTAGTGTAAATATTTTTCTTTCAGATATTCAATATAATAATCGGTATTCAGCTCTTCTCCTGTTGCTTTTTTGAGCATCTCACGCGCAGAATAGGTCTGTCCGTACTGGTGAATATGTTCTTTTAACCAGTTTCCAATTGCAGATGAGTCTCCCTTTTCCAACTTTTCAAATGCATCCGGACAATCAGTAAGAAGCTTATGAGCAAACTGTGCAGCGTAAGCATCTCCAAGTGCATATCCCTGGAAATATCCTACACATCCGGAAGCCCAGTGCACATCCTGCAGGATTCCTTCCTGATGATTCTTTGGCATAAATCCCAGATATTCCTGATATTTTCTGTTCCATGCTTCTTCAATTGTATCCACTGTCAGTTTTCCATCAAAATATTCTTTTTCAATTTCGTAACGGATGATGATATGCAGGGTATTGGTAAGCTCATCTGCTTTCAGACGGATCAGTCCCGGTTTTACTTTATTGAGTGCCGCAAGGAATGTATCCAGAGAAATCTCTTTGTATTTTGGAACTTCCTGCTGCAGATATGGGTACAGGTTCTCCCAGAATTCTCTGGTTCTTCCTACATGATTCTCGTAGAATCTGGACTGGGATTCGTGCATTGCACCTTCAATTCCGCCCCAGAGTCCGCTTTCTGCGACCTCATCGTTCGCATTATAATTATAAAGCCCGTGTCCGGTCTCATGAACCACTGCCAGAATCGCATGAATCAGCTCATCACAGTTTGTGGATGGCCTGGAATCACGCGGTCCGGTGCAGACACATACCGGATGATGGATCTCAAATAAAGTACTCTTATCTTTATCAAGTCCCAGGATCTCCTGCGCTTTCTTCACAATACGAAGTACTGTATCATGATCTGCTTCACATTCCAGAATGGAATCATCAATCTTACTCTGTTCTTCTCTTACCGCATTTAAAATTTCGCAGACAGCATCTTTGATTTTTGCCAGAATTGCATCAATCTCTTCCAGACGATAATCCTTATCAAACCGGTTCACCAGAACCTGATATGGTTTTTCATCCGGATTGATCGCTGTTGCTATCTTCTCCTGTAAATCAAACTGTTTTTTCAGTACCGGCTTAAAGCTTTCAAAATCATCTGCCTCATAGCATTTTCCCCATGCCAGCTGTCCATCTGCATTTGCCTGATTCAATTCTCCCTGCAGGCTTGCCGGAATCTGTACTGCTTCTTTATACTTTCCGATCAGATAACGTACCATACCTTTGTCTGTATCTGAATCAAAAGCTGTCTCTCCTTCCAGTGACTCTACCAGTTCTTTTGTCTCTTTGCTTGTCAGTTTCTCATTAGAAAGCTCTGTCAGATATGCTCCGACTTTCCCTTCATAATCAAATCCATCCTTCGGGCAGTTATTCCATCTGTCATAGTAAATGATATTATCCATACACTCCAGATAACGGAGTTTCACAACAATATCCTTCACCTTTTCCATCTGTTCTTTTGTAGCCATTACCGTACCAACCTTTCTCCTTAGACTAATGTTCAAACTCTGGTCCGATTATACCATTTGTTTCCCCGTAGTGTCAATCTTTTGGCAAAAGCCGGTTCCTCTGTTATGCCTTTATTTCTTCACTGTAGATTCGTTCGATATGCATTGCCAGATACCCGATTTCCATCTCATCAAGTTCTTTTCCAATACTCTTTCCGAGCATATCGCAGACTTTTTTTGCAGTCATATACGCTTCCGGAAATTTGGATTCTATATATTCATTCATATTGATACGAAGATCCTCCCCCGTCATAGCACGTGCTACCATATATTTGATATGGTTCATCAGACGATTATAGGAAAGCGAGATCACATCGATCTTTTTTCCTGTTTCTTTTTCGATCATCTCAATACATTCTCTCACTGCACGGGCCGTCTGCATTGCCACAGACACTTTTTCATCCTCGATTGCTGAATGAATGTGAAGTGCCACGTATCCGATTTCATGCTCATCGATCGTGATCTGCATTCTCTTCTGCAAAATATCTCTGAGCACGGATGCTGCTTGAAATTCATTATGAAAAAGTACTCTGATATCATCTGTCAGTGGATTGCTGATCTGCTCCTGATTCCGGATTCGCGAAACAGCAAAGGAGATATGATCTGCCAGCGGGATCATGATCCGGCGGTCTACTTTCCCAAAAACTTTTTCTGCTTCCCGGATCACCTCATCTGCGATTTCCAGAAATTCCGGATCCATCTCCTGCACCAGAGATTTGGCAGATCCTCTGTCTGTCTGTTCGGTCAGGCGGTAAGTTGCTGTATCTTCTGTCACTTCAAAACGCTGACTGACCTTCTTTCCAAAGCCAATTCCTTTACCGAGAAGGACGTATTCCTGGTTATCCTCTGTATTGATTGCGATCACGCCATTATTATTCAAAATTTTGCTTACTCTGTACATATCTGATTCCCCCGAAGACGAGTTTTAAGTTCTGATTTTATCCTAGCAGAGAATGAGGGGAAAGTCAAAAAAAGGTTGAGAAAAAGGGAACGCAAATTTGGCTGTTTTCTGACGGGTGTGAAATAGCTTCCGCAAAAAACAAATAAAAGCAGAACGGGGCTGTTGCACGATGGATCGTGCTTAGCCCCGTAAGTTTGTTTGATGTTTTTGATGTGATTATCACAAAATCTGTGAATAGATTTTATTTGGTTTCCCGGATCTTCTTTCTGAGCGGAAGTACCATTGCAGGGGATACGGATAATTCGTCTAATCCCATGCTTAAGAATTCTTCAGTCAGTTCGAGGTCAGCTCCGAGTTCGCCGCAGATTCCGATCCATTTGCCTTCTGCGTGGGCATTTTCGGCTGCCATGCGGATCATTGCAAGGACTGCCGGGTGGTGCGGATCGTAGAAGGCATCCAGCTTCTGGTTCTGACGGTCGATCGCCAGCGTGTACTGAGTCAGATCGTTGGTTCCTACGCTGAAGAAATCCACTTCTTTTGCAAGCTCACGGCTCATCATAACAGCGGCCGGTGTCTCGATCATGATTCCCAGTTCCACATCCTCACGGAACGGGATCTGTGCCTCACGAAGCTCTTCTTTGACCTCTTCGATGATCGCTTTGATCTGCTTCACTTCTTTTACAGAAATGATCATCGGGAACATAATGGCGATCTGTCCGTAAGCAGATGCCCGGTACAGGGCACGAAGCTGTGTCTTGAAGATCTCCGTTCTTGTCAGGCAGATACGGATTGCCCGGTATCCCAGCGCCGGGTTCTCTTCTTTGTCAAGTCCAAAGTAATCCACCTGCTTGTCTGCTCCGATATCCAAAGTACGGATAATGACCTTTTTGCCTGCCATATTTTCTGCAACCTGTTTGTATACCTGGAACTGCTGTTCTTCGGTCGGGAAATCTTCGCTTTCCAGATACAGGAACTCACTTCGGAAAAGTCCGATCCCTCCTGCATCATTTTTAAGTACGGCGCCCACATCGGAAAGATTACCGATATTCGCATAGACATTGATCTTCTGTCCGGAAAGGGTGACATTCTCTTTGCCCTTCAGTTCTTCCAGAAGTGTTTTCTGTCTGCGGTCTTCTTCGCGCTTTTCGGTCATAGCCTTCATGGTCTCTTCATCCGGATCAATGTAGATGGTCCCAGTAAAGCCGTCGATGGCTGCCATATGTCCGTCATATTCTTTTGCAAGCCCTTCTCCCAGACCAATAACGGCCGGGATGTTCATAGTCCTTGCAAGGATTGCCGTATGGGAATTTGCTGATCCGTACATGGTTGCAAATGCAAGCACTTTGGACTTGTCGAGCTGAACGGTCTCACTCGGTACCAGATCATCTGCTGCCACGATCACCGGTTCATCTGCCACAACACCGCTTTCCCCGGCATCCGAAAGGATACCGAGAAGTCGGTCCGATACATCTTTTACATCGGCCGCACGTCCCTGCATGTAAGCATCATCCATAGATGCAAACATCCGGGAGAAGTTATCCCCTGTCGTTGCAACAGCATACTCTGCGTTGACTTCCTGGGTGGTAATAATATTCTTAATCGAATCCACATAATCCAGATCCATCAGCATCATCTGATGTACTTCAAAAATTGCCGCATTGGCTTCTCCTACATCTTCCATTGCCTTGTCATACAGCTCACCGAGCTGTGCGATCGCAGTCTCCTGGGCCTCCTCAAAACGTGCCACCTCTGCTTCGGTATCCTCTACATGATACCGTCTTACCTGCTTTTCCTGTCTTTTATAGAAAGCGATCTTCCCGATGGCCACGCCGCCAAAAACACTTTTACCACTTAGTGTAATCATAGTCCTACAGATTCTCCTCTAATACTTTCTGGATTTCGGCGATTGCTTCTTCTTCATCTGCACCGTCAGCTGTGATGATAACCTCATTTCCCTGTTTTACGCCAAGGCTCATAACTGCCATAATGCTCTTTGCATTGACTTCACGTGCATCTCCTGCTTTTTTGATCTTAATATCTGAGGTTTTTTTCGCAATTGCTTTTACCAGAATTCCTGCCGGTCTTGCGTGGATTCCCTGTGCATCTGTTACTACATACTTAAATTCTTTCATGATAAATTCTCCTCTTCTTTTTTCATTTTAGTTTATCTTTTGACAGCGCTTTGCTTTTCAAAGCGCCGTCATTATTAAAACAGCTTTTGCTGTTCTATTCTACTGTATCTACGGCAAATAGTGGATCGCCGGCTTTTACTTCTCCCGTTGCAAGGAGACGTACTCTCTGATTCTCTTCCAGTTCTGTACAAAGTACCGGCGAACAAAGAGACGGTGCATGTGAAGCCAGGAATGGAATATCGATCTTCATAAGCGGATCACCTTTTTTCACTTTCTGACCATTTTCTACAAATACTTCAAATCCTTCACCGTTCAGAGATACGGTATCAATACCGATGTGAAGCAGCATGCCAAGTCCGCTTTCTGTCTGGAACCCAAGTGCATGCTTTGTTTCAAATACGAAAAGCACTTCTCCATCTTCCGGTGCGCAGATCACAGCATCTTCCGGTGTAACAACGGCTCCGTCACCCATCATTTTTCCTGCAAATCCTTCATCCGGACAGGTTGTAATATCGCCTGCCATACCGGTGATCGGGCTGGATACAACAATTGTATTTACCACTTTTTCCCGTGTTTCATTATTTTCATTTACAGTATCTGTATTTTCTTCGGCTGAATTCTCTTCTGACACAACAGCGCTCTCATAATATTCATCCGGAGCTGTTTCCAGATAATCTTCCAGTTTAGACTTAATCACAGTTACCTGAGGCCCATAAATGATCTGGACACCCTGTCCCTTTTTCACGATTCCTCTGGAACCTGTTGTCTTGATGATCTCATCATTTACGCGGGCTGCATCATGAACTGTGATACGAAGTCTTGTTGCACAGCAATCCACATCACTGATATTTTTCTTTCCGCCAAGTCCCTGTGTGATTGCCTCACTTACCGGATCTGCGGCCCCTGTATTTCCCGCTGTTTCTTTTCCTGCTTCTTTTCTGGCATTTACATCTGCCTTTGTATATAATTTTGTCTCTGTATCATCATCTTCACGTCCCGGTGTCTTGAAATCAAACTTCTTGATCAGGAAGCTGAAAATAAAGTAATACAGGAAGAAATAAATAATTCCAACCGGAATGATCCGAAGCCAGCTTGTCTTAGCATTTCCCTGCAGGATACCGAAGAGGAACAGATCCAGAAAACCACCGGAGAAGGTAAGTCCTACTGCTATATTCAGGATATGTGCGATCATGTAAGCAGAACCTGCAAGCACTACCTGTACAGCAAAAAGTGCCGGTGCAACAAAAAGGAATGAGAATTCCAGTGGTTCTGTAATACCTGTCATCATGCAGGCAAGTGTTGCTGAAAGAAGAAGTCCTCCTGCCTGTTTTTTCTTTTCCGGTTTTGCACAGCGGTACATTGCAAGTGCCGCTCCCGGAAGTCCGAAGATCATAAAGATAAATTCACCGGAGAAATATCTGGTTGCATCTGCGCTGAAATGTGCGACATTTGCAGAATCAGCAAGCTGTGCAAAGAAGATGTTCTGTCCTCCCTGTACCATCTGTCCCGCAACTTCCATTGTTCCACCGACTGCTGTCTGCCAGAATGGCATGTAAAATACGTGATGAAGTCCGAACGGAATCAAAGCTCTCTTAATAATACCAAAAATCAGGGTTCCCAGATATCCGCTTCCGGTTACCAGTCCGCCAAGTGCATAAATTCCATTCTGTACAACCGGCCAGGCAAAATACATTCCAATCCCAACAAACATGTACACCAGTGTAGAAATGATCGGAACAAATCTGGACCCTCCGAAGAATGATAACGCATTTGGAAGAACGATTTTGTGAAAACGGTTATGCAGAGCAGCAACACCAAGTCCTACAATAATACCACCAAACACACCCATCTGTAAGGACTGGATTCCGCAAACAGAAGTGATGGTTCCTTCCAGTACATTTGCAGCGATCGTTCCATCTGCGGTAATCTCTCCTGTAATCACAAGCATCGCATTGATTGCAACATTCATAACAAAGAATGCGATCAATGCAGAAAGTGCCGCTACTTCTTTTTCTTTCTTTGCCATACCGATTGCAACCCCAACCGCGAAAATCAGTGGCAGGTTGTCAAATACAGCACTTCCTACTTTGTTCATGATAATGAGTAACGAATTCAGGATGGTTCCGTCTCCTAAAATTTTCTCCAGGCCATAAGTCTGGATTGTGGTAGCATTGGTAAACGAGCTACCGAATCCCAGCAGCAGACCCGCTACCGGAAGAATTGCGATTGGAAGCATGAAGGATCTTCCAACTCGCTGCAATACGCCAAAAATTTTGTCTTTCATTGCATGTACTCCTTTTCCTTAAGAAATTTTAATTACCTGGCTTATGCCAATGATATTATTTTCTTTCGTGGAAGCCTTTTATCCGAATTTTTGACGCAAAAAAGGCACTAACCCCACACAAATATCAAAATAATATCTATGTATGGTTAATGCCTGCCGTACAGTTACACACCAAAATCTGTAATTTACAATAATTTATTTTCCACTAAATGTCAAGCCTTTTCTGAAATTTTCTTTTTATAATCCTACGGACTGCACTAAAAGAATCAGAAGCATCAACGGTGCAATTACCTTGATCATTGCAACATAAAGCTTTTCTCTGCCAAACCTGTAACCGCCAAGTGTCACTTCATCGATGATCACTTTTGGTTTTACAACCCATCCGATCAGAATACAGGTAAGCAATGCCACCATCGGCATCAGGCAGTTATTGCTGATATAATCCATCACGTCCAGAATCTGCGCTACCGTGCCGTTCGGAAGTTTAAGTTCGAAATAAAGCTTGTTGTATCCAAGACATACGATCACACCAACGATCATTCCATATAAAGTAGTCAAGATCGTTCCTTTTTTTCTGGATACATGGAATTTATCCATCATGCTTGATACGATTGCCTCCATAACAGATACAGAAGAAGTAACTGCCGCAAAAGATACCATCAGAAAGAATACAGTTCCTACCAACACTCCTGCTGCCCTCATTGCTTTAAATACTTTTGGCAGAGATACAAACATCAGTCCAGGTCCTGCAGACATTCCTTCAGTTCCCATAAAAGTATAAACAGCCGGAATGATCATAAGTCCTGCCAGAAGCGCTACAAGCGTATCAAAAAACTCAATCTGGTTGATCGACTTCATCAGATTAGTCTCTTTCTTCGCATAGGATCCGTAAGTAACCATAATTCCCATCGCCACACTGATCGAGAAGAAAAGCTGTCCCATTGCATCCATCACAACAGAAAGGAAACTTTTAATCGTCATCCCTCTAAAATTCGGGATCAGGTAAATTGCCAGACCCTGCATACCAGTTCTTGTCACTCCATCTGCGTTTGTATGTTTCAGGGTAAGGGAAAATACAGAAATTCCCGCGATCAGTACAAACAAGATCGGCATCAGAATCTTACTGTATTTTTCAATTCCTTTATTTACTCCTTTATAAACAACCGTTGCCGTAATAAGCACATAGATCAGCATCCATATGATCGGCTGTCCGACCTGTGTAATATAACCTGTAAAATATCCGTCTTCTGCAGCCTGCGCCCCATGACCTGTAAGAAATACCGACAAATATTTGAGTACCCATCCACCAATCGAGCAATAATACGGAAGAATGATAACCGGTACTGCACATGCAAGCACACCAATTCCTCCCCATCCTTTATGTATCTGCTCATATGCAGTAAGCGGACTCTGTCCTGTCTTACGTCCGATTGCGATCTCTGTTGTCAGCAGCGTAAACCCAAAGGTAAGTGCCAGTACCACATAGCACAGAATAAACACTCCGCCTCCACCTTTTGCTGCCAGATACGGGAATCTCCAGATGTTCCCCAGCCCGACTGCACTTCCCGCAGCCGCCAACACGAATCCGATCGAGCCGGTAAAATTACTCCTCTTCTTTTCCATCTTTTCTACACTCCTTTTGCAGTGGTGCCTCCGTACACACCATCTCCAGCTTTTTAATAATATGATGTGAGTGTCAAAAGTAAATTTTGCCACTCACTGATGTAACCGGATTGCTCCATTGCTATGCAATTCCCGCAATCCTCGAACACTTCAAACTCCCATAAAATGGCGTATTCACACCATTTTATTCCGTTTTTGGTGTTCGGCGTGTCAATAAGTATCAATTGCTTATTTGTGCGAGCACAAACGCAATTGATACTTTTGACACTTACATCATAATATAGAAATTATATTTTCCTATAAGCCAAAAACACCTCCGCCGTATGGCGAAGGTCCCTTCTTTAGCTTCCTTCTCATTTTAACAATCGGATATAGGAAAGTCAATGGAAGTATTTTACTCATTTTCTTGATCTTTTTTACACTGGGGCAGGCTCTCACCTGCCCCTTTATGAGTAGTATATCAATAATTTTTACAAAACGTCTTATTTATGCAGTTGCCGGAAGAACACGGGATAAGAATGACTGCGTCCTTCTCTCTCTTGGTGCTGTAAAAATTGCATCCGGTCTGCCTTCTTCAACAACATATCCGTCTGCCATAAAGATGACCCGGTCTGCCACATCACGCGCAAAGCCCATTTCATGTGTTACAACGATCATCGTCATTCCTTCTTTCGCAAGAGATTTCATAACATCAAGTACATCTCCTACCAGTTCCGGGTCCAGCGCCGATGTCGGCTCATCAAACAACAACGCTTTCGGTTCCATTGCCAGTGCTCTTGCAATGGCAACTCTCTGCTGCTGTCCACCTGAAAGTGTACTCGGATATACATCCGCTTTATCCTTTAATCCTACCTTATCCAGAAGTTCCAGTGCTTTTGCATGCGCTTCTTCCTTATTCATGTGTTTGGTAAGGATTGGTGCCATCATAACATTCTGAACAACAGTCTTAAGCGGAAACAGATTGAATTTCTGGAAAACCATTCCGACTTCCTCACGGAATTTGCGGATGTCACAATTCTTATCGAGAAGATTCTTTCCCTCATACTGTACGGTTCCGCCTGTCGGTCTTTCAAGCTGATTGATGCATCTTAAGAAAGTACTCTTTCCCGATCCGGAAGGTCCGATGATACAGACCACTTCACCTTCATTGATATCAAGATTGATATCCTTTAATACCTCCAGGTTCCCAAATTTCTTCGACAAATGATTTACTTTAATCATACCAATCACCTCATTTTCCTTTCTATCTGTTTCTGAACAATTATCAGTACCGAAAGTATCACCAGATAAAACGCTGCCAGTGCTGTGTATGTAGGAATTGCTTTAAAGCTCAACGCTGCATACGCCTGTGCCTGATGCGTGATCTCATTAACCGCAATCGCAGATAAAAGTGCGGTATCCTTAACAGAAATGATAAACTGGTTAAATAATGCCGGAAGTGCCGCTTTAAATGCCGGTGGGATAACCAGATGGATCATCGTCTGTGCACTTGTAAGTCCAAGTGATGCACCTGCTTCTTTCTGTCCCGGATCAATGCTCATCAACGCACCTTTTACAATTTCTGAAATAAATGCACCGGAATTCAGTGCGATAACGCCAATTCCCACTGCAGTGCTTCCAATATCGACACCCAAAAGCTTCGGAATTACAAAATATCCGTATAAAGCCTGCACCATAAGTGGTGTCGCACGAATGATCCAGATGTAAACTTCTGCAATTGCTTTCCCTATTTTATATTTCGACTGAAGCAGGTATCCACAGAGGCTTCCGATCAGGAAGCCAATTGTGATACCGACAACAGCAATTAAAATCGTAAGTTTTAATCCCTCAAACATCATTGGAAGTAAAACATTCAAAAAAGTCATATCCATATACTATCTCATCCTATCTTCTTTTTAGTTGCTGTCTGTTCTTTGATTATTCACACCATTTCGCATAGAGTTCATCTGTTGTGCCATTATCAATCAGTACCTTTACAGCTGCATTGATTTCATCATAATATTTGCATTCTTTAGAAATTGCTACGCAATACGGTGCCTGGCCCTGATTAAACTCATCCCCGACTACCTCCAGGTTGCTGTCCGGTGTTGTCTTAATATAGAAATATGCTCCAGGTCCATCCTGAATAACAGCATCTACTTTTCCCTGCTCCAAAGATTCATATGCAGTCGTGATCGTGTCATGTACTTCAAGCGTTGCACTTGTAAGGTTCTTGCTTGCATAAGTATGAGATGCGGTTCCCTTTTCAACGGCTATTTTTTTATCCTTCAGATCATCAACACTCTTAATTCCTTTATCGTCATTTTTATTTACCATAACGACCTGACCGGAATCACAATAGATATCACTGAAGTCCATAACTTCTTTTCTTTCATCTGTTGCACAAAGTGCTGCTGCTCCGATGTCCAGTTTATTTTCAGCAAGTGAAGTAGTAAGTGCCGAATAATCCATTGCCTGGAGGCCACCATCGATTTCGAATCCCAGAAGCTCCTGCAGATCATTTAGCAGATCAACATCGTATCCGATCAGCGTCTTTCCGTCCTCATCATAGTATGTGAATGGTCCGAAAAGTCCGGTTGTTCCGACTTTCAGTTTGACACCTTTCATGCTGTCCTTCAGCTCGTCTTCTGTATATTCTTTCTTTGTATCAGAGGTTTCCTTTGTATCTTCTTTTTTACTTCCACATCCTGCTCCAAGTACTGTTACCATTGCTGCACACATTAAAACTGCTATTAATCTTTTTTTCATAATAATAATCCTCCTTAACTGTGTAGTGAAAACGTAAGGGCGCATCACAAATTCTTTTGTAATGCGCCCTTGCATTTCCGTCCGCAGACACTCTCTCGTTCCCGGGATTGTTTGAGAAATTACTTTGCACTTCTGATTACTTTTTTCTGAAATACAAAAAGGATGCCGCACCTGATGCGACATCCTTGTCTGTTCGGTTCTTTATGAACTTGTGATTATTCTACCGTACTTTCACACTTTAGTCAATGAAACTTTTATCCAAAATTGCCAGTTTTATATGTTTCTTTTAAGTAAATTTTCACAAAATTGATTTTTTATAGTATATGTGATACACTATTTCCAGATCCAAACTGACTGCAAAGGAATTCCTGCGCAAAAAGAATACAAAAAAGGAGATTACAAAAACTATGAGTCTTAACAGCACACCTTCTGCAGATCGTGTACATATCGGTATCTTCGGTCGCAGAAATGCCGGAAAATCCAGCATCATCAACGCTATCACCGGACAGAATCTTGCCATTGTATCTGATGTTCTCGGAACAACTACCGATCCGGTTCCAAAGGCAATGGAACTTCTTCCCCTCGGACCTGTCGTGATCATTGACACCCCGGGGCTTGACGACATCGGAGAACTCGGTGAACTGCGTGTCAAAAAAGCCTACCAGATTTTAAACAAAACAGATATCGCTGTTCTGGTAATCGATGCCTCTCTTGGCATGACACCAGAAGATTTATCCATCTTAAAGAAAATACAGGATAAGAAGATCCCTTACGTTGTGGTAAAAAATAAATCTGACCTCTGCTCTTCTGCTGAAAATGGCGCAGTCTGTCCGAACCTGGATTCTATGTCGGATGCTTCTTTTCATATAGATGCTTCCAACAGTATCGAAGTCAGCACAGTAACCGGATACCATGTTCATGAATTAAAAGAACTGATCGCAAGCCAGGCTCCGGAAGAAGATCAGGATAAATATCTCGTCCGCGATCTTTTAAATCCAAATGATTTTGTCGTTCTGGTCGTCCCGATCGACTCTGCCGCCCCAAAAGGACGTCTGATCCTCCCGCAGCAGCAGACCATCCGCGATGTACTGGAAGCTGGTGCAATCTCTATTGTAACCCGTGACACAGAATTGAAGGAAACACTTTCGTCTCTTGGCAAAAAGCCACGCCTTGTCATCACCGACAGCCAGGCATTTGCCAAAGTATCTGCCGATACACCGGAAGATATTCCACTGACCTCTTTTTCCATCCTGCTTTCCAGATACAAAGGAAATCTGAAGCTTCAGGTCGAAGGCGCACAGATGCTGGACAAGTTGGAAGATGGTGACAAAATCCTCGTCTGTGAAGGTTGCACCCACCACAGGCAATGTGATGACATTGGAACAGTGAAGCTTCCTCGCTGGATCCGCCAGCATACCGGAAATAAAGACCTGCACTTTGAATTCACAAGCGGGACCGAATTCCCGGTAGATCTCTCACCTTATAAACTCATTATTCACTGTGGTGGCTGCACCCTGAACGAACGCGAAATGCAGTATCGCCTCAAATGCGCCGAAGATCAGGGCGTACCGATCACGAACTACGGAACCGTTATTGCTCACCTGAAAGGGGTATTGGAGCGAAGTCTCATACCGGTTAGGGGAAGTTTGGAATAAGGTTACGGGCGAAGCGGGGACGAGGTGACGGTTTCACGCCGGTCTTCATCGCCTGCATTCTGTAAAATTTAATCGGGACGGAAGTTGCGACACCGGACTGATTCGCTGGAAAATCTGATGATTTTCCGGCTCAGGCAGTCCTCAGATTCCGTACTTGTAGTACGAAATCTGGTCACAATTTCCGTCCCGATTAAATTAACAGACTGCACGGCTCTTACGAATGGCGTGAAACCGTCACCTCGTCCCCACTTCACCCTTACGTTATTCAAAGCTTCCGCATTGGCGCATCATAGATGCGCCTCGCTGTGGATGGAAGGATTGTTTGTTCAGAATTGAAATCCATTCTTATTATATTTACTTTTGTTCTGGCTTATATGTTATGAGTGATTTTGTTTTGGTATAGACACACATAACGGTTGAATAAAGCTTAAAGCCAGGTATCATTTTAAATTGTCTGCAGCGCCCAGGGCGTCGGATCACGGTGTGGATTTGGCGGTATATGGCGGCGTGTTACAGCCTGTTAATGAAAAAAAGAGAAAAGTGTGATCGGATTTCGTACCCCAAGTACGAAACTCCGAAGACTCCTGAGATGGAAAATCATCAGATTTTCCGTCGAATGAGTCTGGTATCACACTTTTCTCTTTCTTTTCATGTTACAGGCTGTTCACGCCAGAGTCCACCGCCAAATCCACACCGTGATCCGACGCCCGTCCCTGCAGCTAAATTTTCAATTAAATATTCTCAATTCTCTTGATCGCTTCCAACGTATTCTCGTAACTTCCAAATGCTGTCAGGCGGAAGTATCCTTCCCCGCTCGGTCCAAATCCTGATCCCGGAGTTCCAACTACATTTGCTTTTTCAAGAAGGAAATCAAAGAATTCCCATGAAGTCATGTTATCCGGCGTCTTTAACCATACATATGGTGAGTTCACTGCTCCGGATACCGTGTATCCGGCTTTCTTCAGGCCTTCATAAATCGTTCTTGCATTCTTCTGATAGTATGCGATCTGCTCTTTAATCTGTGCTTTTCCGGCTTCTGTATAAACAGCAGCTCCGGCTTTCTGTACAATATAAGGTGCTCCATTGTATTTTGTTCCGTGACGTCTTGCCCACAGCGAATGAAGCATCACATCTCCACACTTAAGGTCTTTCGGAATGATTGTTGCGCCAAGACGTACTCCTGTAAATCCGGCATTCTTAGAAAAACTTCTAAGTTCGATTGCACAGGTTCTTGCTCCTTCACATTCAAAAATACTGTGTGGTACATCTTCCTCTGTGATATATGCTTCATATGCAGCATCATAAATGATCACTGCCCCGTTTTTATTTGCATAATCTACCCATTTCTGGAGTTCATCTTTTGTGATAGCCGCTCCGGTCGGGTTGTTCGGGAAGCATAAATAGATCATATCCGGTACTTCTTTTGGCAGTTCCGGTACAAATCCATTTTCTGCTGTACAAGGCATGTAGATTACATTGCTCCATGTTTCTGTCTTTGGATCGTAAGTTCCGGTACGTCCTGCCATTACGTTTGTATCCACATATACAGGATATACCGGGTCTCCTACTGCGATTCTGCAGTCAGGTCCAAAGATCTCCTGGATATTTCCAGAATCACTCTTTGCTCCGTCTGAGATAAAGATCTCATCTGCAGCAATATCACATCCTCTTGCCTGGAAATCATTCTTTGCGATCGCGCTTCTTAAGAATTCATATCCAAGATCCGGTGCATATCCGTGGAATGTCTCTGCGTGTGCCATCTCATCAACTGCACTGTGAAGCGCTTCGATGATCGCAGGTGCAAGCGGCTGTGTTACATCACCGATTCCCAAACGGATGATCGGTGCATCCGGATTCGCTGCTGAGAACGCTGCAACTTTTTTGGCAATATTGGAAAACAGATAGCTTCCCGGTAACTTTAAGTAGTTTTCATTTACACTGTACATATGTCGTCTCCTTTGTGATTTGATCTTTATAGTACACCATCAAATACTTTAACCGCAGGCCCCTCCAAAAATACATGATTCACCTTACGGTCCCATCTGACAGATAACTCTCCACCTAATAATTTAACGATTACTTCCTCATCTGTCAAGTCATTCAGCACAGAAGCCACAACTGCTGCACATGCTCCGGTTCCGCAGGCAAGCGTTTCACCAACCCCCCGCTCCCACACACGGATCTCCATCCGGTCCCTCGCAGTCACATGACAAAACTCGATATTTGCTCTCTCCGGAAATCTCGGATGAAATTCTAACTCCCTTCCTGTCTCTTCCAGAGAAATCCCGTTTATTTCTTCTGAAAAGATTACCGCATGCGGATTTCCCATCGAAATCCCGGTCATGCGGTAGTTCTTCTTCTGTACCTCAATCGGATCATTGATCACCAGATCCTTTTCACTCAGGATCGGAATGCTGTGTGCGTTCAGTCTTGGAACACCCATATCTACCCTAGCACCGCAGGCTTTCCCATCCTGAATATGAAGGTGCATGTTACGAATTCCGGATTTCGTCTCGATACTGAGAGTTTCCTTTCCGGTAAGTTTGTAATCATATACATATTTTCCCAGGCATCGGATGCCATTGCCGCACATCCCGGCAACAGATCCATCCGAATTGTATATCTCCATTTTAAAATCAGACACCTTTGACGGACATATCAGAATCAGACCATCCGCTCCGATCCCGTAATGCCTGTCACAAAGTGTTCTTGCAAATCCAGGTGGATCTTCCACCCTTTCTCTGAAGCAGTTTATACACACATAATCATTTCCAAGACCATGCATTTTTGTAAAGATCATATATCCTGCCTCTTTAATCTCCTTTATTCCGCCATAATACTAAGTACCATCTGAGCTGTCTCCACCATATTGACACCGCTCTCCATACTACATTTCTGCAGATAGCGATGCGCTTCTTCCTCCGTCATATTATTACGTTCCATCAGAAGACTCTTTGCCTCTTTTACAAGTGCCTGCTGCTCCGGATTCCGGTTCTTAAGCTCTGCTCTTCTTTTCTTTCTCCGCCTGCCAATCGATTGTGCCATCATCTCGATCGTGTTCATCAGATCAAATACCTTAAATGGCATCGACAGGCTGATCACTCCCGGCGTCCTGTCACTGCATTTCTCCGGCGATGCGATCAAAAGCATCTCAATCGTACCCGGCAGATAATCTCTCAATTCATTATATAACATATCTGTCATTTTATAACCACAAACTACAATTCCATCATCCAGATTATCTGCCAATTGAACCGCCTGTGCTCCGGTTACCCCCACACCAATCACGTCAAATCCATTTCGTACCAGTATATTGCGAATATTGGTTGCAATCTCCTTTTTGGGAAATACAACAATAATACTGCTCATAATACCAGCCTCCTGCCTTTAGAATTGGAAAGTTTCTTTAGAATTTCTGTAAGTACTCATTAATTTCCCATTCTGTAACCTGAGTGCGGTATTCTCTGTATTCTGCACGCTTTGACTCGATCAGCTTCTGTGACAGTTCTTCTCCCAGTACTTCCTGCATAAACTGATCTTTCTGGAATTCTGTGATTGCTTCTCTTAAGCTTGCCGGAAGTTCCTCAATTCCAAGTGCATTTTTCACCACATCTGTCATTTCGTAAATATTCTCATCTACACTCTCCGGCGGCAGGATCTTGTTTTTAATTCCTTCCATTCCGGCAGCCAGACATACGGCAAGTGCCAGATATGGATTTGCTGCCCCATCCGGACTTCTGAGTTCGACTCTTGTGCTTTCCCCTGATACCCGTGGAATACGGATCAGAGGAGTTCGGTTATTCGCTGACCAGGCAATATATACCGGTGCCTCATATCCGGGAACCAGTCTCTTATAGGAATTCACGATCGGATTTGTGATAAAGCTGATCGCTTTGATATGTTTCATAAGTCCGCCGATAAAATAGTAAGCCTCCTTGCTCAGACCATTCGGATCTTTTTCATCTGTAAAAACATTCTTTCCATCTCTTGACAGAGACATATTCAGATGCATTCCCGAGCCATGGATACCATCCTTTGGCTTTGGCATAAATGTAGCATGAAGCCCGTGTCTTTTTGCGATTGTTTTGGTAACAAGCTTAAATGTCATGATATTGTCTGCTGCATCCAGCGCCTCTGTATATTCCAGATCGATCTCATGCTGTGCCGGTGCCATCTCGTGATGAGATGCCTCCACACCGTACCCCATATCTTCCATTGTAAGAACAATATCACGTCTTGCATTCTCTCCCTGATCCAAAGGTCCCAGATCAAAATATCCTGCACGTTCATTGGAAATCGTCGTCGGATTTCCCGCATCATCCGTCTCAAACAGGAAAAATTCGCATTCCGGTCCTACGTTAAAGTCATATCCCATCTCTTTTGTCTCGGAAAGTACCTTCTTAAGAACATGTCTCGGATCGCTTTCGTAAGCTGTTCCATCCGGTCTGTAAATATCGCAGATAAATCTTGCAACCTTTCCCTGCTGCGGTCGCCACGGGAAAATTTCAAATGTATTCAGATCCGGGTGCAGATACATATCCGATTCTTCGATTCTGGCAAATCCTTCTATCGAAGATCCATCAAACATACATTTGTTATCCAGTGCTCTCTTAAGCTGGCTTACTGTAATCGCTACATTCTTCATTGTTCCGAAAATATCGGTGAACTGCAGCCTGATAAATCCCACGTCTTCTTCCTCGACAAGATTCAGGATATCTTCTCTCGTATAATTTTTCATACTCATACAAATCCTCCCGTTTTTACTACTCATAAATGAAATATCAAAAAGTCTCATATATTAAAGACCTATGATACTCTGATGATACAAAAAGGGCGTTCTCAATCCATTTTGAAAACGCCCTTGTTTGTTATATTATAATTTTCGTCTGAATATTTGTCAATACTCTTAGTCTTCTACGAGTGCTGCTGTGATGATTGCCATAGAATAAACTTCTTCTGCATTGCATCCACGGGACAGGTCGTTGATCGGTGCATTAAGACCAAGAAGGATCGGTCCGTATGCATCAAAGTTACCAAGTCTCTGTGCGATCTTATATCCGATGTTACCTGCGTTGATATCCGGGAAGATAAATGTATTTGCCTGACCTGCTACTTCACTGTTCGGGCATTTTGTTCTTGCAACACGCGGAGATACAGCTGCATCAAACTGAAGCTCTCCTTCGATCGGAAGTGAAGGATACAGTTCTTTTGCTTTTGCTGCTGCATTACGCATCTTATCTACATCTTCACCCTTTCCAGATCCAAGTGTAGAGTAGCTTAAGAATGCAACCTTTGGATCGATACCAAAGTGTTTACCACATTCTGCAACTTCCCATGCGATTTCTGCAAGCTGCTCCTCTGTTGGTTTGAGATTAATCGCGCAGTCACCCATAGCAAGAACTTCGTTCTCACCTGTAGCTGACGGACGAACCAAAATGAAGCAGGAAGATACACAGCTTGATCCCGGTTTGGTCTTGATCAGCTGAAGTGCCGGACGTACGGTATCTGCTGTAGAGTAAGTAGCTCCTCCAAGAAGTGCGTCTGCAACTCCCATCTTAACCAGCATGGTTCCAAAATAGTTGTTGCTCTTAAGTGTCTTTGCCGCCTGCTCCGGTGTAACACCTTTGCTCTTACGAAGTTCGCAGAACAGTTCTACCATCTCGTCAAATCTCTCATAATCATCCGGATCAATGATCTCTCCGCCACGGATGTTGTATCCATACTTTTCAGCTGCTTCTAATACTGCTTCTTTATTTCCAACAAGAATTGGTGTAAGGAAGTTTCCTGCTAAAAGACGGGAAGCTGCCTCAAGAATTCTCTCATCTGTTCCTTCTGTTAAAACGATCGTTTTTGGATTTTTCTTCAGCTCATGAATCATCATGCCGAAGCCTTTCATATTGTCCATTAAATTGCCTCCTTATTTCGTGTGTTCGATACTTTCACATATACTTTACCACGTTTTTTTTGGATTGCAATTTAATTAAATTTTTAACAAGGATTGTATTTAAAAATAACCAAAAACCGGCGTTTTTTCCTTATTTACGGTATCCTTTATAGCCTTTCAGATTGTTGGCAAGAGCCATAACGATCGTATCCACATCATCTACCATCAGTTTTACACGTTCCGGAATCTGCTCTTCCTCTATCCCTTTTTCATATACATCCTTGAAATAGCCTTCAAAGAGCATGCACACCATACGGTTTAATTTTACTGCATTGTCATATGTAATACCACCGACATTGATACACCGCTTGCACATCTCAAAATCACGTGCCAGAAAGCTTGGTGTCTGAAGCATATTGTAGAAAAAACGGTTAACATTTACAATGTCCTCCGGAAACATTTCGTAATATTCCCGCATTGCTTCTTTGAGTTTTACATTGTTATACTCAAAAAATAACAGATTATATGCTTCCGGATTATGAAATGCCTCCGTTGCATAACAATCCCACACACCTACATATACCTGCCACATATTCTTCCAGGATTTCTCAGCCTCATTCAGCCTGTCTATGTAACCGGTTAAAATTCTGAGTTCTGCATAGTATAAAAGTTCTGACACATTATCAAAGTACCTGTACAGACTTGCTGATGAACACCCCATCTCCTTAGCAATCCTGCGGATAGATACTGCCTGAATCCCTTCTTGCTGAATGATCTCATGTGCTTTCTGGATATAATCCCTTCTGGATAATCCTTTAAAATAATTGCTGCTCGTACTCTGCTTCTGTTCTTCCATAGTTGCCTCTCATTTTCCATGTGAATCTCTACACAGATTGTATCCGGCACTCTTCCATACCGAATTCAACCATTTTTTAATTTTAGTCATATTACTTTTATTATACATGATTCTGTTTTTGATATAAAATAGAAAAAAGCTATAATATTTCATAGCTTTTTTCTATACATTATACCTTTAATTTCCCAATTGTAAACAGTTTTTTAACAATGAAAAATAAGCTCCATTTTTGTACCTTTTCCTTCTTCACTTTCCACATGGATTTCTGCGTTATGCAAAAGTGCTCCATGCTTTACAATTGAAAGACCCAGACCTGTTCCGCCGGTCTCTCTGGAATGGCTCTTATCCACCCGGTAAAAACGCTCAAAAACACGATCCTGATGCTCTTTTGGGATTCCGATTCCGGTATCCTGGACAATGACCTTTTTCCCGTTCAGTGTATTTCCAACCCAGATATTTACTTTTCCATTTTCTTTATTGTATTTGATGGCATTTTCACAGATGTTGTAGATCATCTCATCCAGGATCTGACGGATTCCAAAACATTCCACATGTTCTCCTACCACTTCAACCTGTATTTTGTGTTTTTCTGCCTGAAGCGCCAGACGGCTCACGATCTCCCTTGTCATCTGATACAGATCCACATTCTCTTTTTCAAGCTCCACACTGCCCTCATCCAGTTTTGACAGCTTGATAATATCACCGACCAGGGTGATCATCCTGCTCGCCTCTTTATAGATCCGTTCACTGAATCTCTGCATATCTTCCGATTTTACAAGACCATTCATCATAATTTCTGCATATCCTGAAATCGAGGTCAGAGGAGTCTTCAGCTCATGGGAAACATTTGCAGAGAATTCTCTCCTCATCTGTTCAATTGCTGCTTTTTCTTTATTCTGCCTGTCAATTCTTTCAAGCAGCGGATGCAACTCTTCATATACATCATTTTCCAGTGGTTCTTCCAGATCCAGATTGTTAATCGGTGCAATCAGCCTTTTCACCTGATGCCTTGTCATAAACCATGCAACACATGCCATCATGACCCCGATCGCAATCATATACGGTAAGATCATAAATGCTGTATTCCAGACCGTATCCATGCCTCTTGACACACGCAGGACAGAGCTATCATCCATCTTCAGCGCATAATAGTACATCTCCTGTCCTTTGCTGTCTGACATACGGATATCCTGTCCACTGCCATTTGCCAATGCCTCTTTGAATTCTTTTCTTGATTTGTGGTTTGCCAGCGTTTCCTGATCATTTCCGGTATCATAAAGTACTTTTCCGTCTTTATCGATCCATGTTACCCTGGTGCGCTTACTGACCTTATCCATGGTGCCAAAATATTCTTCTCCGGATATATCTATTGCCGCCCGGATATATTCTGCCTCCTGAACCAGTTCACTGCGCCGGATATCCAGCGCCTGCCGGTAAATAACCAGAGTAACCAGAATATACGAGATCAGTAGTGACATCGTAACCACAAAAATCATACTTTTCTGGATTCTATTTCGCATCGATCTCTCCTATACGGTATCCAACTCCCCGGACAGTCTCAATATATTCTCCTGCCTGTCCCAGCTTCTGGCGCAGGGTTCTTACATGGACATCTACCGTTCTGGTCTCACCGTCAAAATCATATCCCCAGATTTCTTCCAGTAATTTATCTCTTGTCAGAACAATATTCTGATTCTCCATAAGTTTTCTCAACAGCTCATATTCTTTCAATGTTAATGCTACCGGTTCTCCCGCTACCGTTACTTCATGCTTTTTACGGTTCATGCGGATCTCACCCAGCACATAGGTATCATCCTCTTCTTTTTTCGATGTCCGTCTGAGTACTGCACGGATTCTGGATACCAGTTCCATCATTCCAAATGGTTTGGTCACATAATCATCTGCTCCCGCATCCAATCCCATGACCTTGTCGTATTCTGCACCCTTTGCCGTAACCATGATGACCGGAATATCTTTGGTTCTCCCGGAAGTCTTCAGCTTCTTCAGTATCTCCATTCCATCTTCTCCCGGGAGCATGATATCAAGCAAAATCAGCTCTGGCAGTTTCTCTGCCAGAGCTTCAAAGAATGATGTGCCTTCTTCAAATCCACGGGCCTCAAATCCCGTAGTTTCAAGTGTATATACTACTAATTCCCGGATGTTCGCTTCATCCTCCACACAAAAAATCATTCTCGTTCTCCTTTAATTTCTTTTAGATTGCAGTTCCGCCTGCATGAATACCTGTAATTGAAAATTCAACCCACTCTGCAATATTTGTTGCATGATCTCCGATCCTCTCCAGATATTTCGCGATCATGATCAGGTCGATTGCCTCATCTCCGGCACTTCCTTTGTGATCGGAAATAAATTTTACCAGATCTCCTTTTACCAGATCAAAAAGATCATCTACCTCATCATCTGCTGCCATGACTCTTCTTGCAAGCTCCAGATCTTTCTGTACATAGGCAGATACACTGTCTCTTACCATCTTTACAGTCGCCTCTGCCATCCGGTTAATATCCTTCAGATTCTTTTCCTCTGTTGATTTTGTTGCGATCACAATATCTGCGATATCCGCAGTCTGATCTCCGATACGTTCCATATCCGTGATCATCTTAAGTGATGCCGAGATTCTTCGCAGATCCCGCGCTACCGGCTGCTGCTGAAGTAAAAGCTTCAGGCAGAGATTTTCAATTTCTTTTTCCATCTGATCGATCTCGCTGTCTGCTGTAATGACAGCCTTTGCTCTGGCAATATCATGCCCTTCCAGGGCTCCTGTTGCTTCCTCAATTGCCGTCTCGCAAAGTTCTCCCATATGAATAAGCATCTCATTAAGTTCTTCCAGCTGTCTGTCAAATCTGTTCCGCATTTAACCAAACCTCCCTGTAATATAATCTTCTGTCCTCTTATCGGACGGGATCGAGAATAATTTTTCCGTATCGTTATATTCTACAACTTCTCCAAGAAGGAAAAATGCGGTATTGTCCGACACTCGGACTGCCTGCTGCATATTATGTGTTACCATAACGATAGTATAATCTTTTTTCAGTTCCATCGCAAGGTCTTCTATCTTGGATGTTGAGATCGGATCCAGTGCGGAAGTCGGTTCATCCATCAGAAGCACTTCCGGTTCTACTGCAAGTGCACGTGCAATGCAAAGTCTTTGCTGCTGTCCACCGGACATGCCAAGTGCACTCTTTTTCAGACGGTCCTTACACTCGTCCCAGATAGCTGCATTACGCAGTGATTTTTCTACAATATCATCCAGTTTTGCCTTTGAACGGATTCCATGCGTTCTCGGTCCGTAAGCAATATTATCATAAATGCTCATCGGGAATGGATTTGGTTTCTGGAATACCATTCCGACTCTTTTTCTCAGGACGTTTACATCCATTCCTTTAAAAATATTCTGTCCGTCCAGAAGGATTTCGCCGTCAATCCGGCACCCTTCTACCAGATCATTCATACGGTTGATCGACTTGAGAAGTGTGGATTTACCACAACCACTCGGTCCGATAAACGCGGTGATCTTATTTGGCTCGATCTCAAGGTTAATGTTTTTCAGTGCCTTAAAATCGCCATAATATAAATCAAGATTTTTTACACTTATCTTTGACATTTTCTTTTCCTCTCTATGCTTTTGTCAGTTTCTTCGCAACCACACCGGAAAGGGTGTTGATTGCAACAACCAGTACAAGCAAAATAACTGCTGTCGCATACGCCTGGTCCATATACAATCCTTCACTTGACAGCATATACATATGGATTGCCAGTGTACGTCCGGAACCAAGTACATTCTTTGGCACCTGTGCAACCGTTCCTGCTGTATAAATCAGTGCTGCCGTCTCTCCTACGATACGTCCAATGGCAAGGATCACGCCCGCGAGGATTCCAGGAACTGCCGAAGGAAGTACAATACGGAATACGGTGCGGAGCTTTCCGGCTCCAAGTCCAAAGCTTCCTTCTCTGTAAGAATCCGGAACTGCTTTAAGTGCTTCTTCTGTCTGCCGCATGATCAGCGGAAGAATCATGATCGATAAGGTAAATGCACCTGCCAGAACGGAAAATCCCCATTTCAGTGTATTTACAAAGAACAGCATCCCAAACAGACCATATACGATAGATGGAATGCCGGAAAGGGTTTCCGTAGTAAGGCGGATCACTTCGATAAATTTATTGCCTTTTCCTGCATATTCTACGAGGAAGATTGCAGAAAAGATTCCGAATGGTACTGCAATCAGAAGAGAAAGCACTGTCATAACGACCGTATTGATCAGCGCCGGTATAACGGATGCATTCTCTGATGTATAATGTAACGAGAACAGAGACGGCTTGATATACGGAATTCCATTTACCAGAATATAAAAAATCAGGAACAAAAGCAGTGCAAATGTGATAAATGCTGCAATCATTACCAGAAGCATCAAAATCATGGACCCCGGATGTCTTAAATAGCTCTTTACCTTATCTGCAAAATTTTCCCGGTTGACTCCAACAGGTTTTTTCATCTGATTACTCATGTTCACCCCTCCTCTTAAGCAGCGCAACACTAAAATTGATGATCAGGATAAATACAAAAAGTACGACTCCTGTTGCAATCAGCGCTTCCCTGTGAAGTCCGGTCGCGTATCCCATCTCGATTACAATGTTACCAGTCAGGGTACGGACACCGAGTAAAATATTATTTACCAGTCGCGGCTGGTTTCCTGCGATCATGATCACCGCCATCGTTTCACCGATCGCACGTCCGATTCCAAGGACAACCCCTGTGATCACGCCAGACTTTGCTGCCGGGATTACAACCTTGAAAATACTTCTTTCCTGTGTTGCCCCAAGTGCCAGCGAGCCTTCATAGTACTGTGGCGGTACTGCACGCATTGCACTTTCTGTCGTTCCGATAATCGTTGGAAGGATCATCATTCCAAGTACGATCGATGTAGTCAGAATTCCTTTTCCATCGCCGGATTTCTGAACCAGTCCCATCATTTTTAAAGCTCTTCCAAAGTCCCGGATGATTGGAACAACGATCACCATGCCAAAGAAGCCATATACAACTGACGGAATTCCAGCAAGCAGTTCTGTTGCCGCTTTTAACGGTCTGTAAATTTTCCTCGGGCAATACATAGCCATAAATACCGAAGTCAGAATTCCAATCGGGACTCCAAATACGATCGCTCCAGCTGTTACATAGATACTTCCGATAATCATCGGGAAGATACCGAAAAGTTCATTTCCCGGACGCCAGATATCACCGGTTATAAATCTTACAAATCCTATCTGTCTGATTGCAGGGATTCCATTTGCAAACAAGAAGATGCAAATCACGACCACCGGCTTAGCCGGTGGTTTGCTTTGACCCTATAAGGGTCTCTTACCGGCACTGGAGTCTAAAGACTCATCGAAATAGATTCGCCAATCGCAACATCACTTACCCACCAAGCCCTTTCGGGCTTATTTTATTTGTTATGTTTTACTGGCTCACCCGTGAACGGGTCAATATACTCTTTCAGTGTCATTTGATCATATTCCAAATCACTCTGTAACTGATTTGCTATATATTCCTGTATTTTCTTCGCATTTTTTCCTACCGTATCTACATAGTATCCCCTGCACCAGAAATGTCTATTTCCGTATTTGTACTTCAAATTTGCATGGCGTTCGAATATCATTAATGTACTCTTACCTTTTAGATATCCGACAAAATACGATACGCTTATGCTTGGTGGAATTTCAACCAACATATGCACGTGATCTGGACATATTTCTGCTTCTACAATTTTTACACCTTTTCTTTTGCATAGCATACTTAATATATTTGCAATATCTTGCTTAATCTTTCCATATGCTACTTTTCTTCTGTATTTTGGTGCAAAAACGATATGATACTTACAATTCCATTTCGTATGTGATAAACTATTACTATCCATATGGATACCTCCTTTGTCAAATAATGCGGTTGGCGAACCTAACATTATTATAGCACTGGAGGTTTTATACTGTAAGCTGAAGCAACTTCAACCACCCGCACAGCAGGTGGTTTATTTGTTTTCCAAAGTTCCGTTTTTCGGATCAACGAAAAACTCCACAATGTAAAACAGGGCCTTGCCCTAACAATAAGAGCTACCGCCAGCACCGAAGTGCAGGCGGCAATGAAGAACACTCCCTGCATGACTTTTTCAGTCCATGCTTTTGATTTCATTCTTTAATTTCCTCTTTTATTTATTTGGAAACTTCATCCCATGTTGTAACATCCCCAACATAGATTGATTTTACCTGATCTGCAGAAAGCTCATCTGCCGGGTTAGCTTTATTTACGATAACCGCAATACCATCTGTTGCGATTACTGTTGCTTCCAGTTCTGAAGCTTCGTCATCTTTCAGTTCTCTGGATGCCATACCGATGTCATAGCTTCCTTCGATCGTAGATGTCATACCTGTTGTAGAATCTGAAGTCTGAAGCTCAATGTCTGCATTTGGGTTTACTTTCTTATATGCTTCAATCAGTTTTTCCATCAGCGGTGATACAGAAGAAGATCCACCTACTACACATTTTCCAGATGGTTTTGATCCTGCATAAGCTTCTACATCCGATACCGGAATGTATTTTTCATTTGATACGATTTCCTGTCCTTCTGTACTCATAATATATGTCATAAAATCTTTTGCAACTTCATTATCAAGATCTTTCTTCACTGCAATATTGAAAGGTCTTGACACTTTGTAAGAACCATTTTCGATATTGTCTGCTGTGGCTTCTGCTCCGTCAATCTTCAGAGCCTTTACGCTGTCATTTAAAGATCCGAGTGATACATAACCGATTGCATATTCGTCACCTGCTACAGTTGTAAGCATTACCGATGTATTATTTGTAATCTGCGCATCTGTTGTTGTCATATCTACTTTCGTTCCGTCTGACTGTTTTTCTTCTATTCCGAACAGCTCAATGAAAGCTCCTCTTGTACCGGATCCATCTTCACGGGATACGATTGTGATATCATTTGATGTATCAAAATCACTTCCGCCATCTGCACTGCTGTTATCCGCACTGCCATCTGCGCTCTTGTCAGATGATGATCCTCCGCATCCAACTGCCATTGTTGCTGCCATTGCTGCTACAAGTGCTACTGCCATTAATTTTCTGAATTTCATAATACTAAAATCCTCCGTTTTATGTGTTTTTGTTTTTTCTTTTCTTCACGGTCTCTATCATATAAAATGGTTGTAAAATCTGAAATCCTGGCTGTGTAAAGTTTTTGTTAAATATGATTTTTTTCTGTTCGGGGTCAAAAAAGCAGGAGCAGTCAGTTAACGTTGAGTATACTCCTCAACAATCAATTGACTGCTCCTGCTTTCTTATAATTACTTTCTTGTGTTTCTTTATCGGATCATAGGATTCTCAATGATCTCCGCATCCACTTCTTCTGTTTTCTCCGGAACCGGCTTCTCACCGCCTTCTTTCAGACATTCCAGAATTGCTTCATTCAGTGACAGCATCTTGTCATCCAGTGCCGATACCATATCCGCACATTCCTTTAGTTCCCGGCTGATATACTCCGGTGCCTGTCCTTCAAACTTGTAATAAATCTTATGCTCCAGACTCGCCCAGAAATCCATCGCAATTGTCCTGATCTGGATCTCGACCTTCGTATCCACCACACTGTCCGACAGAAAGATCGGAACGGACACCAGCATGTGGTAGCTCTTGTATCCACTTTCCTTCGGATTCTTGATATAGTCTTTGATCGACAGGACCTTTAAGTCGCTCTGATTCCCGATCATCTCCGCAAGTCGGTAAATATCGGATGTAAACGAACAGATCAGACGGACTCCTGCGATATCATTGACATAGCGTACCATGTTCTCAATACTTGTCTCATATCCGTACCGCTTCAGCTTTTTCACAATACTTTCTGCGGATTTGATCCTGGTCTTGATATGCTCGATCGGATTATATCTGTGTACATGTTGAAATTCATCGTTCAGTATCTCCAGCTTCGTCCCTACTTCTTTCAATGCGGAATTGTAAAGAAACATGACGGTTTTCCAGCTGTCTACGTCATCGTAATACTTCATTGCTGACTGCATGTAATCTCCCCTTTTTATGTATACTTCCCTCCGGAATCTATCTCCCTTTTTCGTCCCGAAAGTAAAATCAGTATACCATTTTTTCTCTTTGAAATCTATACAGCTCTGGCAAGCTTCATAGTATTTTAATAAATTAGATAATCTCAATCTGGCACATTTCCATGGTCTCTAATGCCGCCTGATGGGTCGCCGGCGTCACACCTGCGCAACAGGATTCATCCACCTGGATCCTTGCTTCCGGAAGTACCGCCTTTAACAGTAACGCATTCGATACCACACAGATATCTGTACAAAGTCCGACAAGTTCAATGTCTGTATATCTCATCTTTTTTGCAATTTCTGCCAGCTCCGTACTTCCAAACGTTGGCTTGTCAATCTTCTTTAATACATACGGCTTTAACGCATCAATAATCTCCCATCCATGTGTACCCTGTATACAGTGTTCTACCGGAAGCTTTTTCCCTTCCTGAGTCTGCAAATAATCTGCCTGATGGGTATCTCTTGTAAAAATAATATCTGTCTCTTCTTCTCTTGCATCCTGCACTTTTTCAACCACACCACTTACGATATTCTGTGCTTCCTTTGTTCCCAGACTTCCATCCACAAAATCATTTTGCATGTCCACTACCACTAAAAGTTTTTTCATAATGTACCTCTTTTCTTTTATTTTCGCATTGCATGAATCATTTCTACAATGTCGTATCCATAACGTTCACCCGTTGCCCAGCCATACCCTTCCGGATTCTCTTTCTGCCCCAGCCACTCTACATACGGTGCGCTCCCCTTTGTCACGTAAGAGTAACGGTCATCTACACATTCCCCGGCAAGTGCTTCGTCTGTCGCATAAGCTTTCAGATGCTGGATCTGTGCCCGGATCCCGGTTCTGACATCCGGGTAGGAATTCCCCGGTACGCCTCCTCCCGTTGTCCCGATCCCGGCAAAATTATACTGGGTGATCTGCATATCCCCACCATACTGCAGCCAGCCTGTCTCCTTCATCGCCTGTGCAAATGCAACCTCCGGACGGACGCCTTCTGCCGTGGCTTCTTCATAATACATCTGTGCAAATGTCTCAATATCCGGTGCACCTCCCTGCGTCAAAACTTCTGCCGGATAAGTGCTTCCATGCGCTTTAAAATAATTTACCAATTGCCAGGCGCGGATACTGCTGATCCCCATCACCGGATACTGTCCCGGCTGGATGGATGCTTCTACCGCTTCAGCCTCGGCAATGTCTTTTGCTTCGGTGTCTGATAGCTGCTGCGCTTCTGTCATCTGGTCTTTAATTGTGCTGTCTGCCTTTGTTGATTCCGTGCTGTCTTTCCTGCTTTTCTCTGTGTTCTTCTGCTTTGCAGTTTTTTCTGATTCTTCTATATAGGTTCTGCCTTTTTCATCTGCGTTCCCGGCTTTGGATTTACCATATATCATACCAATCGATACAAATATCATACAGATTCCCAGTATAACCCGGATTATAGTTTCTCGTTTTATTCCAGACATTTTTCTGATTCCCTGTCTTTTTTCTCTATCCTATTCCATGTTATTGAGAATGATTCTCTTTCTTTCATAAACTTTAGTATCAATATAGCACATCATATCAGAGAATCATAGAATAAAATCTGTCTCCTTTACTTTCTCCCCTAAATCCGCTATACTGAAAATCACTTGATACAAAAACATTCTTCGCCTGACCGGCATTTTTCATATTTATTATAAGGAGGATTTTGCCATGTTCCGCTTATGGGGAAAAGAATTTAAAGACAACCGTATGATCAAAGACACCACCATCTGTGATGACAGCGACGATACAAGAACCCACAAGATTTTCAATGCTCTGGATGAGATCTGCTATGAATTTGATCTCAGCAAACCGATCTGGCTGGATGTGAATATCAACGAATTCAAGCGACATTCCAAAGCGAGATTCTATCAGGACAGTTTCGTGGATTCGATTGATTTTGATTTTCTGGAAATCCAGGTGATTGAAGAATAGAAAAAGAGAGGATTTTTCAGCCAGATGAAAAATCCTCTCTTTTTCTATCGTTTCGTCTCATCCGAATAAATTCCACTGGAAAGATATTTTTTCTTATTCACCTATCTATTTAATAGGTTTTTATTGTTTTGAATTATATCGTCTTATAGCATATATGTCAAGTAGGAAAACTATGTTTTTATTTTTGTACAATCCAAACAGCATCTCTCCTGACATCTTCCTGTTAAATAAAAAGAAACAGAAATCCCAGACAGCTTTGCTTTTGCATCTGTCTGAACTTCCTGTTTCTTTTTATATTTCTCTCAAATTTTTTATTCTTCTAGAATCTTCACCCCAAACTTCGGAAGCATTTCTCCCTTTTCTACAGCATTTCCACTTAATAGATCCATCTTTCCTGCAAATTCTTCCGGAATTTTCAGATCTTCATCCTTAAAGTTCATCACAAAGTAGAAACTCTTCTCTTCTCCGTTACGTTTTACAATCTCCAGTCCGTTACCATTTTCTGCAACCGGATTTACCCTGGCATCTTCTGCTGCCATAGTAAGAATCTTATCTGTTCCAACAACTTCCATACAGCTTCCAATATAATATAATTTTCCTTTTCCATAATCATGTCTGGTCACTGCCGGCATGCCTGCATAGAAATCTTCGGCATATTCGCCCAGTGCCTCCGCACCTTCCAGATGCATCAGATCACAGACAATCTTACATTTACTCTGGCTTCCGTCCTTAAAAGTTACTATATTATACTGTTCCGGCGCAAGAGCATCAATTTCTTCTACCCAGATACCGGCCATCTCTTTTAATGGTCCCGGATATCCGCCCAGATATACATTGTCCGACTCACCAACGATACCACTCATATAAGTCGTCACCAGAATACCGCCATTTTTTACATATTTCTCCAGTGCTTCCTTCATCCCCGGTTTTACCATATAAAGAACCGGTGCTACGATCATCTTATATTTAGAAAAATCTGCATCTACCGGAATCATTGTAACCCCCATATTATGATCATAGAAATAGCGGTAATACCGATGGATCTGATCCACATATTTGAGACTGATGGATGGTCCACTTGTGTATTCCAATGCCCAATAGTTATCCCAGTCAAAGATTACACCGACCTCTGCTTCATTAACAGTTCCCGGAATCACATTACTCAGTTTTTCCAATTCTTCACCTAACTGTTTCACTTCGCGGAACACTCTTGTATTTTCCGTTCCGGCATGAGCAATGACTGCTCCGTGGAACTTCTCACATCCGCCTACGCTTCGGCGCAACTGAAAGAACTGGATTGTATCCGCACCGTGCGCCATGGTCTGATAGCTCTGCGCGCGCATCTGGCCCGGACGTTTAAGTGAGTTATATGGCTGCCAGTTCTGTTGGCTCGGTGTCTGTTCCATCAGCATAAACGGCTGATCTTTGAGTCCACGCATCAAATCATGCTTCATTGCGACCAGACTCCATGGTGTATTATAAGAAGGATAATTATCCCAGGAGATCACATCCATTTCCTTTGCCCATTTGAAATAATCAAGTCCTTTAAACGTTCCCATCAGATTTGTAGTGATCGGTGTCTCTTTGTCAAATTTACGAATTGCTTCTTTTTCCATCTTGAAGTTATTCAGCATTCCGTCTGAATTAAAGCGACAATAATCAATCGATAGTCCGGCAAAAGCTGTCATATGCGGTTCTGCCGCATCTTCAATCCCGTCACCAAGAGCATCTGGAAGTACTACTTCATCCCAGTCATAAATCGTATGTCCCCAGAATTCGGTATTCCATGCTTTGTTCAGTTCATCCAGTGTCTGATATTTTTCACGCAGCCAGACTCGGAAAGCTTTCTCACAATTTTCGCAGTAGCATTCTCCACCATACTCATTGCTGATATGCCAGCAGGTTACATGTGGATTGTTCCCGTAACGCTCGGCAAGCTTTCCGGCCAGACGGGATGCAAACTTCTGAAACACCGGTGAATTCGGGCAGGCATTATGTCTCTGCCCGAATTTGTGATGTCTTCCCTCATAATCAGTCCTTGCGACCTCCGGATAACGCTTTACCATCCATGCCGGCAGCGCTGCTGTTGATGTAGCAAGCACGATATCGTAATTCTCCTGGCTGAGCATTGCAATCACTTCATCCAGTTCTGTAAAATTGTAAGTATCTTCCGATGGCTGGATCTTTGCCCATGAAAATACATTAATCGTTGCACTATTGATACGGGCATCTTTGAAAATGCGCATATCTTCTTTCCAGACCTCTTTTCCCCACTGGTTCGGGTTATAATCTCCGCCGTATAAAATCCTCTTAAATGGTCGTTTCATAATATCTCCTTTTTCTTCTTTTTCTTTTCTGCAACTGATATTCTGTCTTGATTATACCAAAACTGGACAGTTTTACCAGTGCAAAAAGACCGGCAGTCTCAAACCGTCGGTCCTTTCGTCATATTTTATTCTCATGGCATGTGATGTAATTATGCAAGTTTTTCGCCTGTGAGCATCTCATATGCCTGCAGGTATTTTTCGATTGTCTTATCCACGATCTCCTGTGGAAGTGTCCAGTTATTATCCGGATTGGCTGTGAGCCAGTCACGTGCGAACTGCTTGTCAAATGACGGCTGTCCATGTCCCGGTTCATAACCATCTGCCGGCCAGAATCTTGAACTGTCCGGTGTCAGCATCTCATCACCGATCACCATGTTGCCTTCTTCATCAAGACCAAATTCAAACTTGGTATCTGCAATGATGATTCCTTTACTGAGTGCATATTCTGCGCATTTTTTATAGAGGGCGATCGTGTTGTCACGAAGCTTTTCTGCTAATTCTTTTCCTCTTCCCGGGAAATATTTTTCCAGATGATCGATACTCTGTTCAAAAGAGATATTCTCATCATGATCACCGATCTCTGCTTTTGTAGATGGTGTGTAGATCGGTTCAGGAAGTTTGTCTGATTCCTGTAATCCTTCCGGAAGTTTGATTCCGCATACAGTTCCATTCTCTTTATAACTCTTCCAGCCACTTCCTGTGATATAGCCACGAACGATACATTCGATTGGAAGCATGTTCAGCTTCTTGCACATCATAGATTTGCCTTCATATTTCTCCTGTTGGAAGAACTCCGGCATATCCTTTGTATCTACAGAGATCATATGGTTCGGAAGAATATCTTCTGTCATATCGAACCAGAATTTTGACATCTGTGTCAGAACAGTACCTTTCTTAGTTACTTCATTATTCAGAATCACGTCAAAGCAGCTGATACGGTCTGTTGCAACCATGATCAGGCTGTCGCCATTGTCATAAATCTCACGTACTTTACCTTCTTTGATCGGTTTTAATTCCTGCATGTTCTTACACCTCATTGTTTTATTTTCTTGTAAACTGAGTTTTATAAAAACTCTCAAAAGCGGTGCACTTTGGATACCGTATCCTCCGCATCTGCACCATATCTTGCATCCTAGATAACCGTAACACCGAACATAATGAGTGTCAAGAGAAACAAGGTTTCTGGCTTATTAGCATTTTTTATTAGCATTTATTACTTCGTTTGCAGAGATCATTTTTTCCTTTAAAATGATCTCTTGACATTTATCTTTTACCGACTATACTGTATTATAATAAATCAATATCATAAATACATATTTAATATACCATACATATATTTATGACATAGAAAAAGTTTCCATTGTAGGAAGAACCGGTATGATATTTCTCAAAAGATCAAACATACTGTTCTGGCAAACTGCCATCAGAAATGCCGTCAGATCCTTATTTTCATATGCGTCAAACAGCGCACTTGTAAACTGCTTTGCCGGAAGATTTTCCAAAATCTTGCCAAATAACATCTCCGCCTTTTCTTCTCTTGGAAAATCGTTGCCATATCTCTCCTTCCTTTACTACAAATCATAGGATTATTTTTAGGAATCCGTGATTCTCTTTACATTTCCAGTACACATGTTAAAATAATTTCAGCAAATACTTTTTGGCTGCTTTGCAGCCAGACAGAAAGGATTCTATCTATGTCAGATTATTATATTTCTCAAATCTACCCTTCCGACAAACACGCCAACGCTGAAGTCGATGCGCTCCTTATTTCAGAAGGGATCCGCAGGGATGCCAACCTGGATTACACATGTGGAATGTATGACGATGAGATGCACATTATTGCAACCGGAAGCTGCTTTGGCAACACCTTACGGTGTTTTGCCGTAAGCCATGAACATCAGGGTGAGGGACTGATGAATTCCATCGTCTCACATCTGATCGAGTTCCAGTTTTCAAGAGGGAATACTCACCTTTTCCTCTATACAAAATGTAATTCGGCAAAATTTTTCGGTGATCTCGGATTTTACGAAATTGCCAGGATCGAAGGACAGATTGTTTTTATGGAAAACCGCAAAACCGGATTTCAAAACTACTTGAGCAGCCTTGCAAAAGATCCGCTCCCGGAAAAGTATGCACCTGATTTATACGAGACTGCAACAGATACTGATGCATATTTACCCAAAAAAGTTGCTGCCCTTGTCATGAACGCCAATCCGTTCACCCTCGGCCACCAGTATCTTGTCGAAAAAGCTGCCGCTGAAAATGACCTGCTTCATCTCTTCATCGTCAGTGAGGATGCAAGCCTGGTTCCGTTTCAGGTAAGAAAACGACTCGTCATGGAAGGAACTGCACATTTGAAAAACATCTGCTATCACGACAGCGGTCCGTATATCATCAGCAATGCCACCTTCCCGAGCTATTTCCAGAAGGATGAAAATGCAGTCATCGAAAGTCATGCCATGCTGGATCTGACTGTATTTACGCAGATTGCAAAGATACTTGGTATCACACGCCGCTATGTGGGGGAAGAACCGACAAGCCTTGTCACCGGAATTTATAACCAGATCATGTCTGAGAAGCTGCCGGAGCAGGGAATTGAATGTATCATCGTACCACGAAAGACCTGCGAGGACACACCGATCAGTGCTTCCAATGTACGCCTTGCCCTGCAAAATGATAATTTCGATACACTTGCAAAACTGGTTTCACAGACCACACTGGATTACTTCAGAAGTCCGGAAGCCGCGCCTGTGATCGAGCGGATCAAAAAACAACAAAATGTAATTCATTATTAAAAACAAACAAAAAGGCAACGACCTGCGCACTTTACTAACAGACCGTCTCTGCCTTTCAGTCTCAGATAACCCAGGAGGAATCAAAATGGAAGGACAGGAAGTTGTATTAACCGACATGCTCGCCTGCCGAGAGCGCCGCGTCAATACACAAAACGCATATATTCAGAAATACCATTGCCCGGTGATCTCATTCTGCATGAATATCCCGGGGCCAATAAAGACAAATGACAAGATCAAAAAAGCATTCCTTTCCGGAAAAGAAGCTCTGTTTGATGCATTACAAAAAGAGAACATTCTGGTTCTCTCACAGATTGAATTTGATGATAAGACCGGAAATGAAATCATTCTTGCAGTTGACTATCCTGCAGATAAAATCAAAAAACTGACTACAGAAATTGAAGAAACGCATCCGTTTGGACGACTTTTTGATATGGATGTGATCGGAACTGACGGAGAAAAACTCTCCCGCGGTGTCTACCGTAAATGTCTGATCTGCGGCTGCCAGGCACAGGAATGTGCCAGGTCGCGGAAACATACCGTTGCTGAGATGCAGGCGAAGATTGAAGAGATGTTGTCATAACCTAAGATAACACCACGTTTTTATAAAAAGACCTGCGGTATAACCGTTTCATAATACATGGAACGGCTATACCGCAGATCTTTTTCCTTGTAAATGCACAAAGAGAACACAGCTTCAAAAGCCACATCCTCCCTGTTTATAGAAATATAGAAAACACGCAGAACTAAGTCTGCTAACAGTAATTCACTCAATTATTTTACATCTTTGTGTGCTACCTTCTCATGGATATAATTCAGAAACTCTCCAAATTCTCCCGTCATCTTCCGCTCTTTCGGATACATACACCAGGTATTCCGAAGAACCGGTGTCCCATCCTTAAACTTCAACGGTGTCAGACACAGATCCGTCTCCTTTTCATATCCCCTCGGCATGAAACAACACACATATCCCATGCCATCTCTTACCATATTCCAGGCAAGTTCCAGATTCTCTGCATACATCTTTTCTTTCATTTCCCGGTCAAACTGCTCCTTCCACCACCGTTTCAGAAGTCCCATCGTCTTATCGCTGCTTTTATATCCGATCATCGTCATCCCAGACAGCTCTTCAAAAGAAATCTTTTCCTTCGTAACCAGATACCCTTCATCCTGATCCACCAGGATCCGTTCCACCGGACCTTCATAATCGCCTCTGATAAAACTGATATCCAGCTTATTTTCCAGAAGCTGCCGAAAAAGCACATTGCTCTTTTCCGTAACGATCTGAATTCCGGATCCAGAATGCGTCTCCAGATAATCCGCCAGCACGCCAACCAGTGCAAATTTACTGTAGGTGTATGCTGATCCGACCAGAAGCTCCTGCCTCTCGACCTGCATTCGTCCAATCTCTTCCTTCGTTTCCTTTTGAAACTCCAGATACATCTGCGCTCTCTTCGCCAGATACTCTCCTTCCCTCGTAAGCTCAAGCCCGGTCCGGGTTCTGCTCACAATCTCAGTCCCATACTCCTTCTCCATCACCTTCAGCCTCTTTGAAATAGATGGCTGCGTCATGGACAGGATACCTGCAACCTTGGTCAGGTTTGGATTTTTATACAGCTCGGCAAGAATCTCCCAGTCAGAATCTTTCATAATTTACTTATCTCCGTTTCTCAATTACATATAGTGATATAACCGGATTGCTCCATTGCTACGCAATTCCTGCAATTCCCGAATTATTTCTTATTTCTATTATAATTGATCAGGCTTCCTGCTTCAACAATTTTGCGTTCTTCGTCTGTCATCGGAGAAGTGTAAAGATTGATTTCTTTTACGCCATCTTTGCCAATCGCGTATGCTTTTACATCTTCCAGTTTATTTTCCTGCATCATCTTGCGGATTCCAGGAATATAAATATAATCATCAACTTCAAATTCCGGTTCTTCCTTCATCTGGAACGGAATCATCCCCCAGTTCATAACATTGGAGCGATAACGTTTGGTTGCGTATTCCTGACAGATATTTGCAAGTCCGCCAATAACTCTCTGGCAGCTTGCAGCCTGTTCTCTGGCTGATCCGTCGCCCGGTTTTACCGCATAAACCATGCTTCCGATTTCTGTTTCCTGTGGATTTATTCCTGCCTGCCCTGCAATACCTTTGATCTTTTCAAATACTTCTTTCAGTTCCGGTTCTTCTGCAAGGACATCTTTTCCTGCTACTCTTGCTTTTTCAAGTGCATCGACTTTCTTAGAACGTCCTACATATTCCGGATCACGTCTTGAGAGTGTAAATTCAGCAAGTCCGAGTGGATTTGAACGGAAGGATGAAGTCTCTCCTGATGGAATCAGTTCATCTGTTGTTGTTACAGGATCCATGATCTTTGAGCTTACTTTCAGAAGGATATTTTCTGCAAGTGGGCTCATTTCCGGCCAGTCTTTGATGTTTGGTCCGTAGATCAGGCTCTTTTCTTCATCACCTTTATCATATCCATTATACACTCTCTTTTCATAAACAGTACCATCAAATGTATATTCCGGAACATCTCCCCAGCAATCCAGTGTTTCAGCAGATGTAAGGATTCCTCCATTTGCAGCGGTTGCAGCGATTGACCGTGCATCCATAAGCGCAACGGCTGACATCTGTCCTTTTCCTGGTTTGGAACCTTCACGGTTCGGGAAATTTCTGGTTGTATGACGGATACTCAGTCCATTATGGCAAGGGGTATCTCCGGCACCAAAGCATGGTCCGCAGAATGCAGTACGGATGATTGCGCCTGCTTCCATCAGATCTGCGATCACGCCCTGTCTTGTCAGGTTGATAAATACAGGCTGTGAAGATGGATAAACTGCAAGGCTGAATTCTCCGTCTCCGGTTGTCTTTCCCTTCAGTGCATGAGATGCTTCTACCACGTTTGTATAGTTACCTCCGGCACATCCTGCGATAATTGCCTGCTGTACCTGGAGTCCTTTGTCTGTGATTTTATCTGTCAGTGTAAATGGAGCGTTGCCCTGTGATACCTTCTGTGCTTCCACTTCTACACTGTGAAGGATATCTTCCAGGTTTGCATTTAATTCATCGATTTCATAAGTGTTGCTTGGATGGAATGGAAGTGCGATCATCGGTTTTACAGTCGAAAGATCTACATAAACGACTCCATCATAATAAGCAACATCTGCAGGATTCAATTCCTGATAAGCATCTCCTCTTCCATGGATAGTCAGGAAGTTCCTGGTATCTTCGTCTGTTCTCCAGATTGAGCTCAGGCAGGTTGTCTCTGTTGTCATAACATCGATTCCGTTACGGTAATCTGTGGTCATCTCAGATACACCAGGTCCAACGAATTCCATTACTTTATTCTTTACATATCCATTTTTAAATACTGCACCAATGATTGCAAGTGCTACGTCCTGTGGTCCAATCCATGGATTCGGTTTTCCGTCAAGATAGATTGCAATAACTTCCGGACGCGCTACATCGTATGTGTCGCAGAGAAGCTGTTTTACAAGCTCTCCGCCACCTTCTCCGATTGCCATGGTTCCAAGTGCTCCGTAACGGGTATGGGAGTCAGATCCAAGGATCATCTTTCCGCATCCAGCCATACGTTCACGCATGTACTGATGGATCACTGCAATGTGCGGTGGTACATAGATCCCTCCGTATTTCTGTGCTGCGGAAAGTCCGAATAAGTGGTCATCTTCGTTGATCGTTCCACCTACTGCACAGAGGGAGTTGTGACAGTTTGTAAGTACATATGGAATCGGGAACTTTTCCATTCCGGATGCCTTTGCTGTCTGAATAATTCCGACAAATGTAATGTCATGGGATGCCATACAGTCAAATTTGATCTTCAGCTGATCCATGTTGCCGGAAGTATTATGTTTCTCCATAATTCCGTATGCGATTGTACCTTTTACTGCTTCTTCTTTTACTGCTTTCTTTCCTGTAAGCGCTTCAACTTTTGCACTCTCTGATTCTTTTACAAGTGTTGTTCCATTTACCAGGTAAGCACGTTCATCATATAATTTAACCATACCTCTTTCCTCTCTTATCAAATAATCATCAAATCGAAAATCTGTTTCTTTCTAGTTTCTCACGTAAACATTTCCGTCCATAATTCTTCTTGCAGTTCTCTGTACTGCAACTGCCGGAACCTCTGCCTCGCCGTCTTTTACGACAACTTCCGGACACATGGTCATGATTCCGCTTGGATGACCGATTCTGACATTTTCTGTATCCACGCCGTCGCCCATGATTTTCTTCACCATCGTTCCGTCAAGTGCTGCTGCGACTGCGATTGAGCTTGCAGAAGTCAGCGGGCATGCCTTGTGACATTTGAATACGGAAATAACTCTTGCACAGATGTCCATATCCTCTGCATTTACCTGAGTGCCGCCGATCTCTGTGTAGGATTTCGGGCTTGTGATAAATCCAACCTTCGGTACCGCCGGGCTGTTCTCTGTTGCGTCCTTTAAGTCTTTTGCAAATCCCATCATGCAGGCTGCTGTTCCACGAACTTTTTCAAGCACTTCGCAAAGCTCGGCATTACTGTTTACTTCTTCCGGAAGTTCCATTCCTGTTGCATTGACATCCTCTGCGCGAATCAGAACCATCGGGTTTGATACGTCAAGGATGGTTGCTTCGATCTTGCCAAATCCCGGAATATCAAGCACATCCAGTACATTTCCTGTCGGAAGTAATTTTCCAGTCTTTGCTCCTGCCGGGTTTAAGAATTTGACCTTCAGCTCTGCTGCGGTTCCATCTACACCTGCGATATGGCAGTCACCGTCCTGTGCAAAGGTTCCGTTTTCGCACGGTACTGTTACATCGATGTACTTATCTGTGTTACGGTTTAAAAGATGAACGGTAGTGATCGGCTCAACAACCGGAACCAATCCTGCTTCTACAGCAAACGGACCAACCGCTGCTGTCATATTTCCACAGTTTGATTTGTAATCTACCTGTTCTTTTCCAACGATTACCTGTCCTACCAGATACTCTACATCAACTCCCGGTTCTTCACTTTTCCATACAATTACAATCTTATTGTTGGAAGAAACGGTTCCTCCCATTCCATCGATCTGCTTCGGATCCGGGCTTCCCATAGTCTGAAGGAAGATAGAATCCCATTCTTCCCGATTTTCCGGAAGATCTTCTTTCAGAAACATACATCCTTTACTTGTACCACCACGCATAAATACTGTTTTAAATTTTCTCATATTTTAACTCAACCTTTCCATTATTTAACAAATGAGAACGCCACACTCGCGATCAGAAGAATGATCGCTCCACCAATACGGGAAGAAATCTGTGCATATCCCATAAGTCCCATACGTTTTGCTGCACCAAGTACCGCAAGGTCTCCTGCACCGCCCATGTTTGCCATGCAAAGTCCTGCTGTGATACCACTTTCAATCGGGTAGAACCCTACGATCCATCCGAAAAGTGCGGAACCAAGAACTGCTCCAACAACGATCAGAATAACTATTATCAGGTTTGACAGACTCAATACGCTGAGCATTGTGTGGAAATCAATTGCTGCAATTCCCATACCTGCCATCTGAATCCATACAAGCTTACCAGCACAGAATTTCTGGCACTGTGTCACACCCTGTCGTAAATGTTCCGGAATCAGACCGAAAATATTTGCAAGGGCTGCAAAAAGAATCATGTATGCAAAGCTCGGAATGGACACTCCGAAGATTGTCGGTAATATCTTGCTTGCCATTAACTGGCCAAGCATGAAAAATCCTGCTGTAATGTAAATACCTGCTGCAATATCGTCTACTGTAACCGGATCTTTCTTGTCACTTTCTTGTTCGATCTGCTTTCCGCTTCTCAGAAGTTCATTTCCACCTGTAAGCTTTGGAAATGCTCGTCCGACAAGGTCAAGCACAACTGCCATCAGGATTGCTACGATGTTACCAAGTGCAAGAATTGCAAGAGCGAAGGAAAGATAACTTGCAGAATCTGTTCCTGTCACGTCTGAATAAACCTGTGCCATCGGAATTGCTCCGGCTCCTGCACCGCCTCCCATGATCGGGAATACATAAGCTGTCAGCATTTCGACTGGTGTCTTTCCGAAAACAAGCCCGCCGAGAATTCCGAGGATTGCTGCACCTGCAACGGATGCAAGGATTGTCGGGATAAATAAGCTTCCGGATTTGATCAGGACTTTCCGGTCCATTCCAATCAGACTTCCTACGATCAGGAATGCGATAAATACATTCAGGAAGCTGTATCCGTTGATCCATCCGTCTGCATTTGCTGTTACACATTCCGTAAGAACATCAAAATATTTCAGAAGACCGGCTCCGATAAATGCGAGCATCGCTCCGCCGCCGCAATAACTGTTCCAGATTGGAAGATGGTCTCCGACTTCCCCTAAGATAATTCCAATCAGGAAGAGAACTGCGATTGCCCCAACCATCTGTGTCGGTACGATTCCGCATACGATACAGATGCAGATGATCGCTGTAAAAAAGATAAATACCGGCAGTTCCATTCCATACACTTTGATTTGTTTCAGTTTTTCCATTTACTTTCTCCTTTTCTTTAGCAGATTCCGAGCATCTTAGCCGGATTCTTTCTCATCATGGTATCAATCTCATCTCCCGTAAATCCGGCATCATACAGGTAATCTGCATATTCTTCAATAGATTTGTACCATTCCGGATTCTGAAGCTGTCCGCTGTCCGTTGAAACAATAATGTGATCTGCTCCAACCCGTCTGATCGTCTCCACATTTTCCGGAAGGTTCTTCTTGTATACGCCGCCCCCGATCGGCTGTGCATATACAACCTCAAGACAGACTCCGTAGTCTTTCACAATCTTTTCACGGTCTTCCATAGACATTCCTACAATGTGAAATTCCGGATGTGTGATGACAATCTTCTTAACATCTGCATTTCTCGCTGCTTCTGTTACCCGGAAGCATTCCTCCGGTGAAATGTGACCGGTTGCCAGTACTGCGTCGTACTCTTTTACCAGTTCAAATACATCCTTCATCTCCGGTACGACTTTTCCGTCTCTTACAACTTCCACGCCGCCTTCTTTTCCGTTCTTCTTGAAATGGTTGGATGCTGTACTGGTCGGTAGCCATACCACTTTTGCTCCGAGCTTAAGTGCCGCTTCTACTGCTTTGGGATTGATTCCTCCGACAGACTGGTTTAAAGCGATTCCTCCAAACATTTCAAAATCAGAATTCGGATATTTTTCTTTTTTGATCTGATTAACCAGATACGCTCTGTCTGCTGTCGGGACAAAATGTGACTTGATCACGATCGCTCTTACTTCCCGTTCTACAGCTGCTTCCATCAACTCCAAATCATTCAGCTTTCTCTCCCGGATATCCGGTGCAGAATGAATGTGCATGTCAATGATTCCCTTTAATCGTTCTACCATCTCTCTACCTCTTTCCAACATTTGTTATTTTCCGTAACATTTGTTGATAATAATATATCATTTTCTCATTTGTTTTTCAATATCACATTTGTTAAATTATCATTTTTATTTTTTGGTGCTATTGCACAAATACATCTCTTGTGTATATTTTTTGTTGTAATTTACACAAAGAAGAATGTCTTTTTTATGACAATATTGACAAAAAAAGCTCCACTGGACACTTTTGTCGTATGCATGGAAAGAACAAAGAATGTGCTTTAGCGCATCCTGCCGGAGACTTTTTATTACATAGGGAATGCATTTTCCTATGTAATAAAAAAACTCACAAAGAATAAGTCTAAACTTCATTCTTCATGAGTTCTCAGGTTTCATTTTAGTTATACCTCTCACCTGACAAATGTATTACCGTCTTATCATTTTCCATCATTCTTCCAACAAATGAATCGCCGTCTCACTGTCTGTGAGCAGCTCATTATACAATCCATTCTTTGCTGTCTTTTGCAGTATTTCCGTCTTATGTCGTCCATAAGCCACCACTAATCGATGCGGTGTTTTCATCATATCCTCCAAAGGTGCACTGACCAGCTTGCGGTTCAGATCAATATCGGCAACTCTTCCATTTTTGTCCAATACGAATCCATACAGACTGCCGAGGCAGGTTTCTGCTTCCTCCTCATCTCGCTTTGTCAAATAAGGTCGTATTGCCGGATTTTTAAGTGGAAGACTGGATTTGCCTCCGATTCCGCTGATGATCATATCCATATTTTTTGCCATATCCAGTGTCTCTTTGATAAGTGGTTCTGCACAAAGTCCGTTTCGCACTTCTTCATTTTTTACATAAATCGGCATATCCAGATAATAATACTCGCCATAGAAAGCGGCTGCCATCTGTCGAACCAGTTCTCTCGTATCAATAGACGGATTCTTCATTTTAGAATTTCCGGTAAGCTGAACTACCTTTATTTGATTTCCCACTACTGTAGATAGCTGTGAAATCACACTATACAGCGTTTTTCCCCAGGTAACTCCTGCTACGTCTCCACTTTTTAAAACCTTCGTCAGATAAGCTGCCCCGACCTTCCCCATCTGCGTTAAACTGTCCACATACGTCGTATACTGGGAATTCACCACGATTGCCTTCTGAAGTGACAGTTTCTTTTTTAGCTCTGTCTCCAGCACCGAATTGCGCTCATTGGAATAATTGATACGGATCTCAACAATCTGTTCATTCCTTGCATCCTGCAAAAGCTTCGCAACCCGGAAGCGGTTTGTATCAAAATGTCTTGCAATCTCCGACTGCGTTTTCCCCTGATTATAATAAAGATCTGCCATCTCTGCCAGCATATCATATCTTTCTTTTTCCGACACTCTGTCGATATCCATTTATTTTCATCCTCCTGCTTTTTGCGTTATTCTATTTCTAAAAATCTTTTCACCTTCTCTGGCTTATCTAGATGCTCTCCGATCATCTTCTCCATCCAGACCATGTGATACCATCGTCCAAATTTATATCCACATTTTTGGAATGTTCCGATCATTCTGTATCCCAGATGCTCATGGAAGCTTACACTGTTTTTAGTCAGATATTCATCCTCCACCTCCGGATATGCGATACACGCATATAAATTGATGATATTCTGCGCCTTCAAAGCATCTTCGAGCGCCTGATAGAGCAACTTACCAACACCGCCATGCGTCCTTCCTCTTTTTATATAAATACTGGTCTCCACTGACCAATCATATGCGGCACGTCCATAAAAAGCTCCGGCATAGGCATAACCGATGATCTCATTTTCTTCAACTGCTACCAGATATGGATATTTGGGGAGCGTATGCCTTATCCGGCCGGTAAATTCTTCCAGAGTCGGAACCTCATACTCAAATGTAATTGCTGTATCCGTTACATAGGGCGCATATATTTTCAGAAGCTCCTCCGCATCGGCTTCTGTTGCCTGGCGAATTGTGATTTTATCCTCTGTTTTTTTCATTTCTTACATATTCCTCTTTAAATCCAATTTTTATCAATTTCCTCTTTCAAATCACAAAACATTCTGCAAAACCTGTTAATCCTCATATTTTTTCATAAAGAATTCTCCCCTCTTTTTGGATAGATTCTCGTAGCGCCTCCTGCATCTCTCTATCTAAATCTACAATATCAAATTCCAGAAGCGTAGAAGTTTCCTCATCAACATCCAAAGCAAAACGTTCAAAATCACCACCACTTACCGCAATATCAATATCACTGGTTCTTTTAAAATCTCCTCTTGCTCTGGATCCAAAAAGAATTACCTGACAAATATTATATTTTTCTGCAAACGAAATGATCTCATCTATTACTTTTGTTTTTATTCCTGTATTCAGAAAAGTCCGCATGCTATCTACTCCATTCTTTTACTCATCTTCACACACTTCAATCTTAAACACATTGATCGTATCGACATCCGGACAGCAAAATACTGCCGTTTTCGGTTCCTGTCCCGGAATATTTCCTCCATACCGCAGGATATCCACATAAGGAAAAGCAACATGCATCGCCATTGGACACAATTCTCCTCTCTGTGTATCAAAATCATAGCTGTCTCCGACTTTATGTCCTCGATGACAACCATTTGGTCCTTTCCTGTCGATCAGTGTGATCTTTATTTTGGGTCTTCTGCTCATTATACAATCTCCTCCAAATACTGTTCAATCGGAATTCCTTTGTACTTGTCTTCATTATCCTTATTTTTTGCGATCAGTTTTTCTACCGTATCCATTGCATGCTGTACACTTGCGATGAGTGATGTCCCACTTTTATATTTTCCGATTAAAACCGAAGAGAAAATATCTCCCGTTCCTGCAAATCTCACCGCTTTATCAAAATGTATTTATAATCTATTTTAACAATTTTGAGCGATGCATTCAATATTTAATCCCGGATATACAAAAACAGTACCACAAAGATTTTGCCTCTTTATGATACTGTCTTTTCCTTTTCTATATCATCTTAAAATATCTCTTCCAATCGCCTCACTGCTTCTTCAAGCACATCCCGATCCACATTTGAGTACGTCATAACCAATGTATTATCATATCTTTTATCCGCAACCGCACAGTACTGCGACAGACAAGACACTCCGATTCCCCTCTGCTTTGCCGCCCATCGGATCTGCATATCAGTAAGATCCGTATCTAATTTCACCAGCAGGTGTGTTCCGCAATCTCCACCTGATATTTTCTGAATCGGAAGTGCAGATTTTTTAAGCAACTCTATTAACTGCTGTCCGCTTTCCCTGCAGTAGCTCTTCATTCTCCGAAGATGTCGTTCAAAATATCCTTCATTCAAAAATTTTGCCATTGTATACTGCTCACAGCTTGATACAGGATTTGCATATTTTTCTGCCGATGTACGGCATTTTTCCATCAGTTTTTCCGGAAGAACCATATAACTGATACGAATTCCCGGAGCAAGCGTTTTTCCAAAGGTATTCATATAGATCACCCTGTGATGTCTGTCCATGCTTTGCAAAGTCTGATTCATTTGTGAACGATAACGGAATTCACAGTCATAATCATCCTCCAGAATATAGTGATTCGGACTTTCAGCCTCCCACTCAAGAAGCTCTCTCTTTCTGGCTTCGCTCATCTGAACACCAAGTGGGTAATGATGCTCCGGCGATACGTGGATAACAGAGGCTTTGCTTGTTCTCAACTCTTCCATACAGATTCCCTCTCCATCCATCCCGATACTGCGCCATTTTAGTCTAAAATCCTCATAAATCCAGGGAATCTTCCGATACCCCGGAGTCTCTGCCGCATAAATGGCATCATTCGGTAAAATTTTAAATAATCTTCCATACAAGGACTCTACCCCTGAGCCTATTACAATATTTTCTGCTGATACATCCATTTCCCGCGCTCTGCCAAGATAAAAGGCGATTGCTTCCCGAAGCTGCCTCACCCCACAACAATCGGCTCGCTCGATCAGTTCTATCTCATATTCTGTCAGAACCTCCCGCATCACCTTTTTCCACATAGAAAACGGAAACCTGTCATATACCAGATGATTCGATGAAAAATTAACCAGTAAATTTTCTCTGTCCTTTTCGTTTGATAAAAATATTTTTTTCATCTGGCTATGTTTTTCATAAACCTTCGCTACATAATATCCTCTCTTTTCTCTGGAAATGATATATCCCTCTGCCAGCAGCTGGTCGTATGCATTCATAACCGTCCGTACACTGATTCCATGACTTTGCGCCATTTCTCTTTTCGAAGGCAGACGACTTCCGCTTTCAAGTCTCCCCTCCAGAATATCCTGTTTCAGGCATTTATACAGATTTTCATACAGTGATTTTCCTTTTACTTTTTGAAGATGATAGTTTAGCATATCTGGTCTCCTTTTTTTCTATCTGTCTGGTACTTTTTCTTTTCTGCTTTTCCGTTAAAATAAGACTCATCAAACAACTTACAGAAACGGAGGATTTAAAAGATATGGGAATTTATGCAGTAACCGGTGGTTCCAGCGGAATCGGCGCTAAAACAGTAGAATTATTAAAGCAGAAAGGACATGAGGTTCTCAACATCGATCTTCGCGGTGGCAACATCACAGCAGACCTTTCAAAACAGGAAGGACGACTCCATGTCATTGATAAGCTTCACAGACTTTGCCCGGACGGACTCGACGGTCTGATCTGTAACGCAGGTGTATCTGGTGCATGTGGCAATCTGAAGCTGATCGTATCTTTGAACTTTTTCGGAACAGTTGTCCTGATCAAAGGTGCCTATGATCTTTTGAAAAAGAAACACGGCGCATGTGTTGTCACTTCTTCTAACACTATTTCACAGGGCGCGGCGCGTATGGACATTGCAGACCTTCTGAATAATAACAATGAAGATGAACAGCGTATCTTAAATGTTATTTCCAGACTCGATGAATCTGACTTAAGTGTCGGAAACAGTATCTATGTAGCAAGTAAATATGCTCTTGCCCGCTGGGTTCGCCGCCATTCCGCAACCTACGCTGCAAATGGAGTACGAATCAATGCAGTAGCTCCCGGAAATGTCAACACTGCTATGACAGCAACGCTTGCCACCAACGCGCGTATGGCACTCAACGCTCTTCCGATTCCAACAAAATACGGACAGGAAACTCTGATGGATCCGGAAGAAATCGCTTCTGTTATCGTATTCCTCTCTTCTGACGAAGCACGCGGAGTAAATGGAAATGTTATGTTTGTAGACGGAGGAACCGACGCTCTTCTGAACACAGAAAAAGTATATTAAAATGGAGGATATCTGTTATGAAACCAATTGAAAAATACATCGAAGCCATTGAAAATAAAGACTTTACAGCACTCGGCAATCTCTTTACCGATGACGGTCATTACTGTGATTACTGTCCAAACGGAACACGTCAGCACGAATATCATCTGTACGGAAAAGAAGCTATCTCTATGTTTTTCCGAAATAAATTTCTGTTCCGTCAGTATGCCGTTATGGAATCGCATATCATAAGTGATACACAGGCAGAATTCATTGCTTCCTTCGGTGGTTACTGTGTGATGGCGCTGGTTAACCTTCAGCAGATTACCGAAGATGGTCAGATCCGTCGTCTGACTGTCAGACCTCACTAAATTTCACTGTTGCTATCCTGGCATTGTATTTACATATCCTTTTGCCCAAAATCAATGAACCATCTTGTACAGCGATGCCAGTTCTTTTTATCGAACAGCCACAGATTTTCTGATCTGTGGCTGCTTTCATGTACATTTCCAATCCGTTTTACGATTCTTAAATCTGTAAAATAAATCTTATCGAGTTCTATTTTTCTCTTCCATATATTTTATCATTGCGTCCGCTGCTTTTTTCGCACCGTCAACCGCATGGACAACCGTCTTGGAGCCACTGATCACATCACCTGCCGCAAATACACCTTCTTTAGTCGTCATATAATTTTCATCTACGATCAGAAGTCCGTTATCTCCACCTTCCAGTCCAAGAGTGGTACGAATCAGCTTTCTTCTCGGTCCCTGACTGATGGAAATAATCGTAGAATCTGCCTCTATCTGGATCAGTTCATCCTCTGTTCCGATCACCTTGCCTTCTTCATCCAGGATTGATTTCTTGAATACCGGACCTTTTTCATTGATACTCTGGATCGCGTAACCAAAGGCAAATTCTGCCCCGTCCAGTTTGGTATACGCTACTTCATGAGAACTTGCAGCTACCCTCGTTCCTCTGGCGTACATTGTCACCTGACGCGCTCCATTCCTGAGCGCCGTTCTTGCCACATCCATCGCAGCATTTCCCATACCGATCACGGCAACCTTTTCACCCAGATTGTATGCAGATGCATTTGCCAGATAATCAATTCCGAAGAAGACATTTCCAAGACATTCTCCTTCGATTCCGAGATTGTGTGCTTTCCATACGCCGGTTCCGATAAATACGCTTGCATAACCATCCCGAAGCAGATCTTCTATTTTCAAAACCGCACCGATCGTTGTATTCGGTCTTACCTTTACATCCAGCTCCTGCAGACGGATCTGATAACGGTCAAGAATACTTTTCGGCAGCCTGAATTCAGGAATTCCATATTGCATGATCCCGCCGATCTTATCTTTCCATTCAAAAATCGTCACTCCATATCCCTGCTGTGCAAGCTTGATCGCTACCGTTATTCCTGCAGGACCGGCTCCGATTACTGCCGCTTTCTGACTTTTCTTTTCAACCGGCAAGATTTTCATACGTTCCAGATACATATCCGAAATATAGTTCTCTATACTGGAAAAATGTACCGGATTCCCTTTTCTTCCCAATACGCAATGTCCTTCACACTGCTGTTCATGATTACAGACAATTGAACAGATCACCGACATCGGATTATTCTGAAAAAGTTCCTCACCGGCTTCCATCAGCCTGTTTTCCTTGAACATCTGGATAATATGTGGAATCGGAGTATGCACAGGACATCCCTGTTGACACATCGGTTTCTTACAGTTCAGACAACGGTTTGCTTCATCAATAATGTGTAATGCCATCTTCATTTCCTCTCTGTCTCTGAAATTTATGTTACAGACGAATTGGCTTTGCATCCACTGCTCACACAATCCCCCTGATACCATCATAGCTCAGAAACCGAGCGTAATCTAATTCCATTCATGAATCTGCGTATAACTTTTGTCTATTTCCACTTGCTTTTTCAATTTTCATCTGCTAAAATAACCGATGTTGAAAAAATTAAAAATAAAAGACTGCAATACAAGAAGACAATAAATGTCACCTGCCCACTGTCAGACGGACGGGGATACATTTGTTGTCTTCTTTTTTTGCGCGAGGAGGAAACATTTATGCCAAAAACAAAATTTGAATCATTTGTATTTACTTTTATTACCGCCTGGATGATGGTCTACGTGATGACACTTTACAACATTGTCCTGAACACTGGAAGCTTTACAAATTTTACATTCCTGATTGCGTTAAAAAGCATGTGGATTGAATTTGTCATCATCTTTTTGTGTGCTTACTTTCTCTCATCCCATGTTGCAAAATATTTTGCTTTCCGCGTTGTAAAACCTGGAGACCGTCCGATTTTTATTATCTTTGCAATCCAGATTTTTACTGTTGTATCCCAGGTTGCACTTGCAAGCATCCTCGGAACTTATAAAGGCTATGGATTTACCGCTCAATTCCTGCCGGATTATCTGATGACTTACTGCCGGAACTTTGTAATGGCTCTGCCGCTTCAGCTTTTCCTTGTCGGACCTCTGGCAAGACTACTTTTCCGTAAGATCTTCATCAAAGAATCTCACAAACATGTTGAATTTGATGAACTTCAGCGGGAAGATGAAGAAATTGTGGAAGTGAGATAACTTATTGTTTTTAATAGTTAGTTATCCTATTAAAATACCTATTACATTCAGTTGTAACTAAAAAATATTCATTGAACTTTTTTCGTATGCCTGGCAATAAAAAATCTGGCATACTGTCTTTTTATCAGTCTGCCAGATTTTTTGCTATTACTTTTTCTGCTTCTATGCCAGTATCATAATATCAAAATGATACTTTTTCGTTTCTCCTGCTTCTACCCTCTGCATATTCCGCTTTTCTTCAAACACATCGCTTTCATCACTACAAGTTGAAAGACCCAGCCATGGTTCGATTGCAACAAACGGTCCTGCATTTGCACTTGACCACAGGATCAGATATGGAAAATCTTTAAATTTCATTCGGATTTCTTTTCCGTGTTTTTCCGAATAAAGCCGGAGACTTCTTGATTTTAACTGGTCAAGAATGACCGCGTCTTTTTCAAAAAGCTTGTGATCCAATCGAATCTTATTTTCTCCATTAAGAAGCTTTGTCCGGTTCTCTACATTGATCAGACCTGTCTCCGTCACCGGTTCCGGTACTTCCAGCGTCTCTTTTTTTTCAAATTCAATCCAGTAATCACTGTACTTTTCCCCAGCAAACATCGGACAGTTAAATCCAGGATGACCGCCAATAAGAAATGGCATTCTTTCCTTTCCTGTATTTTCTACGATATATTCTATCCGGATCCGGCTTCCTCTCAACGTATATTTGATATGCAGTCTGAACGGATATGGGAATGTCTCTTCCATCTCTTTGTTACTTTCGATACCAAAAGAGTATTAATCTCTCCCAGATCGTTTCGGATTGTCCTCTGTGACACGTGAAATTCTTCTGCAAGTGAGGCAATTGTCCTCTCTTTATTTGGTTCACATAAATTCTGAATAATTGTGATTGTCCGTTTATTCATACTCTGTTCTCTCCAATATATTTCATTACTTTCAATTATAAGCATCTCTCTTTTTCTGTCAATCATCATCATTTTTCTCTTGACACATCTGTACTAGCTGTATATACTGTACCTATACAGTTGAAACATATA